>Ga0255336_100111_pt1 | contig 190330 bp, 224 predicted proteins | sample MeOH1_35cm_T3_17_FD_189102 | JGI IMG/M metagenome (GOLD analysis project Ga0255336, IMG submission 189102) | Sandy soil microbial communities from University of British Columbia, Vancouver, Canada - MeOH1_35cm_T3_179 | ecosystem: Engineered > Artificial ecosystem > Sand microcosm > Unclassified... | reverse complement strand
CCCCGCCCCCCCCCCCCTCTTGGCCACAAAAGGTCCAGCGGCTCTCTTGTCGCGCCCTGGTCCTGGCCCTGGCATTGGCGCTTCTCCCCCTCCGGCATGGACCTTTGGCCAATGGTCCCCGTGCGCCGCCGTTGCTGCAGCTGTTTCCTCTCCGCCTCGCCTCTTGCTGCCCGTCAACGCCCCATCTGAGATGCAGGCTTGACTCCTGGCAGGTCAAGCCTCCAAATCATCAAGCCGCCTCTAAAATTCCGGGCCCTCCCACCCTTCCCCATCACACCATGCTCGATCGTTGTTGCGCTCCGAACTGACCTTAATTCTCCGTCATCGTGGCCTCGTTCCCCCCATCCAGTCGTTCTTTTATCACCAACACGCTCGTTCTGGCGTCTGCTTCGTGCGCGCCACTGAATCCCTGTCCTTCAGCGGCTTCCTCGAATCGCTCGCACCTTGGACACGGGGCTGCTTCCTTCTCCTGAGCCTCCTCCCTCGACTTCTCGCCAACATTCTTGCCACCGCCAGCACCGCCGCCACGGCCCAGCGCGTGCCACCTCTCTGCTCCACGGAAAGCCTTTCCTGGGATGGTCGGGGTCTCATAGATCTACATGCGAGCCAGCCCTTGGACCGGGACTTCACTCCATCACACCAATGCGAGAGATGGACTTCCTCCACGACGCATATCCGCTCCCTCCTCAGCACCAGCCGCCGCAAATGTACTATCAGGCCATCCCCTACCCGGCCTACACGGCCTATCCACAACCGGCCCTGGACGACATGTACGGTCACTACTCTCACGAGTACGCCGATTTCATACCGCCGGAAATGATGCATGGCGAATATGAGGAGATGGGTGAAGTGTCGACGAGGCCACGCCTGACCAAGGAACAAGTGGAGGTTTTGGAGGCCCAGTTTCAGACCCATCCCAAGCCCAACGGTGTCCTCAAGCGTCAGCTGGCCATACAGACGAAGCTGACCCTCCCGCGAGTCGCGGTATGTGGACTGTAATGTGACCGGCCGTGAGCCCGGCTGACATGAGCACAGAACTGGTTTCAGAATCGCCGGGCCAAGGCCAAGCAGCAGAAGAAGCAGGAGGAGTTCGAGATCTCACAGGCGCGAGCTCGACGCGCCGGAGCGAAAGAGGAATCCAATTCGCCGGGGTCAACCCCGACCCAGCACGACGGTTCGGCGGCGGCGGCGGCAGCAGCAGCAGAAGCAACAGGAGCAGACGCCATGACAACAGCAGCAGCAACAGCATCAACAAATGCGGCGACCGTCACAGAAGCCATCGCGCAACGACGCCCCTCGGACTCACCGTCGAAGCAATCGATGCCCGAACTCTCGACGTCCGTGTCCACAGCAAAAACGGCCGATGACTCCAAAGAAGGCGGTTGGGCTTCATTACAGCGAACACTGGGAGCGGCAAAAGTGGCAGCCCACCAGCATGTCCCGCCAGACAGCCGGCAAATGGTATCCATGGCGCCTCCGGATCTGTGTCCGCAGACCATGTCAATGCAACTGCCCTTACGACTCAGTTCCAGCGTGCCGACCACATCCATGACGGCCATGTCAGATTGGACCAACAAGGCACACAATGTGGAATCATGGCCGTCGCCAGTCGCTTTACACGACACCTCGTTTGACTTTGGCTTCAACCCAGACGTCTTGGCTCCGACATCGAGCCATGAAAGCGTCCCGGGAATGTCCCCCCTGGATATTCCTCAACAAGCATTTGTCCTCTCCCCCGGCCAGTGGCAAGAACCGTTGACGACTCCCAAAGCCAATTGCCCATCGCACGTCGACGCCAGCAATCCGCTCCCGTCCCCCTCATTACCCATGCCTTCTTACCCGACCTCCAGGCGAAGTTCCATGGCGGACGACCTTTCTGCGACCCTGGGCACCTTTGCCTTGACAGGCAGTTCTCCGCATGCCGCGGCGCCTCCTTTGCCTCCGCCAGGGGCCATCCGTCGGCCGGATGGCCAGATCGACATTGCCGCACGACGGAAGCGGCCCCGACCGGCAGCCTTGACTTCAGCCTCGTTGCGCAGTCGATCCTATGGCGCCCTGACATCCGTCTCTCCCACCTTCCGCCAGGCCGTGACTCCTCCGGCCTCGCACACGGTGCGTCATGTAAAGTCGTCTGGAGCCAGCCTCAATGCACGCTATGCCGGCATCCGCAAAGCCAGCTCGGCTCAGCGGTCCCCCATGCACGTCTCGAGTTTTGCCGAAGCCGAAGCATTCAACCGACTCATGGCCCAGCAGGCCGCCGTCGCCGCCACGGCCGCCCAATCCAGACGACCCAGCGTGCAATTGTCGGACATGCCGATTCCGGTGCTCACTCCCGACATGGTGGCCAACCTTGGTCTCACTTCGGCGGAGAAAGGCGGGCTGTCGACGCATGACATGAGTCCATATCGACGGCTGCCCGTCACTCAGCAGCATCTGACCATGTCGGCCACGTCGCCGCCGACGACGCCATTTCAATCGGAATCCTTCCGCCCGGACTATATGACCCGGGGACCATCTCAGCAATCCATGGTCCCCGTGTCGGCGCCTCCCCGATACGCGTCCTTTCCGGACAGTACGCCCCCTTATTCTGCGGGCCCCCTCACCAATAGCAGTTGGTCGGACGCCCCTCTGACGTCGCCAGAGCTTCCCACCTTTCCTCCTGCCACCTGCATCTCCTCGTTGAACTTTGCACTGCCGTCGGAAGATTTGACCGCGCACTTCCAGCAGTTCGTGCTGCCGTCAGATACGACATTGGACGCCACCATAGGAAGCAGCGTGGAAGCAAAGAAGACAGAATTCCACATCCAAGAATTTCCCAACCAGAAAGAGGCCCACGCTCACGTCGCCCAGCAGCTGGCGCAACAGAGGCCGAAGAGCTATGTCTTTGCCAACACGGCACCCAAGGACTATGACCCGGTCTGAGCAACCGTTCCGACCTGAGAGGAGGACCGACACGAGAAGAAGCTGGAGATGGCTTCATTCACCGAATTTTCGTCGCATAATTTGGAGTATGTCAATACTATCTATGGGTGTGTATCATGATTGGGATTTGATTTGCGGAAAGGCAATACGAACAGACGGATGAGATAGCATGACAGATAAACGCGGACCGGGAAACGCCTGATGATGGGCTGAATATATGGCAAATGCTAGACAGAGGAATGTAAGATTAGTCGAACCAGAATACGCGTGGTCAGAATATCGTTGCGTAGACATATTGTCGACATGGGATTGTTCCATGTCCGAGCATTTCCAAGGTCGTTCAGGGGGGAAGCCAAGAGGCAAAAGAGGAAGCTGCTGCAAAGCGAGGTAGACGCTAATTAAACTGGGGTAGACGCTAAACTGGAGTAGACGCTAAACTGGTGTTCCAGTCACAAGCCAGTACTACGACCACAGTTCATGGTTCTTATCAGAGCCAACCCACCCAATCCCCGGATGGCAATGACCTGTTGGATTCTGAAAGTCGAGCTCGGACGGTATACTACTGCTGACCCACGAGGTTTCACATTCATGAGGACCATGCCTGAGAGTGTCAGTGCTAGGACCCGCAGTCGTCGCTACGATGTTGGCTCCACACGGCCTCTGCATGTACTCCACCTGAGGCGCCCGAGCAGCATGACTGCATCGAACAGTTTAATGTCATTCCCGACAAGAGAAGCCTCACACTCTGGAAGTCAGCATCTGGGTTTGAAGTTTGGCCGCAAGCCTCGTTCTGCCTGATCGCACCTGACCGCCCTCGCTGGGGTGGACTGGACATTCAATACTTCAGTGTGCCTTCACCAGGACTGATTCGTGGGTGAATATTATCAATCCATTCATATTATCTCATGTTGTCACGTCATGTAAATTCCAAGAGCATAGTATTCGCAGTCATAACCCTGGTACAAAGAGCCAGCAGAGTCCTGTCCTCGCTGGCGATGCTCCACTTCGTCGTTCTGGCCCCTCTTTCAGCCTCGCCCCTACCTTACAAACACAAACGAGGGATACTGTGTCTCAGCCTCTTCAGCCAACTTGGCGCGATAATTTTGCAGACCGGCCAAAAAGAAGGCGCTATACTTCTTCTTCCCGTCGACGTTGTCGTTTTGGATCCACGATTTCACCTTATCGAACACGGTCGCCTTGGAGATGGCCTGAACCGTCTGAGCCCAGTCCGCCTGGGCCTTCGCGTCGGCCTCGACGGTCTTGTCACCCCTCTTAGTCACCTCTTCGATGAGCTGGACGATGAAGTTGCCCTGCAGCTCGATGGACGGAAGCATGTTGGCGAATGGCCCCCCGGGCCCCGTGACCGTGAAGAAGTTGGGGAACTCGGCGACGCTGACGCCGTACAGCGCGTTCGCGCCGCCTTTCCACGCCTCAGCCAACGTGAGACCGTTGCGTCCGCGAATGTCGATATTGTGATAGGCGCCGTCGACCCCGTCGAAGCCGGTCGCGTAGACGATGATGTCGAACTCGTACGCCTGCCCGTCCTTGAGTTCCAACCCGGTCGGAGTGATCTGGGCGATCGGGTTATCGGCGATGTCGACCAGGGAGACATTGGGCGCATTAAAGGCTTCATAGTAACCTTGGGTGCAGAGCGGCCGACCGCCGTAGTGTCCCTTGGGCTGGAGGAGCTTGGCCGTTTGGGGGTCCTGGACGATCTCAGCGATCTTGCCCCGGACAAAGGCGGCGGCCGTCTCATTCGCGTCGACATTCGTTCCGAGGTCATTGAACGTCTCGAAGAAGAATCGGAACCCGCCTCCCTTGTTCCAGATGCGCTCATAGACTTCCTTGCGTTCAGCCTCGGACGCTTCGAGGGCCGACTTCTTGCTCTCGACGAATCCCATGGCGAACAGCGAGTTGAAGACCGTGTCCCAGACCCCGTCATAGTTTTTATAGATCTCCTTCTTCTCTTCCTCGCTCACCGGACGATCGTTGACGGGGACGATGTACTGAGCGCGCTGTTGGAAGACGGTGATTTGCTTCACGAGCGGATAGATCGTGGCCGTGATCTGACTCCCCGACGGTCCGGTGCCGATGACGGCGACGCGTTTTCCGGTGACATCGAGACCTTTGGGCCATCGGGCCGAATGGAACGAGACGCCTTTGAAGGAGTCGATCCCGGGGAATTTGGGAATATAAGGGTTGGTCAGGATTCCGAGGGCCGTGAGGAAGTAGGTCGCCGAAAAGCGGAGGCCTTTGTCGGTGACAATGTCCCAGCGGTTGCGGGTCGCATCGTAGTGCGCCGAGACCACTTCGTTCTCGAAGATGTAATCCTTGAAGACGTTGGCTTTTTGGGCCGTGTCGACGATCTGCTCCTGGAGAGCTTCCGCTTTCAAGTAACGCGTGTTCCACTTGGGCGGATCACGATCGTCGGAAAACCGATAGACCCAGCTCTCGGTGTCGGTTTGCGCACCGGGGTACTGGTTCCAGTACCAGGTCCCGCCGAGGGCGCTGCCCTTTTCGATGCCGACGACCGTCTTGAGATGGAGCTTGTTCTGGAGGAGGTCAATGAGTCGTATACCGCCAAATCCTCCGCCAACGACGAGAGCGTCAACTTCCTTGGTGTTGAGTGACATGCTGTTTTCTTGGGACGTTTATACAGGATGGTGCCGAAATGAACCTCGAATGAACTCACAGAGGAAGCCAGCAGATCGATGACCGGCGGGAAAAGGCAGTCGAGAGCAGCGGCCGATGACCTCGAGATCGGACAACCCGCAGGCCCAGATATACTCACTCTTTGAGGCTATCCAAAGAAGACGCCATTCTATCAGAACTCCCCGTCTCGTATTTGATCTCGTATTCCCCGCTAAAATGGCGCCATCGGTCGAAGCTGGAAGGACAAGCAGTCCTACTGCTCCGTTTTCTAGGCATCCAAAGACAGAGTATGTAGACTAGGATCTACATTAGTGTTTGTTGGCGTCATTGCGTCGTCCTGGCGGTCAATTGCATCGACAATATTTCTTTTTTCCAAGTACACTCTCCATTGGACCCTGCTGAGACGGTTGCATGATCCATTGCACCAATGACGACTGGCCAATGTAGCGACGCAAGACCAACGTCAGATCACGGAATCTCTTGACAATCACGCCCTGATGGGTGCCTTTTTGGCTCCTTTGTTTCGCTCGGCGCCGAGGGAAGATGTATGGTAGAATGTCAACTGGGAGCCAGGCTAGCTAGAGAGAGGAGTCGACAATGCAATATATCGCCGCGGGGCAATCCTTGACTCGCGTCGTGACATGCTGGAGGAGAATGCGGGGAACAGGCACCTCGAGTAAAGTTGTTGAAATCCACTCCGGTTTAGGTGGCATTCCTTTTCGGAATAGCCTGGGTCTTGGCCGCCCGCCGCTTTTGACGTCGCTATAAGAACTACCCTCCTATCCTCCTCGACGTCGACCTCCATCCTAGCCCCCTTGCACTCTTCCCCTACTTTTCAGGCCCTCCAATTCCCCTTCCACCGGCCTTCGTCTGCCACCGTCCGACCGATCTCGACTGGAGGAGTTTTGGTCCTCCAAAGCCACCATTTCTGCCTAACAACAGAATATCGTCGGTCGATGAGATGGCCGTCCAAGACGATTCCAACCTCAGAACACCGCCGGATCGATGAGAGGGCCATCCAAGACGATTCCATCCCTCAGAATACCGTCGGTCGATGAGATGGCCATCCAAGAAGATTCCATACCTCAGAACACCGTTCGGTCGATGAGATGGCCATCCAAGACTCCATGCCTCAGAATATCGTCGGTCGATGAGATGACCATCCAAGACAATTCCACACCTCAGAAGATCGCTCGGTCGATGAGACGGCCATCCAAGACGATTTCACACCTCACCCCCGACCAGGACCCCCAGCCAGGACCGACCAGTTGACCCAGCCAGTGACCGACCAGTACCTCGACCAGGACTCCGACCAGTGGACCCCAGAATATCGCTCGGTCGATGAGGTGGTCATCCAAGAAGATCCCACATCTCAAAATGTCGCTGGGTCGACGAGGTGGTCATCCAACAAGATTCCACCCCTCAGAAGATCGCAAGACCCCACTTACCACCCAATGTGCTGACATGGCTCACCATTTTTGTCGCGCCAACCGGACTCGCCGTGAACAGTAGCTCTGATGAGAGTCACGTGACCACTGTGAAGATCGTCCTTGATTTCTTTCTTGTTTCATTATTGTTTGACATCGAAGATCTGTGTACTTGGCTCAGTCAGATGCCATCCTGGAAGCGGGAGAGCGGGGACTTCCAGGTTGCTGACTGTTCAGCCTAATAAATCACTGCCCTGCCTCTAAAGTTCAACACAGCTTTGTTTGATATGTGTTGCAGGCATCAGCACTTGATCACGCGATCAAACGGTGTCGCTAGCCTTGGCCCTTCCTAACGATTCCAGATTTCAATCCGTCTACTTCTGTGAGCCGCTCGATCTCAGAGATCTTGTGCATTCTGGCGTCTTGTCACTGCCCACAGCCCTCGAGCCCTTCCGATCCTTGAATTCCTCAAGTCCATAGACAGGTCTGTTTGATCTCCATTAGAAAATGTCCCACGTCCACAGGGTTTGATGAATGCTGCCACTTTATAGGCATTAGGGCTGGTTGCACCGTACCATATCTTGGCAAAATCCACGGCCAACCTTCACTCCTACAACACCATAGCCACTCTCTTAGATCGAACCATCAAATCATCATCTCGCGCTCGTCAATCAAAACCACAAAAACATTCAGTTCAAAAGTGATTTTTCACCTAGGCACAACATAGGCGATCATGGACGAAAAGTCATGTCCTTCACGTGGCAGCCACCATACTTGTATGTTACAGCCTTCAACCTGAGAGTCACACCCAGACACCCGCCTTCACTATTGTCTCTCTCTCTACTGAGGGACCACTGAAGCATTTATACCGACTTTCCTGATTCCTCACCCACTTCCCTGATTCGTAGCTCTCTTGATTCCTCGCCAGCCTTCTCTGATTCTTCCCCAGCATTCCCTGTCTAATTCTTCTGCCAGATTCTCCTGCTCCTTCGAACGTCAACATGGAGACAATCTGCGGATCCAGCGACATGCCAGTATCATCCTTCAGCACAGCTGCATCAAGAAAGACCACGCCAGTGGAGAATTCGCCACCGGAGATGTCGCTCTGGGACGGATTAGAAGGCACTCCTGTCTATCGGTACACATCGATGCAATCTCTACAAGAATGTGTCCGCTCACAGTCTTCTGCGTTGAAGAATGGCCTCACGAACCATCAATACCTTGTTTTCATGGGTGTCCAAAAAGCTGACCTCGAAAAGATGGACAAAGAGAATCAGCGCGCCAAGATTGGGATAGATACCCGGTTGAGCTATGACGCTGATATCCATCTATTAGTTATCAAGATGATGCCCTCAAAGGCACAACTTGGACACCTCACACTAGCCCAGCATTTCACGTGGAAACTACGCAGAATGGGCCTTCCACCAAACTGCTTGGGCCCTGTGGGGGGGACCAAATACGAACTCCCTGACTCCTCCAAAGAAAGCGACACGGCATACTGCCCCCGCCAATTCCGAACACACACCGCTGATTGGCCAACAATTACTTTTGAGTCTGGATTTCCTGAAACGCTTTCTCGTCTGCGACATGACGCAGCATGGTGGATTGTCAAGTCTCAGGGAGACGTCAAGATTGTCATCATCATTTCACTGAGGCCAGCACAGAAGTGGCTCGTGATTGAAAAGTGGTGTCCTTTTCCGCCTCCTGCAAATAGACCCGCCACCAGGGCAAATCCAAATGCCAACGTTCCAATTCCGACAAAAGTTCAGGAGCTTACGATCATCCAAAATCCTACTCCACAACAAGGTCCTACTCCTCAGTCACAGGCCACCGGTCAGCAAATTTCCACTGTTCAGCCAGGCACTGCCTCAGCATATGACATTGCTGGAGCGCCTCTCACTCTCGAATTTAACACAATCTTCCTCCGGAACCCCGCACCGCCAGAGGGCGACATCGTCTTTAATGCCCCCGATCTTGCGCTGGTCGCGGATGCTGTTTGGGAGTACCTGGAGTAGAGGCATTGGAGGTATAACGATAAGATCGGGGGAACAAACACATGGCTGGAGGGCGTGGAAGGGCGTGCTGGAAGGCGGTGGAATGGCAGGCAGGAGGGTCAAGGTCCTGACAAACATATATGTTATGGGCTCCAAATCCTGTCAATCCTTGACACGATTCTAGTCTTTGGGGGGATCCCCCAGAAACACTGGAGCCAATTCTGACAGCAGGACTCCGGCTGAACCAGGGCAAAGCACCAGGCGGCCAGGATGGGGAGAGAAGAGGACGATGGGAGGCTGTTCTGAGAGCGACGCCGAAAGCGGCGGAGGCCAATACCTGGGCTATTCTCGGAAGAAGATGCACGTGTTGGCCTAGGACGATTCGTTCAAAGAGAACATGAGCGCTGTGCCAGAGAGCATCGTTCTTGACACAGCCTTGATTATCCGGTAAAGTACCGCTCTGTCTGAGCTTGTTTGACTCCTACACTCGTTTCCGGCTAAGCCTATTCGGGATTAGATCTGGTCACACGTACAGAATGAGTTTATTCAAAGATCTTTAGGATATCGCTGCCGATATTTGAGCCATTGCCGCTGCCGTATCTGCCAAACACTGCCGCCTGGCACGCGGCCGTGTCATGTTTTCCATGGTGCCGGTCTTCGGACCGCTGTGGGCTCTCTTGAAGTACCTGCTCGTCGCCATCTGGCTGGAACCGTCGCCGATCTCGAAGCTAGACAAAGGTGGAGACGGGTCGGCGAGCACTTACGATGAATGGTATGCTTTGCAATCCGAACTTGATGCCATTCGCGGAGTCGACGACTGGGTGGCGGATGATCGTGATACACACTATGACTGGCACATCTTGCGGACACTCAAGCGCGACCTGGAGCGCTGTCGTCGTCATGGCGACGTGCGTGGACTGTGCAGTCAACTACGGGCCCAGAGCTCCCGCAACATGTGTCGGGTCCTCTCGCCTGCCTTGTATCGAAAGTCTCCGATCCAGACCAAACGGTTGATTCACGACTATGTGCTGGAGGTGCGTCGGTGCATCATCTTCATGGCTAATCGAAATGCCATGCTGAATCCCACGACCGTTGTTGTGTCGGCCCAGGAGAAGCGACAGGCCTTGTACGACATGAGGAAAACGCTCGGTCGCACCGGGTTGGTCCTGCAAGGGGGTGCCACGATCAGTATGTGTCACTTGGGCGTTGTCAAGACGCTCTATCTCCAGCACCTTTTGCCTCAGATCGTCATCGGAACAGCCACTGGAGCTCTCATCGCGGCTCTTGTGGGGGCCACCACTGACGACCGTCTTCTCGAGGTCTTGACTGGGAATTCGATCAATCTCGACGCCTTTGTCCGTGGTCGAGCTCGTCGTAAGGACCGTCGGCAGAACTCCTGGTATCAGCCGGCTTGGTTTGCGACATTCCAGCGTCGATATCGCCGGTATCGCACCACCAAACATCTCTTCGACATCGACGTTCTCCAAGAATGTGCTCGAGACAACCTGGGAGATCTCACGTTCGAGGAGGCGTATGCCAGAACAGGGAGGATCCTGAACATCACCGTCGCCATGTCCGAGGTGTCGGGCACGGCCCAGTTACTCAACTACATCACCGCCCCTCACGTACTGATCTGGTCGGCGGTGATGGCATCGATCGCCACCTCGAAAGAAATGTATGCGCCGGTGCAGCTTTTGTGTAAAAACGACACGGGTGCCATCACCCGATACTTTGCAGCCGATTTCTTCGATGGGCTCTCACACCACCAGACCTCCTCCATACGTCACGAGGCGCCTTTGCAACGCATTGGAGAGCTTTTCAATGTCAATCACTTTATCGTTTCCCAAACGAGGCCCTACATCGCTCCTTTCATTCGGCTGCAAAGAGCTGCGGACCATCATCCCCCGCTAGGCACCCTCGTACGACTCGTTCTGAGTGAGGTGTTGCATTGGCTGGAGACTTTGAACCGGCTGGACTTTCTGCCCACATTTCTTCAGCGCATTCTAGTCGACGAGGTGGTCCCGAGCTTCACTCCGTGGTCTAAACTATCCATCACTCCGCAGCTAGAGTGGCGGGATGTGTTTGCCATGTTCGATACGCCGACCGCGACTGAGCTGCGGAAATGGGCCACGCGTGGCGAGAAGAGCACGTGGCCATTTATCTGCGAGCTGAAAGTCAGGTGTGATATTGAAATCGAGCTTGATACCGCTTGCATCAACATGCACCGACGCACACCCGGCCTTGCAGAGGGCTGAATGCCGCGCGAAGAGCACGACTCTACCTTTCCAGAACAGCCAAGGTCATTAGTGGTCAGTTTAAGAGGAGGGCGAAGGGGCAGTCTGGCGGTGACGGCCAATCTGGAGATGACATCACTGGAGGCCAGTTCCAGGGCCGAATTCTGATGCTATATATGGCCAACATCAACTCTGCTCCTAATCCTCACGCTTTAGTCTCACGGGAATCTCTCTCTTCAATTCCACCACCACCGGGAAACAAAACATGTGGCCTCAGCCAGCTCCCGAGGAAATAGGGCCTATCTCCAGAATATGCAATGACAATACCTGCCTCTGTACGGGAGCAGCGGCGCACAAAGCGCAGAAAACGCTCAGGGATGCTGACACCGGACATCATACTTGTGGAGAGAAAGAGGAGATGGCCAACATTGACAGGGATAACAATCTTGCTTTGAGACCTTCCGCCGGCAGTTTGGGACCGGGGTACTGATGATCCGGATACAGTCGTGACAACCACCACCACTACTACACGAGCCGGAAGAGGGACATGCAGCAAGGGTTAGAAGTGCAGGATCTCCCAGGAATGCCTGCCAATATAGCCCGCATAACCCGGCTTAAGTCGGGTGGATCGACACAGTTGAAACGGGGAACATGACGTCTGAATTTGACAATATATGGCGAGGTTCTAGAGCCAGTAACAATGCCTCAGCCTTTTCAGGTGGTAGCGGTATCTTTCATCGATATAACAGTCTACACCGGCCCGACCTTGGTGTCAAAGGTCACAACACATCTTGGGCCTATCCGTATAAAACAAACTAGTCTTGAACCTGCTCGTATCGTCGTAAATGCAAACAGTAAGAAACATCACCAAACGGCGGGGGTATCGCTCTGGGCATGAAAATATCTTCCAAAGTATTGCAAGTGCTGTACACCGCTTGAGCACGGGTCCTATCACGATCTTCAATCCTTCGTGTCGACATATCTCGTGCACTGGCGCTGAAGGCTGTCCTGCCTTAATGGAGCTCTCGTCTTCTCAGTGCCAAACCTCAATTATGGGTCGCAGGCAACTCAGCCACAAAGCTCTTCTGATCGGATCGGACGCTAGTTACCCGTTGGAACCCATCAACGGGAGGGCTAGTGCTCGATTGAGAAGTATACCACGCCGCACTGGTCTGGCTCTCGTTACCGACGCTGGACGGTCGGGTCGACTCGGTTTCCGATGGGGCCAGATAGTTAGACCGACGATGATGTCCATAGAGGGATGGCGACGGTTGAGGTCTGTAGTAAGAATCACCGGGCATCTCAATGGCCAGTCCTTGAGACGGGGGCACGCCTGGCAGTTCATTGACGTTACCTCCCGCGGCGTAATCGTACTGTCCGCTCCGATACCGGGGATCATTTAGATACATGGATTGAGCAAGGACCTCCTGACGCTGCTGGAGGACGCGAGAATTGCGTAATATGGAATTTTGAGGGCTCGGTCCATCATGTAACATGGACGGAGAAGGGGCCGCGGGGTTCATCATCCGTGGCGACAGCGGTGGTTGTGGTGAAGCGCTGGGATGTGCCGATGTCGACGCCTCACTGTTCGCGGTATGAGGGATGCCTGCGTGCATCATTTGACGCAAGAGCTCCGCGTCGATGAGCTCTGCCTTTTTGATCATTCGTTCAACCAGCACTTTGGAGGCCGCCTTGAGCTCCTTTTTGACAAACGGAACCAACGTGATGTTGCACTTGATTTCGACATCCTCCCGGAGATACAAGCCTTCGGACGGGGCATTACTGCCGAGTTCGCGAGGTTCGGGCGGCTCTCCGGGTTGATTGCCCCGTATCTGCCATTTGTTCCGTAAATCCACGCCCATGGGAGCATAGATGTGTGTCTGCAGGCCCCATGGCATATCGTGGAAGACACCTCTGAAATTTATTTTCCCGGAACCCAATCTACCGGTGCCGGGCACGTATTGTATCCTCTCTGTGATCTCATACCACGTGGAGAAGTACTCGTCGCTGGGCGCATCACGCGGCGCGTTGATTTGGTGGTGCGCGATGACCAACGGATTGAGTTCGATGACCTCGCCATGGCTATGGAGCATGTCAATGGCCAGTTGACGAGGGATCTGAGACGGGATCGGAGTGATTTGCGTATAGACTGATTTCTTTGTCATTTTTGCCGGCGCGCGACGTCAGGTGGAACTCCACAGGCTGGGGATGGAGTGTCGATCTTCTGTCTGCCGTCAGAGTGAGGTGATGTCGTCGGCCAAAAGCTCGTGTCGGTCAGTTCTGCGTCATCAAAAGCCCAGTGCAGCGAGAACACGTCGTCCGGCAAGGGAGGAGCGGTAATCTCGCTCAGAGCGGGGTAAACTCAAAGTTGAAGCGCACGGGATGAGCAAAGGGTCAGGCCTCCCTTGTGGAGGTCGGTCGCGATGGGGATGGAGAACTTGAAGAGCAGTTTGTACCTTTCCCAACAGCAGAAACCCTTCGCCGCGTTGCTGACATCTCCTGAATTTGCAATAAGCCGGCTCGGGCAGGCTAGACTAATTATAGCCCCTGCGATGAATACGGCATTACTATGTATGTACCGCTGAGTAAGGAGTCAGCCACACGTGCTGACGTTGTGGCCCGGCGTTCCCTTTGGTTCGTGTAAACAGGCTTCCAGAGCCATGCCATTTGAAGGACCGTGCGCCTGTACGGACATGGATCATGCTGCCATCCTGGAATCTGCGCGCATCAGTTCAATGTGGAGAAAGAATGACGACTTTGGTGTTGAAAGCGCTTCACAATGCCGAGACACCCTGGCCTAGCAGTGATTGAAGCATTAGACGATTAACCCCGTGTCCTGGAGGCCAATCTGTGTGTGGCTCGCGCTTCAATTGCGAGCCCTTCTGTTGAAGCAATGTTAGGGGCTCGGCAGGCTGGGTCATTATCGCCATAGTGGCGCTGCTATTCGCCTGTTCCAGACGCAACTCAGCCGCACTGGACGGGGAGCGCGTGTCTCGGCCGATGCTGAACCGATGTTATGATCTTCGACTCTGCCGACCTCAGACCTGCTGAACTCAGACCCAAGTCCTGATTGAACTCTTTGGGGCTGAGGAATTGAGAAAAACTGCCTTGGCGAGTCGATGGCCTCTGGACGGGGCTTGGGTGTGGCTGTGCGCGATCGGGTGCAGTCTACAACAGAGTGGATGATTCACTTGGACGCGCTCTAGAACGGCCGTGACTCGATGGCTACGCAAGAGGCGGTAGCAAAATTGCGTTTTGCCCATATCAGCTAGTTTAGAGAGTTGTTGTAGCTTAACCATGGCATATAGCGCTGTTATGCCAACTTCGTGACTCATGCTGTGCAATCGGTGCAACGTCCATGATGTCTGCAACTGAATATGGATAAGAGAGTCAAAATCATCGAGAGATACTTCCATTTTAGCATCTTTCCATAAACGGCGACAATTCCACAGTGGACAGCATCATGGCCGAAAGCGGTAAACTTGGAACCCCAGAGTCAAACACCACAGCCTCCTACATCAATCGGTTAAGAGACATTGCTCAAACCCATCTTGTAGAACTCGACGAAGCAACAGCACAGGATCAAGCAGACGAGATGAGGAGGGTACAAGAATTAGAGCGTTATGCAAAAAAGACAAAGCGGCAGAGAGATCAGAGCCAGCAGCCCGCTTCTCTAGAGGCCAAAGGACCGAGACTGAGGTCGGCTCATGGTGGGTGTATCTCATGCAGATTGTGAGATGGAGACTGATCGTTTCCGATCCAAGACGTGTTGAATCGTCTCCAATGGGACCGACAGATTGACATCTCACGTTACCTTGTTGGCTATCTCGAAAGATTTGGAGGATTGAAAGAGACGCCCGCCAGCACGTGGGTCACCGAGGTCACTGAGGAAGAATGGATTCCTCAGCATCGAATCAAATACTTCAAAAGAGTGGACGAGGACGGCAGCAGTGAAATCGTCTGGGATCGAGATGCAAAGGTGGACAAGATCTTCGGAGGGGGCCACGACGGCAGGCTTAAGGGCGAAGATCCTTCTGCCGAACATGGGGTGTCGGTTCGGTGAATCAATTGTCCACACAGAGATATCATAGTGATCTTGGGGGTGTGTAAAGTGTTGTTGTGGTTGAGACCAAGAGGAGTAAGAATGGAAGGATTGCCAAGGCCTTGCCAAGATCAAGGATTCGAGGCTCAAAGAGCAAATATCCAGACAGGGGTAAACGGTCGTCTTATTCACTCAGCGGGGTCATTTCTTTCTATGCTGACTATTCGTAAAACACCAGACATCTGACCTCTATGCTCTGTCTTCCTGGGGCATCTGCCGGCGTCTGAGGGTCCACAAAGGCGGTATGTGGCGTGCAATCGGCCAGTCCGTGGATTCCACCAGGAACGCTCTGGCCCCTCGAATCGAAGCACTTGATAAACATGACCTCATCCGGAGTCATATCTTTCATGTAGTAAAAGTGGTGGGTATCATTTGGCGCGACGGCAAAGGTCTCGCCTTTAACTTTATAGCCTTCGGTGGAGCCCTCCGAGCCGGGTTTTGGCAAAGTCTCCTTGCCTCGATCGTCATCATCGCTGTCGGGGGCACGTTGAGGATATAGCAGGTCCACCTTGACGAGATCCGAGCGGGCGATGGTACGCCAATCAACAAGAGCGAGAGGAAAGTCCGAGGCCGGGTGTTCGATCGGTCGCCACACGTTGATGATTTGGTATCGCCCTTGGAGCAGCTTTTCGGCTTCCTCGGCGGGCAGATGTCTCCGGACGCGGGCCGCCGCTGCTCCAGGCGTCTGATCGACATGCACTTGTTGCACGGGTTGTCGAGGCGATGATTTCTCCCTCCTTCGGATGGTGTGGTCAAAGATGACTACCTTCTTGACACCGGGAAGTTTCTCCCGCAGGACGGCGTCCACTTCAGCATAATATCCTTGTCGAACAGCCACGTCATCTCGAAAGGACTTCTCTTTTGCCGGCCAGTGGTAGACTGCAAAGCCAGCGCTGTCGGTCGAGAACGTGGACTCCTGGCCTCGTATGTTCTCCACGGTGCGCGTATAGTTGGCCAGCCTGAAAGACGTGGCTTCCGAGTCGACTTTGGACCACGGTTTCACAAAGGGCTCGGTACTATTCGTATAAGAGGTCGGATCGATATATTTAAATATTGCCGTCGTCATGGTGGAAGCAGAGCGGGCAGACGATCTGAAAGCGGAGGATCGTGCTTGTTGAAATCTCTGAAGACGCAACGATGGACTGGCGAGCGTTACGAGCGTTTGAAACCTTCTAGCCGTCTGCATGCAAGTTCAGTCAGATATGATGGTCCAGAAATGGCGGAAGAGACGTACTCCTGAATAATGGTGTTCCTCTATATAAGGTCTGGTGCTGGCCGTGTTTGCGATTTCTAAGCCAGTGATAGTGGAATACTACGATGACGTCGCCAACGCTGGAATGAATCGGGAACACTGCGGCAACTTCAAGATATTCTGATTGGCTGATTACCAACCTTTGATTCAAATTGTACCGTCTGCCGAAGTCATCCGTACGTTCAGTGAGTCTGGTTATATTGGCACAATGATTGGAAGGGCAACTCCGAGTCCGACCCGGGTCCGAGGTCTTCGGACCTGTCACGTGCCAACGAACCCCTGGCACCACCGAGATAAAATTATAAGAAATCTTGGCGACCGCAAAGCAAACCACTCCATTCTTCCGTGTGTTTGTCCACTGCTTTGGGGATCAGTCTTTCCACTCTGGGGAGAGAATGTGAGTGGGGCCTCGGATATATGTCCGCAAAGGCGGTGTCCTGGGTTGGGGACATCTTTCAGCGCATCCCGAAAAGACTCTCTCTGTCGGGCTTGATGGCACAGGTCACACCTGGCTGGGGCCAGGCGCCCGCTACCAAGTTGACCGGTAGGGCCTTCTACGAGAGCATTGGTAGCCCCAAAATGATTGTAGCGCCGATGGTCGATCGCTCAGAATTCGTCCGTATCACTCTTCGAGTCCCAAGCGAAATCCTCTGACGCGTTGCTCCAGGCTTGGAGACTCCTCACTCGATCATACTTGGATCAAGAACAATCCAAGTCGCTCCTCGCATACACACCGATGATCCATGCCCGACTCTTCAGCGAGACGGCAAGATTTCGGGACGAGCATTTCCAACCGACAAGAGGAAGTTTGGTGTCGACAGACCGGTCGTCTGCGCCTCCATGGCTCGATGGAAACCCCCAACTCGATCGGCCTCTGTTTGTACAGTTCTGCGCCAATAAGCCAGAAGAACTGCTCGAAGCGGCCCAGTATGTGGCGCCATACTGCGACGCGGTCGATTTGAACCTAGGCTGTCCTCAGGGCATAGCAAAAGCCGGCCGCTATGGCGCATTCCTGCAAGAAGACTGGGCCACGATTTACCAACTGATCCACAAGCTGCACACGGAGCTGCCCATTCCGGTCACGGCCAAAATGCGCATCCTCGAAACGAAGGAGAAGACACTCGAATATGCAAAGATGATCTTGTCCGCGGGCGCCAGCATCTTGACCGTGCACGGACGGCGGCGAGAGCAGAAAGGCCATTATATGGGGGTTGCTGATTGGTCGGTGATCAGATATTTGAGGGACAACCTTCCGCCCGACACGGTCCTTTTTGCCAATGGCAACATTCTCAACCCTGAAGACCTGGAGCCGTGTCTAGCGGCCACGGGTGCCGACGGGGTCATGAGTGCAGAGGGAAACCTTTCGAACCCGGCCATATTTGCCCACCCGCCGACGACACCTAGCAGGGAATACTGGTATGGACTTCATGGCCTAGGTGGATATCGAATAGATGGCGTCTTTCGACGGTACATGGATATTATCCACAAATACGTCCTGGAGAAGCCGCCGCCGGAACGCCCACCGTTGTATCTCCCGGGAGACCTGCTCTCCGAGTCGATGGCAGGAGGACGTCCTTCTCGAGCCCCGGATAAGTTTCTCCAAGGTACGAAGCGGAAGCGAGGCAATAATCCGGCCAACCGGTCCCCCAGTCTCGTCGCGATGCAAGGACACTTATTCCAGCTTCTCAAACCCATGCTCTCCACCCACACCGACATCCGCGATGCCTTGGCCAAATGCCGCCTAGGCGACATTGATGCTTTTGAACACGTGCTCAGCATGGTAGAAGATGCCGTCAAAGGAGGTCTGGACGAGGAAGCCGCTGCACAGCGGAGCCAACCTCAGGCTGCATCCGAGAAGACAGCAGAAGGTGAAGATGCAACAACTCCCTCTCAAAGAACAATCGCAAAGTACAAGAGGCCTTGGTGGGTGTGTCAACCCCACATCCGTCCATTACCAGAAGAGGCTCTCAAGCTCGGCTCGATCACTCTGAGTAAGAGAGAGAAGGCAAAGGCGGAAATGGAAAAGAAGATGAAGGATCAAGACAATGCAGTCCAACCAAGTGACGACCTGCCGGATCGACAGCGACCGTGCGATACCGTTTCGAATGAATTACCGAAAGCTGCCCTTGTCTGTGGCTAGTAGTCAATTCATCACACAGGATATCTGACTGCCGACGCGGTAGTCTGAGCTGCCAGACAGATCTACCAACATGGAGCCGACACAATCCCACCGCCTCGATCGACTGTACTATTAGTGCCAACGTCTTCCGACGACATTTACCTGCGTCATTACCTGACCCCTCTTGTACCGCTCTTCTAGCCACGTCAGATCCAAATATCTTAGACCTTCCTTCACAGATGGATATACACTTCTACAAGCCACAACATTCCAGCATCCTCCTCTGACGGCCCTTCATCCATCGCCAGCCAGATCGGAGGTATTTTCGGCAACGCTCCCAGCTGTATAACGGAATGAGATTACAGATGGAGTCTTTTCGGTGGTCTCAAGAACATTGGTGCAACCTGCAAGAAGACGCGCTTGTCCTTCCTCTGACACACCCACAACCACACAAATGTACTAAAGAGATGACCACAACGAGTAAACCAGCGCTGTCAAATTCCTCGAGATACGCACTACACCGGAAAAGTGTTTTCCGTCCGCTTACAGTCTGTCGGCTGTCCAGTACAGAGGGCGGGGCACTGGGAGACTCCTCCAAACCCCACCACGGCCGAGACTAGCAAGCTTTGGCGGCGATCTCTCCGAGGCAACGATCAAGAGCCCATGGGGTAGGCCATGGCATGCCGGGGAAATTCGAGATTCGATTCCTGGTTCATCAGCGGTCGGTGAGAGATACCAGCTCCTTCGACATCTCGGTTCTTCCCGCCATGTCCTTTTGCACTGCCGTCATAGCCGACCGTCCTCTCAGCTCTCTTCAACATTGAAGGATACGCAGCTCCATCCTCCGATCCGCACGAATCATGCAGTCCTCCTCGGGCCATGGCAGAAACTTTACGCCAATACAACTTCTGTACTAGACACCTCCGATCCTCGCCATATGGTGTGATTGAAGGCTTGAGTACTCGCTCTTCTTCTTCTGCTCACGCTTCCTTTTGGTGTCTTGTCTTGCATTCTCCATCTCGCACCTCTTGCCAATTTTCCTGACCGCTACCCCAGCATGGGCCATGATGTCGCTAAAGACATCCATCACCCAGTGGCTGCAGGCTGTCTTTCACTGATATCTCCAGGTCGTTACTTGCTCTGCTACGTTTGGAGGCAACTGCTAACACCAACCAGAGGGCCCGCACCATATCACCCTGTGTGAGCAAGAAGTCCGGTCGGACACCAGTTTCAGCGATGGGAGCCCACAAGGACATCACGAAGCCGAGCCGGTACGCATACCGGTGGAGAGAACGAATCCCAAAAAGATCGTCGCCTTCAGTTCGACCGACGCCGACAACCCATATAATTGGCCGGCCCGCACGAAGAGGTTGATTTTTGTGGCCGGCATGGTCTCTGTCATCCAAACCTCGTTCGGCTCATCTCTGCCCAGTGGAGCGACCAATTTCATCGCCGAGTCGTTCCATGTCACAGACGACCTTCAGCTCGTCCTGCCCATCTCTTGTTTTCTCGCAGGTTACGTCGTCGGCCCTACCTTGTGCGGGCCATTATCGGAGAACTTTGGCCGGAAACCGGTCTTACTGAGCTCATTCTGTTTATACATAGTCTCTACGGTCGCGTGCGCCGTCGCTCCGACCTGGCCTTCTCTCCTCTTCTTCCGCTTCTGCTGCGGCGTGTTTGCCTCCGGCCCGATCGCCATCGTCGGCGGCTTATATGCCGATGTGTACAATGATCCCAGGCAACGGGGGACGGCAATGGCCTGGTTTATTGTTGCGACCACGGGTGGTCCGGTGCTGGCACCGTCCATGTCCGGCTTCATTGCCGAAAATGTCAGCTGGCGGTGGATTTTTGCCGTCGGAGCCTTGTTCGCCGCAGCATGCCTGCCTCTGGTCATGGTCATGCCGGAGAGCTATGCGCCCGTGCTCCTCGGCCGCAAGGCCAAAAAGTTACGAGACGAGACCGGGGACCCGGACATCATCGCGAAGACGGACCTGCAAAAGAAGTCGACCAAATATGTGGTGACCGTGGTCCTGACGCGGCCATACCGCATGCTCTTTCACGAACTCATCGTGGCGTGTGTGTGCGTCTACCTCGCGCTCGCGTACGCCATTTTCTACTTGTTCTTTGAGGTTTATCCCATCGTGTTCCAGGGGCCCGACTCCGTCTATGGCTGGTCGAACGGGCTGGCCGGTCTGGCGTTCATTCCCATTGGCATCGGCGCCTTGGCCACGGCACCTATATTCCTATGGTGGGATTCATACTTGGCCAAAGCACAGAGGCGCAATGCTCCATGGTCCCAGGTGGAAGAATACCGGCGACTGCCATTGGCCTGTCTCGGCGGGCCCTTGTATGTGGTCTCACTCTTCTGGATTGGCTGGACCGCACGGCCTGACGTGCACTGGATGGTTCCAGTGGCCTCGGGCCTGTTATTTGGCACCGGCTTTCTGTGCATCTTCATGGCCCTTCTCAACTACCTCACCGATGCGTACGAAACATTCGCGGCCAGCGCTCAGGGCATGGCAAGCACGTGCCGCAGCATTTTTGCCGTCTTGTTGCCTTTGGCATCGAAAAGAATGTTTGGCACCTTGGGAATTGCATGGGCTTGTAGTTTGCTCGCCTTTCTAAGCATGGCTGTCGCCGTCATTCCCTTTGCTTTTATCAAGTATGGCGACCGGATCAGGGCCAACAGTAAGTTCTGTCAGCGGCTGAAGGAGCTGAAAGCAACCGAGCTCCAGGAGAACATTGCCCGAAGAGACGGCCATGGAGAAAATGGAGAGAAACACGACCAACAGCTGAAGCAAGAGGAAGTGTTTCAAGAGAAGGGGGAGGAAAGGGTATAGACTTGCATGGAATAGAAATAGAATAAGCCGCCGGCGAGGTGCAGGAAAAGAGCCGCTCTCAATGGATCAAGACCAGGAATGGCACGGTATGGGAATAGCAAACAAGTGGGAGATTAATGATTTCGTCAGCCTCATGGAACTGACATTATCTGATGATCCAGGCACTCCTTGACTCGGCGAAGTTCGGGTTGAGGCTTATTCTTGGCGCTTCACATTGCCACCCATCCACCCAGTCCCCCGTTCCACTTCACAGTACTTCCCTTTCCTCATCTCCTTGCTCCGACGTCGTTCGTCTTGTGATTGGGCCATTCAGCAAAGGTTCTTTGACCGATGACAACGGTTTGGGTCCACCTTCGCGACGTGGGATCCCTTTGATAGTCTTCCCGGCCTTGGCGCTTTGTCAGACTATTGGCCTCCTCCACATTTAAACCCCTTCTTCGGTCGTGGCGTCATGAAACGAAAGGCATCGGAAGACGGATGCAGCTCTTGTGCTGATCCACATTTACCGTCTGAGCTTGAGAAGGAAGCGGAAGAAATCGATCTTGACGACCTCTGTGCCATATGTCGCCTCCTCCTCTTCCGGCCGGTCACGACCCGATGTGGCCACACTCTCTGCGAATATTGCATGGCCCGATGGGCCGATATTTCTATTTCAACTCAAATGACGACTGCGAGTCTCCATGGAGAGCCTCTTGTCCTGCTGCCCAGTGAACTGGAAACGAGATGTCCGATGTGCAGAACGCCGACGACGGCTTCACTGAACCAAGATAGAGAACATGACCTGAGGGCTCGGTACCCTCTCACGTACCAGATACGCGAAACCGAGGAGCACGAGGACGAAGAGGACGTCGGGGGCCGGGCCGTGCCGTCTTCTGTGGAGACCTTGACGCTGTATATTGGGAATACTCACCAGCTGGTGCGGCCAGAAAGCCCAGGATCCCACAACAAGCATAATTGGAAGTTCTTCGTGCGTCCATCCCGGACCGACCTGATTGAAGAAGTGCAAATCTTTTTGCACCCGACCTTCCGCAATCACCTGATTATTGTCCAGCATCCACCGTACGAGATTCGTCGTCTCGGGTGGGGGTTCTTTACCATCTATGCCAACGTTGTCCTCAAGCCTGGATACAGCTGGGTCAGCGTAGAGGCTGAAGATACACCGGATGGAGGCAAAAAGAGCAAGCTGTCTTTGGAGTGGACGTTAGACTTCAGCGGACGAGGTAGTCAAGTTCGATGTCGAATGAGGGTGCGGAAAGAGACGAAGAGTCCGGACGTCGAGGACGTCGCGCCGCCACCAGCCGCTGTTCAGCCATTGTGGACGCGACAACATACCAGTGGCGTTGACGGGGGGGATGAATCCGGCTGAGGCTCCACTCGGTTGCCCACGTCGGAACTCTGCAAAGAGAATCACGTGGTCGTCATTCTGATCTCTAGGCTCTGACATCGTCAAACACCAGAGCTGCTGCAGATCATTCAGACATACTCTTTGTCTGCTGTACTTTGTGCGCCTGTGTTCGAAAGATTGATTCCCAGGCGGCGGATTTTTCTGGGACGCGATGCATGATCAAGGGGTCAACGGGATATACACTTCTCATTCATTACCACACCTGTAATTCGCACTGCATATCTCTTTGCGCGCTCCATGGCTGCCCACACCTTGACCGCCGAGGACGCCGTCTACTTCTGGGGTGGGAGTGCATCTGACAGCTGGTCGGGCTCCCTGCATGACGAAGACAGTCTCAGCGAGCAAGACATGATCAATCTCATCTGCTCCGCCAAACCACACATGGTCCAAAAGCTCCACGGCCTGCCGCTCTCACACGCACATATGCCACATATGGACGCCGGAACGAGCTCTGAATTTGGGGCAAATGTCGACAGCACCACCAATTCCTGCCTTGACCGCTTGGTGCAGAACCTCCCGGCAGAAGAACGTGGTGGGCTCATAGTCCACCGCGATTGCTTCGTTGATGGATTGCGCGACGACGGTCAGATTGCTGCCGCTGCTGAAAAGCTGTATTCTCGCTTCGAACTCACTGATGGAGCATTCAGTCGATCTCGGACTCTGATCGACGAATCCGAGTATCCCTCGAATTCTACACAGGCCACCAAACGACGCAAGGAGAAACAGCACGAGATCTCTTTCATCCTACAACAGATTGCGCGAGAGGAAAGACGGGTAAAGGCGTTCAGGAGACTCGATTCCTCAAATCTATTGATTGTGACCCCACCGGACATGCTGCCTCGCTCGGAACAGTACAAGAAGCAAGGTCTCACGGGACGTGACGATCAGAAATGGGGAAAAAGCAGGGCCCGACCGGAGACGGACGAGGATCTGCACGACATCGTGCCAGACGGTCAAAATGGAGACAAGGAGGTAACACTGCACTGCTATTGCCGAGAGCCTGATGATGGAAGTGAGATGATTCGCTGCCGTGCGCCTTCCTGCCTGCTCGGCTGGATTCACGTTCGCTGTTCTGGGCTTCAGCGACGGCCCGCGATACATGAGCCATTCTACTGTGAATACTGCGTTGAGGTATTTTCCGGTGTGGATGCTAACCTGGAAGAGATCAGGCCTCTTTCAACGCCAGCGGACGCTGCGAGCGTGGTCTGCTCACAGGATCCCGAATTCGGACGAGAGAAGGATGACGGAAATTCGAATGAGCCAGATGTCATTTCAGGACCAACGTTGGACCGAGATCGAGATGCCGCCAGACGAAAAGGGGTTGACACGCATCAAAGTGAAAAGCCGACCAATGCACTGCCAATCATACAGACGGGCTTTCGCGCCATTAACCAAAACCCCCACTCTGTCTTTGACGGACCATCGTTCCTATCCTCAGACCCTTTTTTTCCGTGCCATGACATACAAATCAGTACTGGCCTGGTGGCAGCAAGCAGCAGCAAGTGCTAGCCTCGATAGTGCTGAGACACAGAACGTACGAACGGGTGCGTGGGAGTGAACATGGACATGGGCACGAGCAGAAGCAGACGACCGGAAGACGCGTGAAATTCTGGAACTACCATTTGACCTCCTCTCCTATTACCGTGAATTATTCGCTGGCTGGCTAACTGCGCGAATCAAGTCGTTGGTCAGTCACTCCATGAGTTAACATGGCCTAGTATGAAGTCACTCGAACATCGATCCACAATAGAATCTCTTTTCACCTCTCGCCTCATCCGCCTAGCCGACCCTCACGCAGAGCTCATGACCTCAGTCTGCAGAACTTTCTAACCGTCATATAAATATTATGCCATCCATTCTGTGAATATGGATCCTTTTGTCCGCGAAGGCGAGCTGTGCCCTATGCCACGGCTGTCTGAAGTTTTGTCATGTCCATTCCACGGTTATCATACATGAGACATTATGACCACCAAACCACCTTTACGATGGTGCCAGCACTCCATGATTGAGGCTGTCTGCATTCAGGGGGAAAGAAGAGTGACATTCTCCATCGACCTGTGATAAATCTCTCGTTATTGTCCTCTCTTCGCGCGTCCGTGGTGTCCATCTCCAGACGCTGCCGGCCAAATACAAGTGCAGAGTCAGATACAGATGCCGGTCATCTGGTAACCAAAGGGAAAGAGAGCACAAGAAACAACTCTCTTTGGATCCGCTTCGAAATGCAAAAGATCGCCTCGGCACAGTCATCCAGGCCCCGAGACCGAAAATGCCTTCTCCGTGTCGAGTTCTGCCAATCTATGCCCATTCATTTCGCTGGTGACTTCGACCTTGGGCAAATTGAATCGATCGTACAAAGCCGGTTGAGGTAGGATTGAAAAAGGGCCACGCTTAACGCACCGTACAGTGCCACAGCGCACATCTCGACACGATCGCGCATGGCCAGATAGATTCATGTCATCAGACCTTGACAAATGCTGGAGAAACGCGTCAGTAAGATGGCATCCCCATCGACCGCTTTCGCGTCGGGCTGGACTCACTAGCATCAATTTGCCGGACCTGAGGCAGTGCCAACCGCACCTTGTTCCGGTACACGGCCGGCCCGTTCGTCTGCAACGGATTCGCCTCAAAGTAGACGGTATCTAAATTCTCCTTGTCCTGCAACTCCCTCTCCACCTCTCGAAAGTCGGCAAGCTGGTTGCTGCTGGCCCACACTTCCTCGAGCTCTTTCAGATGGCTAATGTTCTCGAGCTTCTCAATCTTGTTGTTCGAGATGTCCAGCACGCGCAATTTCAGGTTATGCTCGAGCCCCGAGATATGCGTGATGGCGTTGTGCGAGACATAGAGCTCTTCGAGGTTGGTGAGCGTGTCGAGGCCCGAGATGGACGTTAATCGATTCGACTTGAGATCTAGGAGGCGCACATTCGATAGGGATGCGAGGTTCTTCATTTCGGTAATCTTGTTCTTGCCCAGCCAGAGTTCCTGCAGGCTCCGGAGTGGGTCGAGGTTTTCGATCTCGCGGATGCGGTTTGCCGCCAGTTCGATCATTGTCAGATTCTCAAGGCCGTCGAGGTTTTCGATTTTGGAGATTTTATTTTGCACGAAATACAACTCTTTCAGACTGGTCAGATGGTTGATGTTCTTGATATGTTTGATCTTGTTGAAACTCAAGTCCAGGCTCGTCAGTTTCTTGATCTCCTCGAATCCCTTGATGTGAGAGATCAGGTTGTCGTAGAGGTCCAGCTCGACCAGCGTCTCGCCCAAGGAGGGAGGAAAGTTCACCGAGGTGATGGCGTTCTGCCGAAGACATATCCTCTGCACTTTGGTGAACCGTTCGAGGCGCAGTGCGGGAATGGATGAGATGCGACAGTGGACGAGGTCGATGTCTTCGGTGTCGAGAGGGTAGTCGTCGAGGAGGTCTTCGTCGGCCTCGATCTGCTCCGGCGGAGGTGCGTCCGGATCTGAATGGTCGGGGTCCGAGAGGACTTCTGGATTGCTGAGGATCGCCGTTCTGGGTTGCATTCTGAGCTTACCATCCCAGCCCTGGCTGTTGCGGAGGGGCGTGGGAGGTTTATTTTCCACCTTCGGGGTGTCTATTTGTATCTCTGCATGTAACTCGCCTTGTGGCCTTTCCTGAGGCGCCGATTCGGACATGACGAAGCGCGAGGGGTCGAGATGGTGTGGAAACTGTTTCTCGGGAAGTGACGGACGGTGGAGGAAAGGAAGGGTCCTTGAGCGAAATCTTCTCCCGAATTTGTTTTGTCGGCAGTCCAAGTTCTTCGAAAGTCGTGGCATGCAGGTACAGGGCGACACGAGACAAGAATGCGGTCATGCCATCCATACCTTGCTACGAGCCTCGCCTGCCCCGCTCCCCCGGCGCCATCGGCACGGGAGGCCTCCCGAAATCAGATCGAGATGGACTCCCAGCGCCACCTCATATAAGACTGCCCCATTGTTTGCTAGCCCCTTGATTAGCCTCAGAGTAACAGTTGCCCGTCATCCAAAGGACCAAAAAGATCCCCTGTAGACTTTACTGTTACCCTCAAGCCACCGAGGCTGCCCGGATCAAAGCACCACTACATACAAGGCATTTTGATGGCCAGCTTCCCGCTAATCCAGGACCACCCGGATGCTACGTAGATTTCTGGAAATATGTTCAAGCTTTGCAGGCCACCCTGTCATTAATGATTAGACCCACTGCCCGCGGAACGTGGCATAGTCAGTCCACTGTCGGATCCTGGCTCATGAAGCAATTTCAGGCGAGAGCCACAGGATCAAGCATGTCCTTGAGCGGTGCAGCATATACTCGTTGCCAAAGACGAAAGCATCACCCCACCAGTGCTGCCCATGTCATTCGTGCTTTATACTGGCAATGGCTCTTTGCGGTCTCCAACTCCGTACACATGTGAATACCATATAGTACAATGTCTGGCGGGTGATGTCAAGGCGCTGACATTTTCACCTCGCTCCCTCTCCTCTCCGCTATGAGAACCTCTTGGTGACCTTCGCAATGACTGCGCAGCTCGTTAGTCTGAGTCACATTTGTTGTATAGAGCGTCTCAGATGAACTCACGATGCAGTGCCACCACACTAAAGATGAAACCCAAACTCAAGAACATGATGACCATCGGATCCACCTTGAGCCCGGGACTTTCATCGGTGTAGAGCCTCAGCATTGTTCCCGAAGAGCCGCCTGCTCCGGCGGCCCTCGTCGATGCTGGCCGCGCATTCTTGAGCGATTCTTTGTGATCAGCTGCTGCACGGCGGCGGATGGCCGAGCGTGGCCCTCCCGGGGGAGAATTGCCGCGTGCGATTGAGGAGGTCGTGCCTGATTTCGGAGCGGAAGGGTTCGAGTCAGGACCGGACTCGGGGCCGGACGTCAGAGGCGACGAAGGTCTCGGAGACGACTGCAGAGGTAAGTCAGCTGGAATTCCGGTTATGTGCGCCAGAGCAAGTTCACGGGCAGGGAGTCCCGAAGCTCACTGAGGCTCTGACACGGAAAGGTGCTGCCATATTCAAGGGGACGGACCATGGTAAGACGGCACACGACCTAGAAAATTGGAGATGGACAGAAATGGCCAGACGAAGTTGAAGAGGACGCACGCGGATAAGTTCGTGGCTCGCCGGTGTCGAAGCGTGCGAATTGGATTCAGTTGTGGACACTTTGACCAGAAATGTACTTGTAATTTCTGAGGAAGTTGGTTCGCGCCTCGCCCTTGGTTCCAGACAGGCTTGGCGTTCACTGAGTAAGGTCACGTGCTCGAATTCCCCAATGGCATATATATCCCCTGCCGCCCACTTGATTCATCAATGCAATAGTCGGTGTCAATATTGACCAAGGTTGCTGCGAAGTCGTGCGTGAAAATCTCAAGACTGCTGCCTGATTTTCTCCAGGGGTGATGAAATTGCCATTTTGCATCCCAACAGTCCACCAACTTGCTGCGATGGGTACAACATCGAAAGCACGAGCACTTTGGCTTTCAGGAGTCCGCCGGTGAGCACGAGCTCAACAAAAACGTGCCTAACGGCCAGCACAACTCTTCCGGCGAAGACTACTGAACCATCTTCGACTCTCCAGCCAGGACCACTGAACCATCTTCAACTCCAGCCAGGACCACTGAACCATCTTCGCCTCTCCAGCCACGACTACCAACCCATCTTCGACTCTTCCAGTCATGGCTACCAACCCATCTTCCACTCTTCCGGCCACGGCACTAAATCATCTTTGGCTCTTCGTCCACCACCATCTCCTTTGACTCGTCCATCTTCTGAACGGAAATTTAGGATTCAGAAACAGAGGATACAGAAATGAAGCACTACGCTCAGAGTCATCAATAAACAAATTGAGAAGCGCAAAGTTGGCCGTGGATTCTCCACGATGTCTCTGACCAACTTCGAGCTCTAGCAACGATAATATCAGAAAGACACATTCGTCCAGAACAAACTTCGGTATGTTGCCGCACTTGGACTGTTGGTACCGGAGAAGGGTGCGCTGACCTTGCCAGAGACTACTTTCCGTCAGCCAGTCTCTTCGTGCTCCAGATGTCCTCTCTTTGTATGAATACCTCATAGAGGCCATAGTCGGAGAGCTACGGGACCGACTGAAAGCTATAGCAAGTCGAGGAGATGCTGTGGCTGAATTTGCGAAGAATATCGGAGATCTCACCAAGACGGAAGTTCTGAGTACCATTATGGCTATATCAGGTCCTGCGATGGTAGATAGCTCTGACGCACTGCTGTTCCTCCTGCATGACACTGTGATGAACACAGTTGCTGTCATTCTATTCAGAATATCTTTGCAAAGAAACCGTCGCAATCTTGACCTGCTCTCATTCTGTCTTGACAGCCACCTTCTCCTCTGGGGTATGCTGTCCGCTCTCCTCCTCTACCTCGGCCACATGTCCATGCAAAGCGGGCTTCTTCTTGCCGGCGAGGTCAAGGTAGATTGATTTGACTGTGTGGGCGATGGTTTTGCGGCCTTGCCAGAGTGGGAACAGACCGACGCAGAAGGTGCTGAAGAACAACCACAAAATGCCGACGACGACCCAGCCTGGAGTATGTCTTGTCAGTAGGCGTTCAAGACGGTCAGACAAAGCGAGAACGTACCGGTGAAGAACTTCTTGCTGAAAATGTAGCCGGAGCCGTACATGGGCATGGGCCACAGAACAAGCAGCGCAATCGTCATAAAGACGGTCAAGCTTCGAGCAATGATGGCGGCTTTCTTCAGCTTCGCCTGTTCAAAGGCCTCTTGCTCGGGGGAAACGGTTCCTGGGGCTGTCGGAAGGTCCTCGACGTCCACGACGTCCACACTGGCCCTGCGGACGATTTCGCTATCGTCGCCCTTGCGAATGGCCTTCATGGATTGCCAGTCATAGTTTTGACGGCCAAAGGCAAAGGTCAGGACGGGGACAAAGACGAGAGGGCTCAAGAGTGCAACGACGTTGCCAGCCAACATGGGGTTGTTCGAGCCTGTGCAGGCGACATTAAGAACACCGCACTGCTTCTTCGCTGTGACCAGCCAAGCAATCAAGGCAAAGGCGAATCCCAGAATGGGAGAGAACGAAGCGGCAATCCAGTTCTGGTCTTTCCACATCAAGGCCAGCGTCGCCGGCAACACGGCGCTGGAGATGATGCAACCCATCAGCAAGTAGAGGTAGCCCATTCCCACGCCGGCGTAGTGCAACCCGGTGGAAAATCCGGCCAAGACGATGGCGTAGACGACGCAAGAGAGGTGGGACATTCTGATCAAGAACTTGCCCGACGCGTTCGGGTTGATGTACGTCTGGTAGATGTCGTAGGTCCAGATCGATGACACCGCGATGAGCTCGGCCGACGAGGCCGACGTGACGGCCATGAAGACGAGCAGGAGAGTCGCAGCGGCGCCACCCTTGCCCAGCAAGGCGACAGCGGCATAGGGAAGAACCAATCCCGCCGACACGTCTGCGGCAGGGATGCGATTGGGATAGGTTGGAAAGACCGGGTTGTTTTCCAAGGCCAGCGCCGACAGACCCATGGTGGTCGCGCATAGCCAGGGGATGGCGAACCACGACAGACCACCCAGAACATATCCTGGAAGAATCTCGGTCAGCCATTCAATGCGCTCCACCGCTCACACAGAGAGGACCGTGACGGACCTGGGAGAGCGTCGACGGGCGAGGCGGCGATCGCTTTGTTGTAGTAACCATTGTCCAGGAAGCTGGTCAGGGGAAGCGGTCAGTCAGGCGTCGAGCAAGATTCAGGCTGTCGGAGTCGACAAACCCCGTCCACATAACGGGCATCAAGTATCTCATACGGCGGGACAACACCACTTACACCGTGCCAAAATTTCCCACAATGTTGATCACGAAAAAGACTGCACCTTCCTTGCTGCGCATGGTCAGGTAGCTTCCACCCGCGTTCCCGCTCACCGGGTGGCGCTGGGCGGCGTCCATCAGCAGCTCCCATACCTTGCCTGGGGACCCGGCAACAGCATTGGTGGCATATGCGCTGAAAGCGAAGACGAAGATAATGACGAGGATGATGACGGTATGAATATAGTCGGTCAAGAAAGTCGCCTTGATACCGCCAAACATGGTGTACAGAACCACTCCGACGGGCAAGAGGAAGCAAGCAGCAGCAGTAGGGACCCCGGTCAGAGCGCTGGCCACCGCGCTACCGCCAGTCAACAGCATCGCAGTAACGAGAATATTGGTCATGAGACCGAAAGTGAGAAAGACCGCGTGCGTGAAAACGCCATATCGAGCCTTGATCACTTCGAGGAACGTGTGCGCATTCGGTGCTCGTCTCTTGAGTCTGCCCATCCGTCAGTCATCGGCCATCTCCTGCCATTTTGGGGGCGCCATACTCAATGGCCAAGGTGGCAAAAAGAATGACCTGGACGGTGGCACCTGACGCATACCAGAAAGGGCCAGAGACGCCATAGGAATACGCCACGGTCGAAGACTGCAGCAATGTCGCAGCCCACGTCCAGCTCGAGACGACAGCGGCAGCAACGAGACCGGATTTCACCGATCTCCCGGCGGTGGAGAAGGCTTCAGAGGTCTGCAGCTCACCGTGGTATCGCTTCAAAGCCCAGGTCGTGCCGATCATACCAAGGGCAAAGGCAAAGCCCAAGCCGAGAATGATGCCGTAGCCAAAGCTCTTGCTCAGCGGCACCGTGGCCGCACCAGCTGGGTCCGACATTTTGGGGAGCGCGAGGGAATGGTACAGATGGGGAGGAGGGAGAAGGAACAAGACGTGCAACAGAGGAGACGCCCATCCGTGACGTTATTTGACCCTGGTCGACTTTATACCGCGATCACGTAGCCATGGCCAGGTTCAGAGATACGGGAGAGGAGTTAACAAAAGAAAATACATGATACTGTGATAAATGGTGGCCTTTGTTTGGTGTGGATATCCGCTCACGCGATCCTGGTATGGGAGAGGTCAACAGTATTGGGTCCGTCAGACGATCCGAAGCGTGGGTGGAAAATGCATTGGAACTGATAAGCAGATGCAACAAGGATTGACTTGGATGAGACTAGCCAAGCCGCTGTGGCACATATATGGAGCCAATTACAGATGGGATCGTCAGAGCCAAGACGGCACCTAATAGTCTAGTGCGCGGATTTCCCCTCATGGACCTATGACTTGGCCTCCAACAGTCTCTCAGCCCGTGCCAAGGCCAATGATAAAACCGCCTCAGAAATCGTTTCGCCTTTGAGCGTAGGTATGTGATCTCGGTTTGGCCAGCCTGTACGGGAGTAGTTCCGTTGGCACCTCAATCAATCTGCCGAAATAGCAGCTTTATACGAAAGGTCGTACGCTAGCGAGGCGCAACAGTCGCCTACATCTAGCATGAACTTTCTCAACCCCTCACAGCGCGCCTAATCAGGGCGACGATCTGGTCGTGAATTTTGCACATGATAACTGACGGGCTGTCCACGAGATGCTTTGTCTGCATGAAGTCTGCATGACATAGCCCCACGGAGAGAACCCTGGCACCATGTTGTTCCTTTTTGTCATCTCCGCGGACGGCGAGACGGTTGCGATAATGTCCCGCTACAGGGATCATTTGATTCGTGAGAGCCGCTGTCATGAAATGAGATCCGACAACGGAGGCAAGCCTTGCTAGGCATTGGCCCCCGGCACCAATAGACAAGCCATGCTCCAAAAAGTCAGAATGGAAGATGACCTTGTTCGACTCCGGTTGGTCACGCAGACACGACTGTCAGATCTGTTTTGTGGGCACCTATTGCGGTGGACGCCTGGAGAGACCAGTCTCATAACTCTTTTCTTTTTGCGCGGGGAGCTTCACATGGGATGAAGCTTGCAGGTTGGATCTTAGAGCAGTGCAATCTTCAACGCCGGCTGACTAATTCCCCAACCTCTCCCGTGGCCGATGCAGAGATACTTGTCTAGGAACCTAACTTTGGAATCATCTGGTTTCTCGCCAGAATACCCAGGGCTCGAATGCTTTCGCGGTCGATCATCCACTATAGAGAAGAGGCGTGACAGTTTGAGAAGACGCGATCATTTCTGGATCTTTTCGCCAAAACAAATAGTTGTAGCATGGAAGAAAGCTCGATCGTCCAAGATGATCGGAAGAAGCAACGTTCTGGCCGCTGTTGGGACAAACCGACTTGGGGGTTCTGTGCCAGCCGCTAATGAGAATGATCGACATGACCTAACGAGATAGACCATGTTTTTTGGAGCCGCACCCTGGTAGTTGGAGCCCCAGAAAACAAAAAGTAAATTCGCTAGGCCAATAACATTGTGTAACTTGTCCCAAGCTTATCAGCTCTGATTATGGTATTTTGGGGTATCCATGTCGCTTCACGATAACGTCAACTCCTCGCTTATTTTGAATCTCTGCAGGCAAGCCCAATTCGGATCCATCGCCCGATATATATCAGACAATCCATGCCTGGTTCATGAGGAGCACATGCTGTGGGAAATTCATCCGGAAACAAAGCTCCCTTCAGCAAGATGTGTAATCGGATTCGGTTCGATGACACAATGGTTTGGCCTTATCGTTGATGTGGAATCATATCAGCATAATAGTCGAGCATCATTTACGCATGCCTCACCTGACAGTGTTAGTTCTGGAGCTGCGGTTAGAGTTGCCGCTCCATGACCTGAGACGAGAAGCAGCCGGGTTCTGACGAGAGGGCCCTCTTTGAGTTGTCAAATCTGACAGCCAACGACCCGGCACGAGACAATCAAAGAGACAAACACTGTCAACGACTCGATCCGCCGATCAACCAAAGAGCGTCAATACGCACGGCCAGATAGGAAACAATATGGGAATTAGGCACAATGGGCAGCCGCCGGCTCATCCGAAACGGCCAGGGACGCTGTGGAGAATGGTGCTGGCGAATGGTGAGTGCGTATGTGCTCACAGCGACCTCCGTCCGGCGGGATTGGGATTCGATGTGGCCTATCCTCCTTTTCCATAACCTCCGTCAGTGGTGAGATTGTGGGATTCAATGTGGCTGTCCTCCATTTCCATAACCTCCGTTGGTGGTGAGATTGTGGAATTCAATGTGGCTGTCCTCCATTTCCATAACCTCAGTCGGTGGTGTGATTGTGGGATTCAATGTGGCCTGTCCTCCATTTCCATAAGCTCATCAATAACTGGGCGGCCGAGAGAAGAGGTAGAAGAGGTTCAGAAAGATTGGCGACCGAGACATGCTTCTAGTTGGTCATACCACTAGGGCTGGCCTCACAAATGGCACCTTTTGGAGACCTGCTCTTGCCGACGCGCAGTCCACAGAAATCACGATGTGACTGATGACGTGATGAAAAGCGATAGTGAATCCAATGACCCAGTTCCTAGACATGACTTGAACCTGAGAACTTGCGTATCCCTTCACAATATTGCTCCCTCGCTCATTCTCACCGGAGGAGAGTCCCAAAGTAATATACAGATCGTTTCCAACCTCAGCGCCAAACACCATGCTATTTCTTCCAATATCCATCAAACCTATTTATATTGCGGGCGCGGTGCCCCGGGAGGCGGACCACCCCAGCCTTGAGAAGGACCACCCCAACCCTGTGGCGGCCCAGGCTGTGGCGGCATCACCGGACCCTGGCCTTGTTGCGAGAGGACATCAGGTCGATTCCTAGAACAGCGTTAGACGACCCATACGCTCCGAACAGGTCAATCAATACCTGAGATCCTGTCGGAAGTGGCAGATGGAACATGCAAGCTGGCGAATCGTCAGTGGACCGTGTGCTGGACGTCTTGGGTAACGAAAGCGCACGTCTTTGTGTTTGCCGCCCAACGGTATAATAGGCAAGAAACAGAATGTGAACCACTCCCACGAGCTGATACAATGTGCCGACCAGTTCCCGCAGTTATGGCATTGCGCAGTGATCCCCTCATAACCCTTGAGTTGACTCGTGAAGTCTATCGCTCAAGTCAGTGCCCCATGCCTCGGAATGCCTGGAATTCGGCCGTGACGTTACCCTGCGTGCCGACAACGAAGAAAAATGCCATTATGACTTGAAGTCAATAATGTTCAAGCTAGAGATGACTGAGAATAACAGAAATTTGACCACAAGACAAATGGATGTTGTCGAAGATAGGTAGGAGCTGGCTGCGGATTGCGACGGCTTTTACACGCGGATGGAGGCGCAGCGGGCACAAAGCCTTGGCAAGGCTGGGCGATGATTGGATTTGGGCCACCACCACAGTGGCCACAATACCCGGGGAAGCCGTCGCCGGGGACGCGGGCCAACTTTATTTGCCTGGTGCCCGCGCCTCACATGCAAGTCTTCAGTGGTGTGGTCTTGCTGCTGTCAGCTGTCATCTGTCATCTCCGTCATCTCTGCACATATCGTTTGACAATGGTGAGTTGGTGAAGGAAAAAACTGAAGCTAATTGGGCCATGCTTGACAATTGTCTTTTACCCCTGCATGCAACTGCTGCAAGCAAGGTTCAATATCGTTCCTCACATTATGTACAGGAGAGCACAACCAACCAGACCTGCAGTTCTCTTCCGGTGCCCCTGTGCGGCAAGCTTTGTTCCCACAGCCGGGGCATCACAGCCCGGAGGAGGGTATCGTCAAATTCGACCTCGGAATGCGTCCGGGTTTTGCGCCAAAGGAGATTCCATTCATTGGGTCTTGAAGAGTAATATGGCCACGTGGCCAAGATAGAAGTAGATGAAATGCTTCGTTTCTAGCCCAACGCATCAGCAGCCACGCCTTCGGTCCGACTGAAAGGCCATACCATGGGTGACAAAGCTGCCAAAGTTCCTGCCGACGATGCAATGCCATGTTGCACCTTTTCTCGAGTCAAACTGGCGGCACAGGTCAACGAGAGCAGAGCCGAGTCGGTGGGGAGTCAGCATACCTCGCGCTTGATATGCTGTGCAATATCCTAATGAAGATCAATGTCTGTGCCAACACCATGGGAGACGGTCACCGACCTTCTCAATGTTGTATTTCTCCATTGCTTCTTGTGCTTTTCCAGAGTTAGACCACTGTCGCGCCACGAAGTCATATCCAACGCGTACCGACTTCGATCGCCTCCTGCTGCATGTCTTCACTCTTGGGTAAGATGTCAGTGTCCGGTCACAGTACCTTTCCGCATTCCTCACCATATCGACAGACTTGATTTGAGCTCAAATCATTCCAGTCAGTACATGCGCGAACACATCCGAGAGTGACCTACGCTCAAGCCTCTCTTTCTTCTCAGGCACAATTTCCGCCGACGCCATACTGAACGTGAGCTGGTTATCGTATGCTCGGGAAGATACAACCAAGAGCACTTTGAGCTGTTTGGCAGAGCCGGAATGTATACAGTTCACAACAGTCGAAGGGACTGTTCAAGTGAAAGGATTGTGTATCGCTTGGGGATGTTGATGTCGGCGCAGTCGGGGAATCAACAACCTGGCCGCGGCCAAAATCTTGGCGCTGCAGATCTTCCGATCGGGCAACGAAATTCTTCCACACCCTGCCTCTCGTCTCGCGCCGCGGGCCACCATGATACTGACCCTCTGCGGCCCGGTCTTCGTCTGACAAGCAGGAATGGAGTCGCCAAATGTTGATGATGGTGTCTCTCTTACACGGGTGTTCGTGTCAGGATTGCCTCCATCCTTCAAGAGTGAACAGCTTCGAGCACATTTTGCAGGCAAGTATCAGGTCACCGATGCACATGTTGTGCCAGACCGCCGTATAGGCTTTGTGGGCTTTGCGAAGCATGAAGATGCCCAAAATGCGGCCAAATATTTCAACAAAACCTTCATCCGCATGTCAAAGATTGGTGTAGCCTTGGCCAAACCGGTGGAAATGCTGCATGGTACCTCTGGGCAAGCTGCACCTGTCTCGCAGCGCGCTTTGCGGCAGCGCGACCCAAACCGGTCCGAAACGGCGCGGTTCACCGGATCGAGGAAGAGAAAAAGGGACCTCCGTGACGATGGCGAGCTGGCCCAAAGGGAAAGAGAGCGTGATGCGCAGGGGACAAATATCGGTCTGGAAGATAATGAAAGAGATGGACAGCCAGGTAACGATGGCGGCGATACTAACACGAAACTGGCGGACGGTGTTCAAGCTGTGGGCAATCCCGAGGCGACAATTGCCGGCGCAGGCAAATCTCGATCGAGCCTGGAGTCCGAGATATCTAATCCCGAAGAAACGGCAGGCCCGAATCCGGTGAGGTCAGACGCTGACTGGCTTCGCGGGAAAACAAACAGACTGCTCGACCTCGTGGAATCGGACGGAAGCAATACTCGGAGGTCAGCTCCAACAGACTCGCCTGTGGGTAGAGATGTCGACCGTTCAAAGGACCACGACGACGACGAGCATCGCACCGTGGCTGGAACGGCAGATGGCCATGTACCGACAGAGGATATACACGAGACCAGAATCCCCAATGGCCGACTCTTTGTGCGAAACCTACCATTTCATTCTACCGATGACGACATGGGAAGGGCGTTTTCAAAGTTCGGAAAGCTGGCAGAGGTAAGATGATAATTCTTTCTTTCTCCCCCTTCCTGCATGATGATTTCCTGATAGGGACAGCTTATGCCTAGCATATGATTCGAACCGGGAAAGAGTATTTTAGTAGATGCTTCTCACTTCTGACTCATCCTTTTCACCGCGATTTTGCCCCATGATTCCTCAGGATCCCGCTAATGGTGGCAGATTCACATCGTCAGAGACACAAAGACCTCGGTGGGCAAAGGAATGGCGTTTATCCAATTCCTCGAGCCTGATGATGCTGAAAAGGCTTTAGCGGACCTGGACGGTAAGCCATTCCAGGGCAGGCTGATGCACATTCTGCCGGCGTCGGACAAAAAATCGCAGAAACTTGATGAATTTGAGTTGGCCAAACTGCCGCTGAAGAAACAGATGGCTTGGAAACGTAAAGCGGCCGCCTCCACGTCGTCATTCAGCTGGAATTCTCTCTATATGAACCCTGACGCTGTGCTGGCTTCGGTCGCTCATCGCTTGGGCGTGTCCAAGTCGGAGCTGCTGGACCCGGCTTCGGCCGATGCTGCTGTCAAGCAAGCTCATGCTGAGACGAGCGTGATCAAGGACACCAAAGAGTATTTGGCTTCCCGCGGTGTGAATGTGGAAGCCTTCAAGAACAAAGCCCGGGATGGCAACTCTCTCCTTTTGAAAAACTTTCCCTTCGGCACGACCGCAGAGGAGATTTCCCAGCTCCTCTCCCCGTTCGGAAAGATTTCACGACTCGTGTTCCCTCCCACGGGAACGATGGCGGTGGTTCAGTACGAAGAGGGATATGCAGCCTCCCAAGCATTGAAACAGCTGGCATATCGGAACCTCAAAGGCTCCGTCCTCTTCCTCGAGAAAGCTCCACAAGGCTTGTGGGATGCCGGCTTTGACAACAGCAAAGAAAATGCTGCTCCAGCAGCCCCGGCGAATGGTAACCCTGTCACTGGAGAGACGACCATCGGTGCCACCTTTCCAGTATTTGTTCGCAATTTGAACTTTGCCACGAACAGTGTTCGTCTTGCGGAAGCCTTCACACCGCTTTCGGGATTCCTGTCTGCTCGCGTCAAGACTCGGACCGACGCTAAAAGGCCTGGTGAAGCGCTGAGCATGGGTTTTGGATTTGTGGAATTTCGAACCAAAACCGACGCCGAAGCGGCCATTGCTGCGATGAATGGTCGCCGACTCGATGGACACGAGCTCGTGGTGCAAGCGTCACGAGCGACTGCAGACGCCGCCGAAGAGCGCCGGAAAGAGGACATGTCAAAGAAAGTCCAAGCAAAGAAGACAAAGATTATCATCAAGAATTTACCGTTCGAGGCGACCAAGAAAGACATCCGCGCCCTGTTTGGAGCCTATGGTCAGCTGCGCTCTGTGAGGGTGCCAAAGAAATTCGACCACTCCACCCGAGGCTTCGCCTTTGCCGACTTTGTGACCCCGAAGGAAGCCGAAAACGCCATGGACGCCTTGTCAAATACCCACCTTCTCGGACGTCGACTCGTTTTGGAATTCACCGAAGGCGAGAGCGTCGATCCAGAAGAGGAGATTCGAGCCATGGAAAAGAAAGTGCAAAGCCACCAAACCACCCTCGCTCATCATGAGTTGACGACGTCGGCCCGGAAGAAGTTCAACGTCGGTGCCGGAGATGATCCAGACTGGTGATCTGCAAGGGCCATTGCCGAAGCTCCGCCACATCCCTTGCTTGGAGCCGTTGAAAGGATTGAGATGAGGTTGTGATGGACGACTTGGGGAGGCCATATGTTCTTCCCTCTTAGATCACGGAAACGATTCTCAACTGTGATATGTTCCTTCCGCTCTGGGAATTCGATCATGGGAATCATTGTCGAGACGGTGAAACAAGCGTTGGCTTCTAGCTCCGGCTGCCTCATGTCACTGACAAAGGACGATCATCATTCCTGGCCGAATGAATCGAAATGTCAACCGGATTCTGATTGGTCCACCAACATTCTCCATTTCATTGTTTGCAAATGAAGCGATAGCAATTTTCTCGGCGAGATGGCTGACCCATTCTCGCCTTGGTGTACACGGCGACGGAACTCTTTGCTGCTTGACCAAGGTCCTATCCCTTGCATCTATTGTGGCCCTAGTGCCGAGTCCTTGCAGCAAGGATGGAACCATCTCGACACCATGAGATTGCTTGTCTTCTTTGGCTCCAATATTCTGGTGAATCTTTGATGTCGGCCCATGGATTGGCGATGTCGTCTCATGAACCTGGCGCTCGTCGATGGATACTCTCAGGCAGGGGTGGTCCGGAGTGACCCGTCGACCAGGCTGATCTGTTTGTGATCTCTGACTCTCGCTCTTTCATATAAACAACCCTCCCCAGCTTTACCGACTTCTTTTGCAACCTCGTTTCCTTTGACGCATTGGCATATTCAGATCTCAAGCCTGGTGGCCAGACCGGGCCATCGAGCATTGCATTTCCCATCACATTCTTTGCCGCACACGACCGCAGAGTGCACTGATCACATGGTCGTTTGAATGGAGCTCTGGCATACCGGGAGCGACACTCCATACCACCAGCACGACAGCAAGTCGGTGCTGAGACCGCGAGCTCTGGCCAATTCGTCGGGTAATATTCAGACCTTCGCCCTGGATACCCCAGAGGGTGTCGAGAACCAAAATCCTTTGGCCCAAGGCCAGCCATCTCCTCTATCAGTGCCGACATCGGAGTTGCACTGTCCTATTCCTCTGCTCCATGTCGACTCTCATGACCGTCACGCTGAAAATGTGAGCCGACTTCACGCCCGGCGAAAACATAGCGCCTACCGATCGAGGCTCACTCTCGACCCGGATCGCCCTTACCTTCAGCATCCCAAATATCTCGAGTATCGCTCGCGTCAAAGATATGATACCGGAGCTGATGGTAAGCCGGTCTGGGATGACAAAGTTGAAGATGCCTTTCAGGATGGTGAGCCTCTATGCCTCTTCCTGCTAGTCCCTGAAATCTGACCAGACAGCGCTCGTGAACATCAAACCGATAGGCCGACGGAAATGGTCGCAGCGCGGGAGGCCACACGGGCGAAATGAGTTGATCGCCGAGTGGATTTACCGAGCCACGGGAGAAGTTCGTGGCCGGAAGCAGGTGTCGAGCCACATACAAGTGCTCAATGGTCTGCTCAAAGGTGTGCCAGAATGTAAGTGGGAGCCGAGTGGGGTCCAACCGTTGAAAATTGACGCGATGTAGGGGATGTGTTGATCACGGCCAAGGATGACAAAACCCGCGGGTGTTCCCAAGGCCACAGATATGATCCGCATTCAATCGAATATCTTGACAACAGGCAGAACGTCTTGAATGTTGATTGGTACCGGGGGTGTGACGCCAACGGCACAGCGGGGACGCTGGAGTCCACCATGGGATGCGTCGACCTTCATCACTCTCTGAGTCGGCTCAGTTTTGAGATGTGGGTAAGCTTGCCGAACCAGATGGATCAAGCATTGCACAAATACACCCGTCAGCAAAGCCACACTCTGATGTCTAGGCCGATGTTGCTTGATGACATCATGGATTGGCGATCATCTTTTCCCGGCCTGCGACCCATCGTGGACAACTGGTCTTTATCAAATCAATGCGATATTGTGTTACTGGACGCCAGCTTCCAGCTCATGACCGACTTCCCACCAAAATTCTCGAAGCTCGGGATCAGCCTCGAACTCGATTTCTTGCACCCGTCGGGCAATAACAGGATGGCATTGGCCGAGCTGACAGACTGGAGCTGTGTCACCCATCTCTATCGAAACGGTCGGCTGGTCAAGGAGGCGGCTGACGACAGTTGTCATGTAGCAGGATTGGGCAAAGTCAAGCCCCTTTTTGAGTCCAAGTGGTGGGCTTCGACATTCACCACGCTAACAGAAAAGAAGAAGCGGGCCGAAGACTCCAAGAATGACGCTGCCGTCGAGCTCGCCGACCAGTCGTCACAGAATTTCTTTCGCCGACTCACACTGATGCAGCAGATTTCAGCAGGCCCGGCAAAGACGGTGCAATCACATTTTGGGCAGGCCGAGCTGCCACGGCACAGAAGGATCGCTATACTCCTCTGGCGCTGCTCACAGGCGCCGCCGGGCTCTGCGGGAACCACCACGTGGCAGAAGCTGATCCCTCCTCCCGACTGCAACACCTCGAATGTTTCCGTGCCAGCCTCAGATTTCGCTTTGCACCCTCTTCCCATGGACACGTGGGCGGACGGACCTCAAATTACCAATCTTTTCGAGAGCAATCACTTTTGTCTGGAGCAGCATCTCCCGCCATATCCCGTCTTCTCACCACGCATGGAGGAGGAGCATTGTCGAGACGGTTTCATGACGTTTAAACAAGATGAAATAAGCGGCTTCGACACAGTATACGGTCCCTTGGATATATCGACCACGCAGGAGCAGATGCTCACCCATGGGCACAGCCTGATCAAAAACGACCACTTCGGACTTCCGGCGGGCGAGTTGTACCCAGGGCTCAATGAACATGGTCCCCACACGACTCACCACTTGTTCGAACTCTACCCGTGGACGAATCTGGAAGACCCCGCAGAAAGCGTCCCACAGCCATTCCATCAGTATGCAGAGCTACAGCAAGTGGCGCCGCACCAGCGGTTAAGTAATTCCAATGTCAACACCAACCAAATGCCCCAGCTATATCTAGGGACAGACGAACAGCATCACCCTTCGCCGAGTAGGTCTCAACCGGAGCAAAGAGATCCGCAGCCGAGTTGGTCACCGCTGGATGACGAAGACGAAGCAGTCTGGGCCGCACTAATCCCAGAGTCGGCTATGGACGACCTGGGACCACATCACAGTGCGCTTCCATCAACACCGCCAGAACAATACTCAATACCCTTGCAGCAGCCTTTCACACCGCCCTTGGCAATCGGGCCCGCCTCGGATCAGCAGGTGTACGAGAAAACGGGGCAGGACAGTGCACAACCTGCTGCTTCCAATTTGCAGGTGTATCGTGGCACTCTTGATTCATTGCTGCCGGACCAGGATCACGTTCTTGTTGAAGGCCATCACTTGCCTGAGCTTCACCAGGTCTTGAGCAGGCAAATTCAGCTGGCCTTACGGGCAACACCTATCCGAGGACACCACGCAAAAGTCGAGCCCGACCCTGCTGACGGGGGACCACTTGAAGTCAAGACAGAGCAGGCCCAAGATTGGGAGGAATTGAACGAACGACTTGACGATGATGCTTTCAGGACACATGAATGACGTTTGGACGGGGTGGTGTCAGCTGTGGCAGGGCTTGGCCAAGACTCTTAATTCGACATTTATGTATTATATCACCACCTTGTAGTGTATGGTCCTAAGAATCGTCACCATCCTGCTTTCCTCCAATGCCCTGCAGATGTAAAGGGCCCCATATGTCTCGTGTATTTTTGTTGTCGTTCTCTTTGCCGGAGGATTCTGTTTCCACGACCGGACTTTTCGTCATTGGTCGCGGTGCGCCACAACCTCCACTCGGTAAAGCGGGCACCATCTCATGCGCTGATCTGCGTCAAGTTCGTGGCGCTCGCCCACTCGCTTGCCCTCCACCACGCGCGCTGGACCCTGCCGGACATTGACACCAATCATGCTGGCTGAGTCGTTGGACACAAAGGTCTCTGGGTCAGGTTGCGTGCGGCCGGCCCGGACTTGGACGTGGACAATGACCAATGCTAAAAGACCACATTCAACTGGCCATCACCGGAAGCGGCACCTCATCTCAGCTGCAACAATCATCAGCCTTCTCCATCCCGGCGACCGCTCAGGCCATCAAGAAGTTCTTCCTGGTTGCCAGCCTCTGTCTCTCTGTGTGCCTGCTTCCGTGGTGCTTCAAAACGGTTGTATGTCTGTTCTCCTTTCCTGCCTCCTGTTCCGATTCCATCTCTCTTGTGTTCCTACCCATCGTTGAGGACCAACCTCTTTTGTCGCATGTCCAGCTTTCCGGCTCATCATGTCTCCGCACCAAATTCCCCCCCACCGTGCACCAACATCTCCCACGAACCCCGGGCCAGACAGAACTACTCATACCAGACGTGACATCCCTTCAGTCCGTCGACCTGCTACCGTCCGGTCCCGCAGAAGTTCTCAGCCCAGCACGCGCCTGGGAGCCATTCACGAGAACAGCGGCAGGATATCGCCTGATGTCCTCCTTTGCCCATCTCAACGGCCTGCGAAACTGCATGTCTGGGCATCGATCGGATCTCCACCATCCCGCCCTTCTCCTCCGCCGAGTCCGTATGACAATTTAGTAGGACCTCACGGGGAGAAATTCTCGGATATAAGGCAGAATATTAAAACGGAAAAGAGAGGCTGGAAGAGGTTGGTCTGTATGGGGTGAGGCGACCAGGTGGAGGTAACAATGACATTCCCTCCACGAAATGCTGCACTGACTCGCGACTTAGCGTTTGGTGCTGGATATAACATTGACAGCATCCCGCACCATTGGTACGCCCAGAGGTCCGAGCCAGAATCCTTGCAATAGTGGACAAGGTCCTCTTTCCACAGAGAATATGCCGAGACATGGACATGTTGGCACGAACAGTAGCAAACAGTGTTACAGCAGCACTGGCGCACGGAATGTCAGGCTTGGTGTAGAGGAAGCAAAGTTCATCACGACCAAGAAGAGAGCATGCCCGTGCAGGACGGTCATGTTCGACAGCAGAGGTGTACCTCTATGAACGGGAGCGCCATTTGATCCGGCCAACTGCAAGCAACACGGCAGGTGGACAAGGGATACCAACCTGTGGTAGCTCTCGTCCAATGCCGCAGTTGTGAGATGGTAGCTGTCATCAGCAGGAGGGGAGGAGGAGGAGAGTGACCACGTGGGCGTCTTGCTATCCTGCTTGACTGTCTTTGAAGCTTTAATTTGGATACTGTACGACACAGATTTTTTGGTTTACGATTCCCAGAAATGAGATTGGAAAAGTATACTGACGCACTGACGCATAGAACCTATGATCTCGCTCCCACTTTACTGATCGAGCCAGTCTTGTTACATCATACCGGAACCGCCACCGTCTCACCACCGCTATCCTGGGAATGATATTTGGCTTCCTCGTCTATCCTTCATCCTCGACGTGTAATGGCCTGTAGTCACCCCCTTCCGATTCCTCTGTTCCTCCTCTCGCGAGCGGGACCGGCTCATTCAACCAGGCATCGTCATCGGAAAGTTCACCCTGGCCGCCCTCAATGCTCATCATAATCTGTTCTGTCGCGACCGGCTCTTTCTTCTCTTTGGCTCGGGCAGTGAGACTGGGGAGCACTTCCCGATCACTGTCAGCCAGCTTCGTCTCACCCGTCATCTGATTGTTGTTGTGGCTGTCGTCATCGCTGTCGCCCTCGTTTTCGCTGTCATCGTCGTCATCGCTGTCATCACCATCAACCACATCCTCTTCGTCGTCCGTCGTGACCAGCGCGGCGCTTGCCAACTGGCTATTCGGCTTGGCCTTGGACTTCGGATCACCATCACTGCTGTTGTCTCGAACAACGTCTTCGTATCGGTCGTCGGTGGGTTTGACGAGTTTTCCATGTACGACCTTTGAACCGACCGGCCTTCCCTTTCTCGACGGAAGAGCGGTAAACTTGAGCAAGTCAGAGGTCACCGGCTGGCCGTTGATAATCCTCAACTGAGCGCTCCATGCCTTCAATGTCGTCGTGTCCCTGATGTCGTGATATCTTCCCACTTCAAGTCCATTCATGGTCTCAATGGCCAAGGCTTCCGCCCTGGTATCTGCCCAGTACCACAAAAGCTCGTCGCCCTGACTTTCCGGCAGCCTTTCGTCCGTCTGCGTTGCATATTTCCTGCCCGACGTGATACCTGGCACGTCAAAATCAAGGCTTGGCTTCAACTGAGCGCGCTCTCCGCTCCGGAATTTATGCTGCAACTGGCCAGTCCAGAGCCGCACCGCATCAGCTTCGTACATTCTTCCCAGCACCTGGTCATATGATACTTCGTATCGTTTGGCCGGATCATGCATATCGTACCACGGCCCATAGTCGTCAGCTCCAACCGGCCGGAATAAGCGTTTCACCACCTCATGCGGCACCGGGGAAAATGGGACATCTTTTTGTTCTCTCGCGTCGTCGAGCTTTTCAGCCGATCGCACCTTGTAATGGCGACAAACTTCAAGAGTGTAGGCCCTCCCGACGAGGGTGATGGACGACGCTGAGGACAAGAGTGGCGAGCTGGGTAATATATGCTCGGACTTGATGTCCAGAAGATTGAGACGGATGGAATCGACGACAAGCACGTCCGTGCACGTCGTCGGCTGTCCGCGTGGCCCGCTTGGAGATACCAGACGGACGGTGTCGCCAACCGTGATCAGCTCCGATCCAAGGTAAATGCCTTTGCATCGAATTGTCGCCGTCGGCCACTCTCCACTGAACCACCACTTTTCGAGAAGCGAGATATTTGTCATACACGTGAGAGCGTTTTGGATAGACGGATGCAGCTTCTCCTCTGGAACGCCACGCAGCAGAACTTGCCAGTGGGACAGCGGGCGAATGTTTCGCAATGGCACATACCGATATTGCTTTGACGCAGACTTGTCCAAGTCGTTGTTCGGGTCGGGAAAGGTCTCGACGCGAAATCCGGCCGTATTCAGAGACGTGACTTTCTTCGGCATATCGAGTATGTCTGGAAAATCGACCCGACCATTCTCTGTCGTCGACGAGGGCACAGCCGCTATGACACCCGCTCTCCAGTCTGGAAATCCACGGAAACATTTCTGCTTGAAGGAGTAAAACTTGTATTCCTCCGTCTTGGCATCCAGGGTCAGGTAGTGATCATCGAGGAAGTGGGGACACCAGAGCACGAGCTCTCCGATACGCGGGACGAACGAGTGCTGCTGCTCGATCTGGGTGATGTATATGGGCAAATGATCTCCGCCATACCCATCCCACTCATGCTCGGCTCGCCAGTCCAGTGAATTGACCTCCCTGATGTCATCCTCGATTCCTTTGGTGCTGGCCTTGGCTGCTTCAAGCCGCTTGACGTAGTACTTGTAGATGTCTTCGGTGCCTTCTTCGTCATGTGCATATGGTGCGCCAGCGGCTTTGATCTGCCTCTGCGGCCGGCCCGGGGCGAGTCCGGTGGCCGAACTGGAGCGAGTGGTGCTCCCACTGTCGACCGCGACTTCCCTCGTTCTCTTCGGTTGGCCCAGGCTATTTCTGTCGACCGACTCCCTTGGAGCTCGTGGTCGCGGCATCAAGGGTCTGGTGGCTTCCTTCGAGCAGAGGACACATTCGCAGTCTCCGTCCTTCCCGGACATGAGCCACAGAAAGTGGATCTCGAATCGGACGATGGAATCATAGAACCTACCGCTCGGATGTCCGAATAAATGTTTGTACACCTGTTTTCCTCCCGGCTGATCTTGCTCGAAAAGAGCATATCCATGAGGCAGTCTGTCAAGATAGTAATTCACCCCTGAAGCGGGTCAGAAATGAGACAAGCCTGGAAGACCAACCACCACACAGCAGCAACGTTGAGACCTGTGGAATGACAGTCTACTGCGGGGCCATTCGCCGCAGAAGAGACCTCAAGATGCCAGACCGTGCCCCTCACAAGGTAGAAAGTCATGCCACTGGACTTACCAGGATCCGCAAGATCATCTTTCTGAACCCACGCCTTTGCGAGGTGTATGAGATAGTTCTCTTCATTGCTGGGACGATACAGTGGCAGTCCAGGCCAGTGTCGCTGGTCACCGTCGCTGGTGGAGTTGATTGCGCGCTTCTGCCATTGACCTTTTTTGCCAATGGTCTCGAATCGAGACATGGCGCGAAGAGGTGACAGCGCTCAGCGTGGCGACAACCAGTGGCGGTAAATGCGCAGAAATCGATTCTCCAGTGGTATAGCCGTCATGATTGGGTCTGGCGCCGAGCAGCAGGAGGCAAGTTTGGCATCAGATTAGCTTTGCTTGTGGTCTGCTCCAATGCCACCGATTGCGGATAGAACCGTCCATGCACGCTGCCTCTGAGGGCAAGCTGGGCCCCTGTTTAGCTAAAGTGAAATATATGAACAACTGCAACTGAGGCTGATATCTGGTGATAGGAGAGGACGTAAAAACAAGAGAATGAGACAGGGATAGCTGAGCTGAATCACGTGCGCAGTGAACACGTGCGAACATCAGCCTGCTCCGGTTCCGGCTATCAAGGCTCTCTCTAAGCTGACTTGCAATCTCCTCCGGCCTTCAGGCACGAAGCGCTTCAATCCATCGCCGTCCATGTCAAAGTATATCTGCCAACGGCGTGTGACAGGATCTTCCACCGCTGTAAAGGCCTCCATTTCATCAAAGGTGATGCGGTCTTCGTCCTCTGTCCAGTCCCACGGCCCGACATGATGTTCGATGCTTGCGGTCTTGTTTCCATATTTCAACTCCATGGTATCCTTGTCCACATATATCCAATTCAGCAATGGCGGATCATCTTGAACCTGGCTCACCAGACCCAAAGGAACGGGAACTCTCTGCAGGGGCTCCATGTCAGCAGCGACAACGTCGCGAGGTGCCATTCTCCATCAGAGGATTGCTTACTTCATTGTCTGGGTACTCGATGTAAAACGCTTCTGCTACGTATCCTTCCTCACAAGGATTTAGGGCCTCCGCCGGTCCCACCCAGACCCGGCCTCTGTTCAAGACCAGCCGGTGGCCATGTACCTCTCCGGTCCTCGTGCTTTGTGCTTCGCCGTACACATCGATGTGAAATTTCTTCATCCGCTTTTCATCCCTCTTGCGCTCTTCCTGAGTCTTCTGCGCAGAGATCGCTTGAGCGACGCCGGTGACCGTAGGAATTGAGGTGAGGATAAGGAGACCAATGACCATGATAATCATTCATCAATGGCCAACGTTTCGATAACCGTGAGCGCCCAGTCCAACAGCATCCTGGAGGTACAGCCATGTTGGATCCGAGCGGTTATGAGATCACAGGAGTTGGCAAAACTGGATATTCAACGTCATGTTCCTGGAAGAGATCATCAGGTCACGTGTTAAGATGTGTGGTCTTGGCATAAATTTCTAGACGAAGCCAGTGTCTGTGTTGGAAGAGGAAAACTCTTGTGGCCTGCCCAGTCCGATTCTGAATGGATACACTGAAGCTGCTCTCGCGGTCAACGGGTCTGAGGCCTCATACTGCTCATCGCAGCGCTCCCCAGCTGCCATCGGAAGGACCGAAGAGAACCGATATTGATGAAGCAGAGCCAGCCAGCAGGAAACGCAAGCGGGCCACAAGCGACGAGAAAGATGAAGGCCAGCTCGAGCGACTCTCAGAAGACGAGATACGCAAATTCCAAAAAGGACAAAAGATAAAAATAGTTGACTTGCGAAAATTCCGCAGCGAAAAGGCGGCCGAATCCCGGAAAGCTCAAAAAGAGCATTCGCGCGTCTTTCCCCAGCCGCTGACTTCCTTTGCTCAGCTGGGTGTCCGGTACCAGGTCAGCAAGGCGCTCACTGCCAATGTCGCCGCCCAAGACTATGTTGAACCCACAGAGGTACAAATGGCTACTCTCCCCCTCCTCCTGGCTCAGTCAGCGGGAGAACCAGATTTGCTCACCATTGCTCCCACCGGCAGTGGCAAAACGTTGGCATTCCTGATTCCACTCATTGAGAAGATTCAACGGCACCATCGAGAGTTGGGAGAGGGAGCCGTCCGCCAAGTCAGTGCCGTCATCCTGGCTCCAACCAAAGAACTCGTCGCACAGACGGTAAACGAAGGAAGGAAGTTGACCGCAAAGACAGGTGTGACCATAACGGCTATGCGGAAAGGTATGAGGCTTCACGAGAGTCAAGCATCGCCCCACCTCGCAGAGCCATCGGACGACGAGGACGACAGCAGTAAAGAGGGAGACGAAGCGGAGGAGGAGGATGAGCACCGCCAATCTGGAGCTTCACGAGTCCTGGTGAAAAGTGACATCGTGGTTTCGACACCCTCAAGTCTTGTCCATGCAATATCCACCCATGGCGACAACGAATCGGAAACACGACCACTCCCCAACATACAGACGCTCATCCTCGACGAAGCAGACGTGCTTCTCGATCCCCTCTTCCGCTCTGATACTCTCACCGTCTGGTCCTCCTGCACGTCGCCCTTGCTCCGTGCCTCCTTCTGGTCAGCCACCATTGGCTCCAGTATTGAAGATCTCGCCGTGTCGACCATCTCCGAGCGCCAAAAGGCGCTGAAAATCGCGCATCCACCGCCTCTCCTGCGAACGATCATCGGCCTCAAAGATACCTCTCTGTCCACCATTTTCCACAAACTAATCTATACTGCCACGGAATCCGGCAAACTTCTCGGCATCCGCCAACTCCTGCACCCAACCCGCTCCACACCACCATCGTCCACCGTCAGAGGTTCATCCTCAATTGGCACGTCCGCCAAACCACCTTCGCTACCACATGTCCGGCCGCCCTTCTTGATCTTCACCCAAACCATCTCCCGCGCCCACGCCCTCCACTCGGAACTGCAGTATGACATCCCCGCTTCTGCCGGCGGCTCCTCACGTATCACCGTCTTGACCTCGTCCCTTTCCAGCAGCCAACGCTCGACCATCATGTCCAATTTCCGCCTCGGCAAGGTCTGGATCCTCATCACGACGGACCTCCTCAGCCGCGGCGTCGACTTTCGCGGCGTCAATGCCGTCATCAACTTCGACATTCCCACCACGAGTGCTAGCTACGTCCACCGCGCGGGTCGCACCGGGCGCGCCGGCCGACAAGGCGGCATCTGCATCACCTATTACACAAAAGACGATATCAAATACGTCAAAGCGATTGCCAATATCATCGCTGCCTCGTCATCTTCATCATCGCAGTCTCCGTCCATGAACACTCGCACCGGCAGTGGCAAGGCCAGTCTCAACGGCAGCGGCGTCGAAAGATGGCTCCTCGACTCTCTTCCCGACCTGACCAAACGCGACAGAAAAGAGTTGAAACTGCGCGGCGTGCAGTCGAGACGGGCGGTCAGCGCCAGTGACGATGACAAGGCCAGAAGAGAGAAGCGCAAGGCCCGCATCGAGACTCGCAGCGGGTATGAGAGGCAAATGGAGGATCGCAGACGGGGCGCGGTACAGGCAAGTTTGAGGCGGAAGACGGGTGGAGACGGACAGAGGGAGGGGGAGGGAAAAGAGGATAGTGACTGGAGTGGATTTGATTGAGGAGGGAGAGGATGAGGATGAGAACAAATGAACAAACAGTTGAGTGAGGTAGAATCGTGTAAGTAGTTAACCTCCATGTCAGCACTCTCTGGCCACTCTCTCCGTCCTAGCTGTGGAGGCAGTTCTGGATCTTGAGACTCGCCAGCGATTCTCATGCCCGTTCGTATGGCATGGTATGCGGGACATACAGATATATCCAGGATAAGACGAATTCTGCGAACCGAGGCCTACTTTCCCACATTTCAACACGAAGAGAAAGCGAAAGCGGAGAGGTTAATACAGCAACGTAGCTGAATAGGCATCACCTTGCCCGTCCTGGTGCAGGGCTCATCTGTCAGCTCATCAATCCGTCACCACGCCCTTGCCGCTCCTCCAATCCCCTGTGAGGGCGACCACGAATGGCCATCAATATTGATGAATGTCCTCCGGTTTTTGCCCATAGATGATGTAGCTAAATCATTGTTAGCGGAACATGTGGTCGCTCAAGAGAGAGAGGCATACACTGTCCAATAGCTATGCATTGCCCTGCTTCTGACCTCCTGTCGACATTGCGCCAACAATGATTCCAGCTCTTCCACGCTGTAACCAAGCAACTCGGTAAATATTTTGACGCTCAAGCCGTGCAGACCGTCCAAGAGACTGACCATGACGAATAATCCAGCTTGTTGCAGCTCAGGGTCTTTCGACCAGGGACCAACTGGCACCTTGAACTCGAGTTTGGTCACGTCGATGAACCCGGCGGTTCGCATCTGTTCCATCACCAGGTCTGGGTGGCAGAATCCTTTGAGCCCTACTCTCTCCATGCCTCGGGTCCATTCTTCTTCCCAGAACTTGAGTCTACTGTCAGCGGCGATGGTGTTATCGTCACTCCGACGTCGATAGTCGAACTCGTGGCACTCGACCCATGCGCCGGGCTTTGCGAAGTCAAACGCTTGGTGAAAGTAGTGTGGCCAGCTTTTGAGCGTGAAATCGTTCATGAGTCGACAGTGGATCAAGTCAAACTGTTGGTGAAACGTCCAGGGCTCGTCCGCATCGGCGATCTCAAAGTGCAGATTCGGCGGGACATAGCTCGGTTGGATCGGGCTCAGATCCGTACCGATGACAAATGCTTCAGGGTAGGCATCGGCCACGTCCATGGCCCAGATGCCTGTTCCCGTCCCAATGTCGAGAATGGTCTGAGGGTCCTGGACCGGCGCGAAGATCAGGGTGTCTTTCAAGGCAATCCGGATGCCGTGATACATGATGTTGATGCGCGCCTGCTCGTCCGCATCATTCGGCAGCTGGTACTTGCCTGCGTGATAAGAGTGGTACGTTCGTCCATGAGACCTTTCATAATCGTAGATGCTCGAAGTGACCGAGCGAGTCGAAGATTCGCTGTCCCAGTATTCCCAGTCGTTGTCAGCATAGGCAGAGTCATGGTCGTCAACCTAGAAACAGCACAGTCAGGCGTGTCTTGAGCGCTGGTACACGGTACAAGTGGCCCTGGAAGGCGTTGTCTTACAGGCTCTTCGGGATCGTTGACAACCTCGACAGCGCTGTCTCTCTCTGAGCTCGGCATTACTCTCCCTCCGTGTTCAAGTGTATCTGGCAGGAGTAGCAGTATTGTGGGCTGACCGGTGGAGGAGCACCCATCAGTTGAAGTTCAGCGCTCTGCTTCCTTGTGCAGCCTCGGTGATGAACGTCATCTACGAAGGAACTCGGCGTTGTCGAACGGGATCGCGGATATTGAAGAGGTCCGGGGAAGTCTTCGAGATCTACAGTAACTAGCCGTCTTAACTTTCGGCACCGTTCTCACATTCAGTCCAGGGCTGCGAACCGGATCGCGTCACACCGCTGTAGCCCGCGGGCGGGTCGGGCCCCGGCTCGCTGAGAGGGTGCCGCCATCTTCCACGGCCCCCCACTCCGGTTTCCACGCGAGGGCACGACGAGCTGATGACAAGGGGGCTATCTATGAACTCGTGTATGGCATGCCAACCGCAGCGCCGAGGTAAGTCACTCTTCACCGGGTGGCAGCATACGATGGCAACTTGGCTTATCACACCGCGGTGTATTCGTAGAGGCAGAACTCTCTGCCAGTCGAGGCATTCATCAGTCGGTCTGTGAGGCGGTTAAAAGGCAAAACCCGAGCTCGCAATGACTTCCCTCCTCGATTCCTCTTGGGCAACGCCCGCCCTGGCCACGTGTGCGGTGGCTCTTGTGGCGTACTTTGTCGCCAATACTGTCATTACTTATCGCCGGCTGCGCCATATCCCTGGACCACGGCTTGCGTCTGTGTCCCAGCTATGGCTTTTCAAGGTGACGGCCAATGGGGACTTGTATCTGGCCGTGCAAGACGTCCTCCGCCAATATGGTACTCTATCGTTGCCGGCCCAGGGCGTGGGGTACTGAACTGCGACAGGATCGCCTGCTCGGATCGGACCCAATATGATCATGACGGATGATCCTGAAGTCGTCCGGTTTATGACCGCTCCTCGCTCTCCCTTCCGCAGAGGCCATTGGTACACGGGAATGCGGCTTGATCCAAGAATCGACAATCTGCTTTCTGAACGTGATGAGAAGCGTCACGCGGATCTGAGAGCCAGAATGATGCCTGGGGTGGGATTTAACTGTCCGTGAAGAAATCTACTGACTCGTCCAGTACACCGGCAAGGAAGTGCCGACACTCGAGTCCAATATCGACGACCGAGTGGTGGATTTGGTCGACTTGATCCGGCGGGAAGCCGTCGACAAGCATCACACCATTGACTTTGCCAAGTTTGCGCAATACTTCACCCTGGACAGTCTGACCCAGATCGGTATGAAGAGAGAGCCTGACAGAGAAGATGACTGACCAATCGTGAAGCGTTCGGGTATCCATTTGGCTTCCTGATCCAAAACGAGGATCTGTACGACTATAACAAATCCAGCTCCGCCTTCTTTCCCATCCTTGAGTTGGGCACGAACTTTCCGTTCATTCATGCCATCCTTTCCAGTCGACTCACGCAGCTTCTGGCCGGCCCAAAGCCCGAGGATCAGGCCGGGCTCGGAGCAATCATCGGCATCGCTCAGAAGATTGTGGCCGAGCGGTTCGATCCGGCGTCAGAGAGCAAGGACGCAAAGGACATGCTCAATTCTTTCATCAAGCATGGCCTCACTCAACTAGAGGCCGAGTCGGAGTCTCTCCTCCAGATCCTCGCCGGCTCCGATTCAACCGCTACCACGATCAGGGCGACCTTCCTGTATATCCTGACCAATCCGCCGGTGTATGCGAAGCTGCGTGCCGAAATCGACGAGGCCATCGCCACCGGCAGTGTGTCTTTCCCGGTCATCACGAATCAAGAGGCCCTTCAGCTTCCATACCTTCAAGCCTGTATCAAGGAGGGTTTGAGATTGTGGCAGCCCCTGAACGGGATCCAGACAAAGGTCGCGCCCCCCGAGGGAGTCACGATTAACGGCGTCATTATTCCCGGGGGGACCCAGGTCGGACTGAGCCAACATAATATGATGAGACGCCAGGACTTCTTTGGACCAGACGCCGATCTGTTCCGGCCGGAGCGATGGCTCACCGACCCTGAGACGGTCAAGGCTTACGAAAGAGTTTGGGAGTTGTCATTTGCCTATGGCCGGTTCACCTGTCTCGGCAAGGGTATTGCCCTCATGGAGTTGAACAAGGTCTTTGTCGAGGTTCGTTGGCCAGTTCTTTCCGTCAGAGCTCGCTATATTTATTGTCCTATGCATTACTCACACCATAACTTTGCAGCTGTTGCGGAGGTTCGACTTTGGCCTCGTGAATCCGGTGAAGACCATGCAGACGAAATGCCACCAGATCCACGTCCAGCGGAATATGGATCTGCATGTATGGCCACGAACAGAGTGAACGCATTGCTGGCTGAACGAGAAGGACATCTCGGTGTTTCGGATTAAGGATGAAATGTGGAGGACTCTCAGTGAGCAACCATGGAATAATCATCATCTCTCAGTTCCAATCCCTGCCACTTTGCCATGTTACGAAGCTCTATTTGTCACATCAGACTAGAAATATCTCACGTCGAATGTCATAATAAGCTGCTCACGACCAAAATGGTCCGCTCCGGCATGTGCGAGTTTGTGGCATCGGCTGGTTGTCTCATTGCATTAGCTGCCATGCCTCAGCCGCTGGAGATCGCCGTGATAGGGTATCTGCCTTTGATTGTCAGGGATATTATTGATAGTTTAATTTTAAGTTTGCAACTAATTTCAGGAAGTTGACCCGACACGATAACGCTGGAGCCGTGGCTGAGGAGGCTCATTGAGTCGATCCGGGCGAGATCCCATCCAAGGTGTCCCATGTCATCAGTACCATCTCCGAGAGTAAAGAAATATGATAAACAGACGTGTGAGTATTGCGCCATGTAGCAGATAATACCGATATTGATAGGTCTATGATATCCTCATCTGTGTCAGTACTGCTGCAGTCGAAATGGACTCGAACAAAATCGGAGCTCCCACCAGCAAGCGGTGCTGGTGCCAAGAGCTATATCACGTGAGTGAAGTGCCGAATAAAGTTAGCACCAAAATTGAATGCGCAGTCTTGGCTCCTCACACAACCAAAATTCTGGCTAGACATCCATTTCACAGGCCCAGTGCAACAACGACCAGGACCATCTCCCACCCTCAATTCAACCAAGATGGTGCGCACCCACTCCTTCACCTGTTGCGATGCGATTGTTTATCAAGCCCATGAACTGACAATTGGAATTTAGGTCCGCTACGCCCCCGCCGACCGTATCCCCTCAGCCAAATCGGCTCGTAGCCGTGGATCATATCTCCGAGTCAGCTTCAAGAACACCCGCGAGACCGCGCAGGCCATCAACGGCTGGAAACTGCAGCGGGCCGTCCAATACCTTGAAAATGTTCAGGAGTTCAAAGAGGCTGTGCCCATGAGGAGATATGCAGGCAGCACAGGGCGAAGCGCACAAGGTACGACGTGAATTTTCCATTCCGCACGCATGTTGCCTTGCCTGCCCCGGACAAAGCAGCCAGAATGCGTCATTCGGTCGTGTTGATGGCACGCCACTGCCGTGTGACTGGCCCCCTCCAACAGCCGCGGGTCGTGTTTAATGCAGATTACCGCTGCTTTGGGACAGGCCAGATCTAACAACCGTTTCTGTAGGCAAGCAATTCGGCGTCTCCAAGGCCAGACATCCGGTCAAGTCGGCCGAATTCCTCCTGGGCCTCCTCAAGAACGCCGAGGCCAACGCCGACACCAAAGGTCTTGACACCAGCAACCTGATTGTCAAGCACATCCAAGTCAACCAGGCGCCAAAGCAGCGTCGACGAACGTACCGCGCCCACGGCCGCATCAACCCGTACATGAGCAATCCATGCCACATTGAACTGATCTTGGCTGAGGGTGAGGAGACAGTTGTCAAGGCTGAGGAACAGGTTGTTGCGAAGAGCACGCGACTGAACTCGAGACAACGAGGCGCCCTGAGACGGAGGGCTATCACGTCTTCTTAAAAAAGATGTCGATTCGGCTTTGGCGTCGCGATGAAAGAGGGAAGAAATGGTATTCCTGCAGATGAGATGGTGGAGCCTTTGCAAAATAGTTCAGAATCGATCGACGGTCGAGCTTTTCTGAGCAGAAGGAGAGAAATTCTTCCATAAAGAGAGATTCTCGAGTCGATGCAATTCCTATGTCCGGCAATGCTTGAAATTCTGCTGCTGTCGTATCCGGCCGCTGCTCTGCTCTTTCTCGACTTTTTACACAGTGCTCTCCCTGCCTCTAACACTTATCAATTCTATTAATTCAAGTCATGTCCAGGCCCTGTTTGGAGTTTCCTGGACCTGAACCTGAATAGTTGTGACTTTACAGTGCTCCTGGACGGTCGGCATTTTTCTGGCCGTACATAACCGGCCTTGAACCCTCCTGCTTGTCCTCCCTGACAAGGAACCCTTGGCCCACCCGAACTTGGCTGTTGGTGGAAAATGTGGCCGTGCTGAGCTCGCCAAGCTTGGAGCAGTGTGCTTTGAGCTGGTCGATTTCCCTCTTCTGTTCTCCTCTGGTAGTAATTCTGTGACCATCGTCTCAAGAAAGTCTCGTTGGCTGTGTATGACACCCATGTTAAACGCCTCCGACTGCTGTGCCATTGTCCAGACGTGGTGACCTCCTGTTCTATACACACTGAAACAGCCAGTGATTATAGGCCGTCCCAAGTAGCCGATACAGGGCCTGCTTTCATTTTGTCCTACTTTTGAACACGAGTTCTGGCAGGACAGTAGCCGGTCTTTCTTGCCTGGACATTGGTCAGAGATCACCACTTCCCTCCATCGAATCCTGGATCCCCTGGGTTCAGGTGAATCGATCTTCTTCCATCTGTCCCTCCAGAATGGCCGAATCTGCGACGACTTCTTCCAGCAGCAATTCCATCTCACAGGTGCCGCCTCAGAGCGAACACAAAATGGAGCCAGAGTACACAAAGTACCAGTCGGTCCAGCAATTTCTCGACCATGCACGAGCCGAACTGTTGAAACTAGTAGGGTCAGGGCACCCCTTTAACAACCGGGTTAAAAGCCAGGATGGGGAACTCTTGCCCAATCAACCTGACCGCATTCCTCGCCCCAAAACGAAGGCGAGACCGTCAAAACACACGCAGTGCGAGGTGGATGATGGAATCTGTGTCCCAGAGTCCGATAAGCTGATATCAGTGAGGAACAATAAATGGAAGGGCGACGAAGACTCGAGAGATTTTGACAGAAGTATGTCAATAATGAGCCGGACACACCAGAAGAAACACCAGATGGGCGAGTATCCTCCCGAGCGCGACAACCCGTGCCCACCTGAGGGAAGGTGGGTGGAAATCAAGGCTGAGATTGAACAAGCAGAGGAGGTGCTTGACGGAAAATCTGAAGGCCTGGCTGCCCAAGGATCGCAAGGGCAGTGTCAGTGCAAGTTAGAGAGGGGATTCTCATCAATGGAGGTCGGCGCTGAACATACGGGGGTTTGCCTTTCTTGGAATACAGAGCAGGGATACCACGGTATCATGCCTTCAAAAGTCATGCCCCATGGCGCAGAGCTGACGCCATTGATCAGACCTTGCAGATCTCTCCTCGCTGCACCCTGACACAAGCTGGATCACATCCGCCTGTTGTTCTGGGGTATTCCGTTCTACCTGAAGACGTGCACAGATCAGCCTCTGTAAACCAATCGAGGCGGTCGAGGTTTTCAAGAGAACACACTCTTTCAGTCTCTGTGGTGCAGTAATCTTTCTTGAATGATCGAACACTTCACTCACATGGCGGTTGCAGCCTTCTACCCATCAAAGTGGTCTCATATCACTTTTTGTTTCTTCAGTCCAAACCATCAAGCCCACTTCTCCTTCCAGCGAAATAGCGACCAGCTTCCAACATGGGTATGACGTGGAATCAAGAGGCTGACGCCAAAGTGAGCTTTTCTTTTTTGTTTTATCCTCTCTGTCCACCTCAACCTTCGGCAATTATAGCAATACTAACGTTTGTTTGAATTATGGATAGCTTTTTGCGGCCGTCATCGCGACATCGGATATCAAATTGAATTATGCCGAGTTGGCGAAGTTCATGGGGCCTGGTGAGTACATGTATACACGGAGAGACATCGACTTGGTTGCCGGGTTTTGTTCCACCACGCCTCACCGACGAATCTAAAATCTGCTCTCTTTGTCACGGCAGTAGGAGCATGCGAGCTGATGGGTGTGTAACAGAGTGTACGGCAAAGGCGATTCAGCACCGCATTGCAAGATTCAAGGAACTGGCGAAGAAATCTGAAAATGGTACTGTTCCCCCCACAGGCAAGATGGCGAATGGAAGGTCAAGGAAGGGTGATGGCACTGGGACGGTTGGGGAAGAGGCCGATTTGAAGAAAGGGAAGACTCGAAACTTGAAGAGAAAGAGATATGACGCCGCCATAGACAACGGGTCCGGTGATAGGGGTGTTGCAGCGAAGAGCGACGCTGAGAGGGCCGAACAGGTTTGAAGGGTTGCTGCTCGACATGCGTGAGCATTTTGAGTATGACCCGGAGCAGTTGTGTACCGGATCAGATGACGATCCGCCTTGGGTTAACTCAGGGTGTGTGCCGGGACGGTTTCAGCTCACTTCATCGAGATCTGTCCCTTGTGCTTGATATTGGATGGCGCCTGGTAAATGAGGGTCCAAAAGACAGGCTGTATTCCGAGTGCTTTCCATACAACCATGGCCGCCGTCGTCCGCTGTCTCAGACAACAGCCTGGCTGATGGCCGTCTTGCCGCTGTTGGCTCATCTGTAAGTCAGACAGATGAGAATGGGAGGCTGCACTGTAAACACAACCAAACAGCAGATCTTGCCAATCGAACATAGAGCTTGACGTTATCATCACAAGACTTTTTCAGTGAACGAGACCAATCGATTCGACGTCTGTTTGCCGCGTTAATTTGACCTCCTTTAGCAAAGGAAGAGAAATATAGAGCGCATAACGCTTACCAGCCGCCCATACAAAATGTACGTGATGGCGGTAAATGTGGATGTCCAATGAGCTGGGCAGCGCCAAGCCGGCACCTCTTTAAAAATCCTTTCCTGCGCCAACGCAATCTCTTCTTCTTTTTCTTCTCCATCATCAGTAGAGGTGTTACATAACATGTAATACACCGGAGCTCCACCTATTTGGTGGCTTGCTGAGGGTTATTCTTCATCTCTTGACGAGATTTGGACTCGTCATCTATGGATATCCTTCCGTTCCCGGCTTCGCAGATCAAATCATGGCACTTTCCTTTTTCCCAATTCAATTTATGGCTGCCTCGCGGATTCTCATTCGATCGAGGTTAGCTGTGGAGGAGATGCGACAATGTGAGAATATCTACGTTATAAAAGAAAAAGAAACAAATACACCTGAATTGCGTGCGGTGCCATTTGCAATGCCAATGTATCACGCACCAGTCGGCCTTGTGTTGAGACTGGACTGGACCTTTATTTTCCAATGATATCGTTGATGTGGCGGAAAGTACATTTCAGATCATGCCATGTTCCAGCGCCTCGCTATGCTCGTAATGTCGTTTCCCCTTCCCATGCGTGGCCCGTTCGTTTTGATATCATTACTGCTTTTCTCTTGAGCATCAAGCACGGCCGGCTTTCCCCACCTGTATTCTCTCCCCTGTGGGAGCGTCGTCGCTCCTTAAGACGGGCCAACTCGTCCCATCTGCTTTCACCAGCACCATCTCCAGCTTCGTTCCCAGAATCTTGAAATGGCTCTTCGCGGGTTCGATGCTTGCAAACAGCGAGATCGTCCTGGTGAACCTCTTTCCGTCACTCGTCGGTAAGTCCAGCTGGATCGTCCTGCCATCCTCCTCAAACACCACCTTGGCCCTCTCCTGGACAATCTTCTTCAAGTAAAAGGACACAATGACACTGGCCGGCGTCTGGTAGAAATCGTTCCTCACATGCTCCACCACTTCTTCGGCCGCCGCTCCGGTCTCTGTCCCATCCCCATTCACGCCTTCGGCGGCCTTGGGTTTCTTTTTCCCTACATAGCAGTGTCTGTTCCGCCTCTTACAGCCCTCGATCTTCATGAACTCGTCAAACTCCAACACCCTTCGTTTGCAGCAGGTCCACCCTTTACTGCCCTCGTGAAACAGCGGCACGCCGGGATGGTAGACGCACTCCTCCTCGTGCCGGGGCACCTTCTCATCTCGACTCTTCGCACAACCCCTCCTCTTACAGACCGATTGCTGCGGGATCTCAGCATCCGGGTCGTCTGATTCTTCCTCTGGCAGCTGGGGCTGCGGCGTCGAACTCGGCGTCGCCCGCTGCTGCAGCTTGGCTGCGAGACTCGCGGTCGAGATGGGCTTGGTGGCCGGCCCCGGCGAGGCCATCGATGTCGGCGTTGGCGCTGGTTCTGGAGGAGTTTCCGCTTCGACAGGTTTCGGCGCAGGCGTATCGTCCACGGTCGAATGCTTCCCCTTGGTGCAGGGTGGGATGGCGAGGAATTCGTCGAAGGTCAGGACCCGCGGCTTGCAGCATTTCCAGCCTGTCGTCGCTTGTGAGCATCGCCTCCTCCTTCTCGTCTCCCCTTCAACCAGGGTACCAACTCTCCAGGAGGAAAAGAGAAAAAGGAGAATAGAAACTCACCCTTCTGCCCCTCATGGAACTCCGGCGGTCCAGGATGATACTCGCACTCCTCCTCCGGATCTGTGAACACCTTGCCACATCCTTTGTGCACGCACTTCTGCGCCGTCGCCGTCGTCATCATGGCAAGTCCCGACGGAGGGCGATTAAATATACGTAAGGACCAGTCCCTGTAACTGGCACGGTCTGATCGTCAGGGGTGTATCTTTTTGAGTTTTTGATTCACACCTCTCGGAAGGAAAGTCTTGCCCGCGAACTGCGCTCTTGGCAGATTCCAGAAACGTCTACCTCAGCCTTGCGGAACAGATGGAGTTTGACGTGGTGGAACGATGAAATTTGGAATGGGAGTTGGGATCAGGGCTATCGTACAATTCGAAGGGGAACATTCGCATTCTTCAACATTAATCCATTCGGGACAGCCAGGTGATGTACGGAGTTGAGTCTTCAATTGGTTGGCAAGCCCAGGGCTTACTCTTCACCCTTCTCCAAATCACCTCGTCAAAAATTATGTACAATGGACGGTCAAGAGAGGCAATGATTGCACCGCCTGATTCCTTCTAACGATACCGTGTATCCCAACCACCTCGCTAATGCTAAACGGCCATACCAACCCAGCGCCGATAAATGCAGACCGCGTTGAACGTTGACAGTGCTGTTGAGACATGTTACAACAACGTACGGTTCGAATGTGACGGAACAGGCTCTCGGATTATGCCCGTGGGTGGCAGCGGGTGCTCATCCTCCACCACCAATCTTCCTGCCCTTTTTATCACCCGCGGGACGAGGAGCAGACATTTCTCGCGCCGGACTCGGGCTGACGAAACTGACGTGCTTCTCCTCGCGCGTCTCCCCTTGGCGTCGGATCGCCGACGGCCTCCGGACGTGAGGACTGGTCTCTCTCGCGGCCGTCTGCGCACAATTTGGCTGAAATTCGGGCCGGGCGGGCAGCGGAGGACGGGTGTCGTCGTCATCATCTCGGACCTCGAAATCAATTTCCCCCTCGTCGCTGGCCTCGGACCCGGAACTGCTGGTCGGGGAATGTGGTTCGTACTCCTCGTCGTCATCGACCAGGCTTGGTGCCTGGTTTGACTCGCTGGTGGGTGATGGATCCACGAGCGGAGGGAGTGGTCGATCCCCATCCACGGACGCCATATCGAAACTGTGGTGTCGATCATAACCGGTGGAGTCACGGTGGTATTGGTGCACGCCGCCGCCCCGGAGATTCGCGGGAGGAGACCGGATTCTGCTGCTATTGATCAACGGGGATGACACAGGAGACGCCGTCGGTCGCGCGGGGAGTTTGGAACCCGCCACGTGAGGATGACGGCCTGGAAGGGCGTGAGGCGCGGGTGGCGAAGAAGTCGAAGAAGAATGTTCCTGGTCCGTTGTATCATCGTCGTCCACGTCTGACTCGGGCAGCTCAATTTTGGTTTTCGCATCAGAGACAATGTCTTGAAGGTTCAGTCCCAGACCTTTGCTCTTCACCAAGGCCGAAAGATGAGGGGTCAGTGTACACGCCTTGAAATCTGGTGAGACGTCGACCGACTTCGGAATTTCACTGGCTGCTGCCGCGTCGGGAGTCCGCGCCTCCGTTCTCTCGCTTTCAATTTCGTGTCCAGAGGGGGGGGTCGCCGGAGGCACCATCAGTCGCGCGGACCGGATGAGCGGATGGACGTTCCCGGAGGAATGCGTACTGGCGGGTTCAACGCCGATCATGGCTCCGGACTCGTCGTACTCGACCGGCTCTCCACAGGCATCGGCGGCGGCATCGTGACTCGCAAAGCTTCTTCCATGACCAATTCGGCAGTGATTGATAAAACCTTGAGCACTGCCAAAATCATGTCGACCACAATCCGGACACACCAATTTCACCATTATGCCGTCCGATTTGCGCTTGATGATCATCGGTCCCGTGGCCTTTTCTTTGGGTTGACCATATCCCGCCGGCAAGGCTTTGAGCTTTCCACTGCGTTGAGAGCGCGACGTGCTCGCGGACGGACCGACGTCGGCGAAGCTGCCCCGCGTCGATCGTCCCTTGAGTGGCCCCTTACCCGCTTGAAGCCTGGTGACCATTTCTGGTTCGCCCCCGTCGAAACGCGGATCGGGAAGGAGCCATTTCGCATAATGGCGGGTGTACGGGCCCTCCGTGACACCCCACGGGGCCGGAGACTGAGCGGAACGAGTCTGGGTGGCCGCTGAATGACGCAAAGCCGGGCCCGTTCCCTGGCTGACGGCCTCGGACAGTTGCGTGGCCGGATATGGGATCTCCTTGCAGCGGCGGAGCTGTTCCAGAGCGATCTGACACTTGGCCAGTTCTTGATCGATCAGTCGCAACTCCTTGTGCTTGAGGAGAATCTCCAGGCTCAGCTGGGATTGAATCGTTTGTCGCATCGACCGGACCTGTGCGGGGGTATGATGGCCGCTCGCGGGAGGGGCGACTGACTCGAGCCTTGACCGCGTGCGGTCCTCCACTTCGGCGTCTGGAGGTGAGGGCAACGAGGCCGGAAAAGGACGATGTTCGAGCTTGGGGATCATGAGAGTGTGCGGCGCTGAGATGGGCTCTGGTGCGGCCTCACCGCCACCGCCACCGCCGTGTTCGTCCTTCACGGTCTTGACCAGCTTTCTCGCATTTGGCGAGTGCTCGTCGACCGAACGCTTCCGTTTGAGGGAAGAGGGCAGAGGAAGACCGCCGGAGCCTGGCGACTCTTGTCTCGGCACAAACATCCTTACGTCAGGAGGAGAGGTGACCTTCTCACAGCTGGTCCACGAGAGGAGGCGCAACATGGCCGCCGGACCCTCGAAACTGCGCTGCAACGATTCGCGGTCACCGGTGTGGTCATTTGCGTCACCGACTCATCCAATCTCGTTGCGGGTGCGACCAGCCATGTACTCCAAAGTGCTTCTGTGACTTTCAGGTGATGACCAACAGGCGATGCGTGGGTCGTGTCACGGTAGCCTGCATGCGACGACCCGAGAGAACCTTCTCGGGATTCCGCGAGGAACAAGAGGGGGGAAACGTGCGCCTGGCGATTGTTATTCGAGCGTGATTGCTACCACGTAAAACCCGGCGGGGCGATCCAGGGCCAGCTCAGGCGGACGCGAGCCGAACAGGCAGACGTGGTAGGATTAGTTCGTGTCGTTTGTTGAGGACTGAGGAGCGCGCAGCGCGTAACAAAATCAAGGCGACTCCGCAGCGAAGACCAGAGTGCCTAACGTTCCAACAGGAGGAAGGTGAGGTCGAGTGGAGGACAGATGCTGCTGAATGAATGACGCAAAAGAGGCGGAGAAAACGGACCGAAGCGCGGCTGAGCAGGAATGGCTGTTGCCTAGGACGCAAAGGCAGAGAGGGTAAGAAATATCGTAGGTGAAAAGAAGAAGCAGAATTAAAAAAGGTTGAGAACTAGGGATGGCAGGAAGTAAAGCAAGCGATGGGGTGACGGCCGGTGGTGGATGATGGTTGTGGTGGGAGAGGGAGGGTTTCGGGACCGCAGGAGGGAGAGGGAGCAGGCAAGACAGCAACGCGCACGGGCGCTGACAGATTAGACTGACTCGAGCTTGCAACACCAAGGAGAGACAGTCTGGGAAAGGGACGAAGCAGTCGGGCGCCGCCCATGGGTGGGTGGGTGATCTGTGGAACAGATGGCGAGCGCGCTGTGGCCAAATCGGATCTGCTGAGACTAGCGCCAAGCACGGCGCTAGCGCGACTAGGCATGGATCGGACATAGGAATGCTGGGCCCGGACGCCTTTCCAGTGTGACCCATCAAATCGCCGCCATGGTCTTCCCCCGCCCTGGTCTGTGCATTTATCCATCCCGGCCTCTGTTCTGATAAGCTCTTCTACGATCTCTCTCGCACTATTCTCGTCGGCTGTCTCTCACGCCTCTTGGTCCTCTGCCCATGACGCGGCTCTCCCTACTGTCCGGCTGAGCACGTGGGCTCTCCCTCTGATTGACCTCACACCACATCAAGGCAATGTGCGGTCCGAGATCCCATCCTGACAGCCGTCACTACCGCCCTCAACACGGACCAAAAGGCACAACTACCATTTCCGGACCCCGTCCCGAGCGGCTGGCCAGTCAGAGTCTGCATTCCCATTCTTTATCGTCGACAGAGGGATGCTTGACAATCACCAAGGCCATCGCTGCATCGTGCCCAAGCGGTCCTTCATGTGCCATAGAGGTAGTACCCTCGTAGACCACCGGTCAGCAAATCGCCGGACTCGATCCAGTCGATCCAGTGGCCCATGAATGGTATCTCCAGCCGCCAAGGAGTGAAGGAGGATCCCCTATGGCGAGAATGGTCCACAGGGTACATTCACGCTCCGAGACGGGATCGGAAGCGTTGGATTCCGTGAGTTCCAAGGCGAACTGGTCCATCACTCGGAGATAGTGAGAGTCTTGAACCTGCTGGTTGTGAAAGTTCAAGAGTAGATCAGGAGTGCCAAGCATCAGCGATGTTCTTCAGTCTGGGCATATCTCCTCGGCCTGTGGGGTGGTGTTTGGCAAAGAAACTGGACTCGCACCATGACCGGGTGTACCGGAGTCTGGCGTAATCTGGACAACGATGTGATGCAGGATCTCTGTGATCTTGGTCTTTACTCTGCACTCTGAGAAGAGTTGTGGCAGTCCGACCAATTGCGTGCCGCTGACCGGGTTATTCTCCTTGTCCTGGTCTGTGAATTGGCAGACACATCTGCCGTAGAGGAGGGGAAGAACTCGCTTCTAGCCTTCGTCAGTAGAGCGAGCGTTGTGCTACAAGCGGTGCGGACTAACTTGAGGAGCTCTTCCTGCAAATCGAGGCTGAGCTTTCTGATACTACCTCGATGGCGACTATACGTTCTTTGGCTTGCTGGTGCATGGCATATGCATGATAGTCGCCGTGGGCATACTGTATAGACTTTTAGTCCCCACACCGCATGGGGGCACCTCTCTCACTTCCACGTCCATCAGCCATAAGGCGGTAAGATAGCCGCATCATCGTCACTGGCCGTCGGAGTTTCCAGTTTTTGGCGTAATCTCTTCATTGACTCGCCTCGGTGGAGAGTGCTCTCACATGGGGCCGGCCAAATCCTGCCGTGTCGACATGGTGGTACACCTGCGAGAGAGCGACGAGGGCATGAAAGGGCTCTGGATTCTGAGGGCCACGTTGAACCACGTGAGGTATCTACTTGTCTCCACGCCCAATGCTGGGCTGAACCGTGGCGTGAGGTAACGGATGACTATCTCCCAGTCAGTTATTGACCAAGGCCGAGGTGAGAGGGTCTGACAATAATCAAGCAAGAAGGGCACGTATTTCTTGTCCGATGCCGGGTACGTGGTGAACGGGTCCCTCCGGGGACTTGCCAGAATGCATTCGTCCAGCGGATTGACGATGGGTTTCCGATCCAAAGATTCTTCTGCGTTTGCCGCATACACGGTCTTTGGTGTGGCATTCAGACTTCCAGATCCCTGCCGGTGGGCGTCGCCCGAATGGACGATATTGGCTGGTCCGAAAGACAATCTTCTTGGATGTTGAACACTGGCTCTTGGACACAAAAGACGATACCGCTTGCCGGTTCTGCCAACTCTTTTGCTGAGACGGGTGGTGTAGGTATGTGATGAATAGACTGTCTTGAAATCGACCGGTTAGACGAATTACACCAAAACACTACTTAAATTACACCACAAACACTACTACGACAGCAAGTCGATCAACAATTGCGGGGAGGATGTCCAACCTGGCCAACAGCAATATGAGAAGGGTGGGAGCAACCAAGGCTGACCGTATCATCATCCCATGGAAGATAATGGCGCCTGTCACACCCTGCAAAGCGCCAGAGACCCTTACGACAAGGCTATACCTACCAGGAGTGGTCCTAGGCGAGGTCACGGGCCAAAATAAAGAATCTCTGGCCTGTCCTCTGGAGAAGAAAGCAGACAGACGAAGACGAAGCTGTAAACAGACGACGCAGACAGTAGTATATTTCAGGTGAGTTGTAGGTAGCAGGCCTCCCAGGCAGGCTTCTATGACTAATGCTCCATGACTAATGCTCCGCGGCCTCCTGGATCACAATACATGTTGAATGTCATCGCGGCAATCATTGTACAGAACAATGGAAGAAAACGCCTACTCCATCCACCCCTCCCCTTCCGGTCTCCTACAACCTAGTTCTCGGCCCAACGTCGTTCTCGAAGTGGCTTTTCGGCCGTTCCAGTCGCACTGCCACTCCCTTCAGTCCTCCAGGCAAAATACTCGCCGAGTCTCACTTCGGCGTAGGAAGCGTAGTCAAAGTCGATCTGCGATATGGTCGCCTGTATCAGGGCCCATATTCCCCAGTACAAGCCTGGCATGCCACGATAGCGGTCTACCTCGGCGAGTAGCAGCTCAAGCATGGTGTCGGGCACGTCTTCGTCGCTGTGAGCTTGGTATGACTGGAGGTATTCCTGTAGAAACTCTCGGCGCACGGACCGGGTGGGCAACATGTTATAATCACAGTCATAGCCGCCCCATTCGGCAAAATGGTTGGCAATGTCAAAGGCAGCTGGGCATGGCGTCGCGTATTCATAGTCAATGAAAGCCACTTCCTGCTGGGCCGGAGGTTTACTGCCCGCGGCCGAAGACGGGGGGAGCATGATGACATTGGCGCTCAACAAGTCCCCATGACCAAAGACGAAGCCGTATTTCCCCAGACCACGGGAGTTGTCCAGGTCGTGGAATGAGCGTTCCAACTCCTGCTGCAGCAGGTCCTTGCGTGCTTGTTGCTTGGGGCTGGCACACGGAAGGGCTTCGGTCCACTTTTGCATGACTGACCAGATGTTGGGAACAGGCATTCTCGAGGCAAGATCCGAGTGAGACGGCTGCTGTTGCGCGGGTGTGAGAGACGCCGGCGGCGGAGTAGTGGAACAGTCGTTGGCACCATTCGACACGTTACTCTGTCCTCCAGACACCGAGTCCACCGGGAGCCGTGCGTGCCATTCACCCAAACGCCGGGCGACACCTCGCCACACCCGTTCTAGGACCAGGTCTTTTGGTGTGCACACCTGACCGATAATGTACCTGTACAGCAAGCCATTGTTGAATCGTGCGAGCAAGGGCGATGCCAGGCCGAGTTCGGCACACAGCGCGTGGGATGTTGCCTCGCGGTCTCGATCAATCAGGATCTCGGTGTTGTTTCCATATGCTCGGAGGAGAATGGACTCGCGGTCTATTTCAGACTGGGTCAATCCGGGTCGTCGTTTGGAGATCTTGAGCAACTGCCGGAGGTGAGTAGAGAGGCACGTGCCATAGAGAAGGGAAGTGCTACACACATTGTTGGTGATGCCATCGGTGAATTTGACAATCTCAATGTCGCCCGGCCCTTCCCGCCACTTGGGCTGGATTCTGTATATGAGCTCATGAGCAGAGCGGTCGGAATCAAGGGGGTTGTAGGAAAGGTCGATGTGGCGAAGCGGTGGAGCATGCCCATTTATCAGATGTGGCCCCATGGTGATGGCAGCATGGCAGGGGGGCAGGTAAAGGGAGGTCAAATTCAGGTGGCAGCGTTCGGAATCACGAGAGAGGAAAAAACTAAAGAGCAGAGAAGCAAGAGCAGTCAGTCCAAGGACGAGTTCTTTGCTCAAGAATGTGTGTGCGCATGTGCTCACCACTTTGTCGAGGTCAAGTTGGAGAAAGATTGACAGGCGTGGGCTTCCGGGGCCAGACTCCGCACCCTGCCAGGCACAGGAATGTGTGCGGTGGCAGACAGGTCAATCATGCTAGGCTCCCACTTCGCTTCACACCGCTGCAAGCCACAGCTCACTAACACGCCAGCTAAGAAAGGTGAAGATACCGACTGGCCTTGGCTTGCTACAGGTTTCTGGTTCGGATAGGCGTACTTAGTGCCATCCTGGGCCCTCGCCAGCCAGGAACAGTATTCCTGCAAACCAACATCACCCTCACCCTCAATCCGTGGCCGCCAAAGAAGGACGGACGATAACTGCCGCTCAGCTGTCCTGATGCGTCCGTCCTTCGCGCTCCGCCGGTACGCGGTGCAATTGACCCTCTTCACCCGAGCCAACTGTGGCCTTTGTGACACGGCCAAATCGCGCATTGTCGAGCTTCAGAAAAAGCGCCCACGCCCCGTAATTTACGCCGAGGTCGATATCATGGACCCAGGACAGCAGCAATGGAGAGATGTCTACGAGTTCGACGTGCCCGTGCTCCATGTCGAGAGAGTCAGGGAGACCGGGGGAGAAAGGCAAAATATTGTTGGCGAGGCCAAAAAGCTCATGCATCGGTTCAGTGTGCAAGAGGTGGAAAGGCTGGTGGACGAGGTCGAGCAAGAAGATGCTTCCTGACCATAACGATCATTCCGTCCTCTATTTCTGGTTCGGCGATCCCACGCCGTACGCCGCGCCTCTGATGGGCTGTGCGGCCGCATGGCCCCAGGAACCTTTCGCCTTGGACAAGGACTCGGCTAAAGATGTGGGCAAGATGGTCATATCGGCGCAAACGGAGATCTGCATGAATCGTCAGATGCCACCTCGTCGAGGGCGAGGCGACCATCTTACCATTTGGAAGCCTTGATCGGCAAACCGTCGTGCAACGCTGCTGTCGGGGCAGTATATTCCGGATTTCTTGCCCGCATCTTGTGCGGCTTTCCGAATCCTCGCGATCGCAGCCATGAGCTCCGAATCAAACTCGCCCTGGACGGGATGGCCGATGTTGTTCCCGAGATCCCAAGGCCCCACGAACAGGACGTCAATGCCGTCGATTTTCGCAATCTCCTCTACCTGCACGGCATGTGGTTAGCTCAGAGTCTGACCGACATGGGTGGAATGTCGCATACGTTCTCCAGAGCGCTCTTGGTTTCGATCTGGACGACGGTCAATAGGTTGTCGTTGGCGTTCGTCATGTAGTCAAAACCACTCAGATCGCCCTTGGCGTCAAAGGCACCCATGCTAAACGGGCTGCCAAATCCTCGTTTGCCCACCGGAGGAAATTTGGCCGCCTGGACCAGTTTCTTTGCGTCGTCCACGGTGTCCAACAGAGGGACGATGATGCCATGTGCACCCGCGTCAAGGGCCCGCTTGACCATCCAGGCTTCGTTTCCCGGTATTCGGACAATGGGGCTGGCGCCGCACGATGCGACGGCGTGGACAGACTCGTGCATCTCATTGTCTGGGATCCATCCTCAGCGAAAACGGACACAGAGGGAGAGAGAAGATCCGCGGGCATACCGGCGATATTTCCATGTTCACAATCAATACATATCCAATCAAATCCGGCTCTCGCCATTGTCCGCGACAGATGGCCTCCTGGTAACATCTGCCATGCACCGAATGAGAGGCCTGAGCCGGTGTGTAGTGTCTTTCTGACCGTGTTTGCATTCCTCAGTACCGACGCCATGGTGGAGGAAATGAAGTGAAAGCAAAATTCGAGCTCTTTTTCTATTTTCACGAGCAGTTCAACACCTCAAGGCAAGCTGGGAGTGTTCAGAACGATCAACCACAGAACAAGGACACCAAAGACAATGACTGATGCCGAGCGCGGGGGCACAATGATATGCCGAGCAGGCGAGTGAAACCAAAAAGGGAAGGGCAGAGCAAGCGAAAGTGTCGGAGATCCCCATTTTGGCTCTCTCGGCGAGAACTACCCCGAACTATGGGCCGAGGAATGGTGGTTGGTAAGTACACAGGATAAGCGGGCATTGATATTATTCCGCTTAGTTGAAACAATCGTGGTGGACTGAAGGTGGGTTCCCTCGGGTCTGACTGAGGTAATAGAAATTTGCCGACTGTCCACGATTTTCCGTATCGATCCGGCACGACGGGACAACGACGTGGGCAGTGGGAGAAGAACGCGGGCAAAGGACACGAATTAGCCCGCTTTATTCCAATGCTCATCAGACCAAATAGTACAATTTATCTAATGCGTCCTTAAGTTCAGTTGTCGTGGCCACCGGCTTCGTTACTGACACTTACAATTTACTGCTCCCGCTCGGCCGCTCCAACGCCTTGGTCGCCGCTTGATAATTCTTCACCAGCTGTCTGATGGCAAGATCCAACATGACGTCTTCGCTTCCGCCAGGAATCCGGGCACCTGGCACCTCTCTGTACAGACGCTCTGCAATCTCGCCCTGGCCCGTCCGTGTGTAGCCGTTGCCGCCGAACAGCAGGACGGCGGTTTGGGCGCATTCGTTGAAAACCATGCCAGCCTTCGCCTTGGCCAGCGCGGTCAGCCCGCCGAGCTTAGTATCAGCCTCATCCTTGGAGAGCTGACTCATCTGGTACACAAATTGCTCAGCCCAGGCCTGGAGGGACTCGAGTTCGGCGCCCGCCTTTGCCAGCCGATGGCGAACGACGGGCTGGTCGATGAGCGGCTTGCCGAATGCCTCTCGCTTCATCACATATTCAAACGCCGAGGAGAGGGCGACTCGAGCTTGTCGGGTCACGCTGCAGACGATGGTCAGGCGTTCGTGGTTGAAGTTCTTCATGACGTATTTCATCCCCTGGCCTTCTTCGCCGATCAGGTTTTCCACCGGCACCCGGACATCGTCCAGCTCGATAAACGTCGTCCCGGCGGAGATTTGGCCGGAGACTTTGAGCCGGCGCATCGTGACGCCTGGATAACCCTTGAGTGGGCACACGATCATGCTGAGGCCCGAGCCGCCAGGCCCACCGGTACGCACGGCCATGCTGCTGTAGTCGGACCAAACCCCGTTGGTGATCCACTTCTTTTGGCCATTGATGATGTAGTATTTTCCGTCAGGAGTCTTCACGGCCGTGGTGGCGATGTTGGCGACGTCGCTGCCGGCAGAAGGTTCGGTGACGGCAATGCACGTTCGCTTCTTTCCCGTCAGCAGCTCCGGCAAGAACTTCTCTTGCAACGCTTTGCTGCCGAACTTGATGATTGGCGGAATGCCTGTGGCCGAGGTCAGCGAAAGATGAATGGAATGAGGAGCCTGCTGCCGCCAGACTGACCGAATGCAGGTCCAGCCGTCATCGAGCCCGAAGGGCCCATCAGGCCTGATCGGACAATCTCATCCATATATATGCCCGTGTGGATGTAGTCCCATTCTTCGACGGGCGTGCCCAAGATGTCATGGATCCCCAATCGCCGGAGCCATTCCACCGGCAGAGGGGCCGGGAGATTGGGAATCAACATGTTGTGCTTCACAAAGGTTTGAAAAAGGTGGTCTGGAACGGTCTCCTCGCGCTCCCAGTCCATGGCATAGGGGACAAGATGCTCCTCCATGAACGCGCGGCATGCCTTCTGCCACTTCCTATGCGTCTCCTTGTAATACGGGGACGGCATTCCGGCGAGCCATGCTGGCTCAGAGAAGGGGACAATCGCTGCCATCGTGGCCGGGCCGGGTCGTGAATCTCAGTGCACCTCTGGTGTGCAAATTAGTATGGAACCCGCCGATCGACGGCAGTCGACAAGAGAAGAACAGACCTGTCACCTTGTCCTCTCGAGGCGAACAGAACGAATCGGACGATGATCAATCGAGACGGGAGAGTCGCTGCTGTCTACGCTTCCCGGCAGATACACAAGGCGTCCGCTGAAGCTGTGGCAGAACGTGAAACGCATGGGTGGACATTTTGCCCGAAATGTATACATTCGCTAGTCGGTAGGAGTCCTGGGCTCGAGAGGTTCAATATGGCCGAGCCGAAAAGAGCCTCGGTTTGAGGGCCCTTGCAGCTACTATGACTTAACCCCGCGCCACACTCGGCCAGCCAGCTGTGGCACAGACGTGACCTGCCGAGAGCGGTGTTACTGAGGAAGCCAGGCTCGTGTTCACAATCAGGATGGAACCCTTCTCCCATGTCGACGTTGGAGTGTAAAAAAGGAACCTACTCATTGGCCATGGTCGCTCCTCTCCAGGTCTGATCACGTGATCACGCATCCTCGCTTATCTCTTTATCAACATCCCCAGACGCCTGGTCCTTTATCATGACTGGCTGGCGGCGTGGAAGCCTTCTCCCCGGAGATGCAGCTCCCAGATAGAGGAGGATGATCGGCGCTACCACTCCTGGGTCCATGGCGGCGGTCTTGTTTTTGAGCCGGCAGGTGTCCGTCGTCGAGGCCCTGCTTGTATCATCACAATTCCCACGCTGAAGCTCCGCGATGGCGGATGACGAGGAAGCGGCAGACGAAGTCTCACCGCTGCAGTCACGCACCCAGCGTTTGGGGTCCGTCGTTCACGATCCAGAAGTTGAATCGGCCATCTCTTCCCATATCAGCAAAGAAGAACAGGCCTTGGGCGAGAGCGCCATCGGCGAGCGGCTCCCATATAATGACTACACCACCATTGATTGGCTTCATGACCTGGTGTGTTTGTGCCGCGCACCAGCGAAAGGAGGCATGCTCATTCAGAATAGGTCAAGGACTCGTTCCGCTATCGCTCGGTCCACAGCCAGAAAGGGATTTGGTCCTCGTTTCTCTCCGCCTTTGACTCCTGCCAGGGATGGATTGCGGCGGCGCTGATTGGCACCATCACGGCATGCATTGCTTTCATGGTCGACATGGCCGTCGCGACGGTCAGTGATTGGAAGAGCGGCTACTGCCAGTCAAACCCATTGGCCAGCAAAGAGACGTGTTGTGCGGCGTCCATGAAGGAGCCGGGCAACCTCTTGGCCGATCCGGGTGAACCATGCCTGGAGTGGAAGAACTGGTCGGCCACCTATTGGGAAGCATTCGGGATCTATGTCGGCTGGGCACTTCTTTTTGGCGTCATCAGTGGCACCGTCACTCTGTCCACCAAAAGATCCTTGCCTGCCACCGCGCCCGGACTGGGAGACAAGGGACCGATCCAGAAGCAGGGCATCCAGCTGCCCACCAACCACCCCTCAAAACCGACGGCGACAGGAAAGTCCATGTACATGGCGGCGGGGAGTGGCATTCCCGAGATCAAGACCATCTTGTCCGGCTTCGTGATCCCCCACTTCCTGGACTTCAGAGTCTTGGTGGTCAAGGCGGTCGGTTCGGTGTTCGCCGTGTCGACGGGAATGTGTCTTGGAAAGGAAGGGCCGTTTGTCCACATCTCAACCTGCGTTGCCTATCTCATTGGGTCCTGCTTTCCCAAGTACCGGGAGAATGGACGGAAAATGAGGGAGATACTGGCTGCTGGCTGTTCCAGCGGTCTCTCGGTCGCTTTCGGCGCCCCCATCGGAGGCGTTCTCTTTGCGTACGAAGAGATCTCGACCTACTTTCCTCGCAAGGTCCTCTGGCGCGCCTTCATCTGCTCGTTATTTGCCGGCATGACCCTCCGAGCTCTCAATCCGACGGGAACGGGCAAGCTGGTTCTGTTTGAGACCAATTACGGCACCTCCTACCGGGCGGTCCACTACTTCATTTTTGTCATCCTGGGCATTGCCGGCGGAATCTTTGGCGGTGTATTCTGCAAAGCCAACTTCTTTTGGTCGCGCAGCTTCCGGAAATACGACATGATCCGGAACCACCCTGTCTTCGAAGTGTTTCTCGTCGTTCTTGCGACCGCGGTGCTCCAATACCCGAACCCACTGGCACGAGAGCCAGGCGATGTGATCATGAAAAACCTGTTGGTCGACTGCAATGACAGCTCCAGACACGATTACGTGTGCATCCAGGAGTCGGGTGCCTCTCCGGCACCCCAATATCTTGGCTGGCTGGTCTACGGCACGCTGGTCAAGCTGGTTCTGACCATCATCACCTTTGGTATCAAAGTTCCCTCGGGGATCATCATTCCGGCTCTCGACGGCGGTGCGTTCTTTGGTCGGTTGATGGGCCAAATTCCCTTTTTGGCCCGGTCCATCTCTCCGGGAATCTTCGCCATGGTCGGCGCGGGTGCCTTTCTGGCCGGTGTCAGCCGCATGACCATCTCCCTGGCCGTCATCATGTTCGAACTGACCGGTGAACTGGAGTTCATCGTTCCCAACATGATTGGCATCATGGTCGCCAAGTGGGTGGCTGACGCACTCGAGCAAGACGGCGTCTATGACCTCGCCCAGACCGTTCTCGGTCATCCGTTCTTGGACCTCGACCACAGCTTGAAACTCGTGCAGCGAGACTCACATCTCGTCGAGGCCTTGATCCCCCCCCCACAAACGATGCGCGAAATCACGGTCGATGTGCCCAGTAGCGGCCTCGTGCCTCGCGCCCTGCTCACCGAGAAACTCGGTCAACTGCGGCGCCGGGGCCTGATGGACGCCGGACTCGTGCTCGTGCAAAACGGCATGCTGCGAGGCTATCTCGCCGAGGGCGAACTCGAGTTTGGTCTGGAGGTCCTCGGCCGCAACTTTCCCGACGGTTGCATGGTGCGCCTCCTGGGCTTCGAGGCCGATGAGGGCGAATTCGACATGAGCCAATTCGTCGACCGCACCCCGCTGAGCATCTGCGAGAAGGCTCCGATGGAGTACGCGGTCGAGATGTTTGGGAAGCTCGGTTTACGCCATCTCTGTGTCACCGAGGACGGCACGGGCAAGTTGGTCGGTGTGATTATCAAGAAGAGGCTGGTGGTGTGGTTGGAGGGATTGAAGCGGTGACCTCCACTCTGGCCAAGGAGCTGCTGGAGGTGGGATGCGCCGCTCAGCATTCCTTCTCCACGACGCCCATAGAGAATGGTGGAGGAGGTTAGTTCATCCAACTGTGACTAGGTACAATAACACGTTCACGAATCGAACTTGGACCGCTTCATCCCCAATTACCCATCCCTGACGCTTCTCTACTAGCTGTTAATTGACCAGAGGGAAGGAATGATAACAGATCGCAGAGAACTCGACATGGATCTTCAAAGGCTGCTATAGGGACATGATGGGGTGGCGATTCGAGTGTCTATCCTCACGAGTCATCGCTTTTTCTATTTGGTCTGTCTATTTATTCTTGCACTTAGTGAGACGGCACGTCGCCGCCGTCGCCCTCCTCGTTGAAGAAGCTGAGCGTCAACCTGTCAGCATCGGTCCGGCAGCAGCAGCACTCAAGATCGGGGAGGGAGGAAGGTCAAAATTCAACTCACACTTTCACTGGCAGCCATGCATCACCACACACCTTGAATCGGTCTGGGATAGAGCTGAGCTGGTTGATCTCTTCTGGAGTCAGTTCCCAGCCGTCAAGCTCAAAGTTCTGCTTTATCCTCGACGCGGTGACCGACTTGGGGATGACGCTGGTGTCCCGCTGCAGGCCCCACATCAACAACACCTGTTGAGGCGTCTTGCCCTTGCTCTCGGCAATGCTGAGCAGAGTCTTGTCCTTGGACAAGGGTGAGTCGGTGGAGCCCAGGCAGGAGTAGGAGGTGCAATGGATTCCCTTGGATGTGCAGTATGCGAGCGTCTTGGGCGAGGGCACTAGAACCGGACACGGTCAGTGGGGGGTTTTTTCCACGGCCAACCCATTTCATCAAGGGTTCAGGTGGACTTGCTGTTCGGATGGAGCTCTATTTGGTTCACCGCGGGGATGATCGTGGTCGACGGAGCATTCAGAAGCTTCTCCAGGTTGGAGATGACAAAATTCGAGACGCCAATATTCCTGACTTTGCCCGTGCCGACGAGCTTTTGCATCTCGCGCCAGGTGTCGATGAAGTTCCAATCGGGATGATGCTTCTTCAAATCTTCAGGCGTCGTGGAGCTGGGCCAGTGCATGAGATAGAGGTCGACGTAGTCCAATTGCAGGTCCTTCAAGGAAGACTCGATGCCCTCGGCGACGCGTTTGTGCCACGGGTTGTCCAGCTTGGTGGTCACCCAGATCTCGCTGCGGGGGACGCCAGAGTCTTTGATGCCCAGGCCAACCTCTGCTTCGTTGCCATACGCCAGTGCTCTGTCGACAGATCTGTCAGACCAGCCGCCTCTTGCTCCGCTCCGGGAAATCCTTACGTGTCAATGTGGCGATAACCGGTTTGCAGAGCGACCTTGACTGCTTCCCGCACTTCATTGGGCTTCGACTGCCATGTTCCCAAACCCACTCCGGGCATTTTGTCGCCCGTGTTCAGAGTGAACACGGTCCTATCGATCCGTCAGACACGGGAATCCTGCGCAGCCTTCAAGACAAAATCCAAAACATACTTGGTGCCTTTTCCAGATTTGGTGACGGTAGCGGCCATGGTGCCGATGGAGTGTGAATTCGCCCGGTGGAAAGAGAACGGTTTTGGGAAGCTGAAAGTCGAGAGACAGCGAGCAGACGACATGCATGAGATAATTCCATGATGGATATGCTTGCAGTTATATTCCGGTGGCCTCAAGATGGACCCAGAGCCAGGACCCTCAGGTGGGGCACAAGATATGAAAATGCAACGACGATATAATAGGAGGGGTAGGAAATGGCGGCATGGCATAATAATTAGGCGGCGCAAATGGCAGAAAGGGGACTGCCGCCGCCGCCACAACGCCCTGTGGCCTGCTGCATTTAGCCTGAATGGGTCATTTCGCTGTGTTAAGGATCGGCCGGCTCGATCGAAACATCACTCGGGTTGGATTACTATTTGCTCGCCTTGGACGGCACGGTACAGCAGATAGCCGCGACATCATGGTCCAGACGATTGGCACCGGGGGGGAGGGGGGTGCAGGGACTGCAAATCCCAGGTCGCAGGAATAATGCGTACATCCGGTAACGTACCCGCCAGGCCAGCTTAGCACAACCCCTTTCTCATATTATCCATCGTGTCATTCTTCCGGACACGCACGGCGGCCATCATAAAGGGCCTGGGTGCCAATGTCTCGATTCGTATCAGCCGGGAGCCCGGATGGGCGTCCACTCCCGCGAGATGAAGACTGGGCCCAGGCTCAGCGCGAAGTCGAGTCTCGTCGACAGCAGCCCGTGCCAGAGCAGGGCCGGCAGGAGGGCGGCAAGAGTCTGTACGAAGTCTTGCAGCAGAACAAAGGTATGCCGAGTCTTCATCACTGCTGTTGCCGTGACTCTCAGACGTGGTTTGGCCATTCTAACTTCAAATTTGCTCGCCACCAGCCGCCAAGCAAGAGGCCTTTGAAGAATCGATCCGACTGAAGAACCAAATCCGAGCCCTGGACGCGGACGAGGTTGACTTTCTCGATTCCGTCCTCGAGTCCAGCCGGGCCCAAGAGGCCGCTGTCAGACAGGAGACGGCCGAACATCTCGAGGCGTTTCGTAAACAGCGAGCTGCTGCCGACCAACAGCGGCTCCTACAAGAACAGGCGGCCAGCGACAAAGCCCCACGCGACACCGGCAGGCCAGACGAATGGACCACGAAGAAAAAGAAGCGTCGCCGCGACAAGGACTCTGAAGGCCCAGCCATTGGATCCTCCAAGTTGAGAAAGCATTCGGAGCGGGCGGCTTCCCCCACCGGAGCGATGGTTGAGGCGGCCAACGCTCGGGGAATGATCAGCACGGCGAGCGCCTACGAAGCGAGAGGAGGCGATGATGATGGTGGTGATGCCGCTGCAGCACTCCTACCACCACCACCACAACAGTCACCCTCTTCACAGCACCCTCCGTCAAAGCTCCAGCAACCTGGGACCACCATTGGCCTAGGTCTCGGTGAATACGGGTCCGACGATGACTAGTGAGCAGCATTGATGGTTGTATCTGTATCCGCGACGCGGATTTCAGTCTTCTAGCAACAGCTGGCCCTGAGACGGCGAATATGCTTCAGCTCGATCGGTGGCGCGACGCCTCCTACGCCATCTCTATGGTGTAAACGAGCCTCGGCCGGGGCGACCTTCAGCGATAAAGGGTCTCCTTGCAGAGTATTGGAGGCTCTGCAACAGGCAGGCAAAGCGAGCAGAGTCCGGATATAGCCGCACGGATCCCGTCGAGTTTCCAGGAAGAGCTGGCCCAACGGGACCAGTCGGAAGCCCTCTCCACGGACTCGGAGTCTCCAGGCGGAGCGCTGATCAGAGGCATGAGGTCATTCACATCTCGGGGCGAAATTCCTAGCCACAATTCCTGGCCGACATTTCGGGTTCCTTCGACAGCACGCGGCTTCGGAGGTTGCGTGTACGTACTGTATAACACCACGTATGACCACGACAAACGTGTTGGATGGGCCGTATTGGCAATGGAGAACTTCGCCTTCGTGGTCCAGGGCAGCATGAAATTCGCCGGCTCGGTCTGGGATTGGTGATCACGCATGTTGGCGAGAGGACAGCCAATGACTTGTGATGATCGCGACGCGGGCCACCCACTCGGGCCCCAATGGTGGGTGGTGGTGGTGCGCGGTGGACAGGCGGTCCACGGCCATCACGCGCACCATCTGGGCTTATTTGCCTGGCGCGTAGCATCGTCGGTTCCCAGTTGTAGCGGTGAGAGAAACATTGGGCAAGATTCGCTGCGTTTTCCCCGGAACTCTCTCCAGACGCGGTCCTGCGGGCTGCCAGCCTGGCCTCGACTAGCAAAGGATGCATGCACGTATGTGTAGCGGTCGGAAAGAATTTTCATTCATCTGCTGAGCTCGTCCTTTTGTCGCCGATGGTAGGAGAGGCGTTGTGAAAGATGCATCCATATTTGACCCTTTGGAGCCCCCTATTTTGTACTGTGTATCGATAGGCCGGGTGATAGCGATAGTCTGCCAGGAAGCAAGGGGGTGCCACTCAGCCCAGGCGATATCCAGCATCGGCCATCTCAGTGCACCAATGGCCGCCGGCGACATCTTGTGACCTCCTGAAGCTGCACTCGCTGTCGCTTCATCTGTCCATTGTGCTCTCGTCGAGGCTCTTACACCTCGCGTCGTGGATTCTTCTCACCTACTCTCTCCGTCAGTCGAGGTTTTTTTCTCGCCGCCGTAACCGCATCAAATGACCATCGACACCTACTCACAGACGTTCTTTGCTCAACCACAGCATGGCCGCTCCGGCCGTCGTCTCGCCAGTCGCCGAGGTCAGAGGGAACGCGTTTCCTCGACCAAGGACCCCGAATTGTTCAAGGACTGCTTTGGCTGAAGTTCATGGTGCGCGTCCTTGCCGGCCGCGGGAGGCTGGTACTTATGCGCTGCCCGATTGGCGCTACTCCATGCACACCGCCATGGTCGCGAACAACAAGCCAACAGCACGGGTATGCAAGACATCCTTCCCTTCTAACGCCCGTTGTCCGATCCCTGCCTGTCCGGGACGACCTTTCCTTCGCCGCCATTCCTGACTGAGTTCCCGTACACCACATTCACGACCATATCTGTCTGACATGCCACCTAGCTCTTGAAAACCGATCACGATGTGTACATGAGAGCCTCGGCCCTGGTCGCCGTCTTGTCACAACAGTGGGCAGAAATTCTGCAACCATATGGAAGTACGGCACCGCCATATCACGCCGAACAGAGTCCTCCGCCTTATTCACCGTTGGACCCGCTCGCATACCCCGGCAATCCCCTCCACGATCCTCTCCTCCACCCCTCCACCCCAGCTCCCGGTTCTGGCCTCTCGGCGGAGAAATCGCCGGCCCTTCTCTCCATGGATTTCACGGTAGACTTGGATGACACCGCGGGAGTGCAGTCCAGAGCCAAGAAATCCACGAAGAAAGCTGCAAAGGCGGCCCAAAAAGCTAAATGGCTCGAGTCAGACAATGAGGGAGACGGTAACGCCGCGGCGGGGGACGGTGATGGAGCTGGGTCTGGCGGGGGTGATAACGGTGGGAGCGGTGCCGGCGGAGCAGGTGGCGACGACAACGGTGGAGGGGATGGAGACGACGGCGAGGACGATTGGGCCTTTGGTGGAGGCAAGAAGAATAAAAAGAAGAAGAAGAAGCAGCAGCAGGAAGAAGAGGAAAAGAAGAGGCAAGAGGAGGAGGAGGAAAAGAGGAAGAAAGAGGAAGAAGAAGCGAATGCCAATGCCAACAATGCTGACCCCCTCAGCTGGGCTGATGAGGCTAATAATGCTAATGCCGAAGACGAGTGGACGACTTCGTTCACGTCCAAGAAGGACAAAAAGAAGAAGAACAAGAAGGTAAGACGGTCCACCCGTTGTCCGAATTGCTTCTCGTCTCCGGAATTGGGTCCTGCGACGCGGGCTTTTGCTGACCCGGCATAGGGTGTGGAGGAGACGACATCAGCGGTTCGGGATCCGCCTGCCAACTCAACTTTCCACGACATTAGCTTGGACGACACCGCCCCCAAACTCGAGTTCAGTTTCGGGGGGCTCGACTCCAAAGACAAGGATGCCGGCGACGGCTTTGGTACATGGGGCAAAACCTGGGACTTTGGCGCCATTGGCACGGCCGCTGCCACCGACAAGGCCGACGACAAATCGGCCAAAAAGGACAAGGACAAGAAGGATGGCGTGTCCGATTTTGGCGACAACAATCCGTGGTCTTTCAGCAGCAAGTCGAAGAAGAAAACCATCACAAGCACTGACTTCGATTTTGGTGATCTGGGAGCCGTTGACAACACTTTTAACTTTGACGGCGACCTAGGAGATACCAAGCCCCCGGACGACGCCTGGGGCTTTTCGACCGTGAACAAAAAGAAGAAGAAGGGAACCGCGGCTGAAGATCCGAAGAAAGAAGACCCTGTTCCTGCGGAGCCCGAAGTGAAGGACGAGGAGTCTTGGACCGGATGGGGCACGACGTCGACGAAGAAAAAGGACAAGAAAAATAAGAAGGGCGCTCTTGAGGAAGAGCCGCCGCCGCCGCCTCCGCCTCCAGCGGCGCCAGAGCCCGCCGCAGCAGAAGACGAATGGGCCTCGTTCTCTTTTGGGAAAAAGGATAAGAAAAAGGGCAAGAAGGGTTCTGTTGCCGAGGAACCCCTCGCGGAGACCAAAACAGGACTTGACCTCGATCTGGCCGAACCCGAAGTCTCCTTCGACTGGGGGTCCGGCTCGAAAAAGGACAAGAAGAACAAAAAGGGTCTGGTCAGTGAGGTGATTGAAGATCCAATGGAGTCTGCCGTAGACCCACCACCAGACACCGCTCCCCCGGCAGAGGACGAAGACGACTGGATGAAATCAGCCTGGGGAGGGACATCCTCGAAGAAGAAAGACAAAAAGGCCAAAAAGGGGGCCGCAGCAGACCTGTCGACTTCCGTCGATCTGACGGCGAATGCGGATGCCAAAACGACCACGAGCGATCCTCCTGCCGTCGAGGATACTTGGGGGAGTTTCAGTACCACTAAAAATAAGAAGGACAAGAAAGGCAAGAAAGGTTCTATCATCGACGAGACTCCACCGCCTCCACCGCCTCCACCACCTGCCGCCGAACCGCCGCCGCCGGCCGACGACGACATTTGGGGCTCATTTGGCAAGAAGGACAAGAAAGGGAAGAAAGTCAAGGTCGCGAGTCCTGAACCAGAGCCTGCCAAACCACCCGAACCCGAACCCGAACCGGAGCCGGAGCCGGAACCAGAGGCTGACGGGACCAATATGTGGGGAAGTTGGGGCCTGTCCGCAAAGGAGAAGAAAAAGAAGGAGAAGGAGGCGAAGAAAAAAGGTCTTCTTGACATACTCGAAGAGCCGACGCCACCCACAGCGGAGCCCGAGCCCGAGGCCGACGCCGCCGATACATGGGGCACCTGGGGCCTGTCTGCCAAAGAGAAGAAAAAGAAGGAGAAGGAGGCGAAGAAAAAAGGTCTTCTCGACGTGGTGGAAGAGCCGACGCCAGCCGCCGTGGAGCCCGAGCCAGAGGCCGACGCCGCCGACACCGCCGACACATGGGGCACCTGGGGCCTGTCTGCCAAAGAGAAGAAAAAGAAGGAGAAGGAGGCGAAGAAAAAGAGTCTTCTCGATGTGGTGGAAGAGCCGACGCTGGCCGCCGCGGAGCCCGAGCCGGAGACCAAAGACGATGATATTTGGGGTACATGGGGCCTTTCAGCCAAAGAGAAAAAGAAGAAGGAAAAGGAGACCAAGAAGAAGGCGGCGGCTGGGTCCGACCCTGAACTGGCGGCAGACGTTCCTGAGCCCGAATCGGAGCAGAAAGAAGAGAAAGCCGAGGATGACATCTGGGGTGGATTCTCCCTGTCCGCCAAAGACAAGAAGAAGAGAGAGAAGGAGAGCAAGAAAAAGACGGCAGTGACAGAGGAGCGGGAGACGAAAGCGCCCGAGAAATCTGAAGCGCCGGTGGAAGATGATATCTGGACTACGTGGGGAACGACCAAGGACAAGAAAACAAGCAAGAAAGGCAAACTCAAAGATGAGCTTCCACCGCCCGCACCCACGCCTCCTGCGCAAGGCTTGACGCCGGAGCCGACTGCATTAGATGGGTTAGGTGACGACAACGACTTTCTTGGAGGCGACACGTGGGCCGGTCTGACCACCACCAAGAGCAAGTCGTCCGCAAAAAAGGACGAAGTTGGAAAGTCGACTTCGACCAAAGACAAGACGAAGAAGACCAAGGAGGATGCCGAGCTTCATGCCGACGACTTCATGTGGGATCCTCCGGCCAAGGAGCCCATCGCCGAAGAACCGGCCGCGAAGGCGGTCAAAAGTGCTTGGGGGTTCGGAACGACGACATCGACAAAACTGACCAAGAAGGAGAAGGAAGCAAAAGCAAAGAGAGAGGCCGAGGAGAAGGCCCAGAAAGAGGAAGAAGAGAGGCTGGCCCGCGAAGCTGAGGAAGCGGCCCGGTTGGCGGAAGAAGAGGCTGCCGAGGCGGCGAAGGAAGCGAAGAAGTCCAAGTCCAGCAAGTTGACCAAGACGGCCAGCAAATCTAGTGACAAGAGCGACGACAAAAAGAAGAAGGCGGCCGATGGCCTGGCTCTCCTCGACGCGCTGGATGACGTCGTTCCCACGCTGAAGTCGGACAAAGCATCTTCCAAGCTCAAGAAGACGACATCCCAAAAGGATGAAGAGACAGCGACCGAAAAGAAAGCCGCCGCCGCCGCCGACGACGACTTTGGCTTCTGGGGCACCACCTCAACGTTCAAAAAGACAGCTGGCAAGAAGGACGCCGGGCTGAAAAAGGAAATTGCTAAACAGGGGTCGACCAATGAGGATGATGCACTAGCGGCATTGACCAACGAGCTTGGGTTTGACCTCGCCGCCGACAAAGTTGCTGCCACATCCTCCAAGAACACCACCAAGGCCATGACCGCGGGAAAGGGTAAACTAGGTACATCGTCGGTAGCCGAGCGCATCAAAGCTTTAGAAGGCAAGAAGGAAGAAAGTGGAAAGAAGTCGAAGGGAGAGAGCTTGCTGACTAAGACCTCGCCCGCCCCAGAAGAGGCGCCAACGCCCAAAGAGGAAAAGAAGCCCAAAGACAAGGCATTAGCCTCTAAAACGAAGTCGGCCTCTACCAAGGACGTACAGTCGGGCAAGAAGAAGGACGACTTCTCGTCTATCATAGAAGAAAAGAAGTCTAGAGACTCGGTGCCGGGCAGCTTTCCGGGCGCATCGACCGACGACGAAGGGATCCTCGGCTTTGACGCCGAACCGTCCTCTCCGGAGAAGGTCAAGAGTAAGAGCAAGACGATGAAAAGCGAGAAGAAGTCGGCGACGAACTCCAAGACGACGACCCCCAAACAGTCTAAACTGGACGACTTGGATTTCTTGGCTGAGGCTCCGACACCGCCTAAACTGCCCACGCCTCCTCCAGAAGAGAAGAAGCCGGTCAAGAAAGAGCGGCCTCGTGTCGAACGGTCGACTTCCTCCTGGGCCTTCTGGGGCGCGGCGCCTCCGGCAAAGAAGGCGACCAAGGAGAAAGCAAAGGACGATCATGACGATATGCCGCCCCCGGCGCCCAAGAAGGAAAAATCCCCTCCTGGTCTCAGTCGGTCCAAGTCCAGTCGGACGCCCAAGGAAAAGGAGAAAGAGGACCAGAAGGAAGCCGAGAAGCTGTCCAGGTCTTCTGAATCTGAGAAGGAGGCCAAGGTGAAGAAGGCAGAACGACCGGCGAAGCCCAGCAAAGGGACGAGCTTTTCCAACTTCATGTTCGGTGGTCCACCACCGTCAGCCATGCGGGCGAAGAGCACACGACGGTCCAGCACGGCGGGCAGCTCTCGACCCTCGTCACGACGGGCCTCGGTGGACGGTTTGATGTCTCCTCCCCCCGACGATGAGCCGGAGATGAATGACAAAGCCGCCACGCTGATGGGTCTCAAATCTAGCCAGTTAGAACGGAGGCAGTCGGTCAAGGGAAAGAAGAAAGGTGAGACCAACAGTGCATCATGTGTGACCAGACTACATACTGACGCGGTGATGGCGCTAGGCGTCCCGGACCCCTATCCTATCGATGATGATGACATGGTGATGATCAACACGGTCGATCTGCCTGCGGCCAACGGTGCCCCACGGGCCAAAGAGAAATCCAAGTCGTCCAAGTCGAAGCACGAGGTAGGTGCAGAAACCTCCTCGTCCAAGCCGGGACATCTCTTCCGGCCGTCCTGGTCGCCAGACTTCATCAAAGAGACCCAAGCTAACGGTAGAGTCTCGTACAAACAGATCAAGTCACACAGCAAGTCCATTTCCAAGGACGAGGATGTTGTCATGGTCGACGCTGCCGCCCACGGAGAGCCTTTGGTCACGAGTGGTCCCGATGACCTCGCTTTCGTCGACCATCCGCCCGCACGACCACTCAAGCGGAGCAGTACGACGACAGCGGCGACCAAGAAACCGACAGGCCTCTTTGGTAGTTTCTTTGGTGTGGCAGCGAGGACCGTCGAGGTCGTCGACAGGGGGAGACCGAGGAGTACGACGCTGACGACAGATGCGGAGGATCACAGCCTGCCCATTCGAACAAAGGATAAGTCGAGGCGGAAGTCAAAAATCGTCGACGGGGATGGCTTCACCACCGATGCCCCCGCCGAGACCGATCTGGACGCCGAGGCACGCCGTGCAGAGAGAAAAGCTCGGCGGGCCGCGCGCGACCAGGCCGAGGAAGCCGAACGAGCGGATCGCGAGAGACGGCGCCGAGAACGGCGTGAGCGTGAGAGGGCTGACCTTGAAGCGAGGCGAAGTCAAGCACGAGACCGAGCGAGGAGAGAACAGGAAGCCGAAGAACAGCGACGTGAGGAGAGACGTGCACGGCGCGCGGCAAGGGAAGCCGGTCGCGTCCCACAGGACGATCTCGAACCCAGCGGGGAAGCCGAGAAACGACGAGAAGAGCGACGGCGTCTTCGCGCGCAACTCGAGGCCGAGGACGGTGTCAATGGTCTCCCGTCAAAGGAGGAACGAAAGAAGCAATACGCGGTTGAAGAAGAGGATCGACGTCGGCGACGAGAGGAACGCAAGTCTCGAGACAAGGATCGAGATCGAGATCGAGACCGATCCAGTCGAAAGAGGACCAGCGTTCTGGTGGAAGAGTACCATGAGAGCAGGAGTGGCAGTGGCAAGGGAACGGCACCGCCGGCGAATAAAACGAGTTCGTGGGTTCACTCTCAGGCAGATGACCCTCCCGAGATTCCGCTGGTCGAGGGCACCGTGCTTGATCCCAGCGGCGAACAGCCCAGGTCGGCCGAGGAGGTCTCGGAACGCAAACGAAGCAGTCGACACGGAGACAAATATGCAGGTATGACGGAAGCAGAGATTGAGGAGCGCAGGGCTCGGAGAAAGAGTGCCAGGCGAGAAGAAGGCAAGAGTGCCAGCGGGGGGAGTGATGAACGGGGGCGGGAGCGAAGAGAACGAAGATCTCGAAGGCGGGACACCGTGGATGACCACGGCTATGGCTATGAGGCCCCGGTGAAGACGTGGGACGGAAGACCCGCCTTGGGCGCCCGGAATGACAGCAAGAGGAGGAGCTTTTTGGCCGGCCTTTTCTAAGCTCTCTCCTTGACCACGAGTCGACCCGACGGTGACCGAAGCGAGACCAGAGGCTTCCATCCTTTGTCGACAACACTTTTGGACCATGATTCGGGTTCGGTGCTGAGCACGTCCCCTCTCTTTTGATTCGAGCATTTCAGCAAGCGGGTTGGTTCGATTTTTCTTTCGCATACGGAGGACCGCGGGGCCAATTCATCAGCATTTCGAGGGCGGGCGAGGCCGACGACGGTGCAAACCTCTTCCTGGGATCATGCGGCTCCCGTGGATTTTCTCTCGCACATATTTCTGCCACGTCGCCCTTAGATACCCTGTTTCCGTATCTGACCTCAGATGAGGAAAGATATTTCGGAGTTGGAGTGTGACGGCCGATGTACGTTCTGTAACCTGTATGCAGATCATCTTGCTCCAATCTGGTTGTCTCACTGTGGTCAACAGAGAAACACCAAAGGTGATTGATTATCCATTGACTTGGTGGCCGAAATCCACCAATCTGATAACTGGGCTCTGCCGAGTCATCGCCGACCACACCACGCGACTTGCCGCTTTTCCCAGATTCCAACCACTCCCCCAGACCTTGAAAAGCAGCAACGCATCTCCCATACTCCACCACAGTGCAACCCCGTGTCGCAGTACCATCGTGGCTATGGATGCAGTGGCTGACCACCGATTGCAGCAGCATTTCCCCGTCAGCGTCCAGGACTTCCAGTTCACGACGCACGCGGCCCTGCACTCGCCGGATACCCCGGGCCATGAGTCCAACTTCCCACCTTACAGCTTGAACCTGCAGACTGGAGGAACAGTGGTGGATGGCAGCCCGCAAAGGAGACATAGCAGTGGTAATCATGCCGCACAGCTGCACATACAGACTCGGAGCTCCCAGAGCAGTGCTTCTGGCACCACTCCTGGCGGCAGCCTCCTCCATGCCGGGCTGCCGCCACTGACACCGCCGCCACCGCAGCAGCAGCCGCGAAACAATCTGATATTCAAGAACGCAACATCGGCTTATCCCCTGGGCACCACTTCGTCCAGACCTGTACCGTCGCATTCACATACTCCTTACACCCCTGTGGAACGGAACAAGCAGGTCGACTCCTTCCCGTCGACCCCGGCCACGGCGCCATACCAGTACTCGGAATCCTCTCCCACGACGCCTCCCATCGACGAGCCGGGCAGCCACAACCGGTTTTCCAAGGACTTCCCGCTCGTTCCTGATCCGCCCGAGCTCGACCTCTGGCGCCACAAGCTCTTCAACATCACCGAACCCCTCACACTGAGCGAGGAGGAGTTCCTGACCTACTTTCCCCACGTTGACAACATCTACTCGCATCGGTCGACCCAAAAGTACAAGCGCAAGCCCTTTGTCTGCCACTATTGGGACTGCCGCCTGAAAGGCCGTCCATCCGGGACACCGAAGAGTGACGACCCGAACAAGAAGAAGCGCAAGCGCCAGGCCCGCGAGCGCGACTTGTGCGACGTCAAGATCAAGATCACAGAGTTCTTCGGCGCCGAAGAGGCGAGGCGATTGGGACTGGCACTCGTCGACGGCGGCCGCCACCACAGTGTGGCGGACGGGGGCAATGGTCCCACGAGCAGCAACGTCGCCGCTGCTGCCATCAGCAATGCCGTCGGCGATGAGGAGATGGGGCCATCCGGCATCGGCGGCAGCAGCACCGGTCTGACGATCGTGATGGAAGATGGCGTCGGCGGGACGGGGACAGGCATGGGGACGGGGAACGCGAACCTGAATGATCCAACCCAATTTGGCCTCCTGGGACCGGCCAAGCGGTACCCAAAGGGCCACCCAGGCGCCGACGGCAAGAAGTGGTTCATGATCCAACGTGTCAGCGGAAACGCCGGTACGACAGGAGCCGGAGCTGGTGGTGACGCTCAAGCCGGAGACGCGGACGAGGAGGACGATTCGCAGGTCAACTTGGACCACAAGCACACGTTGGCCGAGAGCGATCGCATCAAGAAGAACAGTGTGCAGCGGTGGTTACTCAGAGAAGAGAAAGAGCGCAAGAGGATGCAGGTGAGTTGATGGTCCATTTCCCCCTCCCCCCCTTTTTATTTCCTCTTTCCCTTCCTTCCAAAGACTCTGTACATGATCAAGGGTACTGATGTGAGACTTCCCTTGCAGAAGCCGAGCAACACTAGCACCGGAAGCACGTCTGCCAGTTCACAAGCGACGTCTTCCTCCGCAATGACGCCGCCGCTCAGCTACCTTGCGAGCGGACTGGCGTCGCAGACGGTCAAGGCGCACCTCGCCCCGTCGTCGTCGAAGCTCACTTTCTACGGCAACAGCTATTGCCCATTTGCGCAACGAATTTGGATCGCGTTGGAGATCAAGGAGATCCCGTATCAGTACGTGGAAGTGGTGCCAGCACATCTGTCGGCCACCCCGCGCTTACCGCCTGACCTGCTGGAGCTCAATCCCGACAGCGTCATCCCGTGCATCAGACACGGGAATTGGGCCGTGTGGGAAAGCGGTGTCATGATGGAGTACCTGGAGGACTTGGCCATGGGCCACAGTCTGCTGCCGCTGGGCAAGCCGCAGCTGAGGGCCCATTGTCGTCTGTGGACTGATCATATTAACCGGAAGATCCTCCCCGCCTTCTATTCTCTCCTCCTGACTCCGCCACCATCCACCGCGGCGGGACAACAACAGGTGTCGCCGGCTTCTGAGGGGCGAGATAGTGCGGCAGACGCGGCCCTGGTGGAGCAACATTCGGTGCTCATTACGACGCTGCAGAAGGCCATCACCGCCCTCGTGAATGCTTCTCACGCCACGGGGCCTTTCTTTCTCGGTTCCGAGATCGGATTCGTCGACGTGGCGTTGGCGCCGTGGATTATCCGCTTGTCGCGCGTCCTGTCGTACTATCGCAACTTTCCCCGACCGGAAATTGGGACGAGATGGCAGAAATGGGTCGACGCCATCGAGGCCGACGACCGAGTACGGCGGACGGTGAGCGAGGACAACAGCTATCACGGCGTGTACCGTGGTGTGGGTGAGGATGGTTGGGACGGCAAGGCGAACATGGGGACGCGGAAGGCCATGGTGGAAATGGCGTACGCCCGGAGACTCGTCGGACAAGAAGGCTTCGGTCTTGGTGGTGATGTCTGGGGGAGGTTGAAGAAAGAAGATGCTCAGCCCAACTGCTAATTTGGGGAGGATGGAACCTCCTTTAAGATTGCTCTGGACAGGCGGGGAGTGACCAGGATCAGTGGCCAGGATCAGTGGCCAGGATCAGTGACCAGGATCAGTGACCAGAGATCAGTGACGACCGTATGAGCTCGATCTTTCTTGAATGGCGATCCTTGATAGAGATTGAGTGGCCGGCCCCAGACTGTTGTCTTTCAGGAGCGACATCACGTCGTCGATTCTACAGCAGGCATGGCGTCGTCCATGGCGGATTGCATGCGACCGCCTCGAGCGCCAGAGAAGCCAAAGCCGCCGCGTCCAGTTCCATCGGGCCCTTTGGGCGCCCGAATCGGCTGGATTTCACAAGGCCGGCTGCTGGACACATCATTCTCACGACGTTGCACATACGTCGAGTCCGGTTTCGCCGCATAGGAGGGATCATAGAGCTCTCTTTGCTGCGGCCGGGATTGAGACTGTCCCACATTCGACCCGCCACGGCGTCCTCTGCCTCTTCCGCGACTGGGCGTCGACGACCGGGAACCCGGGGGGGTCAAGTTGCCAGGGCTGGAGTTGCTCGATCGGCTCATCGGTTTTTGGTTGCTGGTGGTGCCAAATAATTCTTGCCGCCGCTCTTCGTATTTGCGTTGCTTCTCCTCCCGTTCACGGGCCGCGAGAGCCTGACGCTCCGCGAGCGCGACCTCTCTCGCTTTGACATCTTCCTCGTCTTCCGACGACTCATCTTTCAGGTCCAGATGCTGCATCCCGGCAATCGGCGGTTTATGGGACTGGGTGATAGGGCCTTTGCGCGAGAGAAGAATGGGAGGCGGTTTGAACTCGGTCCGGAGCGGGACGACATTGCGAGACTCGAGAAAGTAATTGGTCTCCTGGGGTCCCTCGCTGTGCTCACAGTTAGTCGCGGTGACATCGGCCCACCCTGTGTACACACTCACGCCTCGGCCCAAAGTTGCCTGTTGAACTCGGCTTGCTGTGCCCGTCGCTGTGCCTTGGTAATTTTGGACGAGACCTTCTTGGGCTCGCTGGGCTCTTGCGGCGGCGTCGGCGTCTTCTATCTGATGGTCAATGTACGAACCAAACGCCGAGCACCTCATCTACAGCCACGACGGGACATACATCTGCTATGGCGGACCATTCGTCCTCCCATGCGTCGGGTACCTTGCTCATGAAGGGCGCTGCTGCGCGAGGTGGGAGGGTCAAAAAGGGGGATGATGATCTGGTGGTACAAAATAGAGCGAGAGATAGCGACAGCAAATGGGTGGAAGGAATTCTTCTCTAGAAGTTTACAGGCGGAAATGTACAGTAATTAGACCGATGGGGTGATGTTGTGCTATCAAATGATGGTTGCATTTTGCCAAGTTGAGCGACCACTCTTAAGACCCGTTTGATTAATCAGTTAGCGTTGCCGGGAGCCGGCAGCCGCGTCAAAAACTTCAACTCCCTCAGGCTCGGTGCTCGGGCTGCCACGGACAAAAGTATGAAGGATACTAGTCATCTATTCCCTTCCCGACTGGCATCTATACCGGATCTATAATAGCAGTTTTCCTACTGCTGCTGTTCACTGATGGGTGAGACGAGGGTGCCCTTGGTCAAAGCACTGCGGATGTTATTGATGGCCCATTCCTCCATTTTCTCCTGCGCCCAGGTCAGTTCGGAGCTTGCTCTGGATGTGCCGACGGAAATGTCCATACCTGTGTTTCCTTGGTCCAGGTGCCCATATGCGGCAAGAGTATGGCCTTTTCGTTTTCCACCAGGCCCGGATGGATTTTCGGTTCTTCCTCGAACACGTCCAAGCCGGCACCAGCAATCAGGCCTCGATCCAAGGCGTCAACCAGAGCGGCCTCGTCGATGACGGCTCCTCGTGCCGTGTTGATGATGACGGCGGTCGGCTTCATCAACTTGAACTGTTCTGCCGAAATAATATATCGAGTCTGTGGGTTGAGAGGCAGATTGAGACTCAGCACATCACTCTTCTTCAACAAGTCTTCGAAGGAGACGTATTCGGCACCCGCGGCCTGTTCATCATCCAACTTTCTCCGATTGTAGTAGATCGTAGTCATCCCAAATGCGTCTGCTTTCCGCTTCATATTGCGTCCAATCCCCCCCATCCCCAGAATACCCAGGACTTTACCTTGTGGATCATGGCCCAGCGCCGGCGGCGATTTCCCTTTCCAGTCACCTTGTCGAAGCGCCATCATCGACGTGTGGAAATTGCGCAGAGCTCCAAGCATGAGGAAGATTGCCGTGTCCGCGGTGGCATCGTCAGGAGCGGTGGGCACGTTGGACACCAGAAGGGGCGGGTCACGCGCTGAACATGCTTCTGGCACAATCTGATCATAGCCAGCCCCTAAGAGGGTGTCAGCCACTCCATCTGCTGAACCGACGCTCTGGCAATACGGCATCCAGCACAAACAAAGAGCGACGGGAGATATGTCAGATCAAAAACCAACCGCAATGACAGAGCCATTTCCAGCTCTTTGGCAGCGCCTGACAGAGTTCCTCATCAATGAAACCGGTAATACTGATGGAACCGAATGTGCGATAAGCGGCCACGACCCCATCGAGTTTGCCCTCGCGACATTCCTTGATAAATTCGTCACGATTCGTCGCTTGCGGCGTGATCAAATCACCCAGCTCGCTGAGGCTTTCCCACTGCTTATGAGCACTGCGCGTGATCAGCGAACCTTCTCATCTCCAACGAGGCATGCTGACTGGTCGATCTGGCCCAAAAGGAGGATCTTGGGCCTTTCGGGCATGTTGGTCCAAGCAGAAGCAGAGACTCTTCAGCAAGTTCCTCGGTCAAGAAACGACGTCTCAACGAGGTCGCAACGAGATTGATTGTGCACAGCCTGAGGAAGAGGTGCGGCGAATTTCTGTATTGTCCAGACTGAGTGACCACACCGAAGAGGCCAAATATTCAATAGATGCCCCAATACTACCCCGTCAAACGAGAAATGTTTATTTTATCTACGGCTGAAGGAACGGAAGACATAGCCCAAAAGAGGCGTCTAATGCGCATCATCTTGGACCACAGTCGACCTGGCATCGTTCGAGCAAATGCCGTCGCACTTCATTCCGGTCCGGATAAGAATTCGGTTGCCGACCATTCATTGGTTCACACCACACCAAAGCTCATATTTCGGTTCCAATGATTTGACTCGGCTGCCTTCTGCGGGGTAGGATGATTTCTCCTCCCCTAGCAGATGGAGCATTGTTGTGCAGGATATTGCCCGTCGGGACCTTTTGCCTTGTCCGTTCAGGGGCCTCCGCGATATATCCTCAATTCTCCGTCGTACGTCGAAGCCGCAACACTTGTCGAAGGAGAGATGGAGAGGATTCGCCGGACCCGCGAGACCACGCTGGAGGCACCGTCCGCTGCCAAGGACACAAGACTCGTGGGATAGACAAAGCTATTTCCGATACAATACCTGGCGTGAAGAAAAGAGACGGGCCAGACCCTGGCCTCAGCCTGGAGCCCACTTGAGACCCCGAATCCTGGACGATGGGCGCGTGGAGAAACAAAAGCTCAGGATGAGTGCGTGAGCGAGTTGTTGTTAAAGCGGCAGGGTGCAGATTTCATTGGGCCAAGCTTGGCCGAGAACACCAAGCTGGTGGACCCGCAATGGTAAAGGCAGCTCACAGATCGACTTTCAGCACGCCTCCACATAGAGCACCCTGTCGTCCTTCCTCCTGTAGTCGGCCCGTCTTACGTCCTCCACCGCGCGCCGTTTGCATCTGACGATTGTATTCGAATCTCCTCCTCGCGGCCGAGATGGCCAGCAAAAATGTGGTCTCGATAGCAAAAGTAGGTCAACCGAGTTCGGATGGACTGGGAACGGTCCAGTAACGGCGAACAGAAGCACACTCAAGGCAGCACCGGCATCTGGGAGATCATCCGGAGGTTCTTTGCCGTCGATCCCAACCGAAGCAACGGCGTTCCCGTCAAGAACTTCCGGAACCCGCCTCCTGGCGGATTGGATCCCACGACGTACGATGACGCGACCACGGTGCCTGCGGCCGACATTGCAGACAACCCATATTGGCGCAGAGATGTGCGGCGGAACTACCCCAAACTCAGTACCATCACACAAAGCGACGCCGTGAGTCTGTTGACCATTGGAAGCGCGGCCAACCCGAGTCCGAAACTCTTGGCTGGAGAGGAAGGAAGCCAGCAACTGGTGGCGGTGCAACAAGAAGCCCAGAAAGGCCTGTCTGCGTATTTCAATTCCGAACCGGCCACGTCTGTGCTGGGCGAGGGCGGCCTTCCGCCCTTCCCTGCGCCCGTCGGAGCGAAAGGGCTCGAGAGATACGAGTTGGGTGAACAAAGTTACGAGGGCCGGTAGGCGCGACCGATTTACCCTGAAGACCGCAGAATGTTCACTAACACCACAACAGGTATCCATGCCGCAGCTTTATCTAGTTCTATCTAGAATCGACCACTGTACATAGTCCTAGCGGGATCTAGCACGGGAATCAAAGTGACACCACGTCCCCTTTCGTTGCTGCCTCGGCCGCCTCCTGCTCCAGCCGTTCTCGTTCTCGAGTGGCTTCTTCCCCAATGGCCTTCTCGCCCTTTCGTCTTTGTCGCTCTTCAAATGCTTGTCGGCCTCTCATGATCCGCATCACGATTTCACCGGCGTTGACGTGGGCATATGGATGACTGCCAATCTCCCGGAGGATGCCCATCTCCTTGGCCTCGACGTACGGATCGGACGGGGAAGGCATGAACGTGGTGGGCCCGTGGTAGACCGCAACCACCGCTCCCATGGGCATTGCCTGTAGATATGCCCGTGACGGCGAGAACGGCGCCCCGAAGACGACGGCGTGAATGTAACGGCACTGCAGAACACAGAGGCCGCGCTCGAAAATGTTCATGATGGGGTAGTTGAGTCCCTTGTAGTGGTTGATCACTTCATCGTCATGGACGCCCGCCACCACGTAGGCGTCTCCCTTCTCAGCCTCACTGACCAGCCGGAGGAACTCAATATGGCCGGAAGAGAAAAGGTCGAAGCCACCGTCGACGTAGACGATGCGCTGACCTGGTCTGGGCCCAATGCCGGCGACAAGCCTGTTGAACGAGCCTGAGCCTGTGCACGTCCACACTTCCGGGCCAGGAGACAGGCCCGTCTCGTCCGTGGCGTAGTCTTTGATCCGCTGCAACATGTCTTTGCCCACAGTCTCCTCGTCGCCCTCGTGACCGGCTGCCCTTTCGGCCGTGCCTGCGAGGGTGTCGGTCAACGACTTGATAAAATGCGTTTTGGTGCACAGGAGCATTCGTCCCACGAGATCGGTCGTCGAGATCCCAGGCGTTCTCTTGACCACCAGAAACCGACCGGCCGCTTTGACAAACCGGTAGCAGTCTTCTCCGCTGGCATCTGAAGTGATATCGTCGCCGTGGACAACGTACCAACAGCCATAGTGGGAGATCCATGGGAGAGACGTGACGTACGGCGCATGGGGAATGGACTTGGTGACCCATCGACAGGCATCCACAGCGGCCACACTGGCTAGGTCAGCCAGAGGCACGGACATGAATCGTCATCTGGGGGGAAGAACCGACCGCTCTTGCAAAGTCATGACCGTGGGGCCTTTGTTTTCCAGGATTGCTTCGTCTGAATGGACGCCGACGTACAGCTCCTTGCCCAGGCGCCGTGCTTGCAACATGGCACCTGCGTGACCTGAGCGGTATCAGAGGCATAGTCTTCCTACCTGCTGATGCAAGACCATACCATGATGAGCGAAGTCGAAGCATCCATCCACCCACAGCCGGTCTTTTGAAATCTCTTGATCCTCTTGCGGGTCGACCGGCCACTCCCCTGCTCGGGGCACGTCCATTTCTGATGGTCCACTGGCGGACATGATGGCATATCAAGATCTCTGCCAGATAAATGCCATGGAGAGCGACCTGTTGATGGTGGCGGTGTGCGTCTAGAATGTGTCTAGGCTGGCCGCTACGGAGGCAGACCCCTGAAACATTGAGCAAAGGTCTGAACCCCCACATCTGCAGGTACAATCACACCCACTCGCCAGAACGACGGCCGAGTTCACAGAACGGCGCAGGGCGACGGTCCAGCCGTTCAACGACTCTTGCCCAAGCCGACCATCTCCTTTTTTTCTTGCCGTCTGCGGAAGTCGTTCTGAAGCAGGGCCAGCTGCGCGGTGCCACGTCTTTGATCGCGATTGCACGACAGGACGAGATTGAAGAACCAGCTCACGATGCTCGCTACATTATCCACCACCTCTCTTCCGTCGAATCCCTTGGGCTCCAGTAAGAATGCCGGGACCGCGAGTGGTGGCACGCCAGACGTGCCAACAGCACTCGCGCTGCATGGCATGCTCTCAAGCACGCAAGCTGGGCTGGCCCCAGGGAGTCAGAACCCGAACAGTCTCTATCAACAGATCCACGACTTGTCGAACAAGAGGATCGCCACGCTGGACTACATGCGAAAAGCGTAAGAATGCATGAGCAGCTCCTCCTGCGCCGGGACTAACGCGGACAGTCACGAGGGAAGGACATTTTGGTTTAACACGGCCCAGTTCACCAAGTCAGACATTTCGAGAATGCCGTCGCACACTCTGAACCGGCTCTCTCGGCGAGCGACCAACTACCTCCTCCTGGGCATGTCTATTCCCACCATCCTGGACATGCACCCACAGGCAGGACATCCTCAAAACACGGGGTCCGCCAACGCCGCCACGGTTCTCGAATACCTCCGGAGCCTCAACACGCTCCTGACCGAATTTGAATCATTTCAACAGCTTCACCCCCCGGATGGGAGCACGGGCAGTTCATTGACCCGGGCGCGAATACCACAAATGTTCAAACGTGCCACCGCGACGTCGCGCCCGCGGAAGTCGAGCGGCGCTCCCGTGACAGAGATCGGGCTTCCCCTGCAGTCAGCCACTGTATCTCCACCGGCGATGCCAGAGGCCAGTCAACACCACTCATCTCAAGGCTCCATAGATAGCACCTACACCAATTCGGCCTTTGCGTCCTCGGTCACGACGCTGGTCGCACCATCATCTTCTTCCGCTCCTCTGCCGGCTACAACAAGTTTTCCGACCACGTCTGCTTTCCCGCCTCCGGCACCGTTTGATGCGCCGAACTCGACCTTGCTTCCGAACGAAGGCCCGTATACCCATCTTTTGACGCCCCCGCTCCCCTTTGCCCCCGATTTTTTTATCGTGTTTGCCACCTTGTGTGACGTATTGATCGACACTTACCAAAGGCTTCTGCAACTGTTGACCAGTCCGGCCGTGTGCACACCGAGCATCCACGAGTTGTTCTCGAAAGTGGATGCACGAATCCGGAAGATCATGGTCACCGGGATTGTGCGGGAATTTGAGAATGCAGCCAGAGACAGCGTCAGACGAGAGATGATGGGCGTCCAGAAAGTTGTGTTGGGAGGTCTTATTGGGGTCTGATGGTAGCAGCAGCAGCAGCATGATGACTCTCTTTGATAGTGATTGTGACGACTTTGTTTGACATAGCGCGGCGTTGGCAGACTGGGGCATAACGTTGAGTCTCGATTGGAGCGAATGGAAGGTGTGTCTTTGCTTTTTCCGTTTGATGACCCTTTTGGGCCCATGATCTGTCAGAGCAGGAATACCTGCTGCCGGCTGTGACACTGGCTTGCCTCTGCCTGAATCTTCAGCTTTATGTTCAGCTTCATCTCTAGCTCATTGCCGCCGCTCTTGGACAGGCACAGATTTGACCCCACTCGAAAGCCATGCCATCCAGAGCACACTTTCACCCCTATTTCCTGAGCCTCACGTGCCGCTCCCATTAACTTGGTTATAGCAAGGAAGAGGAGCGGGAAATGGCAAATCAGGGAACGATCGTCCATGCATGACAAGCAGACACGGTCGGTTCGGCAGGCCACTGCAGTCACTGGTCATGCCAAAGACATTGTTTAATGAGCGTCGTGATTTTGTGGGGAATCAGAACGAACGGGAGAATGCCTGGCCTTCCCTGCAGCCATAGTTCCCACGCGAGGCGCGAGGCGGCGCCAGCCGCGGCATGGGAGGAGATTTTCGCTGCCAGGCTCACCCTGGCAAAGTGCTCCCCCCCCAGATCATCCATTCCCTCGGACAAATCGCCATATGGCTGTGCCTGGCTAACGATCCTCAGCCTCTCTGATCCCTCGCCTCCTCCTGAGTGCCTCATATTGGCCTACCTACCTAGGTTTCGACCTCCTTCTGTCTTCCTTCACGGCGGCCCACGTTTTCAATGTGCGTGTCCTGACGCGCCGCCTGATCGGAGTCCAGTGCCAGACGAAGTCGGCCGACTCACGCGCCTATTCTCTGCCACAAAGATTGCCTTGTATCAGGTGTCCGGGAAATCGACGACATAGCTGGTGGCCGTCCTCTAATCCTGCCGACGACCATGACGCATCCTCGGATACGCCGTGCTCATATGGTGGGGGTGGCCGCGGCCATAGGCATCATCTATCTGCTTTTCTTCAGCGGATCTCCGACGACAGATTTCCGCAAGACGACAGAGGAAGGCATGGCGCGCCAGCATGGCGTGCTCCGCGGCGACTTGTCAGACGCCGATCTGACGGCACAGACGAATCGGGAATTGCAGGCCATCCTCGCGAAGCAGCATCCCTCTACGGCATCCTCGAATGAACGTCCCGTCCAGAGCGTCAGCAGTCAAGACGATGAAATCAGTGTCGCTGGGAGGAAGAGCATGCCGAGGCCCCAGGAGAAGCCCAAATACCCTGTAGGAAATGCTGGCGCGAACGGCGACGAGACGGCTTTCAATGGAAACAAAGTCGAAACTGCCATTGACGAGGGGGAGGAAATGGTGAGGGAGGAGTTGCAAGGCATCCTGAAAAAGAGCCCTAGTACGTCCGTCCGTCCGTCGGTCCCGACTGACTGCGTCAAGCGATGATGTGGTCGTTATCTAACGTGAATGGTCTAGTCATCATCTTTTCCAAGTCGTACTGCCCTTATTCCAAGCGTGCTAAGGCTCTCCTTCTTGAGACATACACGATCACACCGGCACCATACGTCGTTGAGCTCGATCTCATGACCCAGGAAGTGCCGCGGCCTCAATCACATTCTGATCCATCGGTGGATGATGACAACACGCCGCCATCGACGCTGGGGCGGAAATTACAAGACCTCCTTGCGACACTGACGGGCCGTAAGACGGTGCCGAACATCACAATCAACTCACAGAGTCTAGGTGGGAGCGATGACATTGTCAGAATGGACACCGAGGGAACTCTGATCGACGAGATTAAAAAGCTGGGTGGGAACAGGATTGTGAGCATTGAGAAGAGCGGAAGCTAGTCTTTGACGCGTTTCCCATTCACGTTGTTCTTCCTTTTCTGTTCTTTTCTTCAGTTGTCTGTTTCTGGGTCGGTTACCCGGTCAGCCCGACAGCACTGCGTCCTCCGCGGTCAAGAGGGTGTGCTGAAGGTGACGAGAAGTCGATCTCTGCCCATCAATGCCATTCTGGAGCGATCCCTTTGGCGGGCAGACAAACCGCAATGCGACGATGCCATGACGCAAAATGGTCAGAATGCCATTCTCTACTCGAAATTCGAACAAGTGACATTTTTGCAACTCTTTTGACCAGGTTGGCGTATCGGCGAGCTATCACTCTCGGCAGTTGGTTTGGTTGGGATTGAACTGGCTGTGAGGGAGAATCTGGGTGTCCGACGTCGATGGGAAGAGCTGGATCTGCCAAGGTGTGCAGCGTGTCAGGAGGTTTGTTGAATGCGTACTTGATGTGTGGGTGTACGTTTATTGGACGCAATCTCCATGGGTCATACTTGTTGTTACTTGACCACGACCGAAGAGAGACTTGACCTGAGTATCAGGACGGGGACGGAGCAACGACGCATGAATTGAAGAGTAATGTTTAGTCCGGTAATCCAACGTTGAGTTTAATTCATGAAGGGTGCAGCTCGGGCTGTGCTGACTGATAAACTAACTTTGGTGCTTTCATAGCTGGGCTGTCAAGAGGAACCTGCAGACTACAGGCCACCAGCCAGTGGCCGCTGGACCAGTTGACCCCGGACCTGGCATGGAAATGGATCTAGATGGACACACACCGTCAAAGCTAATAGTTCTGGACGACCCGTGAGGCGGAATCGAATACATACTTCCTCCACCTGACCATTTTGTTTGAAAGGCGAAAAGCAAGCGAAAAACAGCATTGAGGACCAACTTCAAATGATTCTCATTTCCGGCCTTGAGTTCTCCATCTATCTCTTGGTCATGGCCATTGTCCAGTCCCTTCTCCTCGGCCTCGACAGCGTTCGCCTCCAGAGTCTTCCATACAAATGGAGAGATGTGAAAAGAAAGCGAGATGTGAAAATACGAAGGGCCCAAAAACTCCACCACAATGCTGCTGCTCCTCTAAAATTGAACTTCGCTTCCATAGATAGATTGATGGGTGATGAAATCCCACTCTCACGCTTCAAACGCCCTCAACGCCATGCCTGCAATCGTGCCAAAAACTTGATTCGTCGCGCGCCCGCTCGCTTCCGACTCCAAAAATCGTTTGGCCAGTTCCCGTTCCGAAGAAGGTTCCCCATTACCCTTTGACCGGAGCAACATGATGCTGTAGATAATATCCCGATTCTCCATCCCATCCAGGAGGGGGCGACTTTGTTGGGCCGTGGCCGAAATGCCTTGATCGCCTTGGTCCTGGCTCGCGGCAGCGTCTTGGATCAATTTCCAAAAGTCTTCGGATCTCTTTGCGAGTTGCCGGTCAAAGGCACTGCCCTTGACTTCTGGTTCGTTTTCGTCCTGGTGGACAAAGTCGGCAAGGGACGCGGTGGTCGTGGTGACGGGCTCGCCCGTCAACAACGCTTCGAGAGCTTTGCACCTCCGCGCCAACTTATCGGCCTCCTCCCCCCCGTCGTGCTCCGATCTCACACACAAGCTGAGGAGCGCCCAGGTGACGCGGGCCTCCTGACTGGCCAGGGTGGCATTTTCACCCAGAGGGGCATCGGTATGGTTACTGACGAGCGTCAAGTAGGCCAGAACTTGGCCCAGCAGGGGGCGATTGGCGACGAGAAGAGGAAAGCCTTCTCGGGCAAACCATTTGGCCTGATCAGACTCCAAGAACTTGTCAAGACCAGGGGCAAACGCGATGTCGTAGACCTTCCGGATCGATTCGAGGTTAGGCACGGAGTCGGGTGGGATTGGTGGTATGCTGGGAACCGTGGTGCCCGGAATGGTACAGATCTCTTCGATACTTCGTCTAGCTACAGGGATGCCCGCCGTCAGTCAGGGAACTGGTGCATCAAGTCAGACAAGCAGCGACACCTCGGTGGGTTGACATGACTCACGTCGACTGGTCGGCGGGAAGGGCGGGAGACTGCTCTGTGATGAGCTCTCCATACTGTACGGTGGGTTGAGGTGTGGCAAAATCTGCTCCGATGGCCTCGGATAAGAATATTCAGTGTGCTGCTGGTGGTGGTGATGCGGGAGGTGGTGCTGGTGGTGGTCTCGCGGCGAGCCCGTCGTCAGAGACGTGCCGTGACTCGACCCGGACGGACTCCCCGTCGTAATTCGGAACGTTCTGGCTTGGGAGGTGCCAGCGGTGGACGTGCTGCTGCTCGGCGTCGACGTCGGAGCGGGATGGAGAGAGTGTGGCGCTTGCGATTGGAACACGGGGTCGTAACCTTGACAATGGCGCTTGCTCTTGATGCAATTTCTGCACTCCGGTCGGCCTTCGTCACACTGTAAATAGAAAGAGATACGAGTCAGTGGTGAACAGGGATGGTCCTAAACGAAAAGCGGCAGGAAGGTACCCGAACAGGGGAGCCAAGTCGTAGCGAGGAGAGAGCCTCGTGCCGCCAACTCGGTTGAGGCAGTGGGACGGGGAAAGGAGGGATGTCGGGAGGTGGTGAAGGTCGCACCAGCGGTGGGCGGTCGTGCTGCTGACAGGTGGTTGGGTTTTTGTGTGACAGCGGAGGTGAAGTGTCGATCACCCATGTGTGGCGCCGCCCAAAGTGGAGCACGTGTAAACTTGCCAGCCAAACTTCGATTCTTGGGGCAATGCAATCCAGGGTGCACCCGAGGACTGCGCCGGGTAACAGAGAACTGGTGGTCTTACTCACTTTGATGCGACGTTTGCGGCAGGTCAAACAACCCGTTTTTGTCCGCCTCTTGACCTCCTTGGCCTTGTGTCTCGTCGGTGCAACAATGAGATTCGGGTCTGTCGTCGAAGGCAGAGGCACCCGACTGGGCATCGGCTGGTACGGCGGCGGCGGGATGCCGGGATAGAGCGGTCGGGGCTGCATATACTCATGAGGTTGGGGGACTGGTCGAGCCGCGTACGGATAGGGCAATGGTGGCAGTACGCGCGGCGGAGGAGGAGGAGGTGGCAGCGGCTGGATGATCTCTGGCGACGAACGGTGCGCAGGTCGAGGAGGATCGAAGTCGATGCTACTGATCGGCGGGAGACTGATGGACGAGGTCGCCGTCGTCGGCGGCGGAGGGGGGAGCGGTTGAAAGGACGTCGTCGTCGTCGTCATACTGGGAAAATTCATTGATATCGAGTGTGTTGGCCAAAGCGACCGGCCGGTCGACGTGCGAGGCAGAGAAGCAGGCTGCCACGGAGACAGGCAATGAGGTAAGTCTTATTTCAAAGAATGGCACGGTCATCACTGATCAGCGCCAGTGGTGGCCTCGCCACGAGCCCCGAATGCAGGTAATGAAGACGTCGACAGCAACTGACAGCAACCGACAGCAACCGACAGCAACCACCAGCAAACAGTAACGGCAAATGTCAACGACAAAGGCAAAGCAAAGCAACGCAACAGCAAAGCGACACCGACGACAGGGACAAGGTGCCCAGAAGAGCAACAGGCTTGAGAAAGAACGAATATGATGGGTCAAGTGCGAAGTCGACGCTACCATGCAACCGGGGGCCACCGACACAGCATCAGCGGAGAGTGCAGCGGGAGAGCAACAGCCGAAGCTGCAAGCTTGACAGGTCATAGGGCAGCATGAAACTGATCCCAGTCTGCCCAGCTCGCCAGCCAGCAGTCAAGCAAATATGGACCACGGACTCAGCACCACCAGCAGGCGCCCACGGACGCCCAAGTGCCGACGCGCAGTGGGCGGGAATCATCAGTAGATGGCGAAATTGAACGAGCCCTCGCTTCGGGGATCGCTTCGACACCCTCAGCCGACAGCCAGTCTGAGACCAGGATTTCTCGGGCACGTCTGGTTCTGTGGCCTCCACTGGACAGGCCGCTACTGCGGAAAGACCACTCTTACGAACTCGCTTAGGACATCTCCCGACGCCCTTGCTGGGGATCCCTGACGGAGCGAGCTGTTGGTCCGCTGCACTTCGCGCTTTTAGGGGGCTGGCGGGATGCTTCCGGGTTGTCTGTGGCCGGCCACCGCTGTGGGTAGTGGCCCACCCCAGAGCGGCCAGCACGGCGTTCACCCTCAAACGGGCCATGGGTCGATCCATGCGTCTCGGGCTCGCTGCTCCCGTGGACCCATGCCGTTGACACGGTCCCCTCCCTGGGAGGAGTCCACGCAAGACCGTTGCCAAGGGGCTCTAGAACCTTGCCTGAGCCACCTTTCGAGAATGGGCGACGTCTTCGGAGCGGGCGGACCCCATGTGGACCATGTCAGCAAGCTACGGCAGAGCTTGCTGCTCGCCCACGATCGCCGCCGACCAGGGCGACTATTGGAGAGTGGCGAGTGTGACGGGCACGACTGGTGGAGGAAAGACATCGTTTGATCACCGCGACCACGCCGGACTGCACCCACACTATCGACTGAAACATCGTCAAAGGAGGGACTAGCACACCGATGCGGACCAACGGCGAGGGAAAGAGCACGCCATGTACGGTCTCTTTGTCCTGTATTGTGGTATGAGCAGGCTCTCGGCACATCACGCCCGTCGCGGGAAAGGGGAGAGAGGATCTTTTATTGCCGTTGCCACGATGGCTCTTCTGCTCCTGGAATTGTGCTGCAGCAGCGCCCGCTCCAGCTCCAGCTCCACCGCGGCGCCGCCCAGCGGGAAGAACTGTGGTGCCTCGTCCCTCAGGTGCATTAGTCACAAGCCTCGCCTCCCCAGGTGTCGCTTGTGTCACATGAGCCGTTAGCCAGGGAAAAGGCCTGAAACATCGTCTATGCTGGCATGGCCCGCGTCGGCCGCCGCCATGGAGCACAGATCCTGGCGCTGGAGACCATCCATGGTTGTTCTTCGTCAGTCATCCAGACAAGAATCGCGGCCCTCACCAGGGATCAGGCGGTCGGTTCTGAGCAATTCTCCGAATCGGAAGGACAGCCCGTTCCCACCCCTGCTGTGTGACCCAGACTCCTACAGACCTCTGGGCAATCAATCAGCCAGCCAATAACCGAGGCTGGACACGACTCGACTGGCCCCAATTTTCTTCCACTCATCTTCGTGGACTGCAGACGGTCAGTACTTGCTCAAGCCCTAGCTGAAACGTCGACTACTGGTCGACCATCGTCCCAACGACTAACCGACGCTGCCGGCTGCGTGCCTGGTTTCCGGACCAATTCCTGCTGATGTGCTGCCGGCCCTGGCATCATGCCGTTTGATACCGTTTTCTTTTCCCTGCCTCTGGACATGGATATCCATCACGGTGTCGCCCGTCACGCCCGTGGTCACACAGCGGGATGTATGGAACGACCGTGGCCATGCACGTGTTTGACGCCGCCTGTCTCTCGCCACGAAAATGCTGGGATCCGGGACGAGGCAGGATCGCATGCATATGTGTCGGTCGGGAGCATTGACGAGGGCCATCTCCTGCAGCCGGCACATTTCTACGGGGAATCGTATCGGCCGGGTTCATCCCAAAACTCCATCGTTATCACCCTCTGCCGACCGCAGCAGTCCCGTCGCCCGAGCTTTGGCTCTGCGTTTCTTGAAAACAGGCATCGGCGGCGTCCCGGGGATGGTGGAAAGAGAAGGTGGATTCTCCACATCTGTGGTCTCGGCTTTGACCTGGTTCAATTGGTCTTCCGTGCCGGCATCTCCTTCGGCCCCCACGGGCTTGATATGTGAATCAGACGGCCTTTCTGTCGTCGCCTCTCCCCCGGTGTCGCATGCCTTCTCGTGGAGTAGCCCCCCTGCCCGCTCATGATCCTCGTGTTTGACGACACGGTCAGTCATTTCGTGCTTTTCTCTTTTCAGCGCCATGGTCCCTGCCAGCAACGCATCCAAGTCGGATGTGTCTTCCCGAGGATATCGCTTCATGGCCGCGCCCCAACCGCGCCTCGCCACGGTCTCGCCGGCCTCTTTTTTCTCCTCCTCTTCCTCTTCTTGACCCTCGTACTTGCGCTTCCTCACTCCGATGCTCAGAGGCTCCGCGGCGGAGGGGTCGTCAACCGTGCGTTGGGACACGACCTGCCAGTCGCCCGCCATCGCCATTTCAGCGCGGACTTCATCAGGTACTTTGATGCCCATTTCGGCCAGCTGCGCCCATTGCCTCTTCTGATCCGCGGCCGATGGAGGCCCGGTATGTGTTTTGCGCACCGTGGGTGCCTGGGGGGTGGAGGCGGTCGACGCTGTAGAGGCACCGCCACCACTACCCACCACTCTGTTGAGCCGTTCGACCTCGGCCTTTGCCCTCTGCGTCTCATGCTCTTTGCGTTCATGCTCGTTCTGGATCTCTCGCAGAAATCGTTTGAGGTTATTCTGATGCTTCGCCGTGCTCTCATGTTGCCTGCGCTCGAATGGTGTGTCCTTGACATATGTGCTGCAGTGCTTGCACCAGTACTTTGGCTGTCACAGTGGTCAGCACAAGGTCGCCGTGCTCGACGAGAACAGACATACAGTAGACTTCCAATACTCCGACATGGTCAACGCCTTCCACGCGACACGGTCAAAGGAAGATCAGAAGCACATGCAGGTATGACGCCTCTTGTCCATCTCGGTCTTGGAGAAGCCCGGGGATCGGAACGCGGAACCAATTAGAGCAGTGCATCGCCAGCGGGCCGGCCAGAAAAAAAAAAGGCTCGTCGGCAAATTGACCCGTTTTTTCCCTTCCTTCTCGCTCAATTTGACCCTTGAACATCAATGTTTCTCACTCATTGCGGCGTGTTTGGGCTCTCGTTCATTGTCTACTAGACGACGACAACACACGGCGACCACCACCATCACTCTCTCTTGTCGGTCGACCAACGCACCGTCTATCGACTTGGTCTCCACCGTGGCCGCGGCATAGCCGAGCTCCAGAGCTCACGCGACAAGCCCTGAGCTCGTTCCAAGATGAAAATTTTCTCTTCGACCTACACCTTCGATTATTCGTGGGAAGAGGTCAGCACGAACAACTGGCGCAAGTATTGCCCGTGGAACAACCACGCGGAGCATGTTCTCGCCGTGGATACCGTCTCCCGCCATATCGACCCGGCCACGGGCATCCTGCGAACAGAACGCCTGATCACCTGTCGGCAGAGCGCGCCGCAATGGGTTCTGACCATCCTCGGCGGTGACACGACCAGTTTCGTCTACGAAGTGTCCTACGTCGATCCAAAAGAGAAAAAGGTGACCATGTGCAGTACCAACATGACGTGGTCGAACCTGCTGCAATGTCGAGAGACCGTCATCTACCAGCCGACGGCAGGCGACGAGAACGGAAAGACGGACTTTAAGCAAATCGCTCAGATCGTCGCGCTCTGTGGCGGCTGGCAGAAGATCCGGACCAAGATCGAGGAAGCGAGCGTGGAGCGCTTCAGAGAAAACGCCGCCAGGGGTCGAGAAGGATTCGAGATGGTTCTTGAGATGGCGAGGAGGACATTCGGCGAGGAGAAGGAAAAGCTCCGACTGAGCCAGGCCGTGACGGTGTGAGTCCGTTGTCTACCGTTGTTTTGCCTTCCCCTCCCCGATTCTGCATCTTTTTTTCAGCCACCATGCTCTGTACGAGTATCATGAATTTTACGTCTGTCTTTTCAGCGAATGCATTGGCCGGCGTCTCAGGTTGTCTGTCGGCTGAACGCCGTTTCTCGAGCTACACCCATGGGGCTCTGACGACAACGATTGGATCGCAGGGCAGAAGTCCTTTAGCGCTTGGCGTCACGGTTTAATCGAGAGCGGGAGGGCAAAATATTTGACGGCCAGCATTGCATCTTCAGCGATTTAAGATACCACTATACATCTAGATGATAGAAGTCACCGAATTCTAGATTTCGTACTTGGAAGACACTTTTATCAATCAATGCTCCTCTCATCGACTGTGTGCCTGACAAAGATGTCCCCCTTGGATGTGACATGCTGCCACTTTGCACGAGATCGCAAAAGGAAGATCCAATGACGGACGGACAAGGTCCTCAAAATGAATGGATTGTCCGTCTGCACATGCTATACGGCGAAGTCGACGGCTACAAATTGCCTCCTCTCCAAGCTGGACCGGCGCAGGAGCTAGACTACGGCTCGATTCGGCACAACTGAGCTTGGAAGCTCTGACTTGGAAGCTCTGACTTGGAAGCTCTGGCGGAAGCTCTGGAACACCAGCCTGCCAAACTCTGGGCAAAAAAAGGCGTGGTGCCACTGGCCTTTCTCCCAATCTAAGAGGAAATCGGCATCCTGTGGCGAGGTTGTTGCTGCCAGCACTTGAAACAGTGCCTGACAGTTAACAGCAAAGCGATAATTGGCGCAAGGGTCTAATATTGAAGGGCTGGATATTATAGGGCTAATATGAAAAGGCCTAGCCGAGACAAGGCACGCAGAACCGGACAATTTACCCGCTGTTGCAGATCTGCGGCTCCCTGACTGGCACGCCCTCGACCCATCTTCAACCCTATCTGACGTTGAAACGCCCGGCCGCAGACTGACAGGTATGGTACCTGGCCCCAGATATTCTGCTTCGCATCCTGAATCACACACGCAGGCTGACCTGTTCTTCCTGAGAGGTCCCAACATGAACATGTCGACCGTGTGCTGACTGACGCCGACGGGGGCCGTTGAGAAGAGCAAGGGCGCCAACTCAGGCCAAATCCAGTGCCAGTGCCGCTTGGCTGCCACCGTTGCATCCCTGCGCCCGCCCCTGGCCGCGAGCGCCATGCCGACATGGACCTCGACACTCTGCCGCTGTCTACACAACGCGGCGAAGCAGCGATACCTGAAAGCACGAAACCGTCGCGGCCTCTGGACCCGATCAGGCATACCGCCGTGGTGTCCTCTGCGATCATTTCCACTCCCGAACCGTCGCAAGTCATCTCGACCCTGATTGACTCCCTAAGCGCCCTCTCCGCGGCCGCAGGAGAAGGGTTGAACGAAGAAGCAGAGGCACACGGCGCAGCCCACCTTGCCTTGGACTCGTCCTCATCTCCGCGGCCGAGCTCAGACGACGCCGACAAGCCCGATCGGCGCCTATGCGACAACGCTGTGCGGCCAGAAGAAAGCAGCGATGGAGAGGGGGCCGCACCGCCCGTGATTCGGTACGCCAGATCGCCGCCCGTGTTGCCCAAACGGTCGAGCAAGAGCCGGTTGAGACTGTCCTCGGATGCGATGTGGTCCCGACACAGCATCAGACCGCGGGACTCGCAACAGAGTATCAGGTCCCATGACACGACCGAGAGCGTTGGAGGGCCGAGCATTGGCGTCCCGAGCATTGAGAGACGAAATGGTTCGAGTACGAGCTTGAGCTTCTCGGTGATCAGCGGCCGCAGTCGAAGTCTTCGTAATGCCTCGACCGTCGAGTCGATGAAAGAAGACGCCGGGACCACCAGGCCCGTGCCTCCGAAGCGCCTGTCATCTGATCGGCGGACCGTGGATACCATCGGGTCCATCGACAGTTCGGGCGTGGAGAAAGAAAACAAAATCTTTCCGACGCGGTCGACTTCCTTGGACGGTTACTACCCAACGACCGGCCGGGTGACCGACAGCCCTCCAGGAGAGCCTCGCACGGTGAGCGCTCTCGGCCGGTTGGGCAAAGGAGACCTTGGTCATCATTTGATCCCATCGCGTCGCTCGTCGCTGCGGCGCAGTGCCAACGGCAGCGAAGGCCGAGAGACCTACCGGAACTCCATGGGGAGCCAACCTCTGAGAGAGCTCGACATCGATGCCGAGCTGATCGAAGGAGACAGTTCGACGATCCGGAGAATACGTGAACTGCAGGAAGCGCGGGAAATGCGTCAAAAGGAATGGCGGAAAGAAGCCAGGAAGTCGGAAAGGGCGGCGAAACGAAATTCGCTGCCCAGCCCTCAAGCCTCGCAACGGAGAACTTCTTATCGCAACTCGAAGCTGTCCATGACCGAAGTCGTACTGGAGTCGCCCGAAGCAGAGACTCCTGTCGAGCTTTCGGCGCGTGTCATGGCCACTGACCTGGCCAGTCTGCCTGCCATCATTCCGTCTGGCAGCGGGGTGGCAGACTCTCCGAGTCCGTCTCCAGGGACGCCGTGGAGTCATTCAAGCCCAGTTCATTCGGTGCCATCGAAACCAAATGACACGCCGGTGAGGACTCCTTCTTATCGGTTGAAGCGCTCGTCCACCTCGACGTCGGCCAAACCAGAGTCGCCTACCTCGGACATGAAGGCGATTTTCGACGAAGTTGACGCCTTTCTGAGTGCGCCTCGCCTGACCCAGAAAATCAGACACCCACGAACCGGACGCACGATTGCTTTCTCCGAAGTCGGCGATCCCGACGGCTTCGTGGTGCTGTGCTGCGTCGGCATGGGATTGACGCGGTATTTGACCTCGTTTTATGATGAGCTTGCCAGAACTCTCCGCTTGAGGCTGATCACGCCCGACCGGCCGGGCGTGGGCGAGAGTCAGCCTCTTCCGTCCAGCACGCCGCTCAGTTGGGTGGACGACGTCGCGGTCATCTGCAGTACCCTTGAGATTACCCGGTTCTCCCTGCTGGCGCACTCTGCCGGCGCCATATATGCCCTTGCGACGGCATTGAAGATGCCGCAATACGTCCGGGGACGCATCCATCTGCTCGCACCGTGGATTCCACCTTCCCAAATGCCGAAAGGTGCCGGAGGCCCCGATTCTCAGCCCATCGCGAATTTGCCTTTGTCTCACAAGATTCTGAGCGTATTACCGGCTCAAATCCTGAAGGTGGCGAACTCTCGCTTCCTCTCGGCCACCAGTGCTTCTGTCGAAGTGAAGCCTTTACGGGCGAGCAAGAAAAAAAAGGCTCTCAACCTCGACACCATGTTGGCTGACAACTCTTACCACGACCTGGCCGACGCTCCGTTTAATGTCGTTATGGCAGACGAAGAGAAGGAGCAGGCCCAAAAAGACACGCCAACGAAGGCGAGGAGTGTCTCTTGCTATCAAGCCAACAATGATACGCTCCTGTCGCAAGGCCTGATCGACCCAGGGCCGATTCAAGACCCCAAGCGGCACATGTCGACACTAAGTCAGCACCAAGCCTCGTCGCCGTCGCCCGCTCCGTCGCGGTTGTCCCCCCAGGCTCGACAGGCACTCTACAACTCGACGCTCACTCACCGCATCTGGTCTCTCGCTACGCACAACGCCAACCCTGCCGCTGACCTCGTGGTCTGCCTTGAACGGCGCAAGACCATTGGATTCAGATACGCCGAGGTGACCAGGTCGGTGTTGATACACCATGGGACGCGAGATACGAGAGTGCCGCTTGACAACGCGAGATGGTTGCGGAGTGTCATGAAACGATGCGAGCTGCGAGTCTTGGATGACGAAGGACACGGATTGATGGCCAGTGCGACCGCCATGTCGACCGTGCTCGGTGAGATCGCAAAAGAGTGGGAGGAGTGGGAGAAGATCGCAAAGAGTAAGGAGAAGAAAAGGAGGGATGAGATTCCTTCCTCGACCCGCGCCAAGTGATGGACTGGTTGGATTGTTCATGGGAATGCCCGTCGAGCGAAAGCGGCCATTACAGACAAAAGCTTCGACGAAACTCCAAAACATCCCTCCCCTACCGGTTTTCGCTCTCGCCGGTCAAGAGCTTTGTGGGAAATCAATATTTGAATTGGTAATGCTTTGCATATAGATGAGAGGAATGGCGCGCGCCACCATACTGTGATCGATGACACTGATACACCAGATTTGGAAGAACAGAGAAAGCAATGGAGGAGAACCGGAGGCGGTGACGGCTATTCATGCATGACTGCATGTCTGCATGTTGAATACCCACTTATGTAAATAGACCGCACGCGACTGCTGTGGATTGACCTGGATATATTGGCCCTTTGCGAACGATGGGATAATTGGGATCGGCCAACCCGACGGTCGTGATGAGACGAGACGATGTGATGCGGCAGAAGATGATTGGAACCATTTCTCTTTTTTTTAATTTCTTCTTTAGTAGATGCAGGAGAGGAGGTGAGCAAGGAGTATAATGATGTGGAAGATGAAATTAACTTGGTATTTAATTGCGGGTGATATCTATGACCAACTTATGGGTGCGTGACTGGATTATTGATGTAGTAACAAATGTCACTTTGCATCTTGGGCCACAACTATTAACGTCTTCTGACTCCTGGCGAACTCACTGTCTCAGCATCCGGCCAGACGATTGCCATGGACATTGTCATTGTTGGCAGGGCAATAATCAGTCGGATTATCATCACTTCTCTACACCTTCCTGTCACTGGGATACAAAACCGCCTCGTTCACCACATCCCTCAGCACTGGCCTCTTCTCGAGCAACTTCTCCATATCGACACCCCCACGCACGACCTTTGCCGGTTGACGAAACTGTGAATCGGACTGGTTCGTCTTTGGCTTGATTTTCTTGCCAGGAGATGTATCCTTTTTCATGCCTGGCAGCGCTGCCTTCGATTCCAGCCTTGATCTCGGCGTCTGAGAAAACTGGCTCAGACTCTCAAACATGTGTTGCCCTTCGACCGCGGAGTCCGGCAAGTCGAGGATCCACCCTTTACCGTCCATGATCTTCACGATGCCTTCGAGAATGGCGACCCCGCTGCCATGCATGGTGCCCTTGCTGCCGATGATGAGAAGTTTACTCCTCGCCCTCGTCACAGCCACATTGACACGTCTCCAGTCTTTGAGCAATTCACCGACGTGGTTTGCGGGGTTGCTTCTGACGCAGCTGAGGATCACGACCTCCTTGTCGCGGCCTTGGTACTTGTCCGCCGTGTGCATTTCGACATCCGTGGCCGCCTCGCCGCCGGCGGTGTATTTGACATCGCGCCGGAGAAGGGCCAGCTGGGAGCGGTAAAAGGTGATGACGCCGATGGCGCGCGGCGACACCCCGGATCTGATCAACGTCGTCACCAGCTGCGCGGTTAGTGTCGACTCGACGGGATTGGTGATGCGCGAGCCGGAGACGGCCTCGCGACCAGCTTCTGCTGCGGGCGCGACGGTGTCGGTGTTCAGGAAGAGACAGCGGGACTGGGGGTCAAGGGCCTGCCGAAGCCAGCACGTGGAGCTGGCGAGACAGATGTTGGACTGGCTCGCCTTGTGCACGGTGGAAGCCGTAAAATGATGGGCCCGGAGCCCGGTCTCCAGATCAGAGACTGGAAGAGTCCGTTTGGCAACAGATGGGGTGCCACATTTGAGTCGTCCAGCATAGACGAGCTCCTTGGAAAGGAGCATGATGTCGTCGGCCATGCGGTATTGATGCTCGAGGTGGACCACGGAATCCGGTTGCGCATCTGACAGCAACTTGAATAGACTGACGTCAAGTCCCCCCTCCTGTGCTTCCTTATTCTGAACCAGCGGTGGCAGCTGATAGTGGTCACCCACGAGAATAAACGTCCGTGCCATTCGGATGGGGCCCAGGCAGACCGGCAAGGTGATCTGAGACGCTTCATCCACGATGCAATAATTGAAAGTTCGGGCGTTGAAGATCCCATGATTGACACCGAGACAAGTGGTGGCAACCACTTTGCTCTCCTGCCAGACACGGTGCAGCTCTTCCATCGTCCGTTTGGGTACGCCAGAGATGTCAGCAAAGCTTTGCACTTCACGGTGAACTTTGTTCACACTGCCGATGCGGAAGATCGGGATGTTGTCGTCCCTGATCTTGAGCAGGATATTGTCGACGGCGGTGTGAGTGTACGATGCCAGCAGCACGGACTTGTTCTGCGAGACGAGCGCGCGAATGATGTGGGCGATGGTTGTCGTTTTGCCGGTCCCAGGCATGCCGAGCACCAGAGCATAGTCTTTTGCCCTCATCACTTTCTCAATGGCCCGCCGCTGGTCGACATTCAGATCCTGTTGAGACGCCGGTCCAGACAGTGCGTACGCGGCAGACTCGGCCTTGAACTCTGGCGGCCTGTTTTCCACAATCAATTGGCGCAGCTCACGGGCTCGCCAGAGGGTCTTTTCCATCATTCGAATCAGGTTGTTCCGAGCTGTGGCCATACCGTTGGCAAATTCGTCTTTGTCGATGCGGTAGACGATCGGGGGGGCCTGTCCACGATCCTTCGGACTCGACAGGTTTCCCGCGAAGGCTTGATAATTGATGGGATCAAATCCCGGCATTCTGCGATGCACAGTCTGAAGTCTGCGGTCAACGGCGACCACGATCCGCGTCGGCCGGACGTTGAGGACGTAGCCCGTGGCAAAATTGAAGTGGCCCTTCTCATCGGAAATCACGATCGGTTCCCCAATGGTGATCTGAGATTCAGTAAAGGAAAAGCCGGGCTGAGCCCGATGCTTGACAAAGGTGTACTCGAATCGGTTAATTTTGGTCCCTTCGTCATTCTCATGTGCCGAACCGGGCTCAATCACCAGGGCCGAGAAGCATCTTCCGACCGCTTCTCTCTCTGAGCCCAACATGGTCCACAACTCGCGACGGAACTTCATGGAATCTCGCTCCTCCCGCGTCAGGAGGTCGTCCCACTTCTTGAAGAAGTCCTGGTGAGCGGCGGTTAAATGGCCGACGAGTTCATTGAAAGTATCTCCCATACCACTGCTTTCGGCATTGCCCCCCTCACTGAGCTTGTGGTACGTCCAACACTCGACTTTGGAATAGCAGCCCTTGCATAAATGTGGCCTTTTAATCATGGGGGGCAGGGCTAATTTATCGTGGACGTAGCAGGCCAATTCATTCCGTTCGATGATCATATGTCGGATCTCGTTTCTCACCCTTTCAACGCGGAACGTTTTGGACGTCTCGAGGTAGTACAGGACGCCGCAGGTGACGCTGACATCGTACCGGTCGGATAGAAGAAGGGTATAGAGCGCCGTCTGGACTCGATGCTGCTCGACATTGTCTTTTTTACCCGTCTTGAGCTCAAGAGGGACCAACAGCGTCTTGCTCGCGCCCTCTCCCGGGAGCTGCATTTGAACTTGAATCGTGGCGTCGACGTTCCCTTTCAGTCCGTACATGGGAGACCAGACATGCTCTTCAAGGTCGAGCAGCCTCTGAATCGCCATGGGCACGAGCATGCCATTACGGTCTCGAATCACGGCGTCTCTGGACAATTGGTCTGTCACAAAAATGCTGGCCCATCCTCTCAGGTCGGGAACCTTGCTCATGAGGTGCTCTCTTGCTTCGGCCATCAGCACGCCAATTTCGTAGAGAGATTCGACATATTTTGGCAGAACATGGTCGATGATGACTTGGAAGGATTCAGAGTCCCACTTGTTCTTCTTCAAAGCCTCGCCGAACATTTCGTGCAAAATATGGCCGTACACTTGTGGCTTTTCCGCCGTGCCCGTGGCTTTGACCCGATCTTGAAGGACAGCGCGGCGAGTGCAGGTAAACGAATCGCCGACCACAGTGGAAGAAATCAAGTGGTCCGGGTGAAGTATGATCATGTTGTCGACATCGTCAACAATACACTGGCCTGTGTGGTCAAAGTGGCCGATCACATGGACATAAGAACCTTTCGTGCACCTAGTTTCATACCAAGATTGTCGCAGAAGCACCACATAGAGCATCGACGTTCTCTCATCTCTGACCGAAAGCATCTACACTTGTGTTAGGAGCATGAAATATCTCGGGGAGAGCATTCGCCCAACATACTTTTTCCGGTCGCTTTCGTCCCTGAGACGTCTCATACTGGCTCTCGAGGACATCAAGGATGAGGTAGCGCTTGATCGCTCTGTTGTTCATGTTTTCCGTCTATATACGCTATCAGCATGTGCTTTCATAACATATTAATCACGCACATTGCATGTCGACCCGCTCCTAGCCGATCCTCTCTCGTCGGGCCCATTCTGCCATAGATAATCATCGTCGTCATCATCAAAGACGTCTCCAAATTCGTCAATGGTCCCAAGTCGCCGTTGAGAAGTGCTGTGGCTCGTGTGAGGCTGGGACGGCCGCGGGGCCAGATGCTGGAATGGCGCATCTTGAGAATCATACTTTTCAGCAAGATGCTGCAGCTCCGCGGTGAAAGCCTCGTCGTCATCTTCGTCATCAAACTCGTCGTCAAATGTTTGCTGAACTCGGTCTGTGGGCGGATCATGAGACCGACGTATCAAGTTTTGCCCATTCATTGTGACTGGTGAAAGGGCTTGTCTCGTGCGATGACTTCCCAGGGGTTGCCACAGATCCTTCCGAGGTGAAGATGGTTTCTGAGCAGCTCCTAAAGCCCGCCCATTCTCATCAAGAGCTATTGGATTCGTCGTGAGTGTCACCCCTTTGCCTGGTGCATGGGATTGCGTTAAACTCAATTCGACACTTTCAAAAAATTCAATGTCGAGTCCGTCGTCGCCAAATTCAGAGGATTCATCCTGTGGAGCAGGTCTCGGCCAGGGCGACACACCGTCAACGTTGAGGCCTTGACTGTTCTCATGAGGCTGCTGTACACCACGGCTTTGTGGTCTCGTGGGGGACAAAGCAACTTGAGAATGGCGATCCGGTAATGGAGATGAACTCGAAGGGCCTTCATCCGTGACCACCTTCCGGGTTAAACTCTCCTGGATTTTCTCCACCAGCAAGCCCACGCGAGAGTTCCGGGGCACCTCATGAGCGAGAATATCCTTTTTCGAAGCCGCAAATATGTCCTTGGTCCGGCTGTGCAAATCAGACACATCCATCCTCTGCCGTTTTGGCCGCGACGTGGGCCACTCTACCCCGCAGCTCACGGTCCGCCGCAGGCCACCGTCTCTGCTGGTGGTGCCGGGTGTTTGGGGTGATGACGGTAATAGATGGGGTAATGTTGGCAGTGTCGGTTCGCCATCCCCCTTCTTTGCCATATTTGCCGTCGTGTAACGGTTCCACAGGTCCTGGGTTGGGTCATTATTGGGTGTTCGCAGAGATCTCCGCACACTCTCGAGATTCAGTGCATCTCGACCGGCGGCAACCTGAGAGGAAGCCGGAGAGGAGCTATGCGTCCGCTTTCGATTCTTCTCGGTGGTGATGGCAGACTCTGATCGTTCAGAGCTGTCGGTGTTATTCTGCCACAAAACGTGGTCTTTGGGTGTCGTAATTGGAGGACTGCAGTTGAACGCATCTTCAGTGTTTCCAATGAGGTCTTGGATCGGAATCTTAACGGCAGGGGTCTGAGGAAAGATTGTCTCGACGGTCTCAGTGTACTGATCAGGTGCTAATGCGTGTGGTTTGACGCTGGTTGACGACAGGTCATCGGACAGGACCACTTTGATCTCATCCTCTTCCCCCACGTACTGAAAGGACCTCAGTTTCTTTCTTGACTGTGATGAAACGGCAAGAGGGACAGAAGGCATGTCTCCTCAGGGGTCAAGATGGCAAAACGCATTGCCACATTCCTTCAGTTATGTTGGACGCCAGCTTCAGCCAGAGCGTAAATTGTTTGTGATGGTTGTCCATTTGCAACCCTAGACGCGTCCATCGCAAAGGACGCGACTGACACGTGACATATGGTTCTTGGCGACACGACGTCATTCTCTCAGGAGACTTAACCTCTACCTGTGCATGATCTCTTCACCGACTCTCTGTTTGGTCTTCGAAGATGTGGTGAAATAAATTGCATTTGGGGGGGTTGTACCCAGGAAGACCCCATCCTGCATGTTATGTGGCTTTCAATCCTGCAGCGGAGACGTACATGGTGACGGTAGGACGGATTTGAGGAGCGGCACCAGCATGATCCCTCTGACAAAACTAAGATTCCTCCCATTACGGCAGTTTTGGCATAATGGCTCTGTCAGCGCCGCAGTCCCCAATTCCCCATCGCTCCCTGGACGGCAACCCATCCTCGTCACCGCCCCGCTCTTCACCATCCAAGTTGCTTCGTACACCTCAACACAGCGTGGATCGATCAAGCTCATTACCTCCGCGGCGTCTATCGCCGGCGCCTAACAAGATCAAAATTCGCCCGCGGCTGAACCGGTATCACACTATTGACGATGCCGTGTCACTTCTCAAGTCGTCCAAGAACATCATCGTCTTGACAGGAGCAGGGATTTCAACTTCTTGTGGCGTTCCTGACTTCCGCTCGAAGGATGGCGAGTGCCGAGGGCCACCTTCTGCGTCGGTTGGCGAAAATCTGACTCCTCTCAGGTCTCTATAACACTTTACGAAATTCCAAATACAGTGACCCTCAGGAGCTGTTTCACATCGAAAACTTCGTCACAGACCCGGAAGAGTTCTTTAGGAGAGCCAAAGACATCTTCCCTAAGATGCAGGGTCGCGATGTCGATGATTCTGGTGCGGACTCGAACCGGTCAACCGGTATGTGTAGCGTCTCGCGGCTCGAAAAGCGAACTTCCCAACCCCAGATCGATGGTAAGGCAGTCAATGATGGTGGGGGAAGACATCACGGTGGTGACCGTTCGAGCATGTCGGCTTTTGGAAGGGTGACTCCTCGATTCAGTGTAACCCATGCCTTCCTGAGCCTGTTGCAATCGAAGGGCAAACTTTTGACCAACTATACGCAGAATATCGATGGGCTTGAGACGGCCGCAGGAGTGAGTTCTTCAAAACTAATCCAGTGTCATGGCACACTCTCAACCGCGACGTGCATGACTTGCAAGAAGAAGACCACGGCGCGGAAATATCTCCCTGTGGTAAACCAGGGTGCGGTCCCGTTCTGCAAATGCTCCCTTGCACCTCCACTGGCCAAACGAAGTCGGAGTGCGAGTTCCGGCAAAAAGAGACGGAAACGACACGACTTTGAAGATTCGAGTTCTGATGAGGCCGCACTTCCTCCTCGAGGCTTGATCAAACCTGACATCACCTTCTTCGGGGAGCAAATATCACAGTTCTATCGCCCTCGCTTAGAGTCGGATCAAAAGGTTGCTGATTTGCTCCTGATCATTGGAACGTCCTTGAAAGTGGCTCCCGTCAATGAGATGCTTCTGGCCCTTCCACCGGGCATCCCGCAAATTTGGATCAGCAAAGAACGCTGTCAACGCGAAGGAGTCAAGGTGGACATAGAGTTGCTGGGGGAATGTGATGTCATTGTGGAAGAGCTGTGTCGGCGCGCTGGTTGGGCAAACTCTCTGAAGCAACGGTTGTGGGAGGACAGCCAACGAGAGGCACCAAATTCCCAATCAGAAAATGTCATGGCGGTGCGCGCAAAACAGGAGACTTTGGAGGAGCCGAACGACGAGCAGAAGCTTCAGGGCGGGATGACTATGGATGGCGCGACTGTCAAGAGGAGCAGAGACAATTGCCCATTCCTGGAACAGCCACGTCCTCCTGCCAGTGGAGGTTCACCAATTGCTGCAGATGCCGCCGCTGACCGTGCAGTGAGCAGCACCGTGTCAGCTGCCACCAAAGTCACGGTGGAGCTCGAGGAAGGCACGACAAACCGATGGTACGTCAAGCGTGTCAAAAGTGCTTGACTGCCTCCGTACGGATCGGACTCTCAAAGTTCAGATATCTAGAAGAAAGAGCGTGTTTGGATATTCTTTCCATTGAACGAACTGGATGTGGATGCCCGGGTCATTCTGGAAAATGTATTATCGGCTGAAGTATTGGCGTTTTGACAAGCGTATGCATTCCCTCACGGATCTCTAAGGTTAGTATACTGTCTTCAATGCTTTGTTGTGCGGCGTCCTAAAAGTGACTTTGGCATACGGCAAAGGCTGGGGAGGTGGAGGGAATACCGAGGATGATAATTTGCCGTGCAAGCAATCATCATTTTATATTCCATGCTCCTGAAGCACTATGTAAAGAAATCCTGAGATGCCGGCCACGGAGGCCGATTTTGGAGTCTAGCATGATTCTTGACCTGCCTTGCCCATCTCTGGTTCCCGGGCATAAAAGTGACCACCAAATCTAGTTGTAATTCCGATATGTGCCTTTGACGTCTATCCCGGCCCGATTGGTCGCAAGCTTACAAGACAGATGGAAACAGTCCATCGTCATGGCCAGTTGTCGCGCACAAATATAAAGGGAGGAGGAATTCCTCCAGGTCTTGACTTCGTTCTGGTGCACCGGCTAAGCACCCATTTTTCTAAACCAGTCCATGACGCCCGTGTACACGACCAACAAGACCCCACCACCAGGACCCAACCTCAGGACCTTGGGTAGGAAACCCTTGTAGAGGGCACCGAAGCCTTCCTCTTTCATGATGGTGGCCAGGCCCGGCCAGGCCCAGTTGTACTTGGGTTTCAGCCCCGGCGTCTTCGGGCTGTTCTGGATCCGGCTCTTGACCACGTCCATGGGGGTGTTGATCACGGTGCCGACGGTGCCGCCGATGCCGCCGGAGATGAAGTCGATCAGCATGGCCTTGGTCTTGTCGGATTTGTCGACCTTGGGCATCAGTGACTTGACCTGGAAGATGCAGCCAAAGTAGCCGGCGTTCCAGAGGATGTGCCGCCACAGCGTGGACTCGAGACCGTTGTACAGCGCGAGAAGGCCTTCTTCTCGCACCGTCTTGACCACGCAGTCCAAGATCCCCGTGTACTTGCCCGCGCTCGCGCGGTCCTGCAGTCTGATCTTGACCAGCTCAAAGGGCACCACGACGAACGCCTCGGTGGCACCAGCGGTGGCGCCCGTGAGGATCGCGAGTGGTTGGTTGGCCTTGGGTATGCCGAAGAGATTACGGTAGAACAGGCCCCACGAGTCGTTGGCCGCGAACTTTGTCGCTCGTTTGGGTGCTTCCATCATGATGGGCGCGCCAATGCCGCGGTATAGCCGACTAAAGCCCTCATTCTTGACGATCTTGCGAAAGCAGTCCAGCATGCCCGAGTAGTAGTCCTGTCCCGGCACCGGCACCTTGCCTTGTAATTGTCTGTGGGCCCCTTCTTGTCAGCGGGATGGGAAGCAGGAATAGCTGAACATATGGCGGACTGACACTCTCGTTTTGACGACGTCTAATGGGTACCTGAGGACAGATGCGAGGTCAGACGGGACAGAGCACAGAATGCGAATGCTCCGCTCACATTATACAAATCTAATATAATTAGCATGGGTATCCATGATGCTGGCGCATGTTTGCTGACCTCTGATACACCCGCAATCGCGCCCGCTGCGACCTGGTAGCCGAAGCCTAACGGTTTCTCTGTCATCTTGTCTCCTGAATCCGATCGCGGGTACAGACTGCGGGCAGGCGGTCAAAATGAGTGTTGTAGTTGAAAGGGAGAATGAAAGAAAGAGGAGAGATGTGTAGTTTGAGGACGGTCGGATCAGGCACGCGGCAACGTTCTCAATACAGAAACTTTCCCTCCACTTGATCGCAGCATCCGACGGGAATTTTCTAGGGACAAGAATTCCGATCGGAGTTGGACGCACCAATACTTTGGAGCCGAAGGCCCCACATGGTGCCTAGTCAGCAGTCGAGCATTGGAAAGGCCTGCAGTATCTGCTGGCCAGAGTGCTGCCCAGGTGAGGTCGTCTTCCCATTGGAAAATGATGGTGGCTCGTAACAAAGACGACGTCATGTTGTCTGGTGGGGTAGAAACATTAAATGCATTCGAATGACTGCTTCCTCTGACCAGCCAGCGTTATCCGCTCCACTGTCTACGATAATACATCCGTGACCGGTAAGCTAGGAGAGAAAACGAAGGGGTATCAGAAGCTCCAACCCATGAACTCCCGTCTCCAAAAAAGAGCAGTACTCGTCCCGCCCTCATATACTCTCAACCAGAACGGCATTCATTATTATGCACATCAAACTGGTCAGATATGCTGGTGCTGTTGTTGTCGTCGTCGTGGTGTCAGATCCGTCTCCTGATGCTCGTCAGTTCATCTCCATGAACTCGTCCTCCTCCTTGAAACTGATGCCGGTGTGGCCGGCACTGTGCCAGTATTGAGGTTGGCCCGGCCCGTTACTCCCACTGTTGGTGCCGCTCCCGCCGCTGTGGAAGCCGGGGCTCAATTCAAAGTTGCTCTGTGGGCTCATGCTCGAGGTGGTCTGAACGCGATCGCCGGCGAGGTTCGTGTGCTTCGGCACTCTCAGACCGGACCCGTCCGTCCTCGAGTAGGTGAAGGAGGCGGCGTTGTTCTTCTCGATGGCATCGACGACCTCGGTCCGCATGCGCTTCTCGTCCTCTGTGACCTGATAGGGCCATGTGCCGCCGAGCGACGTGATATACTCTGCCAAAGTGTCTTCTTGTTGGTACTTGATGTGGAGAGCCCACATCAGGTCCCGGGTCCAGCTGACGGCTCCGTTGAGAATGTCGCCTTTATTCGGTCCCTTTTCTTTCTCTTCCACGGGCAGGCCGATGGTGATATTGCCCGCGGTGCCGGCGGCGCGCCGTCCGGCGCCCCCCGCCAGCAGAGACGTGGCAGCGTTGTTCGCGTTCGGTGGACTCAGGCTCGTGGACCCGACGGTGGGAGAGAGAGGACCGCTGTTCTGCAATTGCTTCCGCACCTTGTCGTCCTCGAGTCGGTGCTGGGGGACCAGGTGAGACAGATCTTGGATTCGCTCGTTGATGTTATCCCGTCTCCTCCGTTCGACGGCGTTGTGGGACGCTCGTCTTCGACGTTTCTTCGCCTCGACCGTCTCCATATTTTGCGTACTCGAAGGAGGGCCGAGTCCGTGTTCAACCTTGGCCGGTAACGACGCATGTTTGCCCGAACCCAGCGTCTCCGAGATGCCGACATGATGAACAGCCGTACCCGGTGAGGACAACGGGGAATCCAGATACGAATGCAGACTTCCCGGCGTGCTGTCATACTGCCCCGACAACGTCTTCTGGTGCCGGCTCTGCATGCTGGGAGTGCGGATGGGCCGACCATTGGCGAGATTCCCCGATTCGGGAGTGCCGATATGAAGACCGGCCATGGCCGCCGTGCGTGGGGTGAGGGGATTGCGCTGGTCGGATGACTTTCGAGTGGTCGACGGTACGCTTGGGCGCTTGCCGTTCATGAATGGAGCGTTCTGTAACGGGGACATGTGCTGGGGGATAGAGTTCATCGGCCGAAATTGATTGTAGTCAAAGTTGCCCAGGAAGGGACTTTGGATCGGGGGACCTTCAGGCGTGCTCGAATACACATTGGACATCTGGCCTGGATGATTCATCGGAATGGCCGCCGAGTTCTTGGTATTGTTGGTTTGTGGTTGCATGGCGGCAAAATCATCCAGCATGCCTTGAGTGTTGTTGCCGAACTCGAGACTTTCCAAGAGTTCGTCTTCATTGTATCCCGAATTGCCCATGTTAAAGCTCGAGGCCATATTCTGTCCTCCAAAGTTGTACTGCATGCCAAAGGTTCCATTCGACATGGACAGCTCGGACGGATCGATGCTCGCGCCGTCCTGGGGGTTGTTGAAACCGTTTCCGAAATTCGCCTGCGCATTGCCATAGCCTTGCGCGCGCATAAACTGGTTCGCATTGCTCCCGAATTCGTCGGGCTCGCTCTTGATGAAGGGCATCCCACGAGACGTGTTGGTCATGGTCCAAGATGCCACCACGGCCAGGTGCGGTTGAGGTGATGCGCAACGCCTGGGTTTTCAGGAGAAGTCGGGGGGGAGCTGTCAGAGAGGCACGTGGCTGTATCCCGATGTGCGTGTATGATCGTTCTGCAGCAAACCGTGGTGGGTTAGGCGACAGCCGCCATCGGGGAATTTGTTGAGCCGAGGTCAATCACGTCCACAGTGAAGTCGAGAGTTGGTGAGGTCGAACTCGGCGGTGGATAGGGCTGCAGTCCCAATTTAGACGCAAATGGGTGAAGTTGGTCCGATTAATAAAGACTCGAGGCTGTTGGAAGCAAGGTAGGCTGACTGCAGCATGCGCCGTCAGCAGTCATTCATACTCAGCCCGGCTTTCTTCCGTGCCGTTATGGGACAATGAATGCGCAAGAGACAGGCGACATTCTGACTGCACTCGGCAACCATGCAAAGGGATTGGTGCAGGAAGACGTTCGCCTATGGTGACGTACCTTGGGACAGCCAAATGTGGTCGGCCGGTCGGCTATCAGGACCCGCTCCTGCGAAAGACGACCTCACGTCTGGTCCCTGTCGTCGTCGTCCTCCTCTTCCTTCTCAGAGAGTAAGATGGTGCTGATTATGACGAGAGGTTGATCTGCATGCGATGGCCGAGAGTAACCGTGTCGGTGTCGTGGGGCTTTTGGCGACGTAGACCGACTGCAGCGCAGGGAGGGGGTGGCCAAGTGCCCGGAAAATGTGGCTGGCTCAGGCAGCGAGGATTTGTCAGAGGGCCACCGGGCTGATGAACGTGGGTGTCGCGATGATAGAGAGCCGCGGGAGATGGTAACGAAGGTCGATGGGGTGGCAACGGGATCTCTGGATGTCGGATCTCTGAGCAATGTCGAGTGCGGTTGCGGTTATTCAGAGTGCCTGCTGGAGCGGGATGGGGTGTGCAGTGGCAGAGCCAGGGCCTAGGACTAGGAAGGAAGCCCTCTTGGCCAAGCAAAAGCTCGAGCCTTGGCCTGAAATGCGACAAGCCTCAATCAGGCAAGATGAGGTATCAAGATCACTGGCAGATTCCGGGGCGAGGGTGGACGCGAATGGCGGGCGCTGGACGCCTCCCAGGGTCACTGGGGACTTTTATATCTCATGCAAGGCTCTCTACGTGGGTCGTCGCGCAGGGGACGTGTGCACATCCCAGGTGGCACGCAGCCACACGAGGCGGCGTGCGCGGCCAATCATGGAGGGCGGGAGACCCTGGCGAGCATGACGAGGACGAGGAGGAGGGCTAGGAAGAGGCGCGGGATGACGGCGATGGCGATCGGGAGGACGACGACGACGGGAAGGAGGAGGGAGGAGGAGGAGGGGTGGAGAAAGGTGGGCCGAAGGGTGAAAAGGCGACAAAGAATGGTCGACGGCCTGGCCTTTATTTCAGCACCGTATTCATGTCTTGGATCATGCCGCCCTCAGCCCCGGCCCTGGGATGGTGGGAAAGGTCATGCCTCCTGGAAAATAAGATCCAGGCGGCGGCAGCCACACCCTCCAGAGGAGAGACATTTACATCCAGATGGGCGTGACAGCATCATGAGTCTTGACGTCGACGAGAACAAGTCGAGGTCAAGTGCCAATGAATGATCATTCGCCGGCACGGACAAGGTGCGAGAAGGAGGGGCATTCTCCTTTTGGTGACCAGACAAGTTGTAGAACTGTGCTCTGAGGAGGTTGCCACACTGCCATTCCTCGGATATCCGTCACCAGCTTGCAGAACCAGAGAGCACCCATTCATCTGGTATTCCCGCGACCACGTGGTGATTCGCAGAACTTGACCCTTTGGAATGGTTTCGGTGCCATGTCGCCATGCTGCATGCAGCATGCTGTTATGCCGCTGAGCCTTGCATCCGCTGTGCTGCTTCTTTACACCGGGCGCAAACCGCGGGCCGTTGGCAGCGCGGATGGTTCGCACCGTCTCAGAACGCGCAAGCACATCCCCTTGACCGACCGCGCCGGCCTCAGACCAAGGATCAGTGATCCGATATGGCCGGGATGTCGTAGACCTTATGCAAGTGATGGCTACAGGAGGGAGTGTGAGCCTGTCTCGCCATTGGTCAAGGGAAGACCTCCGCTCGGTCAAAAGCGGTTTAGCGTCACGACTGCGCGGCGCCCAGCATCTTGGTCCAAACCACCTAAGAATTGCAAGTTAGAGTTGGTTGTCGACAGCCAGAAGCGCAACCGTTGCGAGCACCCATCTACCTGACATGCACACCATACCGGCATTGCTGCACATCCATCGCCTTGATATCTCATAATTTCACGCACATTCCCCGTCGGTGAACCCCGCAGCCGACACCTGGTCAACTTTTGTGCAGGCAGGCAGACAGACAGCCAGACAGCCCGCCCGCCAGCCAGCCGTGTCTGATCTACCTCTCCACGACCACCCTCCCGACAATCCCAGAAACCGCAGCTGACTTGTGGCTCCGCGAGTGTCGCCACTAGACTTGCCATCTGGGAGGTGCAGTCGAATTGACAGGGGTTGTTGGGTCCACCAGGTCCATCCCCTCCTGGACAAACCTCCTGCGAACGGCCGGTCGGGTTGAGGTGTCGGTGGTGTCGGTGCGGCTGACTACAAGACATCCCTTCAGAAACGAAACGGGCAGAGGAAGCTGTGACTCGGGCTCCATTCGAGATCAATTCGAGATCAGACCGAGGAGTCAACATGACATCGACCGCATTTCGAGAGTCCCTGAATTCTTTGGGATGGTCCAGGAGGGATGAACCGGTCAACACGACTTCTTCGACGCCGATCCTGTCCAAGTTGTCCTCATTGAACCCGTTTCGAAGAGGGGGCTACGTCGAGTTGCCCACACACGAAGGGCCGGGGGCGCCGCTGCCCGCACCAACCAGGAGAGAAGAGGAGGAAGGCTGGTTTGCACGTGAGTCGTCTATCTTTGTCCACCGACCGAGCCGGACGTTCCGACCTGGAGGCAGGCAGGTAGGCAGACGGGCAACGGACATGCTGACCAGGTTTCTGTTTAGTGAGTCGATGGGACCGTCTGCTGATCTTCGCCGGCTGCAATCTGGCTGCGCTAGCCTGCTTTGTGGTGTGCTTCGTCCTGTTTCCGGTCCTGTCGGTGAAACCGCGAAAGTTTGCTATCTTGTATGTGCCACATTTGCTTTTGTCCCCAGACTGCTGCTTTGCTCCACACCATTACAGCCGTGTCGCGTGGCCATGTGACAGCGCGCAACCTCGTGATGATGTCAGTTTGCGCCTATCGAGGCGTGCTGCGCAGCGGCGGCGACGACACGGGGAGAGGCTCCCATATCCCTTTCAATTTGAATGAATGGCCTTTTATTCTGCCTGCACAGGTGGCTGACGCCTTCTCCTTAGGTGGTCTATTGGCTCGTTGATGTTCCTGATGTCATGGGCCGCCCTCATGGGTCCGTTCCAATACGCGACCCACTTGATATCAGGTCCTCGGCTGCCTTTTACGGCCACATATTTCGGCTCCATTATCATGACCATCTATTTTGCCGTGGGAGTAAGTACAGACGGCAGCGCCACCATCGCGATGCTGAGCCATTCCTCTCACATAGCTTTTGCTAACCACGCGGGCTTAGCTTCACTCCACCATCCTGACACTGATTTCTGCCATCATCCAGCTTGTGGCATTGGTGTGGTATCTCGTCAGTTATTTTCCAATGGGAAGCACGGGGCTTCGCTTTGCTGCAAGGGTCGGCGGTGATCGGGTGGCTGCTTGGATGAACGACTGATGATAGTGATGGCCTGCCTGACGGTCTCGGGTGTCTGGACGTCCGCTGCTACCGCGGTGATGTTTCTGTTCGCCACTGTCATCCTGTCGATCATGCCCAGGGTGGTAGCTACTGCACCGAGTCGGTGATGCTTTCTTTGCGACCTGGCGGACATTGTTTCTCGCCATGCTGAGCTATATTTCTAAAGTCGAAATATCCTCGGGTGGCTGTTGATCGGATCATCTCGTCGCCTCCGCCTCGTCGCCTTGACTAGGTCATCCGTCTGCGGACGTCTCGCTCTTCTTGGCCCACTCCCCGGACCGCGTCTGTGATTAATTCTCTTAATTCTCTCTGGCCCGCCTCGGAATGGAAGTTCTCGTTTGCGGCGAGCTCCTCGATTCTTTTCTTGAATTCGGGATCGGGCTCTTGGTCGAGGCCGTTCACCCATGGCTCGGAGAGAGTGTTGATGTCAATTTTTACATTTGGGGGAAGAGGTGGGGGGTGGTGGTCCGCAACATCGCCCTCGGTGTCATTACTCGCTTTCTGAGTGTTGTACAAATGTAAATATGCAGCCACGTCTGGGTATTCCTGCTCCGACTTGAACTTTTCCACCGCATTCATGCCCTCCTCATTTCTCACGGCCAAATCGATATGCAATTCCTCCACCAAGCATTTGGCAGCGTCCACGGTCTCGGCGACAAACAAGCAGGTCTCGCCATCCTCATCAGTGAGGTTCACGTCGACGCGAAATTCGCCGACCAGGGCCCGGAGCAGATCAATGTGATTATAGGAAGCCGCCGCATGGAGGAGCGAGTAGCCATGGCCGTCTTGAGTAGCGGCGAGAGAAGGCTTTGACCGGAGGAGGGGCAGAAGTCGCGGATCTGGGTCTGGAGTGGCCGCGGCTAACAGAAAGGGATTGAGTTCGGTCATGACTGGTGATCTGTGAAGAAAAGACAAGAGACTATTCGTGCCTTGCTTGCCTGCCTTCCGTTGCTCCTCAACTGCCAAAATATGGCTTCGATCAAAGCCAAAGTGTGGTTGGGTCTGCACAAGATTTTAGCGGCCGATCGGAGTGGCCCAAGGCGGAGTGTGCCGCCACAGGGCTGACCCGGGCTGACATTCTTGTTTCATTCATACCCAGATGCCCATGAAAAAGAGTCATCGACCTCGTCCCTGACTCAAGCTTGAGTCACTCACTGCGCATGAGGACGCTCTCCGTCAGAGTGGAGTGGTCTCGCAGGGCACACGTCACGCGTAGTTCAGGAACGACTTCTCGAACATGAGATAAAAGGTCCGGATCTTTCATTAAAACCCAAAACCAAAACCCAACGGCAGTCGTCTTGGAGGGCTCCAACAACCTTCTCTTGGTAGCTGTTATTGGCTTCCGAACCTCTCGTTTTGTTGATTTATTCCCCACCCCAACCACCATTCTGACTCTGGCTCTGTCAGTCATCATGGCCCAGGATCCGCATGAAGTTTCGCAGCTTTGCAAGGCGTTGGAAGCCGCAAAGGGCCACCGATCCAAAGGCAAAAAAGGGGGGTTCTCCTGCAAAAAGACGACTTTCGAAGTGGAAGGGACCGACGGCATCACCGTGGATTCGTGGCGGTTTCAAGACTGGGACTACAAGCGGGATGACCTGCCGACATATGCACGGGGGCTGTTCACGACCAAGCGCGCCGACGGCACCCCCGAGATCGTCATTCGAGGTTATGATAAATTCTTCAACGTGGACGAAGTCCCAAGCACACAATGGAAGAACATCGAGCACGACAGCACCGGCCCGTACGAGCTGAGCGTCAAGGAAAACGGATGCATCATTTTCATGTCCGGCCTCGAAGATGGCACCCTCCTCGTGTGTAGCAAGCATTCGACAGGGGCACGATCTGATGTGGCGCAAAGCCATGCCATGGTGGGCGAGAAATGGATCAAGAAGCATGTGGAAAGCGTGGGCAAGACGACCCGAGACCTGGCCAGAGCGTTGAGAGCGATGAACGTCACGGCCGTGGGAGAACTCTGTGATGATGAATTCGAGGAGCACGTCTTGGAGTATCCGCCCGACAAAGCGGGCCTGTACCTCCATGGGATCAATTTCAACCTTTCCGAATTTACCACCTTGGCCGGCCCTCAAGTGCACGAATTTGCCAACGCGTGGGGGTTTATGAAAGCGGAATATGTCATGCTTCCGACTCTGGACGAGGTCAAGGCATTCCTGTACAAGTGCGCCGAGACCGGATCTTGGAACGGACGGGACACCGAAGGCTTCGTGGTCAGGTGCAAGTTAAAAGACAAGAGTGGAGGACGTCCCCGAGACTGGTTCTTCAAGTACAAGTTCGAGGAGCCGTATTTGATGTACCGGCAATGGCGGGAGGCGACCAAAGCCATCATCGCGGGGAAGACGCCCAAGTATAAGAAACACAAAAAGATCACCGAAGAGTACCTGCTCTTTGCGCGAAGGCAGCTGGCCAAGGATCCCAAGCTCGCCAAAGCCTACAACCAAAACCACGGGATCATCAAGATGCGGGATGACTTCCTCGCGGAGAAGGGACAAAAGGGTCCCGATATCATTCGACAGGAGAGAGCGGAAGAAGAAGAAAACGGTGAGGCAGGATATGATGATGATGTCTCCCGCCACCACATTGTTCTCGTCCCTATCGCCACGATTGGCTGTGGAAAGACCACGGTCGCCGCCGCTCTGGTCAACCTGTTTGGCTTTGGCCATATTCAGAACGACAACATCGAGGGGCAGAAAGGTCGTCCACAGCGCTTTGCTCTCGGAGTGACGAACGCCATGGCGCAGCACAAAGTCGTCATTGCCGACCGGAACAATCATCAACGCCGCGAACGGCAGCAGATCATCCACGATGTCAGCAAGGTCGTACCAGATGCTCGGTTTGTCGCGCTCCATTATGTTCATGAACCCAAGGATCGGCTGCTCAATGAAATCCGCAAGGTCACCCGTCAGCGGGTTCTGGACCGAGGCGACAACCACCAAACTATTCGGGCCGGGAGCAAGTCGGAGGAAGAGATTGCATCCATCATGGAAGGCTTTCTGCATCGCTTTCAAGGCTGCGACACCAGCACCGAGCCGGACTGTAACTTTGACGAGGTCATCGATCTGGACGTGTCCGCGACGTCTCTCGATAACTTGGAGACGGTCATCACACACCTCTACCGTGCGTACCCGAAATTGTTCCCCGAAGAGATGCCTTCCCACCAAGACATGCAGGATGCCATTGACCTGGCGATGAACAGCTCGGTGACCACAAAGCATGACCTTTCCTTTGGCAAGCCTGGCCATGCCGACAGGGGTCCGAACCAGAAAGCCCACGGAGCCGGCGACCGGAGCACACCTGAGAAGGCACTGACGCCGGAGCAGTTAGTCGGGCGGTTGGAATACTTTGGCGTCACCGTATCGGCAACGAACATAACCTCCATCCTGTCCTCCATGTTTGACAAATCGCCACCCGAGGAGGCGCGAATGTATCATATGCTGAAGAATTCGAAGCGCATTCAGACCGAGTTCCACGTTACCCTCATCCACCGTGCGTCGGCGTCGCAGAATCCTAAAGTCTGGCAGCTCTACACCGACGAGTACACCAAAGCAGTCGTCAACAACAGCGGCAAGGACAAGGAGCGATTAACGCCCAGCCTCGGAGCGGCCCGCGTGAAGCTCGAGCGAGTGGTGTGGGACGACCGCATCATGGCATTTGTCGTCCGGGTATATCCATTCGAAGGGGGGCCCAGCTGGCCCAGTGCAAATCCCATCACACATATCACAGTCGGGACAGCAAGCCCTGACATCAAGCCCAAGGAGAGCAACGACCTGCTCGTCAGATGGGAGTCGGGCGACGCGAGTGGGTCCAAGATCTGGGAGAAGGAAGTGCCGGACATGAAAGTGCTCGAGGGCAGAGTCCGGCCCGTCTTGCAGAGAGGAGTATCGCTGGGCAAGTGATGGACAGCGATTGAGTGGCTGACGAGGACACGTTATGAGCTTGACTAATGATATTGCCTGCCAGCTCTGACCGTGCCGTCAACAAGCAACTTTCCAAGAAGATCCATGATGGCCAGCAGCAGATAGTGTGGGTGTTGAAGGAGCTGTGGAGGGGAAAAGGTCCCTCCGATAAAAGGTCTGCTAGGCCGGAAAAATACAGAAAGCGACCTCAGGACGTCGCCTCGGCGACGCTGGACTTTGTCCTGGATTGCACTCAATCCGTGTAATTTCAGCCGTCCGCGGTCACTTAGCTTTTCAATCAGGTAGTCTCGGTTGGATGGTTGCTTGCAAAAGCATTGCCAATACGCGTGGCTGCTGGTTGCTGTGCAACGGCCGGGAAAAACAACGCCTGCTGGGGGCGGTCAGGACGTGCCGTGGTTCTGCTTTTACTGATGCTACTGTCTCCAATTCAAGCTCCGCCTGTCTTTCTTCACATCTTCTAGACCTCGACGTTGCGCACCAGTTATTCCCTACATCACCCTCTTCTAGAGCATCCTTTCAGTGCCACCGGCTAGACAGCCATCGCCCTAGATTACATCACGCACGGTCGCGCCGTGCATGCGGGGCCATTAAGCGCGACTTGCCGCCAAGGAAAAACAACTGAGCTGCACCGGCTTTGACTACCAACCTGAAGAGCGAGAAATCTGCCTCAACACCACGGTCACTGACACGACGGCGGCGCCTCGCCATTTCATTGTCTCGCGGAGTCGACTCCATCTCAAGTGTCCAGACCTCCGAAGTGCCCTTTTCTGGCCCGAATTGGCGTCGTCCGGCCAATCTCACCCGAGGGCGCGCCTGAACGAGAGTTGTCGTGTCTGTGGCTGCTTCTCACCGTATCGAACAAAGTTCTGTGGGACACATTACCGACCGAACAGCTTCCTGTGTGTGCCAGCCTTCTGACCGTTTGTCGAGCGTTGGTATCTGAATCAACAAGGGTCAGGACCGTCTTAGCTCGTGCGTCATTCTCCCATCACCTCGACTTCGTTGTGTCTTCCCGTGCTGACTTGTGTGGAAGTCAGCCCACCAGCTTGCTTTTCAACGACCCTCGCAGGTCTCCTCACCCAACTGGAAGTCTCATTGGGTCGTGGCCCCCTGAAGCGTACCGTCACAGACCAGCCAATATGCCTGTTGTAAGTCCAAAGGAACAAGGGCAATACGCAGCCCAACGCGGCATGCCAACGCGCCGGCTACTCAGACAGAACGCTGACATGACCGACAGCCTCGGACCCGACAGCGGGTCGTCCACAATGAGAACGACGAGAATAATGCCGTCGCCCCGGCGCGAGTGACCCGTGCCAAAGCCGCTCTCTCCAGTGTGGAAGATCACGGCCTTGTGAAGAAGCCCCTCCAGACCAAGAAATCGAGCACGAACACGTTGAACGGGACACAGAGACGGCGTGCCTTGGGAGACGTGACCAACGCGGCGAAGGGTGCCGAGGTGGTGCAAGACGGCAAGAAGACCACGACCACCGCCAGCAAGGTGGCATTGACGTCAAAAGCTGGCCAGCCGCCTGCCGGGGGGGTCCAGAAACTCAGTCGCACGAACTCGTCGAGAGCCGGCCTCGGTGTACGGGACAATGCCGTCAAGGTCAAGACGAATTCAGATGGCAAGAAACCTGGCAGCGGTTCGGGCGTGTTGGGGAACGTGCAAAAGAAGCGGGTACAACCCTCGACGTCGTCCATCGTGCCTTCATCCGAAGATGCCACCCCGGATGTGGTCGAACCGCCGAGGAAGAAGTCTTGCACCGAGGAGTTCGTCCCGGAACCATCTCCTGAGGAGACGTATGACCTGATGGCCGAGCTTGACGCCGAGGATTTGGACGATCCGTCCATGTGTGCCGAATATGTTCGGGACATTTTTGAATACTACAGAGAGCTGGAACCCACCACGATGCCGAATCCCAACTACATGGACCATCAGGAGGAGCTGGGGTGGAACATGCGCGGCATCCTCGTCGACTGGCTCATCGAGGTCCATACCAGATTTCGGCTGCTCCCTGAGACTCTGTTCCTGGCTGTCAACATTGTCGACCGATTCCTTTCACAGAAAGTGGTGCCTCTCGATAGGCTTCAATTGGTCGGTATCACTGGCATGTTCATCGCCTCCAAGTACGAAGAGGTCCTGTCGCCTCACGTGGGCAATTTCGTCCACGTCGCCGACGACGGCTTCACCGCCGAACAGATCTTGAGTGCCGAGCGCTACACCTTGACGGCGCTGAAGTATGACCTGAGCTATCCAAATCCCATGAACTTCTTGCGGCGAATCTCCAAAGCAGACAACTATGACATTCAGACGCGAACTCTGGGCAAGTATTTAATCGAGATTAGCCTGGTGGATCATCGCTTTCTGGAATATCGGCAAAGCCACGTTGCGGCGGCCGCCATGTACCTCTCCCGTATCATCTTCGAGCGTGGCGGATGGGTATGTCGTGACACGTCGTCGATGATGGCCAATGACTGACTGACCTTGGCTAGAACAACACCCTCGCTCAGTTCTCTGGGTACACGGAAGAAGAGATCGCTCCGATCTTTGATCTCCTGGTGGACTATCTTCAAGCTCCAGTTGCGCATGAAGCACTGTTCAAGAAGTACGCTAGCAAGAAGTTCTTGAAGGGTAAGAAAACCAACGGCGGACCTTACCTGTGATCCACGTGCGCTGACAGACGACAGCATCCATCATGGCTCGGAAATGGGCCAAGGACTATTACTCCAGTATTCGAGGTGGCGTCGTCAGACTTGGCGATATCAAGCCGGATCAATAGCGCTCATGTTATTTGACGAACCGCTTCATCAAAGATAATTCGACCCTGCCGACCGGCTGAGCCATGGCGGCATTGTTCTCGACTTATCTTGACTGCAACCACCGTTGCCGACACCCGGATCCTAAACTCTACCGTGCGAGCTAAGCTGTCTCCTACCGAATCATTCTGGATGCTCTGCGGCAACCTCGGACCATGTCTCCTTTTATCACGATTGAAAACGATATCTGCATAGATCAGCATTCTATCAAATCAACACAACTACTACTACCACCACTCCCTGATGCCGACAAAACAGTCGGCTTTCTCGACCGACTGTGATGTTTCAATTTTCTTTAACACTCATCCTTGATCGGACGCGAGAACGGCATGGTCAGCCTTGAACCTTCGGGCATGGACTGAGTCTCGTCAAAGCGTCCGGTGACATCATTCTGGAGATTTGTCAAATGGGCGGCGAACAAAGGCGTAACATGAAGGCGATGAAATGTCCTTGGATTCCGATCACCAGAGAGGGGGCCCATGTCTTCTTCCGATTACGGCATACCTGTACCATTGCAGCGAACTAGAGCATCGCATTGCAGATGAAGCCTGAAATATTTCATTCTTAGCATAGCCTGCGGTGGAAGGACGCTGAAATGCAATGGAATTCGTCATGATCCTAGCTGTTCTGGATTCTTCGTCCATTCTATAAATCTATGGAACCTCTACCTCCATATTTATGGTTGTCTAGATGTCAAATATATCTATCCGAAGAGAGCTGAAAGGCGAGACCAGACAGCAGATTCTGGTTTTTTTTTGCATTTGGTGTTGTCGCCTCGTTGCTTCGATAGGTGAGTAGTGTACGGTATTGGTGGCGGTAGAGGCGGTATGAGGCAGAGAAGTAGGCTGGGAACATAAGATGATGGCGAAGGATGGTTGAATTGTAGGAGTTGAATTGAGGACTTTGGCCGTGTCTCTCTTTGGCTGAATGGTCTTGGGAGTTGGTGGCTTCGATCTTCTCATCTCGTTCCTGTTGAGATTAGAGTATGTAATATGAATGTTCCAGAAATGACCATTAGATGTGTCGGTAAAGGTGTCACGGCCGACGTATTGAGCGGGTGTAGAAATCGAAAATCCGACCGAAACAGGAATCAATATACTCAAAATTTGGCGTTTCCGTTCCTCCCTGACCGTTCCCACTCTTCTTTGATATTTCTACGCATCTGCTCGACCAAGACCGCGGCTTCGTCGTTGTCAAGATCTTCCCGCCTGCCTCGACCGAACAGCGTGGCCCATCTTCGGGAAGCAGGAGGCTGGGCAGATGGAGGGTAGATACGTGTGTGTGAATTGTCGGATGGTGGCGTATAGTTCAGCGGCGCACGAGGGACGATATGAAAGTGCACATGCGGGACGACCTGGGCGGCTCCCGGCCCTAGTGGAGAGCGTCAGCGGGAGATTATTAATGGGAGAGAGGAATGGGAATTGCGCGATTATTCATGGAATAAATATGCAGCTGGAGCTTCTTGGATCCTTTGACTTACCATTGTTCTGCACAATGTTGTAATCTGCTTGTTCATGGGGTATGTCCGGCATCACAGCCCTTGTGACGCATCGAGCCAACATCGGGAGCACACGACCGATCTGTTGGTTGCCAGTCAGGATAGTTCTCTCGGAGCAACCACAGTAACAATGGTGAACATTGTAGCATGAAGGTTGCGGTAGATGCCATGGAATGAAATGGACCTACCTCAGCACATTCGTTCGGTGACAGATCGCCAACCTTGATACGGTGTTTTCGCGGCGCAACAAGGACATGGCCCCGTACCAAGGGCATAATGTCCAAGAACGCTATCACGTCCTCGGTCGAGAAGAGAACATGGGATGGCGGTTCGAGTTTTTCTGGATCGAGAAGAGGAGATCCGGGAGCAGACGAGGGTGATATCGGTCCATAAGTTGCCGCGATGAGACAGAATGGACACGAAGCAGAGGTGTCAGCGGGCTGGGTATGCGAAATTTGGTGGACAAGGCGAGGATCGTCCATGTAGACTACTAATTCGAGATTCGATTCAAGAAGACGAAAGAGAGTTCCAGCCAGATGTATAGGTGATATAGGGTATATAGATATATCCGAAATCTTCGAAAGGTTCCAATGAAGGTCAAATGTGCGGAAAGCCTGCCTATTCATGTCAAAGGTCGTTGTTGGGCTCTGCCAAGAAATCCCGTCCGAGGCTGAGGCGGTGTTTGCCTTGACTCAGCCGCCACACACACATCTCCACTGGTGTCCATCCAGCAACAACTGTTGGGCAATGTCGAGTTAAAAGTGCCCGTAGTCACCACAGACCATTTGCCAGACATGAGCTAGATGATTGCCTTGCTAACAGTATAACTCCAGTTGTCGTTCCAGTGGCGATGTCACCCCCCTATGGTCACGCCTTCAGTCGCCTCTCCTCACAAGCAGCACACACGGCCCTCTCCTCCATTTTCCTCATGATCCCTTTCCTCTTTTCCTTCTCTGTTGGTTCGACAGGTATATCCCGGACGAAGAACCTGCCATCTTCTCCAAAGCCAGATCCACACTCGAAACAGGTAAAACAATGCTCATGCCATTTCCCTCCGAGGGCTTCAACGGTCATCTCATCCAAAATCTGTTTCTTACACTCCCTGCATCGAACGCTGGTCCGCTTGGTGTGACATGAAACACAGTAGGCATAGCCGTCCTTTTCAACAAACGGCGTGTCCGAGTCGAACGGGTCCCCACATTCGGCGCAGAAGAAGTGGCCGACGTGCCACTCCGCTCCGGCCGCCACAATCACTTCGCCTTCAATCGGCGTCTTGCAAGATCGACAGCGCGGAGAGAAAAATTCGTGGAAGTCGAGATGGCAGTAGAAGCGCAAGTCGGCCTCTGGAGAGTCCAATGGGATGCCTTCTGCTTCCCGTCTCTCGACCCGCTTCTTCTCCGGTTCGGGGTAGAAAGAAACACATTCCAGGGGCGTCGAGCAGTGATGGCAGGTGAAGCATTCGGGATGGAATCGCGCCTTCAGGGACGAATTCTCGGAGCCTGATGCGGTTACGATGCGACCGGAAATCGGGAGCGCGCAGCTGGAGCATGACACGGCCGACACTCCGCCTCGACCACCAGACTTGAGCCAAGGCAACCGCGACGCCCTGGTGGTGGGAGGAGTAGTGGTCGAAGATGGAGTACTGGCAGTGTGCTGCGGTAATGGTCGGACTGAAGTCGGGACTCCTTCATCTGGCAAATTGATTTGTGGGGTTGACAAGTTTGCCGCAATCAAGGGTGACGGTGAACTGTTATCTGCTTGCACATGGATCACCGGCACCTCGACATCAGCGCCTGGCAAGTTGATGGTGGGCACAGTGGGGGCCGAGGCCGCCATTCCTGGGACAGATGTCGCGGGGCAAGGCAGTGGTCTTGCCATGTCTTTGGCCCCAGCGGACGCCTCGCTTCCTTGAGTGATCGGCGTCTGGATGTCTGGACTTGGTCTCGGTGAATCGCTTGGAGGCCTCCATCGAGGATCAAAGCTGACAATCGGTCGACCTAGATGGTCACTGACGGCTGTTGGTGTCGGCAGGTTTGGACTGCGGTCCTTCCTCTTCATGCTCGTCGCTGCTCGGATCTCTTCGCTTCTGATTTCCAGGTCGGCCGTGGATTTCGGTGTGTCGACCTCTGGGATCACGTCGACATCTGAAGTCGATAACGGGTCGTTCGCTCTGTAACCCGCGTTTCGTGACTGACTCGGAGGATTCTTGTGGATTTCGAAACGGTCATATTTGGCTTTGTCTGCCGCCGGCAAAGGATGGTCTTTCTCCGCTTGATGCCTTGATAGCCAGGGCAAAGAGTTACCCGATTTGCTTCTCAGCGGGAGATCGGCCTCCTTGCCCACATCATGTTTGCTCGTCACCGGTCCCACCACCTGTTCAGGCTCCTCATAGATTTGGTCCTCGGGATTCGGGAAGACGCCCTTGCCTGAGCCGTTGCTCACCTGGCGTGGTGCACTACTTCGTCTCCGGTTCTTGACCGGAAGGTCTGGGTTCCGATATGGGGCAGTCTTCTCCGCCTCGGCTGCCAGTGGGTGGCGGTGCCGCCAGACCAGGTCGGCCGCTTCGTCTTGGGCAGCCTCGTAAATTCTCATCTCTTCGTCGCGCTGGTCGATAATTTCCAAAGCTTCACGTAGATTGTGGGCCTCCTCTTTTTCGAGTTGGCGACTCGTAGATTCGACGTATGTGCCATTAACCGCTCCGGTAGGGACATGAACCGTGGCCGTCGGAGAGACCTTTCTGCCATACACCACGGGACCACCGACGGGTGCGTGCACGAGTGGTCGCCCCTTGACACTATCAGCCGAGGAGAGGGACACGGACACGGATTTGGGTATTGTGGTCCCGGTGTGTGGTGTAGAATCCTCTCCCTGACCCTCATCCTTCTCCGAGCCTTTCTCATCCGGTGAGCTCGAGGCCGGTGTTGAATCTGCACGAGCACGTGCATGTTGATCCGTCAACGAGCCGTACTTTGCCGACTTGAACGGAGGAGGTCGCGATCCAACAGGCCGGACCGGACGGTTATTTCGCAAGTTCTGCAAGTATGTAGCTAAGGCGAAGTGTGAATACTTTGACTTCCATGGCGGGCTTCTCGGAGGCATTCTGCCTGTACCGACAAAGGACATTGTACACTCACATTTCTGTTGCTCGGTCATGCAAGTTGGTTGAGGCGGCGAGACCTTCCTGCCACCCAGGCTGCTGCGCTTCTTGTGCAACATGGCCACAGCTGTGTTCTGAACGGATCAATGAAACCAAACCGACCGACTGACTGAGCATACACAACAGGCAACCCTATGTGAGAATAAGCGATGAAAATAGTCACCTCGTCAATTAAAGGTATGTTTGCAGCTGCCACGAGACCGCAGGAGCCTTCAGCCTCTCTCTCTGCATCGGCGAGATCTTTTTTGTTGACCCGCATCGGTTGCGAGGGCAACGGCCGGGCCCCCCTGACCGACATCTTTTGCCAAGGCGATCAAGTTGGCTCCCCTTTCAGTTTTGCATGGGTGAACATTTTGGAGACAGTCAAATGTTATCCCGCTTGTTGTGCCTTCTCTAGTCGCGATCAGCGCGCAATGTCTGTGTCATCGACCGAGGTTCCGGAAGAGAAAGCGGCAGGGCGCGGGGCGCGGGGCGCAGATCCCCCGGACTCGACAGGCTCGTACAGGCTCTGGATCTGTTTCCTGGACTGCCCATTACGGATTCCCGATTTCGTACTCGGACGACCCCAGCCACGGGACAGGGATTTTCATTCCCAGGAGTAACTATCCATTGTATCCATCGAAGCCCTTTCCTGCGCCAATATCGACTGTGAAAAGCCAGACCATTCAAGCGGACCATTGGGACTGGCTCCTGACATTGTTTAGGCCAGCCTTGAAGAGGCCTGACCAATTTGGACACCACTGTTCTCTGTCTCTTGTCAGACTGTCGCCGTAACGCACAGCACACCTCAGATTACGATTTATAAGCCTCAAATGACCGATTGATGCCATTGGGGGAGTCCGGTACGAAAGGATACCGCTCTTGAGTCATTCCCTCGTACATCTCCGCCCGACCATGCAACCTTGGCCCACCTGGTCTTTTTCATATTCGCTATTTTTTTTGATGGCATAGCGGCACAGAAAGCCGCATTCTTCAACCCGAAATCCGATAATAGAAGGACTGTCCTTTACTGTCATGAAAATGCGGAAGCCCTCCGCTCGGGCTTGCGGCCTTCCACGGTCGTCACATTTCCTCTCTTTCTTCATTCCTTCTGTTCGCGCCTCGTGCCCTCAAGCTTGTTATGGCCGACATCGGCTCTATTGACCCTGCAGACCCGCGGATGGTCCGCTCTTGTGATGATCATCGCCCTGATAATGGGTCGGAGAAAACCGTCGACGTCGATGCGACGAGCGCGACGTTTTCAGACGACGACGACTTGCCTCCAGACGGAGGATACGGTTGGGCCTGTGTCGCGTGTGTTTTCTTTATCAATGTGAGCCGCTTCTCTTCCCGATCCGACCTTGTCTTTCAAATTCAATGCTCCATAGGAATCTCAGGTTAGGAAACGAGGCGGTCCCCAATCTTGAACCCTGAGACAGACATGGGGTGGCCAAAGCTGACCAACCTGCCCACTAGGCTCACACGTGGGGAGTAAACTCGTGCTATGGAATCTTCCTCTCATACTATTTGAACACCGACTATTTCCCCAACACGTCAGCGCTGGCATATGCCTTCATCGGAGGCCTTTCCATCTCACAGGCGCTCTTCATCGCCCCACTCGCGACCCATGTCATCCATCTTTATGGGACAAAGGTTTGCCTCTATGTGGGCGTCTTTTTCGAAACATTGTCCCTCATCGGTGCGTCCTTTGCGCATCAGAAATACCAAATCATTTTGGCGCAAGGGGTCTGCTTCGGATGGGGAATGGGTTTCCTCTTTGTGGGCTCCGTGGGCATCATTCCACAATGGTTTCTGAAAAGGCGAAGTGTCGCCAACGCCGTCGCCGCATCCGGCTCTGGTATGGGTGGACTCATCTATTCACTGGCGATGCAGCGCATCATCGACACGCTCGGCCTCCATTGGGCCTTCCGCGTCTTGGGGATATGCTCCTTTACCGTCAACCTGACGGCATCGAGTTTGCTTCGCGACCGCAACAAGCAGACTGGAGCGCGGCACCGAGCATTTGATATCGGCATCCTGAAGCGGCCGGAGTTCGTGATGCTGCAAGCTTGGGGATGCTTCAGCACGTTGGCGTACACCATCTTGCTCTTCTCGCTGTCAGCTTACGGCCGGGCGATCGGGCTCAGCGCGAAGCAAGGCAGCATTCTCGGTGCCATACTGAACCTCGGCCAAATGCTCGGCCGTCCATTCATCGGTCTGTCCTCCGACCGGTGGGGTCGTCTCAATCTGGCCTCTCTGTTCACCTTGCTCTGCGGTGTGTTCTGCTTTGCCTTCTGGATCCCTGGCGAGGTCGTCTCCAACCCGATGGGTCTCCTTTCCTTCTTCGCTATCGTTGGCGGTGCCCTGGCAGGGACCTTCTGGACCACGATTGCGCCCGTGGCAGCCGAGATCCTCGGCCTCAAGGACCTTCCAGGGGGACTGAGTTTGACCTGGATCCTCATGGTCGCGCCGACGACCTGCGCCGAAGTGATTGCACTGGAGCTGAGGAGGAACGGCGCGAAGCACTGGGTATACCTACCGCCGGAGCTTTTCACGGCCGTTATGTTCGTGGCCGGTGCGCTTTCTTTGTGGATCGTCAGAGCTTGGAAGGTGGGTGAGATGGAGCAGAGAGCGCGATGGATGAGAGAACAGGGCAGCACGAGACAGGACGAGAGCGTGATTGCAGCAGAGAACGCCGTTGCTGGCCAATATCGTGTGGAGAAGCCATCCACGAATGCCGTGGAGATTTGGGCGCCCCAAGTTTTGCTCAAGAACATGTTTGTCTGGAAGAAGGTATAGCACTACCGTCCTCGGTATACAGCACGTGAATGTGGACAGAGAGGCTGTAAGCTCAATGCCTCTTGTTCTTTCCGTTGCACACACTGCTAAAGATCGGAGGGTCGGCCGACAGATAGACGCTGGCAGCAGCTCCCCAGCCTGGTGAGTACACCTCAACCGTTCAATCGTTTATATTACAATATGACGGAAAAATAGATCAGTACGGTAGCTAGGCTTATGCCGGCGTTGAACAAGTTGCTGGACTGACACATGTCGATCGTGCGAGACGGACAAGCAAGCAAAACTCGGACGTGTTGCCCGACATAGAGATGCTGCCGTCTCACAGACTGATTGGTTGGTGATTGCCCTCTTCAAACGGGCGGGCTGCTGCTGACTTTCATTCTTCCAGATGAATCTTGAGGCTGATGAGTAGCGATTGATGACCGACTCCTTCCTTGCAATTCCAAGGCCCACGAAATCGACGCTTTGAGGAGGACGGCAGGTCCGCGCTGCCTCACCTTTGAGAGAATACCAATGTTTCAATCGATGGTTCGATGATCAGCGGGACAAAGACGGCTTCCCGTCATCTTGCTCTTCGACTCCGCCATTCGAGAACCGGCATCAACATGTACACCAGGACAGCAAGCGCAAACGCTGGCCCGGCTACAGGATCACGGTCAAGAATGTATCTCCTGATGCCGTTCCAGCCTCCACGGAATAGTGCAGCGGCTCCGAGTTCGACTGTCATGAGCCAGCCAAGGGCCAGACAACCCACAAGCAAAGGCTGGAGAGAGCTGCTGTTCTCACGCTTCAGCTGCCGGACTGTGTATTTCGACGCGCGCCATATGACCATCAGCATGAGTGGTAGTTCCAGCAGCTCAGCGTACCGCGTCCCGATGAGAGGTTGAACAAATGGTACTCGGATCGACCCGAAGACACATCCTGCGGCGAATACGGTGAGAAAATATGTCACCGAGAGGCGGATGATCTGGTTTGGCATTCTAGTAAGAGATTCGAGTGTTGCTTGAGGGCTTCAGTGTGTCGTGCTCTGGATGGTGGACTGAGCCTTTCATCACTGGAGCTGAGATTCTCTGTCGCTGACAACGAGGAGAGTGGGAAAGCCAGGCCTGGAAGCGGAGCCTTTAACCGGGCCGAAACCACCAGATTGGCTCTAGGCCTGTGACCTACAGACCAGGGTGCACATGGAGTTCGGCTTTGACCAAAATGGACTGCTTAGAATTTCATTATATTCAGCTCATTCGAGAGCGCACCCATTTATTCGGGCGACTTGCAGACCAACTGCTTATAATCCAATATCCTTTCGCTTGCAGCCATGTCTGTCTTGAACCTTGACAGAGACCTTCGTCGGCCAGCGAGTATCCCATTGGTGTCCTGTCGAACCACTTCCCTCCGGTTTAATAATTCTGTCAAGGCTTCTGATAATGCAGCCTTGCAGTGTCCGCGATTTCGACCCGTTATCACGGCTCAAATGGTTGCTGAAGCTGGCTCAGGGCCACGACTTTCCAATCAAACCATTTGCCGTCACATCCATCTGTCATGCAGCTCCCGTTGAAGACGCCAGCGAAGAGCTGCGACTGTCTATCAAACATGCGCGCACAGATAGGCTGATTCTTGGGGTGGGTGTGTTGTCGAAATCTCAAAGTCAACGCCGTGACTTTCCGGATGCACCCGAGGACACACAGGTGTTGGACTGATACCAAAGTCCTCGGGAAAAGAGTAAAGTTGAAATGAATTATGGCCGATACGCTTCTGGCGGGCTTCCGACTTTGGCCGCCGCTGTATCTTGAAATGAATTATGGCCGATACGCTTCTGGCGGGCTTCCGACTTTGGCCGCCGCTGTATCTTGAAATGAATAATGGCCGATACGCTTCTGGCGGGCTCCCGGCTTTGGCCGCCGCTGTATCTTTGTTGGATGCCGGTTTTGGACTACCTGGTCCTCTGATTTGGGAGTTTTGGAGCAGCCGTGGTTGATGCCGTTCTGCTCTGCTGCCGTTGCATCTCTCAGATCGCGTCAATCCTGTGACTTTATGATGCATGGCAATCGCCGGTGTTGGGTGGCTTAGGATGAGTATCGAAGCTTCTTCATGATGTCGACCCTGAACCAGAGGCTCAAGGTTGCCAATTCGCGCTGCGTCTTGCAGAGCTTGGGCTCCTGACATTGAGGCATTTGGGAGGGATCTGACCTGCATTTGAATGGGAGAAGGATACATAGATGTCCGGAATAGGTAATTGTGATCTGCCAAAAGGTGGGGAATGTCAGGCAATGCCTGATCAAAAAAGTGAGTTGGGTGTCAGGCCACATCAGACCACACCTGCATCATGCCATTTCAGCTGCCAAGCCGTAACACCATTACACTCCGCGGGCCCATTCCCAGGCCAAATGCGCGTTCCAAGCGGTATTGCCGTCATCCCACTCTGGCTGCTGGACTGTCATGCCACTTTGTTCTCTCCGCGTGTTGGGGCTGCGTGTGCAGCGGAGGCCGCCGTGTCGATTGACGAGGACGCGGCTCTATCGATGACCTGATCTTCATGCACGAGAACGTTTGAGGACTGTATGAAGTCGTGGTCCTCCGTGGAATTGCCGAAGCCTACAACGGCCCTCCCACAATTGTGACATATTGACTAGAATAACCTATGGAGAATTGGAGAATCCGCTGTCATTTGAGACCTTAGAATTAGATACACTGACATTGTTGGCCTGTTGGCATCCACCAAGAGGACAAATAATGGCTCCAGACATTCGGACGTTCCATAGGAGGCTGAATATGTCTGGAGGAGCCGCTGTTGAAGAATAGAGTCTGTCTCAAACAGGCTTCGAACCATCCAACAGGGTCGCATCTGGTCTCTTGCATTACTATTACTGAATGTTGTACACGGTTTTCATGATCATAATTCGTCCACGTTTGTACAAATGTACCAATGCCAGCCACGGTCGTGGAGGTGGTCAGATCAAACGCCCAGTCCGAGGGCAGAAAGCCTGTCAGCTAATCCGGAATGGAAAATACCTCTGGTGAACAAGCGCGGTTGGAGGCTTCGACGGCCCGGCTTCTAAATCGGAAGCTAGGCTGGAACGGCACATGGGACAGGAGATCTTGAATTGCGCGTCGCTGGTGTTGCTCGTGCTTAACATCAAGGACGGCCTCGAGAATCGCTGAAGATCTTTGTGAACCCAGTCGTTGCAGCAGCTCTCATGAAAGATGTGTGAGCAGTGCGGCATGGCGCGGATCATGTCATCAGATTTCATCGGATCAAGGCAGATTGCGCTGCGGTCGAGAAATCAGAGATCAGTAAACTTCGACACCAAAGTTGACCGGCCAGAGGGATCATGTACGGCCATCTCGTTGGTCTGGACTACTCACCAAATATCGTCCTCTCCTTCGTGACCGACGCGGTCTCGTCGTAGTAGAGGCTTCGGCAGAGACTCGATAAAATGTTCTTTTTGCTTTTGAAGGGCGTCCAACTGTCTCCGCGCCTCGGCATCTTGTCGCCTTGCTAGCCACGGCATGAAACTGTCAAACAATGAATTGGCCTCTTTCTCAAAAGCACGTTCGGGAAGAGCTCTTCACAGGAGCCAATTGGCGTCTGGGGCAGAGCTAGCTGACAGTGATGCTCACCAGATGCAGGCAAGTACCGCAACGCAAAGGAATATGATCGGGATCATGAGCAGCGCTCCAATTGGAGCATGCGATGCAGTCCTTGATGGATCGGTTGATGAATCGGTTCCCGACACGGTATCATTTGATCCGCTGCGAGGATGTATTGAAGCCATCCTTGAGAATGGAGGAGCAGGCCAAACTGGAAGTGATGGACGATCCGACATGAGGAAAGCTGTGGTTGGAACCATGGCGTCTTCGTACGCAGCTTCGCCCGTAGGCCTATGGAGGAAATTGAAAGTGGAGGGCAACAGCGATCTGTGATTGGTGGGGATCGATGGTCATATCAAATGCGCTTTCAAAAAGAGGATGGAGACTAATAAGAAGGGAGGGAGAAGAATGCGACAATCCCCCCCGCACATGGCCATACGTTAGTAAAACCAGGGACAACCGTTCCGCAGAACCCAGCGATCTGTTTCAAAGGTGGGAGCTTCGTATTCCCTCGTCACCGCGCAACTCGATCGTATCCAGAGGCTTTTGTCAGGTCTCCAGGTCTGAGTGATTTCTTCGGTCATCGCTCGGATGGGCCCATTCGAGCTTCGACACACTTCTTCGGCCATCTTTGCAAGGATTATTCTCCAAATGCGAACGGTCATGCTGCCAATGTGGCGTGAGGACGAGATTTAGCCAGCTTTCCAAGAACTCGAAGTTCGGACCGGGGCGGATATGTAGAGCTGGCCGGACTTGTCCACAATAAAAAGGTCACCGGGTGCCCAAGGCCCCGCACAATCACTCCACATCCAGCTGCGATGAATGTTAAGATCTCACCTGGCCCTCTGATCTTTCCCAGAATCTTGTTGTATAGGGTCTCGCCATGCTTGCATCTCATTCCCTTGACTTTGACCTTGACCTTGACCTGGATCGATCCCGGTCTTGTTCCCGTTCACGCCATTGAATGTCTTTGAGCAATCCCGTTGCTCCTAAAGCCTCCGCCACGAGGCGCACGACATGATGATTTTTGTCTCCCAGCAACTGTTTGCCAAGGCTGTATGCTCCAGCGGCCTCTTCTAGAAGATGCCGGGTGTGATGCGCTGGCTCCCGTGATTCTCCTCGGTGTACATTTCGGGCATCGTGGTGGATTGATCCGCTGTCTTTGCTCTCTCTGTCGACCTTGTCTTTTAGCCGCATGTACGCTCCCACTGCCACGGCGGTTCCGATCGCCGCCTTGAGGTAATGGTCGTCTTCGTCTTCATTTTCTTTGATCGCCTTGCTAAATTCGTTCGCGGCGTATACAGAACCTAGAGCGGCGGCGGCCTCTTCGACATGGGATGAGAAAGTGTGCAGTTCTGGATGGGGTCGCTCTGCCATATCGTTCGCTGGCGCGTAATCTCGGTTCGTGAGCTTTGCAAATATTAGGATTGTGTGGACGAAGTTTCTGGGAACAAGAGAGAGAAGATCTAGCCAGCTTTGATATAGGTCTTTGGGCTTCTCCCTCCCCCCGCAAGAATCGGTACTCACACCACATCTCTAAATCTTGGCTGGAGGGTCGACTCTGTCCTTCCAGGTCCTGAGGCAAAGATTCGACGCACCCATGCAGCGGCGGCCGTGAAAAGGACAAGTAACGAAATTGGGAGCCCATTCCCACCACGATCGCTTTCGCGCTGGCTTTTGAGCTAACCAAGCCAGGATTCCGGCGTCACAAGTCCTCATGCCAAGTGGTAGCCAAAATGACGCATTCCGAAAGCCTTCACAACAGGTGATGTAATATTCAATATAGCTCTTCCGTGCCTTGGCTATGATATAACCGCAGTTCCTGCCATGGCCGGCAATAAATGTATCGAGTATTCGGCAAAAGACCAATATCGCTACAATCGACGTCAAAAAGATGTACATCAAAACCAGATCGATGGAGATTATACAGGCCATTGACGAGGCCTTCCTTCGGATGTCCCTCCTGGGATTGAGAATTCTACAGAGTGTGATAACGATCCCAATCATTGGGTTTGCGGCAGCCATCCTCGACGACTTTTCCAATGCGAGCATTCACATACCCGGCAAGGCGACTGCGGCGGAAGCGGTTGCCTGTGTATGCATCGTATATGTGGCCCTATCCTTCCTTCCTATCTTTTTTGAGGGAGCCTTATTCTTCACTACATGCATGATCCTCGACGCCCTGTTTCTGGCAGGCTGGATCACTTTAACTGCAGTCTGGGACAGTGATGGGACGGGCAGTTGTGTTGCGTTCAATCAAAAATACTTCAACATCCATCCTCCTTTGTCCTACGACCGGACAGATTGCAGGGTCGTTAAAGCTATGTATGCGTTCATGATCATCAACCTGTGAGTTCCTCCCGGACTTGTCACATCTCGGTGCTGACGGATTTGCGAGTGTCATTTTTGCCGGCTCGACCATCATCTGCTTCTGCCTGAGATCATTAGAACTCCAGCACACGCGAAGCTGGAGGTCGATGCCACTGATCGAGACGTACAACAGGCACCGTCACGCATCAGCCAACGGGCAGCCCGGCACCGACGGCGGTCAGCACAAGGAGTCAAATGCATCTTCGTACTGTTGACGGCGTCCCTCATGTATCAATATTGCCCATGTCGAGGGGGGAAAGGCAACCAGGTTGGTTCCGGTGAGCGGGTTTGCTGCCGGATTGTAACATTTAATATCTACAATTGAAATACAGTCTTGACGCTTCCCAGCATCTCCGACTTTTGCTCCGGCCGTGATCCACCGGTCGCGATCCACCGGTAGATGATCTGATTATGGGTGTTGTCCGCTCGCTGTTGGGACCAAGGCGAGAAAAAACCGACCAAGACATGGCGGCGGGAGCAAGGCAAAAGTAATGATCATGTTGTCAAGGTCCTAGCTCCGAAAATCAATTGCAAACCTGTGCCGTTCTTCCACCGTTCCACTTTTTGGAAGCTTAATTCTCAACAAACCATCTTGAAGTCTGGCCTCGAGCCGGTCATAATCGATGTTCTGGGGAAAGCTGAATGAGCGTTGCAGGCAGCCAATGTTGCGTTCCGACAGCCATTCCTGAATTCGGTCTTCTTTCTCTGTCGTCGGGCCGCTGGGTTCTTTGAATGAGACTGAATGTCTGTGCTCCTCGGAGGGGGATGATCTGCTCTCCCCTGAAGATACCGCCACCGGGTGCCTGTCTGGAGATTTGCTGGATCGTCGACCGTATCCAGTCCCGTGGTCTCTTGACGCCTCCCCATAATGTCCTCCTGCCTTCACTTTCACTCCCCACTCCTTTTCAAGGTCCAGCTTCGTGGACCGGGCCTCCACCAGCAGCCCCCTAGTGCCGAGCCGTTCGATGAAAATGGAGTTTGGGTCTCGAATGCCCGGAAATTCTCCTTCAAGAAAATAGGCATCGGCTGTTTCCCGAATGTCAAAGTTGGGAAACGCGACGCTTTCCTCGGCCTCGGAGTGGCCGTGATGACGATGGGCACTTCTTAGCGTGTCGTAGTCAATGCTGCCCAAGTAGTCGACTACCGATCGAAGAGACGGCCGTTCGCCAGGGCTATGAAGCCCGACCGTGACATGAGATGGATTGAGGAACGTGTTTAGATGGAGATGTGACATTGCCGTTTCTAGAATTCTGTCGTTATTAACTCGATATCTCCGATAGCAGTTAGGATCGGTTTCGACCAAGTCCAAGCTTAAGTATATCTTTCGTTCACCCGTCTCACTTGGTCTGTGCGGTGACCTGTCACGTGGATGGCCAGTCAGGCCACGGCCACGTCCACGATCCCTGACTGTGAGTGACATCAGTGTCGCCTCACTTACATTACAGAGGCGAGTTTCAAATTACCAGGGCTGATATTTCTGGCAGGATTTGCGGAGCCCCTTCGGAAGCAAAGAATGGAGGAAAGACATCAAAACCACCAATGCCTGAATCCGTCATATCCGTGGTGTAACCTGTTGCACTGTAAGCGTGGTCCACCGATTCCGTCCATGGGGCCACCTGAGGATTGAATGATTGTAATCTCGGCAGCTGGAGTTTGGAACATGCTCCTTCCGTATCCATAACAATTTGCTCGTCGGATCCTGATCCCCTTTCCAACCTATTTTCCAACGCCATCCTTGGGCTTCCGGTCGAGCCAGTCCATCAGGAGTCGATGTTTATGGTCTTCGTATTTCCAAGGACAGATGGTCGGGAGTTTCTGCGTCTCTTTCTGCGCCCGGGAACGACTGCGATGGTGAAATATTATCCCATGTCGAGAGGTGTCTTCGACGTTGGGGCTGACTGGACGAAAAGGAGATAGGTCTCGTACCGGCGAGACCAACCGAGCGACACGCTCAATCAGACTTGGGCCGTTTTGGGTGCGACTCTGTCGTGGACTTTCAGACTCGCTGCTAGGATTCAGGCACGAATTAGGAGGATGTGGGGGAGGAGTGACTGCGTGTCCTGAAGATTTCTCATCCTGAGGAGGCAGCTGTGCATGTTGGGAGGAGTCCTTTGCCTCAAGCGGAGGTCTTGAGCTGAAATCGCTTGCTTCAGACGCTTGGCTCGAGACGTCGCTGTCGAGAGTGGCCACTGAACCGGACAACTCTGGGACATGTTCCTGCACATGAGAAGTGGGGGAGGGTCGCAGCGGGACTTCGACTTGGTCGGCGAGTAAGATCGCTTGCCCAGAGTTGTCTTTTCCCTCCCCTCCTGTGCGTATGATTTTGGGGGGTTCCATTTTCATTTTGCAAGTTAGGTCAGAACAGACGGGATAAATGTGGCAGCAATTGACAGTGATGACTGACGAAAGCTGGTGACTTCATCCGGTGAGAACGGGTGTGGCGAGATCCAGCAATTATTCTCAGGATGATTGGACTAAAGTATTGGAGCCCTGGCAACGCCCGGATATATGTCTGCTGCGCCTCTCTGGATTCGTATAAGTTGTTGTCATCCTTCGCCACAAACTGGATGAAGTCTTGTGATAGTGGCGAGACTTGTCCCATTTGGCTTTTTCCCCGCAAAGTCCAAAAAGAACTGTTCCAAATGGGATTGGCGTTGCTATCTCATTGGCCGGGCGGGAACCGGCCTCAAACGTTGGCAGTTCGCCCGAGGTTGTCCTGTGGAACCTGCAATTCTGCTCTTTAAAAGGACTTGAACACGACTGTAATTCCCTCAGCCGGGGTGGCCGGCTCCCCTTTTTGACGTTGCGGTAAAACCTGCCCTCCACAACCGTTCTTGTAGGCCGAAGATGAGTCATTTCTCTCGCCTGATGCGTACCAGAGAAGGGAATGGCTGGCACATTACCGTGTAGGCGAAGTTGGGGGTTGCATATCGGCTTGGCGAAGTTGAAGAAACTTAAAACACCTGGCTAATATAACAGATAAATTACACAATTACCCAATATGGAATGTTTAACGGTAATATACAACAAAGTTCGTATTATATTACCGCCTATCCTCCCCTGTATACTTGAACACAGAATATTCTCCATTTATTCACCCGATATTTATGGCCGCTCTAGAGTCCTCTCGCACTCTGACGCGCCAGCCGTCGCGCCACGTCCTCACTCCTCTGCGCCAGTCGCCATGACCTCCTCATTCGAGTCCGAACGCGAGCTCAGCACTCAGCCCCTGCCCACAATCCCACAGTCGAGGAGATGGAGACTTTGGACGAGGAGAAAATCCTGCGGCAGATCCAACATAGAGACCTGATCCTTCTCAAATGGTCATAACCCGGATAACTTCAACAAAGCAGGCATCGCCGGAAGAGCCTTGGGCACCAGGGTCGAGTTCTTCAATGCATTTTGTTCCCTGTCTCTCACGGGGCTAGCCTCGGACTCGTCCGTCTTGCGGATGAAGTCAAGAAGGGCAAGTTCATTCATGGATGTAAGATCAGACACCAGCTGACAGTCTCAGCACGAGACACCAACACTGCCTCTAATACAAGGCGTCTGGAGGCTCTGTCTTCGGCTAACTTTATATAGGCAGGGCGCCGAAAAGTCTTACAACTCCCCCCTTGTCCTTCGCTTCGACTTCTCGACGATTACCACGACGGGATCTCACGAGGAAATCAAACAGGGTATCATTGACACTATCTCCGATTCACCGCATGATAGCATACTTTCAGAACGTACCGGCGGATGTTTCACTGGAAGATTATATTATTCCCGCCGCACCGCGTCTTTTGCTGAGGAGGGTACTGGTGTCAGACGGTTCGCTGAAGGCACGCAATGAACAACTAGGCAGAGTGAATCTTCTCTGTTGGCAAACAATCTGGTGGACCGCATACAAGACGTCACGCTTGCCCCCTCTAGCTCTCAGAGGGGGGACGTGGAGCATATGAATGAGCTGGACATCCCGCCTCTTTCCTGAAACACCGGCCCTACATGGACTGTGTCGGGTCCGCTCGTGTGGTTTGATGGTCGCCGTGACAGAAGCACACCTCCTCCCGCGGGGGACGTCAATGGCTCACTCTGCGAGTCAAGGACATTCTGGAGGGCGCTATCAGTCAACATGGTGATGACATCTGCCTCTTCCCTTGGACACGGAGGGTCAGGCCGTCGTGGCATTCTTGACGAGAGAGTGTGTCGAGATGGAGGTCAGGACGTCCTTTGTGCATGTGCGTTACTGGTACCCGGGTGTGCAGACACACGGGGAAGACCGCCGGTCTATACTCATATGAAGTCTTCTCTGAAGTCCCTTTATGCAAGGCCTGAGAGTCTCTGTGGGCCGCATGCACTGAAACGAGCAACGAGTTGAAGTTGAAAGGGCTCGATACTTCTGGTTCCATGAGGTCGTTCCTGGACATGTGGGGACAATCCAAAATGGCGTCCGATCAATTACAAATTTCAAAAGTCGACCCAAATGCGGCACGCGAGAAGGACCGACTGTGAATTAGACTCCTGTCTTGCGTGGGTGTGAAGGCGCAGAAAGCGGCAGCATAACCCACCAGTCTGGCAGCAGATTTCCGTCCAACCTGAGCTGTGATGCCACCTTTCACGAGGGAATTTGTTGCACAAGAATATCTCTTGAAAGCAAGAGCAAGGCAACCTTCTCAACCACAGCTTCGTTGGCGTCATTGCCATCCCTCTTCACGTCTGTTCGTGCTATTGCAACCTCTGGTCTGCCGTGGAAAGCTTCATGACGTTGTCATCTTCTATCTGCTGATCCATACCAGATCCTGTGAGGGAGAGGTCCTTCCAAGCATTACATGGTAAAGTTAAACCAAGCAAGCTCAGTGGTTGATTAATTCTATCTCGGATGCTGCTTCCAGTGGTGTTGTTGGAATGCCGGAGACCAGGAGATCTTGCGACCGCCTACCTGTGACAGCCTACCTGCAGCCGCCTACCTGCAACCGCCTACCTGTGTTCACCAACATTACACTTGCTGGTAAATCCAGTCTGGCATTCATCTGCCGGGAGATGGTGAAAAGCCAAGGCCCATCCGAATACAACTTGGCCAACAATCCGAATCTGGGCTGCCAAGTCCCGGCCACAGCACGTGGTTGCAGGGCTAAAATTTCTCTGATCCTACTCCGACCGACTGCGAGCTTGCTCCGAGCGGGGGCCCGGCACCAAGCGGCAAAGTCTCATGATATCTGCAAATTGTCACACCAGATTCACATGCACTATAATCAAAGTCAGGAGATCAAGATGGAGGAGCAGGTTCCCACTCCCATACTTGCCGGCGACACGGCGGGATCCGATGTCGACCTTAGTGAAGCTCTACGGGGAAAACGCAAAACACGAGGTCAGCGGGCATGCTACCCGTGTCGTCATCGCAAAGTCCGTTGCAGCTACGAACAGCCATGCAAAACGTGCCTTGACCGTGGCCATCCAGAGTTATGCCGGTATCAGGCGGCACCGAAGAGGTCTAAGCCTAGCTCGACGGTCGACAGTCTCCCGACACTCAGCAATCATCCGTCACCACCGGCCTCGGACTGGAACAAAGTGTGGAATAAGTTTGAAAAAGTGCAACAATCGATTCTGGAACTGCAAGAAGAGCTAAAACATGTTGCTGCGGGAACGGTTGTTGCTGCCCAGCCTGGGAAAAAGCCAAGGCTCGAAGAATGGATGGATGCTGGCTCAGTCAGCAGGGCTGCCGACACTAATTTCCAACTTATGCAGCCAGACGATGATCCGACAGGCGAGATGGCCTATGACCGGCCCATTTCGGTACCGGCCTTGATCATGTCCTTGGAAAAGGGAAGGGAAGAGGAGACAATTGGAAAATTGGTGGGCAGGACCGCTCTGCCGGTGTTCGGTTTAGATAACGAAAGTGCGACATACCCGTTTGTTGGTTTGTGGTCTATGTCTGCTGGCTCCGCGGAAAGGATCCAGGAACTGTGCAAGTTATTGCCGACTAATGGGGCCTGTCTCCAGACGTTTTGCCACTATCGCGACACGGCCCATGTGCTTTTTCCCGGCCTCGTCGACATCGAGACTTTCGAGTCGGAGCTCGGCCAGTTCCTTATGCAACGGGCCAACGCACCCCCGGGCGCCGGCCATTTCACGGAAGAGAATGTATACGGACAGAACATCCATTGGCTCGGCCTTCTTTTCGCGACGCTTGCATCAGGAAGTCAATGTTTGGCGATGCCAAATAAGGAAGGCCAGTTGACGTCTCAGGTGTATGGTGAGTGAGGAGCCATTCCCGTGGCTGTCCTTTCACCACTGACACGGCCGGCAGTGTGCTGCGCCTACGAATGCCTGCGAATCGTCAATTATCTTTCCCATTCGACCGTGGTGGACATCCAAACTCTCCTCATCCTCGGCAACGTTCTCTCCAATAGCATGAATGCGGGTACGGCATGGTGTCTCCTAGGTCCGTCCACGATCCCTGTTGCCCCTGCTACGGCTGTTCACTGTTCTAAATGATGAGCAGGGCTGACCATCAGGCTGGCCCAAACGCTTGGCCTTCATCGAACGGGCACGCTGCTCACGCCATCGACCGGTCGGAATGTACGAGAGGAGACGTGGTAAGTTTGAACTACACCGGCGAGCAACGCTGGTCGGGCATGGTATTTCTTGATCAAAACCCCTGACGAGGCGAAGGTGGCGGATCGTGTGGCAGGACAGCCTCCTGTCCATCACCCATGATCGGGCGTTGTCGACTCCGATCCTCCCCCATCACCAACGCCGTCCCGTCTCTCTCATGGGCTTGTCCTACGTCGATTGCATGAAAATATTGTGCACCGTCAGCTTGGAGAGTCTCGGGGAACGATCGGGGTCGCTAGGTCTTCAACGCGAACTGCTCATGATCATCAAACGCCGAGATCAGTTGGCCGCTATGATGCGACAAGCTTCGCCTCATCTCCGAGACGTCGCGGCATGCATGTCGATGAAGGACCAACTCGAGTACTGGAATCTCTCTATGCATCGGTCGTACGTGACGTCGGAGCTCTATCGACCGACTTTGGAGTCAACGCGGGGAACGGGGTCACCCGCTGATCTTCAGGCAACATGCGTCGAGGCCTTGGCAGACACCTTGGATGCCTTCCTCGGTCTGTCGAATGTTACATCATTCGCGAATCTCTCTTGGGCCGCAATTCATCGGTCGCTGAGTTCGGCGCTCCTGCTTGGTGTGCTGAAAGAGCCGAGCAGAAATGACCGTGTCAGGACGTTGATTGACAGGCTTATCACCGTCATGCTCGAATTCAATACAAGTGCGGATCCTTCAGAAGTCTCGACACCGATTGTGAGATCAGTGGAAGTTTTACGGCGCTTCAATACTCCAGCCGCAGAAATGGCACCCAGCATGGAATCCCTGTCGCCCATGGATAAGCCCAAATCATCCCTCTCAGCTCTCGAGTCGGCTATTGCCTCCTCAGCTTCGGGAAACTTATATGAAGGGTCACCATATTCATTGATGAACCGGATTATCTGGAGTAATAACCCGCACATGCCTCCGAGCTGATGACTGAGATGACGACTGTAGGCGTATGAGCAGGAGGACAAGGTATGATATGTAGGTGTCGATGATCACCCGACGTTTACTTATCCCACCAGGGAGGGCACGATGACCTGCGCGGTCAGTCGGTGGTCTGAAACTGCCACTCGTCGGCCACAATAAAGACAAAAGACAACGTCAGACTCTCGGGGCATTACATCTTCATTTGTAATGCGGACAGTGCTAATGATCCGTAACCTGTGATTGTCGGTCATTCTACGGGATTGGTATCATTCGCAAACCTCCCTCGGGCGACTGACAGCACTGCCGCTGAGTCTTCAAATAGCCTCGACATACCTCGCGGGAATAAAGTGGTGCCCGCAGAACCTTGCCCTCGCGGAAAATCTGACACAATTGACGGTGGCAGTGACGACACCGACCTCCTATATTGATGGCTGTATTCATGCCGGCACTGGGAACAAAGAGGTTGCGGCCAAAAGATGTCAGGCAGATCACTTCCCAGGTCAGAATTTGCACAAAGACCTCCTATTTCTCAGACTAGCTCCGATATGGTGCACTCCTGTGGCATCATTACAACTATCGAGTTGAAGAATGTCCTTGTCTGCACGAGACCTTCTCTGTACATTATTCTTTCCCCCATTATGGTCGAGTATCCAACACCAAAGCGTCTCAGAACGTCCGGTAACGTAGCTTTACGACCTCAATGTTATCGACCATCAAACACAAGGTGGTACACACTGGTCGTAGATGCAGGATGAACGTCCAATCCCAGTACCGATGACTCCTGCAAGCGCTTGGTCGACGTATTCCTCTCCATCCCTGAACTTGCCTCGTTCTTGAAGCAGTAAGGCCTGTGTATTACAACACGGCACGGATCGGAAGGAGGAGCGATGATTGTGCCCTGTGACGCCATGTTGAGTGTCCTCATCCGATTCAACTTTCATCGTGATTGGACCCTAAGACTGCGGATCCGATCCAGGGGCCCCTTCCCGGCCATTCCCCATCTGAAAAGTATTCCGCCTGCCTGTTGGACATGTTATTTTCTCAGATTGGCTTCCAGATCTCGACGGCCCGCGGTCATTTTCATAATGGCTTGCATCAACGGCACCGACGGCACCGACGATAGCTAGAGTAAGTCAGACACGCATCAAAGAGGCCATAATCCGTCATCCGCTGGGCTGCTGTAGTTGCATCTGCACCATTTGCTTGAGCAGCGCACAATCTTCACAGTTGACCAGTTTCTCCAGTGACCGGACCCTTGCGTTCAGATTCTCGATCTCGTCGGCCATGTGGCGCATCTCGACCTCGGTTTGGTGCACATAATTCATGGCATCGGTCAAAATGTCAGATTTTCGAACCCGGCTGCGATTCTCACTGACAGAGACAAGTTCAGTCTGGATTCCATTGTACTTGGCCGCTCCTTCGGCGGCAATCAGGGTCCGATGGAGCTGGAGGATTTTGCCGTTGAGATTGTTGCGGTAGCGCCGCTCGACCACGGAATGTGCCTGCTTGGATCGGATACGCGATTGGGATTCATCCTCACTCGAAGAACTGTTGGAGTTCCCTCGCCGTGCTCTCTTGATCGCGGGCTCTTGCGACTGATTCTCTGCCAATTGAATCTTTGACAAGGGACTGAGCCTTGGAGACGGCCTTGCAGATGTCGTGTCAAGCGGCAATGGGGCCCCCGCAGAGCCACTGAGACGCGGCGCCTTGCCACATTCTTCGATCTCGGGAAGGGCAGCCACACTGAGGCATGGACCTTCACGGCCGTAAATTTGAGAATTGCATTGCAAAGGTTGACATCCGTTCAAGGCGCATGATGCCGCGATTTGATGAGTGTGAAGCGAATCGAATGTCCAGCCATTCACCAAGTTCAATGACTGTTCAGCACTGTTGAAAGACTCGGTGTTCTCGGGCCCCAGAGAGTCGAACGTGCTGGTCGGTGGCAGCGCGTTACACTCTGGGTCAAAGTTTAATAATTCCGAAAATGTCGGAGAAGCCGCTCCCTGTGGTGCTGCACCACCGATCGGAAACGTGTCTCGTCCCTGTGGTCCCAGGTCTGCTGCTGCTTCAGGAAATTGGGACCTCGCTTTGCTTCTCCATTGCTGTAACTTTTCAGTCACGTGGATGGGATAGACGGGGTAGAGAGAGAATCCCATACGCTGTTTTTGGACGATAGTTGCTGAGATTGCAAGCCCGCGCGAGGATACGACATGAGTATTTGACTGTCTTGTGCTTCAAAATCGGCTTCTCAAAACAAGGTTATAGACTTGAGGTGCGGCACTTTTGAAAGGCTCTCGGTCAGGAGGCATGGCCGTAGGAAGAAGTGAGCAGCTTGACATTAATAGCGCTATGATGACGTACAACGCATCTCGGCCTCATGCCTACTAGGCGTTGCAACTCGGGTGCCAAGCGCAATGTGTGAACAGGGACTTGGCCATACCGTCAATCACACCACTTTTGCCAGCAGTCTGCTTCAGATATTGCCCCCAACATCGAGATTTCGGGATAAAGATTCCAGAGGATGCCGTCGGAAGCTACCCTTGAGGACCTGCAGCGCAGACAAATGAAGATCCAGAGAGATCACTAGCTCCTGTGCACGGACAGATCGAGACAGGGAGCTATTGTTACGCGACTCATGGATTCCCATGCGGAAAATGCATCCACCTTGGCAACGACTGACGTGCATAAACCCTGGGACCACCGTCGCCCTGTGCTCTCTCTCCACTATCCTTCTTTCTCCACGAGGTGGACTCTCAACAGCTTTCCAGTGGCAACGAGATCCGCCATCCTCAACGCGGTTCTGACCGCAGAGGAATATGCCCAGGACGTGCGTTTGTCAGCAAGGAGACCGAATATGCTAGGTTCCAAGAGCGGTTGTGCTTGGTCAACGGACAATGTTCGGAGTACTTCGGAGTCAGAACATGGCCATCAGCATCTCCGGACATGCGCGGCCAGACCCCGTTCTTTGGGTCTCTTGTCAAGGTTCATATCACACCACTCTGTCCATGGCATATGTGACCGGCCTGCGCAAACTGATTGGCCCTGAGGTCAGCCGCTTTACGCAAGGCATGTGCAGACTACCACCGCGGCAATTAATCCGTCAGGGGCATAGAATCCCATCATCGGGACCGATTTTGTGTCTGCGGAGGATTCATCCTAACCCCAAAGCATTCATCGGCCCCGAACTTCAGAGCAACAAGCCTTCGAACGTCAGCCGTCCTGGGTTGCCCCGAGTATGTGGTGTATTACAAAACCTGTCCTAGTGGACAAAATTCGGAGTCCAGCCAGCCACAGAGCCTCGCCTAGGCTTGGCAATCCGAGTGGGTGAGAATTAATCTTGAAACATCTATTCCCAAGAGAACAACCCCTCTCCACCTCTATGCAAAATTTTGGAAAGATTCTATACCAACGCCCAGAGTCTCAGGCCCCCGAGAGAACTGCGAACACGAGGCGAGAGCACCGGGCTGGACTTTTGGTGGACCGAAAACAGTCAATGCTCCAGCTCCGCCGGGCCCGATGATACGACAACTATAGTCAGAACACGGACCAAGTCAGGCCAAAGGTCTTTTTGTGGAATTGTAGCTTTCCGATGAGAGCGTCAACCACATGTCACCAACAGAGATCCCGAGACGCCGGTTCTCGAAAATTTCTGGCATTCACGGCTTCTGATTTCGATCTTGCCTCTTGACCAGGATTGACGTCCGATTTACCGTCCCGAATCCACCAGAGGCCGGGGGGGCACCGGCCTGAGACGATTGGCTGGCTCCTTCTCTCGTTGCATATTGTACACAACCTCCAGTGTTGGAACAACAAACGAAGATACAGCGTCTCGCACTTGAGGACACCATGATTCTGCCACTACTACAGTCTCTACTGCAACGTTGAGTGCGACGTGACATTTTGACCTGTAAGAGCGGCCGAAGAGGTTGACGACTCTTTTGGCGTGGTGTCCTTGATTCGGTTTGGGCCGGTCCATCTCATGGGGTAAATAGACAACCATTTCGAGTGAGAACCCGTTCAGTCCAGCCGGGGAGAGAATGGGACCTGCGTGGGAGGCGCGAATCACTCGTGCACACGCACATGGTCGACTCAGTCGTGACGGTAAGAAAGCTCAAGCAAAGTGCCAGTTACGTCCAAAGCCGACAGTATGGTCCTCCGTCCTGGCATCCAGAGCTCGATGTGACATGTAGCAGCACTGAATGTGAGGGAGACACTGGAGTTGGGGCGGTGCGAAATTTAATCTTCATCTCGTTTCAGATTAGGCAAAGATCAGGTGGGATGAGAGTCAGGTGATGATGACTTCAGATCCGGGAAGGCCTAGGCTTGTGACCGACCCCAACTACTTATGACTTGTGTTCGGTCCAAGAGACCTCAAACTTGGTGGTGGACCATCCATATAGCTACAATTTACGACCGATACGGACAGCCTTAGCTCAAATCAAACATGAACACCACAGTTGACCGAGATTTGATCGCCAAAATGATCCATGCAAATTGTAAGGTCCACCACTGCCAGCATGGTAAAGCCCGAGAAGCACCGGTTCAAGAATCTAGTCTCCCGGCCCCGGAATTCTTGCATAGTGGATCGTGGCCGCCACCACCACCGCCGATCGATTCCAGCAATGCTAAAGGCGAGCCACGTGCTCTCCCTGGGACTGGCAACGCGACCACAAGCCTGGAAGAATCTACCGGTCCAGTCCCTGGACAAGGGATATTGCAAGCTGCAACACCTGAAAATTTCTCAAGGGCGGTAGAGGATTGGAAAAAGACTGTGGTTGATCCAACCCTCGCAGGCGGCGTCATCGATGCAGGTATGCTTCCATTGGCTTGTGCCGCGAGAGGATCAGCACGGACTGACTGGGACTTATTGTAGTCACGGCTCCTTATGCGGCTCTGAAACTCCTGGCCAAGAGCGTTGCCGGAAAAGAATCAACTTCAAGACAAACCTTTTTCACACAAGAGATCTCGGCCGAATCTCAGGCGCGAAAAGAGATTATGGAGTACATATCCAAGTTGTACGACGCTGCCGAGTATGAAGAAGCATATGGATGCGTTTGGCCATTGGAAGAATATCGCCGGGGTGAATGGGCCAGGGAGCTGATGATTGCCTTCCCTAAGGAGGCCCAAGACTTTGTCGATAATGTGAAGATGGAAGACGCAGAGTTGTGAGAATCAAAATCCCGGAACTTGGACGAACGCTAATATCGTGCTCCAAGTTAACTTCAACACATTCTCCGACAGTTCAACGACCAAACGGAGACCTGGTGAGGCGGGAATCTTCCCAACCTTGCCATCAACAGGATCGCCACGACGGCGGTCTTGCCTCCTCGGCACAATACCTTACTCGTTCCCGAACCTTTCTTTGGCCAAAGATCATCAAGCGTCAGCATGCCTGCGACACCAGAGGAAAGAAACGGAAGACGATCCCCCTCTGACACGAATGACGATGATGTTCCCATCAAGTCAAGGACTTCTGGACAAGATTCGAAGATGTCGAATGAATACTGCGCGTCATCCGCTCCAAAACAACCAAAGGAACCAACAGGAATAATCATGGGCGTTGATTGGACCAGGAGTCAAGAATCGCCAGCGTTAATATGTCTCAAGGGAAATACCCTGACTAATTTCAACGGTGTTGGTATGAGCTCAAGTATCACTACCTCAATGACCTGTATGGTATTCCGAGACTTGGGCCGGTATGAGAGAGGTGACTGGAGTTAGATTCTTCTCACATCCAACCTCGCAAGAACACTTTTCCATTTGAGGCTCATCTCTTTGATTACCGATCATGTCGGCTTATCTGAGTGAGTTCAAGCGAGGCGAAGCTGATCGTCTCACTTCGTCGCAATGGCAAGCGTACGAGCTGCGGTCTCGGCAATATCAACATTCAACAGAGAATCTTCCGGGTTGAAGCGTCTCAGACTGTACACATGAAGCCAACCTCAACACGTGTGCTCGTAGCACCGGAGAAAGTCGGAATGGTACATGTCCTTCTGTCAATAAGACCATGTCGAAATAAGAGCCTCGTTTGTGATGAGCATTCAGATTCAACGTCATACGTCAGCGCAGATGTCTGAAATCGCAGATGTCCGAACCAAAGCATGTCAGCAAAGTGCTCCAGAGTGCATACAGCCTAGCAAATACCGAGTCCTCGGAAAGGCTCGTTCGAAAGGAGAACGGGATGGCAAGGCAGGGGGAGAATATGTAACCTCAGCTTCGGAATTGGAGGACGGCAGTAGCTTTCCGAGAGTATGGGCCAAGCCCCTGCTCCAGCAGACTGGTTTGCAGGCAGGAAATTTGCGATCAGGGTTGGACACTCCTCTGGCATTCTGACGTGTCAAACACTTCAAAGTGCATGTCTGGTAATGTTCGATTTGGGTCAAACCAAGGACTGCTGCCATTGGAGGCTCCCAAACCGCTACGCCTGCAAATCCGCGTGGCGTAAACCGCGTGGCCGCGGTATCGTCCGCATCTGGTCGCCTGCAGCATGGAGGCGAGATTGGCCGTACTGACATGGGGGAAAAGAGTGGCCTGATCTTTCCGGATCTACCGAAATACCTTGCAGCCTGATAGGGATGCCTAAGTCTGTGCGTCACGGCGCTAGAGACCTTCGCCTTACTCTAAATGGGAGTTGCATCGAAACGGAGTGGTGTGACTTTGGCACCTTGGCCTTTTCCCTCGGACATCTTTTCCTTGGAGCTGATCTAGACAGTGACGCTTGGCAGGCTGAAGCTGCAACCTGATATCAATGACGTCTTACACCTCTGAGATTCTAAGCACTGAAAATAACAATACCTGGTAGGTTAATGGAGAAAACAAACACTAGGCATATCGCAGATTTTAGTTGATAGAGCCTCCGTCACAATCTGACCGGATCTTCCACCGCAGCACACCTGTGCTGCGCTCCGGCCAGAGATATATCACGATCTTATCACGAACCACAATCACGCGAGTTGGCGGTAATCTTGCAAAGCGTGATTCCAGCCTCCGCTAGCGGATGAAGGGTTTTATGTTGAAAAAGTGACCTCACCCCCGGAAGACTAGTCAAGTTCTCTTACAAAGCACCCCGCGTCCTCAAAATCAAGTCGGGGTACAACGTCTCCAAGCCAGCCATCAGGTTTCGCACAATGGGTAAGAATAGTCGGTCTGGATTACTGGGAGACAGCTACGGTGATGCCGATATTGAATCATTCTGTCACGTTTGGCGGCTTCCGGCACCTCTGTCCGATCCAGTGCAAATTCCGGGACGAGAGCGTGGTCGACGAGACAGTGTGCAATCCAGCACTAGCTCACGTTCATCCATGCAACCAGTCGTCGAAAACGAAGAGGAAGAAGATCGGTCTCCATTAAACTTCAATTTCATTCCTCGACAGCATGGAAGAAGCGAGGCGGACTTTCTCTACAACAATCCAATGCAACGGTCAAAGGACGCCAATGGCACCGAGTCTGCGTCCGCCGCTGCAGCTCACCAGAGCATGAAGCGACAACGACTTGAGCGCAAGAACAGGCGGGAACCTGTCACTCCAGGTACAAATCTTGGGCTGAACCATCCAGATGTCGACTAATTAGCCGCTGGCAGTTGAGCGACAATTTCAAAGTCAACTTGACCAGGAGCTCTCCAGACGACGTAAAGCTGATCGAATCATCGCAGCCATTGTGCAAGAAAGCAGCAGACAGCAAGCCCGGAGCAGGGAAGACGTGCGACGGCTGAAGTGGGCACAAATGGCCATCCTGTCCCAGCCCGGTGAAGTCGCTCAGTCATACCGCGAACTGTCGGGGGGGGTGCCGCAAGTCATTGGCCCTCTGCTGTGAAATCACGCTGGTACCCAATCTTTCTTGACCAATTGCCATTCTGGATGTAAATATAATGTCTTTCTTGGGCAACACTTTCGCAGATATAGGGTACCGGCACCAGCCAAAGCGTGGACAGAACGAGGTTTGTAATCCAGCCAGCGGCTATAACACAGGCTACTCTTGACGTGCCCGTGTCCACTCCCTGGTGAGACTTGAGCTTACCTCACGGTGGTTCAAATATCAGACAATTTAATCACTCTGACGAGGCCATGAATAAAAAATTAAGATTAAGCCATTAAGATTAATCCATGGCAATTCATGCCCATCTCACAGCCGTTGTCCTCCTTGTCCCATCCTGAGAACTTTTCAATTGATTCCAGATCAATGTGTCAACCACTTCTCCTCAGCTTTTTATACATTTGAAACCAATCGATCAGCGGCTTCTCCTTGCCACCCAGACAACTTTTGAATACAATTCAAGATCAATCTGTTAGCCGGGAGAATTTATTCCACCGGCACCCGCACCATCTCACCGAATTCAGAACATTTCTTTGGAACATTGATCTGCAGCAAGCCATTCTGCAACTTGGCCTTCAATGCACCCACCTCGACGTCGACAGGAAAGGCGAGAACGCGGCTGAAGTGTCCGATCTTCCTTTCACTCGTGACCAGAATTGCTGTTTGACCATCAGCAACGACTGCAGTTGTTTCATTTTGGGGACGGCCTACTCTGTGGTGGGACGGCTTTCCGCTCTTCCTCCTTTGGTGGCACTGATGCAGGGCCTTCTCCCGCGGGAGCCTCGCCTTCTTTGGCTGCAGTGGGAGTCTCGCCTTCTTTGGCTACAGTGGGAGTCTCACCTTCTTTGGCTGCAGTGGGAGTCTCACCTTCTTTGGAAGGCTCTTTCGCGCCGGTCGCGGGCATTGCCCAATCTTGGGCCTCTTGGCCTGTGACAGTACATCGTCGTGGAGGACCCCATGTGTCCCGCAAGCTCGGACGCGCTATGACCCCTTGGACGAGTAAGGTGCGTGACGAAGTCCACTGGATCAGGATGCTGGATTTGTCTTGGACGCCTGGCAATTCGATGTCAAAGTAGTAATCACAGATCGTCTCTCGCATGTCAATGTTAGGGATGACCCGTTGCTCAGTCGGCACTTCATGGTGATCGCCTCTTTTGTGTGACAAGCGGAGCTCATGCAAATGCGTTATGAACGAGCTCCGAAAATGCTCGAAAGAGTCGTGGAACACGCGCTCAATGTCGGTGACGTGCGGCGCGGGATTTGGATCGCCTTTGCCCCCTGACTGAGGCATTCGATAAACAAGAGAAGAGTAATCCATCGCTGAAAATCGGATCGAGGATTAAGTGCTTTGTTGATACGTACTGGTTCTGTAAATGTCCACTGGGCGTGGTAGAAGCTTCCAGCCTGAATCTATATTTTCGCATCCTCTGACCTTTGGCGCAAGCCACGTGTCGAGAACTCAGGAAGTAGAAATCCGACCTCCGTCTAGGCGGAGGCATGGCATCCGTGTTGTTCACCGGCAGAGGCCTGGAGCATTGGGGGGAGTCCAGGAAGCGTGGTTGTGCCAGGTGTGGGACAAAGTGGTGTGACCATCAGGTGTTTCGATCGCGCCACCACAGAGCCGGGGCCAGATATTTGTTGCTTTCTGACAGCATCGATCATCCTCAAGAGTCATTTTTCTTGTCGCGAGATTTTGCACCTCGGCGCGTCGTGGCGAACCACTTGAGCTCTGTTGGCAGATGGTCACAAGCAGTGGACGGCCTTGTGACCATCGAGACCGACCCTCCCCTTTGATCCTTGCAGTTCAAATGCCGTTGCTCTTTGGACGCTATCCCTGCGAGTACCACTGACGCAGAGCGCAGTTTACCGGCCGTCGAGAGCGTGGTGAAGGAATGCATCGGTATCGTGCGTCGATTCCACATCAGAAGCAGTCAGACAAGCTGCTTGGTCATGGCAGACCAATAAAACAAAAGAGATGCTGCAACACCGCCACCCCTAGTAATGGAATCCGCTGGGTATGAGTCTGCCCGATGAAGGACTGCTTGTTGGGAGGCAGGGTGTCAAGAACCAACGGCCATTACACAAGCCTGCAAGGGCCGAGATGCTGCGAGAGAGCGACCACGACATTGCTGCCAGTGCTGAGGTTGGCGGAACATTTTTCCACCGCAGCGGTTGCCTCGGGAAGAGGATAATATCTGTTGTAGGCGACAACAATAAGACGCTCTGTTGACCAATGAGCATAATTGTCCTTGACAAATTGGTCGACTTCTAGGTGAACAAGAAGTGCCTTCCGACACACGTAACGTGTATTTCATTTTCACGGCTTAGGACACACATACACGCAACCAGAAGTCTTCATGCCACACGCTATCTATCAGGCCCAAATATGTCGTCGCTGTTACAGTTTTCACGGTCTCTTGAGATTCGTTCGTTCTGATGCAGGGATGATGGCGGTCTCAATCGAGACGCCAGTAAGACTCGTTTTGTCATGGGACCGAATTCCTTTTTCGCTTCCGCACAGGCCTCTCATCGGCCTGGTCGTGTTCGGGATGAGCGGGTTCGAGCTGAAATGACGATGACTGTGGAGCTTTTTGCCGCTGGCCGTCGACTAGCCCCACCCGGTTTGGGTCATGGTCGAGCTGGACCACCGAGGCCCTATGCGTAGGATTGTTGTTTTCTACGCTCTGGTTTTCGAGAACCCAAGTTCGATCCACGGCCCGGATTGGTGGGTAAGTCGATAAGAATGCGTTGTTTGTTTCGGCGCTCGTGTAAGCCGTAGCGTTACCGTGGTGTGCTTGGAAGGTAACGTCGCGAGGGTGGTGTGATGCATTCATCATCCCTGGTTCCTGATTGGACCCAGAACTGAATGTCGAGGAGATTGGCTGTTGTTTGTGCCGGTCAAAGATGTGCTGTTGCCCTCCGGCAAAACGACCTTGAATGTCGTCAGCGTCCTCCGATTTCAGCAGTGATTCAGGATCGCGAGAGACGGCGGTGGCGGTCGAGAGGAGCTGGTGGCGGGTGATTGTGTGGTGTTGTCCGCCCGTCGCGGAAGGTGATGGATTAACCAGGTTTGAGATGACGATGCGACTGTGCACATCAGTCTCGAGGCTGCTTAGGCTTGACATGGTCTGTCGCGTGTTTCTCGACCGGGTGTGACTGGAAGTTGGACCGTCCGACTTCGAGGGCACAGAGCTCGAGAACTCAGTCAAAACCCGGTATTCCTCAACCTCAGACGCATGCATCGATCGAGCAAGCTCTGCATGAGTCAAGCTGATCAGGAAGTCGGTGAGAGACTGGAGGAGCAGAGCCAGCTTTCTCCTCGAGTCTTGCAGACCGACTCCCTCAACCGCCGCGCTCGTGGCGGTCAATGAAGACCTCAGTTTTGCACGATGCTTGCGGGGGGTGGACATGTACGTCTTGACAAAGTTGTGCAAGTGCTGTAACACCGCGTGGAGCGATTGCAGGATCTTGGAGAACGCGAGCGACCATTTCATGCTGTCCTTTTGTCGAGAGATCAGTACGGCCGTCCTTCCCATGCTGTGTAAACAATCCAGTGCGATGGCCAAACACCAGACCTCGGAGCCCACGGTGTCAAAGTTGGGGCCCGCTTTTTGCATCCCGTAATAAGTGTGCCACGCTTGTTTGCACAGGTCCGTTATGGACCTCGGATCGACGGTCATGTTGAAGGCCACTCCGGAGGGGAAACAAGATTACGAAGAAATCCGAGAAAGCGTGCACCTGGGCAGACAACGTTTATAACGTACAGTATGTACGCCCCACCAGTTTTGGCCGACAATACAGGCCCATGAACTCTTGGCGTCTATGTGCAGCCGCTAATGCCCAGACAGCGCCTTGGCGCCGGCAGGAATCGCCTAGCTTAATTATCGAAATAGGTCTCCTTCAAGACTGGGTTGGGTGATGGAAGTAAGAGATCAAAACATCCAATACCTGCGAGTCCATCGAGTTTATCGAGTCCGCCGAACCACGAGTGAGTCAATCAATTGAGGTGGTGTCGGGGGCTCCACATCAATTCGAAGCTGCGCAACTTGGCAATCGCACCTGTTGACTTGGCTCGAGGAATCATTGCTTGGTTCATTCGTTCACAAGGCCTGATGTTCCTGAAAAGGTTTGAAAATGAACCCCATTTTTTCTTCCTATGCATCTACAATACGATCATTGATCATCTTGACAAGTCAGCATTCTGCGTCTATCGTCACTCGACAGATTGAAAGCAGCCTCGGCGATAATTCGAAACTCTGGGACCATCCCTAGTACCTGTCGGTACCAGCAATGATTAAAACAAACTCTTGACGGCATTGCTTCTATCCCCCAGAAGCGGCATATTCGTGAAATGGGTACAGAATGACTGGTACGTTTGGTGCTGACGCATGGATGTTAAGCTCCCGGTGCTAGCGTTACTCGATTCGGATACGACACCACTACACGTCGTCATGTTGCGGAAATGGTTCTCTATCCTCTGTGCCGAGCTCTCGACGGATCTCATGTTGTTTATTACCGGCCTATGGACAAAGGATCCTATCGGTGCAATAACAATAAAGGGAATCAAACATGTGAAGATCAGGCCACTCTCTGACGATGATCTCATGGTCTGACTCCGCAGATGTGGCATGGGGTTCCGAGACGACGGCTCAGACCACCTTAAGTCCACAATCTCCAGGCCAGGTCGTCCACGAATCAGATCTTCTCACTGAAACCGAGATCTGATCGACGAGGCAGGACCCGTGGTCACGGCTCATTCCCTGCACAGTGTGGTGGAGCACCTGCACTTCCAAACGGCTCAATAAGCAACGTCACACGCACTTTTAGTCAGCCGGGCCTGAGCTGGAAGGGCCAATTCTCCAATCATCGGAAGGTCTTTCTCCTGTGCCTGCCTGCATCTTTTCTGTCCGAAAGGCAAGCTAACACACGTTCTTCCCTTTATAAGAGATGGCCACTTCTTTGAATCTTCTTTCACTCAATGAAATGGGAGGATCATCCACTGACCTCGTCGAGGTGGAAGCTCCGATCCCAATCTGAACGGGGAACCCTGCGGCTGAAGAAAATGCTCGGCCACGTCCCGGAGTTAGACAAAGCCATCGGCAACATCGGTGAATGAGGCAGGTCTGACTGCGAGGATGCTTGTTGTTTGAAAACCACGTGAAGAGGACACAAACTGGCTGGCACATCTGCGTCGGTCATCATATTCGAATCACAATCCCAGTCCCCTTGGCGCCAGCCAACCGACAGAGCTGCAAAAGTACGGTCATCGTCACAAGTGCTGCGTCGGGATTTCGAAGATCCTATTGCAGCAAGCGACGTGATGGAGGGGAAGAGGGCAGCAGAAAATGAGACATATCGATCATATGACGTCGACATAAAGGATGCATGCGTTCAAATATTGTCATCCTGGTGTGCAACAGCGACAAGTTATACAGGGCGTGGCAGGAGACTCTGCCAGACTCTTTGACGGGTTCAAAGTACACTGTCTGCTGGCAGCAGGTAACCATGACCAATACCCAAGGTTTCGCAAAGCAGAATATAATGAGCCTCGCTTCCAGGTCATCGGTCATCACCTCTGGGTAGCCGCTTCATTCGCCCAAATGAAATCAGAATGACAGTGCAGATTGCATCAAACACAAGTTGGCCAATGGAGCGAGCCAAATATTTGATCAACGGCGAGCATGGAGATAAGTCCAACCGGTTGGATCCTGCAAACATGGGTCCTGTGAATACTGGTGATGCTGCCTTCAACAGGACAGCTTGTTCTCGCATTGTTCCTTGTTGTGACTTTGAGGCAGGGGATCCCTTGCCGAGTACCTCCCTACCTTTGACATCATCTGTTCCTGCTCCAGAGAGCCACGCTCGCAGGTCAGTGGGCGCTCATGATGTCAGGACGTTCGCGAATAAAGAATTAGCTCACGGCAGTTAGCGAACAGCCGTTGCTTTTGACAGGACCCCACTTTACTCCAGAAAGGCGAAAGGTCGGGGCTGTCGATCAGGAGATTCTCTCATGATGAGATTGCTCCACTTTCTGCATGACGGAGATGTTTTTCCCTTGGCCTGGGCAAATCACCATGTCGATCGCTCATTGATCCGTTCAGAAATCCGGAAGTCCTCAATTATTCTGGTCCCAGTTAAAGTACCAATTGCGGCATTCCTCTGAGACGGACCGAGCTCGCAGCTCGCTCGGAGAAGACATTTCGGGCCAGCGTCCCGCACTATCCGAAACAGAGGCTGAAGCGCCCACGGACCCCGCTTCCCTCTCACCCATCGGCTGTAATGGAATTTTTTCCACTTGGACAGACAACCTCATGCGGATCCCACGTGTCCTGGCGCGTGTTGTTCCATGACTTTCTTTCCGGAAAGGCCGTATCCTACGATCTCGCCTGATTTCCTGCTGGGCGCGCTCACGCGGTGAAATCCATTGACCTGCAAGAGAGACACTAAAGTAGGCGCACCTGACGGTGAGCTTGCATGGCGATCTCATTATCAAGACCTTAGACCCTTGGATCACGACTGACGTGCTCTAGCGTCGGATTAGGCCCACTTCGTGTGAAAGTATAGGAATATAATGAGCCCATGTTTATGACGAACCTTATTTTTTCTCCTCCGATTCACATGGGACATTCTTGGCTCATTTTTGTTCCTTCTTTCCTTGGTTGACCGACCGATTTGTCTTCCACTATTTGATTTGTTCAAGCTGCGAGGAATAGAAGACGCCAGCCAGCCAACCAATTCCAGGGCCGGTGAGCGATCAGGCAGGTAATCGTCCACTCCTCAGCACGGTCTCATCAACGACGCTCAATAGAGATAGACGTGGCCCCTCTCCCACCAGAAGAGTTTCATTTAACGCTATACATCTTCTTTCTGCTTTGGCGCTTAATTCGTTCTTCACCCCATGCCTTCTCGAAACCCACCACAGCCGAGAGATGAAGCACCTCATGATCGAAGCAAAGCGGTCTTTTTTGAGTTTGTGGACAGCCAAGGTCCCAACGTACGCAGCGCCATCCAAAGACACACAGCGTACTATTCGGCCTCGAAAAGGCGAGAAGAAAGATTGAAACTCTTGCAACCGAGCAGTCCAATGTGCTATCTGGAATGGGGAAGACGTCCCAAGGGAGAGAAGCCAGGCAGCACGATTTCCACGGGCGACGCAAGCTCCGGGATGACGACCCAGACACCAGCTCTACCACAGAGATTGCCCGGAACCCCAACAAATGCGGTCCACGGGGGAACAGACACCAGAAAGGGCGAGTCGAGCGACATGGCAGGCGATCCCGCACTGAGTCCAATAGAAAGAGAGATCTTTCAATACTGTATGTGATCTTCCCTTGAGATGTGTGTGCGGTGTGTTCCGGTGGGAGAATCTTCGCTGCCATCTTCCTTCATGACGGCACGGCTGATGGATGCCCGAAGGTGCCCGGACCATGTGTCAGCACAGAGCGGTGGCAGATGCCTACAAACCGGTTCTGGCGTTCATGTGCAGTGATAAAGCATCTCGACATCTACTTATCGCCTACGCATACGCCATGCGAAACATGATGGAAGCAAGGTCGGAGAGCAAGCAAGACCGCGACGGCAACATGGACAATTTCCGAAAAGGGACCCACATCCTTTCCGATCGACTTCGGGATTCCAAAAACGCCAGCTCGGACGCCAACGTGCAGGCGGTTCTCCTCCTGCTCGTATATGCGTCGGATTTTGGGGACGCCAACGAAGCACAACTCCATATCAACGCCCTTCGAATCATGATTCAGCAGCGAGGAGGGATCAGCTCTTTTGGCCACAATCCAGCATTGCAACAGCAATTAGTGGAACTCGAGTTCTCCAAGCCTTTTCAACTTACTTTTGGTTGTGGAGCTTCTCGTAAGAGTGAGCGAAGGTTTCCCCAAGCTTTGTGGACGCCTGAAACGAGACCGGCGGACAGAGATTCTGGCCCCATAGTGCCCACCTGCTGCATGTTGACTGTGCGTGGAGGCTGTCATCAGCGCTCCACAACCTAGCGGACTGGGTGGACCAGGGCATCCATGAAGGGGCAAAAGCGGGTACGACTTGTCGCGAGATCTCTCTCTGAACCTCATCATCCAGGTTCTGGAATTCCTTGGCACTGGGCAAGCTCCAGGTCTTCATTTTCGCAATGGCACAAGTCAGGAGATTCAGAGTCACGTTTCCACCCGTCTCCGTCGCAGTTGGCATGACCAGATCCCGACTGGCCAGGCCGGAACCACACCTCATCCTCAGGACTCCCGGCGAGCCTTGGATTCTGTTATTTGTAAATGGCCTTAATCACTCTGGGGATATCGGTTGTCTTGCCTCAGAGAGCGCAGAGTCAACCCATTTGAGCAATCATCAGCATGTCTGGTAACAGCCTGGATCCATGATATCTTTTGAATTATTTGGCCATGGCGAATGATCTCCATTCTCCCTTCCTAGAGCTAGTCGACGGTTCTAGGGTATGAAATACGAAGCCATCTCGACGAACATCTTGTTCGTCTCCCTGTACTAGAGCATAGAACAGACCCTAGCGGGCCAATACCAGGTCTCACAACTCATGTCACATCCCTTACCCCAGGAATACACTTCCTTGACGTTATCCATCCCCGGTCCTTCGTCGACACTTTCCGATGGCACTGTTGGAAGCCATTCCGAGTATTGAGCGGTGCCCTTGGTTCCAAGGCCCGGAACGACATACTTTGGGGCGCCGGCCATGGCCTGCGCCATGTGCTGTGACTGATGACGGTGTAGGAGCATTTTATTTCAGCGACAGAACACCATCAAACACCTTTTCGTCACTTGGCGGCATACTATGCCAGCAAAGTACTCCGTAAGGTCCTGCACCATGAGATGCTGCGTTATGTATCGGGCACCAGCCTCCAGGTCTCGGAGTGAACTGCTTTAATATGTGTCCTACCTTCTGCCTCCAACCGTTTGACGCCACGGATCCTGACGGTAAGAGCCAACTTTTGGAAGTTCCTATCACGAATGGGGCGAAAGGGAAAACAGTGGCAGAACATATGTATGAATGTACATGGCCTGCAGTTCAGCGGATCAAGAACGAATGTTAGCCACCAAAAGCAGCGCATTGCAAGATTACCCTCCGCTAATCGACTTCGAGAAGAGAGAAATATCACAGTGTCGAGAAATGTGAGATGTGTTCTCCCTTGCCCATCTTGCAACAGGGCCAACGCATTCTTCCTCTGCACACTCCGGTAAGCCCCTTCAATCCACCTGATAGCGAGGAGTTCAGCTCCAACATCGTGGGGGTTTAGGGGAGTGCCTTCGTGCGCGAAGAGTGGCCATCGGCAGATGCACATTTGGCGTCCCGAAGGGGCTGTTGGAGAAATAAGTGTGGCCAGCGGGCCACATTTTCGTTGACAGGCGCAGGGGACCCGGTGGGTGGACTCTGACGTCTAGAGCTCATTCTGGGAATGCATACTTAAGTGACTAGAGCGACGTATCTATTGAATCCATCCCTGGGCTGCAGGGGGACGGACGAACTATTGCTATTCGACAACGACGAACTGAGGCGAACCGTGAGCCAGACGTCAACATCCTAGACTGCTTTCAGGAGACAGATCCCGGCCAGAGGGACTCTGCAACTGCCATCCGCCTCACAAGAGTCCTTGCGTCAATAATTCCAAGGGTCCAACGCGGGACCGCTCCTCCAGGCGGCCGCCTATCCGGAACTTCGTGTTTCGGAGATCAATAGAATGGAATGACGTCAGCAAGAACTTGAGTATCGTTAGTGTTAAAAAGCCAAATCGATGCTAGGGCCTTCTGCAGGCCTCTCTAAAGGTAAAGAGTCGACGTCGACATGATCCACCAATGCGGAACGGTCGGGAATCGTTTCGTGATAATTCCGGCTTTGACGTCTCGTCTCGACTCTCCCTCTGTCATCTGGCTGTCATCTGGCTCTAGAGAATTAGACCTTAGCTTACACAGGAAGTTTCAGGACCGTGACAGCGCCTGTGCTCGGCGACGGTGTCAAGAGGGCGTTGGAGCTAAAGCAAGCATCATGAGATTTGCAGGACCAATAGTCTAGCAGCGAAGCGAGCCAATGCGCAGTCAGATTCGCGGCCACTAATGGAACGGGTGATATAAGCGGATTCACGTAAATTACAGATATCACACGACTTCCGCGCTCGGATCGATTAGGCCAACAACGGGCCCAGCCAGAAATCCTGTAACGAGCAAGAACATCCTGCACGTTTTCCCAGCGATTTATGTGGGGGATGTTTGCCGAAAGGCCCCGCTAGGACGAATCGACGTCCTGGCCAGCCGCCCCTCTTCCCGATTTGCTCGAGCCAAGAGAGAAGCACATCATCACATGCCCGAGTGGAAGGGAATGGCTCGAGATCCAAATATCGACTCATCAGTACATAAACTCATGGCCCTCTAGCTTGGTACGTGGCTTGCTAACCCTACCGTGAGAGGCATCTTGTGTTGAAAAAGCATGTCTCTACGTGATCCTGTTACACCCCCTATGGCGTCCCAGTCAACACCAGTTTCAGTCATTCGACGAAGAAAAGAACCGCGTGGCAAGGAGAGATCCCGTACCTCTCGGGCCTGTGATCGCTGTCGCATCAAGAAATCAAAAGTCAGTCTGCCCTGCCTCGGATTTTACGTTGTTTTGGATGTTCAATGCCTTACCTCTCGTCTCATTCTGCTTAGTGCCGCTGCTGGCTGCTTGATGTTGTGAAGATCAGATGTTGACAACGGCAATCCACAGTGCGACGGCCACAATCCTTGCGCCAAATGCTCTGAGAACTCCACTCCATGCACGTATAGGCTAGGGCGCCGGAACGACAAGCCACAATCTGCCGCTGCGTACGCATCACACCTTCCTCGCCCCCACGGTGGCCTTGGACTAACTCTTGTGCAGCTATGCCGAACTCTTGTGTCGCCAGCAGGCCACGTTGATTCAGTGTATTGAGGTCCTCTATGGACGATTGTGCAATGGCGAGGGCGTGGATGACTTGGCCATTCGATGCATCGACGGACGGCCGTCTGTGAACGACATCATCCAATGCCTAGGCTTAATGGCTCCTGGCGACACCGATGACGATAGTGAGCTGGGCATTGTGTCTCCAAAGTCGGATTGGTCGTCCTTCCATTCAACGCCCTCTGTGGCCGCCAATTTCCCCGGAACTCCGCGCACGGAAAGCGAGCGGTGCAGAGAGACCAAGTTTACCCGAGCATCACAGGACCACCAGGACGTCAATCCTCTCACCGAGTCCGACTCTGTGGCTTCGAGAGTTCCTTCCATTGTTGACGCGAATATGTGGCCTGGCGCCGACGATCTGCCTTTGCAGAGGCCCTACAAGGCGGGCGATGTGCCCTGGTATACCGCGCCACCTCATCAATCAGAGGCTGAAGAGCAGACTTGTTCGTCATTTACCACCAATGAGGACCCAACTCTCCTCAATCAGCCAGACGCCTTTGCCTGGGTCGTTTCAGATCTGAACGTTCTCCCTTGGATGCACATGAACCAAGATGAATATCCGATATCGAGTCCGGAGAACGCCATGTCGAATCCCAGGATGCCTCTGTACTGGGGGCCGCAAGAAGTGTTTTGATGCCACGTCGACAGGTCGTTAACAGCTGGTACATCAGGAGCAGATGTGCAGACCGAAGGAGGATAGCAGGCTGTCACCGCGCGTTTGGTAAAATCTAGACGGAACGGTGGCGCTCCTGTGGTATCTTCAATGTAATGTGAGGTTTTTGGAGTTGTGGTGTTGAGTTACATGCGTTGTGAGCGATCATGATGCCGCACTGATGAGTTGATCCAGTGACGGTCGACTCAATGTACAACTGGGGGGACTTGACTCAAAGTATTAAGTTCAGGGTAGCACTGTCTAGTGCGGTATAAAAGTTCTTTGGAGCACACACGGCCACGCAGAAGCATGACAGAACAGGCTGGTCAACTCTTATCCTTGCACAACATACGCCCGGTGGGGTATTCCCAGACCCATAGATCAGAGACAATGCCGGATACCAGTCCCTGGCGATTTGAGACAGCCTTATACGATCGAAAGGAGATAAGGACACGAATGTGCCATCACGCAAATTCAAATGAGGCAATCCAGAATGGGGATATTCGTGAGATTACCAGGGAGGCAGACAAAGCCTAGTGTTCCAGGCGAGTTATGCCGTCGATTAGCATTCAGGTTGAGTTGAGATTCAAGGTTTCCACCTGCTCAGACGTTCATGACATCAAGGACAACAACGATTCCATCCATGATAATGAAAGGGAGTGTCGAGGGTGGACTCTGTTTTCGTGGCACATCCGATGAGAGATTGGTTCCGGCATGATACGGCTGTCCGTGAGATGAATACCATGGTCAATCAGGAGGCTAATTTCCATCATGGTTGTTTGGATCGGTGGATCTGTCCGCACGACGACTATGCCATGTCATTTATGTTCGCAGCAGCAGCGGCAGCGATTGGGTTCGAAGAGAGCTTCCTTGATGGTCTTGCCATCCATACGCGTGCCCGTATGCCAGATATACTGTCCTGTACCCCTCAGAGCGATTTCATCGAGCCTGACTCGGCGAGGATGATCTTCCTTGCGTCATGATCACGTTTTGGGCCTTGGGGTGATGTCAGATCTCACAGAGATATACCGAACTTGGCACATTAATAAAGTGAGCGGCGATAGATGTGTCACCGAAGAAATCTGTGCTGATGCTGAAGATATCGGCCCGGTATCAGTCGAACTGCAGTGAAATGTGCTTCTCGTAGACTCAACGCCAACGGGAAAGCCTGTCAGATCGCTCCGGGACACTGTTCCACCAAAAAAGAGATGACGAGGAATGAGCCTGGTCGCACATACCAAAGGTCTATTAGAACGAGGCTCTCGACACTTTCTGTCTGCTTGAAATTCACAAAAGACAAACGTTTAGCACGGAAGAGCTGATCGTCCAAGGTGGCCATCTCACACCCCCTTCTTAGCCAGGCAGCAGATGTCGCCAAGCGTGGCTGCATATTCCATAATTAGCTCTCGCCCGGCCTTTCGGCGCACGCCGCTTTCGCCGTCGAGAATGGCTGGGCAATAGATGCCGGGGGATCGGTCCTTAATCGATAGATCACTGTGGTCTGGAGAGTGTGCTGCCGGTACATAACACAGTCGTGGCCGTATCTGGACCTTGCTACTGCTGTTGATGAGATCAGGATAGAGCAGTCTAAATGGAGTCCGGAATAGAACAGCACACAGGAATACCCAGACGGATGATAAAGGGAAAGTGGTCAGGAGTTGCCGAAGAGAAGAGTCCCTATCTTTATAGCCGTGCTTGTCCACTTTCAAGCGATGGAAGTATGGCAACAAGAAATGCGCCTCGACCCTCTGCAGCCACGGTGAGGCTCCATCGACGCTTTACCTCTGAGAGCAAGTCACAGGCTTGGAGGGTCACACAGATATCGCTTTGCTCGGTCTCACCGGGCGATCGCCTTGTTGGTCAGCGGGCTGCAGGATCTCTCTGCAGCCCCCTTTGGGTGGTAGAATTGCTGTGCCACTGTACAGCATCAAAATCGAGTGCCAAAGGCAGAATGAGGTGATAACAGAAAACAGACAGTCAAGCCAATACAGCATTGTTGAGATGAAGCGTTGGGTCTTTGAGGCTGGACAGACCGGAAGGTCTTGTCATCGACTTGCAACGCGGCCACCGCCATTGGCGACGGTGATTGCCAAAGGACCGCATCATCAAACAAGTGCGAAGCAGCAAGGGGGGGGCCAAAGATCCTGATTCGTCATCAGTGTGCAACAACCGAATCAGACATATGGATTTGCATAGAATCGATGGTGAAAGTGTCCAGTGGCGGTCGGGCGACGGAGAGGGCACTGGCTAGTTAGGGCTTTTCGGCAAACGTGTAGTGCTAAGTTACTGACTCACCTCAGACACTAGCTAAGGCCATTAATTATAGGCCCGACTTGGAGGGCCGTTTCACAAGTCAAACGTCGGCCCGGCTCCTTCCCGTGGCGGCCTCGCCGAAACGTTCAACTGGAGCACTTCCCCCAACCCCAGTGTGACTTCACCAGAGCCTCATTGCTGCCGAGAGCAAAGGCTTCGCATCTTCTTGAACAGCGCTCTTGGTGACGTTGCGAGGGTGGTGTCTCTGACCCAGTGGGCATGGCATTGTATTGTGCAGTTCAAAGGTCGCTCGGAGCTGAACCAAACATTACATCCAATGGCATTGGTCCAGAGCCCGTCCGCACATCAGTGCAAAGCCAGAGTCATTTCTTGTCCAGCGTCGTCATACCGTCGTCTTTATATCAGTTCCTGATGGCTCTTCACCCACATGTCTTTTCGACTTCATGGTTCTGAACTCGGGAAAGAATGATCATGGTCCGTCGAAGGTGGTTGCTCTTTACGCTGATCCTCGCTGCTCGCGCTCAGCAAACCGATGACAGCAGGGACAAGGTGCCATGGCAATTGTCGCCAAACCAACGGGGTACAATGGACATCGTCTGGTCCTGCCTTTTCACCGTGTTCATATGTGTGTGGACTGCCGTCCACTTGAATGTACCCGCACCACCAGAGACGGATACACGCCTGGATTTGTGGATTAGGAGGATCAAATGGGGTAAGCAGTTTTCCCGCTGCTGGAACGGACGGGAGACATGCTGATGACTTCAAGTGGGTAACAGCACCATGATGCCGGAGATTGTCATGATGTTCGCGGCCGGGCAATGGTCCCTTGCACGGTCATGCTGGAGAGAGATGAGGGAGATCCTTGACGAGCTGGATCAGCAGGCCACGCTGGAAGAAGGCGACCTCGTCATCAAGCAGCCACCACCACCATCACCACTCACCGCAACACCATCACCACCACTCACCGCAACACCACCAATACCACCCCCACCACCGCTGGGCGATGGTGGCCAGACCAAGGACCCGCGTCGTGCCATGATTCATGTGTCCGAGAGGTGTGTCGACAAACTGGAATTGGATGATATGACACGACCCAAGCTTCGCCGTTCTGAGACCGTCGAACAACGGCATAAGAGAAAAGACGACGAGCGTTGGACTTTGCGGCATGGTAAGCCCCGGTCTCCCTGGCGACGGAAGACACGACCTCATGAATTTGTGTAGCATTCTTTGCCAACATGGGTGGTTTTCGGCTCCGCGACCGGGAAGGCCGTCTATATATCATCACGGGCAAGCACATCAACTTCCTCGTGCGCCACCGATACATTGGCCTTCCCAAGATCACATTATTGCAGATCAATGACCGCAGCAAGTCCGACAGCCTGGCCAAGTTTCTCGCCGTTGGACAGGTGGGATGGCTGGCAGTCCAAGTGGTCGCCCGTGCGATACAGAAACTTGAGACGACTTCTCTGGAGATCACGACCTTGTCTTTCGTCGTCTGCACACTTGGCAGTTTCATCGCGTGGTACCGCAAGCCATACGACGTCCAGACCTTTGTGGAAATCGAGATGCCCGATTATGCCATTGCCGACATCCAGCTCCAGTTCGTCGACAAAGACGGCCGGCAGCGTGATCTGGTACAGGAATACGCTGCCGCTCATCCACTAAAGGTGGTTCGAAATGACCACGGACAACTGGTGGCGCCGTACACCCCTTTGACAATCATCGACGACGGATTGCCCACATACACCGATTCATTCACCGATCAGGTTCGACATTTGTGGGGGAGCAAGCCGTATGACCCCAACAGAATACGCAACGACCGGCTTCCCATCTTGGAGAAGCAGGTCACGGCCGTGGTGGCCCTCGTGACACTGTTGTATGCGGCCCTCCACGTCGCGGCGTGGGATATACCTCTGCCGACGGCGACAGAACAGCTGCTCTGGCGCATCGCATCAGTGATCCTGGTCGTCTGCGTTATTTTCTGGTTTTTCATGGATCACTTCCAGGAGTACTTGGCACATAGAAGGACAAAGAAGGGAATGGCGCCCGAAGGCACAGTGGTCCCTTGGTGGAGAATCCCTGCGTCACTCATCCTCACCATCGTCTACAGCATCTGCCGGCTCTATGTCATTGTCGAATCATTCACGGCTTTGCGATTGATGCCCGCCAGTGCGTATACGCAGGTCGACTGGGGGAAGTGGATTCCCCATATATGATGGCCCATATTTGATGGCGTCTCTGGGAGTGAAGCAGGAAGCCCGATTTCTCTTGAATCGAACTGGCACCGGGGGAGCGAGGTTTGGCGTTGTCATACGAGGAGGATAGCAAGATCCTCGGTATGGGGATACTAGCGTTGTCCAGACTAAGCTGTTAATGATCTCTTGCCAACTGAGTCGGAGTCGATGGTGGTTGGCCAGCGTCTTCTGCAGGGGGGTTAGACAACGTAGAGCTGGTGTCGTAAAGTCGGGCAGTGCTATGGCGTCCTAGGCATGCTTGTCTGTACCTTGACTGACAGCGGAATGCTGTCCGCGAGTGTGTTGATGAGAAGCAACGCGCAGTGGAGATAATATCGCAGGAGGAAACAAGGCTCCAGTTGCAGTCAGTCTCGAGTGAGTATCGGCTGGTAGCATCTCGGATTGTAACCTCGAAGTGAGCAAGGTCAAGCGCCAAAACTGTGCCCAATCACCTCCATTCACTAATTCATCAACCAGCAAGAATTGGATTCTTCTTTCACAACTTCATTGCGACTTCATCCATGCATCAGCCAGCACATCCTAGTTCTTCCATCCCTTCCTATGACGTTGTTTTGATATGGCTTGATGAGAGCGCTAAGGTTGACGAGATCTGACTTGCATCCTGACCCGCGAAAAAGATCAGCAGCCCGCCCATCGGCTCTTCCCTTGCGCCGGTGCCTGGCATCTCCAATACCAGGGCGATGGATTACATCTGGCGATGCATTGTCATCATGCTCGCCACTTACATGTGGCTCCGGAGATTTCTGAGGTTCAAGGTATGTATGTATGCATGCATTCACCGCACATTACGACCACTGGCACTTCCTGAGTACTTTTATATACAGCATGACTCGGCCTTTGCTACGGCCAATGGCTGCAAACCACCACAAAAGCATTTGCATAACCCCTGGTACCTCCCGCTGGGAATGGACAAGTGTGCACCTCTTTCTGACTTTGTTCAACCATTGACGATCCCAGGATGTTTCCAACTCTGAAAGCAGACCGAGCGGGACGGCTCCCGGCATTCATGCTGCAAGAGTTTGGTAAACATGGGGATACATACACGCAGCGAGTACTCGGACAGTTCGTCATCTTCACCCGCTCGCCAGAGAATGTGCAGACGATCTGCAAGCGAAAATTCAAGGGTAAATCAGCTTCTTGCCTCGCACGTTGAACTCTGCTTGAAACTGACCACGATAGAGTATGAACTTGGGCCTGACCGCGCGGGGAATTTCAAGGCTCTCATCGGCGAGAGTATCCTGGCATTGGATGGATCCCAATGGACCAAATCGAGGGTAATGCTGAGGTATGCCCGAAGAACTCCCTCCGGCGAACACGCTGTCTCTGACGTGAGTTGGCTACAGACCCCATTTTTTGCGAAACTGGGACCAAGACTTTTTGAAGCTGGAGCAGCATTTCCAGCACCTCGGGAGACGGCTCACGATGGCGGACGTCAGTCAGCATTTTGTCGACATCGCCGACATGTTTTTGAAGCTGAGCACAGATTTTGCCACGGAAGCCGTTTTTGGCCAGTCCACCGACTCTCTCCTTTTCGATCTGCGACATTGGTCAGGCAGGCAGGACAAGGGCAGTGCCGGTGAGTTCTCCAACGTGCTGGGGTATTCGCTGCAGATGCTCGGCCAGCGACTTCAGCTGATCAACTTCTACTGGCTCCGGGATTCTCTCAAGTTTCGCCGATCGTGTCGTACCTGTCGGGCCTTTGTCGACAAGTACTTGACCGAAGCGCAGGCAGAGCAGAAGCAGGATCCCAAAGCCGGTGACCCGACGGGTCCGGTCTCGTTCTTGTCCTCGATCGTTGCGAGGAGAAAGGCGTCGACCGGGGTGATGCGGGACCAGCTGCTCTCTTTGCTGCTGGCAAGTCGCGACACCACGGCATCTTTTCTGTCCTGGACCGTGTATGCTCTGGCCCGACATCCCCAGGTGACCGAGAAGCTTCGACAGATCATCCACTCGCGACTGCCCAACGCTCGGCCACCCACAACGGCCGACATCTTAGCCTTGCCGTATCTGCGGCATGTGCTGAACGAGACCTTGCGGATTTTTCCAGTGGTACCGGTGAATGGCCGCACCGCCGTTACTGACACGGTCTTGCCCGAGGGAGGCGGCGATGATGGGAAAAGCCCACTGGCAGTGCCGGCAGGGACCAAAGTGGCATTCGTCATCTACGCCATGCACCGTCGACGGGACGTCTTTGGTGAGGATGCAGATGAGTTCAAGCCCGAACGATGGGAGGAGCCAGGAGCTGCTCCGAATGGCGATTTTGGCGGCGCATTCGTACCGTTCATCCTGGGCCCTCGAGTCTGCCTGGGCAGTACGTAATCCTTTGCGCACGTCCCTTGCGACCATGCTGCTGATCGGGTTTGCAGAGAACATGGCCTTGATGACCGTATCCTACCTGATCGTCCGGCTCCTCCAGACTTTTGACCAGATCGAGCTAGGACCCAGTCCAGAGTCGATGGATCCGCGGCGGAAGTCAGAAGAATGGCCCAGCGAAGAGACGCGATATGATATGGCGGACGGCGACACGACCTACAACATCGGCATCACCATGGCGCCGCGGGATGGCGTGTGGGTACGATTGCGCACGGCCTGGGAGGGGGCAGTACAGACGGGCCCAGTTTGAAGATGCCAATGGAGCATTGGAGGAGGCCGCCCAATGCATGGAGTCATGGCCCAAAGAGCAGCAGCCATCATGGTGGAAGTGTAGCAGCAGCGGCGAACCGAGCAAGTACTCGTTTCAGCTCCCATGGTCAAACAGCGGAGAATCGAGACTCGAAAATTGAGAATCCAGAACGGACACGACGACATGCTGGGAATGGGCAACTTGTCTTTTCGCTTGCGCGTCCATCTGAGGCGCATGTGCACCTCTACCCACCATTGAGGTGGAATATCCGCCCCTGGATGGTGCACCCTATCAGCGCCGGCCGTCTCGCACGTCATCTGCGCCACTGTCGACTACATGTCGACTGACGCGGCCTCTATCCCTGACTATACTAACCTTTTTATAGTCCCAATGTCGCCGCATTCACGCGGTCTCACCTCCTTCGCCAACTCCATTCTCCTCGATCGATAGAGGTTATGGGCTATTCGGTTGTCCACAGGAAAGAAGCCATCTTCAGTACAACAAAACGATCCTAGTCACGGCCGATCACTACCATCGACCCCGCACAACCAGCCAGCCACCATATTTGAGGTAATCTTATATTCACCACCATGACGGCCTCCATGCTTGGATTTGTTCTGTACGTTCTACCACCCCTTCGGCTTCAGTGAATACACTAACATGTACCTGTGCGGCCACCTGTTCAGACCCAATTTCCTCTCCAGCAATCCACTTCTCGACGACGACTTTTTCAATGAACCGTCGACTATGAGACCCAAGCTGACCGCCGCGGCTACCGTTATCGTCAAGCAGGGCTCTTCTGAGAGCCAGAGCGTGAACTCGTGGCCCAGCTCCTCTAGCGGCTGCTCAGTCGTAGCGCGCCATCCCATGGACGCCCAAATTTATTACGCCGCTCCAAGTGCTTGATCTATTGGTCATGATTTGTCCAGATCCAGACCCGGACCAGACAGGGGGTTCCTGGAAATGGGATGTGGATCTTCCGGGTTACCTCCCCACTCTCTCACACTTTCACATCGATTGACCCTTAGCCGACACCGGCAGCAGCGCAACTTAGACGTCCACTCGGCCGTGGGGTGCGCAACTTGCTGCGCGGCAGACAACGAGTCCATTGTCGGTGGATCATATTATACGCTCCGAGTCGAATCCGACATCATACCTCATGAGACTGAGTGGCGAATTTATGAACTACGAGCCGTCGCCTCAGTCCAGCATGAACGGCTCGTGTTGGCCTCGAGCAAGCTGAATCTGCCTCGCCTGGTCGACTGCCTTACTGGTGACTGGCTGACAGAACCCGCTGATGAATCCTTGCCTGACTTGCTTATCTTCCACAGCAACGGAACAAGAAGGGAGCAGTGGGGAATTTCAAAACCCCTGTGCCCAAAGATGGAACGAAGCCAGGCTCCTTATCATTACCTCTGCTGTGCTTTTGTTCTGCAAGACTGTCACGGTGATAGGATCAGTCGGCAGAGCGGAACACAGTGAGTAACGCCGCCTTGCACGATGTCCATGTCGTGTAACCCTCGCTTCCTGATGCGATAAAGGGGTTTGCACCAATTCGGACTCTATTACCGAAAGATATGACATGACACACAGGAGATGGGCAGGCATAAACGGTCCGCAAGCCTTGATTGGCAATGTACAATATGGTGGAAGACTTTGTGAACCGGACTGGAATTCAAATTGAAATTAAACGAAATCTTTCCTCTGGGGTCGTCATTTGTCTCTACATACTCTGAATGGCAATGTATCGAACGAGATCAATATTAAGCCACCACATACATATATCTCCAACGTCCTCAGTCTCATACACATCCATGCCCGGCTGATGAATCTGGGACCACCTCGAGTGACAGAAGTGTGACCTGATCGTCATGATCGTCATCTTATCCCAACAACACCACGGCCGTCGGTTTACACAGTTCCATGGGGAAGTAACAGAACGGCCCTACGGGTCCATTTTCCTCGTGCTCGCAGTGAGACCACACTCCAAACACGCCGCCGGAGCGGATGCCGCCCGGTTGGACGCCCTCGAGCTGCCACTGGTCCTGTCCGCCGTAGTTGATGATGAATCTCCAGCGCACCTCTCGGGCTCCCGGTACGAGCGACACGCAGCCTCGGACTCCAATCACCGGTCGATGCATTCCGCCATGGCCGCGAGACAGGCCAGTGAAGAACAGAGGTGGCAGGTCCGTGCAGACAGGGAGACGGCTCTTCAGCCTCGGGTCGTTCTTGATGCCGTTGTCCAGCTTCAGGTCGAGCTTCGACAAGTCGCCGCAAACTTCTGGCTCGTCGTCCAGCGTCGGTCGTGGGCCCAGGTGGTTGTCCCATGTGTTGAACGCGAGCAGATCTGCGTAGTCGAGGAACGAGTAGGTACCCAACCAAGGCCCGGTCACTCGGGCCCAGTCCTCTGGCACCGTGGGATCGACCAGCGTCCGATGTGGAATGGAGAAGCAAAATCCTTGGGGCATGGCAATATGACCCTCTACACACATGCTAAAGTTACGTCCAATCACGCTGCACACACCTTCGAGCAAACGCCAGTTGACTCGGCCGCTGCCATCCTTCAGAAATGGGCCGTAGTCGCTCTGTGGACCGATGAGGTGCCAGTCGTAGGCTATCCGTCTCGCGGCGCCCCATGCCTTGTGCTCCAGCCGCTCTCGAGCAGTCAGACCATGCAACACGTGGAGTCGACTGGCGCTGTCCGGTCGCTGCTGCTTCTCGCTTTCCGACCAAGTCATGGACCGAGTCACTGGTCGTCCGGGCGAGTACCAGGTCGTACTTTCAGCGCCCGACCCGGCGCTGGATCGGCTTCGGCCTGAGTCGTGAATGAGAGCTTCCAATCCCGGTTGATACTCATTCATTGCTCCCAAGCGCTGTAGATTTAAGGAGCTCCGATCGTCCACTTCCGGAAGTCGACCTTGAGCTTTCTCACGTGCGGTCGGGCCAAACTTGGCCGTGTCGACGATGCTCAGAATGGCTTCCAGGTAGTCGGTGACGAGCTCCTCATCGTCGAGGGTGGGCCACTGTGAATGAATGGCCTGCAGTGCACGAAGCCGTCTTCTCAGTTCTCGATACCAATCCCAATTCTCTTTCCCAGTGACAGGGGCCGACTCTGGCATCATCGACCATGCGTCCTGCGGGTCATCGAAGACAAGCAGGAACGCGGTGCGCCACAGAATCTGGTTTCCCGGATTGATAAATGCCTGAGCACGTCGACACGTCCGACCGAACTTGACAAGGTCAGCGGGGCTCAAAAGGGACAGGACAGCGCTCAAAAGCTCCTGCGGGAAGTCCAGGATGTCCATTGAGCTGGTCGAGATGATGAGCAGAACAATGCTGCTCCGGAGTGATCATCAAGTCACGGCGAACGATGGTGGAGTGGATTGAAGATAATCGGCCGGCTCAACTTTTGGCTGTAGACTCCGTTTAGATTCAGTAGTTGGTAGTGACTTAGAGCACCGGTTTGAATTAGTAGCTGCTCCGGGCACAATCCTCTCTACAGACCGACATCCAAAGAAAAGCAATGTGCTTGCACTGTACAGGGTTCGTCTCTTTGGATGGCATTGATCTGCCCAGACCTCCAGGGGTTCATCGACCCCGCCCATGACAGCCAAGGATGCCGCTCTGCCAGTCAGTCAAATCACTCTCCTGGCCGCAAGGCACAGCCTCACCGCAAGCCATGCCTGCGCCGCAATGACAATCTGGTCTTTTACGTATATCAAAAGGTACTGCCAGTATCGGAGGACGCCTTGGCCTCAGCCCTCCCTGCTCCCGACGGTCCTTTAGCCAAGAGTGCAATCGCGAACACGGAGCATCCTGGACAGCCATGCCTCTCCGAGATCTCCTCAAGAAAAAGGACACGGGCGCGGCCGAGGAAGTGCCTATGCCATCGGTTTCGCTCCCCCAGGCCACAGAATTCATGTTTGTGCGTACCGACACCCATACTCAGGAAGTCATCAATCCTCCCGTGTTTGAGGGCGAGTCAGAGCCAGGAGTGTGGGCGACCGCAGCAAATGCCTCCACCCCGCCCAAGCGCGCATTCAGCCGATTTCGTAAAAGCTCGAGTACGCCGTTTCCCGACTGGACGTCGCCCCAAAAGGAGCAGAAGGAACATAAAAGACTGTCGGAACGATTCCACTTGACCAAGAGCCGCTCGGCGAGCACAAGCTCCGTCAACCTGCCCGCAGATCTCCCGGACATTGACGATGCGTACAGTGACCAGGGCGATCGCCAGGAGAAGGAGGCAAAGTGGGAAGAACGGGCGACCATACTGGCAAGCAAGAGTCCGAATCTCGCGGGCAAGAGTCCGACCGCGGCAAGCAGACCACCGACGGCAGACATTTCATGCCTGAATCTGAACGGGCCTGAGCGGTCGGACGCCGGGCCATCCAATCGTCCTCGCAGTATCAGTGATGAAAAAAGTGATGCCAACATTCAGGAGGCCATTCGACTGCACGAAGCTGGAGAACTGGAAGCCGCCACGCACATGTTCCAGCAGCTGGCCGAGTCGGGCAATGTGTTGTCGCAAGTGCTCTATGGCTTGTCCCTTCGTCACGGCTGGGGTTGCGAACCGGATCAGGAACGTGCAGTCAGCTACCTCTCCGCAGCGGCGTCAAATTCCGCCACCATCGAAGCGGAAGCACTCAAGGCAGGGGTGAAAAAGGGTGGAGCGGCGAAAGGCGAACTGGTCCTGGCCATCTTCGAGCTGGCCAACTGCTTCAGAAATGGCTGGGGTGTGCCCGTCGACAAAGTCGCCGCGAGACAGTACTACGAAACGGCGGCCAACCTTGGAGACACAGATGCGATGAACGAAGCTGCTTGGTGCTATCTTGAAGGATTTGGTGGTAAGAAAGACAAGGTGAGTGGCCCTGTTCTTCTCGTACTGCGGGCATCTGCGTGGCCCATGGCGGCGGCAGCACCTGTTTCCCTTTCTTTGCCCCCCTCGGATCGTCCTATTGCACGACGTCGAACCAGGGCATGTTGAAGCAACCTAACTGAGCCGCATCATGGCACTTGCGAGACCCATGCAGACGATGCCACCAGTCTGCCGTACTCCATTTTAGCACCCGGCCGCTCGGAGGCGGCTGAGGGCTAGAGCCGTCCGGCCTGAATGCGGCCTCCCAAATACCCGAAATACCTAAATACGGCACACGTTCTCTCGCTGCATCACTTTGGGCATCAATGCAGACTCGGTCGGACCATTGAGCGTTCGAAAACCCGGGCGACTTTGTGTGGTACCTTGCATTAGTCTGACCTGGTTCTGCCCACAAATGATGTTAGAAGTCGGAGAAAGAGGCTAACACGTGCCCTATCGGGGATGCATAGTTCAAAGCCGCACAATTGCTGAGATTGGCCGAGAAAAATGGGGCAAAAACGCTGGGTAATAGCTGGTAAGTTTACCACTTCTCTTGCGCACTCTCTCATCACCCTGTGTTGCCCTCTTTTTGGTGTCGAGAAGTTCCCGCCAAGACATGTCCATTGGGCCTGGCGGCAGGACCAGTTCTCCTGCGACCACTTCTGCGACCAGATGTTTGTCTGGCCGGACCCACACAGGAAGGACATGTAACGTGCCTGTGACCAATGAATAAATTGAGGTGGTTGGGACTGAGTGATGCTGACGTTTAATGAGAGATGATGCTGACGAATTTTGGGTGTAGGATCTGGAAGGAGAAGTACGACCCCAAGTAGGACCGGGCCTACAATCGGTCGTCACGACGAGGCCCGACCTTGGGACTTGGGGGCTCATACCGCCAGCCACATTGGATGGCTTTGGCCGACCGACGGGTGCCGGGCGAGGCAGCGAAGCATTGAAGGAGGCGATCGAGTGAAGACTTTTGTCTCACACGACGTAGGGGGTCACCAGACAGTGGCGACCATGGCGACCATCTGCTTGACTGCTCGGCCGGATCCGCCCAAATCCCTCAATCTGAATGTATTTGGGGTGAGGTATGGCGGTGTGACCGTCAGCGTCCGCGTCAGCGTCAGCCAACTCGGGTGCTTTGCTCCTCTGCCCTGCCCACCTAGGGACCGCGACGACAGCCGCTGTTCTTTGATCCTTCAGAATAATTTTGCCGCTGAATCCCAGTGGTCTCTGTCATTTCGTTACTACGCCCTGCGACGGACTCGAGAACGAGCCTTTTGCTCCTGTACGGCCATGAATGGATCGGTAGCGTATATATGATGAATGAATGAATTTATCCAAGGAGAAGATACGATCCACCACTATGCGGTCTTGTTGACCTTGTTCTCTTTCATGGATAGATGGCATAACACGTTTACACTTCGGAATGGTAGATTGAGCGAGTGGGTAAGACTCCCATATAGAATCATGTCTCATTTTCCACAGAGCTTGGCCTGGGCGACTTCCTGCTGCATATATCTATCACACCTCATCATACTCAGTCATGCCCAAGCATAGCACATCATAGCATCACATCATAGCGTAAATATCCTGATCGTGTAGTAACTACAATACCTTATCCACAGTGTGTCTCGGGCAGTAACCTGCTCGGCCCATCCCAACCACGATCCGTCACGGTGACCACTGTCTGCCTGATATACTGCATTTGTCCTTGTTGTCATCCAGAGATTCGTCTTCCTCTTCCCCCATCTCTCTCCACACAAAAGCCGAGCGGGCGTTCGAAGAGAGCAAGTCGTTAAAGCTGGCCACCTCGCTCTCGTGTCTCTCTTCCGCTTCTTGTTTCGAATGTATGACGTTCCCAATATTTGTGTCTGACCAAACCAATTCATTCATTCGTTCGTTCGTGCAGTGATTCGTTCACATTCATTCATCATGCACCCACCCGTTCGCCACAGATTTGAGAATAAGAAAATCGTGCCCTGAAGCATGAGTCTGTAATTCATTCTGCAATGTAGGAAAATGTTGTGCTCAAGGAATGATTCGTGCCATCCGTTCATAATCCAAAATTGACAGTCGAAGAAAGGTTCATGAAATCGTGAGATCCTTGGAAAGGAAGGAAGGCGGTCCACATACATCTGTACACAGGATGGCTCAGCTCTGCTACTCCACCCTGGCAATCATCTCTCTGAAATCGCGCAGGACCTTCTCCGGCACATGGTCAAGCAAGACGCTCCGCTCACGCGCCTTGCTGCTCAGCCCGCTCATTCTGTCGATGCCATCGCGCTCCGCCTGCATGCTGGCAAAGAGCTGCTGGAGTCGCGTGGGCTTGACCTCGACGAGTTCTTCGTCGTCGTCGTCAAATGCGCCGTCTCCATTGGCAATGTGGTTGTAGGATGCAGCTGAGAGCGTGAAGGCCGCGGCGGTCTGTTGGTGCCGTGTCGGTGTGGTGAGAGTGGTGTGCAACGCGTCGAGGGTCGACGCGCCGTTGGTGGATGCGGATGTGGATGATTGATGGGGGTTCATGCGGGACAGTTCCGAACCGGAAACCGTGATCGGGAGGTTAGAGTTAGCGTAGCCCAGAGCCGGTCGCGAGGGCATGAGTTCGGATGCTGATTCAGGCGCGGAGTCGAGGACGGCTTTCAGGACGTTACCAGCTTCGGCACGGTAGTCTTCGGACAAGGGCGGGATTGATGACGGGAGTATCGCGGCGGCCGAGGTGCTGCTCGGATCTTTTGTCCCGGTGTTGGAGGCGATGAATGCGCCAAAGAGCAGGCACATGTAGAAGGTATTCCAACTAAACCCTCCCTCCGACTTGGTATCGACCGCTTTCGAGCTGGTTGTCATGGGTGGCTGAGTCGAGGAGGCTGGCGGCGGCGGCGGCCGTGGAGTGGCCTGTCTTTGCAGGGCGTCACTGTCTTCCATCTTCAGGTCATCCCGGTTGATCAGGCTGAACTCGTCGTCCCAGTTGTCCTCTATATCGAGAGCACCAAAGTTACTGAAGTCGGTCGAAAAGGCATCCGAACTCGACATGTAGCCCCGCGCACTCTGCTGCCTCTCCAAGTCCCGAATGCAGTCTTTGAGCACGTTATTCATCCGCCTCAGTTCGGCCGTCTCGAGAGTCTTGGTGCGGATGGCTTCATCGCGATCGTACTGCAGTTGGTGGATGAATTGGTCGTATTGTTGGCGTTGTTGCATCCACTGCTCGCGTTCATGGTTCAGTGTGCTTTCAAGCTGGGTGATGGTCTCTTCGAGTTCGGCCTTCTGCGCGGTAAACGTTTTCTTTTCTTGTTCCAGCTTTTCCGTGTGGGTCTTCTTCCGCTGGCGGGAGTCGAGGCTGCAAGGACCACGGTCAGTCATCAGATGCAGGGCATCCATCGACGGGCACTTACGCTGCTTGGCGGTTTCGCAAGAGTCGCTTCTGCTGCTTGAGCTCCTTCTTCTCGGTCTCGTCGGTCGACTGGAGGATCAAGGCGTCGATGTTGGCCAAGTTTCGCTCTTTGGGAATTTCAAACTTGGCATTCTTCTTGCGTATCCCATCCGACCGGAGGACGGTCATGGGCGAGGAGCCCCGGAATCTCGGGTTTCGCAATCCGGCTCTTGATTCAGCCGTGTCCGAGGAAGCCGCTGAGCACCATCCTCCCTGGCTGGATTGCGGTGACATGGAGACGGCCGAGGCCGGGTCTGGCTGTGGATAGCCTGGATAGCTGACCGGACCTCCATGGTACGGAAGTGGTTGACCGAACGAGTCCTGGACCGGTCCATACATGGGGGTGGGCGTGCTGGTTTCCGATTGCGCGGACAATGGCCAAGCGGGCGGAGGCACATATGGAGTGCCATATTGCGCTTCGTTCATCTGGACCACCGCTTGGGTGTTGAGGCTCGACATGGGCACGCCCGAGTGTGAGTAGTGGCGCATCTGGGCCATGGCGACGTGGGGACGGTCTGTCCACATCTGCGCAGGGGCAGCGGTAAAGTCGTCCTCGACCTTGATCATGGACGGCCGTCGACCGTGGGAAGCGCCTGTCACGCCTACCGAGGTGGACGAATCGAGACCTTTTTTGTCGTCGAGAATTTCGCTCGTGTCGCGGTCGTCGTCGTCGTCGTCGTCTTCGCCAAAGCCGGGCTTGACATCCTCCTCGGACCACTGCGGTTGGCCGTAGAGGCCGAAGGCTTGGTGTGTGGGATAACGCAAAGCCATGCCTGGACCGTCGTGGAACTCGGAGCCCGCAAATGGCGGTGTGCAAAGGTGGGGGGGGGGTCAAGCCGTGTCAAGTCGAAATTCCGGAAGGGCACCCACGTCAAGCACAGGTGAAGAGAATGGGTTGAAGGCAGAGCATGGCAATATCGGTCGAGGTAGTCGAACGATCCACGAGATGGGAAGACACCTTTGAGGAAGAGGAGGGGAAGGAGAGAGCAGCCGAATTAGTATGGCGGGCGTGAGGAGCACGATGGTGTCGATACAGTACCGTACCAAGCCTGGAGGCCCGTGGATGGGTTCCTCGATATCGGGACTGGAGACGATTTGAGGTTACCTGTTCCGTGTCGAAGCCCAGGTGGAGAAGATTGGTCTCGCAGTGCCACGGGTGGGCAATCCCAGCGACGGTTGGTGGTCGGGAGCAAGCGAGTGCTGGATTGGATGCCCGGCGGTGACGTTTGGGCAGATCTGCAGAGAGGGCGAGCATGCTCTGCGGATGGACAGGCCTGGCTAGCAAGGAGACTGGGCGAGGGTGATGGAGCGACGAGTGCGAGTGGGTGAATGGGTGAGCCGACAATGCTCCATCGCGTGCTGCATCTGCAACCTCACAGCTCGGCGGTCATAGGCTTGTGAGCGTTGCCACTGACTGGCCGCGCAATGATCCGGCACTGGTCGACCTTATGCGGCCATGGCCGTACCATTATTAGTTCGTTGATTCACCTGAGATGTCTGCGGCAAAAGAAAGCTAGTAGTCGGTTCTTTGCGCTCTTCTCTGCCGTCGTCTGGAGACCAACTTTGGAACAAAAGCGCGCCCCGCGTTGCCTACGGCCCGTTGCATCTGACCGCAAGTTGGGCGTGTTTTCATCTCGTGTGCCGGCCGTCTTGGGGGGCGACCAGTTTGACCCGGCCATCCAGAATTACGAGCCCGGTCGAGCGTCTCATGCCATGGACGCAGCAATGAGACCGTTGTAATCCTTGAATGCCATCGATCACGCCTAGGTGAGGCCGAGGGGGATGGGACACAATCGGAATCGGAGACGCGACCCTGTCAACAGATCAGCCGCCATGCATTTTCTCCGGTGCAATACGAGCGGCGAGGTCATGAGCGGTTTGCAGCTAATTGACTTTGGGTCACTAATTCGGCGGCACGGGCCTGCCCTCGCCGGGTCTCTGCTTTGTGGTTGCGGCAGCAGAGTGATCATTCTGGGAGTGGTGCTGGTGGTGGTGCTGGTGGTGCTGTTACTGCTCGCAGCATTGGGTGGCTAGAGCATCGTCGGCCTGACCACACCGCGTGAACGATCCAGGCGCATCCATCTTGATCGCGGCCCCATCG
>Ga0255336_100110_pt1 | contig 191478 bp, 171 predicted proteins | sample MeOH1_35cm_T3_17_FD_189102 | JGI IMG/M metagenome (GOLD analysis project Ga0255336, IMG submission 189102) | Sandy soil microbial communities from University of British Columbia, Vancouver, Canada - MeOH1_35cm_T3_179 | ecosystem: Engineered > Artificial ecosystem > Sand microcosm > Unclassified... | reverse complement strand
CCAACTGGGATGGAAATCACACCCTACAATAGTCATGAAGGCTTCTCCTGACCCAGCTTCTTGGTCCTCAACCAAAGAATACCGGGTTTCGCTGAAGCCTTCGTTCTTATCCCATCACGTCCCGCCCAGTTTCATCGGGCTGACGTGGGGTAGTTGCTTTTGTTCTTGATTCCGATCGTTCCCAACCCAAAGAACTACGTTTCCTAGCTCCTCAACATTGGCCAGGAGGTAAGGAGGCGCAAAATTTCTTTTCGGGTGAAGAGAAAAATGAGAGAAGGAGAGAACGGAGAACAGATTTACCATTGAAGCAACTCTTAAAGAGACCGATTACTTGCTTCGATAATATCTATGCGGTTAATGTTCGAGAACCCTGCATTACGATTAACTGATATCTAACCTCCCCCCTCACGACGATTAACCTTTGAGCTAATGTTTCCTTTTTACCTGACCAGTGTACTTTTGACCCAGCGCTCCTCAGTCCCTCTTCAAAAATCGCGAGCGATGCCGTGCCCGGAGCCCTTCCGGCAGTTCATCCTTCTTCAGGAAACTCAACGATCCGTCCACCTCAAGAACACCGACCGCCACTTCACCAATGCTTCCGATACCGTGTTCGCGCAGCGCCCTCATCACCTCGTCCACCGTCAATCTCTCCTTCTTGAGATGATCGATAAGTAGACTTCCATCATGTATCAGCAGCGAGGGCGAACCCTGCACCATTCTCCGGAACCTGCGATTTAAGCCGCTCAACTCTGCGATCAGATAGTTCAGCGTCAGCAGAACGATCGCTGCCACCGCACCTCCCGCCAGTGAAGTATCCGGTCCCGTCATCGCATTCTGAACCGAGTTACTCAGCAGCAACAATAATGTAAGGTCGAAGGGCGTCATCTGTCCGACCTCGCGCTTGCCCGTCAAACGCACTCCCACCAGCACCAACAGATACACCGCACCGGTGCGCGCAACAATCTGCCAGGCAGTAGTCCATGTAGTCAGCATAGCTCTCCGATGCAGCAAAAGCCCGGCTCTGCCGGGCTCTTGCGATTGCAGTTCTGTTATTTAGGTGTTGCCATATATCCCGAAATTTGGTCTTTGCCAACGTTGAAGACTACTACTTCGTAGAGTTGTTTGTCTCGTCCCGTGTAGAACTGCAGGGGCTCTCCGAGCGTTCTATCTTTCTTCTCAATCGTGTGATCATCCGCATAAACATTGAGCGTAAAGCGGGACTTCTTGGGATCGGTCTTCTTCAATTCCAGACTCACGGTTGCAATTGGACTGCGCTGTTTCTTCCTCAACGTGAACTCAAAGTAGTTGCGATCGCCCTTATGCTTCAAGAACTCCAACTCATCGTGATTCTTAGCGATCAGTCCGCTATGAACGTTCAAGTCGCCGATTGCGGTTTCAAGTTTAGCCTTCGTCGCTGCAAGATCCGAACGTGTGCTGGCGATATCGTTCTTCGCTCCGCCAAGGTCGCTCTTCACGCCGGTCACGGCTGAATTCACGTTATCGACTTCCTTGTTTGTTGCCTGTTGAGCAGCGGCCAATCTAGCGGCTGCGCGCTCCTGCTGCGCCTTCAAATCAGCCGTTCTTTTCGCCAGATCCTCCTGCGTCATTCCCACCTTGGACCCGAGCGCCTCCATCCCGGCCTCGATGTTTTTGTTGGTCAGGTGAAGTTTGTCTTCAATAACCTTTGCTTCCGCATTCTGCCGCGTAGCGTTGGCTTCGAGTGAATTCACGCGACCGCGCAGATCGAAAATCAGATAGAGCGCGACTGCAAACAGAATGATCGCCACCACGGCTCCAGCCACTAGCGCGACTGTGCTCGTTTGTTTCTCCACACTTTTGATCTCAACGGTCTCAGACATTTGAGGGCTCCTGAAAGTTATCTGCAATGATTGTTCCAGCGCTCCTGCCCAGTGTCAACGAAGACCTTACTCCCTCGTTTTGAACTAAGGCAAAAGATTTGTGAGAGACACAGGCCTGAACTGAACAGTTTGGTTCTCGTCGTGCTCCAACATAGACCAGAAGAATTGCGGTCTAAACAGAGTATCGCTTTCCGTCGCAGGGCCTCTCAGGGCGAGAGGTGAAATTAGGCACCTGGAATGTATTCTCGGAGCCGTCGACAGAAAAGGCAGCGGCGCACCTTTTTTGTGGAGATGAATGCTGCTATTGACGCGCCGCTTACATACTCGGAGAAGAGAGTACATGGGACACATTCGACTGCTGCTTTCGCTGGCGCTGATAGCCACAACACTTGGCATCGCCCAGGAAAGTCGGTCCAACACAACTCCGGCCGCGGATTCATCTTCGGCTCCAGCCGTCGTAAATCCGGACGCTCAATCATCATCGCTGCGAATCCTTACGCCGGTCGCTGGCCAAATGCTTGAAGCCAACTTTGTGGATCTTCGCTTCGAGTTGGTGAAGCCTGCACTCAATGGGGAGCCTAACTTCATCCTGCAACTCGACGCTGCTGACCCAGTCAACACCACCGACACAAGCTACACCTTCTCCGACCTCCAGCCTGGAGTCCACAGCGTTCGAGTGACATTGGTAGACGCCAACAAGTCGCCTATCCCAGGCGGCAGTGCGACGGTGCAGTTCAAAGTGCCAGCAGTGAGTTCCCCTGCACGCACCGATGGCCCACGAGGAGCGAAGCGGCAGAATTCGAGTCGAACGATTGCCGGCGTTAGTCCCGCAGCGCCCATTCCTCCAGAGTTGCGTAACGACGGAGACCTCAACCTGCCCTTGGCTGGAAGTCCACTGCCTCTATTGTCGATTATCGGTTTTGGTCTTTTGATTGGTGGGGCAGCGCATGCAATGCGATCGAGGTAGAACTCTCGATTCATCTGGACATTCCAATTCTGGCCAGTGTTTCTGACGTGATTCACGGCATCTATCTCTGTAAAAGGGTTCGGAGATAAAGCCGTAACTCCCGTGGAACACACCGAATTGTCTCTACATACTCCAATGCGCTCCCGTTCAACGCTGAAGAATATCCGCCATCGCCTCGCGCCTGCCCTGTTTTTTGTTGGAGTCGCGATTTTGGGCTATGTAGGAGTGCAGTACGGCATAATGGTTGTTGAGCAGCGCCATCTGCAAGCACTCTGGCGAGCGCAGCAGGGGAATGATCGCAAGATTGAGCACCGCTCTTCCGTTGCACTCCGAGACGGCAGCTTGAGTCGGCTCACTATTCCAGCGATTGACGTCTCTGCCGTCATCGTTGAAGGCACTGATCCGCTCTCGCTGATGATCGGCCCCGGACATATGACTGGCACGGCACTGCCAGGCGACTCAGGCAATGTAGTCGTCAGCGCGCATCGCGAAACGTTCTTACGCAAGATCATGGACCTGAAACAGGGCGACCATATTCTGGTCGAGCGCGATGGCCAGACGTTTACTTATGAGATTGAAGAATTTCGAATTGTTAAGCCCGACGACATTTCGGTCGCGGCTCCGACAAAAGATAATCGACTCACTCTCATAACGTGTGATCCGGCTTACAACGCTGGTCCCGCGCCCCAACGTCTCGTTGTGATTAGCAGACTTCTAGTAAAGCCTCCTGCGTCCACCTCTCCCGCCCTGCAAGCCGAGAAGTCTTCAAAATCCCATACCTATATACGCCAAGCGGCAGTCAAGAAACCAGGAACGACTCGCCAGTCAGAATAAGTTTGAGTTAGGGATACAAACACCCCCCTCTAGTATTCTCATCCGCTGCTTCCGCTCACTCGCCGTACAATCGTGATCTGTTTACAATGGGAACGTGCAGAAATCGTATGACGTCATTGTGATTGGCGGAGGATTAATCGGACTCTCGCTGGCCTGGGAGTTGTCCCGCCATTCTGTCAACGTCATTGTCATCGAGCGGCGTGAACCCGGACAGGAGGCTTCTCACGCCGGTGGTGGAATGATTGCCAATCTCGATCCGGTGTTGCCAGTCGAATTGCTCGAACTTGCTCATCGCAGCGCCAACCTATATCCGAAGTTTGTGAATGAACTGTCATCAGAGTCGGGCCTGCCCATAGACTTGCGCGACAACGGCGTGATTGCTTTCGAACAGCATCCCATCGCGGAGCGCGAGGGAATCCGCAAAATCACTGCCGAGCAAGCACTCTCCCTGGAACCGAAGCTGACGATTCCTCCCGACCCTGCATACACTATCAGCGAGCGCGCTGTGGATCCGCGCGATCTGGTTTCAGCGCTCATTAGCGCTTTGAACAAGCGTCACGTAGAGATGGTCTCCGGTGAAACCGTCCAGCAAATTCAGCACACTCGTGGTCACGCAACTGGAGTGCTCACGGATCGCGCATCCTACACAGCACCTCTCATCGTGAATTGCGCCGGCGCATGGGCCTCTCAGATTGCGGGAGCTGGAAAAAAGCTGCCTACGCTTCCTGTAAAGGGTCACATGGTTGCGCTGGCGTTTCCTGATGAGTTGACGATGAGCCCTGCAGATCGCGAGATTAGCCGCGTTCTCCGTCATGTGCTCCGATCACGTTGGTGCTACATCATTCCGCGAAGCAATGGACGCTATGTTGTAGGTAGTACGGTTGAGCCCGCTGGTTTCGATAAAACACTGAATGCGTACCGAGTAAAGCGACTGCAGAATGCAGCGGCGCGATTGATTCCTCTCTTTGCCGAGGCACAGATTTCGGAAGCATGGACGGGTTTACGACCCGGCACTCCCGACAACCTGCCATTACTAGGAGCAACTGAAGTGGATGGGTACTTCGCTGCGACAGGACATTACCGCGATGGAATTCTTCTCACGCCAGTCACAGCCGAGGTGATGTGTGAACTGATTCTTAATGGTAGGTCTCCGGTCTCGCTGCAAAGGTTCTCTCCTCTTCGCTTCTAATGTTTCATGCTCATGCGCATGTTCTGTTTTTGAGTGTAGTAATCCCAACATCCCCATGCAGCTCGGTCCGCGAAACCACTTCCACGGCGCGGGGCAAGGCACACAATCTCGGGTGCTATACTCTCCAGTCTGCTTCACGTTTCAGCTTTCCATGCAGTCAGAAAGGATTTCCCATCATGGCATCGCCTGCAATTTCATTTGCAAAGAAAAACGAAAAGCGCTTTCTCGAAGAACTGAAGGAGCTACTTCGCATTCCCAGTATCAGCACCCTTCCGGAGCACAGAAGCGACATCGACAAAGCGGCTGGATTCGTGGCGGCAGAGTTGAAGCGCATCGGAATCGAGCACGTGGAAACAATTGAGACCGCGGGCCATCCCCTGGTTTATGGCGATTGGCTCCATGCTGCGGGCAAGCCCACGGTATTGATCTACGCACATTACGACGTGCAGCCCGCCGAGCCGCTCGATGAGTGGGTTTCGCCACCTTTTGAACCGACGGAACGCAACCAGAACCTGTATGCACGCGGCGCCGTGGACGACAAGGGCCAGCTTTGGATGCAGATCAAAGCACTCGAATCGCTTTTTGCCGCCGATGGAAAATTGCCGGTGAATGTTCGACTGCTCTTTGAAGGCGAAGAAGAAGTAGGGGGAGAGGCTGTCGAAAAGTTTGTGCACGAACACGGCGACCGCCTGAAGTCCGATGTAGCGCTGGTCTGTGACACCGAACTCTTTGCGCCTAACCTACCGACCCTGTGCGTGGGGCTGCGCGGCCTGGTGTACACAGAAATCGAAGCCCGAGGTGCCACATCTGACCTGCATTCCGGTATGTATGGCGGCGCGGCTCCAAATCCTCTGTTCGCGCTTTGCGAGATCATCAGCAAACTGAAAGACGAAGAGGGACGCATACTCATTCCCGGCTTCTACGATCAATGGGCTCCTCCTACTGCTGACGAGTTGAAAGCGTGGAAGTCACTGCCGTTCGACGAAGAGCATTACCGCAAGACCGAAGTGGGTTCAACGGTACTAACCGGCGAAAGAGATTATTCTGTGCTCTACCGCACATGGGCGCGGCCAACGCTTGAAGTTCACGGCATGCCAGGTGGATTTACCGGAACCGGCGCGAAGACCGTGATCCCGGCAAAGGCCTCCGCAAAAATCTCCATGCGCATGGTTCCCAACCAAGACCCCGATGACATCCTGGAAAAGTTCACCAAGTACGTTACGTCCATTACCCCCAAGGGAATTCAGATCAGCATCAAGGTCCATTCCAAGGGAAAGGCCGTAGTCGTAAGCACTGACAACAATTACATCAAGGCAGCAAACAAAGCGCTGCACGAAGTGTTTCAGAAGGACACCGTCTACATCCGCTCCGGCGGCTCTATACCCATCGTCGGCCAGTTCCGCAACGATCTGAAGATTCCTTCCGTGATGATGGGCCTCGGTCTCCCTGATGACAACATTCACGCCCCGAATGAGAAGTTCCACATTCCGAACTTCTACAAGGGTATTGAATCCGTTGTTCGCTTCTTGTCCATTCTCGGAGAGAAATAGAACTTCGAGGGCTGTCAGCCCGGTGAAAGCCGGGCTTTTCGTTTTGCATTCAGCTTCTTGCGTTTTGCTCCTTCCTCTCCTAGTCTTAAGAGGCTCTGTCGTTCTCCTTCCGTGCTTCCCCATACACGTCAGTTGTGCAGTGCGCCTCATTTTGCGTGGGGACACTTTGCACCGCTTCGCGTGCATGTGTGGTGTGGTTGCTACATAGCAGGTGCATATGTAGGGGTTTTGCACAGAGACCTACAACAAATGGGGTTTTGTCTCTTGACTCCCCTCTGGACGCTCGATAGAGTGGCAACAACTTGCGAGGCGGACCTCCCCACCGAAAAAGCTCGGGAGGGCTCGGATTTTCCGAGTTACCAGCCACCACTCGCGCAGCGCCGGAACGGCGCCCGGATACGGATTTGAAAGATGCTGGGTTCTTTACCAGCCCCGATCCCCGGGTTTCGATCCAGGCGTTCAAGGGCAGCTCCCAGCCGGAGCTCGATGACTCTACGAGATGCTAGTGGCGTCTTGACGGGGCCGACCCTATTTCACAGCAGACCGCCGATTTTGCGGAGGCGCATTTGTGGCCCGGCGGCGAGCGCGAGAAAGCTGCCTGGAACGTTCAACGTCCGGGCGCAAGGAGTACACAGTTGCTGAAACTCAAAAAGCTTCAGATTCTGGGCTTCAAATCCTTTTGTGATCGCACCGAATTGAGATTTCCCGGTGACGGCATCGCGGCCATTGTCGGCCCGAACGGTTGCGGCAAGTCGAACATCTCCGACGCGATTAGTTGGGTGCTGGGCGAGCAGAGCGCGAAGAGCCTGCGTGGCGCTCACATGACCGACGTGATCTTTGCCGGCACTCGCGAGCGCAAGCCGACGGGCATGGCTGAAGTCACACTCCATCTGATCGATCCCCAGGTGTATGAGGGCAGAATCGACGCTCCTGTCATCGATATTCAGGATGAGATGCCCGATCAGGATTGGGACGAGTCCTCCCTGCGCTCGCAACGCGAGCGCGAGGTTGAGGAGTACACCGAAGAGGTGCGTCCCGGCCAGACAGACGAAATTGAAGTAGCGAACGCAACGTCTGCCGACAACGATCTTTCCGCCGCCACTCCTGGCTCTGCTCCCGCAGACGCACAGGAGTCCTCTCCGTCGTCTTCCGCAAGCGATGGAGCTTCCTCTGTGTCTCCGGAGGCTTTGGCTTCCGGGGACCAAGGTAGCTACGCGACCGTGAGCGGCCCGCAAGTTGTTCTCAAAATTCGTAGACGCAAATTCAAGACGACCTTCAAAAAAGGCGAGATCGCAGTGACGCGGCGCCTGTTTCGCAGCGGCGACAGCGAATACCTGCTAAACGGAAAACTCTGCCGACTGCGCGACATTCAGGACATTTTCATGGGCACCGGACTTGGGCCGGAATCCTACGCACTGATCGAGCAGGGACGCATCGGCCAGATCCTCAGCTCCAAGCCGACGGATCGCCGCAACATCATTGAAGAAGCTGCCGGGATCACAAAGTTCAAGACTCGCAAGCGTCTTGCGGAAGCACGGTTGGCGGATGCAAAGCAGAACCTTGCGCGCATCAACGACATCTTCGACGAAGTCACACGGCAGATGAATTCTCTGAAACGGCAAGCTGCGAAAGCCGAGCGCTATGCCAAGTTGCGTGACGAGATGCGAGTTCAGTTGCGGATTGTGCTCGCCAGCCGATTCACCGAACTTGCCGCTCAGGCTCAACAGCTTGAGGCCGAACTAACCCACCTGACCGACGAGTTGCACAGCCGCAGCGAGGCGGTTCAGGCAATGGACGCTGAGTTTGCGGAACGTACTCAGCACGGGTATGCAATCGATTCCGAAGCAAAGCAGACACGCGAACGGCTCAGCCATGTTCATTTGGAAATGGAACGAGCCACGGCCCGCCGCCGCAACAACGAAGAGCGCTGTGCAGAACTGACTGCACGGGCTGCCGCGGCCGATGCGGAAGCCAACAGCGCGAGCGTTCAATTGCAGCGACTGCAAGATGAACTCTCTGCTAATCAGCAGGTGCTTGAAAGTGCGGCGGCCGACGTAGCAAGCGCGCAACAGGAACGCAATCAACGCCAGTCGGAATCGCAGCAGGCCGCACAACGCTTGATGGAAGTGGAGCGAAATCAGGAGCAACAGCGCCGCCAAATGCTCGATGCGATCAACGCTGCCTCCGGGGTGCGCAACCGAATCACGCAGGCCGAGGAGCGCATCGCGGCATTGGAACGCGAGGCCGAACGGCTGCAACATGAGTTGAATTCGGCAACCCAACAGGTTGAGTCCTTCGGTGGACAACGCGGTCAAATTAGTCTCGAATTCGAATCGGCTACAGAGCTGTCGAAGTCGATTGCGGCTCGGCTCGCGGAGGCGCGCACGCAGATTGCGGAGAAGCGTGCCGCCGAGATCGAAGCCAAGAAGCAGTTGGACATCATGCGCTCGGAGTCTGCGAAACTGCAGGGCCGTCGCGCTTCGCTGGAAGCAGTAATCAAGGAGCACGGCTTCTCGACGGAGTCAGTGCGCAAGCTGCTGCGCTCCGGCCAACTCACCGGAGACAGCACTCCGGTAGGCGTTCTCGCAGACTTCATCGACGTGGAAGACAAGTACGAAGGAGTGGTCGATGAGTTCCTGCGCGACGAGTTGAACTTCATCGTTGTGAAGTCGTGGGATGCGGCGAACGATGGCCTGAACCTGCTTCGCAGCGATGTCGAGGGACGCGCGACATTCCTGGTGCATCCCGAAGATTCGCAGGCAAAGTTCAGCTTCGTCTTCGACGAGACCATGCGCCGACACCTGCGCGAAGACCGCGTAATCCCCTTGAAAGATTGCATTCGCGTTCCGGAAAACTTCGGCAGTTCGCTGGAAGTGATTCTTCCTAAGCTCGGTAACGGATACATCGTTCCCGATGCAGAAACCGGTCGCGCACTTGCGCTTGAGAATCCCGACGCGTTCTATCTTTCGCTGAGTGGCGAGTGCTTCCACAACGTGACCGTGACGGGCGGCAAGAAGCTGGCCGAAGGGCCTTTGCAGATGAAGCGCGACCTGCGCGAAGTGCAGCACCAGATTGAAGCCCTCGGACGCACGCTGGCCGCAAGAGAAAGCGATGTGGCCGTGCTCGGCAGTGAGATCCAGGGCCTGGCTTCCCTGCTGGACCAGTTGGAAGCCGAACGCCGCGACTGCGAGCAGAAGGTCATGACCAGCGGCCACAGCCTTCGTCAGTTGGAGGGCGAGATGGGTAGAGTGCGCGAACGCATCTCCGGATACGAACGCGAACTGCAGCGCATAACCGGTGAACGCCAGAGTCGAGAAGCTTTCATTTCCGAGCGTCAGCAGGAGCTGGAACAACAGGAAGAAAAGCGTCTGCAACTGGAGGCGCAGATGTCTGCCGCCCAGGAGCATGTCGCCGAGCTACGCCTGGCACGTGATGCCGCTGCACAATCAGCGAGCGAAGTCATGGCCCGCGTCGCAGGACTGGAGGAGCGTCGTCGCGCTGCCGCCGCATCGCTCGCGCGAATCCAGTCCATGGTCGCCGAAGTGAATCAGCGGGTGAATTCCCTTCACTCGCAGTTGGAAGGCGCCGCCGCGGAAAAAGCACAACGCGAACAGGAGAACGAACTGCTGGCTGCAAAGCTGGTGGAGTGGCAAGGCGAACGCGAGCAGGCCCAGACACGCGAGCAGGAATTGACGCTTGAGAGTGAACAGGTTCGTGCTCGTCTGACCGAGATTGAGCTTGAGTTAAAGTCCGCGCGCGAGATTCTTGACGGGGTTCGCGACCGTCGCGGCGAGTTGAGCGCGCAAGCCGCAAAGGCAGGCAGCGACACCGAGCATCTGGTCGAAACCTGTGTTCAGGAACTGAGCCAGAGTCGCGAAGAGTTGCTTGCGGATACCTCTCTGGAGCACCAAACGGGCGAAGAGTTGGCAGCTACCGATGTGAGCTATCGAGAGATGCGCTCCCGCCTGGAAGGCATGGGCCCGGTGAATATGATGGCCCTTGAAGAGTACACGGAAACCACTCAGCGCCACGAGTTCCTGGAAACACAGCGCAAGGATCTGCTGGATTCAATTGAAAACACGCAGAACACGATCAAAGAAATTGAGGAAATATCGCTCGGTAAGTTCAACGATGCCTTCGCAGTGATCAATGCAAACTTCACCCGAACCTTTAAGAAACTGTTCGGAGGCGGAGAGGCGTGGATGAAGTTAACCGACGAGGAGAACACGGCAGAGAGCGGTATCGACATCGTTGCTTCGCCTCCGGGCAAGAAGATGCAGAACGTACTGCTGCTCTCCGGCGGTGAAAAGACGATGACAGCGTTGTCGTTGCTGGTGGGCATCTTCCAATTCGCACCTGCTCCATTCTGCATTCTGGATGAGGTGGACGCGCCGTTGGATGAGGCGAATGTCGCGCGCTTTGGCGAGTTGATGCGCGAGATGAGCATTGAGACGCAGTTCATCATCATCACGCACCACAAGAAGACCATGAGCATGGCTCCCGTGATGTACGGAGTGACCATGCAGGAGCCCGGGGTGTCGCGCATCGTTAGCGTGCGCTTCGGCGCCGAGCATGAGCAACCCCAGGCGGCAACGGCTTGATTAACAAGTGGCGTGCTTCTGGCGCGCCATTTCTTTCTGCCGCCCGGGCGCAAGTATGGGTAATCGCAAGGAGTGCGTGTCGCTGTTACTAAGGACCACGACTGACGTTTTTCGCGTCCATATTGCCTCAGCGCCGGGAAATGTGATTGGGAATTTTCTGTTCGTATCGACTCAGGCGAGGCCATCCGCAATAGTTCTACTCGCCCACCTAACTCCAATGTTTACAAGGTGGGCAGACACTTCGCTCCGAATGGCGCTGAATATTTCCGATTTCTAAAGCCTTCACAAAAACAACAATCGAAAACCCGCATTGACAAAATCGGCCCACTGTTTAGAATCGTTTCTCGAATTGTTCGAAACGTCCAGTGACTACGAAACCAAGCGACCCTATTCTTCTTCGGACCGACTTCCCTGACCTAGAACTCCATGCCAGCGGAAAGGTTCGCGACGTGTACCGTGTAGACAACGAGCGGCTTCTCTTCGTTGCCACGGACCGGATCTCTGCGTTTGATTACGTCCTTGCCTCCGGCATTCCGGAGAAGGGACGCGTGCTGACGCAGCTCTCATTGTTCTGGTTTGATTTTCTGAAAGACATTGTACCCAATCACCTTGTGACCACCAGTGTCGATCAGTACCCGGAACCGCTGAAGAAGTACGAGCGGGAGTTGCGCGGCCGATCCATGCTTGTGGTGAAAGCCGGCATGTATCCTGTGGAGTGCGTGGTGCGTGGCTATCTTTCCGGCTCCGGTTGGAAGGAATACCAACAGACCGGCTCGGTGTGCGGGATCGATCTCCCCAAGGGAATGCGCGAGAGCGACAAATTGCCTGAGCCGATTTTTACTCCGGCGACTAAAGCGGCGAGCGGGCATGATGAGAACATTTCATTTCACGAAATGGTGAAACACGTCGGCACTGCCGATAGCGAGACGCTTCGTTCCCTGAGTCTGGCCATTTACAAGAAGGCGTCCGACTACGCACTTACCAAGGGCATCATCATCGCCGACACGAAGTTTGAATTTGGTCAGACGGCCAACGGCGTTGTCCTGGCGGATGAGGTATTGACTCCCGACTCCTCGCGATTCTGGCCGGCCGATACCTATGGCGCTGGCAAGGCGCAGTTGAGCTACGACAAGCAGTACGTGCGCGATTACCTGGAAGAGATTCGCTGGGAAAAGAAACCACCGGCGCCCGCTCTACCGGAAGATGTACAGAAGAACACCAGCGCAAAGTACGTGGAAGCTTATCGTCGTTTAACGGGGCAAGAATTGCCTCGGGGTTAATCGATGAACGGCTTGGATTGGCTGATCGCTGGGATTCTTGTGCTCTCGGCAGTTCATGCCGCAGCCCAGGGATTTGTTTTTGAGTTGTTTTCGCTGGCCGGAACAGTTGTTGGATACCTTGTGGCAGCATGGGAATATCCGGTTGCGGCAAGGTACCTTTCACCATACGTAAAGAACGATTTAGTTGCGAGCGGTGCTGGATTTCTGCTGATCTTTGTGTCTGTTGTGATTTTGGCCGGGATTGCCGGGCGGATCGCGCGATGGGCAACCAAGAGCGTCGGCCTTCGCTGGTTCGACCGGTTTCTGGGCGGAGTTTTTGGATTCCTGCGCGGCGCGCTGGTTGTGATGGTTTTAGTGATGGCGATGGCAAGCTTTCTGCCATCATCCTCCGAACTGGCGAAATCCAGTTTGGCTCAGTATTTCCTGGTCGCCGGCAGGGCGGCGATCTATGCGGGGCCCGGTGACTTGAAACACAAGTTTCGCGATGGTCTGAAGTCGATGGATCAGATTCGTGGCAATTCCAGCGAGGCTGCCCATGCCAGCGTCGATCTGGTGTAACGAAATTGAGATATCGGTAATTTCGACATTGGACTGCACCGGAAGAATTGGCCAGTCTTAAAGCACAATTGCATTTATAGATTCATTTAGAAAGAGAGGCCCTCGGTGAAGGACCAACTTGAGGCTCTTATATCGCAGATGTATCAGAGCGGAATCCTCTATTCAGAGGCAGTGCGCGAGTTCAGAAAACGATTCATTCTTACGGTGCTGGAGCAAAACAACGGTAACCAATGCAAGGCAGCCCGACAATTAGGCATGCATCGCAACACCCTTAGCCGCACAATCACAGAGCTTGAGCTCGATGTACGTGCCGTTCGCGCTGGAGCGCGACGCCCACCTAAGAGCGAAAGATCGATGGTGCTTGAAAAGAAGGTCGTGCGCTAAACCGAATCCTTTAACATATGATTTTATCGGGCCGCCTTCGGGCGGCCTGTTCCATCTGCAAACCGTGCTGCTGTGCGCAGAAAGAAAGGACGGCGTTATCTGCCGTCCTTCGTTGCTTGGATTGAACAGTGTTATTTGGGTCTACGCGTTCCGGCCGCCGGCTTCTTCGCCGGACCGGCTTCGGGTAATCCCTTCAGCACCTGTCCATCCGTGAAGGTCAGGTTGAATGTATCTCCCACTGCGCTGTACTCGCTGGGAATTCCCTGAATCACTAGTTGCGCTCCCCCTTTGGGTACGCGACCTGACGTCAACGGTTCCTTTAGCACAAGGGTAATATCCGACTTCTTCGCCTGAATGTCGTCTTCACTTCCGGCTAGCTTCAGAGATTCGCGTCCTCCTTCGACAACCGCAGCCACCAGTTGTACCGGCTTGCCCTTGATTGCGGACCAAACCTGCGCACTGGCTTCCTTGTTGCCGCTGGTCAGGATGAACTGCCATTCGGCGAAGGAGAGTTTCTCCGGGGTACTCTTTTTCAGCATATCGGCGGCCTGATCAGCCGGTGAAGGCGCGGGGGCTACGGTAAACCCGGCAGGTATCGTCGGAGCGGTCTTGGCATTGGCCAGCAATTCGTCAAAGCCAGCATCTCCGCCATGGTAGCGAACGTACTGGTTCTTGGCGTATGCGAGCAGCTGCTGATTGCCCGAGAGTCCAGCAGCCTTGGCGATCCAGAACAGACCGTCAACCACGGGCGGCTTGGGCGTGAGATATGCAAGCGCCAAAAGGTAGATGCTGTTTACATCGTTTGGTTGAGCGGCAACTACTTCCTTTAGATTCTGCTGCGCAACGGGATAGTCCTTAGCCTGTAATGCAGCGTGTCCCACGGATCCAAGATAGATCACGCGGAATGAGCCCTTCATGGTGTTCCACTGCTCGTCGCTATAGCCTTCTGGCTTGATCGCGGTCTGCATAGCCTGAAGGCCGCGGGCACCAAGTTGTCCGGCTTCCTGCAGCGCAGATGCCGCATCCGGTCCACCCGCCTGAGCCTGGGAGCGGTCCAGATAGCTAAGCAGCGCAAGAGCGGTCAGGTTGTTGGGATTCACTTGGAGCAAACGCTGTGCGGAAGCCTTAATCTGTGCCGGGTTATTTAATTGCTGATAAGTCTTCAGCAGGAGTTCCAGACCGTCTTCCTTCATAACACTGTTCGGATAGGTCTGGAGGTAACTCTCCATCAGCTGTGCTTTCTGAGCCGGGTCGGTTGCATTAACCGCGGCAACATAGGCGTTGTACTCATTCGGATCCTGAATGACTTTCTTCTGCTGCTCTCCCGGGGCGGCTGCTCCCGGCGCAGGTTGCTGCTGTCCCGCAGGGGCGGCCTGCGCTTGCGCTGCCACGTTGGCGGCAGCAAGCAACAACACAATTAGGGACTTCTTCATTCTCTTGCTCCTTAAGAACTATGCGGAATCTGCGACATACTCATCGACAGCCGATCCGTTAAGATGTGCAAACGGCCGTTGCCGGATACAACAGAAGGTGACACTAAGTCAGCGAACTCACACTTTGCACTGAGAACGCGATTATAGGGACGCACAGGCAGTTAAGGCAAGCATCGTAATAGCATAAAGTCTCCTCAAGCCCGTTCCCTTAGATGCGCACGTCAGCATTTCTGGATGTGCCACGTGAACGTACCTGATTTCACAGCCGTCCAGCATTCAATCGAGATAGGAGCTCCCCATGAAATCCTCCACTTCAGAACAAACCGCACTCATTACCGGGGGTAGCCGGGGCATTGGCGCGGGTATCGCCACGAAGCTTGCTGAGATGGGTTTGAAAACCGTTATTTTGGGGCGGAATCGCGAGGCCCTACGGACGACCGCCGAACATATTACCGCCAAACGTGGTACCTGTCTTGCAAAGGTTTGTAATCTCGAAGATCAAACCGAGGTGGAACAAGTTGCCCGTGAAGTTGAAAGTCAGACTGGCGCGCCTGACATCTTGGTGAACTGCGCCGGGGTCGCGCTGATGGGCCGACAATTGCTCGAATGCACTGCGGCAGATTGGGACCGTGTCATGAATACTAATCTGCGCGGAGTGTTCTTTGCCATCAAGGCCTTCGCGCCCGCCATGGTCATAGCCAGACGCGGCCACATTATCAATATCTCTTCCATTGCCGGCAGAAATCCCCTCCCCGGAGGAGCAATTTACTCGGCCAGCAAATGGGGTTTGAACGGGCTCAGCTACTCGCTGGCCGAAGAATTGCGCATTTACAATATTCGCGTGAGTGTAGTATCTCCGGGCTCGGTAAGTACTGACTTCTCTGGACATAAGGGACGAAACAAAGAAAAGATGTTAACCCCTGCCGATGTCGCACATGCAGTCGCGATGTTGCTGACGCAGGCCCCTCAATCCTTCATCAGTGAAGTTATTCTTCGCCCGACGCAGAAACCTTAAAGGACATGCCGGGATTGCAAGCACCAGGCATGCAAGGGAGGAGGATACTTTCGCCACATGCCATCCAGCTTCGGTTCCGCGCGGGTAAGTTCTGGCGAGGCTTTTTGATTGCGGGGCGGCAGGAGTTTCTGGAACCTGGCAGCAAGTTTCAAGCACAAGCAAGTTAGGTTTGAACACTTGGTGAACGACTTGAATGCCAAAAGGCCGCCCCGAAAATCAGGCGGCCTTCCGTTATTGCGAACTGCGTTGTTTAGAAGTGGTAGGAGATGCCCATTCCAACCCGAGCACGAGCCTGCAGATCCACTCCCGGAGCGATTTTTCCGGCAAGCTGCGCTACGCCGAGATCAAGTTGCAACGGGGCGCCTTCCAGGTGCGGAACTACGCGAACAAAGTAGCCCAACGAGGTAGGAATGGTCGCGCCAGTGCCCAGACCCTCGACGTAACGAGGCTGCTGAGATACTTCCGAGCCGAGAACCACAAGCGACTTGGCGGGGCCCTTCACGACGACAGCCGCAGTACCGAAGAGACGTCCCCTCCAGCTAGGCGAATTTCCGGCAACACCGAAAACAGAGGCGTTGGTGACCTTTTCGCCGACGCTCAGAAGGAAAGGAACCTTAAACTGAGTCACGGTCTTGGTCGCGACAATGTAGAAGTCTCCATTGGTCGTGGACTTGGAAGCGGCGGGATTGGCGCCGTTCCAGTACTTCACAACCTGTCCGACGCGCTGTACGCCCGTGCGTCCGAGAGCGCCCACGGCGATGGCTGGAACCCACTTGGTCTTCCTGGCATTCTCATCGACAATCGTAACCTTGCCGTGAAACTCGTTGAAGCCGTTCGAGAACAAGTAGCTCAGAGGGCTGTTGCCGGCAGAGCTGAAGGCCGCAGTGTAGCCAACTTCAAAACGCTTTGCGAAGCCCTCGGTTATCGAGAACTGGTAATCGTTACCAATCACGTCGCCGGAGTTCAGGTAGTGGAAGGAAACTTCCGGCTTTCCGAACTTACGTGCGGGTGAAGAGGCGGTGTAGGCGAATGGCGTAATCAATGCACCAGTCTGACCTTCCCAGTTCAATCCCTGGGCAAACGCGACCTGTGAAAACACTGTGATTACAAATAAGCTAAAAGCAATCCAAAGCTTCCTTGTGTTCATCCTGTGCTACTCCTATTTTTACGATCAGTCGAACATTTGTGCGCAGCAAAACAGGCACGGAAACACCTGTTCCCTGCGCGCTCAACAGAGGGCAGGATGTCGGATTGATGTCTGACCGCCACCCTTGCACTCTTATGAGTTTTGTCAATTTTCGTTGAATTCAGCTTACAACTTAATCGCCGTAACCGCTATGACTTTCCACAACAACTTTGCCGCGGAACATGCGATATAGGAAAACGAAATACCCGAGTGCAATCACCATCCCCAATATCCACCATCGCAGACCAACCTGCAGCCCATAGCTCGCGGTAATCGAGTTCTGAACCGTCAGGTTGTACTGCGGATCCACACCGGGAAGGATGACCGGATACAACGAATAGACGGCTCCCACTAGCATGAAGGCCAGATACAGTGCGCCACAAACGAAGGCGGGGATCTCTTGACGTCGTTTCTGGAATACGATGACCCCGATCATGCTGGCAAACACAAGCACCGGGATTGCATAGCCAATTGGCACCGCGTTGTAGTTGGCAAGCAGGTTGGGATGAATGACGAGCGTGGCAACCAGGCTCAATAACGTGAGCACAATCAGAACGGGAGTCAGCACAAGCGATGTCTTGCGAGCGCGTTCATTCAGAGCACCATCTGTTTTGACGACAAGATAGTTGGCGCCATGCATGGAAAGCGCAACCAGCGTAACTACACCTGCCAGCACGGTGTACCAGTCAAGGACGCCCGGATGAGCGCCAACCCTCCAGTTCGTCCACAACGGAAGGAAGAAGTAGTGATCCGGTCCGAGCGGCACACCTCGAACCACGTTGCCCAACGCCGCCCCGTAGAAAATTGCCAGTAGCAAACTGCCAATAGCAAATACTCCATCGAAAAGGCTTGCCCAAATGCCATCGTCAATGTGCGTACGGAATTCCAATCCGATCGCGCGCAGCATCAGAAGCCATAACACCATCATCAGCGGAAGATAGAAGCCACTGAAGCTTGATGCATAGAGCTGCGGAAACGCGCAGTACAGTACGCCGCCGGTCGCCAACAGCCAGACTTCATTGCCGTCCCACACGGGACCGATCGCGCGCATGATTTTCCTCCGCTCATTATCCGTGCGGCCTAGAAAGAAATGCAGTGCACCGGCGCCGATATCAAAACCGTCCAGGATGACGTACCCGGCGAGCAAGAATGCGACAATTGCGAACCATAGCAATCCCATGTTAGTTCCTCCTCGCAGCAGCAGCTTCTCCGCTCATGATGGAAGCGGGATTAACATTCTCAGCTTGTTCCGGCCCATGAGCGATTTCGCGCTGCACCAGGAACAGGAAGAGGATCGCCAGCAGCGTGTACATTCCCAGAAAACCCAGTAACGTGAACCATACATTCGAGGCGGATACAGATTTGGAGTAACCATCGATGGTGCGCATCAGTCCATACACAAGATAGGGTTGACGACCAATCTCTGCCGTCATCCATCCTGCCGTGTTAGCGACAAAGGGTAGCGGGAAGCTTAACATCAGAATCCAGAGCAGCCATCTGGAATCATGTATTTTCTTGCGCCAGAGCTGTATGCCGGAGAGAAGCATGACAGCCATGAAGATGGTTCCCAGCCCAACCATGATGTGGTAGGCGTAGTAGAGCAACGAAATGTTCGTCGGCCACTCCGATTCCGGGAACGAACTTAACCCGCGCACCTTCGCATTCCAGTTGCGGCTGATCAGAAAGCTCAACGCCTTGGGCACCACAAGCGGATTATCGATGGTCTTGCCTTCGACGTTAGGCTGACCAAGAATCACCAGGTCGGCTTCCTTTGTATCAAAGTGCGCTTCCATCGCCGCCAACGCTGCCGGTTGGTACACCGCAAGATTGCGACCCTGACCGTCACCGGTAGGTCCAATCACCAGCAGTGAAGACAGAATCCCGGAGATCACGCCGACCTTGACGAAAATCTTTCCCTGCGCGACGTGCTTTTCACTAAGCAGATAATAGGCACCCACGGCTGCCATCACAAAGGCGCCCGTTACCGCGGCACCAGCCATGTTGTGCGCGTACTGCCAGATGGCCCACGGATTCAACAGCAATCCCCAGAAACTGCTCAATGTCACAGAACCGTCAGCAGTCGTTCGGTAAGCCACCGGATGCTGCATCCATGCGTCGGTCGCGACGATGAAATAGCCTGACAGCCACGAGCCGAGGAATACGGCCACGCCCGTCCACCAATGAGCCATTTTGCTCAGGCGCTTTTCTCCGTAGAGGAAGAGGCCGAGGAAGGCGGACTCAAGGAAGAAGGCGAAGGTGCCTTCCATCGCAAGGGTCTGTCCAATTACGCCGCCAGCATACTTGGAAAAATGAGACCAGTTGGTTCCGAACTGAAACTCCATTGGAATTCCAGTCACCACGCCGAAGACGAAGCTGATACCAAAGATCTTCGCCCAGAAGCGCGCGGCTTTGTTATAGCGTTCGTCGTCCTTCCACAGACCGATGGTTTTCAGTGCCACAACCAGCGGAGCCAGTCCCATCGTCAACTGCGGAAAGAGGTAGTGGAAAGTGATCGTAAATGCGAAATGTAGTCGATGTATCAATACGGCGGAGTCCATATTCCACCCCACTAATTCTTTGTATTTTTTTTGCCGGGTCCCGCGTGCGGAACGCCGGTTGAGACAAATTCCGTACGTGCTCTGTTTCTTGATTCATGTGGCAGATCGATCGGAAGCATCGATTCAGGTTCGAGGCTTCCGGAAACTTGGGTCAGGTTTATTCGGGTGTCGCAGAGACTCCGTACGGGAATCATCTCGGCAATTTTGGCATCGTTCAGCACCGAGAGCATTGCCGCCTGCGCCCGCACCCATACTCTGTGCGCAGCGCACTCGCCCTGCCGGTTGCAAGAGATACCCGAGGTGACGCAAACATTCAAAGCGATTGGCCCATCAATGCATTCGACGACCTCAAGCATGGAAGCTTTCGCGCCGCGAGGAAGAAGTGAAAACCCACCCACTACACCTCGCCGGGTTTGAATCAGCCCTGCTCGAGAAAGTGACTGGAGGATTTTAGAAAGAAAACTTTCCGGCGCTTCCGCTGCAGTGGCAAGAAGCTTCTTAGGCACTATCGCGCCCTCTGGCTGGCTGGCCAGATGAATCATTACGCGAACGGCATAGTCGGCGGCGCGAGTCAGTTGCATTGGACCGTTAGGATAGAGACAAAGTGGACCTATTTCATCCGCTTTGAAGATATGTTGAGTATTCTACATTTGCGGTGACATACATCCTTCGTCTTTGTGACTCTGCTCACACTCCTCTGCCAACATTGTATAAACGTTCTCTCTCCTTATGTCAGTGCAACCCGGCTTTGTGCGCTGGAATCTCTGTTGGGCAACGATTTCTCTTAATTCTGTGACTCCGGAATGTTCGGTTTACACTGTTACATGTGAATGCTGAGATCGTAGCTATCGGCTCCGAGCTCTTGACGCCTTATCGCCAGGACACCAATTCCCTGTTCCTGACCAAGCGCCTCAACGAGCTTGGCGTAGAAGTCATCTACAAGACAATCGTTGGCGACCGTATAGAGCATCTCCTGTACGCGAGCCGAATTGCGCTCTCGCGCGCCCAGATCGTCATCTTTTCCGGGGGCCTTGGCCCTACGGAGGACGACCTTACACGAGAATGCGTGGCGGAAGCCCTGGGCCTGGAATTGCGTCGCGATCACGAGATGGTGGCCGCGCTCTATGCCCGTGCGGCTACGCTGCGCATGAGGATGGCGGAGAACAACGTCAAGCAGGCGGACTACATTTACGGCGCCGAACTTCTAAAGAATCCGCGCGGCAGCGCTCCCGGCCAATGGATCGATACGAGCTACGAAGGCCAGCGCCGATTGATCATTCTGCTGCCGGGCCCTCCATTTGAGATGGAAGGCATGTTCAACGATCATTGCTTTGATCGCCTGAAACTGCTCTTGCCGGAAGAGCATCTCGCGACCTGTGAGTTGAAGGTCGCCATGGTGGCAGAATCCAGCGCAGACCTGCGTGCCTCTAAGATATACAAGGAATTTTCTGACATTCAGACAACGATCCTGGCCAAGGCTGGCGAGGTGCAGTTTCATCTGAGCGCACGGGCAGCTACGCAGGAGGAAGCAGAAGAGCGCGTCGAAAAGCTTGCATCACTGCTTGAGGATGAATTCGCCGACGAGATATTTTCCTCCGGCGGCGAGTCGCTCGAACAGATCGTCGGATACTTTTTGCAGATGCGAGGCGCAACCCTTTCCGTGGCCGAGAGCTGCACCGGCGGTCTGCTGGCCGAACGCATTACGCGCATTAGCGGCTCGTCGAGATACTTCGTGGGTGGAGCGCTGGTCTATTCCGACCAGTTGAAGCGTGAATTTTGTGGTGTGCCCCCTCTGTTGCTGGCAAGCGATGGAGCGGTGAGCCGTTCCGTGGCCGCGGCACTCGCCGAAGGAATCCGCCAGCGCTGCAAAACCACATTGGGCATTGGAATCACGGGCGTTGCAGGTCCTTCGGGTGGAACTGCCGAAAAGCCAGTCGGACTCGTTTACATTGCGCTGGCTGACGGCAAACATACCGAAGTTGTCGAGCGCAGATTTCCCGGCGACCGCGAACGTATTCGCTGGTACGCCACGCAGTTAGCGCTCGACCTGATACGCCGTAAGCTCCGGTAAGCCATGCGTCTGTTTATCGCACTCGCCATCGACGAAGCCATTCAGCAACGGCTGGACGACTACGTGAGGACGCTCCAGCCTCGCCTGCCGGGCGTTCGATTTGTTGCCAGCAGCAATTATCACGTCACATTGAAGTTTCTGGGCGAGGTGCAATCACCGGAGCCCGTCCGGCAACGCCTGCGAACGGTGCGCGCGTCGGCTTTCGAAGTGACTTTCGCAAGCGTTGGTTTCTTTCCAAACGAGCACGCCCCGCGTGTCTTCTGGGCCGGAATTGGCGCGCCAGCACTTCCGGGGCTTGCTCGAAGCATCGATCAGTCCTTAGAAGGGCTCGGCTTTCCGCAGGAGCGTGAATTCCACCCGCATCTTACGCTGGCGCGTAATGGCTCAGGGAGACCCCGGCCAAGGCGTGGTGAGCGATCACCGGAGGCATTTGCACAGCTCGGCAAAATTGTGTCATCGAGTCCCGCGCCAGAGTTCGGTACAATGGCGGCGCGCGAATTCTTTCTCTATGAAAGCAAGTTGTCGTCCCTCGGGCCGAGCTACTACAAGCTCGAGCGCTTTGAATTGGCGGGATGATAGACCTGCTATGGACGTGAGATGAACATTTCAACTCTTATTGCCGTTGCTGTCGGCTCTTATCTGCTCGGGTCAATTCCTTTCGGCTACATCCTCGTACGTGTCTTTCAGGGGATCGATGTCCGGTCGATTGGAAGCGGAAATATCGGGGCGACCAATGTTGCCCGTACCGGCGGCAAGGGTTTGGCTATTGCAACTCTCGTTCTTGATGCGTTCAAGGGCTGGCTGCCGGTTTTCCTGGTGCTCACCCTTCCCGGGATTTCCACCTCGGGTCCGGCGCAACTTCATACCCTTGCGACCTTTGCCGCGCTGGTCGCAGTGATCGGACACATGTTTCCAGTGTGGCTAGGCTTCAAGGGCGGCAAAGGGGTGGCAACCGGACTTGGTGTCTTTCTTGCGCTCGCACCGAAGGCCGTGCTGATCGTGGTGATTCTTTTCCTCGCGATCGTGGCCTTTACCCGCTATGTTTCACTCGGCTCAATCCTTGCCGCTGCTTCATTCCCTGTTGCACTGTGGTGGCTTGAACGGGATGCGTTTCCCGCTCCCGCACTGGCGATGTGCGCTGCAGTCGCGCTCCTGGTCATCATCCGTCACCACCAAAATATTGGACGACTCCTGGCCGGCACTGAAAGCCGGTTCGGCGCAAGAAAGGCATAGTTTTTCATGGCAAGAATTGCAGTCATTGGCGCCGGAGCCTGGGGCACGGCGCTCTCCATAGCGCTCGGTCGCGGCGGTTCCCATCAACTTAAACTTTGGGCTTACGAGAAGGAAGTAGTCGAGTCCATCCGTACCACGCACGTCAACGAACCATTCCTGAGCGGCTGCCGGTTGCCGGAGAGCATAGAAGCGACCCAGAGTCTTGCCGAGGCAATCTCCGGAGCGGAAATCGTTCTAAGCGTAATGCCGTCGCATCACGTCCGGCGCGTCTGGAAGCAAATGAAGCCTTTGCTTCGTCCCGATATGCTGCTGGTATCTGCCACGAAAGGCATCGAGAACGAATCCCTGCTGCGAATGACAGAGGTCATTACGGAAGTGCTGACCGAAGGTGAAGGAGGTTTTCAGCCTCGCCTTTGTGCGGTTAGTGGCCCGACCTTCGCCCGCGAGGTAGCCATGGGCTTTCCGACGACCATTACCGTAGCTTCCGCCCACCCCGATCTCACAGCCCAGGTGCAGGAAGCGTTCAGCGACGCCAATTTCCGCTTATACCGCAACGACGACGTCATCGGACTTGAGTTGGGCGGCGCTGTCAAGAACGTGATTGCCATTGCAGCCGGGGTAGTTGACGGAATCGGCTACGGACACAACACCATCGCCGGACTGATCACCCGTGGGCTTGCCGAGATGACCCGCCTCACCGTTGCTTGCGGAGGACGTTCCGAGACCATGTCGGGACTATCAGGGTTGGGAGACCTCGTCCTAACCTGTACCGGCGGCCTCTCGCGTAATCGCAGCGTGGGCGTGGAACTGGGGCGTGGACGCAAACTCGAAGAGATTATCGCAGGCATGCACGGCATGGTCGCCGAAGGCGTATTGACCACGAGTGCCACCGTCGGACTGGCCAGTTCCGTGGGTGTGGAGATGCCAATCATCGGGCAAATGCACGAAATTTTGCAGCATGGAAAAGATCCGAGCGACGCGATTCGCGACCTGATGAACCGCCCGCTCACGCAGGAAAGCGCACTTTACCGAGTTTAGGCGAACGCTGATCAGCAGCGTTGCTCGCTATAATTGAAAGCGTAATGATACAGACGTTATTTGGAAGCCTCGACCAGCCCGAAGAAAAGAAGTCATCGCTCTTTGAGCGCATGAAGCAGGCCGTTTCGCGAACCCGCGAAAATCTCACGGAGCGAATTGAGGAAGTCGTCGCCTTCCGTAAGGAAATTGACGCTGAGACCCTCGACGACCTTGAGGCGACTTTGATTTCCGCCGACCTCGGCTCCGCTACAACGAACGAAGTTCTGGCGGCGATGCGCGAAAAGGTTACTCGCAAACAGATCGCAGACACAACCGAACTCAAACGCGTGCTTAAGGATGAACTGCTTGCAATTTTAAATCGCGCCGCCGAGAGCAATCCGAAAGTTGTAGTCCAGGCTCCGGAAGTCATTCTCGTTGTGGGCGTCAACGGCGTTGGTAAGACAACGACAATTGGAAAGTTGGCTCACGCGCTGCGAGCACAAGGTAAGACCGTTCTGCTCGCCGCGGCCGATACGTTTCGCGCTGCGGCAATCGAGCAGCTCGAAATTTGGGGAGAGCGCACCGGCACCGAGGTTATTAAGACGAAGCCGGGCGGCGATCCCTCCGCCGTCCTGTTTGACGCTTTACAAGCGGCCAAGGCACGCAAGACCGACTATGTCATTGTGGACACCGCCGGGCGCCTGCACAACAAGGCTAACCTGATGGCTGAGCTTGAAAAAATGTACCGGACGGCGCAACGCGTGGTCCCGGGAGCGCCGCACGAAACGCTTCTCATCATGGACGCTACAACCGGACAGAATGGATTGCAGCAGGCCAAAATCTTTACGGAAGCTGCGGGCGTAACCGGAATTGTGCTGACGAAGCTCGACGGGACGGCCAAAGGCGGCGTGGTAATCGCAATCTCGCGTGAAATGAACCTTCCCGTGCGATACGTCGGTGTGGGAGAAAAACAATCGGACCTCATCCCCTTCAACGCGGTCGACTTTGTCGATTCGCTGTTTTCCTAAACCATGGCTATCTCCGCAGATGAATTGTTTCTCAGGCAAGCTTTGGAATTGGCTGCGCGCGGCCTAGGTCGCGCTACGCCCAATCCCCTTGTCGGAGCTGTCGTCGTGGACGAGCGCGGTCGCATTGTGGGAAGCGGCACGCACGTCTATGCAGAGCGGAAGCATGCCGAGGTGCTGGCGATTGAGCAGGCCGGCCAGTTAGCTTTCGGCAATACGCTCTACGTCAACCTGGAACCATGCTCGCACACCGGACGCACAGCCCCGTGCGCAGACGCGGTGATCGCCGCCGGAATCACGCGGGTTGTCTGCTGTATGGAGGATCCCAATCCGCTGGTTGCCGGTAAGGGGTTTGCAAAGCTGCGCGCGGCCGGAATCGAAGTCGAAGTCGGGCTCCTGGAAACAGAGGCCAAGCGTCTCAATGAAAGCTTTGCGCAATTCATTCGCACGGGGTTGCCATTTGTAACCCTGAAAGCCGCCATGTCCCTGGACGGAAAGATCGCGGGACCGGTTGAACCTCGACTGCAACTTATCGGCTCGGCCTCTCCAAATCCGAGCTACATTACGGGCGAGGCCGCACGTCGGCGCGTGCATGAGATGCGCCATGCCTCGGATGCGATTCTTGTGGGCGTCGGAACGGTGATAGCTGACGATCCCCTGCTCACCGACCGGAGCGGGCGCGCACGCCGCCGTCCTCTGCTGCGAGTGATCCTCGACTCGCGCTTGCGCATTCCAATGACGTCGCGCGTTGTTGAAACCGCGCAAGACGACCTCATTGTCTTCTGTTCCTTTGCTGAGGAGAACAAGCGCCGAGCTCTGGAGGCGCGTGGCGTAAGAGTCCAGCAGGTAGGGATTGAGACGCTTGCGCCTGGCTCCGAACCACTTCCGCACGAGGGGCGCCCCGACCTCCATCGCGTCTTCCACATGCTTGGAGCCGAACAGATCACGAGTCTGCTCGTGGAAGGGGGAGCAGCGGTCAATTGGGCCTGCTTGCGCGAGCGCTTAGTGGACAAGCTCATGCTCTTCTACACGCCTCGAATCTTTGGGCCGGTGGGCGCGGTTCCCTGGCTCGCAGGGCAGAATGGTCTTCCCGCGGGTAACGACCTTCGGTCATCAAATATCACAATCGAGCGCTTCGGAGAAGACTTCGCCATAGAAGCTTATCTGCGCGATCCATATCAACCACTCCGGCCACAGGGCTAACGGGAGCTTTCTTATGTTTACTGGAATTGTCGAAGAAATCGGACGCATCGCGCGCATCGATCAAAACGGAGAGAATCGCCGCATCGTAATCGAGGCTAAGAACGTAACAAAAGACCTGCGTACAGGAGATAGCTGCGCAGTCAGCGGTGTATGCCTGACCGCGCTCGACATCACGCCAACTTCATTTTCCGCCGACCTTGCACCGGAGACCTGGATGCGTACTTCATTTTCGCGAATACATCCGGGAGCCTGTGTGAACCTTGAATTGCCGCTCGCCGCACAGGGGCGATTGGGAGGTCATATCGTACAGGGCCACGTAGATGGCGTGGGCCGCTTGGAGGAATTCGAGCGCATCGCCGATTCCGATGGCTTCTGGCTGCACATTCAGGTTACGGCCGAGTTGGAAAAATATCTCGTCTTCAAGGGATCGATTGCCATCGAAGGCATCAGCCTGACGGTAGCAAAGCTCGAGGGCCTGCGCTGTTCGGCGGCAATCATACCCCACACAGTCGAGTGTACGAATCTCGGCACCCTGAAGTCGGGCGATCCAGTCAATATCGAAACCGACATCGTGGCGAAGTACTTGGAAAAGTGGACTGCACGCGATCACCAGCCCCGGCTCGATACTCAGACATTGGTAGCGAAAGGGTTCTGAGCACGGAAAATTCAGAGCGTTTCGTAAGCGGAATTAATGCGAAGGCGGCGGGGCTGGAGAACTTCGAAGGCCTCGCCAATAATCCAGGTCCAGAGTATCCAGGCTCAAGAATTCCCGGACGATCTCCAACTCCGAATTCGCCATCTCTGCAGGCGTGCCGAAGAAGACCACCCGCCCCTCGTGAAGGAAGACGATGCGTTCAGCGATCTTGTTTGCCAGCGCCATGTCGTGGGTTACAACTACGCTGGTCAGCTTCAACTGAAACTTCAACTTCTTGATCAGGTCCCCTAGCAGATGGGCGGTAAGCGGATCCACCATCGTCGTGGGCTCGTCATACAGAATCGCCTCGGGCTGGGCAGCCAGAGCTCTAGCAATTGCAACGGACCGTTTCATTCCTGTCGAAAGTCCAGAGGGCAGCTGGTCCCGATACTCGCCGACATTCACCATCTCCAACAACCCGTCCACGATCTGGTAAATCTGCGATTCGTTCAAATCGCCTCGCTCGCGCAAAGGAAACGCGACGTTTTCACCAACACTCAGTGAGTCAAAAAGGGCGCCATTCTGAAACACCATGGTCACCTTCTTGCGAATGCGCTCCAACTCTTTTTCCGGATAGTCCGTGATGTCTTCGTTCGCCACCCAGACGCGACCGCTGTCCGGCTTTAAAAACCCCATGATGTGGTGCAAGGATACCGATTTACCCACGCCGCTTCGCCCCAGAATGCAGACTGTTTCTCCGGCCTGCACGTCAAAGCTGACATCCCGCAGGATCACCTTCTCTCCGAAGGCTTTGCTGACATTATCGAAAAGAATGTAGGGGCGGTCGGAATCGGTCTCAATCATGGCGACATCCGAGTGTATCGCGGATCTTCACATATTTCACCGGGCCTCGATATTTGGCATTTCGGACTTGTTCCCGCTTGCGAATCCGCCAGGAAAGCGTGACACTTTCCTATGGTTGCGCGACATCGCCTTCGAGTCGTGTTTGTATTATCTGTAAGCGCAAGGGCGCTGGGAGATTTGCGCTCGTTTGCCCTGCCATCGCATCCAAATGATCGTAAGCTTCGCAATCTAAGGAGGAGTCGAAAATAATGAGGACGAATCCAATTCGAATTCCAGTGTGTATCCTGCTGCTGGCCGTGGGGACTTTCTTCACTGCCTGCAATAAAGCGCAGACGCGCACGGACGCCCAGGTGGCGAGTGATATTCAAGGCAAGATCAACGCTGATCAGGCCGTTCGCACCAAGCAGATCGCGGTGCAGGCCGCCAATGGCGTGGTCACTCTATCCGGCGTAGTAACCAGCGAAGCTGAACGTAGCGCTGCGGCCAATGATGCGGCAACCGTGAGCGGTGTTCGAACGGTGGTCAACAATCTCTCCGTGCAGTCCGCCGACGCGTATGTCCCGCAGAATGCGCCGCAACCGGCGGACTCGAGCCAGCAAGCCGCTCCGCCGCCACCAAGTCAGCCTCCAGCATCGCAGCCCGCCACATCTACGCGCGGCGTGAGCGCCCGTAAGCCGAGCGCCGCAAGTCAGCCCGGCAACCAGGCTCCCCAGTCCGGCTATGGTTCCCAGGCTGACAGAATGGCGCAGCAGCGAAATGAGCCTCAACCGTCGCAGCAGTATGCCCAGAACACTGCACCTCAACCGGCACCGGCCCCCGCGCCTCCGCCGCCGCCCGCGAAGATCACTATTCCCGACGGGACGGAGCTGTCGGTCCGCATGATTGACTCACTCGATTCCGAGACTTCAAATCCTGGTGATGTATTCCGCGCTACGCTCAACTCACCTGTGCAGGTGGACGGACGTACGGTCATCCCGGCCGATGCAGATGTCTTCGGGCGTGTTGTTGATGTACATGCGGCCGGACGTTTCAAAGGTTCCGGGCTGCTGACGATTGAAGTCACGAAGATAGGTTTCAATGGGCACACCTACCCGGTTCACACTAATCAATGGTCTAAACAGACCGAGGCTCGCGGCAAGAACACCGCTGAAAAGGTAGGTGGCGGTGCCGCTTTGGGAGCCATTATTGGAGCGATTGCCGGAGGTGGCAAGGGCGCAGGTATTGGCGCGGCAGTTGGAGCTGGCGCAGGCGGCGTCACTCAGGCAGCAATCAAGGCCGCTCAAATCAAGCTAGGCCCCGAGTCTCTGTTGACCTTCCATCTGGCGCAACCCGTCACTGTCCAGCCCTCAAGCAGGAGCGATCGTAACGCAGGGCGTCAACACGTCGAATAAGCCACATCCCGTAATTCAGCCCCATTCTGCAAAGAGTGGGGCGTTTCCTTTTGGGAGGACAACTGCCGCTCGCATTTTGTCTTCTCATTTGCTCATGCCGAAATTTACGGTGTTCATTCCGGCTTTCGATATCGAAGGCTTGCAGAAGACGTTGCGTACCGCGCGAATCGCCCCAGACATACTGGTTATTCATAACGGCGGGGCCAATGTAGAGCATCTTTGCATGCGCTATCGCGCAAGGTGCAAGACGCAGATACCTGGAGTTACTCTCGGAGCTTACGCCATGGATGCCTTTCATAACTGGCTGTTACTACTCCTCCCCGGCGAAGAGCTCAGCACGGAGACATTGAACTTCCTGAGCGAGTGGCGGCGAAGGCGCAAAGACGAATGTGCGGGATATCTGATTCGTGACGCCGATGGACATCCACAACTCCGTTTCATAAATCGCACCAAATTCAACTGGATCGGCGAGTTTCCCCCTGTCCCAACCGATGCAGGAATGTTTCCTGGCAGCATCGTCACCGCTGACCTGCGTCGCGCAGCATAATCCAGACTGCAAGGTACAGAGTGCCGGTTCCTCTTTCGTAACTCCCGCCTATCGGCGCACTCTCATATAATTCCTTTAGCCCTGCTAATTGAGAGTTGACGCGTGTACCCTGACTGGATTCTGGGAGCTGGATTTCTACTGTTCGGCTTGATCTTCGGCAGCTTCCTGAACGTCTGCATCTACAGGCTGCCGCTCGGTTTGTCGGTGGTTTCGCCGCGCTCGGCGTGTCCCCAATGCGGCGTGCCAATTGCCTCGTTTGACAACATTCCAGTGTTAAGCTGGCTGATTCTGCGGGGTCGCTGCCGTCACTGCCACGTTCGCATTACCCCACGTTACGCGATTGTAGAGCTCGTCTGTGGACTGCTCTTCCTGTTCTCCTACATGCAGGCCGGTCCATCGGTCAATGCGGTGAAGGGATGCGTTCTTTGCTTCCTGTTTCTAGGATTGACTTTTACCGACGCAGAGACCCATCTCCTGCCCGATGCGATGACCCTTCCCGGACTCGCCATCGCTCTGATCTTCAGTTTCTTTTCAGAGGTTTCCGGCCCGGCTTTTTATTTCTTCCCAGTGCCACCTCACAGCAGCTCCGCGCTATTCTTTCAGATTGGGTTGCGCTCACTGGCAAATGCGTTGATGGGAGCAGCAATCGGTTCTGGTCTTCTTTACGGAGTCGGCTGGCTCTATCTTAAGCTCCGAAACATCGACGGCATCGGTTTTGGAGATGTAAAACTGATGGCAATGGCCGGTGCGTTTCTGGGACCGGTGCTGACGCTGTTCGTACTTTGCACGGCCTCCCTGCTTGGAGGGCTCTTTGGGATCTTCGTATTAGCAACGGTGTTCCATAAGCGCCTTGCACGTTACCGTGTTCATTTGAAGAACCGCGCTGTCTCCCGCGCATGGCAAGCGGCGCAGGTCGCCATGCACGGCATTGAAATTCCTTTTGGGGTCTTTCTCAGCGCAATGTCGATTGCGGCTTGGTTTTATGGAGCGCAGTTGATACGGGCCTACTTGGATATGTTCTCAATTCGAGGCTAGGACGGAGATGAACCTCCGTAATCGCCTTCGGCACTCGCTCTTCCCCCAATTTCTTGGGCGGGCGCTACAATACAGAGCACAATCATACGAGGTTAGGGCTATGAGTAGTCGACTGCTGTGCGTTTGCGCTTTCCTGATATTCGCCTTCTCCAATTCCACCTTTGCCCAGTCGTTGGGCGACGTTGCGCGTGCGTCTCGTGCCGAACGGCAGAGGAGTGGAGCTCATCCCAAGGTGATCACCAACGACGATATCCACCACGACGGCGTCACGCAGGAGCCGTCCGATGTGGCCAAGGAAACTCCAAACGAAAAAGGCGGGGAAGTTGCATCCGAGACTGGGGCCATTGCCAAAGCGGATGAAACCAGCAGCAAGAGCAAAGCTCTGAACGATCCAGCTAAAGCACGTGAAGCACAGGAGTTGGAACTCCAGAAGCGCACAAACGAAATCAATCAGCAATATTCGGATCGCATAGCTGATTTACGGGTACAAATCGAGACTGCGCGCGCCCAACTGACAAAGCTTCAGAACGACCAGATACAGAGCTCGTTCGAATTCCAGCGAACACTTGGGGTGTCGCCAAACCCTGCCACTTATGAACAGCAGCAGCGCTCTTTCAACGAGCAGATTGAGACCCAACGGAGTTTGATCACCAGCCTGAACTCACGGCTTGAGGACGCCAAGGAAGCAGCACGCCACGCCGGAGTTCCGCACACTACGGATTGACCAGGCCTCGTCCTGCACTGGTCCCGGACCTCGAGCGCACCTGCCGTAGATGATGATGTCCATGCATGTAATGGAATTTTCTCCATTGGGTTGCGGTCAGCGGGCCTAGTGCCGGATGCATAGCAATAGGCTCTTCGCTTCCCCAGCGCTCTTCCGCCAGTGCAATTGCTGTTTTCATTCGGTCCAGATTGTTTAGAGCGCGCTCCAGCGCGACCGGGCCGCGATCGCCTTTGGGCAAGACCACAGATGGAGATTTGGCGCCCCTGGGCAGAAAGCCCAAGTTGATGACCACTAACTTCGCCAACCGCTCTGAAACAGTTGCGGGACGCACCTGTGCTGGACCGCCGACCCCCATGGCAAGTTCCAACATTTTGGCTGTTGTGCCGTAGGTTCGACCCAGATGTTCCAGGATTTGAGAGCTGTTCCAGCACCCTTGCGGAGCACGAACCCAGTCGACCTCGCACAATTTCGTCGTTTCTTTGATTTCCCTACACAGACGATCCAACCATGCATCCATTTCACGTTCACCTGGTGTCGAATCAACTAGGCTGTATGCTTCAGTCTTCTATGCGACAGGAAATGTTTCCAATCATGACAAAGCTTACCTTTTTTCTAAGCACTTTGCTCGCCGGGACCATTGCGCTTACCTCATGCAGCTCGAATCCCCCACCAAGAGCCGCGAAAACCCAAGCTCCCGTCGAGTTTCTTACCGGACGCGAAGCCTTCCAGAAACTTTATGTTTCCGCCCATGCTGTCGCGGGAGACGTGAAACCTTATCGCATGGAGTCACGCTACACGAAGGGATCGCCGGCCACGGAAGGCAAGAGCGGCTTTTGGCGTGCCGATTTCGCGTCACCCTCGAAAAAACTGAGCAAAACGTTTTCGTGGAGCGGCCTCGCTGGGCCGGATGCGCCCGAACGCGGTGTGTCGCACGGCGCGGATGACACCTACAATCCCGGCAATGCTACCACTCACATTTTCGACACGCCGTTTCTCAAGGTCGATTCCGATGAGGCGTTCAAGGTTGCGCAACAGCATGGCGGGCAGAAGCTGACCGCTGCCGACCCAAACCAGCCCATCTTCTACACTCTCGACTTCGACGCTCGCGATAATCAACTCCTCTGGCACGTTATCTACGGATCAAGCGCCTATGAAGCCAAGCTAAACGTCAGCGTGGATGCTACAAGCGGCCGTTTTATGCACGTGGAAAAATAAGCGTCGTCGCTAATGCGGCTGCCGACTTCAACTTTAAGGCTGCTTTCTGAGTCGTTCCAGAGCCTTTCTTGCTTCACCAGCGCTCGGTCCGTCCTTGAGTATCGCGAGGTACTCCCCGTATCGAATCTGCGCCTCGTCGAACTCTTTCGTTCTTTCCAAGGTCTGCGCCAATTTGAAGGTGGCAACTGCGTCGTGAGGCTTAAATTGCAGTGCTTCGCGGTATCGGCTCAACGCGGCTTTGTAATTTCCGGCCTTGTAGTAGTAGTCGCCAACCTCTACATCTTTCATCGCGCGCAAAGGATTCCACTCGTGCAGTTCCACCACTTCGTCTGCGACGTGACCGCCATCCGGGTGCGCCAAAGCGTCGCCTCTCGGAGCTGAGAGGTCGAGGCGTGTCTGGTTACTACTGCTCTCGTCATCGCTGCGCGGTGGTGTTTTGTTGTCTGGAAGCTTCTTGGCCTTGGGTTTCTGCTCGTATTGGGGATTTTCCGTAAGCGGGCCGTCTACTTGCCCTGGCACTCCCTGTTGCTGGGATATTGCAGGAGCCGCGCACAATATCGCGCACGCGAGCGCCAACGCCAATGTAGTTCCGAGTCTCATATGCTCGATTGTACTCGGCGACTGGCCTACATTTTTGCGGATTTCACAAGGAAGCGTCGAACGGTTTCGCGATTATCCAGATGCGCTCTTACTTCCAGTTCCGCAACGCCATCCCCGAGAGCCAGATGCATTTCTGCGACCCCAGCGTCATTCGTCACGGTATCTTTCAGACTTCCTGAGCCCGATTCCATCTTCCATCGAGCTCCTATATGGGCAGAGGGAGCAATGAATCCTCCGGACAGAACTCGAAATCGCAGCGTCACTTCCTCGCCCGAAACCCTCTTTGAACCAAGAAACTGCACTACCAATTCCATGGCTGATTCTTGATTCAGCACATCGTCAACGAAGCCTTCTCGCACTGCCTCCACGATCCAACGATGTTGCGCCCGGGCCATCTCCTGCGTGTCTTGTTCGGCGGCATTCAGTGGAAGCGTCGTGGAGCGCTTCCCGATGCAGCGCCCACTCACAAATACCTGGGATTCCAATCGGCGCTCCTGCTCACGCAGTTCGGTCTGGACATGGTAGACCGTTTCCCGAACTTTAATATCTGTGTTGAAGCCGAAAATCATGCCGAATTCATCCTGCTACACATCCACCAAACGTGACCAAAGGACACGTCCGCGTTCTGACTTTGGACATCAGCTACACGGATTGTCTAGTACCGGAGACGAGTTCACAACATTACTTTGGTTTCGAGTTCCCTTTTGTACAACTGTCCAAATGCGTTCCAGCAGAATTCCAGCAGACATGGCAGTATGGCTTGACACTGCTAAAAAGCAAAATTTATACTAGCCCGTTCCCCACATGTGGGTGGTGAACTCCTAACAGAATGACCGACAACTATTTCGCAAGGTACTTACCTCTGCTGATCCATTTCGCGATTGCCTGCCTTTTGGCAGCCGCCATCGTGACGTTGTCCTATTTCCTAGGTCAGCACAAGGCGAACAAGAGCAAGATGTCGCCCTACGAGTGCGGTATGGATCCCGTGGGCGATGTCCGCCAGCGATTCAGCGTGAAATTCTACCTGGTCGCTATGCTCTTCATCCTCTTTGACGTTGAGGCAGTATTTCTCTATCCTTGGGCGATCCTGCTGAAAACATTGAAGATGTTTGGATTCTGGGAGATGATGACTTACATTCTGGTCGTTCTTGTCGGTTTCGTCTATGTTTGGAAAAAGGGCGTTCTCGACTGGAGCAAATCTTCCCGCGACGAGGCGCTCTGAAGCACATGGCCCTACAACCTGCGATCACCGACCTTGAACTACTGAAGGAGCGTCCGGCCGTTGCCTGCCTGCTTTCCGAATTGCCCGGCGCTCTCCAGGCGGCCAAGTTCGACCGGGACGAACTCACAATTTGGGTCGATTCTTTCAATCTGATTGACGCGCTGAAGCTTTTACGCGCATCCAGCACCACCCAATTCGCTGTGCTGGCCGATCTCACGGCGCTCGATTGGTTTCCCTCTGAGCCGCGCTTTGAGCTGGTTTACTCCCTACTCTCCCATGCGCGCCGCGAACGTATCCGCTTAAAGGTCAAAGTCAGTGGCGCCGACCCGTATGTTGAATCTGTCACCGGGCTCTGGGCGGGAGCTTCGCCCTTTGAACGAGAGGTCTTTGACCTGTTCGGTATTCGATTCCAGGGACACCCTGACCTCCGTCGCATCATGATGCCCGACGATTGGGAAGGCCACCCTTTGCGCAAGGACTATCCGGTCGAGGGATATCGCTAATGCCCAGCATTGATCAATTCCGATCCGAACCTATCGTCGAGACAATCGGTAGCGACCGCACCATGGTTCTCAACATGGGACCGCAGCACCCCTCGACCCACGGTGTGCTTCGTCTCCTGCTGGAAATCGATGGAGAGACCATCGTTCGTATCAAACCGGATATCGGTTACCTTCATACCGGAATAGAGAAGACCTGCGAGGCAAAGTTCTATCAGCAGGTCATTCCCATGACTGACCGTATCGACTATCTCGCCCCCATGTCCAACAATCTGGCTTACGTGTTAGCCGTGGAAAAGCTCCTTGGGCTTGAGATTCCGCCGCGTGCGATGTGGATACGGCTCATGCTGAATGAGTTGACCCGCATCAACTCCCACCTGGTATGGCTTGGCACTCACGCCATGGACATTGGTGCCATGACGGTCTTCCTCTACTGCTTCCGCGAGCGAGAAGAAATTCTCAAAATGTTCGAGATGGTTGCTGGCCAGCGCATGATGACCTCCTACTTCCGGGTGGGTGGCATTTCCATGGATTTGCCGTTAGGCTTCCTCGATTACGTCAAGAATTTCGCAGCTTATTTTCCGGACCGCATCGAGCAATATTCCGACCTGCTCACGAACAATCCGATCTGGATCGGACGCACCAAGGGAGTCGCGCTTATCGCAAAGGAGGATGCCGTCGAGCTTATGCTCAGCGGCCCTACCGCTCGGGGCAGCGGAGTCGATTGGGACCTCCGCCGCGACATGCCCTACGCCGGATACGACAAACTTGAGTTCAAGGTTCCGGTAGAGACCGCTGGAGACGTATTCGCCCGATACCAGGTACGCATGGGCGAACTGCGTGAGTCCATCAGCATGGTCAAGCAAGCCATCGCAAATCTGCCTGACGGTCCAATTAAAGCCGATGCGCCTAAGATTGTGCTTCCTGATCGCGAGAAGATGAAGACCCAGATGGAATCGTTAATCCATCACTTCAAGATTGTCACCGAAGGATTCACCGTTCCGGAAGGTGAGGTCTATCAAGGCGTCGAATCTCCGCGCGGCGAAATGGGATACTACGTAGTGAGCGATGGCACAGCGAAGCCGTACCGGGTTCACATGCGCAGCCCGTCCTTCGCGAACCTCAACGCTATCGGAGTGATGTGCGAACACAATCTGCTCGCTGACGTGGTGGCGGCTATCGGCAGCATCGATATCATCCTCGGCGACGTGGATCGCTAGAACGGAGACGAATTGGATCACTGGGGCGCTCAATTTGCGAATGCGGTGGAACAGCGGGGCGAGGGACAGAGCGATTTTGCCCTCGACCTCATCGACCTGTTGCAACAAAAAGCAGAAGAGTTCAACGAGCAGACTTCGGACGCCTTTAAGTTTCCTCTCCAGGTTACGTCGAAAGGCGAGGATGTAGCGGTTACGAACGGTTACAAAACCGTGGCGGCCAATTCCACCTCTCTTCCAGGCGCCATCTTCATCCGCGTCTGGAACAACAGCACCGAGCGCGCGTTCGAAGGCACCTTGCACAATACCCCGAATGGCTTTGAGGCGGATGGAATTCCGAGCGAGTGTGCGGAACCTTCAGGTCTGGCCGAATGGATGATTCACGAGGTCTTCGAACCTTAATATTGAAGTGTTCGGCACGCTTTCATCATTGTCAGCAGCTTGAGTTTTGGACTATCGAACTACGTTTCAGGTTCAATCATTAGGTTCAAGAGGCTCATGAAATTCAGCGAACAACTCGAAGCGCGCTACTCGGACATGCTCACGCATTATCCGGTCAAGCGCTCACTCCTGGTTCCCTTCCTGCTTTATGTTCAGGATGAATTTGGCTACCTCACCGACAATGCCATCGAGGAAGTCGCGCAGCGCCTTGATATCACCGCTCTGGAAGTGCGGAACGTGATCAGCTATTACTCCATGCTGCGCACCCGCCCCGGCGGCAGGTTCAACGTGCAGGTCTGCACAAACATCTGCTGCCTATTGCGCGGTGGAGAAGAGATGCTGGAGCACGTGCGCGGAAAACTGGGCGTGACTATCAATAAAGGAGTCACTCCTGACGGAGTATTCTCTGTAGAAGAAGTGGAGTGCATAGGGGCCTGTTCCTGGGCTCCGGCAATGCAGGTCAACTATGAGTTTCACGAGAACCTCACCCCGTCAAGAATCGACCAGATCCTTGATGAGTACAGGCAAAAGGCGGGCCAACAGTAGCCATGGCAAACCTGGTCTCCCATCCCGATGAGGTCAAAGTTGTAAGCAAGCGCTTCGGTCAGGGCGCGGCCAACATCGACCGCTATCTCGAACTCGACGGCTACAAGGCCGTACAGAAGGCACTCCAACTTGGTGCCGACGGCATTATCAATGAAATGAAGGCCAGCAATTTGCGCGGACGCGGTGGTGCGGGCTTCCCCACCGGCATGAAGTGGTCCTTCGTGCCCAAGGAAAGCGCCAAGCCCAAATACGTCCTGTGCAACGGCGATGAAAGCGAGCCCGGAACCTGTAAGGATCGGCTCATCTTTGAACACGATCCCCACGCCGTAATCGAAGGTGCGATGATCGCCGCCATCGCCGTTGGATCGCACGATGTATATATCTACATCCGCGGCGAGTATCGCTACCTGCTGGAGATTATGCAGAAGTCCATTGCCGATGCGTATGCCCGCGGATTCTGCGGCAAGAACATCTTCGGCTCAGGCTACGATCTGAATGTTTACTGGCATGGCGGTGCCGGGGCCTACGAGGTCGGAGAAGAGTCCGCTCTCATGGAGTCATTGGAAGGCAAGCGCGGCGTTCCCCGCATTCGTCCTCCATTCCCCGCCGTGGTAGGACTTTGGGGCGGCCCTACGGTCATCAACAACGCCGAAACCCTCGCCAGTGTTCCTCACATCATTCTGATGGGCGGAAAGCAGTATGCCGAGATCGGCGTGGAGCGTAACGGCGGTACCCGCCTCTTCTGCCTAAGCGGACACGTTGTGCGTCCCGGAGTTTATGAACTCCCGCTCGGCTACAATCTGCGCAAAGCAATTTACGAAGTGGGCGGCGGCATTGCTAATGGAAATGTTCTGAAAGCCGTGGTTCCCGGCGGCTCCTCTGTTCCCTGCCTCACCGAAAATGAAATCGACATCAACCTCGACTTCGATTCCATGATGAAGGCTGGGACGTTCCTCGGGTCCGGCGGCATCGTCGTTATCGACAACAAAACCTGTATCGTCAAATTTGCACTCCGGACCATTCAGTTTTATCGTCACGAAAGCTGCGGATGGTGTATTCCCTGCCGCGAAGGTACGGATTGGCTCTCCAAAAGTCTTAAGCGCTTTCACGCCGGTGCCGGAGTGGCGAAAGACATCGACAATATTCGCTATCTCGCTGAAAACATGTTGGGTAGAACTTTCTGTCCACTTGGCGACGCAGCGTCTATGCCCATCATTGGCTTTGTAAAGAAGTTCCGCGAAGAATTTGAAGCGCACCTTGACGGCCGCTCCTGCCCATACGAGCAGCACGGCGCCCACAACGCATTACCTGTTCTCAGTCACTAGGGATAACGCGAAGAGAATTCATGGCCGACGCAACACAAAACACGACGCAAAACGTAACGCTCACCGTGAACGGACAAACCATCACGGCTCCGAAGGGAACTCTGCTTATTGAGGCCTGCAAGCCCTATGGCATTGAGATTCCGGCCTTCTGCTACTACCCCGGACTCTCGCTGCAGGGCGCTTGCCGTATGTGCCTGGTTGAAATCGAGAAGATGCCCAAGATGCAGACGGCCTGTACCACTCCCGTCGCTGAAGGCATGGTAGTGCAGACGGAGTCTGAGAAAGTGGTGCAGGCCCGCAAATCCACACTCGAACTGCTGCTCGCAAATCATCCCCTCGACTGCCCGGTCTGTGATGCGGGCGGAGAGTGCGAATTGCAGGACATGACTTTCAAGTATGGCGCGGGAGAGTCTAAATTCGTCGATATCAAAAGCCATCGCGATGAACAGCAGTGGTCGCCCATTGTCTTCTATGACCGCCCGCGCTGCATCCTCTGTTACCGTTGCGTTCGTGTTTGCGGCGAAGGCATGGACGTGTGGGCGCTAGGCATTCAGAATCGTGGCCAGGGATCGGTGATCGCTCCCAATCAAGGCGACTCCCTCGATTGCGAAGAGTGCGGTATGTGTATCGATATTTGCCCCGTTGGCGCGCTCACCAGCGGCTCTTACCGATACAAGACGCGCCCTTGGGAAATGACTCACGTCGGCACCGTTTGCAATCACTGTGGCGACGGGTGCCTCACGACGGTCGGCGTTCGTCGCTCTGAAACTGGTTCGGAGATCGTGCGCTGCGATAATCGCGACCGCAGCGGAATGAATGACGACTTCCTTTGCGTCAAGGGCCGTTACGCATATGACTTCGCGGCTAACCCCGAGCGCGTCACCACGCCGCTGATCAAGCGCGATGGCAAGTTTGTCGCTGCTACCTGGACCGAAGCCGTCGAGCAGATCGCAGCGAAATTCCAGGAGATTCTTCTCGCCACCGGCCCGCAGTCGATCGGTGTCATCGGCTCCAATCGCACTACCAACGAAGAGAACTACCTGCTGCAGAAATTTGCGCGCACTGTCCTCGGGACCAACAATATCGACCACCACCGCACGGCTGACTTCCCTTCGTTCGCCCGTGCGATTGCCGCGAACAACGCACAGACCGCCTCGATGGCGGAGGTCTCCAAGGCATCGGCGATCCTGCTCATCGGTAGCGACCCAACGGAGCAACACCCTCTGCTCGCGTGGCAGATTCGCAACGCGGTACGTCTGCGCAACTCTCGGCTTTACGTTGTGAATTCCAAGAAGATCAAGCTCACGCACCAGGCCGCGCTGACGGCGACAATCGCTCCCGCATCCGAGGACTATTTCGTCTCTTTCCTGACTGGCAACGATGCGGCTGCCTCAAAGCTCGGAGTGGCCACTGATGACCTCAGTAAATTGCGCGACACGCTAAATGCCACGTCCGGCCTCGTCATTGCTTTCGGTTCAGAACTGCGCGGCGAAGCCGTCGATGCGCTCGTCGCCTATGGCTCTTCCAAGGGAGCAAAATTCATCTGCCTGGCCGATTACGCGAATTCACGCGGAGCGGCTGACATGGGACTTTATCCCGACCTGCTCCCCGGATATCACTCAGTCGGTGGCAGCTCGCGCGACAAAATCTCGTGGGCAGCCGATGTTCCGACTACGCCGGGGCTTTCGCTTCCGCAGATGCTCGACGCGGCGGCAGCCGGAGACCTGCGCGCACTGTGGGTGGTCGGCTCCAATCCCGCAGCCCGCTACCCGGATACCGAGGCGTTTTCCCGTTCCTTCCTGGTAGTGCAGGATATGTTTCTGACCGAAACGGCACAGGACGCGGACGTCTTTCTGCCCGCCGCTTTCGCCTATGAAAAAGCAGGTACCGTTACCAACACATGCGGCGATCTGCAACGCCTGAAGAAAGCTTCCGACGTTCATGGCGTCAAGCCCGATTTCGAAATCATCATTCGCCTTGCTGAAAAGATGGGAGCGGACATCGATAAGCTCGTTCCTTTCCGCGGCTACACTTTCGCCGACGCCGGCCAAAGCCGTGGCGCTCAGTCCGGTGAAGCCGATCGCAATGCGGTGTACACCGAAGCTCGCGGTCTCGCGTCGCGCACTTCGCCGCTTGATCCTACGATCGTGCTCGATGAAATTTCCCAACTGCTTCCCGGTTACGCGATTTCGAGACTGGACCTCGCCGCCGGAAATCCTCAGCGAACCGAACTGATCCAAATCGAACCCGCTGGAATTCCAAGTCATCCTGAACTGATTGCCCCCGCCGGAAATTCACTTTTCACTTCCGGCACGCTTGGCCGTTACTCGGAAACACTGAACTCGGTCGTCGAAAATCGTCGCAACACGACTGAACCAATCGGGGCTGACTGATTTCTTTCCTCCTGCCTTCGGGCGGGAGCCTTGTAAGTTTCTGCCAACAGAAGATCGTGTGTTTCTCTTCTGCGGGGCTGGGGATTGATTTTCAATGAGCGCTTTGACTTTCTTGATCGTCGCGATAATTAAGATCGCCATCACTCTTGGCGTTCTGCTCACCATTGTCGCCTACACGGTGTGGCTGGAGCGTAAGATCGTCGGCCACATGCAGAATCGCTGGGGACCTTCGCGCGTCGGCCCGTTTGGATTACTGCAGCCACTTGCCGACGGAATCAAGTTTCTTCTCAAGGAAGATTTGACGCCGCCCTACGTCGAGAAGAACATCTATCTTCTCGCCCCAGCACTCGCGCTCATCATGGCTCTCACTTCCATCGCCATGGTTCCGATCGGTCCCGTCATTCATCTGTTCGGCATCGATACGCCGGTGCAAATCACCGGCGTACTGGGTGCGAATGGGCAGCCGAGCGATATCAATGTCGGCATCCTGATCGTGCTCGGAATCACCTCGCTGGGCGTTTATGGAATCGCTCTCGCCGGTTGGTCCTCCAACAGCAAGTACTCCTTGCTCGGATCGCTGCGTGCCTCGGCTCAGATGGTCAGCTACGAAGTTTCGTTAGGCCTTTCGCTGATTGGCGTGTTGCTCATGTCGAGCACGCTCAGTCTGAGCGGCATCGTACATGCGCAACTCGGCACATGGTTCGGATTCATTCCGCAGTGGTACATCTTCAAGGGCCAATTCGTAGCGTTCTTCGTGTACATGATGGCGGCCTTTGCCGAAACTAATCGAATTCCATTCGATCTTCCGGAAGCTGAAACCGAACTTGTCGCCGGATATCACACAGAATATAGCGCCATGAAGTTCGCGATGTTCTTCATCGCCGAGTACACCAACATGGTGACCGTTGCGTGCATCGCCTCAGTCATGTTCCTCGGAGGATGGAGCGGCCCGCCGCTACCGTTCCTGCCCGCGGTGATTCAGGCTTTTTTGCCGCTGATCTGGTTTTCGTCCAAAATCTTCTTTTTCCTTTTCCTATACATCTGGATTCGCGGCACATTGCCGCGCTTCCGTTATGACCAGTTGATGGCCTTTGGCTGGAAGTTCCTCTTCCCGCTTGCGCTGGCTAACGTGGTTATCACCGCATTTTTCGTGGCGATGCGGGCATGATGGCCGGAATGGAAACCCAATAATGCATCTCTTTCTCTTTCTACTTTTCGGAGCATTCTGCGCAGGTGGCGCGATCAATCTGCTGATTCAGCGGAAGACGATCAACAGCGCGCTCTCGCTCATCGTGGTCATGGGCTCGCTGGCGCTCATCTACATGCTGCTCGGCGCGGAGTTCGTTGCCGTCGTGCAGATCATCATCTATGCGGGCGCTATTATGGTGCTCTACATCTTTGTCATCATGCTGCTCAACGCCGGGGAAGAAGAGCAGTCCAAGGGCAGCAACGTCGCGAAGATCTTTGGTATTCCGGGACTTTTCGCTGGCGGCATCATCGGAATCTGGGTTTTGCTTCAGCATCGCCCGCAAGAAAAGCTTATTTCCATTGGCATGCTGTACGGTCCCGCCGACAAAGTGGGCATGATGCTCTTCACCAAGTATCTGCTGGCCTTTGAAGTCACCAGCATCCTCGTGCTCATCGCCATCATGGGCGCGGTGGTGCTGGCCCGCAGGAGTAACTCATGAACGACATCCCCATTTCCTACTACCTGTTGCTGAGTGCATTTCTGTTCGCCTGTGGCGTCACGGGGTTTCTTATCAAGCGCAACGTCATCACGCTCTTCATGTCCATCGAGCTGATGCTGAACGGTGTAAACCTTTCGTTCATTGCTTTCGCGACGCGCCTTGGAACTCTCGACGGACACATCTTCGTCTTTTTCGTCATGGTCGTTGCCGCCGCCGAGGCCGCAGTGGGGCTGGCTATTATCATCTCTGTTTATCGCACGCGTGAGACGCTTAACGTCGATCGGGTGAACCTGCTGAAACTATGACTTCATTGAATCTACCGTTCTGGCAACCCTGGCTCATTCCGATCCTGCCTCTGGCGGGTGCGCTCATCAATGGCCTTTTCGGCAAGCGCTTCCCCAAGTCACTGGTCGCCTCCGTCGCGCTCTTCTTCACCGGAGCGTCATTCCTCGCCGCGTGCGTGCATGCCTATGTGCTCATGCACTCCGGCGCGGAAGCGCTGGAGGTCTCCTACGGCACCTGGATTCGTGCTGGAAAGTTTTCCGTCGACTTCGGAATTTACCTCGACCATCTATCGTTGATCATGATGCTGGTAGTCACAGGTGTCGGCTTCCTCATTCATGTCTATTCCGTCGCGTACATGGAGCACGAGGGAGGATATTACCGCTTCTTCACCTACCTCAACTTTTTCATGTTCTTCATGTTGACGCTGGTGTTGGCCAATAATTACCTGCTCATGTTCGTCGGCTGGGAAGGAGTGGGCCTCGCATCCTACCTGCTGATCGGCTTCTTCTTCCTCCGGGACTCAGCCGCCAATGCCGGAAAGAAAGCGTTCATCACCAATCGCGTCGGAGACTTCGGGTTTCTGATTGCGCTCTTCCTGCTTATCCAGCACTTCGGAACCTTGCGATACGCCGCCGTTTTCGATGTGGCTTCTCATTTCTCAGTCGAAACCAGCGCCGGAATCCTTACTGCCATCGGCCTGCTCATGCTTGTGGGCGCCTGCGGCAAGAGCGCCCAGATTCCGCTCTATGTCTGGCTGCCCGACGCGATGGAAGGCCCCACGCCGGTTTCCGCGCTCATCCACGCCGCCACCATGGTCACGGCTGGCGTGTACATGGTCTGCCGCTCCAATCCGATCTTCAGCCGCGCGCCCATTGCGCTGCTTGCGGTGGCAATCATCGGAGCGCTTACCAGTTTCTTTGCCGCCACCATCGGAATCACCCAGACGGATATCAAGCGCGTGCTTGCCTACTCCACCGTCTCGCAGCTCGGTTACATGTTCATGGCTGCCGGAGTCGCCGCTTATTCAGCGTCGGTCTTCCACCTTATGACTCACGCGTTTTTCAAGGCCCTGCTCTTCCTCGGAGCCGGTTCCGTGATTCACGGCATCGGCGGAGAACAGGACATGCGAAAAATGGGAGGCTTGCGCAAGTACATGCCATGGACCTTCTGGACTATGCTGATTGCGACTTTTGCCATCTCGGGAATTCCTCCATTCGCGGGATTCTTCTCCAAGGATGAGATCCTCTGGCAAGCCTTCAGCAGCACACATGGCAGCAAGATTTTCTGGGCCGTTGGCATCATCACCGCCTTCATGACCAGCTTCTACATGTTCCGTCTAATCTTCCTCACCTTCACCGGAGAATATCGCGGCGCACCTGCCGATGCACATTCCGCGCACGGAAGCCACGACGATCATCATGAGCCTCACGAGTCACCGTGGCTGATGCTTGCGCCTCTCGTCCTGCTCGGCGTGCTTTCCATAGTTGGGGGATGGGTAGGAATTGGAAACCGCTTCGAGCACTTCCTCTCGCCAGTGATCCAAAAGGTCTCGATTGAGCAGAACGCAGCTCAGAACAATGAAGCCACTGCAACGCCCATAAGCGAAGGTGCGGGAGCCGCAGGTGAGAGCAAGGTTCTGGAGAATTCGTTGATGGCTGTCTCGGTCCTCGTCGCCTTCTCCGGTCTCGGCCTCGCCTGGTTCTTCTACATGAAGCGCCCCGAACTGCCCTCCAGGATTGCCGCTCGAACTGAAGGACTTTACAAACTGGTCCTCAACAAATATTGGATAGACGAACTGTATTCGGCTGCCATCATCGGCCCCCTGGTGTGGTTTTCTCGCGTCATTCTCTGGCAAACCTTCGATCAGAAAGTAATCGACGGTTCGGTGAATAAGAGCGCTGTCGCGGCACGCGATGTCTCGCAGATTATTCGTCAGCAGCAATCTGGCTTAGTGCGCAGCTATGCAGGATGGGTTGCCGCCGGTGCCGCTGCCGTAGTTGCCTACATGGTCTGGATGGGAACCCGATGAACTTATCTACTCTCAACCCCTGGATTCTCACGCTTACGACCTTCCTGCCCGCGCTGGGAGCGCTTCTCATCGCTTTCCTGCCGCGCCGCGACCGCGATATCCGGTGGTTCGCCCTGGCCATTTCTGTCATCACCCTGCTGGTCTCGCTGCACCTGCCCGCGCACTATCGCGAAGTGGCTCCAGCAGGTTCCGGCAGCTTCGCCTACGAACAGAATCTGCACTGGGTCACCAGTCCGAACATTCATTACCACATCGGTATTGATGGCATTTCGTTATGGCTCGTGGTCCTGACCACATTCCTGGTGCCGTTCTGTGTTCTTGCATCCTGGAAGTCGATACATGAGCGAGTAAAGGAATTCTTCATCCTTCTACTCCTGCTTGAAACCGCCATGATCGGCGTATTCATAGCACTCGATCTCTTCCTCTTCTACTTCTTCTGGGAAGCGACTCTCATTCCGATGGCGCTTATTATCGGAATCTTCGGACACCAGCGTCGTGTTTACGCAGCCGTAAAGTTTTTCCTCTACACCATGATCGCTTCGGTCTTCATGCTCGCGGCGATTATATGGCTCTATGCACAGTCTGGAACCTTCGATTTCACCGAACTTCAACATCTACTAGCCACCGGCACGATCGCTCTGCCCGGCCACACAGCCCTCTGGCTATTCCTCGGATTCTTTGTTGCTTTCGCCGTCAAAGTACCGCTCTTCCCGCTGCATACCTGGCTGCCTGACGCTCACGTCGAAGCGCCTACCGCTGGTTCGGTACTGCTCGCCGGTGTCCTGCTGAAGATGGGAACTTACGGTCTGCTGCGCTTCAACATCGGCCTGTTCCCCGCCGAGGCCCACAGGAACGCACCCTGGATCATCACCCTTGCCATTATCGGTATCGTGTATGGCGCGCTAGTAGCACTCGTGCAGCCGAACATGAAGAAGTTAGTCGCCTACTCCTCGGTTAGCCACCTTGGTTTTGTAGTGCTTGGGATTTACAGTTTCACACAGTCCGGTATGGACGGAGCAGTCTTCCAGATGCTCAACCACGGCATCTCCACCGGCGCACTTTTCCTGCTTTTGGGAATGGTCTATGACCGCCGCCACACCTACGAGATCAAGGAATACGGCGGTCTCGCCACCCCGATGCCCGTCTACGCCACGCTCTTCCTGATCATCACTCTCTCGTCGATCGGTCTGCCGCTGATGAACGGATTCATCGGCGAGTTTCTGATCCTGAGCGGTGCTTTCCAGGCAAAGGCAATCTACGGAATCATCGCCGCCAGCGGTGTCATCTGGAGCGCCTTCTATATGCTCTGGCTCTACCAGCGAACCTTCTACGGTGTCATCACCAATCCCATCAACGCGACGCTGCCCGACATTGATGTCCGTGAACGCAGCATCCTCTGGCCGCTCGCTGTTCTGGCCCTCATCATGGGAGTCTTCCCAAATTTCTGGATGAACTCCATAGACACCTCCGTCGCCGGTATTCTCGAAATGCAAAAGCGAGCGGCCTCAGCAACCGCACCCACAGTTAGCACGTTCTACACGGTGTTCAAATAGCCATGCCAACAGCTGCCGATTACATCCGCATTCTTCCTGAAATTGTCCTCTCCGTCTGGGGAATGACCGTTATGTTCATCGAGGCCCTGTTGCCTCCGGGACGGAGTCGCAAGGGCTTGGGCGTCTTCGCCGCCTTCGGCGCGGTCGCCGCCATCGCGGCAACGGCCTACCAGGCACAGCCGCAATTCGTCGGCTTCGGACTCAACCAGATGCTGCGTGTGGACCACTTCAGCGTCTTCTTCCATTTCATCGTTCTGTTCGTTGCCTTGGCGACCATTCTGATGTCGCTCGATTATCTGCCGTTCCAGAAGATCGATCACGGCGAATACTACGCCCTGATCCTTCTTGGAGCGGTCGGCATGTGCCTGATGTCATCGGCAGTCGAACTGGTGCTTATCTTCATCGCGCTGGAAATCTCTTCGATCTCCAGCTACATCCTTGCAGGCTTCCGGCGCAATGCCGCCGAGAGCGCTGAAAGCTCTCTCAAGTATTTCCTCCTTGGCTCTTTTGCCACGGCCTTCTTCCTATACGGAGTTGCGCTGCTCTACGGCGCCACTGGTTCCACCAACGTCTTTGATATTGCCGCCACCCTCGGCAACGCCGCGCATATCGAGCCGCTAGCCTACGTCGCCGTCGCGCTCATCTTCACCGGGCTTGGCTTCAAGGTAGCCTGTGCGCCTTTTCACATCTGGACACCTGACGTATACGAAGGCGCACCTTCGCCGGTCGTGGCTTTCATGTCCACCGCACCCAAAGCCGCGGCTTTCGCGGTCCTCATCCGTCTCGTCATTGACACAGCTTCGCCTCACTGGTTCTGGGTTATCTGGATCGCCGCCGTGCTGTCCATGTGCGTCGGAAACCTTGGCGCCATCCTGCAGAGCAACGTCAAACGCATGTTGGCGTACTCCTCCATCGCACATGCCGGATACCTGATGGTGGCATTTGCCTCAGCCAGCAATCGCGAGCTCGGCATCTCGGCCGCAATGTTCTACTCTGCAGCCTACGCCGCGATGAATGTTGGCGCCTTCGCTGTCATCACCCAAATGGCCGGCAGCGGAGAGCGATTCTCCCAAATTGACGACTACTCTGGACTCGGGAAGCGCTCGCCATTGCTGGCCGCCGTCCTCACGTTTTTCCTGCTTTCGCTGATCGGAATTCCTATTACCGGCGGATTCTTCGCCAAGTTTTACGTTTTCAGTGCCGCACTTCGTACGCATCTCATCTGGCTCACCATTATCGGTGTTGCAAATAGCGGAATGGGCTCTTACTACTACCTGCGCCTCATAGTGCGGATGTATATGTTTGAACCTCGAACGGAAACGCCCACCCCCAAGGTTCAGCTCGGAATGGGTCTGGCAATTGCCATTAGCCTGATTGCAACCCTCTGGCTTGGCGTGCTCCCCAACGCGATACTCCACTACACGCAGGGCGCTCCAACTATCCTCGCCAGTCATTAGACCCGCAAGCGCCCTCTCACATAATGCCCCGGAACTCATCCGGGGCATTATGATCGATGAACTACGGTGCCAAGGCTTCGGCATGCGCCGTTTCAGAGGACGTTTGCGGAACCTGGTAAACAGACACGTTCTGGTCATTCAGAATAGCGAGCCGGGTACCATCCGGTGAGAGTGCAAAATCGAACAAGCACTTAGGAAGTGGAGAGAGGACCGTGGTGTATACACGCTTCTTTCGTAGCAGGTCGTAAACAACAACGCATAGCTTGGAAAGACTATCTGAGCGCAGGGACTCGCCCAACCTGACTCGATGTAACGCAATCGCGACAAACCTTCCGCCCTTTGCAACTGATATTTTTGCGTTTACCGGCTGCTCGTTCTTATCCAACGGCTCTCGCATTAGCACCTGCCCGCCGGAAACAAACGAAAACTCTCTGCAGACATAGACGAACGAATCCTCCCCAATAAGGGCGAAAACGCCGGGTGCAAAGCAACTCTGCCCCGGGCGCTGCCAGAGCGTCCTCCATCTTCCGCTGCCAAACTCGGAAATGAACACCCGGTCCCGATTGTGTACCGACTTAACGTACGCAATCGCACGATCAGACACGGAGTACGGTCTGTGATGCAACGAGGGCTCGTCATTCCAAGCGTCCTTAAGCCCCATGCCGCTATCGAGAACGCTGTATTGACTCACGTCCAACTTCTGCGCGTAGTTCACGTGATAGTTATTGAACAGCACCGATTGCTGGCTTACCGATACGTGAATCTCCCATTCCTGCATCTCCAACCGTTCGTTGCGGAGAGGAGTTTGTGGGAGCGGCAACTTTCTAACTTCGTCGAAATCTCTTGTGAGAAGCCGAAGCGTATCTCCCGTTCGCACCATCACTCCACCACGGTGAAGCAGGATCGCAGAGCCTACTGCACGCGTGGCCCACTCTCTCGTAAGCAGCAGCGTCCCGTCGCCTGCGTCGAGTATCTCTGCCCGAAGACGGAAAGGGCTGGAAACGTCCGGGGACAATCGTGAGGAAAGCTGCCGGCTGTCAAGGTCCACATGATGCACAATTAGGCGCTCGTCATCCAGAAACGTGATTCCCGCCTGCTCACGATCTTCCCAGTAGTGCTCTATCGGGTTAGTCCTGATGCTTGGAATCAGATCAGCGCTCCAAATCGGAGCAGGAGACGTATCCGTTGATTGGTGCTCTCCGAAAGCACATACCGAGATTGAGAGTGCAACCAAAAGCCTAACCAGCTTCTGGATGCACCAGCTCTCAGGCCGTCCCGCCCCCCTGTGGCCCCATCCCGATCTCATGCCCACGTGAACACAGTCAGTCATCGCGGAACGGATGCCAGTGGCCTTGTTGCTGTTGCATTGGCAGAGCTGCGCACCAAAACAATAGCCCCCGCCGTAGCGGAGGCTATGCTCAAACTGAAACTCTTACTTTACGACTTTGGCAAAGACCACGACCAGCGTGAACAGCACCAGGGATTCGACGAATGCCAGGCCGAGAATCATTGCGAGCTGGATTCCAGCGCGAGCAGCAGGATTGCGGGCCATGCCTTCGCAGGCGGCGGCAGCGATCTTGCCCTGCCCCAGTGCGGCCATTCCAGCGGCAATCGCCATCGCGAAGCCGGAAGTAAGCGCAACCCAGTTGACGCCAGCAGCGCCGCCAGCGGCAGCGGGTTCACCCTGTGCGAAGACCGGGGTCGCCAGCATCAGGATAGCCATTACGGAAAACAGTACGAACATCTTCTTGTTCATTGTCATTGCTCCTTCGGATTTCGCCGCCAGTGGGTGGTTGACGTTCCACGCAATGGGAAGCCCTCACGCTTGCGGCGTACTGCAAAACTTGATGCCAGCCGGAAATGCAGGCTGCTATTTCGAATAGTCTAGTGCTCGTGTGCCGTGGCTTCTCCCAGATACACCATGGCCAGCAACACGAAAATGTATGTCTGAATCAGCGAAACGCCCAAGTGCAGGCCGAGGAAGATTACCGGCAATCCTATCGGCACCAACGAGAAGAACACCAGGGTCACCATGTCGCCGGCAAACATGTTGGCGAAAAGACGGATGGTGAGTGACATCATGCGCGCCAGATGGCTGCACACTTCGATCACAAACATAAGCGGCGCCAACCACCACACGGGACCGATGAAGTGCTTGATGTACCCTGCTCCGTTCGCGCGAAGACCATGCATCTGATAGAAGACCCAGGTCACTACCGCGCAGCCAAGCGGCACCACGGGAACGCCCGTAGGAGTCTCGAAGAACGGAATCAATCCAAGCAGGTTGCAGGAAAGGATAAACAGCCCAAGCGTAATCAGATACGACAAATAGCGCTTATTGTCGTGTCCGATAATCTCTTCGCTCTGCGCATCCATCAGATTATAAATGCCTTCCATGATGTGCTGCAGAGCATTAGGCTTTTCGACTGACAGGCTCGCTCGAACCGCCAGGAAAAACACGATCAGGATGGCAAATACGAGGATCTGCATTGCCACATGATCGGGGATCGGTGCCGTCGGATGGGCAGGATGAATCCCCAGCGCAGTCAGGAGCGCAGTTGCGGGGCCAGCAAACAGGTGATTCAGTAGCGCTGTAAATGGCAGTTGATGCATTTGAATGTCTTATTTATCCCCATCAGGATGGTCGCCGACCACTGGCGACGAACTCATACACGGCCTCGCACATCATCGCCACGACAGGCATTGCAAGCCCTGCCAGGAATCCCACCAAGCCGCGAACGGAACACGTAAAGATAACATACGCGAACACTGCTATCAAGAAGATACGCCCTATACCACGGGCCACAATCCCCGCGCCGCGCTCCCTGCTTTTTATCTTCACTATGCGCTCGCCGATCGCATTCACCGACGAAGCCAGCCAGCGGAAATTCACCCACCCCAGTAGCGTCCCAAGGAGCATCCCGCCCGCCAATGCCCTACCCAGCGGCCACACCGCCGCCACTGCGCAAACGCTGCCCGCCACGACGATTATCTTCTCAACCCGCCGGACGGTGCTTCCATATGTGACCATTTCCTGAGCCGAAATCTCAGCACAGCCCAACTCACTGGAATCCTGCCAGTCCTCTGGCGCCAGTTCGGTTTGGGTTTCCTCGATGCCTCCTTCGGGGGAAGCTCCGGCTGGGTTCTCGGGATGTTCAGCGTCCCTCACTCGCCATCCTTATCCTGCTTATCGTCATCGCTCGCCCGCAGAGCCCTCCGGATCATCGATACAAATCCGGCCACAGCGCCGAAAATAATGCCGAAGAGGTAAATCCAGTGAGTATGCAAATAGTGGTCCGCAACCAGTCCGGCCAGGTAGCCGACGATCAGTGCCGCCGGAATCATGAAGCCAATTTCCGAGTACCGTGCTACCACGACCCACGGACTCTCTTCCCGCTTTTCCGGTTTTTCGTCTTTCATTTCCCTACTCCCAGACAAATTGCCGGAGGTCACCCGTCGGCTACTCACAACTTCTTGTCCTCTGCTGTTATACAATTTTCACGTGTCCCTAGACGAAAACATTTACGACCTACGCAAGCAGAAACTGCGGCAGATCGAAACCCTCGGTCAGCCCGCCTACCCACACAAGTTCGATTTCACCCATCAGGTGCCTCAGGTCCTAGCCGGCTACACTGCCAGCACGGGTGAGCAACTGGAAGCCGAACGCGTCAACGTCACCGTTGCCGGACGCCTCGTTGCCATCCGTCTTATGGGAAAAGCCAGCTTCGCTCACCTTCAGCAATCCGGCGAAAGGCTCCAAATCTACGTCAAGAAAGACGCCGTCGGCGACAAGCTCTGGGAATTTTATAAGCTGCTCGACATTGGCGACCACATAGGCGTAAAAGGCTATCTTTTCCGTACGCGCACCGGCGAACTCAGCATCCACGTGGAGGACCTGACGTTCCTCTCCAAGGACTTGTTGCCGCTGCCTGAGAAGTTCCACGGCCTTACCGACGTCGAGTTGCGCTACCGCATGCGCTACGTGGATCTTATTGATCCCGAGGTGCGTCAGGTCTTCACCAAGCGCGCTCGCATCGTGCAGTCGATCCGCCGCTTCTTGGATACTCGCGACTTCATTGAGGTCGAGACTCCGATGATGCAGCCCATTGCCGGAGGCGCTGCCGCTCGCCCATTTGTCACTCACCACAACACCCTTGATATAAACCTCTTCCTGCGCATCGCCCCCGAACTTTACCTCAAGCGCCTGGTCGTCGGTGGCCTTGATCGTGTTTATGAGATCAATCGCAACTTCCGCAACGAGGGTGTCTCGACACGCCATAATCCCGAGTTCACCATGCTCGAGTTCTATCAGGCCTATGCTGACTACCACGACCTGATGAACCTTACCGAGGATTTGCTGAAGCAGGTCGCGCTTGATGTGAACGGCACGCTAGTGAACAAGTTCGGCGAACGCGAGATCAACTGGAGCAATTTTCAGCGGCTCTCCATGCGCGAGGCGATCATTAAGCACTGGCCCGAAGCTGCCGGCGACGCGCCCACCATGGACGACTTCAAGAGCGGCGAGCAGGTCGAGCAACTTGTCCGACGCCTGCAACGCGCCAAGGTGCAACTTCCTTACGATCCCAACGAACCTGCCGGTCGCGCCATTGCCGACATGTTTGAGGCAGTTGCCGAAGAGCATCTCTGGCAACCAACGTTCATCTACGACTTCCCTGTCGCAATCTCGCCGCTGTCCAAGAACAAGCGCGACGAGCCCGACTTCGTAGAGCGCTTCGAAATCTACGTGGCTGGAATGGAGCTCGGGAACGCCTTCAGCGAACTTAACGACCCTGAAGAGCAGCGCCGCCGCTTCGAGCAGCAAATCTCCGAGCGCGAGCGCGGCGACGACGAAGCGCACCAGATGGATGAGGATTACATCCGCGCCCTCTCCTACGGAATGCCTCCTGCCGCGGGTGAAGGCATCGGCATCGACCGGCTCACGATGATGCTTACCGGCTCAACCTCAATTCGCGACGTCATCCTCTTCCCCTTGCTTCGCCCTGAAAAGAAGGACGAAGAGAGAGCCGATGCCGACGGAGTGGACCAGAAATAAGCAGAGCGAAACTGAAGAATAGCGGCGCCAGGCTTTCACAGATGGCGCCGCTGTCTTGCTCATATCTTCGACTGCCAGAGTCCCAGAATCGAACCAGTCGGATCGAGAATGAAGCTGAACCACCCCATCCCGGGCACCTCAGTCGTGTCTTTCATCACCTTGGCGCCCAGCGCTTTCGCCTTCTCGGTGGATGCCTTCACGTCATCCACTAAAACGTAGGCCAGCCATCCCGTCGGGCCGCCCGGAACCTGCTTCATAATCCCGCCGCCAACGCCCTCTCCCCCCACCTTGATCAGGGTATATGCCCCGTCCGGCCCGGCTGTGTTTGGCATGTCTTCCAGCTTCCAGTCAAACAGCTTCGAATAGAATGCCTTGGCCTTTTCCGGGTCAGGGCTGTTCAGTTCCACATGTACAAACGGATTCGCCATGGTTCCTCCTAAATACAATCACAACGTAGCGTCATGGACAGATACGATTAATCCTTTCCATCATTCCCGTCAATACATCTCAAACTGTGTTCCCGGCAAGCCTCTCATACCGCACTCCCGAGCAATTTATTGCACCTATTTCGGCTCCGCATGATCTACTATTACGGCAAGGCCAGCCACCGCCACACCGGGGTTGAGCTTTGTATTAGGTAACAGTTTGTAGGAGTTAAGAAGCGAGTACCCTATGGGATTTGACTTCAGCAGTGAAGAACGCCGGGAGCTGGGCTACCGGCTCATCGATCGCATCGATCAATATTTCTCTTCCCTCAACAATCGAGCCGTACAGCCGCCAGCCTCTGAGCGCACCGTCTCTCACACTTCTCTGGGTTTACCGGAGCTCGGATCGGACGCCGCCCGCGTCCTCGACGATCTCTGCGAGGAGATGATCGACAAGGGATTCCACATTCCTGCCGCCAACTACTTTGGCCTCATGAATCCGACTCCGACGTACATGGCCGTGCTGGCCGAAGCGCTGGTTTCCGCTCTCAATCCTCAGCTTGCCTCCCTTGCCCGCTCTCAGTTCGCCAGCACGCTTGAAGCGGAGACCATTGGCTGGATCGCCTCCCGATTCGGCTGGCACAAGAACCTGAACGATGCACCCACACCGCCAGATGCGATTGCCTGTGACGGAACCTTCACCAGCGGCGGCAATGAGGCGAATTTCACGGCTCTTGCGTTGGCAATCTGCCACCATTTTCCGCACGCAATCGAAGACGGGATAGCGACCATCGGAGCTCGCCCTGTTTTCTACGCTTCGTCTGAGTCGCACCACTCGCTTGAAAAGTCAGCAGGGCTGCTCGGACTGGGACGCAAGGCGCTTCGCCGCGTCCCGGTGAATGAAAACCTGCGTCTTGACACCGCGCGCCTCATCCTGCAGATCGAAGCCGATTACGCCTGCGGATTCCTTCCCTTCTGCATCGTTGCCACGGCGGGGACAACCAGCTCCGGTGCCATCGATGACCTCAATGCTCTAGCCGCAATCGCCGAGCGTTATGGACTCTGGCTTCATGTCGATGGTGCCTATGGTGCAGCGGCCGCATTCAGCGACGAATATCGCCATCTGCTAAAGGGAATCGAGCGTGCCGACTCCATCACCATCGATCCCCACAAGTGGCTCTCCATGCCATTCGCCGCAGGAGTCATTCTCACCCGCCACGTATCCATGATGGAGAAGACTTTTTCCGTGGCTTCGCCGTATATGCCTCGCGTTGCCGGACCGAGCATGATCGACAATTTCAAAGTGAGCGCGCAGTGGTCTCGCCGCATGAACTCACTCAAGCTCTGGCTAACGCTGCGTGTGCATGGTCGGCAAGCGTACGAGCAAATGATAAGCAGGCAGATGCAGCTCGCGTCAGAGATGCGGGCGTGGTTTGGAGCTTCTGAGCGCTTTGCGCTTGCTGCGCCGCAAACTCTCCCCATTCTGAATTTCCGGCTGCGAGGAGTAGACGAGGCCGACGCGGAAGCCGCACATCAGAACTTCATCGATGAGTTCAACCGCGACGGGCGCTACTGGATCAGCCGTACCCACGTCCGGGGAAAGAGCGTTCTGCGCATGATGATCATCAGCTATCTGAGCACCTCCGAGCACATCGCCGGGCTGCAACAAGCACTGCAATCGGCAGCCGCCCGCGTCGCCGTCCTGCACTCTGTGAGATAAAAGGGGCAACTGGTAGTTACGCCAGCAGCATTTCGCATACAAATCGCATCCCTTCCACTCCGCTTGACTCCCGGTCAATCCCTTTGCTGTTGCCTGAATCAGAGTTCCTCACTCGCTGGCGATTGAATTACTTACCCCGCCGGGAAACCTAATCGCTGCCAACCGTAATCGTAAACCTCAGTTTGGGGTATGATCTTCGCCCGTCCGAGGCCTGGGCCTGGAAAGAAGCCAATGCCAAAGAGTCCGCTTGTCGATTCCATGCAAACTCACCCGATTGTGAGTTCCAATCGGCCGCAGCGCGAAAAGGTTGTATCAGCCGCCGATGCTGTGCGCTTGATTCGCGATGGTGACACGATCGCCACTGGAGGATTCGTTGGCATCGGATTTGCCGAGAACATTGCGGTTGCGCTTGAACAACTCTACCTGGTGCCTGAAAGCATCGGACCACCACGAGGAAAGCCGCGTAATTTAACTCTCCTTTATGCTGCCGGACAGGGTGATGGAAAAGAGCGCGGACTCAACCATCTGGGCCATCCCGGACTGATCAAACGTGTTGTGGGGGGACACTGGGGGCTCGTCCCCAAACTGCAGCGCCTGGCAATCGGCAATGAGATTGAAGCCTACAATCTGCCGCAGGGCGTAATCTCCCATCTTTTCCGCGACATTGCCGCCCATCGGCCCGGGCACATTACGCGAGTAGGCCTCGGCACCTTTGTAGATCCACGTAATGGCGGTGGAAAAATCAATCCGCGCACAACCGAAGACCTGGTCGAGTTGATAACCATCGGCGGAAACGAATATCTCTTCTATCGCGCCATGCCAGTGAACGTCGGTATCATTCGTGGCACCACCGCCGATCCCGAAGGCAACATTACGATGGAGCGCGAGGCTCTGACTCTGGAAGTTCTGGCCATCGCCATGGCGGCGCATAACTCCGGTGGATTGGTGATCGCCCAGGTGGAACGCATCGCCGAAAGCAGCACTCTCAACCCGCGCCAGGTAAAGGTTCCTGGAGTGCTGGTTGACTGCGTCGTCGTCGCCGAAAAGCCAGAGTATCACTGGCAAACATTCGGCGCACAATATGATCCCGCGTTCAGTGGAGAGATTCGCATCAAGATGGGCGCAATCCCTCCCATGCCACTTTCAGCGCGCAAGGTGATCGCGCGCAGGGCAGCCCTGGAGCTTCGCCCCAACAGTGTCGTAAACCTTGGCATCGGGATGCCCGAGGGCATCTCAAACGTAGCGAATGAAGAGAAGATCATCGACCTCATCACTCTTACCGCTGAACCCGGTGTGATCGGCGGAATGCCTGCCGGTGGCCTCAACTTTGGCGCTGCCGTAAATGCGCAAGCAATCATCGATCAGCCATACCAGTTCGACTTCTACGATGGCGGCGGTCTTGACATGGCGTGTCTAGGACTGGCGGAGGCCGACCGCGAAGGCAATCTGAACGTGAGCCGTTTCGGACCTCGCCTGGCCGGTGCCGGTGGATTTATCAACATCAGCCAGAACGCTCAGAAGCTCATTTTCTGCGGCACCTTCACTGCAGGCAAATTGGAAGTCGAGATCAAGGACGGCAAGCTCTGCATTCTGCGCGAGGGTGAGTCGCGAAAGTTTGTTCACGGGGTGGAGCACAAAACATTCAGCGGCAAATATGCCCTGTTGCGCAATCAACCTGTCCTGTACGTTACGGAGCGTTGCGTCTTCAAGTTGGTGGAGGAAGGTCTGGAACTGGTCGAAGTCGCGCCAGGGATCGATATTGAGAAGAACGTTCTCGCCCACATGGATTTTGCTCCCATCGTGCGTGACCCAAAGCTGATGGATGCTCGAATCTTTCAGCCGCAACTCATGGATCTGCGAACGTCCATTCAGGAACTGCCGCTGGACAGACGATTCACCTATGACCAGGGGCAAAACCTCTTCTTCGTCAATTTCGAGGCACTCTCCGTACGCAGCCTCGATCAGGTGAATCGCATTGGAAAGCTCGTGCGCGAACGTCTCAAGGACGCTCCCGGCAAGGTTTACGCCATTGTGAATTACGACAACTTCTCCATCCTTCCGGAACTGATCGATCCTTACAGCAAGATGGTGAAAGGTTTGATGGAAGACATGTACTCCGGAGTCACGCGTTACACAACCAGCGCGTTCCTGCGAATGAAATTGGGCGACGCGCTTGGCGACGAACACACCTCAGCCAATATCTTCGAGAGCGTCGAAGAAGCACGTGAACAGTTGCGCGCACTCGAAGAAAAGCACTCCGCCGAATAGTCGAGCGGCGCAATCGCGGTCAGATTTCAGGAGGCATGAATGAGCGAAGAACAGGGAGAAAAGAGATTGGACTCCACCGAACAGTTTCGCGAAATCCGCGACACTTACATGGACGTGTGGGCCAAAGCGATGGGCGAACTGGTCAACACAGAAGCTTACGCAAAACAATCAGGAGCAACTCTGGATGCCTATTTGGCGGCTTCGCAACCATTCAGAGCCTCGCTTGAAAAAGCAATGGTGAATGCATTGCAGCAGTTCAGCATGCCCACCCGTCCTGATTTCATCTCGTTGGCCGAGAGACTTACGAATCTCGAAATGCGACTGGATGACATGGATGCCAAGTTGGACCGAATCGAAAGCGCGGTCACCAAATCCGCAGCTTCATCGTCAAACAGCGAAGCGCCAAAACCAGTTGCGGAGCGAGAGCCCTCGGCACACCAAATACCCGAACCTGCAGCCAAGGTTGAGCCCGCGCCAAGCACCGGGGCACCGAGAGCTACGCATGCATCCAGGAAGTCCAAGAAAAAAGGGGGCAGGTAACATGCCGGTAAAAACGCTGGAAACAAACCCGTTCGTTACCATGCAATCAAAGCTGCAAACACTTTCCAAGACTTTGACCACGCAGGCCCCCATTGGGCAAACTCCAAAACAGGTGGTGTGGACGCTGAACAAAGCAAAGCTTTACCGCTACGTCCCGCAAGTGCCAAAGGAGCAGCGCCATCCCGTGCCGCTGCTTCTCGTGTTCGCACTCATGAATCGCCCATCCATCCTTGATCTTCGCCCTGGTGCGAGCTTCGTGGAGTTCATGGTGAAACAGGGTTATGACGTGTACCTTCTCGACTGGGGCGCTCCGGGAATCGAAGACAAGAACCTCAAGTTCGACGATTACACGCTCGACTACATGCCGAGAGCGATTCGCAAGATGAAGGCTATCTCAGGCTCCGAAGAGTTTAGCCTGCTGGGCTGGTGCATCGGCGCGATATTGACATCCGTCTATGCAGCACTCCGTCCGGACGATGGATTGCGCAATCTCCTTCTGTTAACCGCGCCGCTGGACTTCTCCCAAAAAGATAAGCTCACATTTGCGCGCTGGACCGACGAGAAATACTTCGACATAGACAAGGTTCTCGCGGCATTCGGTAACATGCCTGCCGAGATGGTTGAGTACGGCGCCAAAGCGCTGAAGCCTGTAGAAAACTATGTCGGAAATTATCTCCGCCTATGGGACAACCTGAACAACCCGCAGGTGGTCGAGAGCTGGCACGCAATGAACACCTGGGTAACAGACAACATCCCGATTGCCGGCAGCGCATTCCGGCAATTGATCGTAGATCTCTATCGCAACAACCGCCTCATGACCGGTGAGTTCATCATTCGTGGGGAGCGCGTCGATCTCGCAAAGATTCGTGCAAATCTTCTGGCGATCATCGCCGACAGCGATCACATCACTCCGTGCTGCCAAACCGAACCGGCAGTCGCAAAGATGGGCAGTGCTGACAAGGATGTCTTTCACGTCTCCGGCGGGCATATCGGAATCATGGCGGGAAGCGGCGCGGCCAAACGCACTTGGCCGCACATCAACGAGTGGCTGGCGCAACGCTCAAAGTAAGCGGCGTGCAAAAAAAAACAGGCCCGGAACGCATCGTCCACGATCAAGACGCTTGCATCCGGGCATTGCGCAAAAACGACATCATTTACGCCTTAGTGGCGGATTTCAACTGATTGGCGGCAATCTCAACCGAATGTTTCTGGGCCTCTATCAGAGCGTCCATGCCGCGTTCAACGGCATCCGCAGTCTCGGCCAGCGGCGTACCAGCAACGCCTTCCTGCTGCTTCATTGCTGCAACAACCTGCTTGTTCTGCTTTGCGGCAAATTCCAGAACTGCCTTGTGTGCGGCAGCCGTGCGATCCACGGACTCATGGAAGCGAGTCGACGCATTCGCTGCCAGTTCAGCGCCTGCCTTGCCGGTCTCACGTATCGTTCCGGTGACGGCGGTTCCCTGCTCACCAACGATGTCCAAAATATTCTTCTGCAGTTCGGCATAGTTTTCAAAAGCCTTACCCGCAACGTCGAACATCGAGAGCCCTGGGGTATTCGGAGCCAGATTGAGTGCCTTGCGGGTCGCTCCGAGGACTTCAGCGTTGTATTTCACGGCCATATCCAACGAGCTCTTACTGGCCTCTAAAACCTGCTCAAAACTCTTCTGCAGCAGATCAGCGAAAGTATTGTTTGACTCAAAGGTGTTTGCCATGTTTTTCTCCTATTGGACTACTAGTCCGCATTTCATTGGATGCCGCAACTTGTGCTGCGATGCAGCAATATTTGCAGTATGCTTCACATGCGGCCTCCAGTCAATGGAAAAACACGACAACTATGGAACGTAAGAAGATCGTTATCAAGAAGTACGAGAACCGGAGACTTTACGATGCGACGCATAGCCGTTATGTGAATCTCGATGAGATTGCGCGCGCCATTCAGGACGGAAATGACGTCCAGGTGCTCGACGCTTCTTCGGGCGAAGACATTACACGGCTGGTACTTACCCTGATTATCGTCGAGCAGGCCAAGGAACCGAACTCGGTATTTCCGCTCGACGTACTCCGCGAAATGGTAGTCGCATCCGGCAAAGCAACCCAGGAGAGTGCGATGAACTACATGTCCGCACTCACCAATATGTACCGTTCCGTGCTCCCGCAAATGCCACAACCGGCAATAGCTCCCTTGGAGTTCTTGCAGAACATGATGCAGCAAGCCTCGCAGCGAGGACACGCACCTCCACCTACCCCCCAGCCCTCCGCGCCAGCGCAGGAAGCCCCCGCCGATCCTGAGGTCTCCAATCTTAAGAGTCGCATTGACGAACTGGAGCAACTCGTAAAGCGCATGTCTCCCCCGCCGGCACGCAAGAAAGCAGCAAAGAAATCGCCCAAAAGGGTGAAGTAGTCGGGGCACTAGGCTGACATATCCGGTATTTCACGCTCTGGACCCTAGCGCGCAGCTCCGAGCCGCCGCTCCAATGCGATAAACAGGAATTTTCGGACTCCAGACATCCGAGCGGCTCCCCCATAATCACAAACGCGACTTGAGGGATGGCAGTTGGCAGAGCATATCCCCGCTGCTCACCAACTCTCTCTCTCGCTATTAGAACGCGAAGGAGCTTCAATGCCCTGGAGGCAGCTACACAAGGCCGGTATAAGTCGACTTACACCGGCCTTCCACCATTTTCTGTTACTTACAATTAGCAGCAACCCATCTTAACTTCGCCCTTCTCAGTGACTGGAGGTCCGAATGCCTCTTCCGGCACCGGCGCGCCATTCAACACCATAAACCACCGGCGGATTGCGTCAAGGAGCACCAGAACCACGCCAACGATAAAGATAATCATCAACGTCGTGTCCAGCACGCCCGCAAAATACATGTGCGGCTTCAACCGTAACGGCCAGAAGATATTCTGAATGGAGAGAACTCCAGCCGAGATTGTGGTCACGCCAACGAAGCACATGGGAAGGAAAGTGAGCCAGGCATACTTCGCCTTACCCATGTTGATCAGGAACGTGGTTGAGACCGCGAGTGCAATCGTCGCCAGCAACTGATTGCCGGTTCCAAACAGCGGCCAGATCGTTGAAATGTTTCCTGTCCAGATCAGGTATCCCCAACCCCCAACAACCAACGTAGTGGCGCTCAGGTTGCTGGGAAGCCATGCATTGTTTCCGAGTGGCTTATAAACTTTTCCCATCAGTTCCTGCAGAACGTAGCGCGCCACGCGAGTTCCGGTATCCACCGTGGTCAAAATAAAGAGCGCCTCAAACATAATGGCGTAGTGATACCAGTAGCCCATCAGTTTAGACATTCCCGGCAGGCCCCTGAATATCTGCGCCATGCCAATCGCCAACGAAACCGCGCCACCGCTACGTCCGGCGAGTTTCTCGCCAACCTCGCGCGAGAACATGTCCAGGTTCACCGTGTGCAATCCCAGTTTGGCAAACACATCCGGCGGACAGTTGATCGCAAAGTAGTCACCAGGGTTCATCGAGCAGGCGGCAATCAGCGCGAGAACGCCAACCAGCGATTCGCAAAGCATCGCCCCGTAGCCGATAAACCGTGCATCCGTCTCTTTGTCCAGCATCTTCGGAGTCGTACCCGACGACACCAGTGAGTGGAATCCCGAGATAGCTCCACAGGCAATCGTAACGAACAGGAACGGGAAGAGATGTCCCTTGATGATCGGTCCGCCGCCGTGAATATAAGGAGTAAAGTTCGGGAACTGAATGTTGGGATGAACAATGAAGACACCCAGGATCAGGACAGCGATCGTGCCAAGCTTCACATAGGTTGACAGGTAATCGCGCGGTTCAAGCAGCAGCCATACCGGCAGCACCGATGCGACGAATCCATAAATCATCATCATCAACGTGATCTGGTGCGGAGTGAAGGTCAGCGTGCTCGCCAGGCTGCTTCCTGCAAATGCATGTCCTCCGGCAACCGCAGCCAACAGGCAAACCACACCGAAGATGCTGGGGCCTGTGATTTTGATTTGCCCAGAAGGATTTTTGAACATCCACATACCCATGATGAACGCAATCGGAATCGTCATCCCGATTGTGAACACACCCCACGGGCTGTTCGCAAGTGCGTTGACAACTACAATGCCGAGACCGGCCAGCGTCACCAGCAGGATGAACAACACGGCAACCATGCATACCAGTCCAGCGAATGGGCTGATTTCCGTGCGCGCGATGTCCGCCAGCGAACGTCCTCTGTGTCGTACCGACGCTACCATGACTGTAAAGTCCTGAACGCATCCAGCCACTACTGCGCCAATCAGCAACCAGAGGAATCCAGGAGCAAACCCGAACTGCGCTGCCAATGTTGGTCCCACCAGCGGACCGGCCCCGGCGATCGCGGCAAAGTGATGTCCAAACAGAACCCACTTCGGGGATGGTACGTAGTTGTGTCCATCCTCGTATGTGTGTGCGGGAGTGATGCGGCGATCATCCAGCATCATCGCTTTTGCAGCGAGGAATGCGCTGTAATATCGGTACGCCAGGGCGTAAACGCAGAGTGCGCCCAGCATAATGGGAAAAGTGTTCATAGATCCCCCTAACTTCCAGTCACGACTACAGATCAGGTGCCTACCGAACCTGCCGGAAACTATAGAAGGGAACGGTTTATGACGCAATCAAATTACGACTCGGCGCGCATCTGCTCCGGAACCATCCTTCCCTTCCAACTGGCGGGGCGAACGAAGCTCGTCAAGCCTGGAGGGGTTGCCGGGGATTCTCGGATGTCGCTTTTAGGCCTCCCATGACCGAATCGTGAAGATCGCAAGCGCTTCGTCCTCCGGGGCTGACCTGAGCTGCTTCGATTGCACTTTGTCCATGTTGAATCGCGAGACACACAGTATTCGTTTTCCTGATGCTATTAGTTTTTTCAATTAGCCATTGACATACAAATCCAAATGGCAGAGCATTTTTAAAACCGACCGACCCGGTCGGTTTTTTATATAAAAGGAGCTTCCTTGGCCACTATATTCTATGCCCACGACGCGAATCCCGATGCGCTCAAGCGCAAAACCATAGCCGTGTTCGGATACGGAAGTCAGGGTCACGCCCAGGCGCTCAACCTTCGTGAGAGCGGTTACAGCGTCATCATCGGTCTCGACCCTGAGCGCCCCACAGCCAAGCGAGCCCGCGAAGATGGTTTCGAGGTGCTCGCCCCTGCCGAAGCGGCGAAGCGCGCGGATTACCTGCAGATACTCACGCCCGACGAGACCCAGGGCGAGCTGTTTGCGGAGTCCATCCGCCCCTATCTCACCAAGGGGAAAGTACTAGGTTTCTCCCACGGATTTTCCGTTCACTTCAAGACCATCGAGGCTCCTGCCGATGTCGATGTCGTGATGATCGCCCCCAAGAGCCCGGGCCATCTCGTTCGCCGTCAGTACACCGAAGGCCGCGGCGTTCCCGCCCTCATCGCCATCCATCACGATGCCAGCGGACAAGCCAAGGAACTCGCTCTCGCCTACGCCGATGGCATCGGGTCCACGCGCGCCGGAGTCCTCCAGACCACCTTCAAGGAAGAGACCGAAAGCGACCTCTTCGGCGAACAAGCCGTTCTCTGTGGCGGACTCACCTCGCTCATCAAGAAGGGATTTGAGACCCTGGTCGAAGCTGGCTATCAGCCCGAAATCGCCTACTTCGAGTGCCTGCACGAAATGAAGTTGATCGTCGATCTGATCTACGAAGGCGGTCTCGACCGCATGCGCTACTCGATCTCCAACACCGCCGAGTATGGCGACCTCACCCGCGGCGAAGTCGTCGTCGGCGACCCGACCCGTCAGGCCATGAAGAAGGTTTTGGGACAGATCCAGCAAGGCGAATTCGCCCGTGAATGGATTGCCGAACACCGCGGCGGCAACAAGAAGTTCAACGCTCTGCGTGCCGCTGAAAAGCAGCACCCGATTGAAGAAGTCGGCGCGAAGCTGCGCAGCATGATGGACTGGCTGCCCGACGCGACCAAGAGCACCGCAAAGAAAGTAAACGCATAAGGACTGAAGGCGCCGGGGAGTCGAGTTTCGATTCGGCGACCCCGGCTGCACTATCACGCCCTTCCAGACCCTGAAGCATTGAACTCTCCTTTCTTCGAACCGCCGCACATGGCTCTCCCTCTCTGAAATGGAACGCTCAATGGAACTGAAGCATCGAAGCAGCAATATCACCAACGGTCGCGACCGCGCACCTGCGCGTGCCATGTTCAAGGCAATCGGCTTCAGTGACGCCGACCTCGCCAAACCTATCATCGGCGTAGCCAACACGTGGATCGAAACCATGCCGTGCAACTATCACCTGCGCGAGTTAGGCGCAAAGGTGAAGGAAGGCATCCGCCGCGCCGGGGGCACCCCCATGGAGTTCAACACCATCGCCATCAGCGATGGTGAAACGATGGGCACCGAAGGCATGCGCGCCTCGCTCGTCAGCCGCGAAATCATCGCCGACTCCATCGAACTCGTCTGCCGCGGCCAGCTCTTCGACGCTGTCGTCTGTGTCGTGGGCTGCGATAAAACCATCCCCGCCGCCGCCATGGCCCTGGCCCGCCTCAACATCCCCGGCTTCATCCTTTACGGAGGCACCATCGCCGCCGGAAGGTTCAAAGGCAAGGACGTCACTATTCAAGATGTCTTTGAAGCCGTCGGCGCCAACGCCGCCGGAAAGATGAGCGACGCCGATTTGACCGCGCTCGAAAACGTAGCCTGCCCTGGTGCCGGAGCCTGTGGCGGTCAGTACACGGCCAACACCATGTCCACCGTCATGGAGTTCATCGGCCTCTCCCCCATGGGCTTCAACAGCGTTCCCGCGCTCTCTCCCGAGAAAGACGCGGTCGCCCTCCGCTGCGGAGAAGTCGTAATGGATCTCCTGCGCCGCGGCGTCGTACCCACCGATATCCTCACTCCCAACGCCTTCGAAAACGCCATCACCTCGGTCGCCACCACCAGCGGATCGACCAACTCCGTGCTGCACCTGCTGGCCATCGCCCGCGAAGCCGGTGTTCCCCTCGACATCGACCACTTCCAGACCGTCAGCGAACGCACCCCGATCCTCGCCGACCTCAAACCCGCCGGCCGCTACGTTGCCGCCGACGTGCATTCCGCCGGTGGCAATCGTGTGCTCGCCAAGCGCCTGCTTGAACTCGGCCTGCTCCACGGCGACGCCATCACCGTCTCCGGCAAAACCATCGCCCAAGAAGCCGCCACAGTCCATGAGACCCCAGGCCAATCCGTAATTGTTCCCTCAAACCAGCCGCTCAAGAAATCCGGAGGCCTCGTGATCCTGCACGGCAACATCGCTCCCGAAGGATGCGTAGCAAAAATCAGTGGTCACGAGCGCCTGAGCCACGACGGCCCCGCGCGTGTATTTGAGAGTGAAGAGGACGCCATGAACGCCGTCACCGCCAAAAGCATTCGCCCCGGCGATGTAGTCGTGATCCGCAACGAAGGTCCCAAGGGCGGGCCTGGCATGAGAGAGATGCTCGGCGTAACCGCCGCCATCGTCGGCGAAGGTCTCGGCGACTCCGTGGCGCTCATAACCGATGGACGTTTCAGCGGCGCAACTCGCGGCCTGATGCTTGGCCACGTCTCGCCTGAAGCCGCTCTCGGCGGCCCCATTGCCGCCATCCACGAAGGCGACATCATCCACATCGACGTCGCCACCCGCAAGATCGAAGTAGAAATCGATCCCGCCACGCTCAAGACTCGCCTCTCGAAACTTGTCCCCAAACCACCCAACTACCGCGGCGGCGTCTACGCAAAATATATCGCCCTAGTCGCCTCCGCCTCGCAGGGAGCAATCACCAACCCCGGCGCAGTCACCATCAATAAACGAAAATAGAATGCTCCAACCAAACCACAGCGGACACCGCAAAGGTGTCCGCATTATTCTGTTCACTAAAGAAGAAGGCCGAGTGCCCCAGGTTCGCCGCGCGCTCTTTGCGCGGATAACCTGGGAAGCAGCGCCCTCCCTCTCACACCGTTCTTGCTCCTTCTTTCAAAACCGTCAAGCTCTTCTGCTGCTTCAGTTCCAGCACTCGGTTTCCTGTGCCTCTCAAACTTCTCGAACCTTCGATCCATCTCTTCTTCACGCAGCACCTTGTTGCTCATGCGCTGAAAGACTCCAGCCTTGTCCTTCGAGTTTGCCTTCTGGCTGTATCGACATCTCGGCGCAATATGTCAACAGATATTTTCAGGAGATTTCACCCCTCTCTTCCACCCCCAACTTTGTTTACCCCAACCGCATGTTTAGTTTGATAATGGGTGGCAGAGTCCTCAAAAGGAACCTCCATCATGACAATCATCCAGCAAGAAGATTTGATCCAGAGCGTCGCCGACGCCCTCCAATTCATCTCCTACTACCATCCCGTCGATTTCATCCGCAGCCTCTCTGCCGCCTATGAGCGCGAACAGGCTCCCGCCGCCAAGGATGCCATCGCGCAGTTGCTCATCAACTCGCGCATGTGTGCCGAGGGCCATCGCCCCATCTGTCAGGACACCGGAATCGTAACCGTCTTCCTCAAGGTCGGCATGGATGTCCACATTCAGGGCACGTTGCCCTTGGACGAAATGATCAATGAGGGTGTCCGCCGTGCCTACCTCCTTCCGGAGAACAAACTCCGCGCCTCCGTGCTTGCCGATCCTGCCGGCGCACGCAAGAACACAAAGGACAACACTCCGGCCGTAGTCAATGTCTCCATCGTTCCCGGCGACAAGCTCGACGTAATCGTTGCCGCCAAGGGCGGAGGTTCCGAAGCGAAGTCCAAATTCGCCATGCTCAATCCCTCTGATTCCATCGTTGAATGGGTGCTCAAGACCGTGCCCACCATGGGCGCCGGATGGTGCCCTCCCGGCATCATTGGCATCGGCATCGGCGGCACAGCCGAAAAGGCAATGCTCATCGCCAAGGAAGCGCTCATGGATCCCATCGACATTCAGGACCTCAAAGCGCGCGGCCCCAGAAATCGCGCTGAAGAGCTTCGTCTCGAACTCTACGAAAAGATCAACGCCCTCGGCATCGGAGCACAGGGTCTCGGCGGCCTCACCACCGTTCTCGACGTGAAGGTGAAAGATTACCCAACTCACGCCGCCAATCTGCCCGTGGCAATGATCCCCAACTGCGCCGCCACCCGCCACGCTCATTTCACCCTCGACGGCACCGGCGCGGTTTCGCTCCAGCCGCCATCTCTCAAGGATTGGCCCGAGCTCACCTACAGTCCAGCCTCCGCCCGCCGTGTCGATCTCGACAAAGTGACTCGCGAAGAGGTTCTGTCCTGGAAGCCCGGCGAAGTAATCCTGCTCAACGGCAAACTCCTTACCGGACGCGATGCCGCGCACAAGCGTATGACCGAAATGCTGGATCGCGGCGAAAAGCTGCCCGTGGACTTCACCGATCGCTTCATTTACTACGTCGGCCCCGTTGACCCTGTCCGCGACGAAGCTGTCGGGCCCGCCGGCCCAACGACCTCCACCCGCATGGACAAATTCACGCGCCAGATGCTCGAGCAGACCGGATTGTTAGGCATGGTAGGCAAGGCCGAGCGAGGCCCTGTCGCCATTCAGGCCATCAAGGACAACAAAGCCATCTACCTCATGGCAGTCGGCGGTGCCGCTTACCTCGTTGCCAAGGCCATCAAGAGGTCGAAAGTCCTGGCCTTCGCCGATCTCGGAATGGAGGCCATCTACGAGTTCGAAGTCGAAGACATGCCCGTAACCGTCGCCGTCGATTCCAATGGAACTGCCGTTCACGAAACCGGTCCCCGTGAATGGAAAGAACGCATCGCCGAGTTGCAGGTCATCGGCTAGGCGGACGGCATCAAACACACGTGGCGGAGCCTCTCTGGCTCCGCCACTCCTTCCGCAACCAACGCAAGTCAGCGCTTGCCTTTCACAGTTTTCGCGTCCTCGCTCTTTCCCCCTCCTGCGCTCTTTTCCGCAAGATCCTCACGAGGTGTCGTCCCCACATATTCCACAATCAGCGAAATCCTGCGATTCGAAGCGTCATCGGGATTCTCCTTCACTCTCGGACGCTGATCCGCAAATCCGCGAACCTGCGAAACCTGCTGACTTTCGAGACCTGAGCTTTGCATAATCTTGCGTGCGGCGTTGGCGCGGTCCACCGAAAGCTCCCAGTTGCTATAGCCGCTCAACCCGCCCGAGTAGGGTCGGGAATCCGTGTGCCCTTCGATAGACACGTGGTTCGGAAGTTTTCCCACCTCCTGCGCCAACGCGATCAGCAGCTCTCTGCCGCTGGCGCTTGGCATAGCGTTTCCCGACTCAAAAAATGTACCGTTCTCGTCTTCCGTCAGTTCAATCCGCAGTCCATCCTCGGTGATCGTAATGTCGATGTGCTTTTTGAGCTTTTCAAAATCTGGCAGCGACTCGATCTGTCTCTGGAGTGCCTCCTTGATCTGGTTCATGTCTTCTTTTCGCAGATCCAGGTTTACTCCCGCGCCCCGCATCGAGCTCCCCGCTTGCGTGGAAGTGCCTGACGGGTCTTTGAAATATCCGCCCACCGCATCCTGCACCTGTTTGCTCGAATTCATCAGCCATAGCACGATGAACAGCGCCATCATCGCCGTGACAAAGTCGGCGTACGCCACCTTCCACGCTCCGCCGTGATGGCTCCCGTGTTCGGAAACCTTTTTGATGATGATTTGATGTTTCGGCAATTACGCTCCTTTGGCGGCAGCCACTGCGGCGGTTCCACCGCCCTTGCATGACCTCTCCATGTCGTTGAAGTTCGGCCGCACATTTGCCGGAATCGCTCTCCGTCCAAATTCCAACGCCTGGATGGGAGCCGCGCCTTTTATAAAGGAGATCAGCACAACTCGGATGACATACACGTAAGCGTGTTCCTCTTCCGCCATCCTCGCCATGTTTGCTGCCAGCGGTCCCACCAGTCCGTAGCAAAGCAGAATGCCCAAAAACGTTCCCACCAGCGCCGCCGCCACCTTTTGCCCAATCTCTTCGGGAGGCCCTCCCAGCGATCCCATCGTCACCACCACGCCCAGTACTGCGGCCACAATCCCCAGCCCCGGCAGCGCGTCGGCCACCGTGCTCAGAGCGGCAATCGGAGCGCCCAGCCCTCTATGCGAGACCTCCATATCGAGATCCATCATCTGATCCAGATCAAATGGATCGATACCGCCCGAGACCGCCATCCGCAGCGTATCGCACACAAAGTCACGAGAGTGATGGTCCTTCAAAAACGTCGGATACTTCGCAAACACCGCGCTCTTGTCTGGTTCCTCGATATCGGATTCAATGGCGAGCAAACCATTCTTTCTCGCCTTGTTCAGGAGTTCGTAGCACATCTTCAGCGTTTCCAGATAAAACGCTTTGGTGAAGCGCGAACCTTTCAGCGAGCCGACGACCCCGCCAATGATCTTCCTAATCACGTGCAGAGGATTCGCGATCAGCAATGTCCCAACCGCCGCCCCTCCAACGATAAGGAGCTCCGCCGGTTGCATCAACACTTTCATGTTCCCGTGTTCCATCAGGAAACCGGCGATGATCGAGCCAAACACCACAACAATGCCAATGATGATGAGCATCGACTTACTCTTCCCTGTTCATGGCAATTTTCATTTCTCGCTCTAGGCCCCGAATCGATTCATCCGCTGATTCTTCTGTGTCCACGCAGCATGCAGCCGCCCGTATTCTCACCACCACGCGATCGCCCCACCACTTCACTGCGCACGAAGAACCCACACCGGCAAGCCTCGATCTCAGAGTCTCCAGCGTCTCGTGCCTGCACTCCGGAACGATCGCAATCAACCCCCAGTCGCTCCAGCAGCCCACGTAATTCCGAGCAGGCAGCAGCGCCGCAACCGTCTTGGCCAGCGCGCGAATCGCCCGGACAAGCAGCGCCGTGCCGCCGTGCAGGAAAAGCGCCTCCTGTTCCGCCATCTCAATCAGAATCAGCGCCGATGTTGCGGCCGTTCGCGATCGAAGTAATGTGTGAAGTTGCTCCACGCTCTCTTCCACCGCCGATGATCCAATCGCTATCTCAAATTCGCCACTGGAGCGTCCTGCCCCACCAGTGCTTTCGTCCTTTGCGATCGTGGGATCGAAAATCTCTCCAACCCCTCGCACCTCTCCCATTGCATCGCGCAACGCAAACGCCGAAATCCGAACCGGCACGCGATGTCCCTGCTTATGGCGAAGAAACAGCTCGGCGGCCACGGCTCTCCCATCGCGCAATACCTCTGTCACTGGACATCGCTGCTCAGTGCTGCCATTCGCGCTGGCGCAGCGCACAAGCAAGTCTCCGCGATAGGCTCGTCCCAGAACCTCGTGCGCAAGATACCCAGTGATCCCCTCCGCCGCCAAATTCCAATAGATGATCTTGCCTTGTAAATCCACCACGCAAACACCGAACGGAATAGCGTCGCTGAAACTCTGAAACAGTTGGCAATCAAGCTGCGGCATTCATGACCGCTCCTGACTGCCCTATCGGCATCCCCCAACCAACACTTAAGCACAACGAAAGGAAGGCCGCGGCCCTCTTCAGTTCATCCTTGATTTGATTTTGATCTTGATCAAGAGGGGTCATTCTGAGCGCAGCGAAGAACCCCCGCCGCGCTCATTTCTCTAACAAGACTCTTTCCCTGCGCCTTTCGCACGCCGAGCGCATTCACCAGCGACTACCACTTCAGCAGCCCCGACAGTCCATGCACTGGAATTCCCACCCATTCCGGCCTGTACTCCAGTTCGTAAGCAATCTCCAGCAGTGCCTTTTCAATCAAGTGTGCCCGCAGCAGGATCTGCTTTTCATTATTCGTCTTTGGCAGAAAATCCAATCCCTCCGATGCCTTCAGATATCCCTGCAAGAACATTCCGGAAACCCACCGATGCCAATGTTCCGCCCAGCGGTCTATACGAGCTACCTGTTCCCGGCCTTTCACAACTCCCGGCACGTAGCCAAATGACACCGCATGAGCCGCATAGTGTAGCGAACGAATCATGCTTGCCACATCGCGCAAAGCCGAACGCTTGATCCGCCTCTCGCTCAATGGACGTCCTGCTGGACCATCGAAGTTTCGAACGATCACATCGTTGCCGGTAAATAGCAAATTGCCAAGCTGATAATCACCATGAATCCGGATCCGCGCTCCCGAGATTCGTTGATCGCGCAACGGCAGCAACCCTTTGCGAATCTCAGCCTCGCTTGCCAGGAGTTCTTCCGCTGCCTCGCGCACGTTCTCAGGAAGCGAGTCCACACGCGCACGCAATCCTTCGAGCGAACGTCCCATCAACCCCAGCATTCCGTGATACAGCCCATGACGATAGAAATCCGTGAACGGCTCCGGCGAAAATTCCTGCACCTCCGGACGGCTGCTCAATGCCCCATGCAGCTCTGCCGTGCGAATCCCCAGCAAGTAAGCCATGTTTTCGAAACTCCCCAACAACTCCGCCGCCAGCGCTGGCACGGGATGAGCGGCTAAGGACAGTGGGCTCTCGTTGGTCAGGTCTTTCGTCCTTGAGTCTTCGTCGTTCACTGCCAATGCCCGCTCGAAGTACAGGCTCAGATGATCGATCGTGTATTGCCACCCCAGTGTTGCGTTTCGAACATAGCTGGTCAGCAATCCGAATGTGATTCGCTGTTCTTCATCGTTGTCGTGTCTGCAATACTCCAGCCAGCCCAGCGCTCTTGGCATATGCGAAAAGCTGGTCTTATCCGTCAGAAACTCTTCTATCTCGCGATCCGGATTTATCCCCACCTCGACCTCGCGGTAGAGCTTTGCCACGAAATCCTCGCCTAAGTTGACAAACGTATTCGGCGAGTCCAGCGACAGCACCTGCGGCTCGCGATTCGAACGGACATGCGCCCACGCCTCGCGAAATGCTTTGGTGTGCCCTGCAACCAGCTCTCCCGAGGTACCCTTGAACTTGCTGCGCTTCAGCACCGCTGTCAGCAGTGCATCGCTGAAACTCCGCTCAAACAGCGCGCTATGCAACAGCACCCAGCTCTGATCACTGAACTCCAGCTTTGCCAGAACCGCTTCGGAGTGTTCGCGCAAGAAGTCTTCCGCGGGCTTTCCTGAAGCAATTGCAATGGGGATCACGTACTTCTCATCCTCGCCATCCCTGTACTCCACCGCTGCCAGCAGGATGACGATGTCTGTATCACGAACTGGAATTACATCTTCAATCTTGACCTGCGTAATTACCCTGTGACGTCCAAGGAACCAACGCCGAATACGAAGAAGGCGAGGAAGAACCCGGGAGATTTTCTCCAGCGTCGCCTCGCTCCAGATATTTCTCGAAGAATCCGCGGTCAGCGTCACAAAGTTCATGTCGCCATCGCCTCCTGCGACCAGTTCCTCTCCTGCCTCTTTTGGCAGCAGTTTGAACCAGTAGAACGAGTAAGGCGCAAGAGAAAGGAAGTACGGTTCCTGCGTCACGGCCGGAAAACGGCTCACGCCAAAAATCTCCAGCGGAGTCGACCCCTGATATTTCTGCAGATCCAGTTCTACTCCCTGGCTGAACCGCGATAGGTTCGCCACCACGAGAATTCGCTCATCCTCAAACTGCCGGAAGAACGCCAACACCTTGCGATTTGCCGGATACAGAAACTCCAGCGTACCTCGCCCGAATGCACGAAACTGTTTGCGCTGTGCAATCGAGCGCTTCATCCACCACAACAGCGAGTGTGGATTCCGCTGCTGTGTCTCCACATTCACCGCCTCGTAGTGATACTCCGGGTCGATGTTCACCGGCAGAAACAGCCTCTGCGGATTCGCCCTTGAGAAGCCCGCGTTTCGATCCGCGCTCCATTGCATCGGCGTGCGCACTCCATTGCGGTCACCCAGGTAAACGTTGTCACCCATGCCAATCTCATCCCCGTAGTACAAGATCGGCGTTCCCGGCAACGAGAACAGCAGTGCGTTCATCAACTCGATTTTTCGGCGATCGTTCTCCAGCAATGGCGCCAGTCGTCGCCTTATTCCAAGATTGATGCGCATCTGCCGGTCATGCGCATACGTGCGATACATGTAGTCCCGCTCTTCGTCCGTCACCATCTCCAGTGTCAGCTCGTCGTGATTGCGCAGGAAGAGCGCCCACTGGCAGTTAGCCGGGATCGATGGCGTCAGCTTCATAATGTCCGTCAGCGGATGCCGGTCTTCCATCTGCAGCGACATGAACATCCGGGGCATCACCGGGAAATTGAATGCCATATGGCACTCGTCGCCCGCTCCAAAATATTCAACCGAATCTTCCGGCCACTGGTTCGCCTCGGCCAGCAGCATCTTGTCGTGATATCTCTCCTCCACGTGTGCCCGCACTTCGCGCAACGCCGCATGCGTCTCCGGCAGGTTCTCGCAGTTCGTCCCTTCGCGCTCGAACAGGTATGGCACCGCGTCCAGCCGCAGTCCGTCCACACCCATGTCAAACCAGAAATCCATCGCCGCCAGCATCGCCTGCTTAACTTCGGGATTGTCCCAGTTCAAATCCGGCTGATGCGAGTAGAAGCGATGCCAGTAATACGACTTCGCCACCGGGTCCCAGGTCCAGTTCGATGCCTCAAAATCCTTGAAGATAATCCGCGCCTCTGCGTACTTCTCCGGCGTATCGCTCCAAACATAGTAGTTCCGCCAGCGGCTACCCTTCGCCGCCCGCCTTGAGCGTTGAAACCACTCATGCTGATCGCTCGTATGGTTCAGCACCAGTTCCGTAATAACCCGCAGTCCTCGTCTGTGCGCCTCTTTCAGGAAGCGCTGAAAATCGCGCAGTGATCCATACGAGGGATTCACATCGTTGTAGTTTGAGATATCGTAGCCATCGTCCCGCAGCGGCGACGGGCAAAACGGAAGAAGCCACAACGCTGTGACTCCCAGGTCCTCCAGGTAATCCAGCTTCTGTGTCAGTCCGCCGAAATCGCCGATACCATCCGTCACGCTGTCATAGAAGGCTCTGACATGTATTTCATAAATGATGGCGTCTTTGTACCAGGTAGGTTCCGAGCGCGATGCCATGTCTGAAGTGTGCTTCCTTTCGCTGCCGTTCTTTGTCGGCTTCTGACGAACCGTTTTCAGCAAAAAGCCCAGCCGGTGTTCCAGTTGGGCTAAAGCGCAATCCAGGTAAGCCGCAGCCCGAAAACCTAATCTGCGCAGTCCCTGTTGGATGAGTTCAGGCTCGCTCCGGGTTGACTGCTGCCTACATCTGCGGAATTGTCCAACCCCACGCGAATTAATGTCTTATTCAACGCAGCACCCCATTCCCAATGAGAATTCAGACGCTGTTTCCCGCCAACGGTGGTACTCTTTCCAGCGCTATTTCAGCATCAAAGAAATTAGCCAGGTATGAAAGCTCCTAAGCGTCCTCAACTCAAGATCGCGGAACGGCCACGCATTGTAGGCGATAAGTACCAGCGAATACTGGAAGCCGCCGTCTCTGTCTTTGCCGAGAAAGGTTTTCACACCGCGCGTGTGTCTGATGTAGCCGAGCGTGCATCCGTCGCCGATGGCACCATCTATCTCTACTTCCGGAACAAGGAGGAGTTACTCATGACCGCCATCAACACTGCCTTTGATGCGTTCATGAGCCGTGCCCGCACCGAGTTGGGCGCCATCCCCTCGCCGTCCGGCAAACTGCGTCGCCTCGCCCGCCTTCACCTCGAAGCCCTCGGCTCCAATCGCGACTTGGCCGTGGTTTTCCAGATGGAATTACGCCAGAGTGCCCGATTCCTCGAGCCCTTCTCGCATCAGCACATGGTCGAATACCTCGGCCTCGTTCGTTCCGCCATCCGCGAAGGTCAGACCCAGGGCACCTTCCGCTCCGATCTTCGGGAGAAGATCGCCGCGAACTGCTTTTTCGGGGCTCTCGACGAGATGGTGACCTCCTGGGTGCTCGACGAAGCTTTTTATCCGCTATCCGAAGTAGCCGATTCGGTCGCGGACGTCATCTTACTTGGACTAGAAACGTAAGCTCCTCGAGCCGTGCGCTTCCGAAGGAGAACCGGAATGAACGCCCAACCAACGCCCGCCACCTTGGCCGACATCTTTTTCCAGATCGTGGACCGCAACCAGTCTCGCGTCATGCTCTACGAGCAAGGCTCCGAGTGGCACGCCATCTCCTCCTCCGATCTTTACCGGCGCGTCATGGGTGTCGTTCAAGCACTTCGCAATCAGGGCATCGGACACGGCGATCGAGTCGCCATACTCTCAGAGAATCGTCCTGAGTGGGCAATCGCCGACTTCGCCATCCTGCTCCTCGGAGGCGTTACCGTTCCCATTTACGCCACCCTCACCGGTGATCAAATCTCTTTCCTTCTGCATCACTCAGGCGCCCGAACCGCTTTCGTCTCCACTGAAGCCCAGTTGGCCAAGCTGCGTTCGATCCAGTCGCAAACCTTCGTCGAGTGCATCATCCTCATGGATCAGCCCACTCCACAATCCGGAGCACTCTCCATGGCCGCCCTCATGGAAGCCGGACCGAAGCAGCGTCACCCCGAGCTCGATGCTCTCTCCAAAGCCATCCACCCCGACGATCTCGCCACTCTCATCTACACCAGCGGCACCACGGGAGTACCCAAGGGCGCCATGCTCACCCATGGCAACATCGCCTCCAATCTCTCGCTTTCCCTGCAAGAATTCGATTTCTCTCTGGGCTCCGACCTTGCTGTCAGCTTCCTTCCTCTCTCGCACATCACCGCGCGCCACGTCGATTTCGCCGTGCTCTATCGCGGAGTCACAGTCGCCTACTGCCCTTTCATCGAAGACATGCCAAAAACTCTCCGGCAACTTCATCCCACCATCTTTGTCGCCGTGCCTCGCGTCTACGAAAAGATTCACAACCAGGTTCAACGCAGCGTTGCCAGGGGCTTCAAGAGAACCGTCTATCGGTGGGCCATGTCGGTCGGACGGACGCACGTCGACACTGTCCTTGCGGGAAAACGCCCCTCGTCTATTGCCTGGAAACTTGCAAACCGGCTCTTCTTCTCAAAGGTTCGCGCAGCCATGGGCGGCAGCGTTCGCATCTTCATCTCCGGCGGCGCTCCTCTCGGCAAGGAACTCGCGGAATGGTACGCCCAAATCGGCATTCTCATTCATGAGGGATACGGCCTGACGGAAACTTCCCCCGTCATCGCCGTCAACTCGCCCCGTGCTCACAGACTCGGCTCCGTCGGCATTCCGCTTTCGAACATCGAGGTGCGCATCGCCGACGACGGAGAGCTGCTAGTCCGCGGTCCCAGCGTCTTCAAGGGCTACTGGAACATGCCCGAGGAAACTGCCGCGGCCTTCGATGGCGACTGGTTCAAGACAGGCGACATCGCCCACCTGGATCCCCAGGGCTTCCTCTCCATCACCGACCGCAAAAAGGATCTCATCAAGACTTCCGGTGGCAAGTTCATTGCCCCCCAGCCCATAGAGAACTCCCTGAAGTCCAATCGGTTCATCGGCGAAGCCGCCATTCTGGGAGACCGCCGCCGCTTCCCCGCCGTCGTCATCGTTCCAGCCTTTGCCGCCCTGGAGGACTGGGCCACCGAATCTGGAATAACCTTTCGTTCCCGTCAGGAACTGGTCGGCAATCCCAGGATTCAATCCCTCTACGAAGGCATCGTCGCTCAGGTCAACAACAACCTCGCCCGCTACGAGCGCCTGAAGAAGGTTCTAGTGATTCCCGAGGAACTCAGCATCGAGAACGGGACTCTCACTCCCACCCTCAAGTTGCGCCGCCGCCACGTTGAGGCCCGCTACAAGGAGCAGATCGAAAGGCTGTACTCCGACAGCACCACGGCCGATATCGCACACACGGCATAGCACAGCGGACACAATTCCTCGTGAAAGTGTTTACAATATCCGCATGGACTCCCTCGTCATTGCCGGTAAATCCTTTCAATCCCGTCTCATCGTCGGCACAGGAAAGTATAAAGATGGTCCCCAGACTGCCACCGCGCTCGAGGCCAGTGGCGCCGAGGTCGTCACCGTCGCTGTCCGTCGCGTCAATCTCGACCGCGGCAAAGAGTCGCTACTCGATTTCATTGACCCCAAGCGATACTTCCTCCTCCCCAACACCGCCGGATGCTACACCGCCGAGGACGCCATTCGCGTCGCTCGCCTCGGACGCGAAGTCGGCCTCAGCGACTGGGTCAAGATTGAAGTCATTGGCGACCAGAAAACCCTTTATCCCGATGTCGCCGCCACCATCGAAGCAACCCGCATCCTGGTGAAGGAAGGCTTTACGGTTCTCCCCTACACCTCTGATGATCCAGTAGTTGCGCTCCGTCTGATCGACGCCGGAGCAGCCGTCGTCATGCCTCTCGGAGCGCCCATTGGTAGCGGCCTTGGCATTCAGAATGTCGCCAACCTCCGCATCCTCCGTGAGCTCATCTCCTCCGTCCCCCTCATCGTGGATGCCGGCGTAGGCGTTCCTTCCGACGCAGCCCTTGCACTCGAACTCGGCTTCGACGCCGTCCTCATGAATACCGGAATCGCCGCCGCCGGAGACCCCGTCCTGATGGCCTCAGCCATGAAGCACGCCGTCATCGCCGGACGTGAAGGCTACCTCGCGGGACGCATGCCCCGTAAGCTCTATGCCTCCGCCAGTTCTCCCATGGAAGGAATTTCCCGGTAGTGGCGTCGGCAGTCACCGCCCAGGGCGCAGCCGGAACCATTACGGCTTCCTCGTGCATGCGTCCCGCGTGGCTGCCCGCCTTCATCCCCGCCTTTGACGGACTCCGCGGCATCGCCATCTTTGCCGTCGTTCTTTACCATTGCCATCCGCGATTCCAGGGCACGTTCCTTGAGCCCTTCATCGCCTGGGGATGGTGCGGCGTCAGTCTTTTCTTCGTGCTCTCCGGATTCCTTATCACCGGAATCATCCTCGACGCCAGCGCCTCTTCCCACTTTTATAAAGCCTTCTTCGCCCGCCGCTTCCTCCGCATCTGGCCCGTCTATTGGCTTCTGCTCTTCCTCTTCTACGGGTTTTTCCCTCTCGTATTCAGAGGCCCCCGAACGATGTTCCACGAGATCGCCGCCGCCCCTTGGATATTTCTTCTCTTGTTCGTCCAGAACCTCTGGCACGTCTCCCTGCCCGGAGCCATCGGCCCCACCTGGAGTCTTGCCATCGAGCAGCAGTTCTATGTTTTTTGGACGCCCATCGCCCGCCGCCTTCCCTCGCGCTGGCTCATCCCGATGGCGACACTCATGCTCGCCACCTCTCCCCTCGCGCGCTACTTTTACGGCGACCGGTTCACGCCCACCCACACCCTCACCCATCTCGACGGACTCGCCGTGGGTTCCCTCATCGCCATCACTCTTCGCGTAACCAGTTGGTCTCCAACGGCATGGAAATGGATATCCCGCGCCGCATTGGCCACCGGAGCCTCCGGCGTCGCCCTCATGCTTCACCACGGCTCTGCCTTTACCGACACTCTTCTGGGAATCGGATTCGGCGGAATGTTGATCGCCGCCCTCCTCGGTCAGGCCGCACCGCGCCGGTCCCTCTACTTGCGGACGCTCACCTGGGAACCGCTGTTGTTCATCGGGAAGATCAGCTACGGCCTCTACGTCACCCACATCCTCGTCTTTTCCGTCATCGGAGGCTACGTTGACCTCCCTCTTGACCGCTTCGGCATCCCAGGCAATATTGCCGTGATCTTCATTCGCCTCGCGGCCTCCATCGGCTTCGCCACTCTCATGTGGTACCGCTTCGAAAAGCCCGTCCTGAGCCTCAAGCGCTACTTCAACTTCGACTAGGTAAATTCGCCTCCAGTTGGTCCCACTCACGCGACCCCGATTCTGGTGCCTCACGTCCCGCCCGGCCTCATCGGGCTGACGTGGGGTAGTTGACCCTGCCTTTGCTCTGCCGCTCTGCCTTTGACCTTGCTCTCATCCTGAATACCCTCTCGCGCCACACCCTGATTCCAGCTAAAATCGACCCGATCCTCATGACTACTTTCCGAATCGCGCTCGCCAATCTCTCATTCCCTGCCACTCCCGACCACTCCGTCACCTCAGCCGAGCAAGCCATCGCCCAAGCCGCCACCGCCCGCGCGAGCATCATCTGCTTTCCGGAATGTTTCGTCCCCGGCTACCGGATTGGCAAATCGGTCCCGTCCCCGGACGCCGCATTTCTCGAACGAGCCTGGTCCACCATCGCAGCCGCCGCGCAGCGCGCGAATCTCACCGTCATTCTCGGAACCGAGCGACTCGTCGGCAACGCCCTGTTCATCTCGGCGATGGTCTTCAATCCAGACGGAACCGTCGCCGGGTGCCAGGACAAGGTTCAACTCGATCCCTCTGAGGATGGCCTATATACCCCCGCATCCGAGAGACGTGTCTTTCAATCCGGTCCGCTGACTTTTGGAGTTTCCATCTGCCACGAGGGATGGCGGTATCCCGAAACCGTGCGCTGGGCCGCCCGGCGCGGCGCGCAAATCGTTTTCCACCCGCATCTCGATGAAGCCGAGCCCGGCAGCTACCGCCCAACTACCTTCGCCGATCCCGCAAATACATTCCACGAGAAGGCGGCCTTGTGCCGCGCCGCGGAGAACACCTGCTACTTCGCCACCGTGAATTACGCGAGCGAAGGATCGGCGACAACCTCAGCCGTAATAAGCCCCGATGGGACGCTGCTCACCTACCAGCCATATGGAAGGGAAGGCTTGCTCATCGCTGACATCGACCTCGATGCCGCGACCGGCTTCCTCGCCTCGCGCTGTAGGTCTATATAGATATTCTGGAAGTTTACTTGTGCGCCGACTGCTGCGGTTGCTGCGGAGTAGCCGGCTTTTGTCCTGCCTGCTCGGGCAGTAGATAAATCACCTCGCCCGGCTTTGCATACCGCAACTGCTCGCGAGCTTCTTTTTCAATTGCCTTGGGATCGTTCTTGAGGTCCTTGATCTCCGAGTCCAGTTGCTGGTTCTGCTCGTCCAGCCGCTGCACTTCCTGCTGTAGCTGGCGATACTCCGCCTTCTTCTGCCGATACGACACCCACCCATTGTCCCCCAGCAATACGTGCGCACACAGTCCAATCGCAATCAGCGCAAACGCGGCACTGGCCAGCAGTCTCCGCCACTCGACCAGCTTTTCAACGAATTCTCGAAACCAGCTCACCGGATCTTCAATTCCTCTCTGCTGCAACCTGGAACGGATTCCATAGTAGATGTGTCTGCCACTTGCTGAAGGGTCATCCTGAACGCGAGCGAAGGCCCCCAGCAATGCCCAAGCCTCCCGTACGGCCTCAGGCTTTTCAGCCCGCCTCGATTTTTCTTTTCCTCGCTCCCGCCGGATATACCTTGAAACCGTTTAATCATTCACCCAATGCCTGGCCGTCGCACTCAGCTTCGCCAGATCTTCCGGGCTGCGAGCTTCCGTATATGCCCGCACCACCGGCTCCGTCCCGCTGACGCGATAGCACACCCATGAGCCATCATCCAGCACCAGCTTCAAACCGTCGGTCCGCACCACCTGCGAAACTTTGCGTCCCGCAAACTCAGTGGGATTGGTCCCTAATTTTGTAGTGAACTTCGTTTTAGCCGCGTCCGTCAAGCGGAAGTTCTGTCTTTCAGGATAATAGGAACCAACTTTGCCAAATAATTCCTCAAGCTGTGCTCCCAGGCTCTTGCCCCGCTTCGCCACCATCTCACACATCAGCAACCCAGCCAGCACTCCGTCCTTCTCCGGAACGTGATGCCTGATCGTCAACCCCGCGCTCTCCTCACCGCCAATCGCAATCTTATCCTGCTTAATCAACTCGCCAATATACTTGAACCCCACGGGAGTCTCGTACAACTCAATCTTATGATGGTCCGCCACCGCGTTGATCAGGTTTGTCGTCGCCACGCTCTTCGCCACTCCGTTCCGCCACCCGCGAGTCTCCACCAGGTAGTCAAACAGCAGCGCAATCACGTAATTAGGCGAAATATAAGTCCCGTCCTCATCCACGATCCCGAAGCGATCCGCGTCGCCATCGCAGGCGATCCCGATCTTCGCTCCTGTCTCCTTCATATTGTGCCGCAACTCATCGAGCAACTCTCCATCCGGCTCTGGAGCATGTCCACCAAACAATACATCCCGCGCGTCGTGTACCACCGAACACTCAATTCCCTCTTCCTTCAGCACCTCATCGCTGTACCCGCGCGAAGCGCCCCACATCGGATCGAACGCAACCTTCAGCCCGCCCTCGCGAATCGCCTTGAAGTCCACAATCTCCCTCAACCGCGCCAGGTAGTGCGACTTCACCTCAATCGCCTTACGCTCTGCCTTCTTCACGCCTTCTGGAGCCGCGCCGCCATCCTCGTCCGCCTTCACCACCGCGGCCTCAATCTGCTTCGTAAATTCCGGCAGCGCAGGCGCGCCGTCCGGGGTCGAAAACTTGATCCCGTTATATTCCGCGGGATTATGCGAAGCCGTAAAGTTAATCGCTCCGTCCCCCTTCTGCCTTATCACTTCCCAGGCAATCGCCGGTGTCGGCGCCGGTTCCGAGATCACGAGCGGAGTGATCCCGTAACTCTCCAGGATCGTCGCCGCAATATCGACAAACGTCTCGCCCATATATCGTGGATCGCGGCCCACCACCAACTTCGGATCAGCCTTGCCGGTCCCGGCGACATACCGCGCAATGCCCGTAACCGCGCGCTTCACATTGGCCACTGTAAACTCATCGGCCATCACAGCCCGCCAGCCAGAGGTTCCGAACTTAATCTGTGTCGCCATTTTTTCTTTCTCCGAAGTTGGATCTCAGACTTCCACTCTCACGCATGAACACCCGAAATGCTGTCATAGCCGCATCTCTTGCACTTGCCTCCAACTCCCATACTCAAGTAGTATCCCTGCTCGCCGCCGGAGTCACACCATGACCGATAAGCGTCTCATGCTAACCACGACCTCTTCCCGCGATGAAGCGAACACTATCTCCTCTGAACTTGTCTCCAGACGCCTCGCCGCCTGCGTCAACATCATCGGCCCCATCTCCTCCACCTATCGATGGCACGGCGACGTCGAACATTCCGAGGAGTTCCTCCTGCTCATCAAGTCCACTGAAGTTCAATTCCCTGCCATCCAGGCCGCCATTCGCGAGTTGCACTCCTACGAAGTCCCCGAATTGATCTCCCTCAAAATCGAAGCTGGCGCCGAATCCTACCTCGATTGGATCGCCGCCTCTGTCCGTGAATAATTCCCATCAGAGACCGCTTCTGGTGCTCCACGTCCCGCCCGGCTTTTCGGGCTGACGTGGGGTAGTTGCTCCTGCTCTTTTTCTTGCCCTTGCCTTGCTTCGACCGCTTCTGGTGCCCCACATCCCGCCCGGCTTCATCGGGCTGACGTGGGGTAGTTGCTCCTGCTCCTTTTCTTGCCCTTCCCCTTGCTTCGACCGCTTCTGGTGCTCCACGTCCCGCCCGGCTTCATCGGGCTGACGTGGGGTAGTTGCTCCTGCTCCTTTTCTTGCCCTTGCTTCTGCTTCTGAGCGGAGCGAAGAACCCCACTCCGCTCAAATCTGCCGTGAAGTTCCGAGCCTTTCAGCCTGCCCTACATTACCCCCAGCGCCTGCTCCAGATCCGCCAGAATGTCCTCGACTTCCTCGATCCCCACCGAAATCCTTACCATCCCATCCGTCAGCCCGATCTTTGCTCGCCCTTCCGCTCCCAGTGCCGCATGCGTCATTGTCGCCGGATGCGAGATGAGTGACTCCACTCCGCCCAGCGACTCGCCCAACACGCACACCTTCACCGCCTTCAGCATCTTCTTCGCATTCTCCAGCGACCCGGTCTCAAACATGATCATCGAGCCGAAGCCCTTCATCTGCCTCTTCGCCAACTCATGCTGAGGATGCTCCTCCAGTCCCGGATAGAACACTTTCTTCACCTTCGAATGCTTGTGCAGATATGCGGCCACCGTGCGTCCATTGATATCGTGCTGCTTCATCCTCACCGCCAGGGTCTTCACCCCGCGCAAAATCAGGAAGCTCTCAAACGGCGACAGAATCGCGCCCGAAGCCTTCTGAATGAACGCAAGATCCGCGGCCTGCTGCTCGGTCGAACACACGATCACTCCGCCCAGACCATCGCTATGTCCATTCAGAAACTTCGTAGTCGAGTGCAGCACCATATCCGCACCCAGTTCCAGCGGCCTCTGAAAATACGGCGACATGAACGTGTTATCGACGATCACTTCCGCGCCTCTGCCGTGCGCCACCTCGCTCACCGCCGCAATATCTGTCAGCGACATCAGCGGGTTCGTCGGCGTTTCGAGAAACACAAACCGCGTATTTCCCCTGATCGCCGCCGCCACATTGTCCGGATTCCTTGTATCGACATATGTAAATTCAACGCCGAACTTCGACATCACCTGGTTGAAGAACCTCGGAGTTCCCCCGTACAGATTGTCTCCGGCTACCACGTGATCGCCTGCCTTCATCATCTGGCAAACTGCGGTCACCGCAGCCATTCCGCTGGCAAACACTCGCGACGCCACTCCGCCCTCGAGCGAAGCCAGATTCGTCTCCAATCGATCTCTCGTTGGATTGGAAACCCGCGAATACTCATACCCCAGCCTTGGCTTGCCCAGTTCATCCTGCTGATAGGTGGATGTCGCGTAAATCGGCACTCCCACTGCTCCGGTCAGTGCCTCTGGTTCCTGTCCATCGTGAATCGCTCGTGTCGAAAATCCCTTGCGCTCTGTCGTCATGCCTAGCTCGAAACTTCCTGCGGCTTTGCTTCCATCGCGCCGCGATAATTAAAAATGTCCTTGGAAAGATACCGCTCCGCCGAGTCTGGAATCAGCGTAATCACCCGCTTTCCCTTTCCCAGCCGTTTCGCCACTTCAATCGCGCCACACACATTCGCGCCGCTGCTCGATCCGCCGAGCACTCCTTCTTCCACGGCCAACCGTTTCACCATCGCAAACGCCTCCACATCGGAGACAATCACCGTCCCATCGCACACCTTCGGGTCGAATGTCTCAGGAATAAAGCTTGCTCCAATTCCCTCCACATCATGCGCCCCCGACGTCTGACCGCTGTAAACCGAATTCTGCGTGTCGCTCAAAATTGCCTGAACCTTCGGATTCTGCTCCTTTAGGTATCGCGCTACGCCCGTAAATGTTCCCGCCGTACCAGCGCCGCAGACGAACGCATCGATGCGCCCCTCCGTCTGCTCCCAAATCTCGCGTCCCGTCGTGTCGTGATGAATAAGCGGATTCCCCGGATTGGAGAATTGCGCTGCAAACCAGTAGTCCTCATTTTCCTGCACCAGTTGCTTGGCCCTGCTGATTGCACCTTCCATTCCCTCATCCGTGGGAGTCCGATGCACCTTCGCGCCAAAGCACTCCATCAGCATCACTTTTTCCTTGGAGAACTTTTCCGGCACAAAGAACACAACCTTGTAACCTTTCTGTACCCCGACCAGCGCCAGCCCTACTCCCGTATTGCCCGCCGTCGCCTCTACAATCGTGTCTCCGGGATGCAGTACGCCTTCCCGCTCCGCCTGTTCCACCATTCCCAGCGCCGCGCGGTCCTTAATGCTGAATCCCGGATTGAATGCCTCAAGCTTCACCCAGATTTCCGCTGCGTTCTCCGGCACCACTTTGCGTAATCGCACCATCGGCGTTGATCCAATTAGATCCAAAACACTGTCCACCACCCGCATCGAACATTTCATCGGCAGAAATCCTATATTTACTTGTTTGTCGAACCTTTCAGGCTACGGCTTCCCCTGTTTGCCGGTCAACCGCACAATAAGAAAAAGGCTCATCCACTGAGCCTTATGCTATTTCAATTAGATTGGATCAACACTTTCTGGTGCCCCACGTCCCGCCCGGCTTTATCGGGCTGACGTGGGGTTGTTGCTCCTGCTCCTTTTCTTGCTCTTGCCCTTGCTTCGACCGCGTCCTGGTGCCCCACGTCCCGCCCGGCTTTATCGGGCTGACGTGGGGTTGTTGACCTTGACTTGAAGTTTGGCGTCTTTGATCTACTTACTAACCGAGGCCGCCCTCTCCCCCGTTGCGTAGTAACCGCTGCGCGTCCTCACCTGCAGCCTTCTGTAACCACGCGAAACTGCGTCCACCTTCACCTGCCTGTACCCGCCTTCGGTCTTGGGAGTAGAAGGCTTATATCCAATCGTGTACTGGTTGCGAATGTCGTGTGCAATCTGTTGAGAGATGGCTTCCACCTCATTCACGTCAACTGGAAAGAAAGCAACTCCGCCTGTCTGTTCGGATAGCACTCGCAATGCCCGGCGCGCTTTCTTCTCGCTCTCGTGTCCCATCAGTCCGATGCTGTAAACCGTCGGCCCGCCATCGACAGCGATGGTCCGAACTGCCTGTTCCAGCGTGTCACGGCTGGCATTGTCTTCGCCGTCCGTCACCACCAGGATGACTTTCTTCTGCAGCTTCGCGGACTTCATCAGGTGGTCGCTAGTCGCCACCACCGCATCGTAAAGCGCCGTTCCACCACGAGATTCAATCCGCTCCAGCGCATCCCGCAGCAGCGACACATTGCCCGTGTAGTCCTGATCCAGATAATACTCATTGTTGAAATTGACGATAAATACCTGGTCCTGCGGATTGCTTGCCCGCACCAGGTTCAGCGCTGCGGCGTTCACGCCCGGGCGCTTCTCACGCATTGAGCCCGAGTTGTCGATCACGATGCCCAAAGCCACCGGAATATCTTCGCGGCGAAACGACGTCACCCGCTGCGGCTTACCGTCTTCGTAAACCTGGAACGCGCTGCGATCCAAGGTCGTCACCGGACGCAGGCGGTCGTCCACCACCGTTGCGTGTAGCGTCACTTCCTGAACTTCGGACCGAAAGACGAAACCGCCGCTGCTATTCTTTTCCGCCTCGCGTCCCTGGGGCACGTTCACCGTGTCCCCAGGTTGATTCGCAGCCTGCGGCGGCGCTTCCTGCGGCTGTTGCGTCTGATCTTGTTTTGCCGGCATCGGGGGCTGAACTTTATCCGGGTTCACGCCCTCAGGAGGAAGCAGTACATCGTCATTCTGTCCTTGGGCTGCCGTACCCTGATTAGTCCTCGGCTGCTGCGCGACTGCAATTCCGCCCAGAGCGGCAATCAGCAGCACAAACACCGCTACCGACCAAATCTTTATTCGATTTCCACTACTCACTTGGAGCATAGTACCCCGTCTTCGCATATACCGAGAGTTGTGGCAATCCCTTGGGAGTGTTCAACTTCACTTTCAATTTGCGCCACTTGCCATCGTGAGACGCTCTTGTTGGACGGTATCCGAGTATGTATTGGTTGCGCAGCTCTACCCCAATCTTTGTTGCCACGTCCGCCAACTCGTTCGGATTATCCACCGTAAACGTCCGCCCACCCGTGACATCCGTCACTTCGGCCAGCAATTGCGGCCCAAAACGCTCCTCGTCGCTGCGCGGACTCGAGTCGAAAATCCCGATCGCATATATCTGCACATCGGCTTCCTTCACCATCGACTTGATTTCGTTTTCCGTGTACCGGCTGCGATTGTCGCCTCCATCGGAAATAATAAGCAAAGCTTTCTTCTGGTGCTTGCCTTCCCGCATTTTTGCCATTCCCAGATAAACCGCATCCAGCAGCGCTGTCCGCCCCTTCGGCGTCGCATATATCAACTGCCCCTGCACCTCCTCAATCCTGGTCGTAAAGTCGCAAAGCAGCGTCGGCTTGTCATTGAACGCGATCAGGAAGAATTCGTCTTCCGGATTCGCCGTCTTGAAAAACTCCACCACCGCATCGCGTGCCTTCTCAATCTTGTTTGACATGGAACCGCTCATGTCAAAAACTACGCCCAGAGAAATTGGCGCGTCCTCGCTTGAAAAATGCTGGATGGCTTGCTTCTCCCCATTGTCCAGCAGTACGAAGTTTTCCTTTTCCAGCCCCGTCACCAGGCGGTTCATCGGATCCGTAATCGTCACTGGAACCAGCACCAAATCCACATCCACGCGAATCGGTTTTGTATGGGTGCGCAGCCCCTGATCCATCTCCCCTTCAGCAGCCGCCGCGGAATTTGGATTGAACTTTGCCGCCTCCGACGACTTCACCATTGGCTTCACGTGTACTTCGTCGTAGTTCGTCTCGTTCGGCACCTTGCTCTTGGACGCCATCGCCGGAGGCAAAACCACATTGGGAGCCGGCGCCTCACCCGCCGCGCTCTCCTGCTCTGAACTTCCAGTCGGCCTCGACGGAGCCGCTGTCTGCGGCTTACTCGCCGTGGCAGCAGTACCTCCCTCGGCCGGGCTGGTATTTGGCGAATTTTCACCCTGCTTGGAGTCGGGAGCCTGGGCCGGTATACCCGGCGATTGCACATCGTTCTGCGCACTCTGCGCGAATATCTGTCCCGCCGGGCACACGATCGCCAGAAGTACCAGAAATAGTGAAAGACGTATCGTGAGCATTCCCATCCGCCTATCGCGGAAATAAGTACTGCTCAACCCGGACCGCACCTTATTGCATGCAGGCCTGTACACGGAAATGTGCTCGCGGGACATGGCGACCCTCTTGTTTCGTCATCGGCTAACCGAGGCCAACGCGTTTCGCTGTTTGCGACCCACGTTCAGTCCGCAACGTTTACCCGTACCAAACTTGGATGTGACACAAGTCACGTTGGTTACTCTGCTTAACAACACAATCAATTTATTCCCAAATGGAACGAGCCCTGCCGTCTTTGGGTGCGACAGGGCTTTCTCCCGTAATTCAACTTCGACTCTGCCCTATAGCCCCAGCTTCCGGTGCTCCTTGAAGATGCATTTGTCCATCACCACGGTTACGCCTGCCTTCCGCGCCTTCTCTGCTGCTGCTTCATGCACAACCGTCTCCTGCAACCAGAGCACGGGAAGCTTCAACGCCAAAACCTCGTCCACAATGGCCGGAACCGCATCCGGGCGCCGGAACACATCCACAATATCAATCTTCTCCACCTTCGCTGCCTCGATCAACGACGGATAACTCTTTTCTCCCAGAACCTCGCTCACATTCGGGTTTATCGGTACCACCCGGTATCCTTTGCTCTGCAGATAGCTGGAAACTCCATAGCTGGCCCTGCTCGCATTGTCGGTCAGCCCCACCACCGCAATCGTCTTTGCATTTCTCAAGAAGTCTTCCACGCGCTCAGTCACGCCCCCGCCCCTCTGGAATCAGGCCTTGGTCCCCTGTTCGCTGTTCCGATATATCCGGATCGCCATCTTGCGCAACGTTTCGTTCACATTCTTGTTGATCGCCAGGGACCGCTGATCCTTCACCAATAGATGCGCCACCAGCGGCATCGCCGTGTCTAGCGGCGTTTTAGGATTGTTCACCAGGGCGCGCAGCACTCCATACTGCTTCATGTAGTTGCGTTTCTGGGAGATCGCCCGCAGCACTGATTCCTGCACGTTCTTCATCGACGCGAAGCCTTCCATCTCCATGTCCGTCACCTTCGGAGATTCCAGCACCGCCATAGCCACCAGCTTCGACCGGTCGCGTATCAGCACCATCCGCTCTTCGCGATTGCCGCGCATTGCCAGCTTGATCCTCTCGCCAACCCGCATGCGCCCAATCTTTTGCAGCATTGAGAGTTGTTCAACTTCTTCGGGCTCCACTGGAATCTCGCCTCGCTTTGCCGACTGCATCAGCTTATCCAGCGCGTCGTCCTCGCCCTCATTGCCGGCCACCAACTCGAATGGTTGTGTGTCGTCCTTTTCAACATCTTGGGCGTGCCGCGTCAGGAACTCGGCGGCGACTTCTTCTGCCTCGTTGCTCTCCGCCGTCTCAAGCCAGCAATTCAGCTTCCGCGCCACCGGTTCCGCTTCAGGATTCGCCGCAATCAGCTTCAGCAATCGTCCCGACCCTCGCGCCCGCGGACTCTGCAGCATAGCCTCCAGCACAGGCAAGTCTCCCCTTCCCGCCAGCGACTCCAGCGCTGAAATCGGCAGAGTTGGATTCTCGCACAACGCGGTAACCATCCAGGGCCGGTGTGCAAAGAGTTCCATCAAATGCAGCAGCACAGCCAACGGAGTCACAGGGCTGGAACACACCTCCATCAGTGACCGCTCATCCCAGGCCTCCAATGTCCGCTCTGCTTCGGCCCCCAACTCGCGATCCGCCGCCAGCGCAACCAGAATCTCGACGGCATCCACTGCCGGCACCGATAACTTGCCCTGCGCTGCCCTTCGCACCATCGAAGCCGGTGCGGTTCCCTCGCGGATCAGGTCCACAAGGCGCGCCACTTTAATCCAACTCCTTAATCTGCCTTACGCAATTGCTCAACGTGTCGTAGAGTACCGGCGATAGCCCGCGCTCGAACACATCCAGCAACGCTTCGTAGTACCAGATCGTGCGCTCGCGCGGTGCGCTGAATCGCTCCCATACCTCACTGCCAACCCTCGCATGGTCAGCCAATATCGACCGCGCATTGTGAACCTTGTCGGCCAGCATAATCAGTCGCGCTTCTCTATCTGCCCGTGGAATCTCCGCAAGATGATGCTGTTTACGCATCTCCCATTCCGGCTTCGGCAATGAAAGCGTATCGCTTGCCTGCCGAACCCACCGTGCCACGGGAACCCCGAAGGTCTCCGCGATGATCGACAGTGTTTCTTCCCCGCCCTGGTCTTCCGCGGCATCGTGCAGCAGCGCGGCGATTGCCATGTCCTCGCTGCCGCCCTCCTCAAGCACCAGGGACGCCACCGACAGAAGGTGCGCCACGTAAGGCACCCCGCTTGCCTTCCGTGCCTGCCCCCTGTGTAGCGACGCAGCCAGTACCAGTGCGTCGTCGAAGCGCTCACTCAGCGGCATTTTCAACTGCTTCCTTGATTCGAGAACGGACTGCTTTTTCTCCTTCGCCATCTTCTTACCTCTGTTCTGCTCTACGCATCAACAGATAGGCCCTGATAAACGGATCGATATCGCCATCCAGCACGCGATCCACATCGCCAACTTCCAACTTGGTCCTGTGGTCCTTCACCATGCGGTAAGGCTGCAAAACATACGAGCGAATTTGCGAACCGAAGTCGATATCCAGCTTCGAATCCTCAACCTTCTTACTTGCTTGCCGCTTTTTCTCCAGTTCGTACTCGTAGATCTTCGAACGCAGCATCTTGAAGGCGCGTTCCTTGTTGCTGTGCTGGGAACGTTCGTTCTGACAGGCCACTACCAGCCCGGTCGGAAAGTGCGTAATCCGCACCGCCGAATCCGTCGTATTCACGTGCTGCCCGCCCTTGCCGCCGGAGCGATACGTGTCGATCCGTATATCTTCCGGCTTGATAATTACTTCGATGTTGTCGTCGATTTCAGGCGACACATACACGCTGGCAAACGACGTATGCCGCCGCGCCTGAGAATCAAACGGCGAAATCCTCACCAGCCTGTGTACGCCAATCTCGCTGGTCAACATCCCATAGGCAAACTCGCCCGAAACGCTGACCGTCACCGACTTGATCCCCGCTTCGTCTCCCGGCTGCAGATCGTTGATCGCCGTACCGAACTTCTTACGCTCACACCATCGCAGGAACATCCTCAGCAACATCTCCGCCCAGTCCTGCGACTCTGTGCCTCCCGCGCCTGGATGAATCGTCACGATAGCGTTGCTGCGGTCAAGTTCGCCACTCAGCAGAGTCTCTGTCTCCAGCCTCTCCACCAGTTCGCGCAACGCATTCATCTCGCGCGTAATGTCCTCATCCACCTTCTCGCCTTCGGTGGCCAGTTCAAAATAGGCGGAGATGTCCTCCACACGCCGCGCCAACTCCGTGTCGGTCGCCAGTGCGTCCTCCAGCCGTTTACGCTCGCGCATCGTCTTCTGTGAGTTTTCGGAATCGTTCCAGAAATTCGGCTCTGCGACTTTCTCTTCCACTTGCTCCAACTCCACCTTCAGCTTAGGCGAGTCAAAGATACTCCTGTAGCTCGCGCACCTTGCCTCGCAAGGCCGAGAACTCTTGTTCCAACTGTTGATCGATCATATCTATATCCTGCTCCTACACAGGGACGGGATGCGTCATGTGCGCACCGGTGCGGTCGCGCCACAACAGTCCAGTGATTGAAATTATGGCACACAGCACCGGGAACCAGTCGCCGTAGCGCGTGTAAAACGTCGTTTCGCTGATCACTCCGTAAGGAGCATCCAGCACCACCCGCCGATTTCGCGGAGCCACCGCCACCACTCGTCCCAGCGGATCGATCGCCGAAGTAATTCCCGTGTTCGTACTTCGCAACAGCCAGCGATGATTCTCAACCGCCCGCATCCGGGCCATATTCAAGTGCTGCCACGGAGCCCCCGAGTCGCCAAACCACCCGTCATTTGAGATGTTCACAAACACCTCCGCCCCATGCTCCGCAAACTGCCTCACCTCATGCGGAAACACCGACTCATAGCAGATAAAGGTTCCATATCGATGCGAGCCCACCTCCAGCGGCGTCCGCCCGGACGCTGAAGCCGAAAACGCTCCAACCTCATGCGTCAGCGCCTTCGCAAATCCAAACGCCCACGAAAACGGAACATACTCGCCCCAAGGCACCAGGTGAACCTTGTCGTACCGCTGCACCACCGTACCCGCCGGATTCAGCAGCAGCGCCGAGTTGTACACCTGCTCTGACTCTCGCGGCGTGATCGATGTCTTCGGCGCGCTCCCCGGCGCAACCGGCACTACCGCCGTAGCTCCCGCCAGCAACCACGATTGCTGCCTCCGTGCCAGCGCCGCCGTCGATTCGGAGAACAATCGGTCGTCCGTCTCAAACGGTGCGGGCGATTCCGGCCACACAATCAGCGGAGCCACGCTCGAATTCCTGCCTGCTTCTGGCGCTCGGCTTATCGACCCGAGTTCTTTCAGAAGCTGGTCATAGCCTTCAAATGTCCATTGCCGTTCGATAGGCACGTTCTGCTGAACCAGCGTTGCATGTGCATCCACCGGGCTCGCTTCCACCTTCACCAGCACCGTGGATTGCAAGGCAATTGCTCCCGCCAGTGCCGCCCCGAGCGTCGCAATCCTTCGCTTCCGATTCACCAGCATCGCCGCCGCGAACACCGTATTCACCAGCGCAATCTCAAACGAAACGCCGTACACGCCGGTCACGCTAGCCAGCCTTGCCAGCGGCAGATTATCAACCTGCGCCGTTCCCAGCAGCGTCCACGGAAAGCTCACCACGTAAGCCCGCAGCAGTTCCACCGCCACCCATAGAAACGGAGCCAGCACCAGCGCTTTCCGGCTGAATCCCACCCGCGAGCGCCCCGCCACCGCCATCAGCATCCCGAAAATCGCGTGATGAAGTCCGATGTACATCGAAAACAACACCAGCAGCAGAAACGAAATGAACGGTGAGAGCCCGCCATAAAGGTGCATCACCGAATAGACCCAGTAACAAGTCCCAAAATAGAAGACCGTTCCCGATGCCCATCCCAGCAGAAATCCCTGCCACGCCCGTGCCGGAACCAGGAACGAGTCGCTCTCCTCGTTCAGCAACTCCGTCGCATCCGCCTCTCGCGCGCGCAGCAGCGCATAGAACAGCGGTGCCAGTGCAATCCAGCACAACCAGTACAAATTAGGTCGGGGAAAAATCAGAATCTGCAGCAGCCCGGAGCCAATCGCCAGCAGCCAGGCGCTCTTATGTATGCCTTTCACAATCAGAGTCTAACAAATCAAGCCGACTTGCGGCGGAATCTGTGGAATTGATAGTCGCCTACTTTCCTGCAACTCAACCATTCCCATCGCACTGCGTCTTCCTTGCTGAATCCCACGTTCGGCAGCACGGTCGGCCTAACGCCCTGTGCGCATAACTGTCCCACCTCCATCGGTGAAACCGTAACAAACTTTTCGTCGATCAGCCCCGCCTGCAGCATTCCCGAGTACAACGTAGGTCCGCCTTCGCACAGCAGATGCTTGATTCCGTAGCGCTGCTGCAGCTCGGCCACTGCCTTCCGCAAATCCAATCCTTCTCCCCGCGAACTCTCCACATCATCCACTGCGATCACGTCCACCCGAGGATGTGCTTCCAACTGCGGCCCCAGCCTTCTCGCGCCTTCGTGTGTCGTTACCAGCGTTACGTCCACAAACTCACCATCGAACACCGCATAGTCGCTCATCTGGAAATCCGCTCGCGCCGTCACCAGCACATTGCGCTCCCTGCCCCGGCGCAAAGTCGTCCTGAGCTGTTGCATTCCCGTATCCATAATCCGGAAGACCGGTCCGCGCGGGCGTGGCCGCCCCATCCTCTGTTCCTCCCGCAGCGTTCCCATCCCCAGCATTACCGCGTCCGCGTGCGCTCGTAGCAAGTCCATCAGCCAGCGATCTTCCGCCGACTCGGAAATGTCCGCGCCTCCCGCCTCGTCGCCCAGCAATGAAACAATCCCATCCAGCGTTTGCACAAAATTCGCATAGATCCAGGGTTTCTCGCCGTGAGCCGGAAAACCCAGCTTGCCGTACAGAGCCATTCCCGGGTCCAGCAATTCGGAGCGTTCGCCGTGATCGAATAGAACCTGGAAGTCACGCATAAGCACGTAATAATGACATGACTCACGTCAGAGGCCAACTCGTCCCACCCAGCGAGACTTCCCCTCCCCGGCATTCCCAACTATTCCTGTTTCAGATTTGTGAATCTGAGTTGCCGGGATTTATCATCTGATTCACCTATGAGCTGGAAAAAAGGTCAGGCCGTTCGATTACTTCCGCTCTCCGAGGCCACGGGCCGCGTATTAGATATCTATCGCGACGTTCAATGTGTCTTTGGTGTGCCGCACATCAGCAGCTTCTTCCAATTTCTCGGCACCCATCCGCGTTTTCTGGAAAGCTTTTGGACCACTGTCCGCCCCATCGTGCAGTCGCAGGCGTTCTTCGCATGCGCTCACCGCTTGCGCGCCGATAGCTACACCCGCGTCCATACCTATTTTGAAGTTCCCGATCTAAAGTCCGAAGTTACCCGGCTCGATTTCAGTCTCGGCGCCCGCGAAGAGTTAAAGAGCTGCATCAACTTTTTCTGTTACGCCGTCCCCATCAGTCTCATGCTCTCGGCTCTACTCTCTGAGTCGTTCGAGGGCCCTGCCGGAAGCTCCGAAGTCCCGCTCACTCCAGCGCCCCGTCCCAAGCCCCACGGCCGCATCGTGCTTGTCGATGAGGACTCGGCCGGCCCCGTCGTAAAGAGCATCTTCGCCGACATCAGGACCGCGACCAACGCCGATGTTGTCCACACCGTCTACCGGGCCTTTGCCCGCTGGCCTGATTTCCTCCAGAGCTACTGGACCGCCGTCAAGCCCATCACCGTCTCCGAGCTTTTCCAGCACAGCGAAAACGCTCTGCGCGAAGACGCCCTGCAAATCGTCAAGGAACTTCCCGGTCCCATCGAGTTCAGCTCCTCCGATCTCGACAAAATGGGCATCAACGAAGCCGACTCAAGTTCACTCATCAAAATTTCCGACATGTTCGTCCATAGCCTATCGGCCGCCATGCTCAACGTGAGCGTAGCCCGCATCGCCATGGAAGGCGGCAGCATGAACACAAAATCGACTCCCGAAGACTCCGCCCCCAAAGCCGAAGTCCCCTCCACGTAAGAAGTAAAAGAGCGACGATTTGAACCAGGCGTAGCCCCAATCCGCCCCCGGGCAGCCCAATCAGCCCCCAGGGTGGCCCAATCAGCCCCCGGGTGGCCCATATTTGCCCTCTTTTGGCAAATGTGGGGAACAGATAACGCCCGCATCACCAGCAACCCGCACTTGCTCTTGCCTTTGCCACTACTTCCTCTTCCTCGTAATCCGCGCCAGCGTAGCCAGCTCCTTCAAATACTCCCCAATCGGCCTCGCCGGAGTCCCCCAGAAAACCACGCCTTTCCCGCGCACCACCTTCTTGCTCGGAACACCGCTCTGCGCTCCCAGTATCACTCCCTGCTCGATCGTTACGTGATCGGCGATCCCCACCTGCCCGCCCACGATCACGCCATCCTCCAGCACCGAACTCCCGCTGATCCCGGTCTGCGAAGCCACTACCACGTTGCGCCCAATCCTGACGTTATGCCCCACCTGCACCAGATTGTCGAGCTTCACTCCATCGGCAATCACCGTGGCATCCAGCGCCCCGCGGTCGATCGTCGTATTAGCGCCGATCTCCACGTCATTGCCAATCTCCAGCCGTCCAATCTGTGGAAACTTATGAAAGCGCCCAGTCGCCGGATCCGGCACGAATCCGAATCCATCTCCCCCCAGCACCGCGCCCGCCTGCACAATCACCCGGTCGCCCATCGTAGTTCCCGGATACACCGTCACCCGCGCCACCAGGTTGCAATCTTCTCCCATCACCACTCCCGGTCCAATCACGCATCCTGGCCCCACATGGCTCCGTGCTCCGATCTTCGCTCCCGCGCCCACTACTGCCAGCTCATCCACACATGCCGTTGTCGCCACCTCTGCCGATGGATCGACAATGGCCGAAGCATCAACGCCTCCTTCGCAGACGGCGCATCGCCTCAGTTCCTCGGCTGCCAGGGCAAACGCCAGCCGCGGATTTTTTGTCCTCAGCAACACTTTGCCCCGCCTCTCGCCAACAGCCGCATCCGCCGCCACGATCACCGCCCCCGCCGCGCAGTTCAGGGCCGAATCCAGAAAGCGCGCATGCTCCACGAACACGAGGCTCTGCTCCATTGCCGAACCAAAGCTCGCAACCTGAATCAACTCAACGTCGCTGCCCTCGCAGACCGCGCCAATCCTTTTTGCCAACTCAATCGATCTCATGCGTTCCGTTGTACCACTTCCTAACATTCTCTTTCGAGAGATTCTTATTAGGGCCCTTTCTCCTGCATCTAATCCGTTCATGCCGCGCCGTGAATCCATTGTCGCCATCGAGGGCAGACGACTTTCGCTCAGCAACCTCGACAAGGTCCTTTACCCCGAGACTGGCTTCACCAAGGGGCAGGTAATCGATTACTACGTCCGCATCGCTCCTGTCCTCATCCCTCATCTCGCCGGACGGCCGCTCACTCTCAAGCGCTACCCCAACGGCGTCTCCGGAATGTTCTTCTACGAAAAGAACTGCCCGCGCCACCGTCCCGAATGGGTTACAACCGCTCCCATCTGGAGCGAAGGCAACCACCGCTGGATGGATTACTGCGTCGCCCAGAACCTTCCCACCCTGGTCTGGGCCGCGAACCTCGCCTCCATTGAGCTGCATTCCTCGCTTTCCCTTGCCTCGGCCATGCCGCACCCGTCCTTCATCGTTTTTGATCTCGATCCCGGCGAGCCCGCCAACATCGTCCATTGCTGCCAGGTTGGACTCTGGGTGCGCGACGCGTTCTCCCGCTCTGGTCTCCGCAGCTTTGCCAAAACGTCCGGCTCCAAAGGCCTCCAGATCTACGTCCCCCTCAACTCCGGCGTCAGCTATGCAGAAACCAAGCCCTTTGCCCGCGAGCTCGCGTTGAAGCTTGAGCGCAAGCATCCCGACGTAGTCGTCAGCGATATGAAGAAGTCTCTCCGGCCCGGCAAGGTTCTAGTGGACTGGAGTCAGAACGACGAACACAAAACGACTGTCTCCGTTTATTCCTTGCGCGCCCGCTCCAGCCCCACCGTCTCCACGCCCGTGACCTGGGCCGAGGTCGGCCGCTGTCTCGAATCCAATGATCCCGCCACACTCCAATTCACCGCGCCCCAGGTTTTGGAGCGGGTGGAGCGCCACGGTGATCTCTTCGGACGCGTCCTCACCATGCACCAGCAATTGCCCGAGGTTTCAGTTATTGAGAGTACCCCAGCGGTCGCGGCTTCCGCCCGCAAGCCTATTCACCCCGGCGCCAAGCGAGCCACGACCGCCCGCTCCCGGCGTTCTGCCTGAAGTCGGAACCTGCACGTCCGAATATCCTCGCGCACGAAACTGCCAGCAGTGGTCCGCGTCGCCGATGGCGTAGAATATCCACGACACGGCAGGCCCTGCGACTCTCGGCATGGCAAGCAACAGCCGCCGCCGTTTCGCAGTCTAAGTTCGAGAATATTTGAAATGATTGCCGGTTTTTCGCCGGCGGAGGTTATCTATGCAGAACTGGAAGAAAGTGTTGGTCTGCGGCGCCGTCGGAGCCGGAACCGTTCTGGCCCTCTCCGGACGTCGCAATGTCGGCATCGCGTCCGTCGCCGGAGGTCTCGCCCTGCTTGCCAGCGAATACCCCGAGCGCTTCGAATCCGTCTGGGAGAACGCTCCCGAGTACATCAACCGCGCGACCCAGATCTTCGCAACTCTCAGCCGCCTGAGCGAGCGCTTCATCGAAGACGCCGAGCGTCGCAGCGTAGCCTCCTACCAGCAGTTCCGCCACGAATACAGCGACTAATTGCTACGGCGACTCATTACCGCGCGACCCGGATTTCTTAAGCTGATCCCGTTCAATAGCGCGAACGCCCCGACTTCTGTTGATCTCGTTCAATTAAGCCAAACGCGCGGGTGCCCCAGGTTCGCGCCGCGTTCTTTGCGGCGATAACCTGGGAAGTCAGTAATCGATTCCCAACAAGCCTTTGATCTTGTTTTGTTCTTGAATGGTTTGTTCTGTTTTTTCAAATGGTTTTTGAAGGGTCACCCTGAGCGCAGCGAAGGGCCCCCGTACCCCACATCTTCTCGTGCCGCTTCACAGGTTTCTCAACCAGCAAGCCTCCCTCGGCGTCTTACCGCTAAAGTCCCGACTTCCCCATCCCACCCACCGCCGCCATCATGTCTTCCGACGCTGGCGAAGCCTGCAAATAAGGAGTGTTATTCTTCCGCTTCGATCCCGAGTTCGGCGGCAGAATCGCAACTCGGAACGGAGCCGCCTCCGCGGTGAATTTCACCATCACCAGGTGATATCCGCTTTCTACATGAATCTTTCCACGCGACGCGCCCGCCGCCTTCGGCCCGCGAGCCAGCGCCCTCCGGCCATCGACAAAAACCACCGCCTCCGCGCCGCTCTCCAGATACACATTCCAATCGCCGCCGCTGCTCAGGTACCTGCTTGAAACCGCGTAGAACACGCCATCCTGCCGCGTCATCTCCTTCGGCATGGCAAACGTGCCCTCCGGAAACACCAGCTCGTACCGTCTCCGTTCGAAGTGTCTCGGAGCCGCCTTCTGAGCCTGCTTCGCCGCTTCCTTCTCTGGCGCGAACCGATGCGCAAAGTCGCCGCTGTGCCCGAAGCGTCCGCTCATATGCCAATCCGTCAGCAACCCCGCTTCACGCGACTTTTCCAATTGAGCCGCTTCCGACATCAGGCCATCTCCTGATACCTGCGTATCATTCGTCCGTGCAGACATCGCTGCGCTCAATGTGAACAGTGTCGCTGCGGCGATCCATCGCTTCATCGTCATGGCAGTGTAATCCTGACTTCCCGCTGCAAAGCTTCATCGGCGGATTTGCAGAATGCCCGGAACCCCGCATAGTCCGTTGTCTTCACCGTCAGTGGAACCAGTTCCGTATAGGTCTCCACTCGCAGCTTGCGGCCATTCTGCTCGTAGCTCACTTCAACGCTTCCGAAATTCGTGTGCAACCGCGTATTCGGCGGCAGCACGGCCGTCGCACCCTCCGGCAACTCGTAATCGAACACCTCGTGCTCGCTCGGAGTCACCGGCACCAGCACGGGATTGAGCCTGATCCGTTCCGGCGCATATTTCTTCGTCAGCCCCGCCGTGTTCAGTGAGCTGCGCAGCGTCACTTCCCGTTCTCCCTGCGCCGCGTCGATCGAGCCTTCAATCTTCAAATCCACTACATGCGAAGCCCGCGCCGTTCCCTCGGCAACTGCGTGCGCAATCTTCACCGTGGGATAGAACTGTGCCAGTGTCGCCCGATAGTTTCCCGCCAGGTCATTCGACTCGGAATTGCGCCGCTGCTCTGACGCAAAATAGCCTTCGAACTTCGTCTGCGACTGAAACTCGACTCGTCCCGTGTGATCCACCCGCGCCGTCACTTCGCGGCTCACGCGATTCGACTCCGGCGACGAAAACGGCAGCGTTCTCCGCGTGGCCTTGCCCTGGTCATCCACCGTGATCGCCAGCGCTCCCTGATCGTCGGGAGGCAATTCGCCAAGCGACGCATACTCAGCCGTGCCGTCCAGGAAAAGTCCCAGCGAAGGCACATACGCTACAGCGTGATTGAACAACTGCACCGAGTAGGCTTGCGCAGCCACATCTCCCGCCGACCGCGTTCGCACCATGGCAAATTCCGCCGGAATGCCCACCGCCCGAAGCAGCGCCACCAGCATCGCCGCCTTATCCTTGCAGTCGCCAAAACCGCGGCGATTTACCTGCGCGACCGAATAAGGCTGGTAACTATGTATTCCAAATTCAAACGCGACATACTTCGTGCTCCGCTGCACCGTTTCGTAAACTGCCTGCACCTTTGCCTGAGTGCTCAGTCCGCTGTTGCGAATCTGTTCGGCAACCGCGATCATCTTGTCGTCCAGCTTCAGTCCCGGCTCCAGCAGCGCACTGTACCAGCGTCCAAACTCTTCCATGGAGCCAATCGTCGAAACATGCACGTACGGCGCCGATGCCGTGCCACCGGGTGAAAGCGCCTCAAAGGGCTGCGCCGTGATGTCGCGCGCTTCCCACGTGCGCGTCGTTTCGTCGCCATTCTGCCGCACCGTCGCCGGACGCACCCCGTGCTCCACCGCATACAGCTTCATTGCGCTCGGCGCGATCACAACCCGCCGCCGCAGCCTCGTCGGAAACGAATCGCGGAACAGGTCCAACCGCGCGTAGTATCCCGCCCATGGATTCACTTCAGTTGCCGGCAGCAAGTGATACTCAACCTCCACCACATCGCCCGGCTCCAATTGCGAAAAGTGCAGATCGCGAGAGCGCGAGTCGAAATACATCGACGAACCCCGCTCCACCACCGGCTGGTCGGCTGAAATTGTTGCCGCCACCTCGCGTCCATCCCGCTTCAGCACGCGTGCCTGAACAATCTCCAGCGTCTCGCTCATCGACGCGTACATCACCGAGCGCGGAGAAAAGCTTCGGGCTCCCTGCGCGGTGTTGATACGCCAGATCTGCTGCACATGCGCCGACGTCAACCCGTCGCGTCCCAGGCTGTCTTTTCGCAAACGATCCACTCGAATATCGGCGAGCGCCTCAACATCCCCGTTCGCGCGGCGTGCGCCCAGCGCGGCTCGTCTCGCATTCACCAGAAAATCGGAATCCTGCGGCTCAACTCGCTCGCCGCTCTGGTTTCCCATGGAACGCCCTGCTGGATTCGCCAAACCGATTCGCAGCAGTTCTTCCGCTTCTTCAGCGGAGTCCGCTACCGGCAGCATCGCTGACACGGCCACGTTCAGCGCCTTCGCATCTTCCGCTGCCGCCCTTCCGGATGTCTTTCCCGGCGCAGCCAACTGCTTCAACTGGCGGACCAGTTCTTTACGCTGATCGGAATTCTTTGTGGAGAGAAATTGCAGTTCAACTGCTTCAATTTCACGCGAATGACTTTGTGCCTGTGCAGCTAGAGTCGCTGTCGGCAGAATTGCTAGTAGTAGAAATCCGGCGAGTACGTGGCGGCGCGTCATGTCTCCTGCGGAACCCTTTGAAGCCCTGAACGCCATGCGTTTTGGAATAACCAGCTGCGGAGGGATGGTCTCCCTCGGCGGCCTATCTTCCTTGAACGCCCGCCCTCCCCCGCTGGCCGAAAAACCTGCACAGCAGAGAGCTAACGTTCAAAAGCTTTCGTTCAGGTATAGAAAGATTCTGCCCTACGCCCGCCAGAGCGGGAATGCACAGGAGCACTTAGTAACCTGAGGAGAATCTCCTTAGTCCCTCAAAGCCTGATCCTCAAAGCAACTTCCTCCCATATCCGAGCTTAACCAATATCCTCTGCCCCCGAGTCCAGTCATCTCTGCCTGGGTCATTGGCCAGTTTTTGCATTGAAGGCGCGAAATGTCGGATTTTTGGACCTGTCCCGGCGTACAGTATCGAAGGTTTACTTTTCTGTTCATTTTTTCCGAAACCTGAGTATGCTTACTGCATGGTTCATGCCCCAGGAACAAAGACGGCTGCCTTGGCTCCTGCTCCGGCCAAGAAGAGAGGTGCGGAATTGACTGAAGCTGACAAGTCCAACGCATCGAATTCAACCACGAAGGTAAAGATTGCTGTCGTTGAGAGCGATCCGCTTCGTTTCATCGGATTCCGCGCGCTCTTTGACACCGAACCCGACATGGAACTCGTCTCGGCTTCCGCCAGCGATATCGCCAGCAATGCCGATGCCGACCTCATCCTGCTCGGCAGCCGTGGAAATCAGAATCTGTTTGACGTCATGGCTGGTCTCAAAGCCCAGCGCCCCGATCTCAGAATCATCGTGACCGGAGCCGGAGCTGACGACGAAATGATCCTCAAAGCGCTCGCTGCCGGGGCCAAAGGGTACGTCGACGAAGCCGCCAGTCCCAACGAATTCGCGATGGCAATCCGCATCGTCCATCAAGGCTCTGTCTGGGCTCCCCGGCGTGTGCTCTCCACGTTCATTGAGCGTGTCACCTCTTCTCCGGGACGCATCTTCCCTGCCGGCCGCGTAACCTTCACCGACCGTGAAAAAGAGGTGCTCGAACTCCTCGTCGCCGGTCGCTCCAACAAAGAAATCGGCGCCGCGCTCGGCATCGAAGAGCGAACCGTAAAAGCTCACGTAGCCAAGCTAATGCGAAAGGTCGGCGTGCAAAACCGCATTGCTCTTTCCGTCCACGCCATCACGCACTCCCTCGTCTCCAACCGGTAACGCGATCAGAAATCAGAACTGGTGCCCCACGTCCCGCCCGGCTTTTCGGGCTGACGTGGGGTCTTTGCCTTTGCTCCAGCACTTGCCCTTGCTCCTGCCTTTGCTCCTTGCCCTTGCTCCTGCACTTGCCCTTGCTCCTTGCCTTTGCTCCTTGCCTTTGCTCCTTGCCCTTGCTCCTGCCCTTGCCCTTGAAGCGTCACCATGAGCGCCGCGAATGACCTCATTCACCCAATCTTCCCTCGCCGCCTTAGCCTTCTTAACCAGACCCCACTCTTTTCCGCACTCCCCCCTCCCGCTCCGAAACTTTCCAGCCAGCAAAGCGTTACTATAATCCAGGGATTCAGTTCTAAATCAACCGGAAGGAAACTCCCATTGAATAAGATCCTGATTGCACTCGTTGTGCTTCTCTCGACCACTGTGGCTTTGGCAGGCGATCGAGCCGATGATGTTGAGCGTCTCCGAACCAGCTCTAACGTCATCAAGGAGATCATGTCGGCTCCCGACAGCGGTGTGCCCGAAGAAGTGTTCTCCAATACCAAGTGCGTCGCCGTCATTCCCAGCATGTTTAAAGCGGCGTTCGGAGTTGGCGGAGCTTACGGCAAGGGTGTAGCAAGTTGCCGTACTGAAAAAGGCTGGAGCGCTCCTGCCTTCTTTTCCGTCCGCGGTGGAAGCTTTGGCTTTCAGATCGGCGGCCAGGCTGCCGATATCGTCATGCTTATCATGAATGATCGAGGCATGAACAACCTGCTGCAAAGCAAATTTAAACTTGGCGCCGACGCCAGCGTTGCCGCCGGTCCCGTCGGACGCCATGCCGACGCCTCAACCGATTGGAAGATGCGTGCTCAGGTACTCACCTACTCGCGCACTCGCGGCGTCTTCGCCGGTATCTCTCTCAACGGAGCCGTCGTCTCTCAGCACCAGGATGACACTCGCGATTTCTACGGTCGCATGGTTCCCTTCAAAACCATCCTCCTCGGCAACATCGACTCGCCCAAGGAAGCTGCCCCCTGGCGCGAGACCCTGATCAAGTACGCAGGCAAATAAGCCTGGGCCATCAGAATGCTCGTGCTTCTTGCGCGCAACGAAAGGCGCTCCGTGCAAACTCTGAACTATTCAACTCAGAGTTGCAGGAGCGCTTCGATTGCTTTCGATTTCAGGACTACTCGTACCTTAGCGACTCTGTCGGCTGAAGCTTCGAAGCGCGATTCGCCGGCAGGTATCCAAACAACACTCCCGTTGCGCACGAAACTACAAGGGCCACCAGCACCGAGTAAACCGAGATCGGAATCTTCAGCCCCACCTCAGGCGGAATCAACGGCTCGACAATCACCTTCACACTCACGGCAATAAGCACTCCGATAATCGCGCCTACTCCGCTGATGATCAGCGCCTCAATCAGAAACTGATACAGAATCTCGTCTCTCTGCGCTCCCACGGCCTTGCGTAATCCGATTTCCCGTGTGCGCTCCGTCACCGTTACCAGCATGATGTTCATAATTCCAACGCCGCTGATAATGAGTGCAATCATTCCCACCAACATCAACACCACTGTCAGCGCCATCGAGATCTTTCGCGCCGCCTCCAGAATCGAGGCCAGATTCTGCACCGCATATACCGCACCCGGAGTGTGTCGGCTCTTCAGTAGATTCTGGACCGCCTCCGTCACGGTCGGCACGCTGTCGCCCGTGTCCGTTTGCGCGTAGAGCGTCTTGACGTAATCGTGGCCGGAGTAATACTTGATCAGCCCAAACGGTATCAGCACCGATTGCGAGCTGATCTCCGATTGCCCAAAGGTCGCCACCCGCTCGCGAAACACCGCAATCACCGTAAACGTCTGTTCGCCTACGCGTAGCTGTCGTCCGATCATCGGTCCCGGAGGAAGTTGCTTCGCCAGTTCCTGCGTGATCAAACACCCTTTTGCTCCGGTCGCCTGGTCAACCTGGTCGAAAAAGCGACCCTCCAATATCTGTAGATTGCGAATTTTCTGGAAGCCCTGACTCACACCGATTAGCGCCACCGGCTTTTCTTGCCCATTGATCACGACACTGGTGGCCATGTCATACGTACCCGCCACCTCAATTACATGCGGCAGTTGGCGGATCGCCTCCATGTCGTTGAGGTTGATCTCGTCGGCCTGCGAGCGCGCGCTGGCCGTGCCGCCCGTGTAACCGGCGTAAACGAGGTTTGAGCCTACGCCCTCGATCTGCTGCAACACATATGTTTTGCCGATTAGCGCAATGGTCACCACCAGCACAATGCACGCCGAGCCAATCACCACGCCCAGCATGGTCAGCGCCGCCTTCACCTTATTGGCTCGGAGCGCGTCAATCGCCACCTGCCATGTCTCACGGCTGATATGCGCCATGTTTTCCCTTCAAGTAAATCTGTTATTAGTTTCAATGGTCCGTTGAAGAATTTGCAAGTCTACAGATTTACCGGTGCCCCACCTCTGCCCGTTGTTGGCAGAGGTGGGTCCCGTTGTTGGCAGAGGTGGGTCTTTTGACCTCCGTTTCACTGAACTTTCCAGCTCTGCCCACTGATGTCTCGCGACTGTTCACCACGGGTTTTTCCCCTTCCGCGTGCATTTGATGCCGAAGGCGAAGGGCCGATGATAGTATCGATGTTGGACTGCTATGCCTTTGAAAACACTGTTCCTCAATCCGCCCTCGTTTGAGAACTTTGACGGCGGCGCCAGCTCACGCTGGCCGGCCACGCGCGAAATCGAATCCTATTGGTATCCGGTTTGGCTCGCTTACCCTGCTGGAATGCTGGAGGGTTCGCGCCTGCTCGATGCCAACCCGCACCACGTCAGCGCCGACCAAACCATTGAAATCGGCAAAGACTACGATTTCATGGTCTTGTTCACCAGCACGCCTGGCTTCGAAGGCGATGTCAAACTCTCCGGCCTCATGAAGAAGGCCAATCCCAATCTCAAAGTCTGCTTCGTCGGACCCCACGTCACCGTGTCGCCCGACCATGCACTCAGCCATCCTGAAATCGACTTCATCGTTCGTCGTGAATTCGACTACGCCGTCGTCGAATACGCCAATGGCAGGCCCCTGGCTGAAATCCTCGGCGCAAGTTTCCGTGGCCCCGATGGGAAGATCGTCCACAACATCGACCGTCCCTCCATCGAGAACCTCGACGCTCTGCCGCACGTGGTCGATGTTTACAAGCGCGACCTCGACGTCACCCGCTACAACGTGCCATTCCTGCAGCATCCTTACGTGGCGCTCTACTCCACGCGCGGATGCCCGGCCCAATGCACATTCTGCCTGTGGCCTCAGACGCACTCCGGACACGCGTGGCGCAAGCGTTCCTCCGACGACATCGCTGCCGAGATGGTGAAGGCCAAAGCTTACTGGCCAGAGGTGAAGGAGTTCTTCTTCGATGACGACACCTTCAACATCCAGAAAGCCCGTACCGTCGAGCTCTGCTCCAAGTTGAAGCCGCTCGGGCTCACCTGGTCATGCACCTCGCGAGTCACCACCGATTTCGAAACACTGAAAGCGATGAAGGAAGCCGGATGCCGTCTGCTAATCGTCGGCTTCGAATCCGGCGATGCGCAAATCCTCAAGAACATCAAGAAGGGTGCAACGCTCGAGCGCGCCCGCCAGTTTGTAAAGGATTGCAAGAAGCTTGGCCTGGCGATTCATGGCGATTTCATCCTCGGACTTCCCGGTGAAACCCGCGAAACCATTCGCCGCACCATCGACTTCGCCAAGGAACTCAACGTCGAGACCATCCAGGTCTCCATGGCTCACGCCTATCCCGGCACCGAGTTCTATGACTACGTCAAGCAGAACGACTTCGTCATCCGTGAAAACGACATGGTCGATCTCGGCGGACATCAGGTAGCGCACGTCGAATATCCCGGCCTGCCCGCCGACTACACCATGGAAATGGTCCACAAGTTCTACGACGAATACTATTTCCGTCCCAAGGTCTGGGTTCCGATCGTTCTCGGCTCGCTGTTCAAGAATGAAGACCGCAAACGCCTCTACAAAGAAGCGAAAGAGTTCTTGACGCTTCGCAAGTCGCGGATCAAGGCCGTTCAGGAAGCGCGTGCCAAGCAAGCCGCCCGCGAGGCCGAACCAGCCAAGGTCTAACAGTTCAAAACTCACTCAATAGAAATCAAAACTGGTGCCCCACGTCCCGCCCAGCTTCATCGGGCTGACGTGGGGACTTTGACCTTGACCTGCTTTGCTCCTGCTTTAGCCCTTGATCTTACCTGCTTAACGAACACCCCTTCTAGTCCGCCACGCTCTCCGACTTCACCCGATTTCTCCAGTGGCTCTGCACAAAGTAAACAATCCCCGTCAGCAGCACCAACACAATCACCGCATCCATCCGATGAAACCACTGCTTCAACCTCGGATCGCTATCCCAGCGTTCTCCAAGATTCGCTCCCACCCATGCCAGCGCGTAGCACCACGGCCACGATCCGACGAAAGTGTAGAGATGAAACTTCCCCCGAGGCATCCGTGCAATTCCCGCAGGCAACGCGATGAAGGTCCGAACCACCGGCAGCAGGCGTCCAACAAATACCGTGATGCTTCCGTACTTCTGAAAGAACTTCTCGCTCACATCCAGATCGTGCCGGTTCATCAAAATGTATCTGCCAAAGCGTTCAATCAGAGGCCGTCCGCCGTAAGCGCCAACCTCATAGGCCAGCACGGAACCCAGATTGCAGCCGATAGCTCCCAGCGTAGCCACCATTGCCAGCGAACTGAAACGCCCCGCATACACCAGGTATCCGGCAAACGGCATAATGACTTCCGAAGGCAAAGGTATGCACGCCGACTCGATCCCCATCAACACCGCAATGCCCGGATAGCCGAGCGAGGAGATCACGGCCTTGATAAATCCGGCCAGCACCAGCAGAATATGTTCGATCATTTGTCCTCAGAACTCTTGGTTGGAGTCTTGCGTAAACACGTACCCCGGCAGCAGCAGACCTTGCGCGGTCTTTGATACTTTGATGCGGCGAGTCTCCGCCGAGGGCGCCGAAGCATTGGCCGGGCGCAACATTGCGTATTGCGAAAATACTTCGTTATAAACCTTGGTGACCAGGAAGCTCTCTCCGCTGGCCTCCTCTTTCCAAACCTGCCCGAGTTGTATTGTCTTTACGGCCATAAGTTCAGCCTAAAGTGTCGCCTTCGTGAGGTCAATTCCGAAAAGGACATCGCGCCGCATTATTGCCCCGGCCGCGTCGGTCTGCCCGTTGAAACCGGCCTCGTTCTCGGCATCGCCTTCGGAGTTTTGCCCTCCAGCAATGTCGGCAGTTCAGCCGCGGAGCAGCGAATGCCAACAAAGAACGCGCCAAAATTCGAGAACACTCCGCTGACTTCATCAAATCGCATTTCGTAAATCAGCTTCTTGAAGATCACAGGCTCATCGGCAAACAGATCGACGCCCCACTCCCAGTCATCAAAGCCAATCGATCCGCTGATGAACTGCTGAACCTTCCCCGCATAACGCCGCCCAATCTTCCCATGCAGGTCCATCTGGCGCTGCCGTTCTTCGATCGGAAGCGTGTACCAGTTCTTCAGCTCTCCTCGCTTCCTGTCCATCGGATAGAAGCAGAGAAAACGGCTCTCTGGAATCTGCGGAAACAGCCGCACGTGCATGGCTTCGCGCTGCCGCTTCATCGCCTCTTCCAGCACTTCGTTCCACTCCGGCGAATGCGGCTCCACACCCTTTGCCACCAGATCCCTGTAAAGCTTCACCGTAGACTCATAGAGCCCCAGTTCAATCACTGAAACATATGAACTCGCCGGCTCCAGGTACTCCAGCAGCTCAAGCTGATTCAGCGCGAGCTGCGCCTGGTTCAGCGCCTCAAAGTCATTGCGGAAATGAACGAACAGCACGTCGCCCTTGTGCCCAAACATCGAGAACATTGCCGACCCGGCAGTTTCCATCTCCGCCAGCGCCTTCTGCGCCTCAGCCGTAATGCGGGCGCGGTCCTCCTCCGACTTGGCGCGCCACTGCGTCCACCGGAAGCGGAACATCTGGTGCAGCACCGCCGACCCTTCCAGGGTGAGAGGAACCGCGGGCAGCTCTAGTTTCTGAACGCTAACGTCTTGTTCGCTGGTGCTCATAGTTTGTGAAATCCCCAGATGCTTCGAATACCGTACCCATTATTGTAACCCGTCGAGCACTGCAAGGCTTTTACGGGCAACCTCGCCTCCCATGTAAACCCTTCCTTCCGACACACGTCCAATTGGTTGACCGTGCAACTCGCAATTTGATACGTTCACCTTTTACTCATGCGCTTTCGGTTGGAGTACCTTCCTGTGTGGCTCATCGCACAGACGCTGCGATGGTCGCCGCGTCCTGTGGCACGTGCCCTTGCGCGTGCAATCGCCATGCTGGTCTATTGGGCTCACCCCCGCCTCCGTCGCGTAGGCATGCGCAATCTGCAACTCGCCTTCCCTGAAAAACCGCTTGCCGAACGCGAACGAATTCTCAAGGGCGTGTATCTCTCTCTCGGACGTCTCCTCTCCGAGGTTCCCAAGTTCCCCGACTACAAACTCGAAACCGTCGACCGCATCGCCATCTATGACGGCCTTGAAAACTTCCTCGCCGCGCGCGACCGTGGCAAGGGCGTGCTCTTCATGACCGCCCACTTCGGCGGTTGGGAGATCGGTTCGTTCGTCCACTCCATGCATGGCCACCACCTCAACATCGTCGTGCGCGACCTCGACAACCCGTTGCTCGACCGCTGGGTTCACCACCTTCGCACCCTCCACGGCAACAAGACCTACGACAAAGACAAATACGCACGCGGCCTGCTCGCCGCCATGAAGCATGGCGAAACCGTCGGCGCCCTCATGGACACCAACATGACTCCGCCCCAGGGACTCTTCGTCAACTACTTCGGCCACTCCGCCTGCACCGCTGGAGGAATCGCCCGCGTCGCCATGCGCACCGGTGCCGCCGTGCTTCCTGCCTTTACCATCTGGGATGAGTCCATCGGCAAATACCGCATCCGCTTCGAACCGGCAATTCCCACCGTCTGCACCGGAGACGACGACGCCGACGCCGTGACTAACACTCAAAGCTACACGGCGGCCATCGAGAAAGCCGTACGTGCCAATCCCGACCAGTGGTTGTGGGTACACCGCCGCTGGAAAACACGTCCCCCAGGCGAGCCCGGACTCTACTAAGTCACCCTCTTCTGGAAGCCGTTGCTGTCAAGTATCATCCCCGCTAACAGTTTCCGTCACCAACGGTGACCAACCCGTTAATCCTTCCGGCCCCTGCACAACCATGTACTCAGATGTAATACCCCCTTAGCTAATCAGTTAATCGTTTCGGTATTTCCTTCTCTCAACAAGCCGCAACACTGCAGCCTCGCTTTACATCCAATGCCTCATGGCCGAGGGCGAAAAAGCACTCCCGGTGAGCAGCTCCACTCCTCCAGAGTTTGCTCCGGAGCAGCGCGAAATGTTCATCGAGGTACTCACGCTGTTTAAAGAGCGCAAAATTCCCTTCGCCGTAAGCGGCGCATTTGCCCTTCACGAACACACCGGCATCTGGCGCGATACCAAGGACCTCGATCTGTTCCTCGCCCACGAGGACATTCCCCGAGCTCTCGATGCCCTCTCATCCGAAGGCCTCGAAACCGAGATATGCGATCCCGTGTGGCTCTGCAAAGCCCGTCGCGGCGACTACTTTGTCGATCTCATCACTGGCATGAGCAATGCCGTGATTACCGTGAAACATGACTGGATCGCACGCGCCGCCAGCGCCGACGTGCTTGGATTAGACGCAAAGGTTCTGGCTGCCGAGGAGCTGATCGCCTCCAAGTTGTTCGTTACTCGTCGTGAACGTTTCGACGGAGCAGACATCGTACACATCATCCACGGCACCGCCGGAAACCTTGACTGGGGACGAATACTCCACTTGATCGGCGAACACTGGATGGTGTTTCTCTGGTCGCTTGTGCTGTATGAATACGTCTATCCGGCGCACTCTCATTTCGTGCCGCGCGCCTTGTGGAATGACCTGCTCACGCGCCTGCGCAACGAACTCGATCATCCCAACTCGCAGGCAGCATTCAAAGGAAGCCTCATCGACGATAAGATGTTTGCCATCGATGTAAAAGAGTGGGGCATGGCAAACCTCAACGACCGCATGCGTGGCGAACGGGAGCGGTAAAGCACTCAACGAGGGAGATGGATGAGGATTGCAGCAGTCGCAGACCTCCACTACAGTCCGCAAACTTACGACAGAATCCGCGAACAGATGTTACGCGTCCGCGACGACGCCGATGTCCTGGTAATCGCCGGAGACCTCACCAATTACGGACGCATTTCAGAGATGGATTCCCTGCTCACCATGCTCGTGAGACTGCGCATTCCAATCGTTGCCGTCCTCGGCAATCACGACTACGAGAGCGGGCAACACGAAGATCTGATAAAACTGATGGCTGCCGAAGGTATCAAAATCCTGGATGGAAGCGGCTACGAGCGTGATGGCGTGGGCTTCGCCGGAACCAAGGGTTTCCTTGGCGGCTTCGGGCGCGGCATGCTTACAGCCTTTGGCGAGCCCGAGGTGAAGGCCTTCGTGCAGTTCTCCATCAATGAAGCACTCAAACTCGAACGCGCGATGTCGCAACTACGCACTGAGCGTCGAGTAGTGGTACTCCACTACGCTCCCATCGGCGACACCGTGAAGGGCGAGCCGGTTGAGATTTATCCCTACCTCGGAAATTCGCGATTGTCGGAGGTGGTGGACCGGCAGGGTGCGAACGTGGTGTTTCACGGACATGCCCACCATGGCTCTCCTGATGGAAAGACCACAGCCGGAATTCCGGTTCATAACGTCGCGCTTCCGATCTTGCAGGCGACTGGAATCACCACTCCTTACCGACTCTTCGACGTGTAGCAGAAACGTGCAGCAAAACCGCGACCTACCCCCGTTCGACAGCATCTGTTATCCGGCTGTAAACTCGTGACTTCGGAAGCTACCAGGCTTCCGCGGAGGCACGATGATTCGGCTGAGAGCCTACCTTCCTCTGCTAGTCCTGTTCTGCGCCCTGCAGACAGGACTCGCACAGGATCTTGCATCGTTTGAAAAGCGAGTCCAAGTCAAAACTCTTCCCAATGGACTTACCGTTCTACTCTTGCAGCGCCCACAAGCCCCCGTCTTCTCATTCTTTACCGTGGTGGATGCGGGCGATGCGCAAGACCCCATGGGAAAAACCGGCCTGGCTCACATGATGGAACACATGGCCTTCAAGGGAACTAACAATATCGGCACCACCGATATTGCCGCGGAAACAGCGGCTTTAGTGAAGGTTGAACGCGCTTACGCCGACTACGACCGCGAGAACAATCGAGTCGTGAATCAAGACGAAAAGAAAGTAGCGGAGCTAAAAGCTGCGTGGGAGAAGGCGCGTCAGGACGCCGATCAGTACGTCGTCAAGAATGAGTTCGGTGAAATCATCGAGCGCAACGGCGGAGTTGGCCTCAACGCCTCGACCGGTCTGGACAGTACACAATACTTCTATTCTCTTCCAGCAAATCGATTGGAACTCTGGGCCTACCTTGAGTCCGAGCGCTTCCTGCATCCCGTTATGCGCGAATTCTACAAGGAGCGCGACGTTGTGATGGAAGAGCGCAGGATGCGCACCGACTCATCCCCGACAGGAAGACTGGTCGAGCAGTTCCTCTCCGCCGCCTATGACGGCAGCCCCTATCACCGTCCCGGCATCGGCTACATGAGCGATCTGCGCCACTTCTCTGCCACCGACGCAGCAGAGTTCTTCAAGACCTACTACGTGCCCAGCAACATGGCCGTAGCAGTGGTCGGAGACCTCGACGCCGACAAGACATTTGCCGTCATTGAAAGATACTTCGGGCGTATCCCTTCCGGCCCGAAACCCGAAGAGTACATCACGGCACAGACGAAACAAAATTCAGAGCGCACCGTCCTGCTGCATGATCCTTCTCAGCCCTTTTATATTGAGGGATACCAGAGACCGAACTTCCGCGATAAAGATGATCCGGTCTATTCGGTAATCAGCAGCGTAATGAGCGAGGGGCGCACCTCGCGACTCTATCGCACCCTGGTTCGTGACAAGAAGATCGCCGTGGCCTCTGCGGGATTCAGCGGATTCCCCGGAGACAAATACCGCAATCTCTACGCGTTCTATGCAGTGCCCTCGCAGGACCACACCGCGACCGAGATGGCGAACGCGATCCACGAAGTCGTTGAAAGACTGAAGAGCGACGGCGTAACCCCAGACGAATTAAAGATGGTGAAGACCCGTTCAAAAGCGGCGTTACTGCGCAGTCTCGCGAACAATCAGGGGCTAGCCATCAACCTTGCCGAGAACCAGTTGAAATATGGCGATTGGCGGGAGTTGTTCCGCAGAATCGAAAAGATCGACGCCGTAACCAATGAGGATGTGAGGCGTGTGGCGAATGAGGTCTTCGTAAACACCAACCGCACTGTTGGAATTCTCGAAACTAACAAGAGCACCGCGAAGGGAGCACAGCAATGAACACGAAATCCCTGATCGCGGTCATCAGCACCGCGCTGCTGATGGGTTCCATGTATGCGCAGGAAGCAACCAAGAACGATGCCACCAAGCAGGAGACCTCGCCGAAGCCTGCTCCGGCGACAAGCGCTGGCGTGGCAACAAACTGGAAGCAGATCGCCATTCCAACGCTTCCGCCATTCAAGCCGCAGGAGCCCAAGCGAATAGTCTTCCCAAATGGAATAGTCATTTTCCTAACGGAGAATCATGAATTGCCATTGATCTCTGGATCGGCAATGATTCGCGGCGGAGCCGCATCCGAGCCCGCCAGCAAAACCGGGCTGGTGGAGTTGTACGGCGCCACATGGAGAACCGGCGGCACCACGAAACTTTCAGGCGATCAACTCGACGACTACCTTGAAGCGCGCGCTGCAAAAGTGGAAACCAGTGGCAGCGAAGAAAGCACCAGCATCAGTTTCAATTGCCTCAAAGGCGATTTCAATGACGTGCTTGGAATTTTCGTGAACCTTATGCGCAATCCCGCATTCCGCGAAGACAAACTGGCGCTCGCCAAGAAGCAGATGAACAGCAGCATCTCACGCCGCAACGACGAGTCCGAGGACATCGCTTCGATGCAGCAGGACATTCTCGGATACGGCAAACAGAGCGCATACGCGCGCGTTCCTGAGTACGCTACGGTCGCTGCTGTCACACACGACGATCTGTTGCAGTGGCACAAGCAACACACGACCCCCAACAACATCATTTTCGGCGTCGTCGGCGACTTCGACTCGAAAGAGATGGAGGCCACGCTGCGCAAGGTGTTTGGCGATTGGGTTAAGGGCGAGAAGGTGCCGGAAACAAAGGTCGCAATCGCTCCCGAAAAGCCGGGAATTTACGTCGTCGATAAAAGCGATGTGAATCAGAGCGAAATTCGCATGATCGGGCTCGGCATCGTGCGCAAGAACCCCGACTACTACGCTCTGCAAGTGATGAACGAAATCTTTGGCGGAGGATTCTCCTCGCGTCTCTTCAGCAATCTGCGCACCAAGGCAGGACTGGCTTACTCCGTCGGTGGAGGAGTCGGCAGCGGCTGGGACCATCAGGGACTGACTGTACTGGAGATCGGAACGAAGACCGAAACCACTACCGAGGCGATCAAGGGCCTTTGGGAGCAGGTCGATTTGCTGAAGAAAGAGGCACCGACCGAGCTGGAGTTGAAACGTGCAAAGGATGCCATCTTGAACTCGTTCATCTTCAACTTCGATACTCCGGCCAAGGTCTTGCGCGAGCAGGAAACGTATGAGTTCTATGGATATCCGAGGGACTTCCTCGAACAGTATCGGAACGGTGTAGAGAAGGTCACGGCGGCCGATGTCCTGCGCGTCGCCAACAAGTACGTACACAAGGACGAACTCAAGGTTCTTGTCGTGGGGAATGCCAGCGAGTTTACCAAGCAACTTGCCACTCTGGGCACCGTTACTCCCATCGACATCACCATTCCCACGCCGGAGATTACAGTCAGCACAAACAAAGCTACCGGCAACACTTCTGAAGGCAAGGCCGCGGTTGCGAAGTTCGTAGAAGCGATGGGCGGAGCCAACATGGTCAACGCAGTGAAGACGCTGCATCAGAGCATCTCGCTTATTCAACAAGGCATGGAGGTCAAACTGGATCAGAGCATTGTCTATCCTGACAAGCAGGCGCAGAAAATGACCTTGCCACAGGGAGAGATGAAGCGTGTTGTAACCCCGTCCGCCGCGTTCATGGCAATGGGTGCGCAGGTGCGCGATCTGCCACCCAGCGAACGGAGTTCTGAGGCCGCGTCCTTGAAACGCGATTTCCTGAACGTGCTTCAACATGCCGGTGATTCCAAATACACTTTCAGTGCAAGCGGCAAAGAAAAGCTCGGCGACGCTGAGGCGATTGTCGTCGAGGTGAACGCCGACGGAGCCAAGTCTCAGTGGTGGATTGGTCCAGATGGAAAACTTCTTCAGGAAGAGTTCTCCGAAGTCGGGCAGACCGGCCCCACTACATTGACAATGAAATACTCGGATTGGAAGAGCTTCGACGGCCTGCAATATCCGACGAAGTACGAGATGGTCAATGGCGGACAACCAGTAGCAAAGATGACCCTGAGCTCGATGGAAGTCAATGCCGCGGTCGACCCGAAGCTGTTCGAAAAGCCTGCTCAAGTTGCGCAGTAAACAGAGACTACAATTGAATGTGAGCGCGTTCCTCCGGGGGCGCGCTCATAATTCCGAATTCCTCTATTGAAATAACAATTAGAACTTTTCAGCCATCCTTTCCGCAGAGTCTCACTTCTATCTTCTCGGTGCAATCCGTCGACTCTGCCTCCAGAGAGATGCCTACCGCCAGCAGAGCCTCGACAGCGCCCCATGGAGGCTCGAATGAGTTATCGCGCAGGGGTACGTGTTCCCATTCTTCTGATCTGCCTGCTCTTCCTTGCCGTTGCCGGTTCAAGCGCACAGCAGATATACAGCGGTACAGCCGGGGATGGCTCGTTGTATCAGATCATCAAGCCTGCGAATTGGAATCACCAACTCGTACTGTATGCCCACGGAATCGTTGACCCGCAAGAGCCGCTTGCTTTGCCAAACGATACCGGCTTCCTTGAGCTTCGCGCCGCCCTGCTCGCGGAAGGATTCGCGGTGGGAGCGTCCAGCTTTTCGGCAAATGGCTTTGCAATCAAAGAAGGCGCGCTTGATACAGACCAGTTGCTCAGCAGATTTATCAGCGTGTCGGGAAAGCCAACCAAGACGTTGCTCGTTGGTGTTTCCCTGGGCGGAGCAGTCGTACTCGACCTTGCCGAACGCTTTCCCCAGAAATACGATGGCGTACTACCAATGTGCGGCCTGATCGGAGGCAGCCCACTCGAAGTTGAGTATGTTGGCAATGCTCGAGTGCTCTTCAACTACTTCTTCCCCAATGTCATTCCGGGCACCATGCTCCACACTCCGCTGCAGGATTACGATCCTTTCACACCCGGTAATGTGGGCTTCAATGTGGCACTGGCATTGGCCAACGGATTCACTCCGACTGCGCTCAATCCGATTCCGCCCACGGTGCAACTTGCCACAACACTTGGACTGGAAGCAGCGACGCCGACCGAAATCCTTTCGGGATTGCTTGAGGTTCTCGGCTTCGATGTGCGCTTCGTCAATGATCTGCTGATCCGGACGCATTTGGCGAGTCCCTACGATAACCGGTTCATCTGGTACACCGGCTCGCTCAACGACAGAGCTCTAAACGCTGGCGTTGAACGGGTAACAGGAACGGTAGAAGGATTCGAATACCTGTTCCGCTATTACCAACCGACTGGGCGGGTGCGCATACCTACGGTAACTCTGCATACAACTCGCGACCCGCTGGTACCCTTCTGGCACGAGCAGGTCTATCACCTGTTGGCCACACAGCAGCACCGCGACGAGCTGCTGGTTCAGCAGTCCGTAAACCGCTTCGGCCACTGTGAGTTCGCGGCCCCGGAAGTGTTCAACGCATTCACGGGACTTGTCACTTGGGTGAACGCCGGTAAGAAGCCCTCGGGCGGAGATGTAACCGTAAACGTAAATTGAAATTAATTTGCCACAAGGAAACGGCGCGGAGATTACCCGCGCCGTTTCTGTTGGTAAAGATGGAGTGAAACTATTCTTTACCGGCCATCGTCTTCGGCTGATAAACGCAGAACGGTTCAGAGGCCATGTAATTTCCGGTCGCCGCAAACGCGCGTGCTCTGCAACCCATGCAAACGTTGCGAAATTCGCAGCAGCCGCACTTGCCTTCCAGCTTGTTCGTATCGCGCAAGTCGGAGAATACCTTCGAGTCATTCCATATCTCGGAGAGCGGCTGGTTGCGCAGATCACCGGCAACTGCAGGCAGGTAACCGCAGGGATAAACTTCACCCTCAAACGAAACGAAGCAGACGCCGGTTCCGGCAAGACAGCCCTTTGTCATGGCGTTCATTGCGTTCGGATCTCCGCCGGGATGACCGTGCGGATGCGGCATTCCATCGTGACGAATCCCGCTCTTGCCGAACTTCTCGAAATCAGTCTTGAAAGCGATGCCAGTCGAACCAGGCATCGTCATCTCTGTTGCTCCGATTGCGGGCGTTGCGGAGACGGCAGCGGCTAAAGGAGAGCCCTCCTGCTTGCGCTCGGCAGCGCGGCGCTGACGCACCACGCGGAAATAATGCGGCGCACAGGTGGCCTTGAGTTCGATGTCACCGATTGCAGCCTGGTCGTAGAACCAGTTTAGAATGCGCTCGTATTCTTCTGGGGAAACCATCTGCGATTCCGCAATATCCACGCCGCAACCCACGGGAACCAGCAGGAACGTATGGAGGGCATCGGCGCCAAGGCCGCGCACCATGTTCAGCACGGCGGGCAGTTCGCTGGCGTTGTGACGGGCGATCGTCATATTGATCTGCACCGGCATGCCAAGCTCTTTGAGATTCTTGAATCCGTAGATGGCGGCGTCGAAGGCTCCCGGAATGCCACGGAAGCTATCGTGAGTTTCGGCATTGGAGCCGTCGAGCGAAATCGAAACCCGCTTCACGCCAGCGTCCACAATCTTCTGGGCAATTTCCTTGGTGACCAGGGTGCCATTCGTGGCAAGCGCCACGCGCAGGCCCTTATCTGTCGCATACTTCGCGAGTTGGAAAATGTCGGGGCGATAGAGCGGCTCGCCGCCAGAGAGCACCAGGATAGGATTTGCAAACTCGGCGATCTGATCGATGATGTTCAGAGCTTTTTCAGTGGGCAAGTCGGAAGGAGACGCAAGCTCGGTGGCGGTGGCGCGACAATGCACGCAACGGAGGTTACAGCCTTTAGTGACTTCCCAAAAAATGAGGCGCGGTAGATGTTGACCAGCGCCGGTACGAGGGCTCGCGTTCATGAAATCTCCTGGCTAACAATCCATACTCGGATTGCAACTTCAAGATACGAGGATGGATAACCGAAGGGCCATGACTCTTATCACAGCACTGTTGTGATCTGCATCACACCGCCAATTCGTTTCCGGGGGATAATCCACAAAAAAAGCCCCGGCAGAGATGATCCCCCGGGGCAAGAGTTCCTCATTCCTATTATGGTGCAACGCCGCCATTATGGCAGTCGGAGCAGTTCACCGCCGTCAAATCACCCAGATCAATCGGGTGCTTGAATGACATCGCAGTGTTAACAACCGCCGATGGCAGCACACCTTCTTCCTGGTTGAGCACTGTGTGGCAGGAGTTGCAATCCTTGGTAATGACCTTGCCATCTTTGCTCGTGTGGTTGCCGTCGTGACAGCGGAAGCAGCCATTGAAGTAGTAATGGCCTACGTTGTCAGGATGCGTACGCCAATCCACGCCCATCTCCGGGAAGATGTTTTCGCGGAAGATGCGCTGGAGTTCCATCACCATATTCTGGATGTCTCCGGAATGGGCGCTAGCCACTTGGGGATACTTCTCCTTGTAGAAGGCCGGAATCTGCTGGGCGATTGCAGCCATAGCCTGATCGTTGGTCTTGTACTTCGTGGTCAGCACCGCAACGCCTTGCTGCTTGGCAAACGGCAGGCTGGTGCTGATGCGCTGTGAAGCCATCGCCTGATCTACTGCTCTGTCCGGAGGAGTGTATACGTGAGTGGGGCGGTTGTGGCAGTCGATGCAATCCATGCGCCGCTGCTCTAGCTTGCTGATCGCGCCCGCATCGGCTCCGGCCGCAGTGTACTCGGTGACGTTGCCGTTGGGATCCGTCAATTTAACCCAGGAGATGTTCTGGCGCTTCGGATCGCTCTTGTACTCGATCTTGTTCTTGATGTTCATGTGCCAGTGAATTCCGGCCGTTTCGCCGGCAGCGGGATCGCCTCCGCCGGTTTTGATGAGCATGCGGACCTGGCGCGGACTATTGGCTTCGTCGGAACCGAAATGGTTGAAGACCTTGAGTTGAGCTCCCCAGAAGCGGCGGGGCCAGTGGCACTGCTCGCAGGTTTGCGACGCAGGACGCAGATTGGCGACGGGAGTCTCGATTGGATGAGGATATGTGCCGAGGGCAGTTTTGTACACCTGACGCAATCCAGACATCTTCGATTTGACGTACCAACTGGCGCCTGATCCCACGTGGCACTCCACGCAACTGACGCGAGCGTGGGCGGAATGAGAATGGGCAGTGTGCTCGGGATGCATCACCGTGTGACAGAGTTCGCCGCAGAAAGTAGTGGAATCCGTGAACTCATAAGCACGATAGCTGCCAACCGCACTGAGCATCATGAACACGAGAACAAAGCTCAGGAAGAACACGAGACGGCCTCGCTGTCCAGGTTGGTTCAAGTCGATGGTGGGCAGAGACGCAGCGCCATGAACTGCCTGTAGGCGCCGATTGCGTTCGCGCCAAACACCAAAGGCCGCAATAAGCAGGCCCAGGATCAGAAAGCCCGGAAGCACCATGTAGGCGAGAATCCCGGTGTATGGGCTCGGCTGAGCAGAGGTGACGTCAATGATGAACAGAACAATGATGTTGGCCAGTGCGATGCCGGCCAGCGCAAGTCCGGAAAGGCTGATGTAATTGCGCGCCAGGGACCTGTAGGAGAAACCCTCGCTTCGAGAGTTTGTGGGCGTGTTCGGCCCGGGGTCGGTCATTTGAATCTCCTGCAACGGTAGTTCGGCAAACAACGCTGTCCTATGTTGCAGACTTGGCGCCAGGAGCGCGGCAGCAGGTCTCCCTGCTGCCGCTCAATGCCTTAACTACTTTGTGACTACGTGATTGGTTTTGGCTTTGTCTCCAGCTTCGCCGGCGTATTGAGACAGCGTCGCGGAATCGAGCCCGTGCTCTTCCTGATAATGCTCGACCGACATTTTGCCATCGAGGAACGCGAAGTTCACCGGGTAGGTGTCAGGGTCAAGTATGACCTGGTAGAAGTGCCAGACAATAATTGCAAGAGTGGCCAGGATTGCTTCGTAGAAGTGAACCGTGATGGCAACGTCAATCCACCAGCGCGGAACGGCGCTCGCGAAGATGACCTTGAACCAAGCCATCAGACCGGTAAGGGCCATGACAAACGTGCCCCATACCAGCGCCCAGTATTCCATCTTCTCCGCATAATTGAAGCGCTTGAATTGCGGCTTCTTGCCGGAGAATCCGAGATAGTAGGCGAACACGTCGACCATGTCCGTAGCGTCCTTCAGTTCGGGCAGCATGTCAATCAACATACGGCGGCCCTCACGATAGAACGCGAGATAAACCACGTGATAAAGGCTGACAACGATCATCAAAACGCCGGCGAAGCGGTGAATATAGCTACGGCCGATTTCGTTGACGAAGATGAATCGGGTGGCAGCACCGGGGTACTTGAGAGCAAATCCGGTAACCACCAAGGTGAAGAACGATATGAACAGCAGGAAGTGCTGAATCCGCTGGTTCTTGGTCATGCGCACCACGACGCGAGGACCGTTTGCATGGTGTGCGCCGTGGCTGCGGCGATCAACGAGTTTGCGCACGAAGATCATGACGTTATGAAGGAACATGAAGCCGATCACGCCAATGATCAAAAGAATGTAGCCGGTGCGGACCCAATTGTTGACCTTGTTTCCGAAATCAGCCTTGGCGGCCGCTTCGGGATCGAGGTGGATCTGGCCCTTGGCAAAGTTTGCATTGGCGCCAGGATGGCACTGTCCGCAGGTCTTGACCAGGTTTGCCGAGTTGATCGTCGATTCCGGATCAGTCGATGGCAGGATGTTGTGAGTTCCATGGCAGGAAGAACAGCTCGCAGTGTTCTTGGAACCCACCGCGTTTGCCATTCCGTGGTAGCTGGCGTTGTAGCTGTCCGTACGACCACCAGGAATTCCAAACTCCTGGGTCATTTTCACGTTGTTGTGGCACTGCGCACAGGCAACGTCACCCTGATTCTTACCCGACACCGACGACAGTTTGTCGTGAGTCGCCTTGATGGTGTGGACGCCGTGGCAGTCAATGCAGACCGGAGCGTGAGTATTGCCGGAAGCAAGAGACTTGCCGTGAATGCTTTTGGCAAACTGGGCCTGCTCGCCAGTGTGGCACTTTGCGCAGGTCTTTGGAACGTTGGCGCGATAGACAGGCGAGGTGAAGTCACCAGCGCGGCGAATATCGTGTGCTTCGTGACAATCCGAGCAGACCGCCGCCTTATCGTTTCCGGCGGCTACCAGCTTTCCATGCACCGACTCCTGATACGCAAGAGCAGGTTTGCCGGCCATGCCAGGCATCGCCTGACCGTGGCACTGACCGCACATCTTCGGAATGTTGACTTTGGCGGAACGGGACTTTGGATCGCTGGCGGGTAGGATCTCATGAATATTGCCATGGCAGCTTTCGCAATTTGCAGCTTTAGCATTGCCAGCAGCCAGCGCTTTCCCGTGAACACCGTTGTCGAACATCTTCTGTTGTTCGGCGTGGCAGGTCGTGCAAGTGGGTTTCGTAAGCCCTGCATCGTGCGGAAGGGCCTTGATGTCAGTATGGCAGTCTACGCAGGAGAACATGGAACCGTGGATCGATGCTTTAAAAGCATCCCCGTGCACAGCCTTGCCATTTACCATCGATGCATCGCTATGGCACGCGAGACAGTCGTCATTGGTTGGCTTTGGTTGAGCCGCAGCTTTGGTTCCCGCGTATGCAAACCCGGCACAGGCAAGCACCAGGCACATAATCCAGAAAAGTCTTAATCTCTTCACAAGCCCTTCACCTTCGAGTTCGGCATGAGCAACTCAAGTAGCTGCCCGGACACAAAGGCCCGGGCGGCCCAATGCAACAATTTTCAGCTGTGTTCTTACTTCAAGGATTTCACGAATCCTGCAACAGCCTTGGCATCTTCTTCGCTCACGGCCTGGGGCTTCATTTTTCCCTGACCTTTTGTGACTACCGCAGCCAACTGAGCTTCCGACTTGCCCTTTACTTCAGGCGTATTCAGCGGCTTCACGCCCATCGCAGGAATAGCCTTCGAACCATCGGCTCCGTGACAACCAGCACACTTCGCCTTGTAGATTACGGCGCCATCGGCCGCAAAAAGGGGCATTGCCATGGTGGCAACGATTGCTACTGCAAAGAATCTCTTCATTGATTCTCCTGTACTGTGTACGCATCCTGAAAGCGTCAAGCGCCATCCACTCTGCTTTCGCTTTTACAGGACCTTATTGGTTTTCGCATCCGCAGCGCACTTGCGGCAGTGAGTACTCTCACGAGTTTTCGTGACATGCATCACATCCGCAGTCAGTTCTGCTTCGCATGGCGAGGATTTACGGCTGGCTTCCCATGCCGGCACGGAGGTGGACGGGCATGCCTCTCCGACTGCAAACGCCGCAAGGACATGAAGATAGATCCCTTCGAAAATTGTGTTTTGAAAAATGGAACCCCGCAACTTTGCCTAGAATCATCTATCCAGCCCGGCAGAATTGCAAGTAGCCTCATTTTGGGAGTTGTGGCCGAATGCAGTTGAATTTTTGGCATCGGCCCGAAGAACTCACGGCACAGCCCCCCGATTGGGTGATTGTATCGCCGTAGTCTGGCGTAAAAAGGGGCCGCACAGGGCGGCCTCTTCGATACTTCCAATCTCCAGAAACTTATGAGGCTATCGGCCGTGGGCGCTGAATGCGTGCCCTGCGGGCGCGGGTGAGCCCTATCGAACGTACACGCTCGTAAGCGCCATGTAGATCGTCGCTGAGGCGGCGCACCACCTCCAGACAAACCGAAGGGTTCTCGCGAAGAAACTTGAGCAGATCCTTTCGTTTTACGAAAGCGACCTGGGCCGAGTCGAGCAGTTCGGCCGTGACCTCGTAGGAATCGCCGCTAAGGGTCGCTCCCAGCCCGAGAACTTCTCCGGGGCCAGCGACGCGCAGCATGAGGCGCTTGCCGCTCTCCGAGCAGATAGAGAGCTTGGCGCGACCGTCACAAAGAATGTAGACACCACGCGATGGGCGGCCTTCGGCAAATAGAAGCGCACCTTTGCCAAGGTTGGCCTGCTCTTTGATTCCGTCAAATCTGCTGATAGCATCCGTCGGCATATCGCAAAATGGACGATCAGAGCGGAATTCGCAGTGGTTGCAACTGGACTGCATATTACTCTCCATGACAGGTTTTTATCTTTTGTCCGCGGCACACGCTGTGATTACAGTCACCCGCCAACGTGAGTCCCGCCACAGAATACCAATGCAGTCAAACGGAATTCGATGTTCATCTATGCGGGTTTGAAATTAAGGGAGCGCGAAAGAATGGTCCGGCATGAGGCCGAACCACGTTTCCATGCGAATCGAATTCGTGTTCTTAAGTGGTAGATAAAGCCTTCAGCGCCGCCTTGTTTCTAATTACCAAAGTGGAACCTTTCGCCTGGACAATCTGTTGCTTCTTCATTTCCGCAAACAATCGAGTCACGGTTTCACGAGATGTTCCGATCATCTGGGCAATTTCTTCGTGCGTCAGAGCGAGTTTAATGCGCGGTTCCTGTTTGGCGCCTTCGCCGTTCTTGGTTGTCCACTCCAGCAGAAGTTTGGCAAGCTTCTCCGCCGCCGAGTGCGACAGCCCCAGAGAGCGGATCTCGCGACAAGCGGTGTTATATTTTTCGCTGAGTTGTTCAGCTACACGCAAGCACGCGTCCGCGTGCTCTTTCAACAGGCGCAGGAAATCATCGCGCTTAACGAAGTTGACCTGACAGGGATCGATGGTTTCGGCTGTGAGTTCATACGGTTTGCCGCTGACCGATGCACTGAGTCCCAGAACTTCGCCGGCTTCGGCTATCTTGAGAATCAAGGTCTTGCCATCGGTGGAACAGATGGATAGCTTCACTCGCCCTTTGCAAAGGACGAAAATCCCGCGCGGCGCCTGACCTTCCACGAACAGAATCGCGCCTTTAGGGTAAGCGGTTGCATACTTAATCTGTTCGAAAGATTGGAGGGCAGCCTCAGGCAAATCACAGAAGATTTGATCGGCCCGCATCTTGCAGGTGAGGCAGCTCTCGATGATGTCCAGACCGTACGGTGTAAGCACTTTTATCTCCCCGTGTCACCCTTCGGACTTTACAAAAGGCCCGAATGGCAGGGCGGCTTGTGGTGATGGCCGCACTTTCTCTGCACGATGAACCCGCATCTCGCTGCAAGAACCTTTGCAACAAACAACCCGGACACACATGCCCCGCCTTAGCTTGTAAGGTTTGCGATGTACTAAACGGAAGTACATTCGTCACACCCATTTGTGACGTTAACACATTTCTGTGATCTGCAGCACAGCCGGAAGTTTATGAAAAATGGATCCGCGATCGCTTCGGAAAGGAGATTAACTTATACATCCCAAACGGCTTATCCTGCGCCAACCCGATCTCGCTCAAGAGAAACAGGAGCCAAACTCAGTCCGTTGGATCGCGTTCACCTGAAGCTGGAACCGTGACCGGTTGCCCGAGCTTCTGCCCCAAAGCCAACGGGAAACTAACTCACGTTGACTCGGTAAAGCTGAAATTGCGATGTCTCATAGAACTGCTGCAACTCAGGGATTCGTGCGAACTCCTGCTTCTCGAAGGGAGCATTGTAGAGCACGATAATGGAACGCGGGCAGCTTCGTGCCGAGGTGACCAGGTTGGCCAGAACCTCGCGTAGGACGTAGTCCGGAAACGGGTTGAAAAGATAGAGCACGATGTCAGTCGAGGGAAATTCGTATTCCCGTGCGTCCGCGCAAAGCAGTTCGATGCTGTGGCACTGTTGGCCCGCTTCGTAGAAACGGTCTATGTTCTGACGAGCAATCACATCCAGCTCAGGCTGCACTTCGACGCCTACGATTTGGGCGAAAGGATACATGGCCGCCAGCAACAAGGCGCGCCCCTTGCCGGAACCTAGATCGATGAAGGTATAGGTCTCGAGATCGACGGTCGCCAGGTGCTGCATGATGGCTGCGAACTCTTCCTCCACTGTAGGTTGGTAGAGACGCTCGCTGAAGACTTCACGTAAGCGAACCGAGATTGGCAGGCGCGCCCACGTCGTGTCCACCGCGTGGTCGCAATCGTAGTCGATGTCTCCAAAACGGCTGCGACGCCGTTCCGGCATCGAGTCCTTGACGCATTCGACAAACTGTTCAACGAGATACTTGGCAGAGCCGATGAGGCCCCGCGCACGAACGGAATCACGCTGCCAGCGTAAGAGCGCGGAGGCCAGCGATGGTGGCCTGATTGTTTGAGACATGGAACATTATGTCATCCCGACGGAACTTCTCGAAACTGTATCGCTCAACCTCAACTCTCGACAGACAATCTCGCACACGGCGAGTCCGATGTGGCAAAGTAGAAACAGTGATGACAGCAGTGAGCGTGCAACATTCTACGGCAGGCGCCGCCTTCCGATACCCGAATTTCAGACTGTTCCAAGCTGCTCGCTTTTTGGTAGTGGCCGGACTTGAAATGCAGTCGGTCGCCGTCGGCTGGCAGATCTATGAGATCACGCGCCGTCCCCTGGATCTTGGATTGGCTGGACTGGCGCAGTTTCTTCCGGGGTTATTGCTGTTCCTGCTGGGCGGTCATGTGGCAGATCGTTTCGATCGGCGTTCTGTCCTGCTTGCTTGCTATGCAAGTTTCGCGGTTTGCGCGCTTGCGCTTCTCGCAATCACTTTGCGCGGACTTCATGGCGTCGCGCCGGTGTATATGGTTCTGGTGGCAATGGGCTTCGTGCGCGTATTTAACGGCCCCGCGGGGCAGGCATTTGCTCCACTGCTGGTTCCTGCCGATGTGTTTCCAAATGCGGCAGCCTGGGGCTCGTCGATCTTTAATGCGGCTACAATTTTGGGACCTGTGGTCGGTGGGGTGCTGTACGCGTTGCGGGGGAACCCAATTGCGGTCTACTCCACCGCTGCCGCGGCGTTAGGGGCAAGCGTCGTTTTAATGCTCGCAATCCGGATCCGGGGCGTACAGCAGATGAGTCAGGGACGAGACTGGAAAGCTGTATTGGCGGGCTTCCAATACGTCCTGCAAAATAAGTTGATCCTCGGTACGACCACGCTGGACCTGTTCGCCGTTCTGCTCGGCGGAGCCGTCGCGCTGCTGCCGGTATTTGCGCGGGAGGTTCTGAACTCAGGACCACGCGGCCTGGGCCTCCTGCGGGCCTCCCCAGGGATTGGTGCCGGGCTGATGGCTATCATGATCGCCTACCATCCGCTGAAGCGCCGGGCGGGTACGAAGATGCTTTGCTGCGTTGCTGCCTTCGGCGTTGCGACCATTCTGTTTGGAGTTTCGAGGAATCTACACTTGTCGATGTTTGCTTTGCTCATCGTAGGATCGTCCGATATGGTTTCGGTGATTGTACGGTCCACCGTAGTTCAATTAGCCACTCCGGACGAGATGCGCGGGCGGGTGAGCGCCGTGAACATGTTATTCATCGGTGCTTCAAACGAGTTCGGGCAATTTGAGAGCGGGATCACGGCACAGTGGATGGGAGCGGTGCCCGCGGTAGTTGCCGGAGGCATCGGAACCATCATCGTAGTGGCAGTTTGGAGCTGGCTGTTCCCTGCACTGCGAAAGGTTGATCACCTGACCCCGGAGTCGCTTGCAATCGCTGCGGAGCAGAATCTGACAGAGCCACAGTGACTAAAAAAGGTGGCCGCACCTTTCGGTATCGGCCACCCAAGAACTGCTGCTCAACTGAAAGCTAGGCGCTCACCCTCATCTGTGCCGCTTCCCACCAGATATCTGATTCAATCGCAGTTTCCCTCTTCTTCCAGGAACCGCCGTGTAGAACGACGCGCTCGAGCACATTTTGAACAGTCAAGGGGATCGCGTTGCGCACGGAATCGCTGAGGGGAGCTCCAACTTCCAGTTGCTCACCGGTAACCCCGATGAGATAGACATCTTCCGGACCATCGCCAGCCAGTTCGGCGACAAAAATAGATTCGGTAATACACGGTGAATGGGGATCGAGTCGAACAGCGGGCCGCTGGCGGGTGATTGCTGCCTTGTCGTAGACAGTCACCGTACCAGCAGGCTCGCGATTTTCGACTGAGTCGATCAGGATCAGCACGTCGATTCCGGTCATGTACGCGATCAGGTCGAGGCCGGGGGTGCCGAGGTCTTCAACCTCAACACCTTCACCGAACTCATAATTGGCCGCGATCCAACGAGCCGTATAGGGTCCTACCGCATCATCGCCAAGCAGGACACTGCCGACGCCGCAGATCTTGATCTTCTTCATATGTTTACAGCACCTTTACCGTCGCGATTGCCTTGCCTTCGGGATCGAAGGTGTGGCAAGCGCAGGCCATGCAAGGATCGAACGAGTGAATGGTACGAATGGCTTCCAGCGGACGGACCGGATCAGCAATGGGGTTCTTAAGAAGCGAAGCTTCATAAGGACCATGCTGTCCCTTCGCATCACGCGGAGAGCCGTTCCAAGTCGAGGGCACGACAGCCTGATAGTTCACCAGCTTGCCGCCCTTGATCACAGACCAGTGCGAGAGCAAGCCGCGCGGAGCTTCATGCACGCCTACGCCTTCGATCTCACCCGAGGGGAATACCGGATTGTTGTGGATGGCAACGTCGCCTGAAGCGATGTTGTTGACCAGCAGAGTCCAGTGCTTCTCGCCAAGTTCGGCCAGCATTGAGGCGCGAATGGCGCGAGCAACGTGACGGCCCATTGTGGACTGAAGCTTCTCGACGCCAATGCGATGGCCAGCAACGGTCGAAATAAGGTCCAGTGCCTTGTCGGTGTGCTTGCGGGTAAGCGGGTCGCCAGCGGCATAACCAACCAGGATCTGAGCCAGAGGGCCAACCTGCATCGGCTTGCCGTTGAAACGGGGAGCCTTGACCCAGGAGTACTTGCCTTCAGCCTGCCAATCGGTGTATTCCGGCTCGGTCTCGCCCTTCCACGGATGGAGAGGTTCGCTGCCCTTGTACCAGGCGTGATCCACACCTTCAGTGACGCCATCCACGAACGCCTTGTCGCGGAAGCCGTCAAAGCGGTGAACGCTGGACAGGTTGCCGTCCATGATGTAGCCACCGACGAGGTCGAACTTGGTGTTCTTGCTGTCGGTAGGCAGATCTGGAGAAGCCAGGTAGTTAGTAACACCTGCACCGTAGTTGAACCAATCGGAGTACATTCCGGCGATAGCGCAAACATCAGGCAAATAGACCTGATCGATGAAAGGCTTCACTTCGTCCATCAACTTCTTGATCATTACCAGGCGATCCATGTTGAGGGTCGCTAGACTGTCAAGATTGATGGCGTTAGATACGCCGCCTACGGTCAGGTTCTGGATGTGCGGGCTCTTGGAACCGAGGATCGCAACAGCCTGGACGGACTTGCGCTGATATTCGAGGGCCTGAACGTAGTGCGCGAACGCGAGCAGGTTTACCTCGGGGCTCAGCTTCATGGCCGGGTGTCCCCAGTATCCATTGGTGAAGATGCCGAGCTGTCCGCTGGCGGCCACTGCCTTGACCTTGTCCTGGGCAGCCAAGAATGCTTTCTTGGAGTTTCCAGGCCAGTTGGTCAGGCTCTCGGCCAAAGCGCTGGTCTTGGCCGGGTCGGCAGCAGGAATCTTCAGGATGTCCACGAAGTCCAGAGCCGACAGGTGATAGAAGTGCACAATGTGATCGTGCAATCCATGGTTGATGAGGATCAGGTTGCGGATGTATTGAGCGTTCAAGGGAATTTCGAGCTTTAGCGCGTCTTCCACTGAACGGACACTAGCCATTGCGTGCACCGTGGTGCACACGCCGCAGAAGCGCTGGGTAAACAACCAGGCTTCCCGAGGATCGCGACCCTTGAGAATGTTCTCAATGCCGCGCCACATGGTGCAGGAGGCCCAGGAATTGGATACCGAGCCGTTTTCCACTTCCACGTCAACGCGGAGGTGGCCTTCAATCCTGCTGATGGGGTCAATCGTTATACGTTTCGCCATTTTTGAAACCTTCTAGTCGGTGTCGTGGATTAGTGTTCCACTGGTACATAGCCAGTCAACTGGATGCCGAGTTTTACCTGCTCTTCGTATTTCGCCATCTTGAGCCAATCTTCGTTGCTCCCTGGCAGAATCGCCAGCTTCTTGACGGCTACCATGTAGGCCAGCACGGCAATCGAGACGAACGAAAGCGAGATGATCAACTCAATCGCAGATGGGAAGTACGTTGCGCCGTCCTTGGCGTGGAACGCCAGGGTCGTTGGGCTAAAGCGGTAAATCATGCCGCCCAGCGCGCACACTGCGTGCGCCAGGAACATGGTTCCGAGCTTCTTGCCCTTCTCCGTGGAGAGAACGTAGGCGGAGCCGAGAATCAGTGCCGTCTCAGTCCAGAACAGGATGGAGTAGTAGCCGTCGGTGAACAGGTGGAAAAACTTCCCGCGGAACAGAATGTCCAGGAAGCGGAAGGCAGTCCACGCGTACACGATCCAGACCGTAAGCTTGTTCAACTCCAGCATGACCTCTGGATCCACGTCGCGTTTCCACGCGAGTTTGGCCAGCAGCAGGCAGAGCACAACGCAGTTGTATCCCAGGAACCCCGCCGCCCACACGTAGATCAACGGAAGGAACGGAGTTTGCCAGAGAGTATTGACACGGTTGCCGCCCAAAATCATCAGTGCGCCCAGTGAAGACTGGTGCATGATTGGCAGAATATAGGCAAGACCGATGATGAAGGGGTAAACCTTCGCCATGGCTTTCTCGCAAAATTCCGCAACACCGCGCCATTGAGGCCATTCATAAATGATGTACTCAAACAGTGGCGGCAGATTTTCGAGAAATAGCGGCACAGACGCATACAGCGACATGCAGACCGCAATCTCCAGCAGCGGGGAGTGCAAATTCCATGTCCAGGGCATGACAACCCAGTAGAAATTCCACGGGCGCCCCACATCGACACCAAGCATGCACAGGCCGGTCCAATACGCGAGACAGCTGGTAATCAGAGCTACACGCATCACCGAGTGCAGCTTCTTGTTGTTGAAGACCCAGGCGGCAATGCCTACGGCGAATCCGCCAGAGCCAAGTCCCGTCAGGACCATCACGTTAAAGGTTTTCCAAAGTCCCCATGCGAAGGGGTCGGACATGCCGGACATTAGTCCGCCGAGGCCAACGACTTCACGGACTACAGTCAATGCGAGGCCGACCACAATCAGGGCCAACAACGCCCAGAATCCGCGAGTGAGCACGGGGACGCCATAAACTGGAACGCTTCTTTCCCACCGTGTCATAGTTGTGGCCTCAATCCGGTCTTCTTCTGATCCTCGACCAAGTGATGTGAGTGCTGCTTGAAATTCTTACTCGCAAAGGCCACCATGCCGGCATACAGTGCGACCGGCAGTGCAAGCCATTTGTAAACCGCGTGCGAGTACTTCAAGCCTGAAGGAATCGACTCTTCTCCGACATCGGGGAGGCCGATCTTATCAAAGCCCACACGCGACAGGTACAGAACCTGGGTTCCGCCCGCGTCGTGCTCGCCAAACACCCTCTGCTGGTAATACTTTCCGGGGTTGGCGGCAATGCGTCGCTTTGCTTCATTCAGTAAGTCTTCGCGCTTTCCGTAAATCACAGCCTGGGTTGGGCAGACTTCGGTGCAGCCAGGCTGCTTGGCGCCCTTGGCAATGTGTTCACGGCAAAGCTCGCACTTGACGATTTTCGGATTGAAACCATCCCACTGAAACGCAGGAATATGGAATGGACAAGCGATCTCGCAGTAGCGGCAGCCAACGCACTTCGAACCCAGCCACCACACCACGCCGGTCTCTTCGTCTTTGCGCAGGCCGCCGAACATGCAAGCATTCATGCAGCCCGGATCGATGCAGTGCATGCACTGCTGCTTGAAGTAAGAATGATCCGAACCGTCGGCCGTGCGATACAGCTTGATGATGTTCTTTGTGAAATAGTTCAGTGCCGGAGGAGCTTGATGGATGCCATCGATGCGGGTGTCAGGCTTCAGGTCATTGGCCTGCGAACACGCCACCATACATGACTTACATCCTACGCACTTGGTGGCATCGTACAACAACCCCAGTGCGCCCTTGGGTGCACGTTTCTCCTCCTCGGCATGGGCGACCTCTGGAAGCGCAGTCGACACGCAACCTGCCGCGAGAATCGGCAGACTGCCCTTGGCGAGTTTTTTAAATGCCTCGCGGCGTGTCATCGCCATGGCTATTTACCTCCGACGTTTGTCGTCTTCCGGTTCTCTTCGGCAATCGTCTCTTCGCTGCTGCTTAACCTTTGCGAAGCAGCCCACGTCGCTCCACCAAGAGCACCCGCCGCGATGCCTACCAATCCAGCCGCGGCAGCACCGAAGGTGCCGATCGAACCGGAGATGGGAGCATATGTATCAGGCGGAGTTGCGAGGTGTACATCGACTTTGTCGAATGCAGGAATGCGGAAGCCCACTGATTTCTCAGTGCAGCCGAAGCAGGGAGCGCCAATACCGATCGGCCATGCATCAACCATTTCGTTGAAGTGGCGAGTCGAGCATCCAGCGTGAGTAACCGGGCCTTTGCAGCCGAGCTTGAAGAGGCAATAACCTTCGCGGTGGCCGGCGTCGCCGAACTGGTTCGCGAAACGTCCTGCATCGAAATGCGCGCGACGTGGGCAGTGATCATGAATCAGGCGGTCAAAGGCGAACTTGGGTCGCTTCAGATCATCGAGTGCGGGAAGTTTGCCCATTACGGCATATTCGAGCACCACGCCGAGAATCGAATATGGATTCGGGGGGCATCCGGGAATATTGACGATCGGCTTTCCTGTGATGATGGAATCAACACCGGTGGCGCCAGTCGGATTGGGATCAGCCGAAGGCACGCCGCCCCAAGAGGCGCAAGAGCCCATGGCGATGATCGCAGCAGCCTTGGAGCCCACTTCTTTCAGGACATCCAATGCGGGCCGACCGCCGAGCTTCATATAATTGCCCTGCTCTTTGGTCGGGATCGAACCTTCAACCACGAGCACGAATTTTCCGGCGTTCTCGGAGACGGCTGAGTTCAGAGCGTCTTCGGCCTGCTTGCCGCAGGCGACCATGAGGGTCTCGTGATAGTCGAGAGAAATTACGTTAAAAATGAGGTCTGCAACATCGGGCTTGGAAGTCCGTAGGAGCGTCTCAGTGCACCCAGTGCAGTCTTGGAAGTGAAGCCATACGACCGAGGGCTTCTTCGCTTTGGCGACTGCCTTGGCAACTTCCGCGGGGGTAGCCTTCTCGGTGAGGGCCAGACCCATGGGAGCAGTTGCCACGATGGTCGTACAAAGCTGTAAGAAATCTCGACGTGAGTAGCCCGCATTTTTCAAACTCTGGGCTATTGTTTCCTTTTCGATAGCGTCTTTTGCCATGTCATATCCTGTGCGGTGACATTTGCCTGCATCAGTACTTCCGGCCGAACGATTTTGAACCGGTACTGTCTGGCTCAAGTCGTCGGGAAGGCCCGGCTGGATACACGTATCCCATATATCCAGCGCTCTGTTTATCTTTCATTACGCCTCACCAGGCAGTGATTCTGCTCACTACAAATTGTGATACGCGTATCATGGCGATGTGAGCACTGATTTCTGTCACTTCTGAATGTGACGTTTGTCACACATTCGTAAACCCAACGAACCCTTCACCTCCCCGGGACATCTAACTGCGGTTTCGTCAACGCCCACGAGCTTGGCATTCACCGAGGACCACTAAATCTGAGGGCGGGTGACCGAATGGTTAATCGTTGTGTAGGGACCACAAGGATTCATCCATTTGGTCAATGAAATGAGGTCAGGGGTAACCAATCTGCCAATTGTTTTCGTTCCGTGACCGCTTGGGTGATGGCAAGGGTCCGTCCAAGTTTCTTCATGGCGCGACGTCCATTTACAATTCTTAGTCATGCGCTTGATTGTCCGCTCTTCCGCCATACACGCCGCCGGTATCTTCACCCTGGAACGAATCCCGAAAGGGACACTTGTTGTGGAGTACACGGGGACTCGAATGAAACATGACGACGCAGACAGCCTCTACAACGAGCGACCGTACACGTATCTGTTCGGAGTGGGGGATGGAACCTACGTGGTAGATGGATATGGGATGGCCATGTACCTGAACCACTCCTGCGCGCCGAACTGCGAGACGGAAGAAGATGAGGATGAGCGCGTTTGGATTCGCGCTATTCGGGACATTGAGACAGGCGAGGAATTGGTGTACGACTACTTCCTCTATGACGGCGAGGGAGATGCGCCTTGCACGTGTGGTGCGGAGAGGTGTCGCGGGACCATGTATTCGCCAAAGGAATTATCGAAGCGCAAGCGGGCAGCAAGAGGAAACGCAACAAAGAAAGCCGCGAGAGGACGGCGAACAGCGAAGGGATAGCTTCACTCACAACAACCTGTGTTCGAGTAGCAATGGAAAAGCACATCCCTCGAGCACGCTAACGTATGCCGGAGAAATGTGCGAAAGATGTGGAGTTGGCCCCTACGCTTTGCCGGGGGCCTTTTCCTTTTTGCGAGCGGCCCAGCGTGCGCGTGCAGCTTCTGACATCTTCTTGCGCGCTGCGGCGGAAATCTTGCGTTTCGGCGCTGGGGTAGAGAATGTAACAGATTTTGCTTTTCTGCCTCTCTTTGCAGGCGCACTCTCTGGACTATCTACACTACCCAGAACGGACAGTGCTTCGTCTACTCTCGCCAATTCCTTACAAAGCCGGATATGTTCCTGCTTCAACTGACTTACCGCTGCACTGATTGCTTGATTTGCCATGGAGTTAGTGTAACAAGAATTAAGTCAGTCGAGACTTGTTATCGCATTACGAAAAGTCAGCGGACCAAAATGAACACTCTGGGAATAGAGGTAATAAAAGCTTACAAGTCGGCGAGAGCGCGATGCTTACTAATTCCTGTTTAACTGGGTTGCGGTGGATGTATCAAAGCTTCTCTACGAACTTGTCGTGGTTGCGGACGTTGCGGTCGTAGTAGCGCTTCTGCCAGACGGGACTTTCGCTTGCAGCATTTGGGGTGGAGGAACGGGCCGCTTTGGAAAAGGAAGGTTCAGAGAGCGCACTGCGCCGGAAAGCGTGTCTTCCTCTGGTTCGGATAATAAGAAGAGCAGAGCAAGAGCAAGGTCAGAGTCAACCACCCCCACGTCAGCCCGATAAAGCTGGGCGGGACGTGGGGCACCCTCCAGCCGAGGTGCAGCTATGACACCAACTTGGTCGTTGTATTGGGCGCTCACGGTTATAATGAGATTCTCCCATGAGCTATACCGTTCTGGCGCGTAAATACCGACCCCAAAAGTTCGCCGACGTGATCGGACAGGATCACGTTGTTCGTACTCTGAAAAATGCGCTGGAGCAAAAGCGCATTGCCCACGGCTACATCTTCAGCGGACATCGCGGCATCGGAAAAACGACGATTGCCCGCATTCTGGCTATGGCGCTGAATTGCCAGTCGAGCGACAGGCCCGTGGCAGAACCGTGCGGCGTGTGCGACTCCTGCCGCGAGATTCGCGACGGCTCGGTGGGCGCGATGGATGTGATCGAGATCGATGCGGCGACCAATCGCGGCATTGAAGAAGTTCGCGGGCTGATTGCAACGGCTACGGCGGAACCGGCGCGCGACCGCTACAGGATTTTCATTCTCGACGAAGCTCACCAGGTAACCGATGCTGCTTTCAATGCGCTGCTGAAGACCTTGGAAGAGCCTCCATCATGGGTGGTTTTCATGATGGCGACGACGCAACCGGAGGACATTCCGCAGACGATCCGTTCGCGCTGTCAGCACTTCAGCTTTCATGCAGTGAAGTTTGACGAGATCGTGAACCATCTACGCGAGATCAGCAAGACGGAAAAGCTGACGGTTGACGAAGACGCACTCGCCTTGCTGGCAGAAGCCGGTGACGGCTCGATGCGCGACGCGCTCAGCATTATGGACCAGGCGATTTCCTGCTGCGGCGATGTACTGACGGCGGAAGTGGTACGCGGGCTGGTGGGGAATGTTTCGACGGAAGTGCTGGAGCGCGTAATGAACGCGGTGCACGAGAACTCCAGCGACGAGGTACTGAAGATCGTTGACAAGCTGATGGTCGAGGGACAGAGCGCGACCCACTTTGCAAAGCAGACCGTTCGCTTTCTGAGGAATGCGCTGGTGGCGAAGGTTGCTGGGACGGAAAGTCCGATCCTGCAGATCAGCAGCGACGAGAAGAAGCGCGTGGGGAATGTGGCGGCGCAGTTTGGCGAGGAAGAGCTGACGCGGTTTCTGCAAATCATGCTGCGAACCCACGGCGATGTGAGTTACAAACAGGAACAACGTTTTCACCTTGAACTCGGCTTGTTGAAGATGGTTCATGCGCAGCGACTGCTTCCACTGGAGCAGTTGTTAAGCAGCGTGAGCCTGACGGAACAGAATGCGGCCAGCCCTGCGGCTCGTCCTTCGACTGCGGCTCCTCAAGCGCGGCCGGCGGGACCGCCGCCGAGTTTTACGCCGCGTCCTCCGGGGGTTCCGCCTATGGGTGGAGGAGGCGGTTCGCCTTTTGGGCAGCCTTCGTCGAAGCCGTCGCCTTTTGAGGCGGACAAGGCGCGCAAGGGACGTGAGGATTTGTCGGCTGGGTCGGAACCAGCGACAACATCGAGTGTGCCCTCGGACACGGCAATAACATCCAACTTGCCCGTGAGCTTTAATAGGCAGCCAGTGCCGGAAGCGTTTGGTGGAGCGACGGTCTTTGCGCCGCCCGCAATGGGGCCTCATCCCGTGTTCTCTGCTGCGTCCTCAAACCAGTCGAGTGTACCCTTTGACAACGGCGGAGCTCTGGCCGTTGCTCCGCGACTGGAGAGCGTGAGCAGCTCGGCTCTGGATGTGAATGCGATTCGTGAGGCTGTATTGCAGGCGATGGAGACGGGCGGTTCGCAGATGCTGACTCACGCGCTGGAAGAGGGGCACTGGACGGTCGATGGCAACCAGGTTTCCATCCAGGTGCAAATGTCGTCAGGGATGATCGAGTTGAGCTACACCAGGGATCAGGAGAAGGTCGCAAACCAGGCAGCAACCCAAGTGGCTGGGCGCATGGTAAAAGTTCGCCTGGTGACCGGAGCTACGACAGCGGTAGAGGTGGCACCGCGACAGTCGAGTACGCCGCGCGCGGGAGGCTCGGCGAACATAAAGACCAAGGCCGCCGACGAGCCAGTGGTGAAACGCATGATGGAGAAGTTCGGGGCAGAAATTCGCATTGTAATGGACCGTTCAGAAAGTTGACCACAATGGATCCGAAGCAGATGCACGAGATGATGTCGAAGGCGCAGGAAATGCAGCAGCAGATGCAGCAGAAAATGCGCGAGACACAGGTGGAGGCCTCAGCGGGCGGCGGCGCCGTGGTTGTGCGCATGAACGGCGAAAAGCAGGTACTCTCGGTGAAGATCGAGAAAGAAGCCTCTGGTGATGTGGAGATGCTGCAGGATCTGGTGATGGCTGCCGTGAATGAAGCAGTTCGCAAGGTGGATACGGCCGTGCAGTCACAACTCGGAGGATTGCTGGGTGGAATGGGTCTGCCGCCTGGACTGTTCTAGGACGCGGTTCCTTGGGATTGGGTCAAAGGCTCATGATGCAGGCGTCGCTGTTTTTTCCACCTCTGTCCAAAAGAGCAGAGGTGGGGGCACCTGATGTTAACGCGGAGATTGAAGTAGGTTATGTCCAAGTTTGCCGAGCCAATGGCTCGACTGATTGACGAGTTAAGAAAGCTGCCGGGAGTTGGCAGCAAGAGCGCGCAGCGCTATGCGTTCCACATTCTGCGCGGCTCTGACGAAGACGCAGAACAGTTGGCGGGCGCGATCCGCGAGATAAAGGCGGCGCTGCGACTCTGCTCCATTTGCAACAACATTACGGACGTGGACCCATGCGTTTACTGCGCAAGTTCGACTCGCAATCTGCGCGTGGTGTGCGTGGTGGAAGAGCCAACCAACATTGCGGCAGTCGAGAAAGGCCACACTTACAACGGCGCCTATCATGTGCTGCACGGAACCCTGTCGCCGATTCATGGCGTAGGACCGGAACATTTGCGAATAACAAACCTGATGGTTCGCGCCCAGAGCGGCGAGGTGGACGAAGTTATTCTGGCGACGAATCCTACGGTGGAGGGCGAGGCGACAGCGGTGTACCTGGCCCGGCAGTTGAAGCCGACCGGGGTACGCGTTACACGGATCGCGACCGGCATTCCCGCTGGCAGCGATATTGAATATGCCGACGAAGTGACCCTGCAGAGAGCTCTTGAGGGACGTCGCGAAATGTAGATTTTTGCTTCGCAAACGAGTTAAGCCCCGCAAACTCTGCGGGGCTATTACTTTTAGGAGAAGCCGGGTTGGTACTACCCTCGAAGCTTGGCCAGCAGATCCTGCGGATGAACGGGCTTGGCGAGGATCTCAAACTCATGGCCGCGCGCACGGGCGTTCTCAAGCAGGTCTGCCGTGGCAGCCTGTCCGGAAAAGAGAAGTATTTTGCAGGAGGGCAGGAATCCCCGGATGTGAATTGCTGCTTCGATGCCGTTCATGTCAGGCATGATGACGTCGCTGATGATGAGATCAGGCTTGGAAGCCCGTGCAAAATCGACAGCATCGTTTCCGGTATAGACCGCGGAAGCATTGAATCCAGCTTGATTCAGGATTATCGCAAGTGTGTCGGCGATGACGTGCTCATCGTCCACCACAAGCACGCGAGGCTTTGCCTTAGTTTCCGTCATGTACCCTCTTGGATGCAGGAACTTAGAGTTGAGCTGCAAGCATCTCGATTATAGAAGGAGAGATGCTTTCTGAAAGTGCTTAAACGCGACTTCATAAAATTAAAAGCCCCGTGCGGGCACGTTGGTTCCATCAAGTGGCCGGGCGGAAACCAACACTGCTGCCCTTTGACACATCTAACTAACTTGCACCGAACTGTGAATGCTCGGTGGAAACGAAACGCCTTGGTGATCATGCTACTTCAAAGTTCGAAGAAATGCCTACTGGCCGCCGGATTGGCGGTGCTCCTGGGGATTTGCCTGGGGTGCAGCCGTGCCGATTATAAACACTCACTGCGAGCGCAGAGCGCCGGTTCGTCGTCGCGGCAGCCGGTAATGCTGGCCGCATATCAGCCATGGTTCGGGGGAACTGGCCATATCAACGTAGGCTACTCGTCTCAGGATCGTACAGTGCTGCAAAGACAGATCGGCGACGCCAAGCAGCTCGGGATCTCGGGTTTTGTGGTGAACTGGTACGGCAAGCAGCATAGGTTCGAGGATACCTCCTATGCGCTGCTGCAACAGCTTGCAAATGCCGATTCCGAAGGCTTCAAGGTCGCGCTGATGTATGACGAGAATGACAGCGATCCGGCCAATGCGACGGACGCCATTCTGGACGACCTCAACTACGCGTATCAGCGATATATCTCGCGTTCGTCGCAGATACGTAGCTCGTCTTACTTGCGCTACAACGGACAGCCGGTCATCTTTATCTTCCCCAAGGGGGGCAATGCGGACTGGAACCGGGTGCGGCAGGTGGTGAATACCTGGGAAGAGCGACCCTTGTTGATTTATAAAGATCCCGTGGAGAAGTGGGCGGGAGCCTTTGATGGCTTCTATGCGTGGGTGCAGCCTGGGAAATCCGGGTGGCAGCGCGATGGCAGCAACTGGGGGCAGGAGTATCTGCACTACTTTTACACGACGATGACGCACAACTATCCGCAGAAGCTTGCGGTAGGCGGAGCGTGGCCGGGATTCAATGACTCGCGGGCTTCGTGGAGCCGCAATCGGCATATGGATCCGCGTTGCGGGCGGACGCTCGAAGAATCGCTACAGATGTTCCGGCGCTACTATGATTCGAGTCGGCCACTTCCCTTCATGATGATTGAGACCTGGAACGATTACGAAGAAGGAACCAACGTCGAAGGCGGCTCGCACGGGTGCAAGAGCTGACGTATCATCAGCCTTATGGACGATAAGACATTCCAAACGCACGCGGAAGAGGCAATGGAACGGCTGACACGCGCCCTGTATGGCATTGAGGAGGCAGGCGGCTTCGATGTGGAAGAACGAGGTGGCGCGCTGCATCTGACCTTCGAGGAGCCGCCGGGAACATTTGTGATTTCGCCGAATTCGGCAGCGCGGCAGATCTGGATATCGGCACTGTCAACCAGTTTCAAACTGGATTGGAGCGAATCTTATACAGATTTTGTGCTGAAACAGAGCGGAGAGCCACTACTGCCCCTAGTCTCGCGTCTGCTGACACAACAGACGGGAGATGCGGTTATGTTGGGGTAGATCGCCCTCACATCTACCGGCTGTCCCCAATTTGCCGAGAGAAGGCAATCGGGGACAGCGTTCGAAACTGAACTCGTAGCTCTGAGTTCCATTCGTTGCGCTCAGGTGACAATTCAGGAGCAAAAGCAGAAGCAACCGTACTATTCGGCATTGCGAAGGTGCGTGGGAGGAGTTACCACGGTCGGCCTTCGGGAGTTTTCGGGAACGAGGGGCTCCGAGGTGGGTTCGCCTAGTTTGCGGCGAAGGTCCTCGGCAATCTGGCGGCCGTGAAAGCGCCCATTCTCGATGAAGATTTCGTTTGTGTTCATTCCCGCAATTATTACGCCAGCAAGATAGATTCCGCGAACATTGCTCTCAAGCGTGTGGGGGTCCACGACCGGCTTGGAGGAAGGTTGATCGGACAACTGCACGCCCAATGCGCGCAGGAAGCTGAAATCAGGGTGATAGCCGGTCATGGCAAGGACGAAGTCGTTCTTTAAACGCACCTCGCCATTGGGTGTTTCGAGCAGGATGGAGTCGGGCGTGATTTCGCGGACCGAAGTGTTGAAATAGGCAGCGATTTCATGATTCTTAATCCGATTCTCTATGTCGGGCTTGATCCAGTACTTCACGTTGGGCGAGATGGCCGCTCCGCGATGAACCATGGTGACGCGGGCTCCGTGACGCCATAACTCGAGGGCCGCAATGGCAGCGGAATTCTTCGCGCCGACCACGACGACATCGGAATCGTAAAAGGGATGCGGCTCGCGGTAGTAATGAGTGACCTTGGGTAGGTCCTCTCCCGACACTGCCATGCGGTTCGGCAGATCGTAGTAGCCGGTAGCGACTACCAGCTTGCGGGCAAGGAATTCAGTCGGGCGGGAGAGCATATCGGTGCAATGCACGAGGAAAGCGCCGTCAGAGCCTTCAATCCGCACTACGGTGTGGAACTGGCGAACTTGCAGGCGATAGAACTCGGCAACCTTGCGGTAGTATTCCAGGGCCTCAAGGCGTGAAGGCTTCTGCTGGGCGCTGGCGAAAGGAATGTCTCCGATTTCCAACAGCTCCGGCGTGGTGAAGAACGTCATGTTCGTCGGATAGTTGTACAGCGAGTTGCAGAGGCAGCCCTTGTCGACCGCTACAGCCGTGTACCCGGCTCGCCGCGCCTCAATCGCGCAGGCAAGTCCCGTGGGACCAGCGCCAATTATGAGTACGTCGAATTGCTCCATCGTTGCTCCCCTTACGAAATAGATGTTACATCGAATGGCGCGGGTTCGCATGGCTGGAGAGCGTTAGAGCCGTTTCGCGGCGCAAAAACATTCTTGTGCGCCGGTACTTCATTTTGCAGTTTGCTGTAAGCTGTGGGGAGTGCGCTTACTTCATGAGCGCACTCCCTTTTACTTTGCATGCACGAACTCAAACTGGCAATTTTTGATGTGGCGGGGACCGTGATCGAAGATCACGGCGAAGTGATGTCTTCATTAGTGGACGCGCTGGCAGCACATGGGATCGGAGTGGCCAGCGACGAACTGGTGGAGTTCAAAGGGGCCTCAAAGCGCGAAGTGATTCGCTTTTTTGGCTGGCGCAAGCGCAACGAGCCTCTGAGCGAGGAGTCGGTGGACGCGGTTTACACAGACTTTGTACGGCTGGTGAATGGACGCTACGAAGAACTGCTTGCGCCAATCGCGGGAGCGGAGGATGTGTTTGAATCGCTGCGGAAGCGCGGAATGCAACTGGCGCTAACCACGGGATTTGGCCAGGATACGCTCGAGATGGTAGTGCGACGGCTGGGCTGGCAGGAATGGTTCGAGGCGATGGTTTCGAGCGATGAGGTGGAAGTTGGCAGGCCCGCGCCTTATCTGATCTTCCGGGCAATGGAACGCTGCCGTTGCCGCTCTGTGCATGAAGTACTGAATGTAGGAGATACGCCTCTCGATCTCCAATCGGCGATGAATGCGGGAGTGGCCCTGAACGTGGGCGTTCTGACCGGTCAATACAGCCGCGAACGCCTGGTGTGTGAGCCACAGGATGCACTGCTGTCCTCGGTGGCGGACCTGCCAACATTGCTCTCGCATCGCGAATAGCCTAGAGGCCCACGTGGAAATGCGGAAGAAAGTAGGCTTCGAGAAGTTTCGACGTAAGTAGCTGGATAAGGTAAGTATGAGGAATTCACCTCATATCCAGTGGCGGCGCATCGCGGTACAAAGGATAGTCCCACGAATCGCAAGGACGCCACTCAATGTTGACACTGAAAAAGCCGATCAAGCAGTATTACAGCGAAGCCGAGGCCGCACACACGTTGTGCATTTCTACAGAGGCCCTCCACGAAATTCTAGACAAACACGTCTTTAACCATGAGCATCCACGTCCGGAGGTTTTGGAATTCACTCATGCTGAGTTGCTACTGATCTCTGTTTGGGCAGAACCGGCGAGGGGCGCCAACGTAGTTGCGATGCCTGCAAGAAATTGATTCTGGTACCAGTTGTTCATGGGTAAGGTAATTAATTCACACGCAGCGTGGCAGCGTAGCTGCGCCATGCTGCTAAATAGCGGTAAATCGGTTTGGCCCACTACTTGCAAGATTGATTGGAAAAGGGAGATGGGCATGGCGGATTTATCGAAAGAGATGTCACAGGAGTACTGGCGTCCTGCGCCTACTCCAGGCAAACAGTTTCAGTCACACGGATTTAAAACCCAAGGCAACGAGGCGTTCTGCGCAACCTGCGGTACGAAATACGCGGCTGGCGCGCGCTACTGCCATGTTTGCGGATTGGGCCGTGAAGACGACCTACACGCGGAAAAACATAGTCCCCTGATGGACTGGCTGGACTTTGGACGTATCCAGAAAGAGTCTGGGCTGTCGTCAGTTTCGCTGGTACTGGTGTTGGCAGCTGCGATTTTTATGCTGGCGACGATGATGACCGGGTTGGTCTACAACACAACGACTCTCGCGGATTGGCAGGCCGTGCAGACTTGGCGAATTGAGTGGTTGCTGGCGACGGTGGTGGCACTGCTTGGCGCGATGCTGTTTAAATCCAAGGACTAGACCGTTTACGAAAACAGAAACCGACACTTGACGAGGCGCCCACGAAGGGCGCCTTTGTCATGCTCGCGATGTACGACAACCTTAAGATGTCGGCCCGTTGCAGTCGCACTTTTGCTCCGTCGGAGAATTTTCGCTGAAGTCCACTTCGGTGACGAGGAAGCAATCGCAGAGAGTGCCGCAATATTCACCTTGATGCCAACGTAACCCTGCGCTGAAAGTACTGCCGTCCTTACGAATGAATGTAAAAGTTCCCATCACGCCCCACTTTTTCTCTCTTCGAACGGCGAGAACCCTTTGCGCATCAGGCTTGGTGAATAGTCGCATGAAATCTACCCGGCTTAGTTCTTCCTCGGAGTAGCCAAATAACCTAATCGCTTCTGAGTTTGCTCTCTTTAATATCAATGTCTTGGAGTCGGAACACCAATACGGAACAGACATAGCGATCCTCCATGAACCACAAGATTTTTAGTCAGGCTTGTATTCAAAACGTCTCGTTAATGCCGTCGCCGTAAAAGATTGCAACTGCTGTTCCAAAACATTCCGATAATTGCGATTGAAGACTTAAAAGCAGGGTGTCCGATTGTGGGAGTTGCGGTGGTTTGTGTTACGCTAGATTTGTGTGGGCGCGTAGCTCAGTTGGTAGAGCAACGCCCTTTTAAGGCGTGGGTCCTGGGTTCGAGTCCCAGCGCGCTCACCATGTATTTTGAATGACTTACGCCGAATCTGAAAACAACTTCAAAGAATATAAACGCTGCTTGTGACGGCCCTGGAAAGTTGCCGCCAGAAGCAGCGTTTTTGATTCAGGGGCTTTGCTCTGAGTTGTTTGCCAGACGGGAGTAAATCGGAGCGGCGAGACTCGAAATTCAGCGAGATTCACGGACTTAAGTCGGGCAGAGGAATAAGATGTGGTAAGCATCCGGTGTAGTTTTCGGGCAACGATTAATACTTTCCTTTCTAGATCGATAAATTCTTCGCATTCATAAGGAGCTTTCCTTGAAGACACTCGTGAAGCCCAGCGCAAGCTATAGCCTTACTATCCGTCTCAGAATTCGTGCTACCCCGGGGAGTCTTGGCCGGGTGACTTCGATGATCAGCGACCTTGGTGCTGACATCGGGGCAATCGACATCAAGGGAGTTACCAAGACACACAAGATTCGGGAAATCACGCTGCAGGCGCGCGATGAGAAGCATGGCGAGACGATCATCGAGAATTTGAAGTCGCTGGACATCGTTGAGGTGCTCAGCGTTTCAGACCGCACATTGATGATGCACATGGGAGGCAAGATTCGCATCGCAAGCAAGGTGCCGCTGATTACGCGCGAAGATCTCTCGATGGCCTATACACCGGGCGTTGCGCGGGTCTGCATGGCGATCCACGACCATCCGGAAAAGGCTTACCAACTGACGATCAAGGCGAACACAATTGCCATTGTCAGCGATGGCACGGCGGTATTGGGACTCGGCGATATTGGGCCGGAAGCGGCGATGCCAGTTATGGAGGGCAAGGCGCTTCTGTTCAAAGAATTCGGCGAAGTCGATGCATTCCCTATCTGCCTGGACACGAAGGACACAGAAGAGATCATCCGCACGGTGAAGGCGATTGCGCCGGGATTTGGCGGAATCAACCTGGAGGATATTTCGGCTCCTCGGTGCTTTGAGATCGAAGAACGGCTAAAGAAAGAGATGAATATTCCGGTCTTTCATGACGATCAACATGGAACTGCGGTGGTGGTTTTGGCGGCGCTGACAAATGCGCTGAAGCTGGTGAAGAAAGACATCAAGGATTTGAAGATCATCGTTACGGGCGTGGGCGCGGCGGGGGTGGCCTGCTCCAAGATGATCATGGCGGCAGGGGCGACAAACATCATTGGGTTTGACCGTACGGGCGCGATTCACAAGGGGCGCACAGGGTTGAATTCGATGAAACTGTGGTTCGCCGAACACACGAATCCTACAGGCTTCGCCGGCACAGCGAAGGAAGCGATGACGGGAGCGGATCTGTTCCTGGGGCTGTCTGGACCGGGAGCAATAGAAGCGGCAGACCTGGCGAAGATGAACAAGGACGCAATCGTATTTGCAATGGCGAATCCTACGCCGGAAGTAATGCCGGAGGACGCTGCTCCGTATGTCCGCATCATGGCAACGGGGCGTTCGGACTATCCCAACCAGATCAACAATGTCCTCTGCTTCCCGGGAATCTTCAGGGGGGCGCTGGATTGTGGCGCAACGGATATCAACGAAGCGATGAAGCAGGCGGCGGCGAAAGCGATTGCTGAAATGATTTCGCCGGAAGAGCTAACGGAGGATTACATCATTCCCGGCGTCTTTGACAAAAAGGTTGCAAAGGCAGTTGCAGCGGCAGTGATAAAGGCTGCGATTGAAACTGGAGTGGCGAGGAAACCCGCGGGTCCGGACCATGCTTATGAGGCTTCGAGTTCGAACGGAATCGGACGGTAAGAGCAAGAGCAACGGCAAGAACAAGAGCCCCACGTCAGCCCGATAAAGCTGGGCGGGACGTGGGGCACCTCGTTGTTTTCTGGTAGTTAGTCTGGTACCTTCACCAGCACTTTTCCCATCGGGCCTTCGGCTAAACGCGCAAACGCTTTCTTCACGTCGGCAAAAGGAAATACCGAATCAACTACCGGGCGCTTTCCCATTGCGTTGAGGCGGGTGACAATCTGCTCGAAACTGGCCTTTGCTTCGTCGGAAGAATAGTCGGCGACGGTTACTCCGCCGATGCGATTACGGCGAAAGAAGAGGGTCGCGGTGTTGAACTCCGGGACGGGGCCGCCGCTTCTGCCGACAACGCTGACGCGTCCTGCGTAGCCGAGCATGGCGATTACTTCGTTGAAGAGCGCCCCGCCAACACTGTCTACGACTATATCGATCCGCTTGGGCGAGATGGCGGCGAGCACAGCCTTGCGCAATCCCTTTTCGTTGGGATCGAAGACGAAATCGGCGCCTAGCTCTTTGAGTTTCTGGCCCTTCTCTTTACTGCGCGAGAGTCCAACTACAGTCAAGCCCAACGACTTGCCTAGCAAGACCGCTGCTGATCCTACGCCGCCTGACGCGCCAGTGACGAGGAGGACGGAACCCGCAGGAGGCGGAGCCGGAGGGTTGCTCCACTGCGTCAATGCCTGCCATGCCGTGAGATACACTAATGGCGCACCGGCGGTCTCCTCCAGCGACCAGCCATGCGGCACTGGATTGACGTGGGAGGAATCTACTACTACTTTGTCGGCTAACGTTCCCCAGGCCTCTACGCCGGTGTCACCGCGCAGGATGCTGACGATGTCTCCCAGATGGACGTTCTGGACTCCGTCGCCTACGGCCACTACTTCGCCTACTCCGTCACGTCCGAGGATGTGTGGGAGCTTGGGTTTGGCTGGATACTGATTGATCGCGAGAAATGCGTCGGCGGGATTCAACGCCGCATATTTCAGGTTAATCAAAACCTGCCCGGAACCAGGCTGGGGGGCAGGAACCTCATCCAGCCGGAGTTTTTCAACACCATCGTAAGAGTCCATCAACCATGCACGCATTGCGTCTTTCCTTTCGTTGCTGCTTGTTCTAAATCTTATGCTTTCCGCTACACACAGAAAAGCGTGATGAAACCTCAACCTGGGATTTCATCACGCTTGAATTTCCACAAGCAATACTGCTACTTCCCTGCTTTACTTCACAGGCGCGATGTAGGGAATCGCGTGTGCGAAGTACCAGCAGAGGAAAAAGACTACTGGGACGTGAACGATCATCTGGAGCACTCCGTAGCCGACAAGGTCGCGGGCCTTGAGGCGGAGGAGACCGAGGAGCGGAAGCATCCAGAATGGGTTAATGAGATTGGGCAGAGCCTCGGAAGCGTTGTAGATCTGGACGACCCATCCGAGGTGGACGTGCAGAGTGTTCGCCGCCTGCAGAACGTACGGCGCTTCGATGACCCACTTGCTGCCGCCGGAGGGGACGAAGACTCCGATGAGGGCAGAGTAGAGTGCTACCAGCAGAGGATAGGTGCCCTGGGTGGTGACGCGGGCGAACATGGCAGCCATCCAGTCGGAGATGCCGCTGCCGACGATCATGCCGAAGATGACGGCATAGAACGGGAACTGGATGAGCACGCCGCCGGTGGCGGGAATGCATTCGGATACGGCCTTTACAAAGCTCTTGGGACGCCAGTGCAGAAGCAATCCAGCAGTGATGAAGATGAGGTTGTAATTATTGAGATCGAGGGCCGCGAGTGCGCCGTTGGGAGCTTGCTTGAAGAAGCTGGCGAGATACCAGACAAGCAGGCAAGCAACGAGGACGCTGAGCAGCGGACTGAATTCCAACCACTCGCCGGGGCGGGTGCGAGGCTCCAGTTTACGCTCGGAGGACTCGTATTCGATACCGTAATCGGCTGCGGTTTTGGCTTTGTCCGCTGATGGCGCGGAGGCATAGGCGATGACAGTGGAGAGCACGATAAGAACGGCTGCAGTTGCAAGGCTCTGCCAAAGAAAGAGGGTTTGCTTTAGCGGAATGACGCCGGCGATTTGAAACAGTCCGGCGGGGATGGCAGTCTTGGTGGCCATCATCATGGCAGCCGAGGAGGAGAGCCCGAGGGCCCATACAGCGCCCAAGCCGAGGTAGGCGGCGGCACCAGCAGCGCGGATATCCATGCCCTTAATGCGCTTGGCCAATTCACGAACAAGCAATCCGCTGAAGATGAGGCTGAGTCCCCAGGAGATGAGCGAGGTGAGCATTGAAAGGAATGCCACGACGGCGATGGCTGTGCGAGGGTTCTTAGGGAAGGTTGCAATCCACGAAATAAAGCGATTGACGATGGGCGCAGTTGCCACTACGTAACCGCCGATGATGATCATCACCATTTGCATGGTGAACGGCACGAGTGTCCAGAAGGCCTTGCCGCCCTGGAACGCGAGATTGCCCGGCTTCTGTCCGATGCAAAGTCCGAAGATGAAGACGAGTACAACTCCGGCTAATGCGAAAACCAAAGGGTCGGGAAACCAGCGCTCACTCCAGGTGGAAAGCGCCAGACCGAAACGAACGAGAGGCCCGTCAGTTTCGTTACTCGCGGAAACTGGCCTTTTCGCAGTGTTGGTGACTCCGGTGTTTGCCATAATCTTTGCGCTCCGAATAGTTCGCGATCTTTCTACGTTTGCGATGGACGATTATGCGCCTGCTACATCTGAAACGTTCTAAAAAAATGGGCCCCAGTCGTGTGCGACCGTGGCCCATTCTGGAGAGTACTTAACTAAGCACGTTCCACGGCCACAGCAACTCCCATGCCGCCGCCGATGCAGAGCGAAGCCAAACCTTTCTTGGCATCGCGGCGCTGCATTTCATACAAAAGCGTGACAAGAATGCGGGCACCAGAGGCACCGATGGGATGACCGATGGCGATGGCTCCGCCATTCACGTTGACCTTTGAGAGATCCCAACCCATTTCCTTGTGGACCGCACAGGACTGAGCAGCAAAGGCCTCGTTGATCTCCATGAGATCGAGGTCTCCAACTTTCCATCCTGCACGCTCCAGGCACCGGCGGGAGGCCGGAACCGGCCCCATGCCCATGATCTTAGGATCAATGGCAGAGGTGGCATAGGCAGCGATGCGCGCCAAGGGCTTGAGACCGAGTTCAGCGGCACGAGCGGCAGACATGACGACAACGGCGGCGGCACCATCATTCAATCCACTGGCGTTGCCTGCTGTCACGGTACCCGCTTTATCGAATGCCGGCCTGAGTCCGGCCATCCCCTCAAGCGTGGCGCCGTAACGAATGAATTCGTCGGCGTCAAACATGACGGGAGCACCCTTGCGTTGCGGCACGGGGACGGCGGCGATCTCATCCTTAAACTTGCCCGCTTTCTGAGCCGCTTCGGCTTTGTTCTGCGAGGCGACAGCGAACTCATCCTGCTGCTGACGAGAGATGTCGTACTGCTTGGCCACGTTCTCGGCGGTAACGCCCATGTGATATTGGTTGTAAACGTCCCACAGACCATCGACGATCATACTGTCAACCAGCTTGGCGTCTCCCATGCGGAAGCCGTCTCGTGAGCCGTTGAGCAGGTGAGGAGTTGCACTCATATTTTCCTGACCTCCGGCCACGACAATATCAAGATCGCCAGCAATGATGCCGTTGGCCGCGGTCATGACCGCCTGCAGACCGGAGCCGCACACGCGGTTGATGGTCATAGCTGGTGTTGAAACCGGCAGACCAGCCTTGAGTGTTGCCTGGCGCGCAGGGTTTTGTCCCAACCCAGCAGCCAGCACGTTGCCCATAAGTACTTCGCTGACGAGTCCGGGATCAACTCCAGCACGCTTGAGAGCGCAGGAGATGGCTACGGCACCGAGTTCCGGCGCGGGAACGCTGGCCAGAGAACCACCAAACTTTCCAACGGCGGTACGCGCCGCGGAAACGATAACTGCATCCGTCATTTTCATTACCCTCAGAAAACAATATTCGCCGCACAAATGCGGCTTAAGCTATTCACTCCAAAAACTTACGCTTTCGCCGCGGTTGAAGCGGAGTCATCGACTGGCATGACACCGACCTTGTCAGGAATGATGAGGGTGGCTTCGGTTGCGGCGATGACCTGCTCGACCGTGACGCCAGGCGCCACTTCCTTCAACACCAAGCCCGCTTCAGTAGGTTCGAGAACTGCCAGTTCGGTAACAACCAAGTCAACACGACGGACCGAAGTTAGTGGAAGCGTACAGCGCTTGAGAATCTTTGACTTGCCCTTGGCGGCGTGAGTCATGGCGACAATTACTCGCTTCGCACCGCTGACCAGATCCATTGCGCCGCCCATTCCTGGCACCATCTTACCGGGGACGGTCCAGTTGGCGAGGTGTCCAAGTTCATCCACTTCAAGGCCGCCGAGGACGGTGCAGTCGAGGTGACCGCCACGGATGAGGCCAAAGGAAAGAGCGCTGTCAATGCTGGCGGCTCCAGGGATTGCGCCGACGAATCCACCACCGGCATCGGTGAGATCGGGATCGACCATTCCCTGCTCGGGAGCGGGAGCCATGCCGACAATTCCATTCTCAGACTGGAAATACACCTCAAGGCCCGGGGCGAGGTAGTTGGCAACCGTGGTCGGCAATCCAATGCCGAGGTTGACCAGAGATCCACTCTTCATTTCAAGAGCTACGCGCTTTGCGATTAATACTTTCTCGTCCATGTTAGTTGCACCTCTCGATGATGTAGTCCACGCAGCAGAACGGCGTAGCAACGGCGTCTGGGGGAATGACTCCGACGGGAACGATGTGGTCTGGTTCCACGATCACATGGTCGGCAGACATTGCCATGACGGAATTGAAATTGCGTGCGGTCAAGGCGTACTCAAGATTGCCGCGATAGTCTGAACGGTGTGCAGCCAGAAGAGCAAAGTCTGCGCGAAGAGGCAGCTCAACCAGGTACAGTTTGCCGTTGACTTCAATCGTCTGCTTGCCTTCGGCTACCGTGGTTCCAATACCTGTCGCGGTGAGGACTCCACCGAGTCCGAAGCCGCCGGCGCGGATCTGTTCGGCCAGCGTGCCCTGGGGCGTAAGAACAACTTCCAGTTCCCCGGCGATCATCTGCTTCTGCGTCTCAGGATTGGTTCCGATGTGGCTGACAATCGCTTTCTTGACTAGCTTGGCGACCACCAGTTTTCCAATGCCGAGCGCGGGACGCCCGGTGTCGTTCGCGATGATGGTTAGGTTCTTCTTGCCCTGACGGATAAGCTCTTCGATTGTGCGATGGGGGGTGCCGACCCCAAGGAAACCGCCGATCATCAGCGTAGCGCCATCGGGAATCATTTCGACAGCTTTAGTGCAGTTGGTGGCTTTTTGCATGTGATGCCTCGTTGATTAGGAATGGAATCTTCGAAAGTGCCTGTGGTTTTTCTATTGGATCAAGCAAAGGTAGGCGGATTGAAATGTTCGTACAGGTGAGTGATACAACAATTGTGCTCGACATCAGGAGCCCGGGGCGCTGAAGCAGGGGATGCTTGAGTTCTCTTCGGGCCGGTGGGCCGGAAGGGTTTCTCAGAAATCGGTCCATAAGGTAACCAAGTATATACTTCAGTTTTAAAAGGAGAGTAGCCAGCCATCCACTACAAGTCAACTGCTAAAACATCTTAACCCTAAATAGACAATACCATTGGAAACTCTAAAACGTCATTACCGCTTTGATTGCGCTCTGGAGAGTAGCACATTGCGGGATAAGAGTGGGGAGGAATAGCTTACGGGCGCAATGTTCGGAAGTTTCTACTCTGAAGCCAAGGCCAACCGCTCCGCAATGATCTTATACACGGATGCGTTGAAGGCCAGCCCGATGTGGGTGCCAGGAACCTGGAAATCGCAATCACTGTTCCCCGTCCGGCAATAACGAGAGTCAACGACTCCATCGTCGAGCGTGTAAATCGCAGTCTGCATGATGGAGTCGGGAACTTTTCGTCGCAATGAATCGAGGAAGTTACAGGTGCAGCGCGAGGTGTAACAGTGCGGCAAAACCTCCGATCCGTGCTGCTTGATGATGTGCTTGCGAACCACTTCAGCCGCCCTCAGAATGCTGCGATGAGCAATGGTTCCGCGGAAGGGTGATCCCAGCGTAATCACCGAGGCAATATCGTTCGGCCTCTGACCGGCAATCGAGCGGGCGATGATCCCACCGAGGCTGTGGCCGATCAGGTGAATCTTTCCTCCGGTCGCCTTGACGGCCTTATCGACGATTTCATTGAGACGGTGTTGGATCAGCAGATTGGGACATTCGGCGTTGAGGGTGATTCCGGAAAAGTATGGTTCGTAACCGATGTTGGCGATCCAGAAGCGAAGCTCGGCAAGGTAATGATCACTGCCAAGGAAACCCGGGATGATGACAACTCCTGAGTGGTCTCCGTGGGGGATGCCTAGTCCGTAGTAGACGGGTGAGGCATGGAGTAGAAGGAGTTCGACGGCAAATAGAGCTTCCTTCCAGATGGCTAGATCAGCTTCTGCTTCGTGCTCAAAAACTTGGATCAACGAATTCTGCATAGAGTCATTTAAAGCAGCGGCCCCCGACTACTTGCGTCTGTCACCATCATCCGGTGGGCTGCTGCAACGGGAATTCGCAGGCCAAGAACTTGGATGCGTACATACGACACTGCGAATGGAAAAATTGTAGGCAAGAGCATCTGTGGGGGCAGCAAAGCAAAAAGCCGGAATGTCGGGATCAAATCCCCGGCACACCGGCTTAGGTACGCTTCACCCGACTAAAGCCGGAGGAGTCGACTTATGCTTTCGCGGCGCGAGCCTTCGCCTTTGCCTTGACCCGGCGGACGGGGGCCTTTGCCGCGTGGCTCTTCGGCTTGGCCGGTTCTTCGGTGACATGCACGCGCGTCTTCATCATCGAATCGACCAGTGCCTTCTCTGCATCCACAAAGCTCTTCACGCTCTCACCAGCGATGTCGGCAACCGGCATAAACCGGATCGGCGTCTTGAGGTCGAGGGCGCGAGTTGCAGCCTGCATGTTCACGTTCACCTGCTGTCCAGCAAGATCCAACAGCTTCTTCTGGGCTTCGATGAAGGAATCAGCAGCTTCGCGCGCCAGCTTCGCCATCTCTGCGCGATTCACCTTCTTGGTTGGGTGATCCTTCTTGCCGCCTTCCTCGATCGTCTCCTCGGAGATAACATCCAGGAATTCTTTTTGAGCAGCGATGAACTGATCCATCGCTTCGTTGGCAAGTCCGATCAGGCCATTTTCATCTTTGCGTTTGCCGTCTTCGGAATTCTGCAACAGGCCTTGCGTGCGCTTGCTGGCAAGGACCAGGAAATTCTGCTGCATCTCGATGAAGGTTCCGATACTGCGGCGGACAATGTTCGTCATCTTAACGGCGGTGCCATAGTCACTGACACGGTCAGTGACGCCGTTCAGAACAATTTCATTTTCCTGCTGCGCCAGATCAAGAAGAATGCGCTGCGCTTCGATATAATTGGCAGTTCCCTCAACCGCCAATTCCTTGATGATCTTCATGGGTGTATCTTTAGCATCTGCTTCAGATGCCGAAATTCCCTGGCGGATGGACTTTAGCGCGTTCGTATTCTGACGCATACCAAGGTCGACAAGGATTCGCTGGGTGGCGAAAAAGCTCTCAATTCCCTGCTGCACCCAACCAGACAGCAGAGACACAAAGGAAGAGGGCCGCTCATGGGTTGCAGAGGGACCGTTCGTATCTTTACTCATACTGACCTCCTTTTGCTGCGCTGCAGCATTGCGCGGCATGTTAGTATTTCCCGGTCGGCGTGTCAATACGTGAATGATATTTATTGCAATGCAACAAAGAGGTGAGCTCTTGGATTCGGCTAAGGTAATCATCAAGAAGTACGGAAACCGAAGAATGTATGACACTTCGACGAGCAAATACATCAACCTTGAAGAGATTGCCGCTCTGGTTCGAAATGGAACAGACGTTCAGGTAGTCGATGTAAAGTCCGGCGAAGATCTGACTCGGGTTACTCTGACCCAGATCATCACGGAGAACGCAAAAGACCAGCCCTCAGGATTGCCGCTGGAACTGCTGCGCCAGCTGGTGGTGGCTTCAGATCACGTGGGCCAAGAGTTCATCATGTGGTATCTGAAATCGGCGTTCGATACCTACCAGAAGCTTCAGACGGCAATACAGGGCGGGCTCTCACAGGTGAACTCCGCGACACTGTCTCCACTCACTATGATGAGAAATTTTGTGCGGAGCAAAGCGGTACAGGAGGCGCAGCCGACCGAAGAGAGTGAGATTGAGTTGCTGAGGAAACGGCTGGCAGAGGTGGAAGAGCGTTTGAAGCAGAAAGAGCCCGCAGTGAAGCGGAAGAAGATGAGTTCCTGATTAGCGCTTCGGCTTGCAGCCCGCACTGAACTGGGCCAGCCGGCAGGCTATTGTTTTATACACGGTAGTGTTGAAGGCGAGACCTGCGTGAGTCCCTCCGACCTCCACATCTATTTCGCTATCACCAGTCCTGCAAAGCCGCCAGTCGAGAACTCCATCGTTGCGTGTAAAGATTGCCGTGTGCGGAACACGTGCTGGGATGCCTCGGCGGAGCGACCTCACAAACTCACACTTACAGCGTTCGGTGTAGCACTCGGGCGGCACGCGATCACCATGCTGGCTCTGGATAAAGCGGCGCACAACTTCGGTTTCGCGAAGAATGCTGCGGTGTACAACAACGCCTGCAAAAGGCGAGCCCAGGGTGATGAGCGAGGCCACTGCATCCGGTCTTTGAGTAGCTAATGAGCGGGCGATGACTCCACCCAAGCTGTGTCCGATGAGGTGAACCTTCTTTCCGGTTTCACAGCGTGCTTCATCGACCAGAGCATTAAGCTGGTTCTTGATGAGCAAGTTGGGACACTCGGCGTTCAGGTCGATTCCGGAGTAGAAGGGTGTGTAGCCAATGCGCTTGAGCCATGCATACATGACAATCAGGTACGCATCGCTGTGCATGAAGCCCGGTATCATGATAACAGCGGAGCTGTCCCCATGCGGTACGCCGACTCCCCAATACACAGGAGCAGCATGGAGCATCAGAAGATCGACTGCGAACAAGGACTCATGCCACTTCGTGAGCCAGTTATCGCTCGAAGGCTCCTGCGGTTTACTCGCGATCATCACTGCACCGCTATTTTCAGACGGCTAACGGTCGCCATCCAGGCTTGTTCCATATCAGTCACCTGCCTGAGCCATGGCGAGATCGGCTGGGGCTAATCTCTCCCCAGGGGTGTTCTCGGTGCCTGAGCTCTCAAAAGTGGAGCTCTCGACAATCCCGCTCTCGACAGCTGTCTCCGGAACAGCCTCGAAGATGGGAGTTACCTCAGCCGCAAGTGCAGACTTCGTTCTTGTAACGGCGACCTTCCTCTTTGCACGCGGCTTCCGAGTCTTGGGCACTGAAACCGTCTTGCGTACAGGGACGCTAAGGGAATCCCGGAACTCTGCAAAGCTAGAGGAGAACAGCTCCGCCAATACTCCGAGATCGGGTATAGCTTTGGAGTCACCGGTGAAGCCGACAAACAGCGAGCCATCGTAGCTCATCACGGCGCAATTCACACCCATCTCGCCGCCCCTTGGAACACATGGGTAACTCGAAACCATTTTGTGCCCGAGCAGGTAAAGGGGAACCTTGGGTCCGTGTACATTTGTGCAGATTGAATTGCAGACGCTAATGGGCAACTGGCTCAGGATGTTTCCGGCGAGCGCCTGCAGCGAGGCAGGAAGTGCGCCGAGCAGTACTCCTATCAAACCGATGAGCTCGCCACCATGAGCGGTTCTCGAGAACTTAACCCTCTTCTGCACAACGGCGAGAAATTCCCGTGGCTTGCGCGCGCTCCATGGTATGTCCACCGGGAGGAAGGTAATTTGATTTCCGGTGACAGTTGCAGAGCCGTCTTCTCGAACGTTTACCGGCACAACAATTCGCAGTTTTCGACCCTTCACTTTCACGTTGTGCAACTCTGCATAACGTCGCAAAGCCATGCTGAGAACGGTGAGAACGACATCGTTGACGGTCGCTTCGCAGGCCTGCTTGACGGCAAGTATCTCTCCCATTGGGAGCTTGGCCCAGTCGAAGTTTTGCGGCCCGTGGCCGAGCACGTTGAAGGGCAGACGTTCGGTGGGCTCGGCAAGTTCCGCGAGAAGACGAGCCAGGTCGCCCAATGGAGCGATGCGCGCGAGCGGGCTGACACAAGCCTGAAGCTCTTCCGCATGCTTCGCGCTCGGCGCGGGAAGCGAAGCCTGCTCTGCCATGCGCAACAACTCGGAATGCACGGTCAAGAACGCCTGCGCAGTCGAGAAGCAGGAGTTAATGAGAGTATCAAGCAGCGCTGTGGGCTCGTGAGCGGGCGGCGGTGGAATCTTCACTTTCTTGCGACGCACTGTCGGCGCGACCGAACTTGTATCCAGAAGAGCGTTGAGCAGGGCGACACCGGCGACGCCGTCGACGAGGCAGTGATGAATTTTGACGACAACGCCAGTGTGGTGTGACTTCAATCCGTGGACTAACGTCATTTCCCAGAGCGGATGGTTGCGATCGAGGTGCTTGCTTAGGATTTCCGAGACGACCGACTTCCACTCTGCTTCGGTTCCGTGCTTGAGCGTGATCTCACGAACATGATGGTTTATGTCGAAATTCTGATCGTACTGCCAGGTCGGGGAACCGATGAAAAGTGTTGGCATCGCGACACGCATCAGAAAACGCGGAATCAGTGGAAGCTTCGATTCCACGTACTTCCTGCACAAGTCGAGAGGAACGACGCCTTCGAACTCCGCTATCGATGCGACATTGAGTGGCGCCCCGGGCTGCTCCAGATACAGGAAGAACGCATCCATGAAGGAGAGGCTTTCGTTGGCGTGAGTATCTGACATCTTAGTTCTTCCTCCATTAGGGACGGTTTCGCCCGAGCTTTTCGTGAGCGGAAACCCAATCACCATTAATCATGGCCGAAGCCAGAGACGTTTCGCCGGCCAAGACTACGGCCGCACAAATCTCTGCAAATTTGTTTACCTTTCCCTTGCCGTAGCAGCCGAGCATTTCGAGACACTCGCGCTGCGTAGCCAGGCCGGTACCGCCACCATATGTTGCTACGATCAGAGCTGGAAGCGTAATGGACCAATAGAAATCACCGTTCTCCAGCACTCGCGTAAAGGTCATCGCGGCATGTGCTTCCGCAACGTTCGCTGCATCCTGCCCGGTAGCAATGAACAAAGCCGCAATGGCATTTGCCGAGTGCGCGCCGTTATTGGACGATCCCGCAAGAACCGCCCCCGCCATCTGAATGTCGCGCGCGCCAGCCAAATCCGCGGCTGAGACGTGCATCGTCCGCTGCAGGAATTCGCCACGCAGGACTGCCTCGGCGACCACACGCTTGCCCCGGCCAAAAATCATGTTCATGTGGGAATGCTTCTTGTCGGTATCGATGTTTCCGGTGAGGAAATACTTGGGATGAAGAGAATGATTACTCCTGATCCATTCGCAGGCAGCATAGGTAGCCTTGCTCGCCATGTTTTGCCCTGCGGCATCGCCACAGGTGTAGTTGAAACGAAGGTAACGCAAGGGGCCAACCGCGAACTGGTCAATGTTGCGAAGCTTGCCAATGTGCGTGGTTGATTCCGCCGCGTGCCGAATGGCCGTGAAATTCTCAACGATCCAGTGGCCAAACTCGCGTGCGCGAAGTGCGTCGGCAAACATGAAGACAGGTGCTCGCTGCATGGCGTCATCCACCACCGTGGTCTTCACGCCGCCACACTCGGTCAACAGGCGCATGCCACGGTTGTAGCTGGAAATCAGTGTGCCTTCTGTCGTTGCCAGAGGAATGTAGAACTCTCCCTGCGCGTGTTCGCCATTTATAAGCAGGGGCCCGGCTATGCCAACTGGAACCTGGGCCACACCGGTAAAGTTTTCTATGTTGCCGGGAAGGGTTGCGGGATCAAATGAATACTTGGAGACATGCGAAAGCTTCGCTCCGGTATGCTCTTCGATGAATTCCCTTCGCGTGGCTGCGCTTTCGTGGGTGTAATCGTTCTCCGCGTTACGAGGAATACGAATCCGTTCACTTTTCACTGCGCTCTTCATCTACGGTCTCCCGCGGGCTGGATTTCTTTGTAGGCATACATGCGCCTTTGCCCAAAGCTAACCTATGGCGTTATCTAATAATCCAAAACACGCCAGTGGGCGCGATGGTTTGAATGAACTCAAAAGATAGAACAGACACTCGACAAACAGGCTTACATTAAAAGTTGCGGACGCGAAGGAGAGTACCTTGCGCGCAACGCCTCGCAGACCGGCAGGAAAAGCAGGCAGACCTGCCAACGATGATATATAGCAAGACCTCATCCACCGCTCCCGCCAAATCGACGCGCCGGCACAGGCCTAATATTCGATGGAATGTTACACCCATTCAGCTTTACATAAACTATGTTTTTTGCTGACGAAAATTCATAAAGAACTAGACGGTCAGTGCGTTGTGAGTTATCGTCCACTTTTCAAGGAGGCCGTTCCGTTTATGTTGAACTTGCGAGAGGTCGAGGAGGCTAAGGCGCTAATGACCGAAGCCGTGCGATGGTCCGTAATGAGATGGCTGGCCGAAAAGAAGAGGGTAAGAAAAGCTGCCGACCTGGCAAACGATACGCTCGATGCATTTGAAAAGGAAGTAAAGGCGGGCTGGAGCGACGAACTCAAAGCCGCTTATGAGGAACGGGCGTCGGGCGACAAATCTCAAGCAAAGGGTAAAGAAAAGAAAGTGAAAATAGACCCGGAAATCAGGGCAACGGCAATCCGGATCAGGCAAGCGGACGAGGAAGCCTATAAGGCTCACATGGATGCAGAAGACACCTTTGATATAGCGGAGAAGAGGCTGAGCACGGCCATGGCGCGAGAGGGAACAAAAAAGGCAATCCTCTCCTGGGACCTCCACGAAAAAGCGATCATGATGGCGCAATCAATAGTGCGCGGCAAGGTACAGTCGTAGGTTCTAAATAGCAGTGGCTAATTTTCAGTTCATGGAATATGAGAGGCAATCACGGCGCCAATACGCCTGATTGCCTCTGCACTTTGGGGAACATCGTAGCCAAACGCCTGAAAATCATGATTCATCGAAGGCCAGGTCTCTAAAATGACATCGGCTTTCTGCTCCCGGGCTCGCTCGGCGAAGAGTTGAATACTGGGAAGCAGAATCTCCGCACCTCCGGCTTGTATGTAGATAGGCGGGAGGCCCTGCAAGTCCGCGTTCAGAGGGGAAACACGAGGATCGCAGCGCTGCTTCTGAGGGCAGAACCAATCCGCCCACTTCATGGCCATGTGTTGTGTAATCCAGTCAATCTCAGAACTGGGAGGCGCGCCTAGTCCCTTCCCTTCGAAGTCGGTGGCAGGCGAAAGACAGATTGCTAGCGCCGGTAGCGGTAACTTCGAATCGCGAAGCGATAAGAGCAGGGACAATGCTAGATTGCCCCCGGCGGAATCTCCAATAACTACCAACTCGCGAGGATTGACCCCGGTCTCTAACAACCAAAAGTAGGCATTAGTTGCGTCGGCAAGTTGCGCCGGAAATCGGTGCTCGGGAGCTAATCGGTAATCGAGAGCAAACATGCGCGTACGAGCGGACAAAGCGATCATTGCACACAAATTGTTGTAGTAGTTCCTCGGGTAGAATGCGTATCCGCCGCCGTGCAGGAACAAAATTGTCTGGTTGGGAGCAGGGTTAGGAGGAGTAATCCATGTTCCTTTGAACTTGTCCAGAGAGATTTCCGCAATACCTACTTTGGAGAGTGCGCTGGAGTAAACGGCGATTGAATCGAGATAAGTCCGCGCCTGTTTTATGTCAGGCATTGCAAAAGCAGCAAGTAACTGTTTCCTTGAAATTTCCGTGGCAAGTTCGGCGGCAAAGTTCCACTCAGGACACAAAGGCCCGTTGCGCAGTCGCCTAAGAGCAACATCGGCAATCGTTCTACAGAGCAGCAATGCGCTCTTGGCGCGATACGGCGCAGAACCGCTGAAGTGTACCCTCGAATCCAGTTGCATTATCAATTACACATTCATTGATCTAAACACTTTCCGGCGGAGCATCTGTACAGCGAATTCCGGAACACTTCGTGTAACACAACTCATGTATCACCGTTTGCGAACGGCGGATTGGAGATTCACGTGGAATTGATCGCTTAAGCCCGTTTCGGAACGAATGACGCAATGGTAAGCACTCAACGAGAGATCACGCGCGCGGAATAGAGTTCACAGGGACGCCGAGGAGAAACTTTACGGGAACGTGCGCCCCATCCATTTTTGCTGGCTGCAACGTCCACTTTGCGAGAGAGTCCAACAAAAGTTGATTGAGGCCAGGGTCGGGGCTCTGCATTATTCGGAGATCCTCGAACTTACCTTGCAGGTTGACAATTCCCGAAACCACAATCGTCGTCCCCGCAGCTCTCTTCGCAGCTTCGGATGAAAAGCGCGGTAGTGCCTTTGTGATGGCGTAGGGAGGCGTTAGCAAGCCGTGTGGAACCTGGACCATATGCGACGAGCCGGGCAGACGATGGGAGTAAAGCGCGTACTGCAAGGTCCAGCTTGAGATGGACAGTCCCGTGTCCGCCATGTCGAGATATACGGTGTAGGAAGCTTCATCCTGAAAGACGCCAAAGTCTTTGAATCCGCCACCACTCGCACCGTTTGCAATAATGGTGATTCCGTAACTGGCTGGCGTCTTGGAATTTATGACGGCTGGCGCTCGCGTCGGGCTGTGATTGCCACCTGAACCACCTTGAATCGTGACACCTGAAAAAGGACTATTGCCGGAACCCGATCCTGAGCCGCGATTGACCGATATCTGCAAGCCGACTCCACCAGAACCATTGCCGGAAGGATTGTGGCCGGTACCGCCATGACCTGTCCCTGTTCCGGCTCCAACACCGGCACGGGTTCCCTTGCCTGCACCAGCGCTCGCGTTGGTTCCACTTCCTGCGTTGGAGCCAGTGTCCGAGCCACCTCCAGAGCCGGTACCATTTCCGACGGCGGGTGTGCCAGTAATTTGCAAACCGCCGCCCGCCAATTTGGTCGCGCCGGGACGAGAGGTCAGAGGAACAGGCGAGACCGTGAAAGTTCCGGACAACTCCCCTGCGGGAATTGCTGAAGGCGGACGGTCGGGCACGGGAAGCGCATTGACGACGAGAACGTTCTTTGCGTCGCTTCCGGATTTCGTGGGCGGGGTGGGACGCGCAGGCCTCGGCATTTGCGCCGGAGCAGGAGCATTGGCAACGGCGCGAAGCGACGTGTCGAACGAACTCGAGGGTAACGGCAGTTTGGGCGCCTCAACCTTGGGTTGCTCCCGCGGGAGAGTGATGGGTTGAGCAACCGCGATCTGGACCGGAGGGGCCGGCTCAGGAATAAGTTCGTGAGAAAACTCGGTGGATTGTGGGGCGGCAGGCACGAGCAATGGTTCGGCGGGAGCGATGGAAACCAGCGACGGCACGGCGAGCGGCGCCGGAAGTTTGAGCTTCTTCGCGAGATCGGGCTGCTGAATGGTCTGCACGTAATTGTCAGGACGCGGGGGATTGGAGATGATGAGCTGTGGTCCCTTGTACACTACTCCCTGAACAGCTTTAGGACTTGATGCCGCCGCAAGAGCCTCTTGCTTTGGTGCGCCACCACGACTTCCGGATGGAGCTGCAGGGCTGCCGCTCGCTATGGGCTCCAAGGGAGGAAGGAGTAACACCTCGTGCTGCTGCATGCGCTCGGCCGTGACCAGATGCACATCGGCAGGCATCCAGTAGTCCCAAGGTACCTCGGTCACTATTGCTGCGAAAAGAGTATGGACCAGGACCGAATAAAAGAGCCCACGACCGGGCAGCGACGTTCTACCGAGGTCGGTGCTAAACATCCCGAGAACAGGCAAGATTCTTGCCTCCACGCAATCATCGCGGCCCTTGGCGGTACCGGCCATTTGGGCTTACTGTAGCAATGCTACCTTGAGAATGTCATGGGTGGCATTGGGATTCAGCGCCATGTTTACGTTGGGAGTTCCACTCATAGTCAAGTTGTCGGTAACGATTTCCCCCATCACCCAACTGTCGCTTCCTGCATTCCCGGATAAAGTAAAGCCTCCATTGCCTCCGCCGTAGGCACTATTCGGACAGTTGGTGCCAAGGCCGACGCCGTCGGGCGAATTACATTGGTGAATGTAGATCGTCCCAGCCAACAGATAACCGCCGCCACCTCCCCATCCCCCACCATCTGGCAAATTGCGGTCTCCAAAGAAGAGAATTCCACGAGTTAACCCGGACGCGTCACCACCGTAGGTACCAGAACAAGGAGCTAGGAACACATTTCCTGGCAGAGTATCTGGGGGAGTTAAGCCATTGAATAGATTCTGAATGTAGGTGACCGGCGGTGTACCGCCTGGGCATGTCAACCGGGAGGTGGAAAACCCAGTCAATCCAGCTTTCCCTGAGTCCGAACCAACGCATACCAGTCCAGTTTGACCGCTGCATTTCGGCGCTGTTCCAGTGAGATAAAACATGGTTCCGCCAGTGCCGTCGCCAACGGCAGTGCTGGGACGCACCACAGAACCCGTATCCAGCTTCAACCCTCCATTCAGGTAATAGATTCCTGGGTCAAAAATAGCTGTAACGTTCTTTACTTTTATTCCGCCATCGTAATATCCGCCAGCATACTCGTCGCAGCCAGCAGGGTCGGGGCAGCCATTGCCGGTTGTTTTAGTTAAGTAAGGACCTGTTTGCGCAACCAATTTTGTCGGGTCCGGCACCGCTAGTAGCTCATAGGGGTCGCGTATGGCTGTAGAAGGCTGACGCCAGCCGCCATCATTCGCAGTTCGAAAATAACTTGGCACACTGGTTGGTCCGCCCACAACGCCGAGGTCGCTGCCGTCAAAATTCAGACCTCCTGCTCGCAAGTCGATCAGGCCAGAGCCTTTAAGCTGAACCGCATTGGCTAAATCGGAGGAGTTTACCTGAATGCTTTGTGATGGCCCCCCCAAAATTGTTAGATTGCCGGTCCCATTGCCGCCCAGCGCACTAGGCATCGATGGGTGAAGAAGCACTAGCGGAATGGGAGCCTTCTCCAGCACCAGACCACACTTCGCGACGGCGCGCACATTTTGTGTTCGTAAACCCGATATTAGTGAGGAGAAGTACATCTGCACACCATCGGTTACAGTCACTCGCATGAATGGAACGGAGGTCAATATCGTAGGAGGGGCTGTGACACCTGTAATGCTGTTTGAAAAATCAAATGTAACTCGATTCGGATGGGTCGCGTCACTCAAACCGACTCCACTGTAACCATTTAAGGCGGCATACTTGCAAGGAATGGCGCTGGGGGTTTGGGAGCAATCATAACAGCCGTCAGGAAGGGGGGTTTTTGTGCAATCAGCGATTGATGGCGTGAAGCCCGGCTGGAAGGTTCCTCCCACCGCTTGCCCCTGAGCTAGGGCGTACATGTCCATGGCGCCGGCTTGGCACGCCGCATCGGCGGCCGCCTGGGCTGCCTGACGATGGAAATAGACATTTGAATAATCAACACCCAGCCCCACCACCAATAGTAGGAACATGAGTGCAGACGTTACTACGATGGCTGCCTGCCCTGCTTCGTGGTGATATCGCTTTCCGCGCATCGCGGCTGCCTTTTTCATATTACCGGCTCCGTTAGTTGACGATTCGGCCTTGTGCTTTTGCGCTGATTGAAGGGTTGGTCCAAGGTAGTTTTATGTAAGGAACGTAGGTATATGTAATTGTCACACTGACGCGATTAGGAGCCCTGTTCGTACCATCGGGATAGGCTGGCGTAACTGTAAGAGCCGTGGTGTCGTGGAGAGATAATCTGGCATAGGCTTCCACAACATTCTTAATGTCGGTCAAATTGCCAGGTCCGCTTGGCACAGTGTTACTAGCGCCGTGAACAATGGCATATCGTACGCCTTCCTTGGCAGCATTGGTTATGACGGAAAAGGTGTATACCACCATAACAGTTTCGAAAAACCAGAAGATCAGGAAGACGACGGCGCCTACGGTGAGCGCGAACTCGACCATGCTCGATCCGCGCTGGCGACTTACCGTTCTGCGTTGTAGGATTCCCATGACTCAACCCCCGATGGACCGCATACAGACATGGCGACTAAACGTGAGGCTCGGTATCAACGTAATCCCGAAGGGCGTCGCCGGGATTAGCGGCTTAACCGTGTAACGCACATCTACGCGATTTAGAACAAAATTCGGCGCTTCCGGGTCGGGGGCCGGTGCCGGGAACGTCAAGCCCGCTGTCGGATAGGTAATGCATTTTGAAACGGTTTGAGTTGGATCTGCCGGAGAGGTGACCCCATTTACCTTACTGCAAACCTGAACTGGCGTAGAAGAACTCCCGTTTAAAGAAAGCATATCCTGGTAGGTCAAATAGCTGACCGTGGTTGTCGCGGTAAAGGGACCCGTTTTCGGAAGAGCGTTCGAACCTGCGGAAAGCGAACCCTGGATCGAATATTCGACACCTTCTCGCGGCGCCGATGCCAGCTGTATGCACACAATGAAGTAGTAGCCGAAGTTAATCGCGTTCAATACGATTAGGAGCAGCAGAGGAACGAGCAACGCCGTTTCGAGGAGGCTTTGCCCCGATTGCAAGCCGCACTGTTTGCGAAGCTGGATTGGTCTCATGCTCAACACCTCAACTCGCCGTCACGCCGCTTTGGTGACGAAATTCTATGTACTCTACACAATAGAGTCAACGCAAAACACGCAACCAAACATTGAATTCCATTCACATTTTAAAGAAAGCTGTGATAGTGTTTGCAACTACCCAGAGCTGGCCTGCAGCTTAGGATGCGCAAACTATTGCCTCCGATGCCTTAACGAAAAATATACCCGCAGCCCGAGCAAGTCCGGGAAAGTATCAAGGGAGTTGGTAATGCGACCTAGTGATGGGAGGTACGGCCTATGGCCCTTGGGAGTAACACTATTTGTGTTACTGATCGCAGCAGTCTCGATTGACCGCACAGTAAAGCTCAATACTTCGCCTCCTTCCGATTTTGTTGCGCTACGCGCGTCCGATACTCAACCCCAACTCGAAACAGCCAATGCCTATTGGAATCTGGCAACAAGCGTAATTCAATGGAAATATAGCCGGACATCCGAGTTACCGGAGCAGACACCTATGGACTTCAGGCTGGCGGATGAGTTAGAAAAGACGTCCAGCGCCGAGCGCAGGGCAATTCGAGCCGCGTACTGGGCCAAGCTACGCGAGGAGTGGATACGGCCTGAAAATTGGCACTCAAGCTATGAGATCAGCTTCGTCTGGATACTTCGCGACATCGAAAGCCTGGAGCGCGGAATTATGAGCCTCATTAACCATACTTAGTCATGGGGGAAGACATTTGCAGCCCGTCGAAGTACGATAGGGCGGTGACGTAAATCTATGGATACTGACATCAACGTGGACCAATGGAAGAGCGGCACAGACGCACTCGCGATGTGCATGATATGCGGCGGAGAATATGCAACCGACCTCCAGGTATGCCCCGATTGCAACGTCAGCCTCTCCAAGGTTCGCCGCTGTCCCGGGTGCAGCCGCATAGTTTCGTTCCAACATACCAAATGTGTTTATTGCCACCTTCCATTTACTCGGGAAACACCCAAGACTCTGTTATCCTCCGATGTCATTCCGGAAATGCCCCGCGCTCAAAACCAGGTACAACGGCGCTTTCGCGCTGCCGCAGTGAGCGTAGTTACGTTTATCGTTGTTTTCTGCATCGGACTTCTGTTTATTCAGCGATCAAATCGGCCAAATGTTACAGTGCATGTTGTCGCCAGGTCCTACACATTGCGTCCCATCGCATTACGCCACGCTCCGTCGCTGAGTTCTTCAACAGTCGATAGTGTGGCGGCTGGTACGACGATGGATATTACCGGGTTCGCCAGCGACAACGACGCTCAACGCTGGATAACACTGCGGTGGAAAGATGCAGCAGCCTATGCGCCTGCAAGCGATCTTGCTCCCCCCAAAGCCCTCGATGTAGATGGCGCAGACGTGCTGAAGTATTACCTCATTGGAATGGAGTCGTCGGAGACCATTGACGAAGCGGTGAAGGCAGTCGATTACTATGCGCGCGCTTTTCCGGGCGACGTTCACGGAGACGAACTTAGATGGATACTGGCGGAACGTCTCCGCTCGCTATCTCAACATGGCGGCTCGCGGGAAGCGGCAACGCTACGTCAGCGGGCGAATCAGCAATATGAGCAACTAATTTCTGCGAATGGCCGATATGCCGAAAAAGCGCGCGAAGCACTGACGAAATCACCGTCGGCGGCCGCTTCGGCGGTTCCGCAACGCGCTCACAGTGCCAAATCGGACGAACTGGAAGTTGTGGGTGGTTCGGGTACACAGACGTCGACAGCCAAGTCCGGCTCCCATGAGGTGCTTGTACTGAATCAAGCTGAGGTCATTGTGCGGGCAGGAAAGCTGTCCCAGTTAAAAGCTGGAACGGTAGTATTGGGACATGTTGCGCATTCCGTAAAGACCAATGGAATCACTGCAATTCCGGCCGGAGCCTTGTGTCAACTCACAGTAATGGCTGCTGATCCATCCAGCGTCAACGTCGCGCTGGGACTAACATCGATCGCCATCGATCATCGTGCCTACGCCGTAAAATCCAGGTTAGTGGAAATATCGCAAGGTGAAGAAAGCAAGCGTGCAGCGGATCGCGCACTCATTTTTCATCTGGCTTCGCCGCTCGTAATTGAGCGATAAGAAGCAGATTTGTTTTGAACCAAAGACAAATATCGAAAGCGGCGGCCCTAACCTACAGAGTCGACCTTGAGTTGATCGCCAGTCTCGGTACGAGAGGCGGCGATAGTACCAATCGGCAGTTCCAGAACTCCAAAAGCCTTCCAAAAGACACGAGTAATGCGAAACGGGCGCACACATTCAAGCACGCCCAGCACGCTATGGCGCTTGTCTACGAATATTACGTCTATAGGAAATGCCATTCCGACAGTATGGATGGCCTGCGATGGCACGATGAACAGTCCGCATCCAGCCGCGAGAGAACGCTTGCCAAGCAGACCCACCAATCGCCGTAAACTAGTATCGGCCATCTGGATCTGCTTACCAAGGCAACTATTCCTGGTCGTGTTATAAACACGAACCGTGGCGACAGAATCGTTCAACCCAATCTCCCGAAAAAGTTACGACGCGCGGTTCTTGCGGCGCTGAATCAGGATAAAGAGCACGATGACAAAAAGAACACCAGAGATGATGCGAATGATCGATGTGTTATCCATAAATCTCGTCTCCCTTGAAGTTAATGCCCGAAGTTATCCACGAAACTCTTGCTGATCGCGAGAATGGCCGGCACCAGCAACACGATAAACATACTAGGAAAAATAAAAAACACCAGCGGAAACACGAGTTTGACGGTAGTCTTTGCCGCCATTTCTTCTGCCTGTTGCCGACGGCGTGTACGGATGGAATCGGCGAAGTAGCCCAACGACTTCGATAATGGTGTTCCGAAGCGCTCGGTCTGCACTAGCATGTTCACAAACGAACGGCATACTTCCAGTCCAGTGCGGTTGGCCATGTTGCGCCACGCCTCAATGCGTGGCTTTCCGGCACGCTGTTCCAATCGGATGAGCAAGAGTTCATCACTCAAGTCTTTGTGTCCGAGGCGCAGTTCCTCACCAATACGGATCAATGCCTGGTCCATACCCAATCCGGCTTCCATGCAAATGACGAGCAGGTCGAGTGCGTCCGGCATTGCCAATCGAATCCGCTCACGCCGTCGAGTTACAGCACCAGTCAACCAGAAATCCGGCCACAGGTATCCGATAGCACCTAGAACAAGGAAGTAGATAAAGACATTCTCGCCACGAAGTAAGAAGCCTGCGATCAATCCGGCCACAACTGGACCTAGCAGTTTCACCGTGTAATAAAGATCCACGTAGCCCCGTTCGCGATATCCAGCCGCGGCCATTCGGCGCGATATTTCGCCGTCGTCGGCAAGCCCGAGTAGTTTGCGTACCGGAGCAAAGAATTCGGTAAATCGAGACGCGACTTCTATTCCTGACTTTGGCGCTACGGTCTCGACTGGCTGTGCGGCGATGGCCGTCAGTCTGGCAGTAAGCGGCGATCTCTCGCTCAATAGCAATAGCAGCAATGCCAAGCTAAGAACGAACGTCAACACGACTGCAACAATCATTAAGACCATGGTCTACACCTTGATATCGACAATTTTTCGGATCATCCAAACGCCAATTGCCATTAGCCCGAGTCCTAGCCAGATTGCTTTCCGTCCCATGGGATCTTCGATCATGATGCGGGCGTAGCCAGGATTTAGAAAATTCATAAGGCCGAAGACAATGAACGGCAGCAGACCGAGAATCCATCCTGTCATGCGCCCCTGCGCTGTGTAGATTCTCAGTTGTCCCAAGAGGCGCGAGCGTTCGCGAATGACAGCGCCGGCCTTGTCGAGAACTTCCGCTAGATTGCCCCCTGTTTCTTTCTGCACCAGCATAGCCGTGACCAGGAAGTGCAGGTCGGGAACAGGGACCCGCTGCGCCAAATGGAGAAGGGCTTCGCGAAGCGGTATTCCAAAATTCTGCTCCTCAAAAACCCGACGAAACTCCATACCGACAGGGTCAGGTATTTCTCGTGCAACCATTTCAATCGCCGCGGTTACCGCGTGCCCGGCACGAAGCGCACGCCCCATCAGATCGATTGCGTCCGGCAACACTGTTGCGAATTTGGTTAGTCTTGCCGAACGCTGAATGCGCAAGGAGATGTAGGGAATGTTTGCCGCCACGAGACCAAGCACAATTCCAATTGGTACGCTATGGAACCACGTTGCACTTAACACCCCAACTACAAACAAAATTGCAAGCGCCCCAAACACAACGCGTCCGACTGTCCAACTGGAGTTGGCCTGCTTGATGAGGGCATCTATATCCGCAGCAAGTTTCAGCCGCCCCAGAATCGCATTTACAACGGGCAGGTCGCTGTAGACCTCACGCTTCAAAATGTCGGGGCCGACCTCCTGATCGGCCGAGACGGAACTGCGGTCTAATCCGGCGAGGCGTTTCCCTAATTCATTCTCTTTCCTGGATGGAGTCGTTATAACCCAAACGACTGCAAACGTTACAACCAACAGCACCAGAAATAGTAGGACCGGCATTGGCAAACCCTTTCAAGGTAGAGCTAGACTTCAACAGCCATATCAAAAAGGTTAGGGGGGACCGCTATGCCAGACGCGATGATCTTTTCCGCGAACCTCGGTGTCACGCCGGTCGAATAGAACCTTCCCAGCACGCGGCCGTTGATGCCCACCCCGCGCTTTTCAAAGCGGTAAATGTCCTGCATGCTGACCACATCCTGATCCATGCCGGTGATCTCGCTGAGGTGAGTCACTCGCCTGCTGCCGTCGCTCATACGCGAGACTTGAACGATGATGTTGATGGCTGAAGCGATCTGTTGACGAACAGCCTTTTCAGGCAGATTCAGGTTAGCCATCAGCGCCATGGTCTCCATGCGGGCTATCGCGTCACGTGGGTTGTTGGCGTGAATGGTTGTTAATGACCCGTCATGGCCCGTGTTCATGGCCTGGAGCATGTCCAAAGCCTCTTCGCCACGAACTTCGCCGATGATGATGCGATCGGGACGCATACGAAGGCAGTTGATAACCAACTCCCGCTGATGGACGGCTCCCCGGCCTTCAACGTTCGGCGGGCGGCACTCCAGGCGAACAACGTGCTGCTGCTTCACCTGCAATTCAGCGGAATCTTCCACGGTCACGATTCGCTCCTTTTCGGAGATAAATCGCGAGAGAACATTCAGCAGTGTTGTCTTACCCGAACCAGTTCCGCCGGAGATGACGATGTTGAGCCGCGCACCTACCGCGCCCTGCAACACGTCGCGCATCTGGGGCGTCATGGTGTGGTTGGCAAGGAGATCCTCCATCTCCAGTGGAATAGTGCCAAAGCGGCGGATGGAAAGAATCGGACCGTCGACCGCGAGCGGTGGGATAATCACGTTCACACGGGAGCCATCGGGGAGGCGAGCGTCAACCATCGGCGAAGATTCATCCACGCGGCGGCCCACGCCCGAAACAATCTTGTCGATAATGTGCATAAGATGCACGTTATCTTTAAACGCGACATTAGTCTCCTCAAGCAGGCCACCACGCTCAACGTACACGTTAGCGTAGGTGTTGACCAAGATATCGCTGATGGTAGGGTCCTGCAGCAAAGGCTCGAGAGGGCCGAGTCCAAAGACCTCATCGAGTACTTCGCGCGATAATCGCTCCCGTTCAGAGGCACTCAAAGGAGTGTTTGAGTGAGCTACCAGATCCTGGATAACGGCTAGTATCTGACTTCGCGCATGGTTATCGTCAAGATAATTCAGTTTCTCAAGATCGATACGGCTAAGGAGATCCCGATGAAGGGCGGACTTCATCTCCTGGTACGCCTTGGGTTTCAAGTCCCGCCGGGTCCCCTGTTCAAATTCCAGAGTGCTGCTCTTCATCATATCGCCGAATGAAGCCATTGCCCCTCTTTTTGGGCTGTGTTACAAGCCCAGTATTCCAAATAGACGCTTGGGTTCCTGTTTGCCAACTGATTGCACCGACTTAACAACCAGCGTGTCTATCCATTTCCGGAATGTTACGGCCAGATCCGTTTTGGCGTTATACGAGATAGGCGTTCCACTGTTGATGGCATTCACCACCTCTGCATAGCTATTCGGCACGAGAAACGCTATCGGCATGCGGATCGTCTTTTCAATCTGTTCTTCTCTGATTGCCGCGCGTTTGTCGTAGCGGTTGATGATGACTCGCGTCTTCTCCTGCGGACAATTGAAACGTTTTAAATGTTCCAGGTAGCGGACCAAGTTTCGAATCGAAGGAAGCTCGGGAGATGCGATCAAATACACGGCATCGGCACGATCGATTGCTCCGACGTTGTACGCATTCAATCCGGGTGGGCAGTCGATAAGTACCAGATCGTATTCTTCGCGAAGGAAATCGAGCGTGCTTTCCAATGCCGTCTCTGATGCTTTGGTTCCGGCGCCAAACGAGTCAGGAGCTGCGAGCACATGGAGTCCGGACGAATGCTTGGTGATGAAGCCTTGAAGCAGCTCGGAATCAAGGCGGTGAATGTTGTGGACCAGCTCAAAAAAGTGATACTGATGTTTCCCCAAGCTCAAATAGACAGACACATCCCCGAGATCCGGGTGTTGATCTATCAGTAGGGTCTTGATTCCGCTTTGAGCAGCAAAGGTTCCGACATGAGTGGCGAGTGTAGTGACGCCGGTGCCGCCTTTCACGCCAACGAACGCGTAAACCTTACCTCTCTTGGGTTGAGGGCCGCCACGCTCACGCTTCTTTTGCTCGTGCTTGATCAGGGCTTCAACAACGCGGTCACGGGAAAGCGGCTTCAGTAGATACTCCGAACACCCTGAGCGCATGGCCTCAATGATTCGCTCAGGATGGGAATCCGATGAGAACGCAAACACAGCCGTCGTCGGCATCGCGTTCTTGATCTGCTCAGCACGCGCCACAGATCCCTCACGGTTATGGTCAAAATCAATCACACAGACATCGGGTTGTCGCTGCTGAAGTTCTTGCAACAGAGCGGAATCCGTTCCCGCCCAATTGTCGAGTTCACCAGTGATCTCGAAGCCAGGCATGGAATCCACAATCTCGCGCAACCCGGCAGCGGCTCGCTTGTCAACCGAGACCAGCACGATGCCCAACGTACGACGAGATGTTTGAGGAACAAGGGTGCTCACGTTACCGTACCTCGTGAATACTTATTTGTTAGTCGTAGTCGTTTCTGTTGGAACCGACTTTGATTTCTTGTCGCGCGTCCGATCGAACTCTTTATTTGTTAGATTCTGTATCGGCATCTCTGGCGCCACGGGCACGCCTATCTTCTCCGACACTGGATCCACAATGATTGGCGTTACCATGACCAGCAACTCGGTATTGGACCGATTCATTGACTTCGATTTGAACAGATTTCCAAGGATCGGAATATCCGCAAAGCCTGGAAGTTTGCTCGTCTGTAGTGTCGTGCGTTTGTCCATCAAGCCTGCGATGCCAAAACTCTGGCCACTCAGGAGGTCGACTTCGGTTTCTGCGCGCCGCGTCGAAATGGCGGGCACCTGAAAACCGGAAATCGTCACCGCATTCGTGAAGTCGAGCGTACTCACCTCTGGCGCTACTTTCAACTTAATTGTGCTGCCCTCGATGGTGCCCGTAAAATCAAGTCGAACACCGAACGGCTTGAATTGTATGGTCACTGTGGCGGCCGTTCCAGCGCCTCCACCCTGAACTACAGGGAAGGGGAACTCACCGCCGGCCAGGAACTTGGCTGGCTGGCCACTGCGAGCGAGCAGGTTCGGCTCTGCCAAAATCTGCAAAACATTCTTCGACTGGAGATCCTGAATCGTAGCACCAAGATTCAGGTCGGGACGAAACAAAAATACGTTCAACAAGTTAGAAGGCGTAAGGCTGGTCGTAGATCCGTTCAACGAGCCGCCAATTGTGCCGTTGAGGGTGCCACCAAGCGATGTCGCGCCGAACTGTCCGGTGGAAATCGTACCGGGCGTATTCGCAGCACCTGTGCTCAAAATGTTGAAGGCATACTGCTCGAGTTTCACACGATCGACTTCGGCGAACTGCACTTTGAGCATGATCTGCTTTTCGTGCGGAGCGTCGATTGCGATTGAGTCGACTACATCCTTTGAATAGATCGTTGCCATCCGCAGAATATCGTCTGCCGCGACCTTGCTGGATACAGTTCCACTGGCCAGCACTCTTCCCTGTTCAGCCTCAATGTGAACATTCTGACCAGGGTATGCCGATTTGATTCCTTCTCTCAGGCCCGAAACATCTACGTCCGCGTACACGTCCAAAATACGGGCGTTCGAAGCTTCATCCCACATCACAAGGCTGCTGCTCCCCGGCACCTTCGCAGTTACGACCACCTGAGTCGTGCTGACCGTAACTGTATCCAAAACGTTTGGGTTACTGACCACGATACGACGCAGGCGCGACTGGGTGTTGAGAACGATCGAACGGCCAACCTGAATGTGTACCGATTGGGTCTCTGGAGCCAATGTTGGCTGCGCAAGCTGCTGTTCTTGACCAGGCGTCTCTACACTGGAGGGCGCTTGGGTGTTTGCTGTCTGTCCTGCTGGCGTTTGCGCCTGTGCGGCTTGCATGGCCGTAGCTAACAGAAAGAGAGCAACTGCCGAATTAACCACAGGGTGAAGTGCTCGCATTTCGAGTTTCCTCTTTGTGGACTCAATAGTTACTCAAACTTATCAACCAATCGCTTACTTCCCGCAATCGTTTCCACCTCATAAAAAACAGCAGGCTTCACAACACGGGGAGGTGCCTTCACCACAACAAGTTTCTTCTCTGTCACTGGCTTATTCGGTGTTCCGGTCATTAAATCTGCCATGTTTACCGGCCTGGTCTCAGGAGTTTTTTGGTCGGCACCGTTACGAAGGACAAACTGAATAGACCCCTGCGAAGAAGCGAGAACCAGTTTCTCGCCATCCTCCGGCTTGAGAAGCAGGGTTACTACGTTGACTGTCTCCGGCTTACCTGTGGGATCGGGCTCAATCTTTTGCCCCGCTACAAGAACCTCGACATTAGGCAGAACAGTCTGCGTTACAGGAGTGGGCGAATTCTCAACCTTCGACGTCACGAGTACGTCGACGCGCGACCCCGGATAAAGGAACCCGGCGACCCCCACGACATCATTCGACCGTACTGAGACAGCACGCATACCTTCCGGTATTTTCACTGTTAGACCAATCCCGGAACCGGCTAATGCAACATCATGCTCCAGGATTGGCTGGTGCTGATCGATTGGATAAATGATGGAACGGCCAATTACGTCTTCGACCTTCGCGTAGGCACCGCTGAGTGGCATGCTCGAAGGCCAATCGATCAATGCGACGCTATCGGCGCTGATCGGCGAACCGGCACTTAGCGGTTTTGTTGCTGCAACCACTTTCACGGTCGTGCAGGTTACAGCCTGCTGCGAACGTACGCGTGAATAGAAGGCGTAGCTCACAACTCCCGCGATGGCTACAGCCAGGACAAGAGCCAATGCTATTCGTTTCGAGTTCATAGGCCACCTCGGAAGTAAAGTGCCACTACAGAAAACAGAACTCCGGCCGCAATCGCAATGCCATAAGGCAGCCGAACTGAATGTGGATTGGAAAGGTTTAACGTGGGGTGAACCTCAGGTCCCACTGCTGCATGAAACTTGATCAGTTCACCAACATTCCCCAGGACAGTACGGAGTCTTCCCTGCCAGAGTGCAATTAGAATCGCAAGAATTCCACCAGCAATTGCAGAGGCAAAAACGATTTCAATGGCCAACGCTGGTCCGACAAAACAGCCGACCGCCGTAATCAACTTCACATCTCCGGCACCCATGGCGTGAATTAGAAAAAAGACTAGAAATGCGCCACCACCCACCAAGCCGCCAGCAATCGCACTCCCAAGACCATGCCAACCCTGCAAGCCAAACCGCCCCACAATTGCGACGAGCATTGCAGTATATGTGAGATTGTTCGGAATTCTTCGCGACGCCACATCCGTCATGCCGCCGATTGCAGCAACTGTGAACGCGCCGCCCATAAACAAAGATTCCGAGGTCATAAGTACCTGGCCCGCTTTCAAAAGGTTGACATTAGCTGCGCCACAATAACCGTATGATTAAGATGCTCCAGCGGTGAAATGACATTTACAACAATCTAACGCTGGCAGTTCTGAAACTGAAACGATCAACTTCCTTAACAAAGACGCTGGCTGGCCCCATCCAGCTGTCATGGTTGAGGCCAGGCACACGTGAATCCACGCCAAAGCAAAGACCCAACCTATTTCATCGCGTTGGTTAGGGTTTCATCGCGTTCGTTAGGCTGTTACTGATAAACCCGAATGCACCATTAATACTCCCGGCCAGGGTTCTCATGGTCCCAACCGCAGCGAATGCGATCAAGGCGGCCACCAATGCGTATTCAATCAAGTCTTGCCCGGAATCGTCGTTGTGCAGATTACGGAGTGTGAGCAGAATGCTAGACTTCATTTGTAGTCTCCTGGTGTGATTTTCATGTTGACGGAGTCTGAGTTCGACTCTTTGTTTGTAGAGCTCAGAGGGCTCAAAGCGAGCCATTACGGGGTCAGGGAGTTGGTTAGGCTGTTGCTGATAAAACCAAAGGCGCCATTAATACTCCCGGCGAGGGTTTTCATGGTGCCGACGGCTGCGAACGCAATTAGAGCCGCTACCAGCGCGTATTCAATCAAGTCCTGACCGGAATCATCGCTGTGTAGGTTGCGAAGTAAATTCAAGATTCTTATAGTCACGATCTTCTCCTGTTGGCTCAATTGATTAGATGGAATGTTTTAACCCATACACCTGGTCTTTAAGATGCAGAGCTGCTGATTTGGGTTGGCACAAAACAATTCATGCGATGTTCATCGGGGGAGAAACTGATGATGAAGTCATAGCCTGAGCCTAGATTATGCAAGGCGAATCCTGGTGATAAGCCAAGCTCCGCGACAATTGAAACATTTTGCTGCGAAAGATGTTTCGAAATCGGAATCTTTCACCTCTGCGTCTTGCAATAGTATGCAGAAGCTCTGAATTGTCAATGCAATTTTACTGCGTCTCTCAACCCATAGTCATTTCGATTCGCACAAGCGTAACGCGAAGTAACTAAATTGAGTAACACACTTGCCGTACTGTTTCCAGCAGACGTCTACTTAAGGAGGTGCTGGATCTGGTCGAAACTTACCCTTCAAAGTGTGCTCAAGAACTTGGAGACCGATTAAGCAGAATGCTGGTTTTGTCGCTGTACTGCACGATCCATTTTGGGTTGTCTCTTAAGAGCTTGGCGAGCGAACTGTCTACTGGCATAAGTACATACTCGACACGATACTTGTCGAGCACTGCCTGGGGGTCTTTGTTGGAAGTTGCCGCCAAGTAATCCGCGAACACCCCCGTTGCTCCATAAGGATCTCCTCGCCCGTCAATGAAGACTTTTAACTCCGGGGTATGCCAGATCAGGTATCCACCCCAAACCCAATCATGAAATATCCTTCCATGGATTCCATTCGCTTTCATGTAGGCGACAGCCCCTTCTGGATAAGCGACTGGGCTTGGAAATTTCCAGGTACGGGGGGAACTGACTACAAATGCGCAAAACAAGATGATGAGAGCAACTGCGTTATTTAGACGCTTGTCAGAGTCCTTGTTGTACGGAGTCATTAATTTAAGCCGCTTGGCGAAGATAGGAGTTACGAGAATTCCGGCGAGAAACATGAATCTGATGAATGTCAGAGAGTAGTAGAGCGCCACAATCATCATTGCAACTTCGTCCAACCGCCATCGCACTTTTGAGAAAACCGCAATCAGCAGTGTTCCCACAATCAAGAGGAGTGCAACCTTTCCCCAAGCGTCGTGGAAGTTGATGGAGGCAAACTCCTGAATGTGATCAAGCGCCGATGTTCCCGATTCAGCGCCGCCACCTCCGAACATTACGATGAATGGATAGAAAACAAGCCGATATCCGAATGGATTGATGAACACGGCTGCGACGGATAGTCCAGCGGTGATCAGCAGTTTCCGCAGTTGCTGTCCTGACCAGCGTGCCGCATACGCGTGTCCCCATTGCCCTTCCACCAACCCGGAGGCGATGAAGATGCCCAACATCACCATGCCCATGGGCCAGGAGCCATGAGAATTGACCCATAGGCAAAAAATGGGCGGTAGTATGCAAAGCCATCTCCAATTTCCTCTCCTGGCCTGCCCCAAGACTAACAACACAATCACCAGATATAACCAGCCAAATAACAGAGTTCGAGCGCCAATGGAGACCACTGCCAGGATGGTTCCGCCAACGGTCGCGACGAATGAGTTCTTGACATCGCCACTGGCAAGATAGCTGAGGCGGAATACGCCCAGGATAATGGCACTACAAAGCAAGAACACGAGGACAAAAAGACCTGGAATTCCAGCCAACTTGTATGTGAGGTAATAAGGTATCTCCGACAGCCATTCGAATGGAAGGACAGTTGCCCCTGGCGCCGTAAACGAATACGAATCCACCACTGGGAGGCGGCCGCTCGACATCAGAGTCTGTGCATTACGTAGGTGCCACCACAAATCGGGATCGGCGAGGTCATTTCTCGAAAACAGAAATACCAAGTACGTAAGCGAACCAGCCAGAACTGCGGGAAAGGATAGAATCCGATGCCAAACGGATGCCAAGGCGACTGACACAAAGGGAGCCGAGTTCAGTAGCGCAGACTCGGATGTCTCCATATCTGTGGTCTCAATTTCAGGACTTTCCATTTGGTGTACAAGCCTCCGAGCCCCGAACCTGCAGGATCTTATATTTTCATTTGAAAACACGTCGTGACTCATTGCTGAAACATTGCGTAAATACTGCATCTAGTGCATTCAACAGCTTAGAAACTGAGTGTCTCGACAAGTCAGGATAGGTATAAAAAATACGGCGGTCAATTATATTTTCATCTTGTCTGACAAGCTGACCTGTAGTAATGTCTCCGCAATTGTGAGGCCACTGAGTGACGGGGAAACGGGTGTAGCTGGACAAACCCGATCCCACAGGCCTGCAACGGAGGTTCTACTTGAGCTCCACGACTCTACCCCCGACTTCTGCTCGAAAATCCCCGCCAGCTCAACCTAAACCCAATTATCTTGCCGCTGGTTTAGTCGTTGTTCTCTGTGCTATTGCTTCAATCATGATTCTGAAGCTGCCGGTTCTTTCCTCGGCATGGCAGCAGAATTACAACCCGCTAGGTCATTGGGCGCTGTCAACGCTCGTCGCTGCAATTCCAATCGTCGTACTGTTGGGAACTTTGGCTCTCGGCCACATCAAGGCGCATTATGCTGCCCTGGCTGGACTAGCATCGGCTTTGCTAGTGGCTATTTACGGATTCCACATGCCTGCGCGTCTGGCGGGAGCGACAGCCGTTTACGGCGCCGGTTACGGACTGTTCCCTATTGGCTGGATCGTGCTCAATGTCATTTTCATGTATCAGTTGACGGTCGAGTCAGGCCGCTTCACCGTGTTGCAGCACAGCCTGACGGGCATCACCAAGGATCGTCGCCTGCAGTTGTTGCTGATTGCCTTCTGCTTTGGCGCATTCTTTGAGGGTGCAGCAGGCTTCGGAACCCCGGTGGCAGTAACCGCAGCGTTGCTGATCGGTCTTGGCTTCAAGCCGCTCCAGGCCTCAGGACTCTCGCTGATCGCTAACACGGCCCCGGTTGCCTTCGGCGCATTGGGTACACCGATTATCGCTTTGGCGAAGGTCACTGGCTTCAGCGAGGTTATTCTTTCCGCCATGGCGGGTCGCATTCTGACCCCGTTCTGCATTCTGGTTCCTTTCTGGCTCGTCTGGGCGTTTGTTGGCTTCAAAGGCATGGTCGAAGTCTGGCCCGCGATTCTTGTTGCCGGTGTGACCTTCGCGATTCCGCAACTCCTGATCTCGAATCTGCACGGCCCCTGGGTTGTGAACGTCGCGGCCTCTGTGGTTTCCATGATCTGCCTGACCGGCTTCCTGCTTGTCTGGCATCCTAAGAAAATCTGGAAGTTCGAAGGCCAAGAAGAAGAAGAACAGGCAGGAATAGCTCGCGGCGATGTCCAGCAGACTTACACGCGCAAGGAAATCACCCAGGCTTGGATTCCCTGGGTTATCCTGAGCGTAATCGTCTTTGTCTGGGGTACGCAGACCGGCAAGATGTGGATGAACACGCCGGAAAAGATATTCACCTCAACGGCAAGCTGGGCTACCAAACCTAGTCAAATCACCAATCCGCAACTCAAAGTGACGGTTCTGCATAACATGGTTGAGCGCGTTCAACCTGTGGTTGCAAAGCCCACGAAGGAAGCCGCTGTGTTCGGCCTGAACTGGGTCAGCGCGACTGGAACGGGGATTCTGCTTGCCGCTATCCTCTCTGGTCTAATTATGGGCCAGAGTGTGGGGAAAATCTTCTCCATCTTCTTGCATACGCTGGTGAAAGTGCGCTTCTCACTGCTGACGATCGCGGCCATGCTGGGTATTGGCATGCTCACACGCTACTCAGGTTTGGACGCCACGTTGGGACTGGCCTTTGCACGCACTGGGCATCTTTATCCATTCTTTGGCACGTTGCTGGGCTGGATGGGCGTGGCAGTCACTGGTTCAGATACTTCGTCCAACGTGCTCTTCGGCAGCTTGCAGAAGATCACAGCTCAGCAGGTCGGCGTTTCTCCAGTGTTGATGGCAGCAGCAAACACGACGGGCGGCGTGATGGGCAAGATGATCGACGCACAGAGCATCGTGGTGGCCTCGACAGCTACGCAGTGGTATGGACACGAGGGCTCTATTCTGCGCTACGTGTTCCTGCACTCACTGGCACTGGCGGGATTGGTGGGAGTTCTCATTTTCCTGATGGCCTACGTGTATCCGTTTACTCAGATGGTCGTGCACTAAGCAAGGAGTCGCGATCTCCCCTCCAGGGGAGATCGCGATGCACGGGCAAGTGAATCGGTGGACGCCCTAAGCTGTCCGCCGATACGAGGTTTCCATGAGCACGATTGCAGAGTCTCCCGCATTATTCGAATTGTTCAAACTGCGTGCTGAAGCCGTCAGCGCGCAAGTCCAAAGAGTCGCTACCAAAGAGCTCGCACTGGAATTGATCGTTCGCCTATTACACCAGGAAGGCGTTGACGATCAGCCTCACTGCTATGCAGTGTGGGCCGCAGGTCCCATGCTCAACCGATCCGCGCAAGAAAAGATGGAGCGCGACGTCCCCGGACTCAAGTTCACCGTGACCCGCGAACTCGCAGCGGACGCCAAGGTTGGTATCAGTCAGTTGGAATGGGCGCTGGCCAACACCGGCACTCTTGTACAGACCGCGGACGCGGTGGACACCCGATTGGTGTCCACGCTACCGCTGTTACATATTGCGATCATTCCTACGGCGTCGTTGCTGCCTGATATTCCCGCAGTCCTCAGACACATTGATCCGCGCAAGTCGTCGTATCTGTCGTTCATAACCGGCCCCAGTCGTACGGCAGACATTGAACGCGTGCTAACCATCGGCGTGCATGGTCCCGAGCGGCTCATCATCGTCATGGTGGACGACCTGGAGGTAGCGGCGTGAAACAGGAATTCAAACAATCGATTCTCGATGCATTAGCTAATCCGAGCCTGACCGGAGCACTGGGAAACTTCTCTGTTGCTTATCGCGCCGGACGTGCGAAAGCGTATGAAGGCATTGACTTCGAAGGGTTGCGCACGCAGATCGCCGACGTGAAATCTTCCGCTGCTTCGCGCCTAGATCAACTGGCCGAGCAGTTTTCGCGTGCCGCTGAAGCTCGCGGGACCAAGGTTTTCCGAACCAACGATCCTCAGGCCGTGAAGGATTACATCCTGCGCCTCGCGCAGGAGCGCGGCGTTAAGAGCATTGTTAAATCAAAGTCCATGGCAACGGAGGAAATTCACCTCAATAAGTATCTGGAAAAGGCCGGGATCGATGTGCAGGAGACCGATCTTGGCGAATGGATTATTCAACTCGCTGGGCAGACGCCCTCGCACATGGTCATGCCTGCTATCCACATGACTAAGGAGGAGGTCGCCGATGTATTTAGCGACAAGGTCGAAGAGGGACAAAAGCCTGATATCCCGAAGCTGGTAAAGTTTGCGCGCGGGAAATTGCGTTCAAAGTTTTTGACTGCCGATATGGGCATCAGCGGCGCTAACATCGCTGTCGCCGAGACCGGCAGCATCGTCATTGTCACCAACGAAGGCAATGCACGGCTAACTACCACACTGCCAAAGATTCATGTTGCGGTTGTCGGACTGGAAAAGCTGATTGAGCGCTTCGACGATATCTCACCGATTCTCACTGCCCTGCCGAAGAGTGCCACGGCGCAATTGCTGACCAGCTACGTCTCGATCATCAGCGGCCCAGTGCCCAATACGGACGGTTCGCCGAAAGAGTTGCACATCATCCTGATGGACAACCGGCGTACGGAGATGTCAGCCGACCCACGTTTCAAGCAGGCGCTGCAATGCATCCGATGCGCTTCATGTCTAAACGTCTGCCCCGTGTTCCGCCTGGTTGGTGGACACGTTTTCGGGAAGGTCTATACGGGCGGCATCGGAACCATTCTCACCGCTTGGTTTGGCGCGCTGAAAGAGTCTGATGAAATTCAAAGCCTCTGCATTCAGTGTGGCAATTGTAAAGACGTTTGCCCCGGAAAAATCGACATCCCTGACCTGATACTTGAGTTGCGTCGCCGCCTTGCTCTGGAGCAAGGCCAGCCCATGGTGCAGAAAGCAATCTTCTCCGTGGTAAATAACCGACGGATGTTCCACACCATGTTGCGTGCGGCTTCAATTGCGCAAAAACCATTTGCCAAAGAAGGCTTCATACGGCACCTGCCAATGTTCCTGAGCGACATGACTGAATTCCGGTCGCTACCCACGATTGCAGATGAGCCATTTCGCGATCGCATCAAGAAAATCGAGCAGCCGAAGTGCGCAGAGAAAGCTGCGTTCTTCGGAGGGTGCCTGGTGGACTTCGCGTATCCGGAGATGGGGGAATCGGTAGTAAAAGTCCTTAATAAGGCGGGCATCGAGGTGGTCTTTCCCGAAGCTCAGACTTGCTGCGGCGCTCCCGCACGATACAGCGGCGCGTATGAGGTGGCGGCTCAGAATGCCGCCGACAATATTCGCGCTCTGCTTGACGATGACGTGGAATACGTTGTTTCCGCCTGTCCTACGTGCACCGTAGCGCTTAAGCAGGACTTCATAGCGAACCTGGAAGCTGTGGGACGCACGGCAGATTTAGCAGCGGGGCGCAGGCTTGCGGAAAAGACGATGGACTTTTCGACACTCGCCAGCCAACTTGTGGAGCAAGGCCGTCTGAAGTTCAAGGTGGGAATCGACGGCACGAAGTTTACCTATCACGACTCCTGCCACTTGAAACGTACATTACGGGCCGAACAGGCTCCACGCAAGCTGATGCAGCAGGCCGGAAATGAACTGGTGGAGATGCAGGAGAGCGATATGTGCTGCGGAATGGGCGGCTCCTACACCCTGAAGCTACCGGAACTTTCCGCGCCAATCCTGGAACGCAAGCTGGAAAATATTCAGCAAACAGGTGCACCGCTGGTTCTGATTGATTGTCCCGGCTGCGTAATGCAGATAAGGGGCGGATTGGACAAACGCGGCGCAAATACCAAAGTACTGCACACTGCCCAGCTCCTGGCGGAGAGCCTGGAATAAACGATTCTTAAACGGGGTTGCGATGAAAATCGGAGCCCCTTGGTTCATAGCTCGGATACTCGATTGAACGTTAGCTAGATCAGTTGGACAACATTGAAAGGTACAACCTATGTTGGATCAAGCAATCATCGAACAATTTCGGTCTCTTCTAGGGCAAGGTAACGTACTTACCAGCAAGGTCAATCTGGCGACATACAGCTATGACGCCACCGCAGACGTGCCCCGGGGAACTCCTGATGTAATCGTAATGCCTACCACTACAGAACAGGTTCAGAGTGTGGTGAACCTCGCCCGCAAAAACGGAATCGCAATTTATCCGCGCGGAGCTGGGACGAACCTGAGCGGTGGAACTATTCCGGTAGAACGCGGGATCGTATTGTCACTGCAAAAGATGGACAAGATACTGGAAGTCGATGCGGAGAACTTGACAGCAACAGTTCAACCGGGCGTCGTGATTCAGGACTTGAACAACGCTGCCGCCCCCCATGGATTGATGTATCCGCCCGATCCTGGCACGGTGACAACAGCGACCATGGGAGGTTCGGTTGCAGAGAACTCCGGCGGTCTTCGTGGCCTGAAATATGGCGTGACCAAACACTACGTGATGGGCATGGAAGTCGTGCTCGCCAATGGCGACCGGGTGCGCTTCGGTGGCAAGACAGTGAAGAACGTTACGGCGTACGACTTTTCCAACCTGTTTGTCGGTTCGGAGGGAACGCTTGGGATCATCGTCGAAATCACCTGCAAGTTGCTTCCCTCTCCAAAATTCAGGCGTGCGATGCTGGCGACCTACAAGACAGTGAAGGATGCGGGCAATACTGTCGCAGGCATCATCAAGGCGCAAGTCATTCCGGCGACTCTTGAAATCATGGACAACATGACGATCCGGACGGTCGAAGAATTTGCTCATGTTGGTTTGCCAACCGATGCCGAAGCAGTACTGCTGATCGAAGTGGATGGGATGGCCGAAGAAGTTGTTCTCCGTGAAGCCGAAGCCGTCGTGAAGGTTGTCGGAGAGAACAATGGGGAGATGCGCGTAGCGAATTCCGACGAAGAACGCGATAAGGTCTGGGCCGCACGGCGCGCTGCACTGCCTGCACTGGCTTCGCTGAACAACACTGTCGTATTGGAAGATGCTACCGTGCCGCGCAGCCACATCACGAACATGCTGCTTGCATTGTCAGAGATTGGACGCAAGTATCACCTCGTTATGGGCACCTTTGGTCACGCGGGGGATGGAAATCTTCATCCCACGATTCTCGCTGACAAGAATGACGCAGACGAAATGTCCCGTGTTCACAAAGCGGTTGACGAAATCTTTGCAACCGCGCTGGAGTTTGGTGGCACATTGTCGGGCGAGCACGGCATTGGAATGGCAAAGATGAAATATCTTGGTAACGAAATCGGCGATACCGGCCTGAACCTTATGCGTACGATGAAGAATGCCCTCGATCCTACTCACATGCTGAATCCTGGGAAGCTGATTCCCGCTCCGGCGGAAGAGGTGGAACATGCAACCCGATGAGCAGTCAGCCTCCGGCCAGGGTATTTACGACGAACTGAAGGCGATACAGAAGGAACTCGACAAATGCATGCATTGCGGATTCTGCATGGCTGTGTGCCCTATTTACGCCACCGAGAAAACAGAAGCCAGCGTAGCAAGAGGCAAAGTCGGCGTGGCCGAAGCAGTGATGGAAGGAAAGCTTGCGCTCGATGATCCGGAGGTAATTGATATGTTGTTCAATTGCCTGGTCTGCAAATCGTGCATGCAAAACTGTCCTACCAAGGTGAACTTCGATCGCATCATGCTGTCGCTTCGCGCGGCAATCGTTCGCAAGAATGGATTGCCATGGCTTAAAAAAGCAATCTTCAGCACCCTGAAACATCCTGCACTCTTTGACCGGGGTATGAAGGCGGGCGCGCTCCTGAGTGGATTGGCGTTTCGCGATGCCGGGCAGCAGGCTATCGCTCCGCGCTCGCCATTCGCCATCATGGGAAAACGTGCGGGGTTCGACGAAAACAGATTGCTTCCAGCTCTTGCCAAAGAGCCATTGCGAGATCGCCTTCCGGATGTAGTTTCCAACTCAAAGCCGAAGACCAAGGCGGCGTTCTTCACCGGATGCTCGATGAACTATTTCTATCCCGATACAGGTATGGACTTAATCTCCGTGCTGCGGGAGAACAATGTTGAGGTCTCAATCCCTAAAGATCAGGGATGCTGCGGAATTCCAGTGTTCGTTCATGGCGACGTTGAGACGATCCGAGTGCTTGCCAAGAGGAACCTGGATGCCATGGACCGCACCTGCGCAGATCACCTGATCACCAGTTGTGGATCGTGCGGCGGTGCGTGGCAGCATGAGTACCAGGAAATATTCAAAGACGATCCAGTGTACGGCCCAAAGGCTGAATACTGGAGCAAACGAACCTATGACATTTCGACTTTCCTTGTCGATGTGATCAAGTATCGTCCTCCGCTAGGCAAGGTGGACGCGGTGGTGACTTACCATGACTCCTGCCATTTGAAAAAGACAATGAAGGTTTCAAGTGAGCCGCGTGAGATTCTGAAGCACATTCCGGGAGTGACCTTTAAGGAAATGTCAAAACCGGATGCGTGTTGCGGAAGCGGTGGCTCCTACGTTCTGACGCACTTTGAGACCTCGACCGCAGTTGCAAAAAGGAAAGTGGATGACGCCAGACGGACGGGAGCAACAACCGTTACCACCGGATGCCCAGCGTGCATGATGCAACTGTCCGACAACGTGAATCGTTTTGGAAAAGGACAGCAGATCAGGCATTACATATCGGTCCTTGCTGAGTCATATCGAAACGAGAAGCAATCGCTATAATCGCTGACGCGCTGCCCCGACACGGGTAGCGCGATCAGCAACTCTACTCGCCCTCGTCATCGTTCGCCACCAGTTCCCTGCCGCGCTCAGTGGAAGGAAGCAAATGCGTGCGAAAATTGCCAAGCCTTCTGGCTTATTCCGCTGCATGTGGGCGCCAGTCTTCCTGAACAGGAACCGTTGTCGCGAGCTACAGACCAGAATGCAAGCAACGCGATGTTTTGGTTGCGTTGGGCGTAGGAGAGAACAGCAGCAGCATCGGCGGCATCGAATGTTTCTCCGGTCGCGTCGTTCATGCCAATCATCGGAGTGATTCCGAGCTTCGCGTTCAATCCCAAATCTTTTAGCTGGCTTTGTGCGCTATCGATCGCGGAGATCGCATTCGCCCCCATGTTCTTCGAGGCTGCGGACTGTCCGTAATTCATCGTCATCACATTTACGATGTGCACGCGTGTGCCCTGTGCCACAGCAGATCTCAACACGCTCACGCCTTGTGCGGTCAAGCCATTTGGCGTAGCGGGTAACGTAAAATCGATCTGCAAACCGGGATTGGCTTTCGTAAGATTGGCAATCGCCAAATTGCGACGGTCAATCGAATCCTGATCGTCGAGCGCGTGATGCTCTACATCGAAGTCGAGGATCTTTGCCTTGTACTTGTCCACGACTTGTTGATAGGCCGCCTGCAGAGAAGCAACATTCATGCATGCTTGCGCCAACTCCTTCCCGTCGTATCCTCCAAAGGCGATGATGACGTCACCACCCGAGGCGCGCAGTTGAGTTATATATCCGGAAATCGCACCATCGTCAGCGACGAGTTGCCCGCCGGGCCAGGACGGAGAGCAACCCTGATTTGCGTTTACAAAAGCCAAGGTAAAGAGGCGAGTCCCTGAATCCGCACGAATCTGAGGAAGGTTGTTTGGAAGCAGGGCAACGTCGACGTAAGGTGCGAACATCCTTTCTGACCTGTGCGCCAGAGTGCGTTCGCCTGAAACTGTTTGAGCCACAGAAGGGACAATCACATAGAACGTGCATAGAAGCAGGATCGCTGCGCGATGAAAAAATGGTCTTCTGAACATAGCGGGCTTCTCCTACTCCAAAACCTTGTGTACAGCTTTGAGTCGGCCTGCGCCTGAGTAGATGACGAAGCGACGCCCGCGCAGGAAGCCGATCAGCGTCATTCCAAACTCGCGGGCCAAGTTTACCGCCAGATCCGAGGGGGCCGACACTGAGGCGAGCACCGGAATGCCTGCCACCAAAGCTTTTTGGATGATTTCGAATCCTCCGCGTCCACTCACCATTAGCACTGAATCATTCAGGGGCACGCGGTTGCTGGCCAGCGCCCAGCCAATGACTTTGTCCACGGCGTTGTGCCTACCCACATCCTCGCGCAATACCAGCAACTCTCCGCTGAGGCTGAACAGGCCGGCAGCATGCAATCCGCCGGTTCGATCGAACAGTTGCTGAGCCGCACGAAGTTCATCCGGCAAGCGGCAAAGTACCTCAGGGTCGACTGTGCAGGACCGGGCGGGCGCTTGAATGCACCGCACACGAACGGAGTCTATGGACGCCTTACCGCAGACTCCGCAACTGGAGGCTGTGTAGAAATTGCGCCGGGTCGCTTCGGGATCGAGCTCAACACCGGGGGCGAGGTTCACGCGCACTCGGTTGGCTCCGTTCTGCCGGGCGTCAGGTTCGTTCTGAACCGAGGCGATCTGGTTGCGTCCGGAGATGATCCCCTCGGTGAACAGAAATCCAGTCGCTAGTTCCAGATCGTGACCGGGGGTGCGCATAGTGACACTGATGGCTCCGTCGCCCACACGTATTTCGAGCGGCTCCTCGGCGACCACGTAATCATTGAGCGGGCGCAGTTCTCCCTCGCTCCACTCTTCGACGCCTGTTACTGACAATATTCGCGGAATCACAATCACCCCTTGTTCACCCTTGTTGCGTTTTCGGCGATGCCGAATTCGGACTTAAACAGAGCATACACCTGCACGGAGAGTTGCTCCCCGGTTGATTTGCCCATGAGCTCTGGACGTCTCACGCGTGAATAGTGGCATCACGCCTGGGTGTACATCGCATCTCATCAGAACATAATGGCACCGCAAGAGAGCTTCCCTGGGTACGACGTACACAAGAATAAGGCGGGCGGGTTCACTCCGAAGGGCGAGAAGCCGCGACCGTTCGAGATTTCCGTGGATGGATTGAACTGCGAAGCCTACGAAGGCGAACTCCTGATTGAGGCAATCAATCGAGCGGGACGCGAACTGGCCCAGGTCTGTTACCACCCACAGCTTGGCCCCATACAGACCTGCGACACTTGCATGGTCGAGCTGAACGGGACATTGGTGCGTGCCTGTGGCACGAAAGCTGAACCTGGTGCGCGCGTGCTGACCGCAACTCCGGCAGCAAAGACGGCGCAGGGCGAGGCATTCGACGTAATCCTGGGCAACCACCTTTTGTACTGCACCGTTTGCGACAACAATAACGGAAATTGCACGGTACACAACACGACACACCTATTGAACGTTGAACACCAGAAGACTCCATTCAAGTCAAAGAGATATGCAGTGGATGAATCTAATCCTTTCTACCGCTACGATCCAGATCAGTGCATTCTATGTGGGCGTTGCGTGGAAGCTTGCCAGAACGTACAGGTAAACGAGACGCTCTCAATTCGTTGGGAGGACGCACAACCCCGAGTGCTTTGGGACGGCGGCAAGGCAATTGGAGAATCGAGTTGCGTCTCTTGCGGACATTGCGTTTCAGTATGCCCCTGCAATGCATTGATGGAAAAGTCGATGATCGGCCATGCGGGTTTCTTCACTTCGCTTCCGAAACCGACGCTGAATCACATGATTGACGCCGTGAAGGGCGTCGAACCGTCTATGGGGTTTTCGCCGATCCTTGAGGTCAGCCAAGTGGAAGCTGCGATGCGAGCACAGCGTATTCGCAAGACAAAGACTGTCTGCACCTATTGTGGCGTCGGATGCTCATTCGACATTTGGACGAAAGACCGCGAGATCTTGAAAGTGGAGCCATTTGCCGGACCGGCCAATGGCATTTCAACCTGCATTAAAGGCAAGTTCGGCTGGGATTACACAAATCACGAAGATCGTTTGCGCACACCTTTGATTCGAGACGGGGAAGGCTTCCGCGAAGCAAGTTGGTACGAGGCGCTGGAGTTAATCGCGACCCGCTTTGCAGAGACGAAGCGAAAGTACGGGCCGGACGCACTCGCATTTGTAAGCTCATCGAAGTGTACGAACGAAGAGAGCTACCTGATGCAGAAACTCGCGCGAGCCGTGATTGGGACTCATAACGTGGACAATTGCTCGCGCTACTGTCAGTCCCCCGCGACGCAGGGACTGTTCCGCACGGTGGGATACGGCGGGGACTCGGGATCCATCTCCGACATTGCGAAGGCGAGTCTGGTTCTGATTGTTGGATCGAATACGGCGGAAAATCATCCTGTGCTGGCGACTCGCGTGAAGCGTGCGCACAAACTGCACGGCCAGAAATTGATTGTGGCCGACCTGCGGAAACACGAGATGGCACGCAGGGCTGACATCTTTATGAAGCCAAATCCGGGCACCGACATGGTATGGCTCTCTGCGCTCTCGAAATACATTATCGACAACGGTTGGCAGAACCAGGCCTTTATCGACCAATGGGTAAATAAGTTTGACGAGTATCGCGAGAGCCTCGCCCCATTCACGATTGAATTTGCCGAAAAGGTCAGCGGCATTCCCGCCGAAACACTGAAGCAGGTTGCAGAGCTGATATCCAAAGAGGAGAGCGTGTGCATTCTGTGGGCGATGGGAGTCACTCAGCACTCGCAGGGTTCGGACTGCTCAACCGCATGCTCGAATATTCTGCTGGTCACAGGAAACTACATGCGTCCAGGAACAGGCGCTTATCCCCTGCGCGGTCATAACAACGTGCAAGGCACAAGCGATTTCGGCTCAATGCCTAACTTCTATCCCGGATACCAGAAGATCGAAGATGAAAATGTCAGAAGGCGCTATGAAGAATCATGGGGAGTAAAGCTTCCCTTAAAGAAGGGCCTCGACAATCACGAGATGGTGGAATCGGCAATCAGTGGGGATCTAAAGTCGCTGTACATCATCGGCGAAGACATGGTGATTGCCGATTCAAACTCAAACCGCAACGCCGAGAGTTTCTCGCAAATTCCATTTCTCGTTGTGCAGGATTGCTTCTTCAGCCAGACCTGTCAGTTTGCCGACGTTATTTTGCCGGCAAGCCCCTTGCTGGAAAAGGATGGAACAGTCGTAAGCACAGAGCGTCGTATACAACGGCTGTATCAGGTTTTCGAACCGCTAGCTGAGAGCAGGCCCGACTGGGAAATCATACGCGACATTGCGAACCGCCTGGGCGCAAATTGGACCTACACTCATCCGTCACAGATCATGGAAGAGATAGCGAGTTGCACTCCCCTGTTCGCGGGAGTCACCTATGACCGTCTGGCAGGTTACAGTTCGCTGCAATGGCCGGTGTCACAGGAAGGTCAGGGCCAGCCTCTGCTCTACACAAAAGGCTTCCCCTTCGATGATGGAAAAGCTAAGTTCCATCTACTTCAGTGGCTAGGCACACAAGAGAAGCATGACCAGGAATTCAATCTGCACCTGAACAATGGTCGTCTCCTTGAGCATTTCCATGAAGGACACATGACTTACCGAGTGAGTGGAATCCGTGAAGAGATCCCTTCGCACTTCGTGGAAATGTCTCCAGAGCTGGCGAGGGAGCTGGGAGTCAACAGCGGACGATGGATCAGGCTTCGCAGTCCACATGGGCAAGTTAGAACGCAGCTGTTGGTGACGGATCGCGTGAGCGGCCGGGATCTATACATGCCGATCAACTCAGCTACACGACGAATCAACGGCCTGACCAGCAGCGCGACCGATAAAGATGCTCATACTCCGGCTTACAAAGAGGTTTCCGTCAACCTTGAGGTGCTGCCGGAAAACGGCGTAACGCCGCTTCCAATCACAAACCACCGATACGGACATCCCACACCGCAGAACGGTGTGGAAGTAGAGCGCAAGTGGAATCGCGAAGATTACCGCCTGCCGGGCTCGCGCAATGGACAGAAACTGGTGCAGATCGAAGTGAAGCAGGACAAGCAAATAGAACCAAAACAGCGAGTTGCTTGAGGCACACGGAGAAGATAATGGCGAAGCCTGTAACAATGTTTCCGAAGGTAAGAAACGAGCGCGAAGAGCTGCAGGCTAAACTGAGCGATGCGCCCGTGGAACACGCAGCGGCATTGCTGGATTTATATGAACTTGCGCAGGTGTCGCACGAGCACGGAACGCTGGACTTGTTGCGCGGACTGGTGGGCGCGAGCGACGACCTCATTGGTCGAGTGGCCAGCGGCCTGAGCAAGCCGGAATCGATCCGGGCTTCGCGCAATCTCATCGAGTTGATAAAACTGCTGTCGTGGTTCGATCCGGAAACACTGAAGGGCGTCGTCGATCAGGGCGAGACGCTCCTCGCAATCGGGCCTATCGCGCAGCAACCCGAGCCTCCAGGATGGTGGACCATTTTCCAGAGAATGACAAGTCGGGACGGCCGCAGAGGGCTGGCTCTGATTGCTGAAGTGATGAATGAGTTTGGCCGCAGAATTGATCGCAGCAAAACGCGGGAGGAAAAAGCAAGATAGCATCCCGGATCCCCGAATACCCGGTGTCGCTGAACTGAGGCGACCATCAATGACCTACCCAGGCAATCTTCTTTACGCCGATCGAGCCGAAGCGGGACGCGTTCTCGCTTCACGACTGAGCGGCTTTCTCGGAAATCCTGACGCGATCGTTCTTGCACTGCCCAGGGGCGGAGTTCCGGTGGGCTTTGAGATCTCCCGACAACTGAGACTTCCACTGGATTTGCTTATCGTCCGCAAGCTTGGCGTGCCCGGTCAGGAAGAACTCGCAATGGGAGCCATCGCCAGCGGCAATGTGTTGGTTCTGAATCGAGATGTGATTCGCAAACTGCGTATTGCAGATGAAACAATTCAGCAAGTTATTGCACGCGAGAGAATTCAAGTTGCCCGCCAGGAACAGCAATTCCGGGCCGGTCCCATTGCTGAGGTTCGCAATCGAACCCTCATACTTGTGGACGATGGCCTCGCGACGGGATCGACGATGCGAGCGGCAGCACAGACAATGCGTACTCATTGTCCGAGAAGCCTTATCGTGGCCGTTCCAGTTGGACCGGTGGAAACCTGCGCGCAGCTTCGGCAAGAAGCGGATCAAGTTCTATGCGTAGCGACTCCGTCTCCTTTCGGCTCCGTTGGAGCTTTTTACCACATCTTTAATCAAACTACGGACGAAGAGGTGCGCGCCCTGCTGGAACGGTCCCGCGATTCAAGCAGCGAAATCCGCCAGTCTGCGTGAAACCTGTGGGGGCGAAGAAACCAGCCCGGGCGTCAGGTTTTTGGAAGGATCAGGGAGAAACTTGAGAAAGGAAGCAAAGCGGGGGACCACAACAACTGCGGGGGAAGAAGAATCGCCCGGGCTTTTCCGCTTGGGTGAATAGATGCTGCAAGAACCCTGAATGGTTGCCGCTGCATACAACCTGGATTGTCGATACTGCTCGCTGCAGAAATCCCTTACCGAAAACTTTTGATGACTGCCGGATCGGGCGATGTCCGGTAACCTGTAACGCTATTTCCCGTCAACTTCCCAGAGAAGTTTGCGGACACTCACGAACATTCTTGTATGATTGTCAAATCACTCCACAATTTTCGATTCCAACAGCTCCGTTATAGTTTCGATTCTCGATCAGTACTCAAGATGTATCTTCCGTTTCTCCCTGAACACCGCGCGTGAAGACGGTATGGACGGATGAAAGTTCACCAATACACCTAGTGAGGATATAAAGAATGAAAATTCGCAACCTATCGTTTCTGGCGATTATTGCCTTGGCCGTTGCTCTGCTGTGCCCCAGCCCGGCTCTTGCGGCCGGACCGCTGCGCATTGCAGTTATCATGCCCAGTTCCACAACCGACATGGCCTTCAGTCAGTCCATGTTTGACGCTCTGAAGTCAGTCCAGAAAGAGATGGGAGGCGAATCGGCAGTGAAGATCGCCCATTCGGACAATTTGTTCAGGTCTGCCGACGCTGCCGCCGCAATCCGCGACTATGCCAGCCAGGGATACGACATCATCATCGCCCATAGCTCGCTATATGAGTCCGCCGTAGAGGACGTCGCCAGAGAATTTCCTCGTACCACATTTGCATGGGGCACCGATATCAAGACGTTTGGTCTGCCCAACGTATATGCCTATACGGCAGCAGCCGAGGAGGGCGGCTATGTTAACGGCGTGATCGCCGCCAAGCTGACAAAGTCCAAGATTATCGGCGTAACCGGTCCGCTGGAAGTAGGAGACGCCAAGACTTACGTCGCTGGCTTCATCAAAGGCGTAGCTTCGGTAGACCCGAAGATTCGTGTGGCGAAGACTTGGACCGGGTCATTCTCTGATGTAGGCCAGATGACACAGGCGGCCAAGACCCACGTTGCCGCTGGCGCAGACGTGCTAACCGGAACGTCAGAGTCGGCTATCGGCTCGATTGGCGTGGCTAAGGCAAATGGAAAGGTGCTGTGGTTCGGCACGCAGCAGAACCAAGCCTCCTTGGCTCCGCAAATTACCGTCGCTTCTCAGCAGTATGACTGGACGGGTGTTATCAAGCTGATCATTAACAACCGCAAAGCGGGTAGGCTTGGGGGCCAGAGCTACGTTGCACGGCTGAACAATGGGGGACTGAAGATCGTCTACAACACCCAGTACAAGCTTCCGGTAGCCGCCAAGGCCGCCGGAGATAAAACAATCAAAGACATAAGCACCGGCAAGTTGCAGGTCAAACCGTAACTTCAGAGCAATTCCGCTCCCGCTCCTCGCGGGAGCGGATATATGATGTCGGTTCGGTGCCGGGCTTGATGATTCTTCCGCGAGCAAACAACGCGGTTCGATATAACTGCGAGCGGAGATTGATGTGCCGCAGGGTCAATGAAAGTCGTGCGAGCGCACCTCGGCCTTGCTGATTGCCAGCGGGCGAATCGTTGCGGCCTTTACGGAGATGACGTTCTCCTGATTTTGTAGTTCGCCTTCAATCAAAAGAAATTTCTCATACACCACCACCTGCTTAAACTGTTCATAAACAGCGGGCGTGATGATGGCGTTGGCGATTCCTGTTTCATCTTCGATACTGAGAAAGACGAAACCCTTGGCCGTGCCCGGGCGCTGGCGGGCGATGACGCATCCTGCGATGCGCACGGGTTGTTTGTCGCGCAGTACCGCGAGATCGGCGGCCGAATGGATGCCCATGCTGCGTAGCCTCTCACGCTGAAAGGCCATGGGATGTTTGCCGACTGTCACTCCGGTTCCGGCAAAGTCGGCAACGAGGCGCTCTTCGAGATTCATCTGCTGCAAGGGCGAGACGGCGTCTTCTTCCTCCAGCGGATTGAGCAACGGTCCTGCCGGGCGACCTGCATACTCCACTTGCCAAAGCGCCTCGCGACGGTGTTCCACCTCGCCAAGAGAATTGAGCGCACCGATCTTTGCCAGCGATGTGAGATCGTTTTTGCGCAGTTCAGGCACGCGCCGGGCGAGGTCTTGAATGGAAGTGAACTCGCTTTGCACACGCGCCTCAAGCAAGGATTGCGCGATATCATGCCGCAATCCCCGCGCATAGTTCAGACCAAGCCGTAAAGCGAAGCGGTGCGGGCAGGGTGGCTCCGGCTCGAGCGTGCATAACCAAGCTGAGTGCAACACATCGACGGGTTTCACCCGCAGGCCGTGGCGTTGCGCGTCCTTCACAATCGTTGCTGGCGAGTAGAAACCCATAGGCTGATTGTTGAGCAGTGCTGCGGTGAAGGCCGCAAGGTAGTTGCACTTGAGATAGG